>JGI12316J15310_10000008_pt16 | contig 432685 bp, 330 predicted proteins | sample MarCyaLeptolynsp_FD_15310 | JGI IMG/M metagenome (IMG submission 15310) | reverse complement strand
TCCTCATCTATATCCTGAGGAAGCAAGCAACTGTTCCGCGAGTTGCGGAACGTCGCGTCTTAGGGGCTGTGTAAAAGATCAAACCGGTCAAGAACCGGCTCGATAATCAAAAAAATCATCGCAATAAGGGAAAGAAGATGAGTTTCAATCGCTTAGCCATTATCACACTACTGTCTTCTATATTTGCAATAACGGCAACGCCTCGTGCCATGGCCGACATGTTACTTTATGACAATGGCGGCCTGCTGCTCGATGTCGGTTTTGATAATGCATCTCAATTTAGCGGACCGCCGGCCGATCCATCGTTTCAATTCTTTGCTGCCAATGCCGACGATTTTAGCCTCAACACGCCGGGTCCAACGGCAACGATTGAGCGCGTGACGACAGTCTTTTCGCTCTTCGGAAGCGGCAGCGACACCACGACCGTACCCGACCTATTCGAATCGGTCCGCGTTTCGGTGTTTACCAACGGCGGCGACAATCGACCCGACAGCAATGCCGATGGCAATGGCGGATTCAACGGCAGCGTAGTCGCGGATGTGTTGGTCGATTTTGCGAACATTGCGTCTTCCCTAGAGATAACCGTCGGTGCAAACGACTTTTTCGAACTCGATATTCCCGTCAACTTCGAGCTGCCGACCCAGACCACGCTTTGGTTGTCGATCGTGCCGGTCTTTCCCGGCCCGCCTCAGTCGATCTGGGGACTCGCCGACCAGAACAACGGCAATCCCGCTCAGTTTCTGTTTCCATTACTGGGCTTTACGGATTGGACCACAACTTCTGGTAATGCCCAGAATGTGGCGTTCCCAGAAGCGCCGGCCCCCGGCACCTTTGGCGATCGAACGTTCCAGTTGTTCGGTGTCCCCGAACCGGCAACCGTCGGTCTGTTGTTGGGTGCGGCAACGCTGATGTCGGCGCGACGAAAACGCGGCTGTTAGCCGGCCTATTCCAATCACCAAGCCGAAGGCCTGACGATTGGCTTGCGAGCGGCGTAGATTGAATCGAGATCATGCGTTGGTAATGTAAGGTTGTACGCGCGCGACGAGACAGCCGGGGAACATGCCGATCAAACTTCGCCGGTGGCAGAGTTTGGTGGCGCGCTTGAAAAAACGCAGGCCAAAACCGGTCTAGTATCAACAAGAGATATTAAGACTTTTTTCCTGAATTGGAGCGAGTGTGATGCACCCCTTGTTCTTAATGATTTTCTCAAGTGTATCGATTGGCGTTTTGGTGGGATTTCTCCACGAGAGCCTCGTTAACGGGCTCGTATGTTCGCTAGTTTCGTTTGTTTGCGGATTTCTCTTTCACATCTGGAGTATGACAGAGATGTACAAGAGAGACAGAGAATCAAATCAGCTTCAACATTCATTGGAGTATAGAAAATTTGTGTTTGCTTTATTTTTGATCGGCGCAGGAGTAGGCGGTCTTCTGACGTATCTAGTTTCATATGTAATTTGAAATGTATCGATTGGAGGTCAGGTGGCCCAAATCGGTACTCCGACTTGGGGGATTCGATTATTTGATCACAGCGGACCCGATGATCCAAGCTTGCTCGGACCCCGATTCGCGACCCCACGTTGGATTACCAAAATGGGGGACCCGCCGGATACCAATTTGCATAAAGCTAATCTTCGCGAGGCCGCTCTTCCAGACTTCCAAACTCACATCGGGAAACGGCTTGCCGTCGGGCATGCGCTAGCATGTGTCGACATTTCTGAGGAGCAAAGCCAAGTTTATTGTGAGATCAACAAATCCAGGTATTCTTGAATATCTCGGCCATCTACTTCGCCATCGCGATTGATATCAGCCACGCATCGGTCTTCCAGATTTAGCGAATTTGGATCGAGCAATGCGTTGGCAAATGAGGGAGTATCGCTAATGTTGAAGGCGCCGTCATGGTTGACATCGCCGAGCAACCGATCGCCGCAGGGAACGGGAGTGGCCGTCAGTGTGACGTCGTCGTAGATGACGCGGGGCAGGCCATCGCTTCCGAAGAGGTTGATGCCTATTTTGGTGCCGAGCAATGATGCGGGCAGGACGTCGGGTGAGGTGTAGGAAAATGCGTAGCGACGCATGATGCCGTCGGGTTCCTGCGTTGGGGGTAAGCAGCAGTTGCTAAGCGCGAGTCGAGTAACCCCAGGTTGCCCCTCCGTGGGGAGTGTGACGCCGGCGTCGACTGCCGTGAGTGAGGCGGAGAGAAAATAGTCGCTGTCGAACGCGCTGATCCCGCCGAGGAAGCTGAGCGTATAAGTCGTACTTGGTTGGAGCGTTGCAGTCGTTGCCTGCCCCACGATCGCCGCTTGGATCGAAAGAACGTATTCACCCTCAATGCCGGTAATGAATGGTGTGCCATTGAAGGCGGTCGGACGAAGGACGCCCGCGAAGATTTCGACCGGCGCGCCGAACGCAACCGTTTGCGAGTGCCAGCCTGGCACGGTAAGTGGATCGGACCAGTCGACGATGCCCACGCCGAACGGAAAAGGGAAACGTGTGCCGACGAGCGTATCACTGCCGCCGACTCCGTTGGTCTGCTCACCCCCGGCGAGCGCGCGGCTGACGGATTCGAATCCAGAGTTCACAACGGTGATGTTCTGGGCCTTAGCGTTTGACACCGCGAGCACGGCGACGAAGACCATGAACTGAAGATGGAATGGGTTGTTTGGCATCCCAAGAAAACTCCGAGTATCCACGAACCCCGTAAATGCTATCTTGGCCGGGACTGGCAAACAATCAAAACCCCGATCGAGTAGGATGCAAAAGTGCGCTCGGGCATCTCTGGCGCGCACAGGGATAAACGCGACGAAAAAATGCAAGGAAAAGACGCGCGGCGAAAAGGATAAGTATTGATTTTATAGTGCTTTAGTGCCGGTTCGGGCTGTTGCACCGAGAATGCAAGATAATGCGACAGTGCAGCAAGAAACAAGGACTTACGGAAAAAACGAGACTCAAAATGCGACAAGTGGTTCGGCTCGCATTTTCTTGTAAGTGTCGTTCGAAACAGCAACTTACAAGCGATGGCCGTGTGGAGGCGCGCCAGCGCGCGCTGGCGCGTGCGCCATGGCGCGGCTGCGAGGTGCAGCGACTCCATGCACGAACCGGGGAGGACTTGAGGCGCTAGTTGCAATTTTTGGAGGGCGTTTCCTGCGTTGCGGGCAGGGGCTCTTCGAGGCCTTCAAAGTAATCAGGCATTTGTTTCGTCGCTGGCTTGGCGGATCGGTGATTGGAATAGTGGATATCGAGTTCGTGTTTATGGATGTTGGTCGTTGCTTGCGGTAAGTGGTTTCGAGTGCTCTATTACGGGCGTTAGCGGCCTCTGAACTGGGGATATCATGATTCCGACAATTGACGATTTACATTGAATACGGGAGCTAGATTACCTCTTTGATTGCAAATATCGAGGTATTGTTGTTCTCAAATCCACAACTTTTCTGTATCGCACGCGGTCCCATCAGGGGCTTTTCTGTCTGCTTTCGACACGCATCCAGATTCGCCGGCAACTGTCGCCTTGCAGCCAATCAATACAATGGGAGCAGAAATCAAGATCGACGAAAAAAGAGCCCAATGCTCCGTTGGTTGACTGCCTGGGCTTTGCGCTCCGATTTGACTCCCAGTGATTGATGGACCATCAAGGAGACATTCAATGGATAACGTTCTTAACATTCTAATTGCAATAGCGACTCTCGTCGTGGCTGGACTCTTGGCTGGCCGCAGAGTTCTCAGGCGGCCGAGATTTCTGCGACAGATAAGGATCTCTGGCAATCTGGACATCTCGGTTAGTGAAGTCGGAACCGCACGCAAGGGCGTTCTTGAAAGCGAGAACGCCGATGACGACTAGTCATTTAACCCCAGCAACGCGCTGGCGCGAGCGCGATGAAGCGCGTTCCTCCGAAATCCCCTCACCTAATTCATCTCCGCGAAGGAAGCTTGAAAGTGTAAGGGTCTGCGGCTATACTCTGCCATCATGAATCTAAACCTGAGCCAAAACATGCTGTTAATCCTGGCGGCCATCTTCAATGAGGATCTGACCGCCTTGGACATCATTGCCAAGATCGAAAAAACGGCGGAGCGCAAGATCTCGCTGGGCGGGATCTATGCCACCTTGGAGCGGCTGGAGCGCGCCGGGTTGATCGAGGGGGAGTATCGCGAGGCCGAAGCCGAGCCGGGCAAGAAACGTCCCCGGCGCTTTTACAAGATCCTGGCCAGCGGCTCGCGAGCGCTAAATGAGATCGATCTGGTGAAGGCGTTGGGCAGGGAGGCTAGACAATGAAGCGGCATACTCGGCGGGACATTTGTCATAATATGGCCCAGTTGATGGAGGTGATCAGGGCTTTTCGTGATGGAACAATATCATTATTTCTTGATTTCTGCCTTTCGCAGCTTGAGGAGAGGCTGAGGCGCCTTGCGGCGCAGACTAACAACCGCTCAATTAATCTAGTTGATGCTGTCCACCTGTTCAGAGAAATTAAGTATTCTACTTCCAATATCCTCGAGGATTATGGGCTCAAACTCGAATCCAGATATCCGTTTGATCCAGTAGCGCAACAGAATTCAGACGATCCGACGGTGAGTTCCGAGCATGTTGACAATGAAGCCGACAATGCGCGACGGTCGCTGCTCAGTAAGATACAAGACTTGTCATTGACGATAGCGCTGGCGTGCATCCCCGCCAAACTCCGCGACGACATGACGACCAATTACCACATCATCAAGAACCAAGCCCAAGGCCAGTTCTTTGGCCGTTGTGCGTGGTTATCGAAAAAGTGGGTGGGCCGCTTGTCGGCGGCGATCGCGGGCAGCCGTATCGCCGGCGGCGTGATCGGCATTTATGTCGGGCGTTACATCAGTAAGTTCGTGGACTTGGTTGTTAAGACCTTGATGGGCATCAAGTAGCCGGGGGGAGGGCGGTGATAACACGTGGTTATCTTGCTGGCTTCGCCGATGCATAAGAGCGGCTCCATGCAACGAAGCAGAAAATAACAAAAAGAAAAACAGAAACTGATTGGTAAAAATATTTACTGTTATTCAATGAGTATATTCTTGACTCTATCTTTCGTATCATCGTTTGGTCTCCCAGTTCTATGAAAATATCGAGCGATTGTTGATACGAGATTCTCGCTTGGTCGAAATTGCCGCGGCGTCGATAAATGTTGCCGAGGTTGTGGTGCTGCGTTGCTATTCCTTTTAGTTGCTTCATCTGCTTATTGAGACTAAGTGATTTATTCAGCATGATCTCGGCTTTGTCTAAATTGTCACGCTTATCGTACAGGTTCCCCAAGTTGCCGTAGGCCGCTGCCTGCACCAATCGTGCGTTAACGGTTTCTCCGATCTTGAGGGCTTTGCGAAATAATTGCTCTGCCTGACTAAGGTCGCCGCGACGATAGTATACTATTCCGAGGTTCAGATTGCCGTTTGCTTCAGTATGCCTTAGTCCAAGATTCTCGGCTATGTCAAGTAGTCTGCGTTGCATCGTTTCCGCACCGTCAAATTCGCCGCGTTCTTTATAGACGATTCCGAGGTTGCCATATGCGCCTGCAAGCCCTATTCCGTATCCAAGTTTTTCCATCAATGTCTGTGCTTCGCGAAAGTTGCGTTCGGCCTGATCAAGATCGCCACGGGCAAGATAGACGCCCCCTAGGTTGCCGTAATTCGATGCTTTAGCAAGGGGGCGTTCGAGTTGCTTATTGAGGGCGATCGCTCTTTGGTAGGAACTTTCAGCTTTGTCGTACTTACCGCGTTGAAAGTAAACGCTGCCAAGACTGTCGTAGCAATCCGCTATTCCGATTTGGTCCTCCAATTGGTTAAATATCGCGAGTGAATCATTGTATTGCCTCTCAGCTAGATCGAACTCGCCGCGAGCGAACATAACGTGACCGAGATTTCTTTGATGAGTTGCTGCACGCCTTCGTTTATTGAGTCGCCCGCAGATGTTGATTGCCTTGAGGTGCATTTCTTCGGCGAGGTCGAGGTTTCCACGAAGTTGGTAGATATTACCAAGGTTACCGTACCCAACAGATCGATCAACTGCGTCTGTCGTTCGGTCAAGAATAAGAAGGTACTGCGCTTCCGCAGCATCATAATCACCGCGGTGGGTATAGATGTTTCCCAGGAAGTTGATTGCAAATAGATCGTCGGGATTTATTTTCAGAAGGAATCTAATCTGGCTTTCTGCTTCAGCAATATCATCGCGAAGGTAAGAAAGAGATGCGATCTCGCGACATAATTTTAGGTAGTCGGGATTTTCTTCTGCCATCTCTTTTCCGCGATCGATTTGGTGAGTAATTAGGCAATGCAAGAGATAGCTAGTGTCATTAAGTTTGCGTATGTTCTCAATAGCTCTTGCCGCCTTTTCCCGTTCTTTGGTCGGTGCGTTTTGATTCTGAGAGTTTACAGTGGCGCGGTTGATGGCATCTTCTTTATGAGCAGCCACCTCAAGCTCTAATCCAGACCTGATTTCGGTGCTGGCATTTAGTTTACGCTTCAAGTCAATGTCAGGGTATGCCTCGTCTTCAATTACTCCGGCCGAATAGGTAATCTTAATCCCGAATACTTGATCCCCCCCTGATTCAAATTCATTCCTTCCCGTATTCAACAGGTTACCACCCCCTCCTAATGTCTCGATGCTTGGACCTACAAGTTCGCCACGATTGGCTGAATTTGACCGGCCGCGATCTACCCAAAGAAACACAGCCACCAAATTTAACGCCATTGATGCCATGATCGCGATGATGGGGAACCGCGTTGTTAGTCTGATGGATTCTTTGCGATTGCGCGTGGAAGAACTCGATGAAACCAAGTCAAAATATCCATAGACACAGGCTGCGAGAAGGAATCCAAGCGGCACGAAAGCATTCGTACCAAACTCCAATTGCCCCGATATGCCCTGCTTGGTATTGAAATAGGCTTGAAACCCGATCGGCAGGGCGGAGGCAGTGCTGATCGTCCCGAAAAAAGCCGCCATTCGCCGGTACCAACGTGCCGGGTTATATCTAGCGGTGATGATACACGTCGCTAGGCCCGCAATGAAAGCCGCTTCCCATCGAAATGCATTGAACGGAAACACTGCTGCCACATACGATGAGATGCCTACGGTGGCGATAGCGACCAAAAGCCACCAGTGGTTTTTCGGTTGATCAACATTCATATTGTTGGACTGCTGCGGTTCGGTCATCGGACGTTCCACTCATGATTGGACCACGCGTGAGAGCTAGCAGTATAGGTAATTTGTACTAACGCTGTCGATGTTCATCGAAAGTTTGTAGGTATTCGGGTTGAAGGTGTAGGGTCAAGGCGTTTGATCACACAACGGGATTCACCGCGCGCGGCTAAATTGATTGAAGTAGGCCAGCAGCGCAGCGCGTTCGGCGGCGGGTTTGTCTTTTCAGGCGGACAAGTCGCCGTCGAACTTGCTAAACAACCACCACGCATCGCCCAGCGCGCTGAGGCGACAACGATCACCCTTCGCGCGCGGTAAAGCACCGCCGAACTGGATCAGGCCGTCGACGTTCTTGAAGCACGGCGCGAGGTAGCGCACTAGCATGCCTTCGATGCTGCGCCCGGCACCGATCATCGGCTGACCTACGGCCGAACCCTCTCCTGCCGCCCCTACAAATCCCCCAACTTACCCCATCCGTCGCCCCAGAACCCCATTTTTATCGCCCGTGGTGGGGGAATGACCCCAACTGGCAGATTCTGGTCACGCACTTAGAGAACATGAAGTCAACGATTCTTTCATAAGCGATTAAATCGCAATAATTTAGCGAGATTGCCCCAGTTCGCGTCTATATTGCCGCCCAACTGGCATCCGGGTTGCATTCCCCATCTTTCGGCTGCGGGCCCTACCCACGGGGGGTTGTGGGAGGCAGGGGCCCGGCTGGTTGGAACCGAGGTGTGCGATGTGGAGACGTGCGTCGGAAAGCGAGTCGAGCCAAATCCTTGGCAGGGCGGAGGCACTGTTGGGGCGCTGGCGTTATTCGCTGACGGCGCGGGGGGCGCTTTGCATCGAACCTGTCGGCCCGGAACTGGCGGCGGAGGAAATCGGGGGATTCCTCCGTCTGCTTCTGGATGTCTTCGCGACAGAACCGCCGACAGAAGTCATCTTCGATCTGGGTCAGGTGGAACAACTCGGTCCTAGCTGGACGCTGGTGTTGGCCATGTTGATCGACTTCGCGCAGAAGATCGACGCGCCGTGCAGCATTGCCGGCGTGCATGGTCAACCGGCGGCGGCCGCTTCCCTTTACAACCGAAGCCCGCTGGTTGCGCGGTTGCTCACCGCCAATCAACGGGCTTCGCTAAACGATCAACGCCGTAGCGCGTAAACATAAATCTGAATTGCGGTGACAAGTCTGCGGGCGGGTCAACCACCTTAGAGTGTGGTGGCCCGCCCGCGGGCGCTTTTGCGGCTTTTGCTTACATTCGATGCCGCACGGCCCACAAATCGGGGAATACCTGTAAGAAGAGCGACTTCTTCAAAAAATCCACGCCCAGGCTGCCGCCGGTGCCGGGTTTGACGCCGATGGTGCGTTCGACAACTTTCACGTGGCGATAGCGCCATTCTTGTAAGCCTTCATCGAAGTCGGTCATGAGTTCGAAAAGAATCGATAGCTCGGGCCGCTCGTTGTAAAGACGAAAAATCTCATCTTGTACCGCCTCATTGGCGACCGTCGATTCGGTAACGGGGGCTTGCTTAACGGTTGCGGGTATCGTGGCGCCTTGCTTTTCCAGAAACGTGTAAAAGTGATCGATGACGCTCGGTTCTTCGAAGCGTTTGCTCATGAGCGGCGCGCCGCGCGCGTCAGCGGCGGCGGGTTTCATCATGTCGGGGCGTTTGTAGCCGAGCAGAAATTCAAACTCGCGAAATTGGGCCGATTGAAAGCCGGACGAGGTTTCCAGTCGATCGCGAAAGCTACTGAAACTCATCGGTGTCATGGTTTCGAGGATATCGAGCTGACCCACAAGTGTTTTCATAATGGTACGGGCACGCTTGAACGTGGCGAGCGCGCCGAACAAGTCGCCATGGTCAAAGTCGCGACAGACCTTATCGAGTTCGTGCAGCAACTGCTTAAACCAAAGTTCGTAGGTTTGATGCACGATGATAAACAGCATCTCGTCGTGCTCGGCCGGATCGGACATCGGCGTCTGCAAGTCGAGCAGCGTTTCAAGCTTTAAATACTTACCGTAGGTGAGAGCCATAGGGATCCTCCGGGGTGGTATCTCGCTTCGCTTAGATGTTCGGTGTTTCGGCGCGAAACGGCAAGCCGTGGAGGGGCTTGCCGGTCAATCGCTTCGATAGATGCTGCGGTATCCGCAGGCCTTGGTCTTCGGACGTGAGGGATTTGGGAGCGCGTTAGCTTAGCGCCCACGCCGTGCCAGCCGCGATGAGTAGCAGGGCGGCGATGGCGCCATATTTGACGCGCGCGATGGTTCGATCCTGCTCCATTGCTCGGCGAATCGTCTCAGCATAGGGAATGCGCGTAAAGCTCACCATCTCGTACGGCGGGATGTACCAATTCGGTAGCAACTTGCGCAGCAGTTTTTGTCGTTTCTTCTTGCGCAAGAAGGCAGGGTCGGCAACTTTATCGCGCATTTCGATGAAGTTCTGAATCGCCAAGTCGGCAATGGCGTCGGCGTTTTCTTTTCGAGCCTGGTAGTAGGTTTCAAACGCGGCGGCGCGATCGCTGGGATGTTGATCCAAAGCTTCGTTGAGCGCGGTGCAGTCTTCGAAGGCGCAGTTCATGCCCTGACCGTAAAAGGGTACGATGGCATGGGCGGCGTCTCCCAAAAGCACCACCTTATCGTGATAGTTCCACGGTCCGCAGCGCACCGTCACCAATGATCCGACAGGATTGCTTTTGTAATCGTTGAGCAAATCGGGCATCAGCGGCACGGCATCGGGGAACCACTTCTTGAAGAATGTCTCGATATCGTCGTCGGTCTTGAGGCGATTGAATCCGTAAGGGCCGTCGTAAGGCCAGAAGCACGTGACGGTGTAAGAACCATCGGCGTTCGGCAATGCAATCGTCATAAATGACGCGCGCGGCCAGATATGCAGCGCGTTCTTCTCCATGCGATAACCGCCACCGTCGGCGGGCGGAATCGTCAGCTCTTTGTAACCGTGGGCGAGATAGTCTTGGCTGTAATTGAAACGCTCCATGCGCTGCATGCGGGCGCGCACGGCGCTGAAGGCACCGTCGGTGCCGATGATGGCGTCGCCCGTGGCTGTGACGGTACTGCCGTCGGAGCGCTCGAACGTGGCCGACGGTGCATCCATATCTACGTCGAGACATCGATGCTGAAAAAACGTCGTGACGTTGGCGTGCTTTTCGACGGCATCCAACAAAATGCAATTGAGCCCGCCGCGCGAGACGGAGTGAATGGCTTCGCCTTTGTTACCGTAAGGTTGATAAGTGAGTTCGCCATCGACGCCGTGCATCATGCGACCGGGCATGGGCACGGCTTCTTTCATCACTTCATCGATCACGCCGATCTCTTTGAGCGCGTGAATGCCGCGCACGGACAGCGCCAAGTTAATCGAACGCCCGGCAGAGATATCGGCTTGCCGCAGGTCGGGGCGTTTTTCGTATACCTCTACGATATGGCCTGCCTGCGCGAGATAGTTCGCCATGACGGCGCCGCCCAACCCGGCACCGACGACGATGTATTTCTGTGGGGTTTGCGTTGGCATGACGGATTATTGTGCCGTCACTACGGAAATTGGCCAGCGGCGGCTTAATTTTTGCCCAAGTAAGCGATTACTTTGAGTTCGACGGCAATGGGCGTAGGCAATGCGCCGACTTCGACAGTGGTGCGCGTGGGGTTGGGCTTACCGTCACCCGCGAAATATTCGGGATAGATGTCGTTGAAAGTTTTGAAATCCCGCTTCATATCGGTGAGGAAGACCTGTACGTCAACGATGTCGTTCCACGATGCCCCGGCGTCTTCGAGCACGAGGCGAATGTTCTCGAAGACGGCATGCGTTTGTGCGGTGATATCGTGATCGACGATGTTGCCCGCCGTATCCAACGTCACACCGGGAATTTCTTTGCTGCCGCGCACGCGCGGGCCGATGCCGGAGAGAAACAGAAAATCGCCCACGCGTTTGGCGTGTGGAAAAGCCCCAACAGGTTCGGCGGCACGGTTGCTGTATTTGTCGTCAGACATAATGAAGTATCCGGATGCTCAGTTGTTAGGCGCACTAGACTGGAGAAACAGTTGACGCCGTGCTGAATGATTCGACGCCGCTTCGACCAGCGTCAATATGATTGTCCCCAAGGATCGTCAGAAAAATATGAGCGTTACGCAAGCCCTGTTCGCGATTCGCTGAAAATGAAAATCTTTTGCCAATCTTTGGATATTCCGATCCAGCCATAGAAGGCGAGCCAGAAAATGGTACGGTCGATTTCGTCAGCCTCTACCTTGCTTGAATTTAGAGCAGCGATCGGTATTCCCGCTTCACGCTCGCATAAAAGCGTCAGGATTTTGGCTGCCAGCGTCAAGTTTGGCGAGGGCAATTTGTGTATCTGTCGTAGGTGTCTGAGACCATTGACGATGAGGCGGGGACCGAACAAAAACAACTCAACAAAGCCGGCTACACTGCGGCGTGGTTCGACGGCAGTTCCTGCGGCAAGAGCCGGTAACGGGCCGAATACCAGCAGCCGACGAGCGAAATCCGCACCCCCCGGAATTTCGGGGCCGGGGTCGGACATCACCTCGTCGAGAAAGCCGCCGTTCGTACGAATTTCAAGCATAAAAAGTAGAGGTAGGCACACAACGACCGCACCGAAAAAGAAATAGTTCCAAGGCACAAAGCCGAACAGTTGGCCGTAAGAGAACCAGAACAAACTGCCGAGTATGAGTGGTGCGAAAAGGCAGCAGGGCAAGCCCGCCAAGATTCCGACGATTGCCAACATACGGCGCCTACCTGATCGCGCTCGAAGTTTATTGGCGATAGATTCAGGGCTCATTTTCGCAAAGTCCTGTGGATATACTGGTTAAACCTCCCAGTCGCATCGTTGGTAACGTCTTGTTCTAGAAAGAGTTGAAATGTCGCGAACGCGGGCTGTTGGTTGCAATCCTCACAAACCAATGCCTTTGTCACTTGGGTTGAAAGTTCCCTAACGAAATCGATTTTCCCGACGTCAATTTGACGTCCTCTTTGTAACGTTACAGAACTCATGTCAAGATAACAAAAGTCGCATAGATTCAATTCGATACAATCGAACAATCGATAACGTGCGTAGGTGTGCCTGCCCAGCCGACAATCCTCTAACTCATGCTCGAAGTGCCCGCACTGATGGCACGGAGCAACATCGCGAAGAATAAGATCGCCGGCACAATTCGAGCATTGGGCTTTATGGGTGGACATTTCAGAATTCGGTTCGTTCTTTTACTTTTCCGCGGTGTCTCTTTCTTCAAGCGATGAGTCAGTGGCGAATAAATGACTGCCGAAATCGATTCGCTTATGCCTGAGTAGCTCCACGAATCAAGCCTTCTTAAACCGCGACGCATACGGCAACACGCGAATCGCTTTCTCAGGGGCAGTGGGGCACTGTTCTTCGCATACACCGCATCCGGTGCAGCCCGAGCCAGTCGGGCGCGGGTCGATCACGGCTATCTGACCGTCCTCGATGCGAATGGCGTCGCTACCTACGGGGCATACATCGACGCAAATCTGACACGACGCTTCTTTGCTCTCGCGTTTGGCGGTTGTACGCAGGCAAATTTCGGGTCGCCACACGGCGAGGCCGATGCGTAATTCGTGACGCTCCACCAGTTGCAGCGCGCCGCTGGGGCAAACCTTCATACACGTTAGGTCGTCGCACATGACGCAGGCGCGGCGCGTGGGTTCAATCGTGGGCGTGCCTTTGTTATGGTCGTCGGTTTTGATCAGCACGATAGAATCGGCGGGGCAATGGTCGGCGCAGCTTCCGCAGCGTAAGCACGTTGCGAGGAAGTCCGCTTCCAACCGTCGCGCGCCGGGGGGCCGCAACGGTTTGGGCGTTGCCCCACCTTGTTCCGACAACTTGGGGATCTTTTTTTCAAGGTAATCCGCCGCCGGCCGCATGATGTGCGAGAGGCTCTGGCGAAAAAACTGCCGACGATCGGCGGGCGTGTTGTCGTCTTCGTGTGGGGGCATCGCTTGAATTGTATCGACGGATAAGGGACGTGGCTTGCTTGCCGAGGTTGTCCCCCAGCCCCGGAGGGGCAGGGGCACCCTTGCTGATTGGATCGACAAATACGCGGCGCGGCTTGCTTCTAGTTGTTCTGCCCAGCCATGGACGCGTCGGGTGCCCCATCCTTCGCGCTAGCGAAGGGTGGGGAATCGGGTTGTTCGTCGTTATTGAAAGAAGATACCCCACCCTTTTCTGCGAAAAGGATGGGGCACCCGGGTGCGTGAACTTGTTTAAATGACGACCAATCGTGACGCCGTGCTCATCTGCGTGGTCAGGTGCCCCAGCCCCAGAGGGGCCGGGGCACCCGTGCGATGTTGTCCCCCAACCCCAGAGGGGTCGGGGCACCCAAGCAATACGGGCATCCGAGTTCGCAGAACACGGAAGACTTGCATCAGCGTCGTCGCCGTCGTCGCTGACGGCTGCCGCCCCACATACAGGCACCTGCCATCAACATGACCGGCGCGGCACCCGTACCGCAGATCCCATCGGCGGCGACATCGTTCCCATCATTACCGCCAGTGTTGTCGTCGCCGTCGTTGTTACCGTTGTCAGCATCATCGCCATCGGCTCCATCGTTGTCATTGCCGCCGTTATCTCCATTGTCATCATCACCGTCGGCATCGCCATCGTTGTCACCGGTTTCACCGCCGGTGTTTCCATCATCATCATCATCGCCGGTATCGTCGTCGTCGGCTTCACCACCGGGGTTGCCTTCGTTTTCTTCCGGCGTGATGTCGTCGTCGAGACAATCGAAAATGCCATCGTTATCGAAGTCGAGTAGGTCATCTTCACCGGGGCAGATGTCTTCCGAGTTGCACACACCATCGGCATCATCGTCACCATCAGGGCACACTTCGATACCGCAGTCCGCCGTTTCTTCATTGTTGCAACCGCAATTGCCGGGCTCGGTCTTGGCGGTGTCATTCGGGCACGCGTCTAGGCAATCGACCGTGCCGTCACCGTCACTATCGGCGTTGTCATCTTCACCATCGCACAGGTCGCAATCATCGGGCACGCCGTCGCCGTCGCTGTCGCTATCGCAGGCGTCGGGGATTCCGTTGCCATTGCAGTCTTCAGCCGCGACATCATCGGCGTCGTCGATACCGTTACCGTTACAGTCTTCGATTTCTTCCGACACCAAGCCACGCACCGTGAAGTCGAACGCGCCGGTCGTATTGTCGGCGTTGCTATCGATGAAGACGCGCGCCGTTTTAGTGCCGGTGGTTGCCGGGTCGAACCGAATGCGGAAGAAGCGCGAAAAGCCTTCCGGGTTGCCTGCCGGAATCGGTTGCGGTGCCGGCTGCGCCAAGAGGCTGAAACCGGAAGCGCCGCCAACGACGTTTACGAGCGGGTTACCCGTCAAAACCAGGTCGGCATCACCGTGGTTCTCGATGAAGTAGAAGATCGTCTGATCGTCACCGAGGAACGTCTCCGGGAAATCTGAGACGCCGCCTTCGGTCACTTCGACTTTGCCGAACACAAACGCGGGCGTCACTTGAAAGACGCGAATTTCGGGAGTGCCGGAAGAACCCGACGAGGCCGTCGCACCGTTCCCAGTCACGATGAAAGCGAAGTTTCCTTCGTCCTCATCGTTATTGTTGATGAACACGAATGCCTGACGATTGCCCGTCGCAGAGGGCGAGAAACCGATGTTGAAGCCGATGGTTTCGCCGGGTGCGACCACGCCGCTAGACGGCTGCAGATTCACCACGAAGTCCTGCGGATGCAGACCACCGATAGTCACACTCGGATTGCCGGTGAGGTCCAGATCGGCGTTGCCGTCGTTGGTGATCGAGAAAAACGTGTGCTGATCGGCGTCGGTGTTAACGTTGCCGAAGTTGAACGTGTCACCGCTGTCGATGTTCTGATTGGTCGCACCATGAGCGGTAAGTCGCATTTCGGGGGTACCGATCGCCGCGCGACTGATGAACAGTTCGTAGCGTTGTGGTGCATCGGTGTTGGTGACAGCATCCACGCGCACGACATACACACCATCGGCAGGCGCGGTAAACGTCGCGGTTTCATCGCCACCGGCAGGCGTCGCATTGGCGAGTTGAATCAAGCTACCGCTGCTGTTCATGATGCGCAGGCGCAGATCGTGAATCGACAAGGCGTTGACGACATTGGTGCCCGGATTCGGGCTGGCGTTATTCGGTTGCGCACCTTGCTGATAAGAGGTGCCTACCGGAAACAGGTCGACTGTGATCTGCGAACCGGCACTGGCGTTGAATTTGAAATAGTCATTGGCACCGGCGCGTTCGATCGCAACATCGGGCACCAGGATTTCTTCAGCACCGTCGATGGCCACCGAGCCGACAGGCTTGGCGGTCGAGAGCGAGTTGTTGTCTTCATAAACGTCGCCGTAGAGAAACGTTAATGCACGAATGTCATCCTCTTGCGGCCCTTCAAAGTTGACATTTAGCGCGGGCTCCATCAGCTTGGTGTTGTTCTGCGGCATCACATGACGCAAGCCGAGGCCGTGGCCCAATTCGTGCATGATGACGTTTTTCAACCGACGAAAATCACCGGTCGAATCGGCAAACGTGCTCATATTGCCGGCGTCCATCACCATGTCGCCGCCGTTGGCGGGGAAGCGGTTGTATGCCAGCACATTGCGATCAACAAATCCATCACCGTCGGTGTCGACGCCGTTGTCATCGACCAGCCGCATGGCGATGCGAATATCACCGCGACCGATAGCATTGGCGGTGGGCACGGCACCATGATTGTTGACGGTAAAGGCCGCGCCATCGTCGGGCACTTCGACGAAGCGAAAGTTGGTGAATTGTTGCAGCACGTCGAGCGCCTCGCGCACTTCGGCGCGAAAGGCATCGAAGCCGCCGGGGAACTGGTCGTCCATGGTTTGTTCGAGATTGCAGGGGCGCGGATTCTGGTCGGTTTCCCAGAATGACTCAGGAATGCTGGTGCCGTCGAGCACGAAGCTGTAGGTAAGAAAGAAGGGCTCGCCTTCGGCAATGGTCGGATGAGTACGCGTCGACGTCCACCGCGACCCGGCCAGTTGGAACCGCAACCCGCCGGCGGCGTCGGCTTCGCGAATGTCGTGTTGCGTGCCGGACGAAAGCACTTCGTCAAACATCGCAGCGGAATCGGAAATCGTCATGCACATGACGCCGTCGTCGTGGTGATGATCGTGGTGGTCGTGCTGGGCTCGAGCCGGCGTGGCGGCGCTAAGGGCGAAGCAGGCAAACAGGGCGGCGGTAACGAATCGTCGCGAATTGCCGAATGCGGTGTTGGTGTTCATTACAGATCCTCTCAATCCAAGGCGTTAGACAGCCCACCTGTTGGGCCTGTCATAGCTAGCACGAGCGGATCAGAGTTTTGGACTTCCAATTGAGAGATTTTTGTAAGCAAACGTCAGCTAAAACGTTCACATTGCGGCGGGAGCGGGGTTGTCTACAATGCGTATCACCTTGTCAGACCGATATTTGCGGCTTCTGAGGGTCGTTTTTTCGCATGCCCGCCAGCACCAGCGACATCGTGATTGTCTCCAACCGACTGCCCGTCAATCGGGTGGAGCGCAACGGGAAAAAACAGTGGGAAACCAGCCCCGGCGGCTTGGTCTCGGCGCTGACGCCCATTTTGCGGACCAAGCCCAGCACTTGGATCGGCTGGTCGGGCATTCATGGTCGCGCCCCGCGCCCCTTCGAGCATGAGGGGATTCTGAATTACCCCGTCAGCCTCAGCCCGGAAGAGATCGAAAATTTCTACGAAGGCTTTTCCAACAGCACGCTGTGGCCGCTCTATCACGATGCGATTCGACCGCCGATCTATCACCGACACTGGTGGCGCCCCTACAAGGCGGTGAACAAGCGTTTCGCAGAGATCGCCGCCAAGATCACGGCGAAAAACGGGCTGGTGTGGGTACACGATTATCACTTTCAGCTAGTGCCGTCGATGTTGCGCAAGCTGCGGCCCGATGTGCGGATTGGTTTCTTTTTGCACATCCCGTTTCCGCCGCAAGAACTGTTTGCGCAGTTGCCTTGGCGGCGTCAAGTATTAGAAGGATTGTTGGGGGCCGATGTCGTTGGCTTTCAAACGCGCTACGGCGCGCAAAATTTCACGCGCTTGTGCCGACGATATACGACTTGTTCGCCAAGTGGTCGCCTGACGTATGAAGGCCGACCTGTAATCGCCAAAGCGTTTCCGATTTCGATCGATGTAAATCGCTTCGAGTCTTTGGCGAGCGATTTTGATGTACAGACGCGCGCTGCGAACTTTAAGGCCAAGCTGGGCCTTGGCCGTCGCATCTTGCTGGGTGTCGATCGGCTCGACTACACCAAAGGCATCGAAATTCGCTTCAAGGCCTATCGCGAGTTATTGAAAACTAAGAAGGTCAGCCTCGATGACACCGTCTTCGTGCAGGTTGCCGTGCCCAGTCGCGAACGGGTCGATGAGTACATCGAATTGAAGAACGAGGTTGAGCGCACAGTCGGCGCGATCGATGGTGAATTCGGCGAGATCGGTAAGAGCGCGATTCATTACTTGCATCGCGGCCTGCCCGTTGATGAGTTGGTGGCGTTGTATCTAGCCGCCGATGTGATGGTCGTCACGCCGTTTCGTGACGGCATGAATTTGGTGGCGAAGGAATACGTCGCCTGTCGACATCGCGACGACGGGGCGTTGATTCTGAGTGAGTTCACTGGCTCGGCAGAAGAGTTGAAGCAGGCATTGCTGGTGAACCCGCACGATGTGGATGGCATGTCGGATATTTTGTTGGAAGCGATTCAACTGCCGGCGGAAGAACAGAAGCGGCGCATGAAGAAACTGCGCAAGATCGTGACGGGTCATACGGTGTTCGATTGGGCCAACGACTTTTTCGAGGCGCTGGATAAATGAGCCTGGATGCCGCTCTCGACAGCCTCGCCCGCAGCGCCGTCTTGCTGGTGGCGACCGACTACGACGGCACCTTGTCGCCGATCGTCGAGAACCCCGCCGATGCGCGACCGCATCGTGAGGCGATGGTCGCGTTACGCTCGTTGGTCGCCTTGGATCGCACCCATGTGGCAGTGATTTCGGGGCGCAGCCTGCGCGATCTGGCCGAGATGACGGCCGTGTCCGACGACGTGCATCTGGTAGGCAGCCACGGTAGCGAGTTCGATTCCGATTTTGCGACATCGCTTTCGCAGCAAGTGGCCGAGTTGAAACAGCGTGTTACGACGGAACTAACGACCCTTGCAAAAGACGACCCCGAATTTTTGATCGAAGATAAGCCCGCCAGCGTGGCCTTTCATTATCGCAATGCTGACCCGCAACGCTCGGAGGTTGCAGTTGACCGCATCTTGCACGGCGCGGCAACTTGGGATGGCGTACAACTCAAGCGCGGTAAGAAGGTTGTCGAACTGAGCGTCGTCGAAACCAACAAGGGGATGGCGCTAGAGCGCATTCGCCATCAGGTCGGCGCGACGGCGGTCTTGTTTCTTGGTGACGACGTCACCGACGAAGACGCCTTCGCCACGCTGCACGGCCCCGATGTCGGGGTGAAAGTGGGCCCCGGTGAATCGATGGCGCCGCACCGGGTGGATGGGCCGATCGATGTCGCCCGCGTCTTGGCGCGCTTGTGCGAAGCGCGGGCCGAGTGGGTCACCCACGCCGCGGCAGTGCCGATCGATCAGCATCGCATGTTAAGCGATCAACGCACGGTGGCGTTGGTCACGCCCGATGCCCGTATCAGTTGGTTTTGCGCTCCTCGCATTGATTCATCTGCCGTCTTCGCTGAATTGGTGGGCGGCCCGACTGCGGGTCGCTTTGCGATTGCAGCGGCAGATGGTTCGGAGCCGCTCGCACAAGCCTATGACGATGCATCATTGGTCTTAACCACGCGCTGGCAGGATTTCAGCGTGACCGATTTTCTCGACTGTTCCGGCGGTCGCACTGGTCAGCGGGCGGGGCGCACCGATCTGGTGCGCATCATCGAAGGCAGCGGCAAGGCGCGCATCGAATTTGCACCGCGCCTCGACTTTGGTCGCATTCATACGTTGTTGGAAAAGAAAGAAGATGGTCTCCTCGTGGAAGACACACTCGACCCGATTGCGCTGCGCAGCGCGGGCGTGGATTGGGAGATTGCCACCGAAGGCCAACATCACGTGGCGACGGCGGAGGTCGATCTGAGCAAGGGGCCGATCACGCTCGAATTGCGTTACGGCACCGGCTCGTTGCGGGAGTTGTCGAAAACGGCCAGCGACCGTCAGCGCTTAACGAAGTCATACTGGACCTCGTGGGCCGATCAACTCACCTTGCCGAGCGTTGAGCCAGAATTTGTGAAACTTGGTGCGACGATACTGAAGGCGCTATGCTTTGGTCCCAAAGGCGGCATCGCGGCGGCGGGTACCACCAGCTTGCCGGAACACATCGGCGGGGTGCGCAATTGGGATTATCGCTTCTGCTGGTTGCGCGATGCGGCGATGACGGCGACGACGCTGGTGCGCTTGGGCAGCACAACCGAAGCGATGGAGTATTTGGATTGGCTGTTGAATGTGGTCGACCATTGCGAAAGCCCCGAGCGACTGTCTCCGCTTTACAGCGTGGCCGGTGGTCCGGTGCAGTCGGAAGCGGAACTGGGCGACTTGTCCGGATATCGCGGCAGCCGACCGGTGCGTGTTGGCAACAGTGCCGCACGACAGGTGCAACTCGATGTGTTTGGCCCCAACGTCGAATTGATCGCGGCGCTATCCGAACGCGATGCACCGCTCTCGACGGATCACTGGCGTCTGGTCGAATCGATGGTGGCGGCGGTCAAACGCCGCTGGATGGAGCCCGATCACGGCATCTGGGAAATCCGCAAACCGCGCCGGCACCACGTGCATTCCAAGGTGATGTGCTGGCTCACGGTCGACCGGGCTCAGCAGGTGGCGCAGCGATTTCTGGACCGCGAGCGTCCGGACTGGGCGGATTTGCGCGACGAAATCGCGGCGGATGTGCTCGAGAATGGGTACAAAAAACATCTGAATTGTTTCACAGCCGCCTACGACGGGGATGACCTCGATGCGTCGGCACTTTTTGTTGGCCTCACCGGCCTTTTACCGGCTGACGATTCTCGATTTTTGGGTACCATTACGGCCACTGCGGATTCGTTGTGCGAGGGGCCGGTCGTGTATCGGTATCGCGCCGACGACGGACTGCCGGGTGTAGAGGGCGGTTTCTACATCTGTGCATCGTGGTTAATCGATTCCTACTTGTTAGCGGGGATGCGGCAGGAGGCCGAAACGTTGTTCCGCACGATGATGCAACAAGCATCGCAGGCGGGCCTGCTTTCCGAACAGTTCGACCCGGAGGCCGGCGTCGCGCTGGGGAACATCCCGCAGGCTTACTCGTACTTGGGATTGATCGATAACGCGTTGCGACTGTCGCACGCGTAAGTTAACCGCCGATGGAAAATTGATTTGATTGCACTGTCGCGTTGGCTCCGAGCAGGGCGGCAACCGTTGCAAGAGTAGAGTCTCGGAAGAGTTTGTGAGTGATTGACTAATGAAGTCCTTGTGGATTGGATTCCTACGCTGGTTTGATAACGGACAAGTGGGTGCCGAACTCGATGAAGGCACCAATCCGGATGCCATTGATTGGGTTCGCGTGATTCCGTTCTTAGGAATGCACTTGATGGTGCTGGGCGTGTTTTGGGTTGGTTGGAGCTGGCCCGCCGTCACGCTGTGCTTGGCCTTGTATTTCATCCGCATGTTTGCGGTCACCGGTTTTTATCATCGTTACTTCTCGCACCGCACGTTTCAGACGACGCGGTTTTGGCAATTCATCATGGCCGTGTGGGGCAGCAGCGCCACACAGAAGGGCCCGCTCTGGTGGGCGGCGCATCACCGTCATCACCATCGCCATTCGGATGATGAAGAAGATCCGCATTCGCCGCATTCGCACAGTTTGTTCCATAGCCATGTTGGCTGGATCACCATTCGCCGCTATTTCCCGACCAATTTGAAAGCTGTGCCGGATTTGGCGAAGTATCCGGAACTGCGATTCCTCGATCGCTTCTACGTCTTGGTGCCGGTCTTGCTCGGTGCTGCGTGTTTCTTCTTCGGCAAAGCTTGGGCGTATTGGTTTCCCGAGTCTGGCGTGACGGCGATGCAGATGTTGGTCTGGGGCTTTTTTGTTTCGACCGTGTTGTTGTTTCATTGCACCTGTCTGATCAACTCGGCGGCCCACCTGATGGGCAAGAAGCGATTTGAAACCGGCGACCAGAGCCGCAACAGCCTCATCCTCGCGTTGATCACGCTGGGCGAAGGCTGGCACAACAACCATCACTACTATCCCGGTGCCGTGCGCCAGGGCTTTTATTGGTGGGAGATCGACATTACTTACTACGGTCTTCGAATGTTGCAAGGCTTGGGCTTGATCTGGAAGCTCAACGCCGTTCCGCAAACCGTGGTGGACCTCGGTCGCACGCGCAAAGCCGCCGGTAAGCCCGTGGCCGAGCGCGCCGTGGAAATGGTCGAAGACGCGCTACCCAACGTGGCCGATTTGGAAGCAGCGGCCAAGGCCGTCACGCGTAAGACTGCGACCGGATGAGAATCGGCATTGTCGGTACCGGCATCTCCGGCATGGTCGCGGCGTACTTGTTGCAGCGCGACCATGACCTGACCATTTACGAGGCCAACGATTACATCGGCGGGCATACGGCCACCATCGATGTGCCCGTGCCCGACGGCACGCCGACCAATCAACTGCAACAGGCAAACGAAGCCGGTTCCCCGTCCGCATTGGCGGTGGATACCGGCTTTATCGTTTATAACGAACGCACCTATCCCAACTTTGTGAAGCTGCTCGATCAACTTGGCGTTGAAACCCAACCGAGCGAGATGAGCTTCAGCGTGCGCGATGAATCCGACGGTATGGAGTATGCCGGCGGCACGCTGTCGGAATTGTTTGGTGGGTTGAACAACGCGTTGCGACCGAGCCATTACCGCATGCTGCTCGACATTTTGCGCTTTTATCGCGAAGCCAAGTCGCTACTCGACGAATCCAAAGAAGATGACGGCCTGACGTTGGGGGAGTATCTCAAGCAGGGCGGCTATTCACGACCGTTTATCGATAAACACATCGTGCCGATGGTGAGCGCGATTTGGTCGGGCGAGCCCGAGCGTATGCTGCAGTTTCCATGTCGCTTCTTTATTCGCTTCTTTCACAACCACGGCATGATGGATTTGAAAGACCGCCCCCAATGGCGGGTGATCAAAGGCGGCTCGCGCGAGTATATGAAAAAGTTGACGGCGGGCTTCGTCGATCGCATTCGCTTGAATTGCCCGGTCAAATCGGTTGCGCGGGATGACGATGGCGTAACCGTCGAAACGGGAAGCGGCGAATCGGCGCGTCTCGACCGGCTGATTATCGCGACGCATTCGGACCAGGCGCTAAAGATGTTACAGGACGCCACCCCGGCGGAACGCGAGGTGTTAGGGGCGATTCCGTATCAGGCCAACGATGTGACGCTGCATACCGATGCGGGGCAGATGCCCCGGCGCAAGCGGCTTTGGTCGGCCTGGAATTATCATCTTGCCAAAAATCCTGAAAACCGGGCGACGGTCTCCTACAACATGAACATCCTGCAGTCGCTGCCGGGTGATAAGCAGTACCTGGTTTCGCTCAATCGCAACGACGAATTGTCGGAGCAATCGGTGGTGCGAAAGTTTGTGTACGACCACCCGGTGTACGAACCGCAGAGTATCGCGGCCCAACGGTGGCAGGATGAGATCAACGGCGCACGGCACACGTACTTCGCTGGGGCCTATTGGGGATTTGGTTTTCACGAAGACGGCGTGAAAAGTGCCTTGGCCGTTTGCAAGCATTTCGGAGTCGGTCTGGATCCATGAGAAGCGGTATCTTTGAAGGTCGCGTGACGCACGTGCGGCATACGCCGTGTCGGCACGCCTTCGATTACCGGCTATTCATGATGGCGCTGGATTTAGACGAATTGCCGTCTTTGTTTCAAAAAGTGCCGGGTTGGAGCAACGAGGGTTACGGGTTGGCAGTTTTTCGCCGACGCGATCATCTCGCTGATGCAAATACACCATTAAAAAGCGCGGTACACGATCTGGTTGAAGCACGCACCGGAAATCGACTCGACGGTCCGGTGATGTTGGTGACGCATCTGTCGTACTTCGGCTATCGCATGAACCCGGTGAGCTTCTACTGGTGTTACGAAGCCGACGGGGTAACGCTGGCCGCGGTCGTAGCCGAAATCAATAACACACCTTGGGGCGAACAACATTGCTACGTGCTGGACGCGCGCCCCCAACCGGATGACGCACCCGCGCTGCGCTGGCAGTTTGGCAAACAGTTCCATATTTCCCCGTTCATGCCGATGCAGGTGCAGTATGACTGGCGTTTTCGCATTCGACCTGAATCCATTCACATTCGCATGGCGAATTACGAGCAAGAGCGGCGTAGCTTCGATGCGACGTTGGTGATGCGCCGTCGCGCCATCACGCCGGCACGCTTAAACGGGCTATTGGTCCGTTATCCGGCGATGACGGTAAAAGTTGTTGCCGGAATTTACTGGCAGGCGCTAAAACTCTACCTGAAGCGGGTGCCGACTTTCGCGCACCCGGATAAATCGCTGGCGTTACCAGGAGATCCCACGCCATGAGTGCTCATCTAAATCCGGCTGTGCTGGAAAGTATCCAAACGCCCGAATTCGTCAGTGGCAATGTGATCGATAACGCCGCGCGCAAGCTGATTTTTAAAGCGTTGCAGCGCCTCGATACCGGCGACCTCACGCTGCGTGAAGGTGCCGACGCCTTTCATTTCGGTGGAGCGGGCGGCCCCGATGGTTTCGGTGCCGATTTGTCGGCGGTCGTGAACGTGCATTCGCCGCGTCTCTATCGCCGCACCGTGACCGATGGTACCAACGGCGTGGCCGAGTCGTTTATGCGCGGCGAGTTCACCTCGGATGATTTGGTTTCGATGTTGCGCATCTTCCTCGCCAGCGCCATTAATAAGAATGTGGTGGGCTACGGTAGCCGCTTTAAGACGCTGTTGGCACGCTGTGCCAATGTTTCGCGCCGCAATTCCAAGACCGGCAGCAAGCGGAACATCGCCGATCATTACGATCTGAGTAACAATTTTTTCAAGCTATGGCTCGATGAAACGATGAGCTATTCAGCCGGCATTTTCGAGTCGCCGACGGCGACGATGGCCGATGCCTCGCGCGCCAAGAACGATCGCATGTGCCGCAAGTTGGCGCTGACGCCCGACGATCACCTTCTGGAAATCGGCACCGGCTGGGGCGAAATGGCCATTCATGCGGCCAAGCACTTCGGTTGCCGCGTGACGACGACGACCATTTCCGAGCAGCAGCATCATTACGCCAAGCAGCGGATTGAAGCCGAAGGCTTAAGCGATCGCATCACACTCCTTAATCGCGATTATCGTGATTTGACCGGCAAGTACGACAAGATCGTCAGTGTGGAAATGATCGAAGCCGTCGGCCACGAGTACTATGGTACGTTCTTCCGTAAGTGCTGTGACCTGCTCAAGCCCAACGGTGCCCTGATGATGCAGGCGATCGTGATTGCGGATGAAGCCTATGACGAAGCCCGCCGCGCCGTCGATTTCATCAAACGCTATATCTTTCCCGGCAGTTGCATCCCGTCTGTCGCGAAGCTAACAACCAAAGCGGCTGGCAGTTCCGATTTGCGCCTGCGCCATCTCGAGGATATCACGCCGCACTATGCCGAAACGTTGCGCCGCTGGCGCGTAACGTTTATGGAGAAGGCCGACGAGGTACGCGCTTTGGGTTTCGATCAGCGCTTCATGAAGATGTGGGAATTCTACTTGGCCTATTGCGAGGCGGGCTTCCACGAGCGGCATATCAGCGACGTACAGATGCTCTTCGTACGACCGCAACATCGCGGCGATATGATTCTTCCAAGACTCGGCTAGGGTGGATTCGATGGGCATCCTGCTGCGCGTTATCGCGTACAACCTGGTCTGGGCGGCCTGTGTGCTGGGGGCGGCCAACGGCAATACGTGGATCGGCCCGTTGGCTGCGTTGGTGACGGTCGCGGCTCATATCGCGGCCAGTCGTCAGCGAATCGCTGAAGCGAAGCTGGTCGCAACGCTGGCAGTCATTGGTCTGATCATAGACAGCGGCCTTATGCATGCGGGAATCCTTCGCTTCAACGGGCAGGCTCTTATCGTACCGCTTTGGTTCGCCGCGTTATGGCCGGCTTTCGCCACGTTGCTGAACACCGCACTCATGTGGCTGCGCGGTCGTCCGATGCTCTCCGTCTTGTTCGGTGCGCTCGGCGGGCCATTCGCGTACTTCTCCGGAGCGAAACTTGGGGCGTTGCAACTCAACAACAACCTAACGTTGGCACTGATGGTGATCGCGATGGAATGGGCGATCGTAACGCCGGTGGCCGTTTGGTTGGCGCAACGATTCGAAACGGGCGCGAAGGGCCAATCATTTGAAAGCGAAGCAACCGACGTTTCCGAGTCTGCTGCACCAGTCGCACTGGAAGGTGGTAACTGATGTTCGACAGCGCCTTCTGGTCGATGATGGGCTATTTGTGGGCAGGGCTCGCTGTTGCAATGGCCTTGCTGTTTGTCGTGCAGATCAAGATTCGCGATGCCGGTTGGGTCGACGTGATGTGGACGGCGGGTCTCGGCGTTTCTGCCGTCGTGATGTATTCCTTTGCTGAGGGTAATAGTGACCGGCGATTGCTGACGGCTTTGCTCGCCGCCGCTTGGTCGTTGCGGCTAACGATTCACTTGTTTATTCGCGTTTGGCGCGGTCCGGAAGATGGGCGCTACCAGGCCATGCGCGCTAGCATGGGGGATGAGAAGTTTCGACCGTTTCTGTTTTTTTTCAATCAGGGCCAGGCGCTGCTCGTCGTTATCCTGGTGGTGCCGTTTTGGATTGCCATGTCGAACCAAACTGCCTTTCCGGCTTGGTTTGATTTCGCGGCGGGTGCTCTTTGGTTGATATCGGTCACGGGCGAAGGCATTGCCGATTATCAACTGTCGCGCTTCAAGTCGAAGCCCGACAGCAAAGGCAAGACTTGTCGCGAAGGCTTGTGGCGCTACTCGCGGCATCCGAACTACTTCTTTCAATCGTTATTCTGGTGGACGTTCGTCTTGCTCAGCGTCGGCACCGAGTATTGGTATATCTCGTTGCTCAGCCCGGCGCTAATCCTGCTGTTCATTCTCAAGTTCACCGGCATTCCTTATACGGAAGCCCAAGCCATCAAGTCGCGCGGTGATGATTACCGTGCCTACCAGCGTGAAACCAGCGCGTTTGTGCCGTGGTTTCCGAAGAAAGCAGCAACCTCATGAACGCCAGCCCGCGCATTCTTTCCGCCGTCGTCGCCTTGATCGAACGCCGCCTTGTACCCGACACCGCGGTGCGCTGGGGGATTCGTCGGTTGCTCGACGAGCGCTTGCAAACCTCGTGCAACAAAACCGATGCCGAACGCGAGCAAGCGTTGAACGACTTTGTCGCGCAAATGGATGCCGGCCCGGTTGCCGTGTCTTGCGACGCCGCTAACGAACAACATTACGAAGTGCCCGCCGGTTTCTTCGAACGCGCGTTGGGGCCACATTTGAAATACAGCGGCTGTTATTGGGATGAAAGCACGCGCGACTTGGGTGCCGCCGAAGCCAACATGCTGCGGCTCACCTGCGAGCGGGCGCAACTCGAAGATGGTCAGCGCATTCTGGAACTCGGCTGCGGCTGGGGCTCGCTCTCGCTGTGGATGGCCGAGCATTATCCGGCGGCACGCATCACGGCGGTGTCCAACTCCGCGTCGCAACGGGCGTTTATCGAACAGCGCGCCCGCGAACGCGGCTTAAGCAACCTGGCGGTGATCACCTGCGACATGAACGCGTTCGATACCGACGAGCGTTTTGATCGCGTGGTATCAGTGGAGATGTTCGAACACATGCGCAACTGGCGCAAGCTCTTCGGTCGCGTGGCAAGCTGGCTCGACGACGGCGGTAAGTTTTTCATGCACATCTTCACGCACCACAACACCGCATACTTTTTTGAGACGGGCGGTCCGGCGAATTGGATGGGGCGTTACTTCTTTACCGGCGGCATGATGCCCAGTGCTGAATTACCATCGCGCTTTCAAGACGAGTTGACGTTGGCGCAGCAATGGTCGGTAAATGGCGTTCATTATGCGAAGACTGCCGACGCCTGGCTCGAAAACACCACGGCCAAGCAAGGTGAGATTACCGAGTTGTTCGCCAATGTGTACGGCGCGAACGATGCCGAGTTGTGGGTGCAACGTTGGCGCGTGTTCTTTATGGCGTGCTCGGAACTTTGGGCCGCCCGCGACGGGCGCGAGTGGACCGTGGAGCATTATTTGTTTGAGAAGTAAGGCCGAGCGGATTATTGATTTCAAATTTGAGATTTGAGATTTTTGAGTTTGAAATCTGAGATTTGAGATGCGGATCTGAATCTTGCTTGCCTACGTTGAGACGCCTCAGGCGGTTGAAGAGGTCTGGTCGCGCTTCACCGTACACCATCCCCTTAATGCGAATGGAACGCTGTGAACCATTCACCATAGGCAGGCTGACGTCCTTAAAGCCGATTGAGAATTCGCGATTATCCCAGAAAACCGTCACAGGATGATGTGCGGAGTATCGACTTTCCGCAATCTGCTCATGATTGGGGGCTCTGTAGCGAAGAGTGAAGTCGACGCTCGCTTGTCGAGGCATATTATCGACGGGTATTTGATCCGGGTGGAAACTAATGACCAAGTCGCGCTCGGGCAGTGTCATGTAATCAACTATCGCGCCGATTGGTATCCAATGGACATAAGGTGTACTGCGGTGGCCGAGCGTGCCTTTGATTTCGATCTTTTGCAATTCTGACGGATTGTCATCCCAATGCACCAGATATGCCGAATCGAATCCGAGGCGTATCGGCTCGTCATCGAGTTCGACGAGCCCATCAATCGTGAGAATATTCTTGGCATGCGGCATGATGACGGGAAGAAAACACCCCGTCGACAACAGTGAGAACATGGAGAGCAATGACTTGATCAACTTCATGTCATTCACCTTATTGTTGGCACAGCCCAATAATTTATAGGATACCACCGACTCAGAATTGAAACGAGTTTGCCCAAACATTCGTTCCAAATTTCAGCATTGATGTAAGAAAAACGCCCGTCACTTCCGTGACGAGCGCTTGGTATCAAGAAACCAATCTGTTATCGATGAAGAATATCGATGCGGTCTAGGTAATGCACACCGCACCAACCCGCCGCCAAATCACCAAATCACACAATCACCAAATCTACTGATTGCTTCCCATGCGCACTTCCGTCGGGCGCGGTCGTTGCAGGCTCGAATCGCTCATGCGATTGACGGGCTGCGGGTTGGTGGGGCCATCCGACGAAGACGAGCTGCCTGAGCTACTACTGCTCGACGAAATCGGTCGCGGGCCTGACTGGCTGGCGGATTGTCCCACTACCACGTTGCCGACAAAGATGGCGCCGTCGGCGATCTCAAGTCGGCTGGTGCGCAGGTCGCCTTCGACCTTGGCAGTTGAGAGCATGTGCAGCTTTTCGGAAACGCTGAAGTTGCCTTTGCAGTTGCCTTCGATCTTCACGTTGGTCGCTTCCACGTTGGCGGTGACGGTCGCGCCTTCGGCGACATGCAACGTACCCTTCGAAGAGATCTGACCTTCAAACTTACCTTCGATGCGCACGCTCTTATCGAACGACAGTTCGCCTTTGAAGTTGGCATCGGCACCAATGACCGTCGGCGATTCGCTATTCATATCTGACATCAGAACTGCCTCCCAGCAATTTAAGAAATATGCAATTTTTCATGGGTGGGTATGCTTCCGGCGTCACAACTTTCTTGTGATGCCAAAACAGTGCGAGTATATCCGCAAACAATGCAATCTCAACTGATTGTGTCGCTAGTCGCGGCCTGTGAAATACCTCAAACCAGCTAACTGAATCACAAGCCACAGGGATTGCTTGTGACTTAAGCGCACGTTGTTCACAGCGACTTATACGATGGGCTTGCAGGGTCGGTTCGTACTCGGCGAAGGACAGATTGGAGTCTGTGAATTGTTCAGCCGCGACGCCAAAAATCTCGAGCGGCGGTGCGCACCTTTTTTCACTGCTTAAGGTGGTGAGTAGATGACACGGGGCAAATTCAAAAAATTGTGGTCAATCCAATCCCGCTCGCTGAAATAGCTAAGCTCCGCTCTGTGACCAACTTCGTCGCCGCGGCGGCGGTCGATTGGAGAAACCCCGCACTTCCAGGTCACAGCGCGGCACGACAGCCACGCCGTAAGGGCACGACACGGTCAGTGGTGCTCCAGTGGGTGGGTCTTGAATGGTGATCTCGGGAATTAATACGCCACCCTCGCGCCGCAGTTCGTCGAATCGAATGCGATACTGGTCGGAGTAGGTGCGGCCCAGCGTGACGATCAATAACATCTCTTCGTTGAAATTAACATCGAAGTCTTCCAGCGGAATTTGCGTCAGGTCGCGGGCATTGCGAATCGTAAGCCGCATGGGGCGATTCTCGTGACAGTGCGGCTTCGACCATTGCCGCAGAATGGGCAGCGAAACACCGTCGGGGGGAAGGGTGTCCGGCGCGGGGTCGTTCAAAAACGAACAGCCCGTTGAGGCGAAGACTGCTAACACAAAGGTCACGGTGATGACGGAATTGATCACGTTTCTAGATCGTCTGGGGTGATTCATGCGCGCAATTATGAACGATTCCGATCAATTCGACAGCCCGCAAGCCAATAAACGGCCACGCTACGTTCGCGAATGAGACACAATCACCGCGCAATGCAATCGTGGAGCCAAAATTGACCGTAACCCCAGATGGCGGATAAGATTACGTTATGACGTTACTTACTTGGGCAGCCGCCACCAGTTTGTTTCTCGGGCCGCAGATCGGTCTGGGCATGCTCGACGACGAATCCAATCGCAGTCGACGCGACCGCGCGTTGGCGGCGATCGAGGCGAAGGATTTCGATGCCGCGCGCGAGTTGATTCGTAAAGGCAAGCGCGAGCGCAGCAGCCGTCGCAAGGATGAATGGCGCATTATCGAGGTGCGCCTGTTGCTCGCCGAAGGGCAGCCGAAAACGGCCGGCCTGAAAGCCATGCGCCTGGTCGCGTTGCGGCCCAAGTCGAAGCAATACGCGGCGGCGTTATTCCTCGTGGGCAACGCGTATGAAGAAATCGGACGGTCATCGATTTCGCGGGCGATGTATGAAGAAGCCTTGGCGCATGAGACGTGTACCGGCGGCTTGCAGCGCGCCGTGGAGGCGCGTTTGGAACGGTTAACCAAAAACGAGTAGGTCGGGTCATCGACCCGACGTATGTGTCACGCGCGCTGTGTGCTTCGCGAGCGCTTGAGGAATGAGAGATATTCTCGCAGCGAGGAACTGGACTAACGCGAGCTGGTTAATTTGATTAGAGGCTTGCTTTTCCGCCGTCGGGTCGATGACCCGACCTACAGCGTGTTTAGCGCTCGGTAACGACACAGCCGTCAAACTCCCTACATGAAATTGTTGCACCACGCATGAAACCCAACCGCACGATCTATCTTGAAACTATGGGCTGCCAGATGAACGCCCTCGACAGCGAGCTGGCGTTGGCGGCGCTGGCGCAGCAGGGCTACGCGCTGACACCGGCGATCGAAAGCGCCGACTTGGTCGTGCTCAACACTTGTTCGGTGCGGCATCATGCCGAGGAAAAGGTCTATTCGCGCTTGGGGCAGTTGCGCACCAACCAGAAACGTATCGACGATCAGATCGTGGCCGTCATCGGCTGTATGGCCGAGCGCGATGGCGATGGCCTGCTCGATAAGATGCCGCACGTCGATATTTTGTGCGGCCCCAGCGAACTCAATCGCTTGCCGGGTTTGGTCGCCGATGTGGAGGCCACGCGCGAACGCGCGATCGCGCTCTCCGGCCGCTTGCGCGATTCAACGACGCCGCAGCAAACCAAAATCGCCCACGACGACCTCGAAGCGCTCGATTCCAGCCGCAACTTCGGCCTTTCGGCACACGCGGCCATGCCCAAGGTGTTCGGTCGGCATCAGGCCTACGTGCGCATCACGCGCGGTTGCAACAAGTTTTGCACATTCTGCGTGGTGCCCTACACACGTGGCCCCGAACAGCATCGACCGCCCGAGCAAATTGTTGAAGAAGTGCGCCGCCTTGCCGCCAACGGCATCGTGGAAGTTACGCTGCTCGGGCAGACGGTCAATCATTATCACTTCGATCCCGATGGCCCCGAAGATTGCAGCTTTGCGGATCTGTTGCGCAAGGTACACGACGAAGTGCCCGAGTTGCCGCGCTTGCGTTTTGTGACAAGCTATCCGCGCGACTTCACCGACGAAGCTTTGCAAGTGATGGCCGAGTCCCCGCGGATTTGTAAGTATCTGCACATCCCGGCGCAAAGCGGCAGTAACACGGTGCTGAAGCGCATGAACCGCGGCTATACCGTGGAAGAGTATATGGCGCTGATCGACCGCGCCCGCGCGCTGATGCCGAACTTGGCGATTGCCGGCGATATGATTGTGGGCTTTAGCGGTGAGACGGAGGAAGACTTTCAGAAGAGCCTCGATCTACTGCGTTTCTGTCAATACAAAAATTGCTTCATCTTTAAGTATTCACCGCGGCCCGGCACCCATGCGGACAATCGCATGCCCGATGATATCCCCGAAGTGGAGAAGAAGCGGCGCAATAACGATATGCTCGCGCTACAGGCGGAGATTAGCCTGGCTCAGCATCAGCGGCTGCTCGATTCGTCGAGCGAGGTGCTGGTGGAAGGGCTCAGCAAGGCGGCGCTCAAGCGGCAGGAGAGCGAGCAGGAGCGCGGCTCGGAATGGCGCACGACGCCAAACGGCGAAGCCGGTGCCGGCGCGAACGGTCACGGTGGATCGGCCCGTCAGGCGAACGGTCCCGCTGAAGTTGGTTCTTCGGCAAATGCAAGTCGTGCGGGCGGTATCAGTGCGACGCCAAATACGCAAACAAAATCGGGTGCCATATCCACGCCTGAAAACGCTTCGGGTGCCATGCCCACCCCTGAGAGCGATGCGGGTGCCATGCCCACCCTTCAAGGTGGGCATGCCGGCGCAGCGCGCGACGCAAGAAATAGCCAGGAAAACACCGTGCAACTCGTGGGCCGCACCGAGCATGATCGGATCGTGGTCTTCGACGGTAGCCGCGACCTGATCGGCAGCTTTGCCAATGTCCGCATCATTGGTGCGACGCCGCACACGCTGCATGGGGAGATTACGGAAGTGACGCGGGAGGCGGCGAAGGGGGCGGGTGTGTCGTTGACGGTGTTGGGGCATTAGATTACTAGTCGGCAGTAAAATTATCTTGGATTTACTCCAATAAAAGAAGAAGTTCGCGACGATGTACTGATTCAGTGCTTAATCTGCGACGGCCGTGATATCTGATAGAATCAAATGACCCCTGTCACAGAAGACGTTGTATCCCCATAATCGATGTACGTCTTCGGGTCTGCCAAAATCATATTCCCAGTCCTCGAATGCACAGCTCTTCAAACCAACTTCTTTTTCGCATTCAGAGCAAAAAACCGAGATGAACTTGCGCTGCCGTCCTGCATAGCGAACGTACCATTTGAAAGAACTGAATTCGGCTACTCTGCAATCGATGAGTGCAGGTGACGCAATTTTAACTTTATCAAGAAGATTTTGCTTTCGTTCTAATGCGATTAACTCTTCTTTCCTTCGGATAACTACATATTTTTTTGATTTATGGCGATCGATATCCTCCTGATTTTTAATAATCTCCTCTTGAATCTTAAGTTGGATAATTGAAGCGTCTATTGTGATGATCGGCTCTTGAAGCTCGTATTGGATGTTGATATTCAGTGGAATTCGAAATTTTAGTGGGGTCATAATTCGTGTATGTTACCAGATTCATTTATACCGTAACAACATCACTCAGCAACCTCACCCCGCATCCCTCACCAACGCCGCCGACCAATCCTCATCATCGCGCGCGTGACACATCTCAATAAACCGCCTCCGTCGCGCATCGGTGAAATCCGGGTCGTACAACCGTTGCACCAACTGTAAGAAGCCGCCCTCCAATTCTTCCACGCTCATCTGCGCGGGCTCGAAGTTCACATCGAACAGCGTGCATTTGCGCCAAGCGCGCTCGTCGAGTAGGCGGCCTTCGGTGCGGAGGCGTTCGTACAGCGGCGTACCGGGGAACGGCGTTAGCACGGTCACTTGCACATCGAACAGCCCGCTTTGTTCGACAAAGCGATAGACCTCATCGAAGACTGCGGGCGTGTGGCCGTCGAGCCCGAGGATGAAACAGCCGTTGACGGTGATGCCGCGCGATTGAATGCGGCGCACGGCGGCTTCGTAATCGGGCAATTGCTTGAGCTTCCAATTGCGTTTGAGTTCGACACCGTCGAGCCCGCCACCCGTGGGGCTTTCGAGACCGACAAGCACCTGGCGACAACCTGCTTCGCGCATGAGGTCGAGCAGTTCGAGATCGTTGGCGATGCTGATATCGGCTTCGGTAAACCACTTCACGCGTTCGTGCTTCAGGGCGCGCAGCAACGCTTTGTAATGCGGTCGCGCGGCAAAGCTGTTGTCGTCGGCAAACTCGATAAAGGGCTTGTCCCAGATGGTTTTGATCTGGCGAATCTCGGCGATAACTTTTTCGACCGGCTTCACGCGATAGTGGGGCGTGAGCAAGATCGAGCTGGCACAGAAGTCGCAGCGATGCGGACAACCCCGGCTGGTTTGTACCGTAATGCGGTTGTAAGCGCGCGGGGCGAGCAAATCGAAGCGCGGCATGGGGGCGTTGCGCAAATCGAAGTATTCACCGGCAGGCGGTCGATAGATCCGTTCGAGCGCGCCGGCTTCGGCATCTTGCACAAGTTGCGGCCACGTCATTTCACCTTCGCCGATGATGGCGGCGTCGCAATGTTGCAGCACCTCTTCGGGTAGGGCGGATACATGCAAACCGCCCATCACGACGATGATGCCCGCCGCGCGATAGCGATCGGCGATCTGGTAGGCGTCGTCGATTTGGGCAGTCAACGAACTGATGGCGACCAAGTCGACGTCCATCGGCAGGTCGTCGGCCTTCTTTAGGTCGTCGATCTCGTGATAAGACAGCGCGCGCTGTTCCGGCGTCATGCCCGCCAGCGTCAGCTGCGACAAACTCGGCAGCGACGCCACCACTTTGCTGCGCTCGACAACGCCCGGCATGGTGAGTCCGGCGGCGACTAACTTTTCGTTCTCGGCACGAATGCCGCTCATGGCGATGAATGCAATTTTCATGATGACACCAGCCCGATGAATGTCGAAATACAACCCGTCGCCAACAGCGTAACGGGAATGCCGAATAGCGGCTTAAAGCGCGGCTGCCACGCGTTAACAAAACACGTCAGCGGCATGGCGAAGGCACCCAGCGCTAAACACCAAGATGCCAGTGCCGTCGGATGATCCGTCGGGGCGAGGCGCTCGGCGGTTTGAACGAACAGCAAATTGAGAAAGCCGAGGGCGATAAACGCGATATGGCCAAGCCGCAGCAACCGTCGACGTAAGGAGCCGTAGCCACCCAGCCAGCCTTCACGGTCGTAGTTCAGGCCGAGAACGGCACCACCGAAAATCCCCAACGCGATGCCCAGCCAACCGGCAGCTTCGTTAATCATGACCATGCCTGCCTTTCCGCATCTGCGGCGCAACGTGCCGCGTGTATCTGCTATGTAACGGGATGCGGTGTCCGTGTTTCACGAAGGGTTTTGTAAAGCTGCGATAATCATGGCATGGGGGTCGATCCGTCGCGTCAAAATCGGTTGGCGGCGATATAATCTTCTTCAGGCACGGTCCGTGTCGGTGCTGTTATTGTCGTTAAAACTCGCCACGGGTGAATTAAGCAACCTATATGCCGTCTGTTCCCGATCCAACCGACGTTCCATCGTCTTCCAGCGCGCAACACGACAGCGTTAGCGCGCTTAACTCCGTTAATGCCGAACATTCGCCCGCTGCGCCGCGCGGATGGCGTAATTTACTGGCCAACTTCGCGCTTCCGTTGTTGCTGTTGGCAGTGGCAACCGGCGTGGGCGTGACGCTGATTAAATCGCCGCCGCATGTGCCACGTGCCGAGCCCGAAACGTTGGCGCCGGTGGTCGGTACGGCGAACCTGGTCCCCAAAAACGAAAGCGTCTTCGTCAAAGCATTTGGCAACGTCATTCCGTCGCGCGCGATCGACGTGATTCCCGAAGTTAACGGGCGCGTGATCGAGTTACACGATCACATGGAACCGGGCGGCATCATCGGCACCGGCGAAACGTTGGTGAAGATCGATCCGATCGATTACGAGATCAACGTTGCCCAATGGGAAGCCGAATTGGAAGTCGCCCGCAACGAAGCCGAACGCTTGCAAGCAAACGTCGAAGCTTCGAAGGGCCGCGGGGAGCAACTCGATGTTGAGATTGCCTATCTGCAATGGAACAGCGATCGCCTCAGCCGCTTGGCCGAACAAGCACAGGCGGCGCAGTCCGAAGCGCGCGATGCGCGCACGCAACTCGATAGCCGCAAGGCCGAACGCGATACCCTGAACTCTGAGATTGCCGCGCAAGAGAAAGCCGTCGATACAGCGCGGGCACGTATTCGCGTGGCCGAGCGTCAACTGGAATCGGCACGGTTAGCGCTCGAACGAACGGAGATTAAAGCGCCGTTCGACGCCATCGTGATGATGGAGAACGTGGAAACGGGGCAACTCGTCGGTTCGCAATCGATGATCGCTCGGTTGGCGGCGACCGACGAATTTTGGGCCGAAGCTGCGATACCGGTGGCGCGGCTAAAAGATGTGCGCTTCAAGCTCGAGAATGAAAACGACCCCAGTGATGTCTCGATTCGCCTGGCCGCGGGAGGAGCCACCAGCATCGAGCGTCATGGCGTGGCGTTGCGACCGTTGGGTAATCTCGATCCATTGGGCCGCATGGCGCGGGTAGTGGTTTCGATTGAAGATCCGCTCGGGCTGAAGATGCGCGAGACCAAAGTCGCGCGGCGCGTGCTGCTGGGTAGTTACGTACGCGTGCAGATCGAATCAACGCAACTCAATGATGTGTACAGCATTCCGCGTAAGGCGCTGCGTGAGAACGATCGCGTTTGGGTGCGTGATGCAGAGGGCGAACTTGCCATTCGACCGGTGCAGATCGTGTGGCGTCGGCAAGACGACGTGCTGGTACGCAATGCCTTTCAGCCCGGTGATGATTTGGTGACGACGCACTTATCGAGCGTGGTGCCGGGTATGCCGTTGCGCATACGCGCAGCGACGACGCCGGTCTTGGCTGACGAAAACGCGAATACCAATGACGACGAGCCTGGCTCGATCGCCGTCGATGATGGCTCGGCAAACGCTGATAACAGCCAACTCGACGATGGGGCCATTGCCACCACCGAAGCGCTGACCGGCGCGGCCGATGCAGAGGTAACGCAATGACGTTGATGCCCGGTAGCAAGCCCGGCGAAGGCGTCATCGGTTTCATGGCCCGCAACCACGTGGCCTCTAATCTGTTGATGCTGCTGTTTGTTGTAGGTGGCATCGTGGTCGCCTCGCAAATCAAGCAGGAAGTTTATCCTGCTTACGAACTCGATATTGTCAACTTCAACATGGCGTTGCCCGGTGCCACGCCGGAAGAGGTCGAAGAAGGCATCTTGCTACCCGCCGAGGAAGCGGTGCGCGGTTTGGAAGCCGTCAAGCGCATCGATTCGACGGCTGTCGAAGGTAGCGCGTCGATTTCGATCGAATTGAACGAAGATTTCGACCCCAATCGGGCGCTGCAAGACGTTAAGAATGCCATCGATCGCATCTCTTCATTTCCGGAAGAAGCGGAACGACCGCAGGTGGAACTGGCGATCCGACGGCGCTCGACGGTAACGATTGCCATCGCGGCCGATATGGACGAGCGCACGTTGCACGACTTCGCGGAGCGCGTGCGTAACGATCTGCTCGCCAACGACGAAATCTCGCAAATCAATATCTACGGCATTCGCAATCCGGAAATCACTATCGAAGTGCCGCAAGCGCAGTTGCGCGCGTTGAACTTAACGCTCGACGACATTGCCGCCACAGTGCGAGCGGCGGCGCGCGATGTACCGGGCGGTGAAGTTCGCACTCAGGGCGGCGAAGTGCTACTGCGCAGTGCCGGTCGGCGCACGTTTGCAAGCGAGTACTTCGATATTCCAGTGATTAGTGGTGCCAACGGCGCAACGCTTAAGCTCGGCGATATCGCCACTATTACCGACGGTTTTGAAGACGTCGATAGCCGTTCGTCGTTTAATGGCAAGGCGGGCGTGACGCTGTGGATCGATACGACGGGTGATCAGAAACCGCTCGATGTGGCGCAGATTGTTTACGACTACGTCGACAAGATGAACGCGGAGTTGCCCGAATCGGTAGAGATGCTGGTGATGTGGGATCGGGCACGCGAGTATCGCGAACGGCTCGATTTGCTATTGACCAACGGCGCGGTGGGCATGGGGCTGGTGCTCATTGTGCTGGGCATTTTTCTCGCGCCCAAGCTGGCGTTTTGGGTGGGATCGGCCGTGCCAGTGTGCTTGTTGGGCGGCATCATGTTGTTGCCGGCGATGGGCGCGACGATCAACATGATCTCGCTGTTCGCGTTCATTATTACGCTGGGCATTTTGGTCGACGATGCCGTCATCATCGGCGAAGAAGTGTTCGAGAATATGCAGCGGGGCCATTCGCGCATCGATGCCGCCATCATGGGGGCCAAGCGTATGGCGGTGCCGGTGTTGTTCGCCGTGGTGACTAACGTGATCGCGTTCATTCCGCTCATGTTCGTTCCGGGCCGCACGGGGCGCTTCTTCGCCGCGATACCGTTGGTGGTCATCACGGTCTTTATTATCTCGCTGTTTGAAAGCTTATTCATTCTTCCCGCCCACTTGGCACACGCGCGGGCGGCCGATCCCAATGGCCGCGGCTTTATGGCGCTGTTGGTACGGGGGCAGCGGCGGTTAGCCTCCGGGTTTACCTCGTTCACCAATCGCGTTTACGAGCCGATGTTGGCTTGGACGCTGCGTTATCGCGGGCTCACGGTGTCGATTTTTCTCGGCGGTCTATTGATCGTCGGTGCGTGGTATCAGAGTGGTCGGTTGAATTTCACGTTTGACCCGCGCATCGAAGGCGATCGCGTGGATTGCGAAGTGCGCGTGCCGTTTGGTGCACCTTTCAGCGAAACGATGCGCGTCTCGGACATTATCGAAGAAGCGGGCTTGCGCACGGCGGCGCGCTTCGGTCCGCACGAAGAAGTGCTGGCGGGCTGGATGAACAGTCGCGGGCGTCTTGGCTCTAACGCGGCCGATGTGAACTTTGTCTTGGTACCGCAAGAGCGACGCGACTTCACGCCTGCCGATTTCGTGCAAGTGTGGCGCGAAGAAATCGGCGCGCTGCCGGGCCTGGAATCGATGTATTTCGAATGGGAAGTGGGGCCGTCCGGCTCGCGCGGGTTAACGGTCGAACTTTCGCACCCTGATCGACGCACGCTAGAAGCTGCCGCCGAACAGTTGGCAACAACGCTTGGCACCTATGCCGGCGTGACCGACATTGACGACGGTTTCGCCGCCGGCAAGCCACAATTGGACCTGCGCATACGCGACGAGGCGCAATCGCTGGGCCTTTCGCATGTCGATATCGGTCGTCAAGTGCGCCATGCTTATTACGGTGCCGAAGCGTTGCGTCTGCAGCGCGCTCGCAACGAAATCAAGGTCATGGTGCGGCTACCGGAAGAAGAACGCCGCAGTCTGGCCGATCTCGAGAACATGGTGATTCGCACGCCTGCCGGCGGTGAAATGCCGCTGGTCGAAGCGGTCGATCTGACGCGCACGCGCGCCCATACCGAGATCAAACGTGTGAACGCGCAGCGCGTGTTGACGGTCACGGCGAACGTGGTGCCGGAACTGACCAATGTAAACAAGGTGCGCGCCGATTTGGAAGCGAACGTGTTTCCCGATTTATTGGCGACCTATCCGGGTCTAACATTTGCATACGGCGGTCGACAGCAAGAAGAGATCAACGCTATGTCTACGCTGATGTGGGGCTTGGGCGTGTCGCTGTTGATCATCTTCGGTCTATTGGCCGCGATCTATCGCAGTTACGGCGAAGCATTGATCACCATGATGGTGGTGCCGTTCGCCGTTGCGGCGGCGCTGCTCGGGCACATCGTGATGGGGTATGACCTATCGGTGGTGAGTGTGTTGGGCATCATCGCGACTTGTGGTGTGGTGGTGAATGGCGGTTTGGTGCTCACGGTGACGATGAACGACTTGATCGACCAGGGGTTACCGATTGAATTGGCCGCGCTGGAAGCCAGTAAGCGCCGCTTCCGCCCGATCTTGCTGACGTCGCTGACGACATTTATGGGCTTGGCCCCCATGATCTTTGAAACCTCTCCGCAAGCGCGCTATTTGATTCCGATGGCCATTGCGATGGGCTTCGGTATCATGTTCTCAGCGGCGGTGGTGTTACTTATGATGCCGGCGAGCCATTTGATCGTGCACGGCATCACGGGTGGGGCGAAGCGGGATGAGTATGCGGAGGCGAGTAGTAGTAGCGCGCAGCCGGCGCTCACTTAGCATTGCTGCAATTTGCTTCGTGTGAGATTTTCAAAAATCCGTAAATCGATTTTCGGCTAGCGATTGCTGTGCTCATCTCCGTAATTGAATTCTTTACGCAACAAAAGCCCAACCGTGGCCACGGTTGGGCTTTTGTTCGTTTTCTTGAACGGCTCTTAAACTTCTTTAGAGCCTCGCTCTCTTTTATTTTCAAGAGAGCCTTGCTTTGAACTTTTAACGCGTCTTCCGCGTCGTTCGCTTGCGGCGTCGCATGCCGCAGCTGGTGAAGCCGGCGATCATTGCCATGCCCACCATGTTGGTGCCCATGCCGCAGGGAGCAGCGGGCAGCGGCGGCGTCAGATCATCGTCGTCATCCTGATCGTCGTCGTCGTCATCATCGTTGTCATTCCCATCATCGTTATCGTTGTCGTCGTCATCATTATCGTCGTTACCGTTGTCGCCGTTGTCATCGTCGTTCTGCTGCAAACAATCGGGCGTGCCATCGGCATCGTCGTCGATCAAGTCGTCCTGGCCGGGGCAAACGTCGCAGCCATCGATGATCAGGTCGTTATCGCTGTCGGCTTCGCATTCGTCCGGCACACCGTCGGCGTTGCAGTCTTCGCTGAAACCATCGGCAATGTCGTCTGCGTCGAACACATCGTTGCCGTTACAGTCGTCGTGAACCGTCGCGGTGAAGGTCACGCGATACGGATTCTGTTGGCTGTCGTTGTTGATGCGAGCAGTGGCCGTGAGTTGGCCAACTGTCGAAGGCGTCAACTCGATCAACAGGTCTTCGCTTTGGCCCGGCGGCACCTGCGTGTTACCGGCATCGATCACGGTGAAGTCGGCGGCGTCGTCGCCTTCCATCTGAATACCAAAGAGCGTGAGATTCAAAGCACCAAAGCTGTCGGCGAACATTTCAATGTCCACAGTTTCGCCAATCAGCAAGTCGCCAAGATCGAAGCTGCCGTTGTTGGGTACCGTTAGGGTGTCGATTTCAACTTCCATGGCCGAGGTCAGCGGCTCTTCAAGAATCGTGCCCGACACTTGAAACTGAAACGGCGCATCGGGAGCGTTGGTATCAATAGACAGGATCACAGCCGAGGTCGGCGGCGTACGAAATGCGGGCGGCGCAAACGTGACGGAAATGTTCATCTGGCTGCCCGGCGGCAAGACGCGGGGCAGCGTGGCACCGCCGATCGCGACGGCATCCCATTCGAAGTTGAACGCGCCTAGCGCCGTGACGCTTTGCACCGTCATGTTTTGATCGCCAGTATTAAACAAAATGTATTGCTTGCTGGCTTGCTCGCCTTGTACGACTTGACCGAAGTTTTTGTTATCGCCGGAGTTCACCGTTTCAAACGGATCGATCTGTTGCACCAGCAGGGCCGGCTGCGCGACAGCGGCGGCGGCCGTGCAAAGCAGGGCGGCGATGGCGGTCGCGAGGGTTCGGGTGGTCGAGCGAGCAAAGCGGCTGGTATGGTGAGTGGTGTTTTTCATCGTTCGTCTCCATCAAGCTTCACCCCCGCGTCTTTCAGTTTGGCCGGTCGGGCACGGGGGGCTGCCCGACCGGCTGTCGGCGGTCGGTTTCGTCCGCCGCCCTTAACCACGTGGCGGGGCGGCGGGTGGACCGTGACTTGGAAAAAAATTCGCCTAAATGGGCCGAACGGCGAAAAAATGCCGTTTTTTGCGTCAGAAAGAGCGTGCGATGAGAGGATTGCGGGAGAGTTTTCGAGCTGCCGTGGGCCGGAAACTGTGCGCTTGGCGCAGGCTGCGGCAAGCCATGCATCGCCATTGTCGCTCGGATTCGAGGCGGAAATCTGGAGCGGCAGCGACGAAAATATGGAAAATTAGGATCAGGCGCTATCTAGATCAGATTCTGGCAGTTGAATGCGCGATCTGTCCGTAAGGCCAATAGGATGCAAGGGCAGCACGCCGCGCGAAACGCATGGCTTGAAATCAACAGGCTTCAATTATTTAGTGAGGAAATTTAAACCGAAGCACGGCATACAGAGTAGTTGCGTAAACCGAAACGGTCAGTGAACGCCCTCAACCGTCACCACGCCGGCTTGCGAAGATGCCACCGACGAGTAGCGCGATTCCGGCACCGACGAGTTTAACGAGCTTAACGCCGCCTTTTGCCACATCGTCGACAACGCCGACCCCTTTGGCGCCGATCGCACCAACGCCGCGCGCGGCGTCGTCTGCAACGCCCACCGTGTGGCCAACACCGCGGGCGGCATCGTCAGCGAGGCCAGCAACCGGCTTAGACATGGCGATATCATCGGCCGCAGCTACGCCCATCGGCGTATGCGCGGCTACATCATCCGCGACATGCGACATGCCGCCGAGATCGTCTGCGACCGAACCACCGTTTGTTATGTGAGACGCCGCCGGTGCGTCTCCGGACACGTCAACAATCACATCGGCGTTGGATGCGATCTCGACAGCAACATCCGTCCCGGTCGCGGCTTCGTCTTCGTCATCGACGGTAAACCAATAAATGACGCCAACCAGCAAGGATACGCAGACCAACGACGAGAGCATTTTTTTCCAAGCCATTAACCGACCTCCTAAAAGGGCTAGTGTATCGAGGCTAGCCTCTATAAACAAAGGAAAAATACGCCGTGAATCATCGTGTTGCGGGATGCACGTTCAGTCGTGCCGGGACGGATGCAGACGGCGAGAGGACGGGGCTTCCGCTCGCGTGTGGGATCGACAGAATGGGCCAGCGGTTCTTTTCACGCGTTTTCAAGTCATTCCGGGCATATACGGTTCGCCGTAGCTGTCAGTGCCGTTGATCACGGAGATGCGTGAGCATGCAGGTTGGGCACCTTCTCCTGGGGGCGCCACAAATCGATCAGAAGCTGCGGATTTCCGAGGCCAGATTCTGAGATCGTCGGTCTGTGATTTCGTTCCCATAAAGATCGCCAAATCATCCCGAAACCCAGTTTTTGCGGTAAACTCTTCCCTCACCAACGCCTCAATTTTTTACGAAGGTCATGCAAGATGCCGCCGCCAGAGGGGAATTCAACAGACGGAAGTCACGCCGCCGAGCCCAGAGTAGGGAGCGGCGATAGCACCGGAAGCCCAGCGGACGCCCGCGGGTTTCTCGACTTGCTGGAGCCGATCAAGGATTCGCTCTATCGCTATGCCCTGCGCAATTCGTGGGGAGACGATCAAGCGGGCGACATTTTGCAGGAAGCCGTGATGACTGGCTGGCGCGAGTTTCATCGCTTCGAAGCGGGGACGAATTTCAAGGCATGGATGTTTCGGATTCTGATCAACTCGATCTATCGATTGAACAAGAAGGTGGCGCGGCACGGCGGGCCGCAGCTTGATGAGGTACACGAAGAGCAACATAGCGATGTCGATAAGATCAGCGATTGGTTTTCGATTCTGGAAACGCCCGACAAACTGAATGACTTATTGGATGAACGACTGGTGCAAGCGTTGGATAAACTCGGCAGTGATGAAAAGCAGTGTTTGTTGCTGCGGCTACTGGAAGATTTTTCGTACAAAGAGATCGCGGCCCTGATGGATATCCCGGTGGGCACGGCCATGTCGCACGTGCATCGCGGTCGCATCAAATTGAGGGATGAATTGGCAGCATTGGCAGTGGAACACGGTTTGTTGAAGGAATCTGCCTGATGGATTGCAAGACGGCGCGCTCCCATTTGAGTTTGTATCTCGACGCGGCGCTCGATGCGCCGACGGCGACGGATCTCGATCGGCATTTAACGGATTGTGCTACTTGCGCCGCGCAGTTTGAGGCCGAAACGCAAATCGAAAGTAAGTTGTCGGCAGCATTGAGCCAGCCGCAAATGCCCGATGCGCTGTGGTCGCAGTTGCGCAGCAGCGTGAATAAAGATGCGCTGCAGGGTGGAGCGGCTGAGGTGTTGCCCGCGTCGATGCCCATTAGCGATACCGCACAACCGGGCTGGAAGCTGCCGGTAAGCTTGGCGGCAGCAGCAGCCGTGGCGATTGCGGTATGGGGCTATTGGCCGTCGCCAACGCAGCGCGATTACAGCAACTTCTGGAAGACAGATGTGGCGTCGATGGTGGCCGTTGGGCCTACTGCCGACGCCATTGTTGATGAGGCGGAGATCGCGGCGCTGTTGCGCGAGCAATATGGTCTGGCGATGGCGACCGATCCATCGGAGATCGGTGGGCATCGATTGAAGATTGAGCATGCCGAGCGGGCCGAGTTTGCTGGGCGCGCGGGCATGCGCATTCGCGTAAAGTGTTGCGGCATGCCGGTGGTCGTGGCGCTGCTAGCAACGGAAGATGTGAAGCAGTTGCCCACGCCCGTATCGACGGTCGTAAATAAATCGCGAACTGCGAACACCAAGCAAGAAAATTTGAATGTGGGCGTGGAACGGGTCGGCGATTACGAGGCGATCATCATTTCGGAACACAAGCTCTCGGGGATGCGGAAATTTTTGAAGCTGGCGGATGCGTAATAAAGATTGCGACGTAGGTCAGCAGTAGGTTTAGAGATGTCGCAACGACTGCGGGCCAAATACAACCAATTAATTTTGAATAACGGCAGCGCTGATGAGTTGATAGATGAGTGTATTGATGGTGTCGATGACCTCCTACCCATCATCGATCGGCTTCGCACGCGCGGCTTCGTGATTATGTTGAAATGGGATGGTGGTCGTGGGGCTGGTGATTCGGGGCCTTATGATTTCCTGCTGAGTGGCCATGCGGACAGTGGTGTTGATTCAGGGCGGTCGGTGCGAACGAATCACCATTCCTTGGAGCAAGCCATCTTGACCGGTTTGATAAAGACGCAAGAGACCTTCGGACCGTTTTAATTCGATAAGACGAAGATAATTTGGCCCCTTGATGTCGGCGTCAGCAACTCGCCGGAATCTTGTTTTTACCCGAATGATTCATTGTGCAAATCCGCTCTGATGCAGCGTCTTTTCGCCAAAGGCGATACACCCGTAGCCCAGGGTTGCCGCGCAGCGGCTACCCTGGGAAACAAGTAAGAAAGCGTGTTCAACCCCAACGGGGTTGCGCCCACGGAATGCGCACGGGCATCGTCGCAACTCTTTCAGAGTTGAACTCGTATAGCGTGACATAAACCCAGGGTAGCCACGCTGTGGCAACCCTGGGCTAGGTGACGCAACGCCTTCGGCGTATTCTTAACTCGCGTCTCATTGCTCACATTGCGACTTGAAATGAATAGGGGGGGTGTAATGCGTGGTAATGTGCCTGTGTGTCGCGGGTGATGGTTTGTGAGGATGTCGTTGCTGAGTGAATTACTTACTACGCCCGCGCCCCTTGCGCGACACCTTCTTTTCCGAGCGTCCCGCGCTCTTCTTTGACTTGCTCGCCTTTAACCGCAGCGCCTTGTTGGAGTCGTTCACCTTGAAGATGCCCGTGGTCTTTCCACCCGAGGCACCCGCCGTGACGTAGGCGTACCGAATGCTGATCTTTTCGGTATTCAGTCGTGTGCAAACATCGGCCAAGGCACCGGGCTTGTTGGGCAGCACCGTCTTCAGTACCTCGGTCTCGGTCATTGGCAGGTCGAGCCCCTTTAGCACCACGCGGCATTTTTCGACGTTCATCGGCACCAGCCGCACCACGCCGTGCTCGACCGAGTCCATCAGCGTGATGGCCATCAGGTTGACGTGCTTATCGGCCAGCGCGTTGCAGACCTGCGACAGTACGGCGGGTTTGTTGGTCAGAAAGATCGAAAATTGCGTGGCAGGTTCGAACATCGCCTCGGTCCCCTCTGAAAATGGTGCTGTTGGAAGGCGCAATTCAGCCATCGCCAATATATCGGACCCTAGTGGAATGGAAATAGCAAGACGATTTTCGGTGGTAAACGTCTTAAGGGGCGCGTCGGGGGCCCGCCGGTGGAAAACCCGAAGACCCCCGCGGCGGGACGCCGATGCTGCCCTGCACAGAGATCCCCGAATGAATTTTGAAATGGCGGAGGCGGCGGGGCATCTTGGCCGCGCGGTGTGGCGCTGCCGAAGCGCCCCTCGGCTGGGGCGAGCAGGACGGCTTGGAAATTAACCTTGCTTGGCAGAGGCGTCTGCTAGGTTCCGGAGTCGGCCTCGGCGTTGACGAACGCCCCAACCGTGGTAAATTACGGGGTTTCCGCACCGATGGTGCGTCAATTGGTTTTTGCTGAAGGATTTGCAAGATGGCCGCTGTGACGGACAAATGCTATCAGGCCAAGCCCCACGAAATTGAGCGCGATTGGTATCACGTGGATGCCGATGGCGAGGTGTTGGGGCGGCTCGCGACCAAGCTCGCGACGGTGCTGATGGGCAAACATAAGCCGACTTATACGCCGCATGTGGATACGGGCGACTTTATCGTGGTGACCAACGCGGAGAAGATTCGCGTGACGGGCAACAAGGCCAACACCAAACGGTATATGCGTTATTCGTACCACCCCGGTGGTCTTCGCATCACGCCGTATAACGAGATGATGGAAAAGCATCCCGATCGCATCATCACGGCAGCCGTGCGCCGCATGTTGCCCAAGAATGCGATGGGTCGCCGCCTGTTGACCAAACTCAAGGTTTATGCCGGCAGCGAGCATCCGCATCAGGCGCAGAATTGTCAGCCCTTCCCGATGGAAAAAGTTTAAGCCGCGCGGCTAACGACGCTTTGGAGATATTGATTCGTGTCCGACCAACCCAACGCACCTGAGTCCGCCGCACCGGCACCTGAAACCGCACCCACGCCCGCTGTTACGCTGGGCGATTCGCCCGCTCCGGCAGCAGAGGCACCTGCCGCGCCACAACCGGCGCGTCGCAAGCCCGGCACCGAGGCCGGTGGTTACTTCTGGGGTACCGGTCGTCGTAAGACGTCGGTCGCCCGTGTACGCATCAAGCCCGGCGACGGCAAGTTTTTGATCAATGGCAAGAAGGAAATCAAGGATTTCTTCTTCTCCGAACAGCATCGCCGCGATGTCGTCGCGCCCATGGCTGTCACCAAGACACACGGCAAGTTTGACGTGTTCGTAAACGTGCACGGTGGCGGTCAGACCGGCCAGGCAGGTGCGGTGTTGCTCGGTCTCTCGCGTGCGTTGGCCACGGCCAATTCTGAGTATGAGCCGGCCCTGCGCGAGCATGAATTCCTCTCGCGTGATGCCCGTAAGGTCGAACGCAAGAAGCCCGGTCAACCGGGTGCACGCAAGCGTTTCCAGTTTTCGAAGCGTTAACGTGGATTTCAATTCACTCGATTGTTCCAAGCCTCGAACGTTGTTTCGAGGCTTTTTTTATGCGCCGATAGGTGGATGAATTGTGGCTTGTGCCCTTTGTAAGAGAATATTGGTCTGGGGGATGAGTTTCCAAAATAAGTTCAGCGCGTTTAGTTTGAAATGCTGGAGCAGTTGATCAAAGATACATCGCTCGCTGTCTTAATCACTATCGTTTCAGTCTATTAACAGCCAAAGTATCTCAGATGCTTCCGTCAAACCGAAAATTGCCTGGTGCCTCCGCTAAGCGAATGCGAACTTACATAGGGATGTTATCGATCGTGTCGCTGCTAAATTTCTGTTGCTATCGTCCGTTCTTTAATCCCGATCGCGAACAGCGTCCTACGCCGGACGTCACCAATATCGAATTCGATGATGTGTTCTTCAAGACCGCCAATGGTCAGAAGCTACACGGTTATTTCATTCCGGCCGTGGGAGATGTTCGTGGTGCCGTGTTACACCTCCACGGCAACGCAGCCAACGTATCGGGTCAGTGGCCATTTTCCGCGTGGTTGGCGCTGAAGGGTTACCACGTTTTGACGTTTGACTATCGTGGCTTTGGTCGCAGCGCAGGGCGCGTATCACGTGCCGGCGCGATCGAAGATGCCGAAGCGGCGTTGGCATACCTGCGCGCGCGGCCGGAAGTGAACGGTGCGCCGGTGGTAGTCTTCGGTCAGTCCATCGGTGGGGCGATCGCCACGGTACTGGTCGAACGACACGAGGATGCGGTATGCGGTCTGGTGATGGACGCCGCATTTTCGAGCTATCAGCGCGTGGCGGCGCATCATGTGCGACGCAGCGTGCTGTTGACGATTTTGGCATGGTGGTATCCGTCGCTTCTGGATGATGCGTTTGAACCGGTAGTGGCCATAAGAAATATCGAGAACACACCCAAGCTTATCATTCATGGCGATGCCGACGAGGTGGTTCCGGTCGAAATGGCCCACGCATTATTCGACGCCGCTCAGGAACCGAAGGAACTTTGGATTATTCCGGGCGAAGCACACTGCTCGATTTGGAACGAAGACGGCGCGACGGCGCGGGCGCGGGTGTTGGCGTTTATTCAAGAGTCGTGCGCCGAATTCGCGACAGGTACGTCCCAAGCTGGGCTACAGCAAGCGACGCAGCCGAATTGATTACAGAATGTAATCCGAAAGCCCCGCAAAAGTGTATGGGGTGCTGAATTTTCGGTAAACTCTGATCCGGTGATTCGGGCCAGTTTGTTCCGCCCTGATTTACAATGCATGACGATAGATTCGATCAAGCTGGTATTCAGTGGGCCGTCACGATTCATCGCGGATTAAGCATTATTCTGCTTGGCGTGGCGGGTTTTATTCCAGTTACCGTGACCCACTATCTCATCGGCAAGATCTCGACATGCACGCCGTTAATCCATGGTGTTGCGATTACGCTTGAGATGATCGCCGGCCTTGTCATCTTCTGGGGTTACTGGTTGGTCAGTGTGCCTATTGGTGTCATAGGTCGGTCGAAATTCTTTCAAATCAATTTGATTCGAGTGATCCTCTTGGCTTGCATTCCGGCTACGTTGCTGAGGTATTTTGCCTTCGATTGGTTTGCGTCGCCTACTTCGTTTTATTAGGCCAACATTCCGACGGGTGCTTTGATGTTGATCGGAACTTTCGTCGTCTATCCATACATGATTTCGATCTGCCGTCGCTTTGAGATAAACCTTCCTAACTGGTTATTCGTCCCTGCGATGCTTGCGGGCGCGGTGCGTGGGTTGATTCCGTTGGTAATTTATGGCACATGGGCGTGGGATTGGGCTCCGCGTCGTATTGTGGTCGCTGCTAACGATCTTGGATTCAACAGCGCGACCATGGTCCATAACGTTTTCGCGATCGTTGTTATGATTCAATTGCGGCGCAAAATCATGGTGGCCACCGAGCATCGATGTTTGGGTTGCGGCTATCAAATTCGGCATGAAACGGATATTTGTCCTGAGTGTGGTCAGGATTTGTCTTCCTATCATCAGCGGGCTGCACTCACTTAGGCCAAATCACTTCGAATAAATCAGTCTGCGAGCAGTAGCGCGGCCAACGCAATCAGCACCACCGCCGTCACCCGATTCATCACAGCCTGCGACTTCGCCGAACGCAACCAACCGCCGATGGTGCCTGCCATCAGAGCGATGCCGCCGAACACCAGAATCGTCGCAATCGCGAACACCACGCCCAACGCAACAACTTGAAAGAACAGCCCACCTTGTTCGGTCGCCACAAACTGCGGCATAAAGGCAAGGAAAAACAGGCTTACCTTCGGGTTGCTGAGATTCATAATGATGCCGCGGCGATACAGTAGGCTGTTTGATAGTCGCGGAGCAGCTTCGTCGGTCTCTAGCTTGCTGGCGTGATTGGCGGCGCGCCATGCTTGAATTGCGAGGTAGATCAGATAGACGGCCCCGAAAATCTTCACAGATGTAAACGCAACGGGTTGCGCTTTCAGTAAAGCCGCCAAGCCCAACGCTACTGCCAGCGTATGACCGATCAATCCCGTGCAAAGGCCGAAGACGACGCTCAGACCGGCACCGCGCCCGTGCAGGGCGGCTTGCGTTAGGACAAAGATGTTGTCCGGCCCCGGCGTGAGCGCGAGTACGACGACGGCACCGAAAAAAGTGATGAGATTCTCGAGCGGCGGCATACGAGCATGGTAGGGTGCAATGCGTTGGGTACCAATGGCGTCTATTTGGAGACGATCATTCGATTCGCGTAGTTGCGACCCCGCGCTGACATGCGCTTACCGCTTCCTCACGGGCGCGGCTCTGATTTGCGCGGTGGTTTTGATTTGCGCTGTGGCACCGGTTTGCAACCGTTGTTCGCGGGGGAGATAGCTTTAGACCAGTTGCGTTCGATTTTGAGCATTCGCTGTGCATGGTCAGAATACCGCGACGTCTCACCTGTCCCGCTTCCTGACGGGCGCGGCTCTGACTTGCGCTACGGCTCTGAAATGCGCTGTGGCACCGGTTTGCAACCGGTGTTCGCGGCGGCGACGAAATGCGATCGGCATCACTTGTTTCTTCAGTGTGTGTCGCTGCTGGTTACGACCCCGTCCTGACATGCGCTTACCGCTTCCTTACGGGCGCGGCTCTGATTACTTGTGATCTGGTTTGCGCGGTTCGATCACCGTTACGCCTTGGTTCTTTTTCTTCTGCTTTCGCGGTGGTCGATAATCCCCGCGGCGAATCTTCTCAATAACATCGGGCAGAAGTTCGCGTTCCAGCTCTTGCACGCGTGCGGCCAGCGTATCCGGCGTGTCGTCTGGTAGAACATCGCATTTGCGTTGCGCGATGATTTCGCCTGCGTCGTATTCGTTGTTCACCCAATGTACCGTTGCACCCGATTCGGTTTCATTCGCGGCTAAGACTGATTCGTGTACATGACGACCGTAGAAGCCTTTGCCGCCATACTTGGGCAACAGCGATGGATGCAGATTGATCACCTTGCCGTGCCAGCGTTCGGGCAGAATCCAATGCACGAGCCAGCCGGCCTGTACCACCAAATCCACGGCGTACACGTCGAGCGTCAGCGTAAGATGATCGCTGTAGGACTCGGTCGAGTCGTAATCTTTGCGGCGCACAATATCGACAGGCAAGTCCGCAGCCTCGGCCCGCTGTACGCCTTTAACTGTCGAGCGCGACGAGATCACGATCGGAATCTCGATGTTCTTAAGACGACCATCTTCGATTCGATCGATCAAATTTTGCAGCGTGGTGCCCGAGCCCGAGATCAACACGGCGATGCGCAGTCGACGGTTGGATTTCTGCTTGCGGCTCATGGGCGGGCGGACTTTACGGCACGTTGAAGAAACGCCTCGATCTGCCCCCAATAATCGTCTTCGTTGTCGGTACCGGGCAGGTCGTTATGGCCGCAATCATATTCGATGAGCGTGACTTCGCGAGTACGTACTGCCGCATCGCGCAGGGCACGGGCATGATCGATGGTGATAAGGCCGTCGCGCTTGCCGTGGATGATGAGTAACGGGGCAGTGAGTTCGGCGATGACCGTTTCTGTGCGAAATGGATGCCGCGCAAGCCATTGCGGGGCGAAGTATTGATTGGCGAATGAGGCCAGACTGGTAAACGTCGATTCGAGGATGAGCCCGCCGGGTTCATGCACGCCCACCATCTGCGCCGCAACGCCGCCGCCGAGGGATTGACCGTGGTAGAAAACACGCTCGGCATCAACCTCTGGCGTGTCGAGCAGCTTCTTAACGAAGAAGCGTGCGTCGGCCACGATACTTCTTTGGCTGGGCGTGCCTTCCGATTGACCGTAGCCGGGGTATTCCGGCAGCAAGACGGAGTAACCGAGCTGCTGATAGCCACGCACGATGGGCGGTTGATGATCGATGATCTCGGCGTTGCCGTGGAAATACACGACGACCGGGGCAGGATTCTCGGCCGTTGCATGGGCCACCGGGCAGAACCACGCGATTCCTTTGCTACCGTCTGGCCGCGTGTATTCCCACTTTTGCGTATTTTTGATCGTCGGAAATTTTAGCGGCTCGGGCAGCGCGCTGAGCGGGAAGATCATGCTGTCTTGCATGACGTATAACGCGCTGAGAAAAGTCGCGTAGATGACAACTGCATAGATGGCCCAGCGTTTGAGCAGTGACGGCTTGCGTTTGGGTGTATCTGTGACGTTGGCTTCAGCGGTTGGTGTGCTCTCCATTGTTGCCCCCGTCAAAGTAGTGAAAACTCCCGCTTACTGATGGCTACCATCCACGGAAATCTTGAATCACTTCGTACCTATCGAGAAAGCTTCGAATTGCTTTCCAGTATTTTGATTCATCCGGGCCGGGAAAGTCATTATGCTTGCAGTTGAGTTCGTGATACTCGCCATTTTGTGCGAGATCGCGCAGCTTGCGACCGTAGCGAACCGGCACGATGTCGTCGTGAGTGCCGTGAAAAATGAGAATCGGAAAATCCGCTTGCTCGACAACGCCGGCCACATCGAGCGGATGGCGCACCAGAAACCCCGGCACCCAAGCCTTGCGCGGTGCCAAATCCGTCATACTCGTAAACGTTGACCCCAATATCATCGCACGCGGCGGTCGTTGCTTGGCGACGCCCGCCGCAATGCCACCGCCCAATGATCGGCCATGAATGACAACGCGGCTGGCGTCGATGTCCGGTCGTTTCAATACTTCGTCCAAAACGAAAACGGCGTCGTCCACGAGTGCCGCTTCACTGGCATGACCATCGGAACGACCGTAGTCGCGATATTCGCAAAGCAACACCGAGCAACCGTTGGCGCGATGGCCCTCGATGCGATCGTCCTGCGTGTCGATGATTTCGGCGTTGCCGTGGAAGTACATCACGAGCGGGGCGGGTTTGTCGGCGCTGGCCCATGCCACGGGGATGAACCAAGCGACGACTTGGCCGTCTTCGATATCGCGTGTGAGCACGGTAGTGGTGTGGTCGTACTTTTCGGTGTCGGCGGGTTCGGGCGTGATGTAGCTCGGGAAGATGAGATAGTCCTGCGCGAAGAACACAATAACACAGTAAACAACATAGAAGGCTGCAATGCGGAAAATGAAACGGGACAAACGACCGCGTTTCTTCTTGGCGGGGGCGGCGTCTTGATTCTGCGTTTGTTGTGCTTGGTCGTCGGTCATGGGTGCACTTTACCGAAGATTGGATGCCCTTGGTAAAAGAAACGGACGCCCGCTCACGATCTTTCGGCGAGCGGGCGTCCGGAGGGTTTAATCGTCTGATCAGAGCCGCGCCCGTAAGGAAGCGGTTACTGCGCAGGCGTGAGGGGATATTTTTGCCTCCTCGTGAACCCATTCGTCACGCGAAATGATAAAAGGCTCGCGCCTTCTCGCGCGGACCGCTTCCTTACGGGCGCGGCTCTGATTCAATCACCGGTTACAAACCGGCGCTACAGCACTTACTGATGCGCAACCAAATAGGCGTTCCAGCCGGGGCAGTTTTCCGCCTTCTTGGTCTTCTTGTAGATGCCGTTGCCATCGCCGTCTTTGTCGGTGCCTTCCCAATACACGTCGAGGTCTTTGAAGCCGGCATCCATCAGGCAGTCGCGCACACTTGCCAGCGTCCAAAGACGCCAGCGATATTGGAACGCGTTCTTCATCTTGGTGCCGTCGGGGAAGGTGAAGTGAATCCGGCAAATGGCGGTATCGTCGATCGGGTTGTAATCGGCCTGATCCCAGATGTAGGAGAAACCATCGTATTCGGTTTCTTCTTCCATGTTTTCCTGGGCTTCCCAACCACCGTAAGCATCGAGAATGAATAGGCCGTCGGGCTTGAGGCTCTTTTTGACGGCCTTGAAATAGTTCACCAGGTCGTTGCGATCCATGAACAAGAAATAGCTGAAGTTAAACGCGCCAACGATATCCACCTTGGGGCTGGTAATGTTGAGCACGTTATCGTGGATCAGTTCGATGCGTTTCTTTTGATCGTCGTCGAGCGGACCGACATTGTTTTCGATGCCCCAATCGAGCGTGGGCTTGTCGAGATCGACGCCGACGGCGGTGTTATCCTTACGCGTCTTCACCCACTCGGCCGCCAAGAGGGCGGTGCCGCAGAAGTCTTCGCGGAACGAGGTGGGCTTCCGGTCGTACTTCTTCTTGTACACGCGCGTGCAGAATTCCACTTCCGATTCGGGCGATTGCACAGAAAGCTGATACAGCACGTGCCGATCCGCCGTCTTGGCAGTGTACACGGGCTTTTTCTTCTTCTGTTTTTTGTCTTTCTTCTTGGGCTTCTTTTCCTGCTTCGTCATCACTGCGGGCATGCGGTTGAACTCCATTTCTAAGGGTTTCGATTAATTTAGCAGATTGACCGCCCCAAGCAAGCAATCGGGCATCGATCACTGATGATTTAATGCGGGACAGGCGTGTAAATCGCGCGTATTCTCACGCACGTATGGTCATCGCCCATCACCTCATCTTCACCGGATACGGACACTGGCTGCCGAACGATCTGCGCGGCAGCTTGTCGCGCGAGTTGCGTGTGGAGAAATTGGCCCGATTCGGTCCGATTCATTTTGGCCGCAAGCAAAGCCAGCCTCAGCGGAGGGAATTGATTTCCTTTCTGAAAGCTGCCCAGGTGGAGTTGAAGTATCCGATTTTGTGGTTTGAAGAACGACAACGCAAGCGAGTGGCGGCGGCGTTTGCTGCTGTCATCGAGCGTGAAGGCTATACGTGTTTCGCATGCTCGCTAATGAGCAATCACGCCCATCTCATTATTCGGCGGCATCGGGATAAAGCCGAAAAGATGATCGAGAAGCTTGGCATGACTTCGGCAGATGCAGTTCGAAGCTTCGCACGAGTGCCATCCGATCATCCGATCTGGAGCCGGGACGAATACAAAAAGTTCATCGATTCGCCCGAGTATCTGGAACGCGCGATCACGTATGTAGCGGCCAATCCCGGCAAATCGGGATTGGCCGCTCAGGAGTATGCATTCGTAAAGCCCTATCGCGGCGAGTGGAGCGGGCGTCGTCGGTAACGCCAAACGGCAAGCCCGCTTCGAACGCGTTCGCAAGGTTCGGCAATCAGATTCGTACTCAAAATTGCCTTAAGGCCAAGAGCGGCGTAATCGACGCGCGCACGCTCGCTTAAGGCGTGGCTTGCCGTTTGGCGCTTATGCCCCGCGTACAAAAATCTGCACGCCATGGCCATCGATATCCGCGCTGATCTGCTCGCCATCTGGCAGCGGCTCGCGTTTCAGATCGCGGGCCAGCGTTTCGCCGCCGATGTAATCGCCGAACGAATCCATCACGCGGCCCATGTCGGCGCTGGCTGAAACCAGGGCCAGATCGATCTGCTGCTCGTATTTCAAGTCCAGCTTCTTGCGGACCTGTTGAATCTGATTCACCAAATCGCGGGCCCAGCCCTCATCGCGCAACTCATCGGTGATGTGCGTGTCGAGCACGATGATGCCGGCACCGGGGATGCGCTCGGCGGCGTAACCCTCGCGCGCGTGCAGCTCAACCTTGAGTTCGTCACCCGTGAGTTCCACGTCATGCCCGTCGACGTTCATGTGATAGACGCCGTCTTTTTCGAGCTGCTTGATGATTTCGTCGGGATTCGGATGCGACGCCAGCGACTTCTTGATTTTCGGTGCCAGCTTACCGTACTTGGGGCCGAGCAACTTGAAGTCGGGCTTCACTTCATAATGCACATATTGGTCGATCTTGTCGTTATCGACATATTCGATCTTCTTCACATTCAATTCGTCGGTGATGGTATCGGCATAGCGCTCGATCACCTCGGCCTCGCGGTGAAATAACTCGATCGTCGCCAACGGCTGCCGCACACGCATTTTGGCGGCGCTGCGAGCGGCGCGACCGCAGGATACGGCCTGCCGCACGATCTCCACTTCGTTGTTAACGGTTTCATCGATGCGCGCGACGACGGCCTCGCGCGTGGTCGCCGTGACCGGGTAGTCACACAGGTGCACGCTTTCGAGCGCAGCGTCGTCGTGGCTGCGGGCGAGATTCTGATACATCGACTCGGCGATAAACGGCGTGAACGGTGCAATCAATTTGCACAGCGTGAGTAAACACTCGTGCAACGTGGCATAGGCCGCGCGCTTGTCGGCGTCCATCTCGCTGCGCCAGAAGCGATCGCGGCAGCGGCGTACGTACCAGTTACTGAGCGCATCGACAAAGGCATTGAGCGTGCGGGCGGCGGCAAAGTTATCGTAGGCTTCCATCGCGTCGAAGACTTTGACGCTGCACGATGCCAGTTCGCTCAATATCCAGCGATCCAACTGGGCCAAGTCGCCGTCTTCGACTTGCATGTCGGGCGTCCACTTGTCGATGTTCGCGTAGATCACGAAGAAGCTGTAACAGTTGAACAGGCGGATAAGGAATTCGCGCTGACCCTCGGCGATGGCCGATTCCTGGAAGCGGATGCTCGTCCAAGGTGCCTGCCCGCTGAAGAAGAGCCAGCGCATCGCATCGGCACCTTCCTTGTCGAAGATGTAGCCCGGCTCTTTGTAGTTCTTTTTCGACTTGGACATCTTGAGACCGTCTTCGCCCATGAGCAGGCCGAGGACAATACAGGTCTCGAAGGGTTGCGGATAAGTGCCGTCGAGCGGCGCGTTACGACACGAGCCGGGTGTGTCTGGCTTGAAGTCGCCGAACATTGACATTAGTGCCGTTTCCAATGACTCGTACATCACTAGTGATGTGCGAGTCGAAACGCTGTTCATTCCCGCGATCTTGCCAATTCCTCTGTCCTTCCAACTGTCTATCACGCTCTCGATTGCATTTTGGATTGCGTCAGGATCACTCTTGTCGACCGATGAGAATGCGTTTTCTACATCGGCCTTGAACTCACGATATTGCTGGCGAAGTACTCCGTTCTTCCCAAACAACATCACGCTGATGGCCGTCAGCGAATAGAACCAACCGCGCGTTTGGTCGAGCGCCTCGGAGATAAAGTTGGCCGGGAATTGTTCGCCGAACATCTCTTGCGACTGATGAGGCCAGCCCCATTGGGCAAATGGCATCGCGCCCGAGTCGTACCAGCAGTCGATTACTTCGGTCACGCGCTGCATGCGCGCGTTTCTTAATCCGCCGGGCGTACCATCAACGCCGCGCTGCGTATGATCAGAGCCGCGACCGTGAGGGAGCGGTGCGGGTTGATCTTTGCCGGAATCACTTTGATTAGCCGTGGGGGCCGTGTTAGCTCGGTCGGCTACCGCTTCCTGACGGGCGCGGCTCGGACCAGAGGCGCGGCTCTGATCGGAAGCACACTTCGGGCAATCGAACGTCACCGCATCGATGTACGGCTTATGCACCTTCAGATGTTCGCTGATATCCGGGTCGGCCTTTTTGGCGTTTTCCCAGACGTCGAGGCCGGCCACACCGCTTTGGGCGCATAGCGCCTCGTAGGAATCGATGGCTTCCTGATGACCGCAGGCGTCGCAGTGCCAGATTGGTAGCGGCGTGCCCCAGTAGCGCTCGCGCGAGAGCGACCAGTCGACGTTGGATTCGAGAAACTTGCCGAAGCGGCCCGTCTTGATGTGATCGGGCAGCCAATTGATGTGCTGGTTGTTGCCCAGCATGTCGTCTTTGAACTGTGTTGTGCGGATGAACCAGCTTTCGCGCGGGTACTGGATCAGCGGGTCCTGGTCGGCGCGCCAGCAAAACGGATAGTCGTGACGGTACTGCTCTTGATGCAACAGCAGACCGCGTTCCTTAAGATTACGGCTGATATCTTTGTCGGCCTCTTTCACCCAACGACCGCGACAGAAGTCGGGCGCCTCGTCGGTGAACTTGCCATCGGGGCCGACGCAGAAAAGTAGCGGGGCGGCTTCGGGGTCTTCGTACTTCGAACGATTGTTGATAAACAGGTCGTAGTCGACTTCACCAAACGCCGGCGCTTCGTGAACGAGGCCGGTTCCCGAATCGAGCGTGACAAAATCAGCCGCCGAGACACGCCAGAAGACGGCTTGTTCGCCACCATCGGCAAGCTTGGCTTGATGTTCGCCGACGGTGCCATCCGCGCCCTTCACATATTGACTGATGTCTTTTTCATAATAGCAATCCGGAAACGGCGGCACATAGCGCAGGCCAACGAGCTCGCTGCCTTTAACCTTCGCCTCCACTTTCCACGCGTCGGTCTTCTTACATTTCTTCGCAATCGCCGCCACCAGCGCATCGGCAAAGATTAGTCGTTCACCGGTTTCCGTATCGTGAACAATCGCATAATCAAAGTCGTTATTGACGGCCGCATACATGTTGCTCGGCAGCGTCCAAGGCGTGGTCGTCCAGACAAGTAGGGCAATGTCGGTGTCTCCCTCAAGCCCTACGCCCCAAGCCCCAAGCCGCTCCTTCGCCGCCTCATCCAGCAACAACGGAAACTTCACAAACACGCTCGGGTCATCGACTTCGCGATAACCCTGCCCGACTTCTCCGCTGGAAAGCGCCGTACCACCCTGCGCCCACCACCAAACAATCTTATGCCCCTGATACAACAGCCCCGCGTCGAAGAGTTGCTTAAGCGACCACCAGACGCTTTCGACGTAGCTTTGGTGATACGTCACATACGCTTCTTCGAGGTTGACCCAAAAGCCCAGCCGCTTGGTCATCGTTTCCCATTGCTGGGTGTAACGAAACACGCTTTCGAGGCACTTACGGTTAAACGGCTCCACGCCGTAAGCTTCGATTTCTTCCTTGCTGTGAATGCCGAGTTCTTTGCAGACTTCGACTTCGACGGGTAGGCCGTGCGTATCCCAACCACCCTTGCGCAGGCAATAGTGGCCCGTCATGGTTTTGTAACGCGGGAAGAGGTCTTTCATTGCGCGCGTTAGACAGTGGCCCGGATGGGGCAGGCCGTTGGCCGTGGGCGGGCCTTCGAAGAATACGAACGGCTCGCTATCGCGGCGCTGTTCGAGGGATTTCTGGTAAATGTCGTTCTCTTCCCAGAATTGCAGGATGCGGGCTTCTTCTTCGGGGAAATTCAGGCTGTTGGAAACTTCGTGAAACATCGTTTTGTCGTTCCGCGTCTGGGATAAAGGTTCGCGTCTGGCTTGCCGTCGGCGACCGACGGCGAAGCGGTTGAGTATACTGCATTTCGGGGGTAATACGACCGGTCACGAGGCGGTAGGTGAGCCATCCGTGGGGTGATTGCCACAACCGCCATCACCTGCCAAGATGCCCGAACAGGGCTCGTTTCGGTGCCGACCGGTGCACCCAGCCCTATATTTCATTCAGTGGCAAACAGCGCGGCAGTCGCGCGGATGATAGCAAAAGGACGGATACCGATGATCTTTTCCCAAGCGATGAACGATGCGTTGAATAAGCAAATTGGCAACGAGCTATTTGCTTCGTTTTCTTACCGGCAGATGGCGTTCGAGCTAGAAGAACTCGGGCTCAAAATCTTCAGCGCACGCTTTCACGAGCAGGCCGCCGAAGAGCACGAGCACGCCATGAAAATGGCCAAGTACATCGAAGACTGCGGCGGTCAGGTCAAGCTGGGCGGCATCGATGCCCCCAAGACCGGCCACGGTTCGTGCAAGGCGATGGCCGAAGCGGCACTGGAAAGCGAAAAACGCGTCAGCCGTCAGATCTTCGATTTGGTTAATTTGGCCGAAGCTGAAAAGGATCACTCGACGCGCAGCTTCTTAAAGTGGTTCGTGGACGAGCAGGTTGAAGAAGTCGCTTCGATGTCGGACTTGTTGCAGTTGGTCGAAATGGCGGGCGACGGCAACCTGTTTATGGCCGAGCAACGCTTAAGCGAGATGATGAAGGCCGACTCACACGGTTAATCTTCTTAAGGTTGACTGGATCGGGTGCCCCTGCCCCTCTGGGGCTGGGGGACTGTTCACGCGCGCGACTCACATTGATCGACGGTTCGCGGCACCAAAGACTCGTCGCATTTCAAAAGAAAAATTGAACGACTTAAATTCACAGCCGCGTCGTACACCAATCCTTCACTATCAAATTCGATCCTAACGAACAATTCACACCTTAGCGGCGTACTGAATTGTGCAGCCGCTTTTTCATCTGCGGATTGTTCGTTGAAAACACGCCGCTGCGCGGTATGCTTTACTACATCGCCGAAACGTTATGACTGTTATTCGAAGGATGTACATCTAAACGCTCGGTGAGTAACCCATCGTCTTGCAACGCATGAAGGATCGCGCGTGAATCGATTTCCCCCCGTCAAGCAGGAGAGACCCATGAAAGGACGCCCCAGTCTCTTCGAGGTCATGAATAAGGCCCCGGAGGCCAGCGGACCGGTCGAGCAGCACAGCCGCGGAAAATGGTGGCAGCGCAACAAGGCCGAGCAAGGGCCGGTGCAAGTCATCGCCGAGGCACTGACGGAAGAGGAAGCCGCCGAGGCGCTGGCCGCTGAAGCCGAAGCGATGGCCGAAGCCGCGCGCGAGGCTCAAACGCGCGAGGAAACGCGCGCCGCCAAGAAGGCCGAACGTAAGGCCGCACGGGCAGCGATGCGGCAGTCGATTCTCGGCTCGCTGCGCGATCGCATTCCCGACTTGGAAGGCACCGCCCCAGTAGTGCATAGCGAAGACGGGCGGGTGTTGATTTCGATGTCCAACCGCGGCGGTGTTGCGACGGTCGCGGCCTTGCTGGCGGTATTGTTGGGTATCTTTTTCGTCGGTCGCTACACGGCAGGCAGCGGTGACGCCGGTTTGGTGCAGGCAGCGGCCGAAGCCAACGGCACCGAAGCTGATACCGCTGAAATGGCAGCAGCCGGCATCGATCGCTATCGAACGCCTGAAAATCGCAGCTACCGTCGCGAGCCATTGCCCCCGACGACACGCGATCCGCGTCGTGAGGCCGCACCCGCGGGCAACGGTCAACCCACCGTACGGGCCAACGCGGGGGCCTCGATCGGGACTGAGCCAGCGACGGCTGCGGCCGCCGATCAAAACCTGAATTTCCTCGAAATCCAGTGGTTCGACCCGCGCCGCCACGGCGGATATCCCGAGACGATCAAACATGTCCGGGAAATTCAGCAATTTCTGGCCGATCACGGCGTGAAGACCTTTGCGCGGCGTTGGGGGGGTGGCGTGGTTTTGCGAAGTCCGGTAGGATTCCCGACTTCCGACGATTTTTCCGCGGAGCGCGAGGCGTTTCGATCCAAAATCGCCGGTTACGGACGAGAATATCGCGAAGCCGGCGGTTTGTACGATTGGCACGATTGCCTCTTCGTCGGCAGCGAGCGTGCAGAAGCGGGACAACCGCTGTAACTCGGCACGAACAAGCTACTTACGATTTCGCCAGGAGCCCCGTGCGATGTCACTGGATGTATCCCTCAAAGCCAAGAATTCTTTGCAGCGCCACCGTAACGTGCTAACGCGCGCCGAACGCGTGGCCAAACTCATCGAACAGGAAAAGTTCGACGCGGAAAAAGACAGCGTCGTCGGCCTGCCCAAGGTCGGACACCGTAAACCGCCGGTCGGTGGTAAGACCAAGAAGAAGGGTCCGAAGGACGAAGAAGCGGACGACAAGAAGAAGAAATAAGTGGGCGCGTCTAGCGCGGAATTGCTTTGTAAGATTATTTCAAACACCGCAGGCCGAACTGGCTGTGCGGTGTTTTTTCATTTTCTGCGGGTGTGCAACATATAGTTGTTATGTCAGCACAGGCAGCGCAAGGATTGAATCATCTGATGCGGATCGCTGCTCAGTCTGTGCGGTCTGTACTTCGGTTTCAGCGATATCTATATATTCGAATGGAATGTCGGCGGCGATTTGTTGTTGTACGTAAGCGCACATGCGTTGCGTCGCGCAACTGGGAAACACCTTACCGGCGAGCAGTTCGCGTTTGATGCTTAGATATTTGTCGTTTTCGAGCAGCGGGCCGTCATCGATGCGCCCCATGTCGATCGGGCTGCGCACCATGCAGCACGGATGTAGCGCGCCGTCACGACCTACCCAAACACCGTCAATCCAACCGCAGCAAGCGAGCTTGCTTTTCCGCTGCTGTTGACTCGAGGCGTTGTCGCCGCCGCGCATTTTGCTCGCAGTTACGCCCGCATCAACATCATCGTCAATATCTTCAGAGCTTCGAATACTCGTACTGAGGGTCCCGTTGCCACCGGTGCCATTGCTGCGGGTGCCCCTGCCCCTCTGGGGCTGGGGGACTATTCCCTCGCCGGGCGCGTTGTTCTCGCGCCGCGAAGATGCCACCACATCGTGCAGATGCGCTGCAATCCCACCCGCGTTCTCATTCACCTCCTGCGAAGGGCTGCCCCAATTATTCGAATCGACATCCGAACGTCCTTCCTCTTTCTGACACTCGGCGTTACCTTGGGCTTGCCGTTTGGCGTCATCCAAAATGCACTGCAAACCTTCGTGAAACGAAATACGGATACCAAGTTCGCGCGCCACCGCTCCAGCACTTACCAGTGATGTAGCACACGATTCAGCCGCCGTCGCCGGTTCATTTCCGTTCCCGGCATCGCGCCAGCCGCTAAGATCGTCGACGATCACTTGGCTCGCCCCGTGCTCATGCACCATGCGCACAAAATCCGGCAGCTCGTGCACGTTATCGCGCATGGCAACGAAAGATGTGGATATCAGCGGCAGTTCTGCGTTGGCCTCGCTGCGCATCTCGGCCAGCATCCGCAGGTTATGCAGCACTTTATTGAAATCTCCACCGCGAATGCGAGCGTAAGATTCTTTCGTCGCGGCATCGATCGAGAAGTTGATCATGCTTACGACACCGCCCGTCGCGATGATGCGCGCCGTCTGGGCCGACAGCGGCAGGCCGTTAGTGTACAGGTCGACGCGCACGCCGTGTTGCGCTGCGACGTTTAAAACATTAGCGAATTGCGGATGCAACAGCGGATCGCTATCACCCGAACTGAGCGTGATGCCGGTGATCGTCGGCGCGGCAGTCAGCATGACGGCGATGTCTTCGACGTCGATAAAGGAAAGCCTGTTGGGATGGCTAGCCGCATTAACGCCGATGCACATGCGGCATTTCAAATTGCACTTACCGCTGACGAATTCGAGATTGAGAAACCTCGGTTGCACTAATAGCGGAATGTAATCATCGCGCCATGGCAAGTCGCCCCATTGTTCGAGCAAGTGCGATCGCAAGGCATCGAAGTTGGCACCGCGCAATTGATTCGCGCTCAGCAGCGCGGCTAGCAAGTTATGAAACCCCGCTTGCGTCGTGGGGGCAAGCCGCAAGGCTTGTTGAAATCGCGCGACGGCTTGTTGCACGTCGCCATCTGCTAAGGCTAATACTCCGAGATCGGACATGGCATCGGCGGCCACGGTGTTGGCCAGTGCGTGGGCTGCCGCCCGGTCTGCAGCGAGCGCACGGCGCACGTTGTCAGATGCGATATACGGTCGATCGAATGAAAGTAACTGCGTCATGGCATCCTTGCCGTAAACGAATACTCTTCTCTCTTCGGATAGCCGCTCGGCGACGCGTCAACGACCGGGCGACAAATGGAATCTCGCCACTGCAGGCCACCGATCAGAGCCGCGCCCGTTAGAAAGCGGTGAGCGCAAGAGCTAACACGCCCAGATTGCTACGCGCAAGTTTTTTGCGACAACTTATTTATCGGGGAGATACTGACGGGTAATCAGCTAACGAAGCTGATGAATGAGCCGAGGAATTGTTTCGTGTTCATGTACGGCTTTACTGCCAGACCTGATGTGATTGATATTTGCGGACGTCTTTTCCATGTCAGGGATTGAGTTGATCGGCTGCGTCGCCCCTGTGTTGAATGACTTCCTGAAGTTGTGAGGTAGCAATTCTCAGCGCTTGTTTGTCTTGCCGATCGGGCCGCGTTAACTCTTACGGTGACCGCTTCCTGACGGGCGCGGCTCAGTTGGAGACGGAGATTTCGAGAATTGCTACACTGCCTGGCTTTTCTCTAACCGAGCAACGTGTTCGGTGACTGCGCCGCATTCGGGGCAGGTGTTTGATGCGTTTTTATATAGGTTGTAGTTGCATTGTTGACAGTGGCCGGGTGGAAATGAACGGGGCTTCCGAAAAATTAGTGTGGCCAATAAGACTGAACTAACAATCACCGCTCCAAGCGGGATTTTGACAACCTGCATACGGACCTTCTGCCACGATCCGGCCACACGAAGCACGTGATTGTGTGTCTCAAGCTTGGGCAATTCAAAGCCGAATCCACGAGTCTGCCAAAAATCGGTTCGCATGATGTAACTCGATTCGGCGACATAGATATCCCAATACGGCACCGATTGCTTGCGCGTAGTTGTGGAAAATAAACTCATATAGTTGCCATCAAGAAGCTTTTTGCGATCAATGACACTAAATCTTGCTCTGGCGAAATAGCTGTCCGGATTACTTCCGCTTTTGTTGAACGACGGGTGGTCGGTTGACACTAAGGTCAGCCTTCCATTGCCCAAGACGAGTTCGGAGTGCGAACCAAACCGGGCAACGGCGGTCGTTAAACTTGCCAACCATAGCACCAAGAGAACCGTCAGCCCCAACAGCGCCGCGCTACGGAAACATCGGTTGCGTCGCATGCGGCTCATGGTGTTTTTCCAGTTGCAGCTTTACGGAGATTTCGTAAGTCGGCGGGCACAAGAGTACCGCATTCGGGGCAGGTGTTGGATGCTTTCTTATATAGGTCGTAGTTGCATTGCTGGCAGTGGCCGGGTGCGAAAGCTCGTGTTCGCATGATGATGACGCCCACAAGAAGGAGCGAAACGAAGAAAAGCGACCCCATCGGAATCCGGATCTCCGTACATGGGACGGGCATATAAACACTGTGCACCGGAATCACGGTCGTCGTATTGGTAAACGTAGGTTTGCGAAAGCCGTAGCTACGATTGGACCAGAAAGGCCAGTCGCGTAGTAGCGTGAAGTCGACAACTGTTGCGTCCCAATGAGGGAATGGCGTTTTGACTTTGTACAACAATTGATACGGCACGGTTTGATTATCAGAACGGGTAAGGCCCGCGGAAATCATTGAATACGGGCAATTGGCCAGCAGTGTATCGTAGGAGTAAAGAGCTTCGCTGCTCGAACGGAAGAATAGCTCCCCGTTTCCGAATAGGAGTTCAGAGTTAGTGGAGAACCTTGCGATTGCGGTGGAGAAGCTCGCCACCCATAGCGCAAAGAAAAACGCCAGCACCAGAAATGCCGCGCTGCGGATTCGTCGATTGCGTTGCGGGCGCTTCATTGCGGAATCCCGGTCGCGCTGTCAGGTGGGTTGCACAGGTCGACGGGCGCAAGAGTACCGCACTCGGGGCAGGTGTTCGACGTGTTCTTATATAAATCGTAATTGCATTGTTGGCAGTGGCCGGGCGGGAATGCGCGGGTCTTCGAGAAGATCATGGTCGTCATCGCGAAAGCGATAAGAAGAGCGCTTCCCAGCGGCAGTTCTACGACATCGACGAAAACGCGCTTCGCTTTGCCGTCAACGAACGCCATCTGGCCTTGGCGTTCATAACTGGGCCATTCGACACCAAATTTGCGCGTACTCCAAAATCCCCGATTCTTAATGAACCCCCATTTAGGTATTGACCAATCCCAGAATGGCGGCGTTTGAGACCTGCGATAGCGAAAGGGTATTCCACTTACACATCCACCATGGATCTTTGATTTGTCGCCAAGATTGTATCCGGCACTGCAAAAACGACCGTTTGTATTGTATCCACTCTCCGTAAATGTGGGGAGTTCGGTCGCGATGAAGGTGATCTTTCCATCGCACAATATTTGTTCCGAGTAATCCCCGAAACGCACGACAGCCGTCATGAAACTGGCCACCCAAAGAGCGAACACAAACAGCAGTGTCGTTACTGCAATTATTCGTATTAGCCTAATACGTCTCGCACGCTTCATTACTCTGACCGTGTTAATTCTTGTGCCCATCGCTTCCTGACGGGCGCGGCTCGGATTTTGCTCGTGTTGCGAGCCTTACCCTGCCAACTCTTCCAACACCGCACACAGCAGCTTGTACGACTTCTGCACGCCGTCGATAAACACGCGTTCGTCAGGGCTGTGGGCGCCGCGGATGGTGGGGCCGAAGCTGATCATGTCGATGTTGCCGCCGACGTTTTTGCCAATGATGCCGCACTCGAGACCGGCGTGGATGGCGGCCACGTGGGCCGGCTCACCGAAGAGTGCTTCGTATTTGCTCGCCGTGATCTTAAGCAGCTTGGAGTCGGGATTGGGTTCCCAACCGGAGTATTGATTGCCCGTGGTCAGATCGGCGCCCGTCAGTTGCGCGACGGCGGCGATTTGGGCTTTGGCGACTTCGAGTTGCGAATCGGATGAGCCGCGCGTGAGGCAGCCCATCTGGATCTTGAGTTGACCGTTGCCGCGCTCATTCTTGATGGTCGAGCAGTTGTTAGACGTTTCGACGAGTGCGGGCACCTTTGGATGCAAGCCCAACACGCCATTGGGCAGGGCGGCCAGTGCCGTCAACCAGGTGGTCGTATCACTCGTCGAGGCGAACGCATCGACTCCGCTTTCGTCGGTCACGTTGATTTCGAGATTGGCTTCGTACGATTCGGCGCGGCCTTCGGCTTGCACTGCTGCGGCCGATTTTTTCAGTTTGTCGATATCGCTTTTCTTAATAGCGACGACGGCATGCGCTTCGCGCGGAATTGCGTTGCGCATGCTACCAGCCTCGACCTCACCGATACGTAGGTCAATCTCGGCACCGCGCAGGCTGCGCATCATCAACTTGATCGCGTTACCGCGACCTTCGTGGATATCACCGCCCGAGTGCCCACCGCGCAGGCCCGTCACCGTCAGACGAACGGCGGTTTCATCACTGCCGATAGGGCTGGTGGCGTACGACCAGAACAAGTTGCTATCGCAACCGCCGGCGCAACCGATGTAAATGTGGTCGTCTTCTTCGGCATCGAGATTGATGAGTTGGCGGCCCTTAAACGAATCGGGCTTGAGCGCCTTAGCCCCCGTCATGCCCGCTTCTTCATCGGCGGTCAGCAACAATTCGAGCGGTCCGTGCTTCACGTCTTTCGAGATCGCAGCGGCCAGCGCCATCGCCACGCCCATACCATTATCCGCGCCGAGCGTGGTGCCGTCGGCCTTGACGATGGGGCGACCGGTCTCTTCATCTTTGCTCTGCAGCGTTTTGATCGCGTCGTTATCAAAGTCGTGCTCGGTGCCGCGATTCTTTTCGCAGACCATGTCGAGATGGCCTTGAATGACCGTGATGGGTGCGTTTTCGCAACCGGGCTTGGCCGGCACGTCGACGACGATGTTGCCGGCGGCGTCGTGATGGGTTTTGAAGCCGTAGGAGTCGGCGAGCTTCAACATATGCGCCTGAATCTTCTCTTCCTTCTTGGAAGGTCGTGGCACCTGCGTCATGCCGTGGAAAATATCCCATACGCTTTTCGGTTCGAGATCTCGAATATCACTCATCGGATTTATCCCTTCTTTTTGTCTTTTTTCGGTTTTGGTGATGCTGTCTCGGCCTCGGGCGTTAGCGTCGACTCGACCTCTGCGGGAGCCGTCTGCATCGCTTTGGTGGCCGCGGTCACCGGGTCTTCATCTTCAAGATGCAATACGAAACGTCGATAGTAGGCGATCCCCAAACAGGTCAACGGAATCGCCAGCAGCAAGCCGAGGAAGCCCAGCAGCTTACCCCAAATAAAGATGCCCAACAAAATCGCCACTGGGCTGAGGCCGACGGCCTTACCCATAATCTGCGGCACAAAAACGCCGTCTTGCAGGAGTTGAACGACGCCGAACACGATAGCAACGTAGAGTGACGACCAAACCAGATCGCAATTGCCCGATAGATAATCAATCAACACCAACAGGAATGCCGGCGGCAGCGCCAGCAGTTGCATATAAGGCACGATGTTAAGTAGGCCGACAAACAAACCGAACGGCACCGCCATCGGCAGGCCGACGATCGAAAAGCCGATTGCAAAACTGATGCCCGTCAGCGCCGCTACGATGAATTGACCGCGGAAATACTTGCGCAGGATTACGTCGAACTCAGCACCGAATTCGAGAATGCCGTCGCGATACGTCGGCGGTAGGAAGCCCTTCCAGTCGCGCTGGTATTGCGGGAAGTCGAGCAGCAGGAAGATCAAATACAGAATAATGATGATGATGAGCGACACGACGACAAATGCTTGCACGGCGAAGTTGGTGATGGTGAGACCGCCGGCAGCGAGTTGTTTGTAAGCAGCATTGACGATCAGCTTCAGGTCATCATTTTTGTTCATGAACCGAGCGGCTGCATTCAATACGGTTTCGGTATAGGTTCCTCTAACGGCATTGGTGAGGTTCTCAAGGCGCGTGCCGATGCTCGCGTCGGTGGCAGAAGTGAAATCGGAGAGCGCGTCATACAGCTCGGTAAGCCCGAGTATGGTCTTTTCTTCCCCCGGTTGGCTAGTGGGTGCGTCTTTCGTATCTTCATCGCGTTCGGCGGTGGCATTGATCCACTCCGATGCATCCGCCCGTAAGGCCCGCCACTGATCGTCGAATCGATGTACCTGCTCCAACGTCAGGTATGACATGATCAGCACGACACCGACGCCGATGAGCGTGGCCGTGCCCATGGCCAGACCGACGGCGGGCCCACGATTGAGGCCCAGCCGCTCCTGAAAGATCACGACGACGGGGTTGATAAAGTAAGCCAACACCGCCGCCACTACGAACGGCACCAGCACATCGCTCAGATAGCGCAGCATGAAAAAGACGGCTACCAACGCCAGTGTTGTCAGCACCATCCGCACTACGCGGTCGAACGTGTAGGGTTTCTTTTGGTCTGCCATAGATTCTGGCTATTGCAACACGGAACACGCGGTTCGGCAATCGACAGGGGCGGGGGCCTATGGTGCAGCGATGGTGGTGCCTTGATCAACGTCAAAAAACGTCGCGACATCGGTTGCTAGGTCAACGATTGCCACCGAGTGGATCGCCGCGCGATACAGCGCCCCCGGATTGATCACGCGCGGGTGCCCCTCGCGCGTATCCGCCATGATGTGGCTATGACCGTGAAAGAGATAGTCGAGCGATGTGTCGTGCAGCAGCTTGCGATACTCGGATTCGTGACCGTGGCATACGCCGATCTTCTTGCCCGCGATCTCGGTGGTAAAGGGGCCGTCGGGCCAAGGCAAGTCGAGCGACTGCACGTATTTGCGGGTGGCGGGGCCGATGTCGTCGCAGTTGCCGAATACAAAACGCGCGTCGTAACCGGCCAGTTCGGCGATGACGGCGTCCGAGCATAAATCGCCGCAATGGATGTATACCTCGGCCCCATTGGCGGCCAGCAGTGCCATCGCTTTGCGCGTGATCTTCGCGTCGCCGTGGCTGTCGGAGAGCAAGCCGATTCGCATGATCGCTTACCGTAACGCGCCGGCAGCGGGTCGCAAGTACGACGCGATCGCGGCGCCGGCTGGCTTAAAAAACAGTCGATATCGTTTGCTAATCGGGCAGGTCGTCTGGGGTGTTCCAATTGGTGAGCCAGCGTGATTCGTTATGGTCGAGCGGTAGATCGGTCACGCGCAGTTGCGACAGCAATCGCATCATGCTGTAGCGCCGCTCTTCGATGGCTTGCTCGATCGCACGTAGGCAACTCGGTCGATACAACGCGCAACAGGGATGATGCCGCGGTCGTTTGGCAGCGTCGGAGTTCGGCGTGGTGGGTACGACGGCGTCGTAGTTCGTGTCAGTTTCCAGACAGGCTTGGGTAAGTCGCGTCACTAGTTCGGCGGATACATAGGGCATGTCGCACGCCAGCATCAATGCAAGATCGTCGTCATCACACTGGTTTAAGAGCGTCGCCAAGCCGCCCAGTGGCCCGATGCCGACGACAGCGTCAGGTAGTAACGAATACCGATGGCACGCGGCGGGCAGGTCGTAATCGAGGTGCGAACCGATCAAGACCACGTAGTCGACGGCGGGTTGGATGGTGGCGATAGTGTGTTCGATCAGGCTAACGCCATCATATTCGATGAGTGCCTTGGGCTCGCCCATGCGCTGAGATCGACCGCCAATCAGAATGCCGGCGTACTTTCTCACGGGTGTTCATCCCATTCTTACGGTAGAGCCGATCGAGTTTCCTGCGACATAACAGGCGCTACTTATTACTTTAGCAATTCAAATCGAGTCTCTCGCAGGGAAAGATCAAGGCAGAAGCGACTGTACGAAAGCTTGAATGTCGCGACCGTCAATTGATCCGTCGTTATCGCTATCGTAAAGGCATCGTTGAGTATCATCGATTGTGCTGTCGAGAAGCGCAATCACAAAGTCCGTGATGTTCGCATCGCCGGAATTACAAGCCGATGCGAATGACAGGCGATTCATAACAATTGCGATATCGCGTCCATCGATTAATCCATTTCGATCGCCGTCAAAAACGCACAGGTCGATTTCGCTGGCAGCGGACGCATCAAGCAGACGGCCAACAAATCGAGCGAGTGAACTGAGATTGGGCTGACAGGTATCGATAATTAGGTCGGCATCGCAGTCGTTCGATAACGTGGCAAGGTCAACGAAAACAGCTGCACCGCTGCTAGGTGCGAATTCGGAGTAGCCCGGAGTGCCGATCAGCAGATCGTTACCGGATTTGGAAACGAAATAGCTAAAGCCGCCACCCGTCACCTCTCGTTGAGGGATCTTTGCCGTTTGTATCCAGTTAGCCTCAAGTCGTTCGTGAATGTGAATGACGCCATGGTCGTACACGGGTAAATCGGCAGAGCTGGACGTGATGATCAACTGGGAGCCATCGAAGAGGAGCGACTGGCCCATTCTGTTGTTTGTCGCAGGCGCGAAAGGACGAATAGTCTCCGTCAGCCCCCAAGCAGAACCGTCATACTCAAAAATCTCAACCAATCCACCATATTCGGCGAATCGACTGCTAATGGGGGCGCTGATGGCTGCGTAGTTCTCATTTACAGCCACTGCTAAGCCGTAACTGTCATCGACATCCGAGAAACGATTTGTCTGAGACCATGCACCATCATGAAACTCAAATACGTATGCAGCACCGATCTGGACGTCCGTCCCTTCGTTCATGAATTCATACGGAGATCCGACCACCAATCGATTGTTACTTACCGCGATGGATTTTCCGAATCTGGTCGGACTCGTTTCGGTAGTGGGTAACAGCTTGGTTGTTTCTTGCCATAGTCCATCGATATTTTCGAACACATAAACCCCGTTGTTTGTGCTAAACAATGAACCCGAAGCCGCAATAACCAGATGTTGTCCATCAATGGCGATCGCTGAACCGAATCCAGCCGCACTGGTGGGATCAGAAGCAAGCAGTTTTTGACGCTCAATCCACTGCCCGGCAACATCTTCAAACACATACACGGCTCCGCGTCTAGCTACGCCATCGAGTTCGGATTCGTGCCAGGCACCTACAAAAATAAACGGCTCGCTTATTGCGACACTGCTGCCGAATTCTTCATTAAAACTACCATCGGAGGCTTCAATCGTGGTTACTTCCGACCAATCGCCATCCGTTCTGGCAAAGATGGCGGCGGCACCCTCATCGTTGAATTCTCCCGTGCGATCGGGAATACCGAGCACGGCGAGATCGCCATCGACGACCACTGATGTGCCCGCATACTCGAAAGCACTTGGGTTCGAGACGGTGATGCGATGACCACGAATCGGTACTGAATTGGCAAGCTCGCAACTGTCTGGTATCTCATTCTGGTTGCAGTCTTGTTCCATGCCGCTAGCAAAGTCGCACTCATCCGGAATTCCGTTTCGATTGCAGTCCTCGCTTTCTCCACGTGTGATCTCGCATTCATCGTAGATGCCGTTTGCGTTGCAATCGTCTCTACAGTCGTCGAGGCGGAAATCGGCGTTACAAGACGAGGCCTCTGTGCGTCTTTCGAAGACGTAAATTCCCGGGTGAATGAGCACTTCATCTCCGGCAAATGCCAAGGCACGCCCGAAGCCACTTTCAAAATATTGCCGGTAAACGTGACGCTGGTGCCATCCATTCGATCCTTTTTCGAAGTAGAACACGGCGGGGTAGTCGGTTCCTTCATCGTAAATCTCAGGTGCGGCAAGAATCGCATCGCCGTCGAGCGCAATGGTCGTGCCGATCGATCCGACACGGGGCGTCGATTGCATTAGAGTATCGAACATCCAGTTCGCACCATCGAAGTCGTACACGTGAATGCCACCAGCGTAGTAGGTGTCGCCAAAACTCACATTTTCCCCGATTGCGAGTCGAGCTTGATTCATCGCGACAGTCTTCAGTCTGCGATGTTGCCCAATCGTTGCCGGCGGTGTGACCATTGTTTGCCACATCCAATTATCGCCATCCCATTCATAGAGATACAAGGAGGAGAAGCGCGTCATACTCCCGGATGTCGGCCCGTTCAATACGGCAAGTCGATTGCCGTGAAGCGCGATGTCGCTACCAAAATGACTGTCGCTATTGATGATGGGTTCGACGAGGGTTTGCGTTAGTTGCCATTGACCGTCGATTTTTCGATAGACATAAACAACGCCTGCGTCATCGTAAGAGGAGTGATCCTTCTGAGGGCAAGCAACCAGTACGGACTCGTCATGAATCTCGATAGCTCGGCCAAAGTAGTCATAATCCGATGGTTCCGGTGGCCTCAAGAAGGCGGATTGGGTCCAATTACCGTCGTTGTCGCTTTCGAAGATCCATACGTGACCGGCGTCATCCGCGCCCCAATCATCCGCGTCCCATCGCCCTAAAACAGCGATTGTCCCGTTTAAACTGGCTGCGTTAAAAGTCTGTGTAAAACCATAGATGCTGTCGACTCCGAGTTTGGCAACCTGTTCCCAGCCTCCCGAACCCCGTTCGAAAATATGGCCGTTCCCCAAGATAGCCTGATCGCCATCGACAGTGATAAGAGCGTTCAAATAATTGGGAACTTCGTTGGTCGAACCCGAAACTAACTGCTTTACCCGCGGGAACTCGCACGCATCAATAATGCCGTTCGCATTGCAGTCTTCGACCGAGGGGTCGACATCGTCAAAAATCTGGTTCAGATTGCAATCGCGACAGGAAAAATTCGTGGCGGTGCAGGACAGTCGCTGACATCGGTCCCTGATGCCGTCACCGTCGGTATCGGTGAAGCCAAATTCACAATAGTCAATCTGATAGTTGCCGTCGCAATCAACGCAATCGTAATCGCCGTTGCAATTGATCGTGTCGCAGTAGTCATTGATGCCGTTCTGGTTACAGTCGCGCCAGTTGTTTTCGCAGGAATCGATAAGGCCGTTGTTATTACAGTCACTGCAATCGAATGCATTATCGACGCAATCTGCGATATCACACTCGTCCGGAATACCGTTGTAATTGCAGTCATTCAGGCCCAACTCGCAGGCATCAACGATACCGTTTGCGTTACAATCGAGTGCCGCCAGATCGCAACTATCGGGGATGCCATTCCAATCGCAATCAGTCAACGTCATACTTGTCTGGTAGAAAAAAGCGGGTTGGTCGTTATGCTCGTCACTGATACCTGCGACAACCGTGCCTTGACCGATCGCCAGACTCACTCCTAATTCTGTATCTTGAGATGAGACTGGCGGACCTCTACGCAGCCGGTGCCTACGTTGCCATTGGCCGCCGGTCAACTGAAAAATTTGCACTGAACTGCGTGATGGAATGATCGAGGATGCGGCGACGGCAATCAGATCACCATCAATTGCGACGCCACCGCCGAAACGCTGGTTGTCAGTAGCGGTATCCAATGGAAATAATGTCGAGTGAAAGACCCATAGCCCGTCCACCCTACGAAACACCCTCGCCGCACCTTTCTGCGAGAAGGAACCAAATGTGTTGTCCTTTCGTGCACCAACAACCATCCAATCCGAATCGACTGCGATATCGAATCCAAATTCCTCTGATCGACTAAAGCCGACACCTGTATATTTCTGCAACTCGATCCAATTGCCGCCGTTTTCCTCGAAGACATAGATCGCACCGAAGAATGCCTCGGGGGCACCTATCATCACCTGGTTGTCACTAATCGCGACGGCATGACCGAATAAATCACCTTCCTCAAGATACTCGGGTGCCAATTCGGCCGCGAGTTCCCACATGCCGTCCAGAAGGCGGTAGATCATCACTCTTCCGGCGTCGATCGCAACTTGGTCATTCTCTGGTAAGCCCAACACGAGCGTGTCCAAGCTTACGGCAAGGTCGATTCGCGCTCCTGAATTACTTGCCTGTATAAATTGGGTGAATACCCATGTGCCATTTTCTTTTCGAAAGCAATGCACACCGTTAGAACCACCCACAATGAGATGCGAACCGCTCAGTGCGATACTACGCCCAAATCTTTGATATTGAGTGCCGTATTCCGGGTGCAATCGCGTGGTGGGAATCCAGTCTTCACCTACGCGCTCCAGAAATTGTACGGTGCCGGATTCCGGGCTTAGTTCGGAGTAATATGGAATGCCGACGACCATCGTATCGCCGTCGATATCAACGGAAGAATCGATCCTGCCGGGCGCGTAGTAATCATCAATTTGGAGTGAGGTTAATATGGACGGAACATCGCACTCGTCAGGAATAAGATTGCCGTTGCAATCGACGCTGAACTCACCATTGCCATCCGGATCTGCCGGGTCGAGATCCTGAACATCTGGCACACCGTTATTGTTGCAATCCTGTCCCTCTGCTCTTTCCAGAGAACCACAGGACCACATCGTGAAAACAAGAAGCATAATCGCTCGTGCAATGGAACCGCGATGATACAAATTCATGGTCGATCGACTTCCTTCTCATATCAAAATTATCTCTGGTTGAAAATTCGACCGACGTAAATTTTAACCGAATTCGGGTGTGAATGGGAGCAGGATCGCACCATGGTCATTAGACAACTGATTTGGGGGGATTCAGAACGATTTTTGAGCCCTTTATGCGAGTTATCTAATGCCGAGGCTCTAAGGACGACTACGTCCAAACGAATACTGCGTCGATTTGAGATGGCCTAGTATGCTTTTCGCTGTCGCGCCGACGGAATATTCAACTGACCACGATATTTTGCGACCGTACGGCGTGCGACTTTGGTGCCGTCGGCGCTGAGTTGCTTGGCGATGGCGTCGTCGGAGAGCGGGTTGTTCTTATCTTCTTCGTCGACGATTTGCTGCACCTTGGCCTTAATGCTGTCCCAACTGATTTCCTCACCGCTGGCGTCGGTCGTGCCGCCGGTGAAGAACATGCGCATCGGATGAATGCCGCGCGGCGACTGAATGTACTTCCCATCGACGGTGCGGCTGATGGTCGATGGGTCGCACTCAAACTCTTCCGCGACGTCGGACATGCGAAGAACTTTGAGGAACTGTGGCCCGTAGTCGAAGAAGTCACGCTGGCGGTCGACAATGAGCTTGGCCAGTTGCAATACGCGTTCGCGCCGAAATTGAATCGCATCGATGATGGCACCGGCAGATTCCAGGCGCTGGCGGAGAAAATCGCGCGCCGACTTATCCTGCATTTTGTCTTTGAGCATGTCGCGATATTGCGACGAAATGCGCAAGCGCGGGATACTGCCGCGCGCCATCCGCACCGTGTAGCCATCGGTCGCGTCTTCTTCGATAATCACATCGGGTGAAATGCGCGGCGCATCGGCACCGCCAACAGCATGACCGGGATGCTGACGCAGTCGACCGATGACGCGTAGCGCGTCTTTAATCTCGTCGATCTCGCGACCGGTCTTTTTTGACACTTGCGGGAACATGTTCTTGCCGAGTTCAATCAAATGATGCTCGACCAGTTCTTCGCAGAGCGGATCGTGTTCTTCGCCGGCGCGCAATTGAATCAGCAGCGTTTCGGTTAGGTCGCGCGCCCCGACGCCTAATGGCTCCAAGGTTTGTACTTTATCGAGCGCCTCTTCGAGTACGGCTCGATCGATGGGCGGGTTGCGCGACAACGCAATCTCGTCCATGAGCAACTCGCGCTGCTCATCGGTGCGTTTGATAATCAAAGGTCGTAATTCGGCAGCGCTGTTACCGTTGCCATTGGTCGAAGGCGGATGCACTTCGCTTTCGCGCCGTAGGTAGCCGTCTTCATCGAGCCACTCAATGATGACCTCACCAGCGGCAGAGACTTCGGGCGTCAGTTCGAGCAGGTGCCATTGGCCGATCAGATGTTCGGTTAGGTTTTCGCCGCGACTGGCCGTGTTGGCCATGGCGTCCATCTTGGCATCGCGCTCGCCGCTCGCGACGCGACCACTGCCGTAGGCAAGATCGCCGGCGTCGAATTCCAGATCGCGCGCCATCTGGTCCAGCCGTTCGAAGCTGTCGGCGGCGTCCTGATCCTGCTCGTTGGTGGTGGCGTTTTCGGTGGGTTCCTGATCGCGATCGGTCGTGATGCCGCCGGCCTCTTCGAGCACCGGGTTCGCCATCAGTTCTTCCTGCACGCGGGCTTCGAGGGCCAATAACGGTAGCTGCAAAATCTCCATCGACTGAATTAGCTGCGGCGTAAGCCGTTGCTCCAGCTTCATCTGCTGGCTGGGAACCATCGAGAGATATTGCGCCATCGTGGCTGTTGCCCTCCGTTGCGGCGGTCGTTTGCGAGGCCATCGCTGCCGCAGTCTTCATCGGCACGCGGCGACGCTGATACCATTATACCTTACGACGGACAAATTATGCGGACGGACGCCAATTTCGGCATGAATTTTGCAGGAAGTTTTCGGAGGTGGGGGCCTCAGGCCACGGTAGGGGCCCAATGGATACCCGCCGCAAATACGCTCTGTGTAGCAGGGAAAGGGCTAGGTTGTGGTTTGCCTTCGGTGACGACGCTTTTTTTGCACAGCGGCGTTTGCATTAGTCGCGGGCTCGTCGATCGATTGTTCGCCCAATCCAGCCCATGGTATGTGTGATTGGCTGCTTTTTCGAGTCGCGGTAGTCGGACTTAGGATTGCCGCACTCCGGGCAGATTTGGGTTGAATTACCGATGCAAAGGTAGCCGCAGGTTTGACATTGATTCGGGCCAAAGCGTCGGACGCGCGTCAACATGCTAGTGAAAAATAGAAGCAGAGATGAAACACCGATGGCGTTTAGATACAAAATCTTTCCATCGTATGCGACCCTCGTATCAACGTCGTGCAATGAGACAACTGGAAACTCAAGCGGAGGCATGCCATATCCCATGTTTACTCGCCAGTCGCCCCAATAGATTCCGCTGTCGCAGAAGAATACTTCAAAACCATTAGAGCTGAGGCATACAAAACGTACATTGCCAGCGATGCATAGGACTGACGCCGTACAGAGTGCCGCGAACGAAGAAAGTTGCGTGAATTTCAAGATTGCGCGCGTCATGATCCGTCACCCGTGCATTCAATCGCGCAGCACCGGCAATTCCAACCGCGTCGGATATTCATTCGACCGATACACCCGATGCGTGGCCTTCACGAAATCGCTCTCGGTGGCTTCGAAGATGTTCGGCACGTACCGCTGCGGGTTGATATCCACCAACGGAAACCACGTGCTTTGAATCTGAATCATCAATCGATGGCCGGGCTTGAAGGTATGCAGAACATCTTGCAGCGGTAGCTTGACGAGCGTTGGTTCATTCGGCGTAAAAGGCTCGGGCTGAGAATGGCTGTTGCGAAAGCGACCGCGAATGACTTCACTGCGCACCATCATTTGATAGCCGCCCAAGGGTTGGCGTTTGGGCCAGTCGCCGCGCTCTTGAGCGGGCGTGGGCGTGTCGTCGGGTAAGACGTCGATGAGTTTTACCACCCAATCGGCGGCCGATTCGGATGTGCTCACCCACAAATGTGCCGTCATCGGTCCGGCGATGGTCAGCGCTTCGGTCAACGGTTCGGTTTGAAACGTCAACACATCGGGACGACGACTGGCGAAGCGCTGGTCTTCGTTCATATAGGTGCGTGGCATGCGGAACGTGATGCGCTCGGTGAACGGTACCGGGTGTTCCGGATCGCTTAGGAATTCGTCGTGTGCGTTGTTATTACCCGTCGGTGGAGAGTTCAATTTCAATCGACCCTCGGCAGCCGTATAGATGGATTGCGAGCGCGCAGTTGCAGGCGGCCAATCATCAAATTTGTGCCACGTGTTGCTGCCCGTGTCGAACATGATGGCCTCTGCCAATTGCGGCGCAGGGGCGTCCTTTAGATGGTGTTCGAAGAACGGCAATTCGATGTCTTTTTGGTAGTAGGCGCTCGTTTTGGAGCCGTAGTCAATATCGCCCAAGCGATCGCCGTCGGTGCGCGACCAACCGCCATGCACCCACGGCCCAATTACCAAAGCATTGTTGACGTTCGGATTCTTCGCTTCCGCCGATTGGTAAATCATCAGCGGTCCATACAAATCTTCCGCGTCATACCAACCGCCGACCGTCATCACGGCTGGCGCGACGTTGTTCAGATGCGGCAAGATGTTGCGGGCTTGCCAGTAGGCGTCGTAGGTCGGATGTTCGACCATCGCATTCCATAGCGGATTGTTTGGCAGATATTGCGATTTGATATTACGCAATGGGCCGACACTTTGATAAAACTGATAGCCGTCGGGGGCGGTTACCGACAGCCCCCGAAAGTGCGATTCGGTAAGCGCCTCGCGCTCATGACCAAATACGGCTAAGAATGGAAACGCGTGCGCTAAAAAGAATGCGCCGTGATGATGGAAGTCGTCGTACCACCAATCGGCGATTGGCGCTTGTGGTGAAACGGCGCGCAAAGCCGGATGGGCGTCGATCATGCCCGCCGCCGCATAGAAGCCGGGATAAGAAATGCCCCATTGGCCCACGCGACCATTGTTATTGGGAACGTTGTTGATAAGCCATTCGATGGTGTCGTACGTATCGCTCGACTCGTCGACATCGTTGGGGCCGCGTTTGCTTACGACATGCGCGCGCATGTTCTCAAAGCGGCCCTCGGACATATGTGTTCCGCGCACGTCTTGCTTAACGAATATGTAGCCTCGTTCGGTTAGCAACGGGTTGAGCCCCAGCCGCGCGGGATAGGCGTCTTTCCCATACGGTCGGCAACCGTAGGGCGTGCGCATCATGAGAATGGGATATGTTTGTGACGTATCGCGCGGGGTAAAAACGGCGGTGTGCAACTTCGCACCGTCGCGCATCGGCACGCGATACTCGGCCTTGCGGTAGTGCTGCCGGATATACGCCTCGCCCTCGGGCTGGCTGCAACCTGCACCCATGCCCAGCAGGGCTATGACGACGAATGCTGTATTTTGAACGGCGCGATGAACTCGGCTCATTGCTTTGATGCTCCGTAGTGTTGTTGGAGGCAGTGTAGGCCTCTCACGCCAGTCGGCAACCGCCGGGCGGCTTAACGCCTTGCGGTCGATCGCTGCAAAACCAATCCAATCGTTAGCAACAGGAGAATAATCATACCCGCGACCTCCACGGGATCGAACGGAATCCCACGCCTGTTCCTGCCGCGCTGCGACAATCGACAAATCGCGCTGACGGTCGTATCGTTCCGGCTCACAATGGAAGAACGGCGTGGCGACCGGCGACTCGTTTACAAACCTGCATGCCGTTTGTAATCACGCGCAAGCAAATCAGAGCCGCGCCCGTCAGGAAGCGGTGGGCGTTAGAAAAGAGGGACCGTTCAGCATGGCGCGCGGACCTAATGCATCCGGCAAATAGACAGAGCCGCGCCCGTCAGGAAGAGGTGGGTGCAATAGAAAAAGAATCGGCTCGGCAAGACACGCGATAAGTAAGTATCGAATCCAAGGTTCATGAATATCGGCGAATTACGTAAAGGCGATTGGCAACGCGAATATCCATTTGCGTCACGGTACTTCCAGCGGCCCACCGGGCGCATGCATTACGTCGACGAAGGCGCCGGCGCGCCGATTGTGATGGTGCATGGCAATCCGACCTGGTCGTTCTATTACCGTGCATTGATCAACGCGTTTCGCGATTCGTTTCGTTGCGTCGCGATGGACCACATAGGCTGCGGCCTCTCGGATCGTCCAACTACAGAAGCATACGATTATCAGCTTCGCAGCCGCATCGACGATCTCGAAGCGCTGCTCGATCATTTGGGATTTCACGACAACGTCACGCTGGTCGTACACGACTGGGGCGGCATGATTGGTTTGGGCGCGGCGCTGAGGAAGCCCGAGCGCATCGCGCGTTACGTGATTCTCAACACGGCGGCGTTCTTGTTACCGCCGGGCGTGCCATTCCCGTGGCAGCTTGAGATTTGCCGACGCGATTCGGCGCTGGTACGCACCTTGGTACGCAGTTGCAATTTGTTCTGCTGGGGCGCGACGATCGGCGGCACGGGTAAGGGCCTGAGCAAGGTCGCGCGACAGGGCCTGATGGCACCCTACGATTCATACGCGAATCGACTGGCCGTACATGAGTTTGTAAAAGATATTCCCTTGAAGCCCGATCATCCGAGTTACGAGACGGCGTTGGAAGTCGATAAGGGCTTGGTGGAAACCGTGGGTGGTAAGCCGATGCAAATTTGCTGGGGCCTGCAGGACTTTGTGTTTGACGAGTTGTTCCTTGCCGAATGGCAACGACGTTTTCCGCATGCAACGGTCGAACCCTATTCCGATGCGGGACATTATGTCTTGGAAGACGTACCGCAGCGGATTATCGATGCGATGAGGGAGATGTTGAGAACAACTTAGTTTGTGTAACGACCGATGGTTTGTTGCGTGCAATGGAAGGCAAACATCCACCGGCTATTGGCCAACGCCACCGTTGAGCCTTCACTTAGAATTGCAAACTACTCCAGCCGATCGATACGATTTCCCAAGCCCCAAGCCCCAAGTCCCTAGTCACGTGCCACATGCCATGTGCCCCCCAATCCACAAAGCTCAAATTTTGAACATCCATTAGCCCATCTTGAGTTCTGAAGTTCAAATTTCGATTCGCAAGTCTTGAGTTCTAAATCTCGAATCTCAAATCTCAAATGCCGAATTCCGAATTCCAGATTTCAAATCACAAATCACAAATCACAAGTCTATTGTTCTCGATATGCATGGATCAAAACTCAACCCTCAATCCCATTCCCGCGCGGTTTCTCCAACAAATACCATAACGCCGAGTTCACAAAGGCTCGATCGCGCGTTAAGCCCATATGATCGCCCGACAAAAATGTCACGCCCGTCCAGGATAAGGGTGATAACAATCGCGGATAGTCCACGCCTTCGCGTTCGTCCATCAGCGCGCTGGAACGCAATACGACTTTATCACCGGGGCCGGTGTCCACAACTTTTAATCTGGTATCGTGCGGCGTCATCATGACCTGTCGCGGCGTGGGGTAGCGATCGCCCGCGAATAGATACACGCTCACGTCACCTTGGATGTCCGTCGCCGAATCGATGGACTTATGAAATGCTTTGGCGCGATCCAGGCATTTCGTTAAGTGTTCGATGCCGTGCTTGCGCCGCGCCTGCGGTGAGCTTTCCTCTGGCAGCAGTATCTTCAATCGTTCGTAGGCGTTCTTGCTGCCCAGACCCCAACCGTACTCAACCCATGCGTCAGGATCGTACAGACCGTCGAACACATCGCCGGTTGTGGATAAGACTGCCGGTGCGTGTCGCACGCGCGGCATCAGTTGGTAAATCGCCGGCAGCGTGCCGAGTACGGCGGCGTCGTACGTCGGTGTGGCGGGACTGGCCTTCAATCCTTCAAGCATGACTTTGATGGCGTTCATGCTGCCGGCGTTGGGCGTGCCGCAGAAAATTGCGTGGTCGGTGGCGGCCGCGCCGGCCCATGTCAGCGGCGGTGCAGAACCGTCGGGTCGTAAGATTTCGCCACCGTAGCGTAGGTAATAACGGAGCAGCAAGCCGCCCATCGAATGCGTCACGATGTCGACCTTCACGTCTTCGTTATCACCGCGCTCTTCCGCGACAAACTCTCGCACCGTATCGATGAAGTCCGACAGATGCGCCGCGTTCTGATCGAGACTTACGCGCCAGTCGTAAGGGAACTCAAAGCACGTGCCGATGGCCTGCGCGCCGTAGTCGAGGTCTTTTTTGCCGAGTTTTTGTAGTGGGTCGAGATAACCACCCACGCCCAACATCTTGAGAATCGGCGCATACGTGCTCATGCACATCTTGATACCGCCGAAGCGCAATTCCAACGAACGCAAGACGCCGTCGGGGCGCAGCATCGGTTCGACTTCCCACAAACCCTTGCCCGGTACCACCGGGTGACAAATCAGCCGCGCTTCGTCGCCGACGTCCTGTTTGGCAAAGCCCGCCTTCTGGCCGCCCCAGTAGCAATGGCCGGTGCTCGGATGGCTAAGTCGGCTGCCCATCACACCCGGAATCACGACTACTGGGTTGCGCGATTCCAATCCCTGCCGGGCCGCACGGCTGTATAACTCAAATGGTTCGAATAGTTTGCGTCGCCAAAGTGCCAAGGCGGTATCTCCAATACTGGCGGTGTTGCATCGCCGCGTATCATACCCGAGTTGCCGACTGCCGCCCGCGCAAGAAAAAAGCCGCTCCAGCCGAAGCGGCGGGCGGCTCTTGGACCTTCGTTGCAACGAGGATTACCCAGTCTTAGTCGTCAAACAAATCTTCAAAATCGTCAAAGTCATCAAAATCATCGTCGTCGAAATCATCGAAGTCGTCGTCGTCAAAGTCGTCGAAATCGTCATCATCGAAGTCATCAAAGTCGAAATCGTCGAAGTCGAGATCGTCCAGAAGATCGGTTAATTCTTCTAGCGTGTCGCAGCCCGTGGTAAATGTCAGTGGGGCTGCTAACAGCATGAACGACAACAACATCGCAAACAGGCGGCTCAAACTACTCTTGCGAAACATAAAGCACCTCATCACTCGAAGTTCCTAGAAAAATGGCACGAATGCGGAATCGTAGCGCCGCATCGTGCCGTTCTCTATGTCGTAAACGAAGATTTATCCCACGTTAGCGTCGCGTGCGCCGGTGCCAGCGTTGCCGACGCATCAGCAGAATACCGACGGGCATCGCCGTAAGGGCTAATACACCCACGCCGCCGCAGCTTTGCAGGGCCGACATCAGGGCCGCTACCGCATCGCCGTCGATGAAAAACACCGGTCCCTCTTCGACGAAGCCGATGTCGTCAATAGGGAAGGGTTCAACCGGGAACGGACCGCCGTAGAAGTAGCCGCATTCATCAACGTTTTCCATTTCTTCGTCATTGAAGAATACGGCCATGCCGGACATGGTCGGGGCATCGCGATCGTCGATGTTGACGGTTTGCAAGCCGATGTCGGATAACGCAAATACGCGGTCACCGATAACGCCCACGCGGCTGACTTCGCCCACGTGTTCGAAGTTGCCACGGCGCGTGAGGCCATCATCGCTGAAGTCGACCAGTTGCACGCCGTTGGTGCAGCGCGAATCCGCGAGCAATAACTGAGCCGTCGTCGCGCCGTCGCCCGGGTTGCTAGCGCCCGATGAAGGTGGCGGGGCTTGCTCGTCGCGATCGAAGTCATCTTCAAAACCAAACCCGTCATCTTCGATCACATCATAATCGTAATGATGATAGGGCATCACGATCAGGCCGAGTTCATCGATGATTTTGAACGCCTTTTCATCATACGTCGCGTTCGACGATGTGTACGACCCGGGCGGGCCCAGAATCACGCGACTCAGTTGTGTCGGCAGCGTCGGGTCAGAAACGTCGTAGTACGCAACCGCCGGACGGCTACCGTCGGTATCGTCAATGCCGACGGCAATCAAGCGTTCGCCACGTGGTTCGATATGCGTGGACCAACCGGGCACTTCCAATTCGCCGGCGACCTTGGGGTTGGCCGCATCAGTCAAGTCAAACACAAACAGCGGATCAATTCGCAAAAACGTAACCGCGTAACCGCGCACACCATCGAAGCGCACGGCCTCCAACGACTCGTTTTCCTTCACCAAGACTTCAGCCAGTGGCTTCACATCATCCAAGTCCGTTAGGTCGTAGGTGAACAAGCGCACCTGTTGAAAGCCGAAACCCCACGACTCGGTCACGATACGGAACGCGCCGTCGAAGGTATCCATATAGAAGCGATTGCGAATGTTGCCGGGCACGGTAAAGGCATCGCGCAGGGCGATGGCACCACCGGCGTCGGAGATATCAACGATTTGCACATCGGTCGATTCTTCATTGCTGTTGAAATCGTAGCTATACGCGGCGGCGTAGATGGCGCTGTTAGTGGCGTGCAGATGTAGCCCGTCGCCGGGAATATTCAGCCGGTCGATCGGTTGCGGATTGGCGGGGTCGGCGACATTGATCGACGCGACAAAGCCCTGATCTTCCTGCTCGCTACCGGGGGCGTAGTAACCGTAGTAGCGATTGACGTTGGTGCCGATCACATAGATGACATCGCCGACGCGGCGACTTTCGTTGGCGTAGCCGACGAGATTGATCTTCCCTTGCTCTTGCGGGTTGGTGCGATCGCTCAGGTCGATCACGGCGAGGCGACTACCATCGAATTCGGGCGGGGCGATACCACCGGGGGCAATGGCGACGTCAGCAATCAGCGGCTCGGCAATGCCGGGCCCATCAATAGCAGGTAAGTCAACTCCCCCGCCGAAGCCGTAGTAGTATGAATCGGCGCTCGTGATGACAAAGGCACGGTCACCCACGATGTAAAGCTCAACGCCGCGGCCCCCCATATCGAGTTGGCCGATGACTTCGGGCTTATCGGGATCGGTAACGTCGATGACGAGCAAGCCCTTGAACGGGTTTAATGCGTACATCGTGTTGTCGACGATTTTGATGACGTCGGCTTCTTCGATATCGCGCAAAACGTCGTTGGCGCCGCCATCGGCTGCATCATCGGCGGCGAATTCGCCCGCGCCTGCAGCATCGCCAGCCAGCGGCGCAAACGGTGCCGGGTTGGCCGAGGGCGGACCGCCGACCTGTTCGTTATCGAACTGCGTGCTGCCGACGAGATTGGATTGCATGCCCGGGTCGCAAGCCGTGCTAGTGAGTAGGCTCAAAATTAATGTGATAGTGAGAAGTAGAGCGGTCGGGCCAACAGCAAAGTAACGGGGCATCATTCGAACTCCGGCAATGCGATGAACGTTATAAGTTTGGTTGTCGAGGCGGCGCGCACCGGGTGCGCCATCCTTTGCGCAGCAAAGGGTGTGGTATTGCGTGGCGTAGCGCATTTTGGGCGTAGTGGGGCAAGCAGATTTTCGGGGGCTGAGCATGAAGGGTTCCTTCTTGGCCGGGCGAGGCGAGACCGACAGGGGCGGATTGCGAGGTGAGGGTGCCGCCTGCGCCGGTTGAACACTGAATGATTATACACCGCCCCCTAGTGTCTGGGAAAGGGGCGGTTGAGAGAAGATTTAACGGGCTAAACGGGTTTACCGGGTGTTAACATTGGGTGAACGATCTTAAAGGTGCGACGGCAATCGGGTAGGTCGGGTCATCGACCCGACGCGGTTGGGTGGAAAGGAGAAGTGTCTTGAGCGTGTTGGAAATCAAAGAAGGGCGGCTACATATCTTCGGTCATCACATTCCCACCTCCGCACCGGTGTTCGATGGTGTGTCTCACGAGGGCTTTTTCGTTGTCTGTCTGGACCCAAAAGCGATGACCGATTTTCATCGCAACGTTTACGCCTATAACGGCATCGGGCGGTTGCAATGGCAGATCGATTTTTCTCCGTTCGTGCCACATGAGCCGCCCTCTGCCGATTGTTATACGTCAGTGGGCGTTATCAGCGTTGGCATTCTTTACGCTGGTCATTTTGGAGGCTATTCGGTGACAGTTGACGTTCAAACTGGTGTGACAACCGGTTCAACATTTACAAAGTAGGAATCTTTTTTCACCATGCAACGCAATCTTTGGATATACGACGAAATCTACTGCGCCCGCTGCGGCGTGCATGTGCCGGTGTTTCGCGATTTGGCACCACCGGAGCAGGCGGTAATAGATGACCTGCTAAAGCCAATCAAGGTCATAAGGGGTGATCGAGCCATAGCCCGTCTGACTGGCTTGTCTTTGCGACAGGCGCAGACATGGGCTGAGCACCGCAACTGCGTGCATGAAACCAAAGGGAAACTGAATTCGTCACCGTGCCCGGCTTGTCAGCGCTGGTTGAGGTCGCCGACAGCGCAGCAATGTCTGCATTGCGGTGCCAAATGGCATGGTCGAGGTCCACAGGATTTCGTCGCACCGCCGGACGGGTTGCGCGAGCCTTGCAATGAGAACTCCGCCGAGTATCTGGTGGACGAACTCTACCGCGCGTTTGGTGCGCGCGATGACGTACGCTTGCGCGAACTGCTAGACCCCCAAGTCGTCTGGATTCAAAACGACGGGTTCCCCGGTGGCGGTGGCGAACGCCGCGGTGTGGATGCCGTCTTTGAAGAAGTCTTCGGTAAATTTCGACGCGAGTGGAGCGCCTGGTCGGTTGATATTGGTAAGACCAAGTTAATCACGGACGGGCGCGTGATGGTTGAAGGGCACTATCACGGTACGCACGGTCGTACGGGCAAATCGATGACGGCCGCGTTTATTCACATCTATTCGGTCGCGGACGGTCGCATTACGAGGTTTCAACAATACACCGACACGCGGGCGATTGGGCTGGCGATGGAGTAGTTGGAAAGCGCCCGACTCAAGCGATCTGCTCAAGTGTCTTGTTTGCCAGAAACTCCGTGCATATCCACAGCTTACCGTGCCATGGATCGGCGACCTGTTGTATGCAACGCAGCACCGAATCTAGGGAAAGCCCACCCAGCCCCGCACCAATCGCCGGCATGGCGATACGATTGATGGCCAATTCGTCGGCCAGTGTAATCATGGTCGCGACGGAGTTTTCGATGTTCGTAAATGTCGCTTTGGTACGCCAATGCGTCTGCGTTCCCAAATTAAATATGTTGTAATCCGAATCCGACCATAGAAAGACGTCACCGGGTTTGAATTTACCTTCCTTACAGCGTTGATGGTAGGCCTCATACATCGCGGGCCAGCGGCGTTTGAATTCGACGGCAATGCCTTTACCCATTGCGCCAGCACAATTGCACCCATGGGCCAACGCGCGAATGTTGGATTCGAATAGATCCCCGCGCGCGCAGACTGTTGCCATATCAAAACTCCTTCCAACCGCTGTGGGCCGGATTAAGACTGCGTGATACTCGGGATCAATTATAAATCACGATCCAAACATTGATCGCCGTCGCCAAAATCAACCAACAGGCATAAGGCACCAACATAAACCCGGCGGCGGGGCGTAGGTGAGCGTAGAGAATTACCATCACGATGACGACGGCATCCAGCACCAATATCTCCACCAACGCCCAAAACGGCTGGTGCAACGTAAAGAACAGCAGCGACCAACCGACGTTCAGCATCAGCTGCACGCCGTACCAAACTAAAGCCGTCTTGGCTACACGACCGCAGCGCGCGATTTGCCAGGTGGCAAAGGCGAGCAGTACGAAGATGACCGTCCAAACGGGTGAAAAGACCCAGCCCGGCGGTTGAAACCAGGGCTTTTTCAGTTCGTCGTACCACGGTCCAAAGCCGAGGGACGTGAGCCAACCGCCAAGGCCCAGTGTGAGGATTGAGAGGAAGGCGAAGAAGGCAAGCAGGTCGAGCCGGCGCGCCGGTCGATCAGTGGTCGATGCGGCGGTGTTCAGTGTGGTGGTGCTCATGATTTGATTCTAGCATGACCGATGGGGCGGCGGGGTGGTTGATCTCGCGAACCGCGCAAACGCGCGCAAACGTGCGCAAATTGGTGGTGCGGGCTGTGGTGTGGCGTGTACGCATCAATTAAGGGGCCTGCTCGGCGCGCCTGGTGGGTTGGGGGCTTAGAGGTTGGCGGCATCTGATTGGGGGGCGTGACGGGTCCCACGGGTCAGCTTGCTGCCCGTGCAGCGAGCGCAGAGGGAGTTGTTTTTTTCAGGGACAGGCTCGACCGTATCGACGTTATTGATTCGGCAACGGGCATTCATTGCCTGTGTGCCGATGCACAATCATTGTTTTACTTATGAGCGACGGACCGCCCCAGTGTCTCGACAGGAGTGAATTTTTTCCGGGTGTTATGGGTGGCGCTCATCGGTACGCCGAGGTTGAGGGACGCGATAATTCGCATCGACGCGGCAGCGGAATCTTGACGCCACGTGGGAGCACCCACATGGTTCAATCGCCAGTGAATGTGACAAGAGCAACTATCCGGCCCATCATGATCGATTCACTTAGCTGTGCCCTGCGCCCGTTAGCACTGGCAGCAAGCTGACCAGTGGCACCCGGCGACTATCGACGGTCGGTTGACTACAACCCACCCTACGCAAGCAAAACCCTCACCCCGGCCCTCTCCCCCTTCGAGAGAGTGGGAGTAGACGCCGTCGCAATCACTTCCCCGCATCCAACCTTTCCAACTCACCCTTCACCATCTCCTTCACCCGCGCGGCGGCGGTGCTGGGGGCGATTTTGTCGATGTCGTCGCCGGCGCGGCGCTTGAGTTCGACGATGCCGTCGGCGAGGCCTTTGCGGCCGATGGTGACGCGGACCGGGATGCCGATTAGGTCGGCGTCTTTGAACTTGAAGCCGGCGCGTTCGTCGCGGTCGTCTAGCAATACATCGATGCCCGCCGCTTCCAGTTCGTCGTGTAACGCGCGGGCGGTGTTCATCACGTCTTCTTCTTTGGGATCGAGCGCGAGGATGAGCACTTGGAACGGGGCGATCGCCATGGGCCAGATGATGCCGCCGTCGTCGTGATGGGCTTCGATGGCGCTGGCCATGATGCGGTTGAGGCCGATGCCGTAACAACCCATGATCAGCGGCTTTGCTTTTCCGTTTTTGTCTAAATAGGTGGCCTTCATCGATTCAGAATACTTGGTGCCGAGCTTGAAGACGTGGCCGACCTCGATGCTTTTGCGCAAACGAATTGCCGCGCCGCTGCCCTTGGGCGATTGGTCGCCGTCGGTGACGTTGCGGATGTCGGCAACGCTGGCGGTGTCGCCTTCAATGGCAAAGTCGCGCCCTGGGTTGAGATTCTGCACGTGATAGCCGGTCTTGTTCGCACCCGTTACGCCGTTACGCATGACCGAAACAGCCTGATCGACGACAAGCAAATAGTCGCCCTTGAGGCTGTACGGACCGGCAAAGCCGACGTCGGCACCGGTCAGCGTTTTGATGGTGGCTTCGTCGGCGAGATCGAGGCTGGGGGCTTGGGGCTGGTGGCTTGAGGAATCAGCACCGAGCGTTTTTGCTAGCAACGCAATGGCGGCGCGGTCGAGTTTGTTTTCGTTGACGTCGTGATCGCCGCGGACGAGTGCGACGACGGTTTTTGATGCGCGCTTCTTGTCGGGGCCGTAAGCGAGGGTGTAGACAAGCGTCTTTATCATTTGGCGCGGTTCGGTTTTGAGGAACGCGCAGACTTCGTCGATGGTGCGTTGGTTGGGGGTTTCGATTTCGGTGACGTCGGCCATGGCTGCGTCGTCTTGCGGCAACGGAGCGCAGACGGCGCGTTCGGTGTTGGCGGCATAGTCCTGATTTTCGGTGAGCGCGACCACGTCTTCACCGGCGTCGGTGAGCACCATAAATTCGTGCGAGGCGTCGCCACCAATCGGGCCGCTTTCGGCTTCGACAGCGACGTAGGGCAGACCGCAGCGGGCGAAGATGCGGCAGTAGGCGTCGTACATTCTCTGATAGACGGCATCGAGCGACTCGACGGTGTCGTGAAAGCTGTAGGCGTCTTTCATCAGGAATTCGCGCGTGCGGAGGACGCCGCTCTTGGGGCGGGCTTCACCGCGGAATTTGACCTGGATTTGATACATGCTGACGGGCAGTTGCTTGTAACTGTTCAGATACGCCCGTGCGATTTCGGTGATAACCTCTTCATGCGTGGGGCCAAGCACGGTTTGGGTACGCCAGTCACCCTCGGGGCCACCCAACCGCAGCAACACATCGCCCATCGCTTCGACGCGACCGGTCTCATGCCAAAGATCGATCGGATGCAGCACCGGCATCATGAGCTCGATGGCACCGGCGCGGTTCATTTCTTCGCGCACGATTTTTTCGACTTTGCGCAGACTGCGAAAGCCGAGCGGCAGATAGGAATATGCACCGGCGGAGAGCTGTCGGACCATGCCGGTGCGCAGCATCAGGCGGTGCGACGCGGCGGTGGCGTCTTTGGGGGTTTCCTTTGAGGTGGAGATGAAAAAGTTGGACCAAAGCATCGGTTCTGGGCTCCGCAGGTATTGCGCTTCGTGTCGGCGTTTCAATTGGGGCCGATACGCGGTTTTCGGGTTAATCAGCGGGGCAAGCGTACCTGAAAGCGGCAAATCTTGCACGGTCCGAGAGCGACGGATGGGACCGAAAGCGTCGAGTGGATTGGGGCGGTTACCGAGGGTCGCACGATAGCGGACGATTCAAAGCTGAACTTGCGCGGCATGCCGACCGATGAGAGCGCATCGAGCCGATTCGGCCCCGCCGCCATTTCGCGGCGTGTAATGCGAGGTAGCCCACAATGGATTTGCACTCAATCGAACGTCGCCGTGAGACCCGTGTCCGAGCAGAGGCCCCGATTCAGTTTTGCGTCGACGGCTTCGATGGCGTAAGCCCAGGCCAGCTCATCGATCTTTCGCACAGTGGTGCGGGTTTGATGACGACCAACGGCAACGCGCCTGGTATCGGCGAGCGGGTGCAGATCGAGTTTCAGTATCCGCTGAATAACGAAGATATGCCCGAGACCCGCGTTGAGACGGGCCTTGTGTGTAGCGTGCGGCATCCGCAGCGCGATGTATCGCGCGTGGGCATTCGGTTCTTGCAGACCAATGGCGAAGGATGTTTGAGCGATGAACCAGTCGATGGATTGGATAATCGCAGCGATGTGCCAACGTTTCAGGACGATGACGGTTTGTTCGGCAACACATCGCGCTGGGCGGGTGTGGAAGCGAAAGATCAGGAGTTGGCTACGGTAAATTGAGCGATTGTTGATTGCGCTTTAGCTGACTGGCTCGATTGATTGACAGCAAATTAGTTTTCAGTGGCCCGTTGCTTCGAATGAAGTGGCGGGCCCTTTTTTTAATGTGTATCGATTCGACTGTTTTAGTTTGGGTTTTTAGTAGACAAACTATTTTAGCGTTGGGGCGAGCGTAGCGGAGAGCGTCCGAACTAGCACAAGTGTCAAGAACTCTGACGTCATTGAACATTCTCGTTACCATTCGTTATGCACACACGTGCAGTCTGGCGTGCTTCGGACATTGCATGGAGGCCCAATCGATCACCCGTGTAAAGAAGAGATGTAACAAAGACGTCTTGAAAGAAAACGACTTGGCAGGTTTTTTTACGCCGAAGGCGTTTCGACCATTAGCCCAGGGTTGCCGTGTCAGCGGCTACCCTGGGGATTGTTGTGCTTCAGGAATTCAACTCTGAAAGAGTTGCGACAGCGCGCAGGTCCGACCGCAACCCCGTTGGGGTTGAAATGCATGTCAGAGACGTTACCCGGGGTAGCCGCAGTAGCGGCAACCCCGGGCTAAGTTGCGTAACGCCTGCGGCGTACGGAGGACGTCACTTGTGTGTTCTATTCAAGTGGAGCCGGTCGTGTGCGCAGAATACGCGCAAAAGGCATAAATTCGTCCTGTTGGATTCAGTCATGAGGTAAGCCGCAGCTGATGAAGGCTTGGGCAGATCAGTGACAGATGCAGCGCCTAGTTGGCTGAGTCATGGCCTTTACGAGCCTGCGTCACAAGTGAATCGTCGTGGTCAGTTACCTACTTGGCCTAAGGTTACGGTGCGACAGCCGGTGTCGCGTTGCCGATGGCTTGCTCGGAGAGTTCTTCGCTCGTTAACGCGGCGGCCTTGTAGTCATCAACCAGGGCTTGCGTGACGAGGATCTCCACACGGCGATTGGCGGCGCGGCGGGCGTCGTTGTAGGTCTGTCGCACGACGGGCTCGTAGCTACCGGCCGACGAGATGCGAATTGCGCGGGGATCGACGCCCAGTTCGACGAGTCGATCGCGCACGGCGCGGGCGCGGGCATAGCCGAGGTCGAGCGGATCGCGATATTGCGATTCCAGCGGTAAGGGTTCGTTGGTGGCGTGGCCGCGGATGTCGAGTTTGTTCTTTTTGCCCTTTAGTTCGCCGGCCAATTGTGCCAGCCAGGCATCGGCGTCGGGTTCTATCTCGGCGCTGAAGCGCCCGAAGGCAATGGGGCCACCGACGGCGACTTCGACGCCGTCGCGCACTTTTTTCACGCGATAGAATTTGCCGTCGATACCGGGCTCGTCGGAATGGCCGTAGTTCTTTTCTTTGTTAGGAATGTAGAACGTTTCGAACTGCACCATGAAGCTCTTGAAGTCGACTTCGTTATCGGGGAAGTAGCCGGATTGACCGGTGTCGCCGAAGGCTTTGCGAATGGCCGCGATGGCCGCCATAAAGAGCTTGTCGCGATCGTCAAAGTTGGCCATGGCCGCCAACAAAATGAAGAAACACAACAACAGCGACATCATATCGCCGTAGGTCATAACCCACAGTGGTGCACCGGCGGGTGGACATTTGCATTTCTTGGCCATGGTTTACGTGCCTGTGTTCTTGGTCTCTTCTGCGCAGAAGCACCGGTTTGTAACCGGTGTCTTTGTTCGTGTTGCAGGGGTTTCTCCTGCGTGCTTATCTTCCCGCGACGTCTGACGGTGACCGCTTCCTTACGGGCGCGGCTCTGATTCACGGGCGCGGCTCTGATTAGTGTGGCACCGGTTTGCAACCGGTGTTTGGTTCGCGTGGATTATGCAGTGGCCTCGGCTGCCGCTGCCGCGCGTTGTTTCGGATTCAGGAACACCATTAGTTTCATTTCGAGCATGCGGGGGTTATCTCCGGCTTGTAGACCGAGGATGCCCGCTTTGGCGATTTCGAGATAGAGCATTTCTTCGTCGTGCTTGGCGGAGAGCTTGTCCACCAAAGGCAGCGCGAAAAAGTTCGCGATGATGGCGCCGTACATGGTCGTCAACAACGCGACGGCCATACCGGGGCCGATCTTGGTGGGGTCGTCCATGTTCTTCAGCATGACCACCAGACCGATGAGCGTTCCGACCATGCCGAACGCGGGGGCGTACTTGCCCATCATGTCGGGTACGGTCTTGCCTTCCGAATGGCGTTGATCGATGGCTTCCATTTCCAAATCGAGCACCTGTTTGACGGTGTCGGCGTCGGTGCCGTCCACCACCATTTGCAGGCCGTTGGAAACAAACGGATCTTTAATTTCGCCGATGGAGTTTTGCAGCGAGAGAATACCCTCGCGGCGGGCCACATCGGCGAGTTGCACCATTTGTTTGATAAGCTCGGTGGGTTTTTCCGAAGGGTTGAAAAAGGCCTTTTTGGCGATCTTGGCGAAACCCAGGAAGCGTTCGAGGCGTACGGAGAGCAGCGTCACAAAGACCGTGCCCAGCCCGACCATCGCAACCGAGGGGATGTCGATGAACGCACCGATTTCGCCTTCGGCACCGCTGAATAGTGAGTAGAAGAGCAGGCCGAACGCGGCGACCAGCCCGATGACGCTTCCGATATCCATATCGTCGCGTTGCCTCCTCCGTAAGGGGCGGGAGAACGAATCGTGATTGCGGCCGGGCTCGATGGCCTGGCCCGCATTGACGCGCTAGGCTCATCGGTCCAATCTCGGACCGGTTATAGTTATGAATTGCCGCCGGTTGAGGCCGGCTACGCAACGAATCAATAACGCGCAAGAATTGCGGGATGCGGTAGTTGAGCAATAGGAACGAACGGTTGGACCGCGTTTTGTCACCGACAATCGACACAACCAAGGGCGACGCCTTGATCGACACCACTTGTCGCACTGCCACGCACGGCACGTGGGCGGCCGTAATGGTGGCAGTGCTGGTGGCGCTGGCGGCGCGGGTGCCTTTTATGACGGAGCCGGGGTTTCCGGCGGATGTGTCGCAGTTTGCTTATTGGGCGTATCTGACCAAGGCGCAAGGTTTGCCGGCGGTCTATCAATCCAACGAGCTATCGGGCAGACCGGTGTGCAACTATCCGCCGGGGTACGTGTTCGTGTTGCGCGGGTTGGTCGCTATTCATGACGTGGTTGCGCCGCCGGGCGAGGCGTTTGGGCCGGAGTTGATTCGTTCCATATACGAATCTGAACGGACACCGGCCACGCGGCGCGCTTATGCCATTCTCAAAGCGCCGGGCGTATTGTGCGACGTTTGGTTGGCGGGATTGTTGGCCTACATCGCCGGGCGCTGTTGGCGCACGCGGTCGGCATGGGCCCTGGGGCTGGCGTATGCGCTGTTGCCGGCTGCGATTCATAACGCGGCGCTGTGGGGGCAGGTCGATTCGATCTTGGCGCTGCTGTTGGTGGCGGCACTGTGGTGTGGCGTGCGGCAGCGAATGATCGGTATGGTCGTGCTCTCGTTTCTCGCGTTTCTCACCAAGGCGCAAGCGGCGATGTTGGTGCCGGTATTCGCTTATTTGCTAATTCACTGGGCCGGTCGCGATGTGCGGCGTTGGGGGCGGGCGTCGATCGCGATAGGTGTGACAGTTGGCATGGTCGTGTTGCCATTCTTATCGATGGCGCGACCGATGTTGGCGGCTTACACGCAGGCGGCCTCGTACTATCCGTTTGTGCATCTAAACGGACTTAGCGGTTGGTTCTTGTTGTCACCCGTCGCCGAAAACCATTTGGATGCGCCCGAGTTATCGCAGTGGTATCGACCGGACGATACGGGATGGCTCTTGGGGCTTGCGCCGCGCACGATTGGCTTTGTGTTGCTGTTGAGTGTTTGGGCGATTGTGGTTGCGAGGTTGATTCGTACCGACGGCAAACCTGTGGTCGTGCGGGCCGCCGTGCGGGTGTTGTCGCTGGCGTTCTTTGTACTGTCGACGCAGATGCACGAGCGGTACCTGTTACCGGCGGCGGTGTTGTGGATGTTTGCGTATGAAGCGCGCTGGAGCTGGTGGTTGAGTTGGCTGGTGTTGGCCGCGTGTGTCACCATCAATCAGGCGTGGGTGTGGGCCAATCCGGAAAACGGCGTCGCTGGTCGCGTGATCTCGGACAAGTTGCGTGAGTTTCGCCTGTTCGAGCAACCCGTGGGCGTTTGGTTGGCTGGCGTGTTGTTGGTTTTGTTGGTGGGGCAAATCGTGCAGCTACTACGAATGGGGCGTGCACAAAAAGAAACGCCGTCGGCAGGGCCGACGGCGTGACATGAGCGTAAAGTGCATTTCTTGATCAGCACGTAATTCGAATGAAAACGAAAACGAATCTATTATGTCAACAAGTGTGTGATTTTGAAACTAGCTGATTTACTTTCGTACACCGGCTATTAGCCGGTGCCACAGCGCTAAGGGTTAACCGGAATCTTCATTCAAATGCATCACGCGGGCATCAACAAAACCATACCCGGCTTCAGGTTCTTGGGCTTGTTCTTCACTACGCGTTTGTTGGCTTTGAATATCTCTTGCCAGCGCGAGGCCGAGCCATACACCGCCTCGGCGATGCTGTAGAATGTATCGCCTTTCTTCACGGTGTAGGTGCGTTGTGACGGTTTCTTGGCCTTGCGGCTTGTGTCCGCTTCTTCCATTTTGGTAACGACCTTTTCGATCGTTTCCTTAGTGGCGACGGTGGTGCCGAGCACGGGGATTTTAATCTTCTGACCAATCTTCAATGCGGTGGCGCTTTTGATTTCCGGATTGGCCGCCAGGATCTCTTTCACTTTGCGCGACGTGTCGTAATAGCGCATCGAGATTTCGGAAAGCGTGTCGCCCGATGCGACCTTGTGGAAACGCGGTGCAGCGACGTCTGGTCGCTTGGTCTTGCCGGTGATGTCGAATCCACTTCTGCGTGAAACCGGTTTGGTGGAGGTGCGTGTGGGAGCCTTGTCGTTCGAATCGCCACCGGCCTTGCGGGCACGGGCACGCGCGGCGCGAACCGGGTCGGCAAGGCGGTCAGTCTTGGACGTTTTGCGATTCGGTGTGCGCCGTACGACCGGCTTGGTCTTTTCATCCGGCTTGGCTTTGTCGGCTGCAGGCGTTTTATCTTCTGCAAGATTCTTCTCGGTTGCGTCGACCAACTTCTTCGAGGCGCTGGAATTTAGCGGCGTGGGGCCACGAAACGTGTTGCGGTTGGGTTGGTTGCGGGCGATGCGCGTGATCGGGTTTGTTGGTTCGGTGTCCTGCGCTTTCTTTTCCGCGTTGTCCGAATGCTTGGTGATGCGCATTGGGTCGCGCCGCGTAGGGACCGTGTTGTTATTGCGCGCCAACACAGGGTTGGGCTTGTTCCGCGATGTGGTGGGCGATGGCTTGCGGTTGCCGCGGTTGGCAGCGGTCGCATTCGCGGGTGCCTTTACGCCCACAGGCTTGGAGGCCTTGTTGGGCGCGCGGTTGGAATGAGAAGACGCCGAGCGCCGCGGTTGGGCGGCGATCGGCGTCGTTGGGGTCTTCTTAGCCGTCGTCTTGGCGGACGGTTTCTTGGCGGCGTCTTTACCGGTATCGGTCTTCGCGACCTTCTCATCGGTGAGCAACAGATCGCCATCAGAGCGATCCGAGCCGTAGATGAAATACACACTTGCGATCGCGACGATCACAAAACCAAACGCAATACCGATTCGCGATTCTGTGGCCATGACATCCTCCTTGACGTCTGCGTTAAGCCATCCTGGCAATTCCATCCGCCGCCGTCGAACTTAGGCAGCGGCTTTGGCAAGCAGCGTTTTCCTGAGTAGGAACTGGCTGGCAATGCCAATGGAACTATACGTACCGACGGCCAATCCGATCAGCAACACATAGTTGAAGCTGTGGATACCGTCGCCACCGAACGCGTACATGATAAAAACGGTGATAAGCGAGGTCAACAACGTAAGCATCGTACGCGACAGGGTTTGATTGATGGATTCGTTGACCATCGCGGGTGTTGCGTCGGCCTGTCGCCCGCGATTTTCACGCACGCGGTCGAACACGATGATGGTGTCGTTAACCGAGTAACCCACAACCGTCAGGAAGGCGGCCACCATGGCCAGGTCGATGCGGAACACCTTGTCGATCATCAACAGGTTGCCGATGGCCGGCACAAATTGCGCGATGTAATAGGTCGCGGCCACGGCCGACAAGGCGATCAAAACGTCGTGTACCAGTGCTGCTACGGCGGCCAGACCCCATCGAATGTTCCCAAATCGAATCCAGACGAAGACGATGATCAGCAGCCAGCTTAGCGCCAGGGCGAGGCCGGCCTGAATCTGCGATTCGCCGGAAACCTGATTGTCGAACTGCGTGACCTGCTGCAGCGATTGCTGCTGCTGCAGCGCGGCTTCGATCAATTCGACCTCGGGCTGGGCCAATTCGCGCTGCCAGATGGGGGAAACGCCACCGCTCTTATCGAGCAGCGGATAATTCTCATCGGCGACGACGACCATCACCTCTTCGAAGGTATCGCCACCGGCAGCGCGGCGGAGGCCGAACACTTCCGACTCGCGCCAGCCGAATTGCTCGAATCCGGGTTGTAGCCGCATCGCGTCCAACCGATCGCTCAATTGTTTGAGCGTGCGGGCCGGCGTGATGTTATCCAGCACGATAGCGACGCCCCCTTGCCATTCGGTCAGATCGATGGAGGCCGCCGCCGTATCAGTAATGTCGAGATTCAGATCGCGCGGATCGGTCGAAGCCAACGGGAAGAACGGGTTGCCCGTGCCCGGATCGGCCTTGATCTCGAAACTGAGCGACGGCTTCACTTTCAAGTCGGCAGCCATGTTTTCGAGAATGGCGGCGACAACGATTTCCTTCGACGTTTCGCGCGAGACGATGGTGTAAGACTCGCCACCATCTTCGGTTCCAAAGGCGGAGTTGGTCTGCACTTGAGCCGTGCGCACTGCGGCGGCGGCTTTGTCGAGGCGATTGCTTAGTCGCTTCTTCAAGTCGTCGCCGGAGAGATTGACTTCTTCCTTGAGCGTAAGCGTTAAGCGCTTCGCATTAGGATCGTCATACGTGACTGGCTGCAACTGATTGAGTTCGTCGAAGAATTCGGCGCGCAGGATCGGGTCGAGCTTGCCGGCCGCGACGGCGGATTTCAGCACCAAGCCGGCGGGCGATTCTTCGACCGTTGCACCGTCTTTGATTTGATCGGCGTAGCCTTCGAGGGCATCGGCCGATTTGGCCAGTCGATCTGAAATTTGCGTCGGCATGTCTTCTTCTGCCGCGAAGGAGTTGTCGTCGAGCAACTCGATTTGCGCCGAGGTGCCGCCGAGGAATTCGATGTCGAAGATGTTTTCCGACTTGAGACCAAAGAGCCCGACGATACCGGCGGCGATCACGATACCGGAGACGGTGAAGAACAAGCCGCGTTTGGCGACCCAGTCGACCTTGGGTATGCCGATGATGCTGAGCATCGGTAGTTCCTTTCGGTCTTTATGCACCGACCGGAAGATCAGCATCAGAATCAACACACCCAGAATACACGGAGCGACGAGCAACATCAGGTTGCTGCCGAAGCCGATGCCGACCGATTCAGCGCGGGTTTCGGGTGTGGAGGTGAAGTAACCGATGGCATAAAGCGCCAAGCCGATGCCCGCGACCACGATCGCCGAAACGACGGGCAACCGCTTAACGTCGGAAGGCACCGACAGCATTGACATGTAATCGAAGAACATGCGCGTGATGAAGTACGCGGTGAAGATGTTGATAAACACACCCACACCCAGCGTGAGACCGAAGCCCTTTACCTGCTCGCTACCGACGACGTACAGAATCACACACGTGAGAACGGTCGTGACGTTTGAGTCAAGAATCGCACGGAAGGCACGCTCGTAACCGAGCTTGATGGCCATGCGCATGGCCGTGCCTTTTTTGAGTTCCTCGCGGATGCGCTCGTTAATCAGCACGTTGGCGTCCACCGCCATACCGATGGCGAGCACCAAACCGGCGATACCGGGCAGTGTCATGGTGGCCCCGAGGACCGACATCATGGCCCCGATCAACAGAATGTTGATACCCACGGCAATAACGGCGATACCGCCGGCGTAGAAGTAGTAAGCCAGCATAAACAGGGCGACGAAGATGCTACCCAACATGGCGGCGCGCAGACCGGCGTCTTTGTTGGCTTGACCCAGTTGCGGGCCGATGGCGCGCACGCTGATGGGCGGGTCCTTGACCTTTTGCGGCAAGCTACCGGCGTTGAGTTTCTTGATGGAATCCTGCACGTATTGCGGCGTGAAGTTGCCCATGATGATACCGCTGGTGCGAATGACGTCGTTGATGGTCGCCGATGAGACGGCTTGATCGTCGAGGAAGATACACAACTGGCCACCGCGATGCTTGCGTGTGAGGCGAGCGAATTTGCTACCACCGATTTCATCGAGACGGAAGCCGATGGCAGGGCGTCCGCTCTCGTCGCTGGTTTGATAAGCGCTCTTGAGCGACCAGGGTTTTTCTTCCGAGCCGCCTTTGCGTGTCATGGAGGCGTCGTCGGAGATATAGGCCAGCACATAATAACGATCACCGAAGCGCTCGACGATGTACATGGTCGATTGTTTGATGGCCTCGAAGTTGGCGGCAAGTTCTTCGCGCGAGGTGCGCAAGAAGTCCACCGCGTCTTCGATTTCGAACCACTGATACACCTCTTCGCCGGGTTGCGGGCGCGGGCCGTACTTCTTCAGATCTTCGCGATAGGGATCGAAGGTGTTACCGGTTTCACGTGTGGGCAGAATGCGGAATTCCAACACGCCGGCACCACGCAGCAAACGCTGTAAGTCAGCGGGGTCGGCCAAGCGACCACCGGCCTTGCGGTTCTTTTTGTTCAGATCGTCGTAGGCGGAAACGAGGCCGTCGATGGTAGCTTCGAGTTCCGGGTTGGCGTCTTTGATTGAAGCGATTTGCGTGGGGCGTTCGTCCGAATCGCTTTCGAGCCAAATTTGCAGTTTGTCGATTTGCACGTTGGTGGCGAGCACTGCGGCAACGGCTTGGTCGAGTGCTTCCTGCTTTTCGATGACGGTATCGATGGTGACACCGTCGCCCAAGGCATCGACATCGCTGCCGTAGTTGACGACGCGATTGATGTTGGTTGCAAACATGCGTTCGAGTCGTTCAACTCGATCGGCGGGTTGCGTAGTGGCATCGCCAGCTTCTTCCTGGGCCTCCACGACACGATCCCAAGCTTGCGCGGCGAAATTGAGCAACGAGCGGCGGCCTTCGATGCCGGCGACCAATTCATCGATGCTGGCGTCGCGGTCTTCCTTGGGCAGTTTGGCCCACGCTTCCACGGCCGGGCGTTCGAGTTTCGAATTCGCAAGGTTGGTCTTACGCGCCTCGTAGTCGGCTTCAGTGGTTTTCAATTCGTCATAAGCTGTCGCGGCTGTTTGCAGCAGATTGGTGCGGCGTTGATCACCACCGGCAAGGCGTTCCAGCACGGCGGGGCGATCGGCGGCATCGCGGGCGACGGCCGACAGCACTTGGCTGCGTCGAATGATCGAGTCTTGCAGTTCCTGCTTGTATTGCTCGATGTTCTTGCGGGCTTCGGTTACTTCTTCTGCCTGGCGCGGCATTTGAATTTCGATACGGTTATGACCGATCGGACGCCAGACGAGGTTGAACACCCCTTGCGGGTCGACGCGCTTCTGCAGCACGCTCATGACGTTCTTGGAAAGTTGCGAGCGGTCGGTGCCGGTCAGGCCGGTGTCGTCAATTTCGTAGAGCAGGCTGTAGCCGCCGGCAAGGTCGATACCCCACTTTACTTTGGTATCGAGCGGAAAGACCGACGCCCAGGCAAAGGCCGTCAGCACACCGACGAAGACTATTTTCCACCAAAGATCTCGTTCATTCATGATGTTGGTTCACTTTCTGTTGCCGAATGAAATGGCATGAATCGTGTTTCGTGTTCTCGGGCGTCAGCGAAAGAGAAACAGCGCGATTTGCCGCGCCCGATCGAGCGCCCGTTTATTGCCAGTCAATTTTTTGATCGTGTTACGTTTCGTGGCGGCATGAGCATATTTGCATCGATCAAGGTCGCGCACGAAAAGAGAAGTGGTTCGATTGATTCAATCATTCAGCCTGAAAAATTAGGATTTGCAAGCTGGGACGCTTAGTACGCCCGGTCGAACCATCGCAGCGCAAAATTCACGCCTGCGGTGGCGCGTTGGGATGGATCGGAGAATGATCGAAGGCCGACAGCAGATGGCCGGACAGCAGCGTTTGATCGCAGGCACGCCAAGGCGGCGGCACGATGCACGCGATTAGGAAAGCGGACGATGCGGTTAACGGTCGGGCTGCTTCTTTGGTTTCGTGCGGCTTGGCGGAGGCCGGCGCGATGTAAGACGTGGATAAACTCTCGTCATTCGAAGCTGGGGTGTCGTCATCGGTCGGCGAATCGCCGGTCGCGTTATCGGCGGGTAAATCCTGCTGACTGGACGCTTCCGCAGCAGCAGCGCCAAGTGTCGCCATAGCAGCGGCGGGGCTGGGGCCGACGGCGAGCGATAATAACGCCAGTGCGATGAGGGCTCGGCTACCGAATTGACGACAAGTCATTCGCATCTGCGCAACTATATCCGCGATGTGAAAACAGGCAATCCGAGCGTGTGAATTCGTTAACCAACGGGCCGATTATGGCCCGAGGGGGCCACTTCCGTGCGTTGATTACCCGCGCTCGGCAGCCTAATCTCTAATGGTTAGAATACGGCTCGGGACCAACTCGAGACCGATATAGCTAACCACCCGCCGACCGCCTTTTCCGTATGTCAGACCTGCCGCCCATCGCCACTGTCATGGCCGAGCCCGAATCGAACAGCGCGTCGCCGCGCCGAGCGCGGCAATGGGTGCCGGTCTCGACGAGCACGCGGATGGCTTGGGGCGTGATCGCTGCTGCGATGGCGGCGGTGCTGGTGACGGCGGCGTGGCTGACACCAGCCAAGGAAGGTATGGGCACGCATGAGGCGCTTGGCTTGCCGCCGTGCAGTTTGGTGGTGACGAGCGGGCTGCCCTGTCCGACCTGCGGCATGACGACTGCCTACGCTCATGCGATGCGCGGTCAGTTTGTCAGCGCGTTTATCGCGCAGCCAATGGGGTTGGTGCTGTGGGCGGGCACGTGGTTGATGGCTATCTACGGCGCGCTGGTGGCAATGCGTGGGCGCGGGCTATGGATCAACTGGGATCGCCTCGCGCCGCGACTGATGTTAGCGCTGGGCATCGGTATGATGCTGGGTTGGGGATTTAAGATCGCCTGGGGAATGGCGATGGGAACGATAAACATAAATTGATGCTCGCAAGGAGCCTCGCACATGCGCGACAATAGAGATGTTAAACCGAGTGCCTTTCGATTGGGTGCCCCTGCCCCTCTGGGGCTGGGGGACATCACCCGCAAGCACGCGATGCGATTAGTGATCGCCGGCGCGTTCATCTTCAGTACCGGTTGCCAAGCTGCGTACCTGTTCGCGCCCGACGCGACGGAGAAAGTCGAGGCGGAATACGAGATCGGCGAAGACAGCATGGCGATTTTGGTGTGGGCCGATCAGAGTGTGCGCGATGAATACCCGCAAGTGCGCAGTCAGATTTGTCGTTCGCTGACGCATCACCTGCGCGAGCGACTTCCCGACGCCAAGATGATCGATGCGCGCGATGTGATCGATTTTCAAGAAGATTCGGGTATGGATTGGACGCGCATGACCAACAACGAGATTTGCGCCGAGTTGGAATGCGACTATGTCTTGCGTGTGGACCTTAATGAGTTCACGACCCGAGCTAGCAACACGCCGCACTTACACAAGGCGCGCTTTGATGCGTCGCTGAACTTGTTCGGCAAATCCGAACGCGAACAAATCGAAGCGCTGTATCAGGATGAAATCCGCGCGATCTATCCGCCAGATTCCAAACATGGGGCGTACGACATCGACGAGCGCGACCTGATTCACGCGACAGTCGAATATTTCAGCATGCTTGCCGGGCGTAAGTTCTATCCGTACGAACTTCGCCTCGAAGAGAAACGGAGCTAATCATGAATCCGTTACAACACCACCGATCGTTGACGTTAGTTGGTCTGATAGCAGTTGCTCTGTCGACGCAACTGGGCTGTCAGAGCTTCGCTGGTTTGATTGTTGCGTTTAAGGGCGGAAATCTGATCGAAGCCGAATACGACATGCCCGAAGGGCCGCTGCTGATTCTCTTTGACGATCGCGGCGGGCGGGTCGATCAACCTAAGGCGATTCGCGAAGCGCATCGCAAAATTTCCGACCTATTCGCCGAGAAAGATGTCAACACCAAAGTCATCGACTTTCCTCAAACGCAGCGATTCAAACAACAGGAAGAAGACTACGACAAGCTCACGATTCGCGAGATTGGCGAAAAGCTGGGCGCGGACAACGTGTTGTATATCGCCGTCGAAAAGTTCACACTCAATCAGGAACCGGGCGCGCCGATCTTTCAGGGGTTGTTTGAAGTCCGCTGTAAAGTCGTTAGCACCGATCGCGAGCGCGATGTCCGCGAATGGCCCAGTAGCCCGGCGGGCAAACGCGTGACGGTCCAGACCGACCCGACCACGGATGACGGCGATGTCTCGCCGGGTCAGGTCGCCGACGAACTGGGCGATAAGCTTGGTGAAAAAGTCGCCAAACTCTTCTTCGATTATCGCGAACAAGAATAATGGCCCGCGTTCTTCACGTTATCGATCGCACTTGTCACGAAACGCACGCGCAGTTAATCGACATGCTGTTGCGCCGGCTCGGCGGTAAGGCTGCTGCGCACGCCGTGGCGGCGCTCGATGCACGCGTAGCGGAACGTTTACAGCCGTATATCGAGCAACCGATTCGGGTTGCGCCGCAGCAGTTGTTACGCAGCTTTAATATTGCCACGGGGCTGCGTCGCGTCGCGCGCCGGCATGATGCCGAGGTATTGCACGTGTGGGGGCCGGAGGCGTTGGCAGTGGTCGCGGCGACCTTGCCCGATGCACCGCGCTTGTTGACGGTGATCGAGCCGCGGCAGGCGGAGGATTTGGCGCGGCGCGTGCGTGCGCTGGCCGACAGCCCCGGCGTGGTGGCCGGTTCGCAACACGTGCGGCAGTTGTTGGTCGAGGCCGGTGTGCCGCCCGAACGCTGCGTGGTGGTGCGTGGCCCCGCCGATTTTGGGGCGATCAAGCGGGCACGCGAATCGGACTTGCGGGCGCAATTGATCGAGCCGAATGCTGGGCCGGTGTTGCTGATGAGCGGCCCCCCCGAGCGCGGCGCAGGGCAGTTTGAAGCCGTCTGGGCGGCTGCGATTGTGCGGCAGATTTATCCCGATCTGCGCGTGATCTTGCCGTATCCATCCGCAGAACGCGGTCGCGTCGAGCGGTATGCCATTCGGATGACCGACGAAAAGTTTGCGGTGTTGCCGCCAGCGGGCTGGTCGTGGTCGGAACTGGCGGTCGTGGCCGATGCGTTTGTGATGACGCCGTCGGCGGAAGTGTCGACCGAACCCTTGGCGGCGGTGATGGCAGCGGGCGTGCCGATCGTGGCCACGGCGGTGCGCAGCATTGCGGAGATCGTCGCAGACCGACACAACGGGCTGTTATGTAAAGATAACTCACTGCAGCAACTCAGCGGTCGAATCCTGACGGCGCTGGAAGACAAAGCGCTGGTGCGCAACATCACCGATGTGGCGCGCAGCCAGGCGTTTGAAGTGTTCGGTGTGCGCGCGTTTGTGGATAACTATGAGCGCGCGTATCAGAACGTCCTGAATGATACGGAGCTGGGCGCGGGCGTGAGTGATACGGCGGTTGTGAGTTAGCGAGAATCGGTTGGACGGTGCACACCTACCATTCGCGCTGACATCTTCGGATGGAATTCGATGCACTACAAGCTGAACCGCCTCGGCCCGGTTGATACTGTTGGTGCAGGGGAGTCAATCGTTCTGGTCGGTGATGATGCGAACAGAAACAGGCAACGATCTAAGTCGAACACAGGATCGCCGTCATAGGCGGATTATTGTCAATTCCTGCCTTGCCACATTGGCAGTAATAACCGTTAGCGCGACGCTTCTCTTTGTCAAAATTTCGCAACTTAAAGATGCGATTACTTGGACGCCAGATGAAATGCATGCCTTCGTCGAATCAGAAGGCGAAAGTGCTCGTCGTGCGGTGTTAAGCTACCGCAAGCAGTATGGAAAATACCCCGCAAAGATTACTGATACCAAATACGCGAATTCAAAGAAAGTTCATTGGTGGGTTAACGGAAACGACGATGATTCGGGTGAGGTTTTCTTACGTTATAAACTGAATTGGGATGAAGGCCTGATAGGAGTTTTGGAATCGCAGTTTCGTGAGCCTGGTTGGTACTTCTATACCGAATCTGGCGGCCCCGTTTTTTCTGACTTCGCAGATTTGCCGGGTGAGCCCGACGGTAATGATGATGCGTGAGCACTGGCATTAGTGGGCGATTTAACTACGCCATCTTCGACATGAGCAAATCAAAAAAAGACGTTTCCGGCGTTCGAGTGCATTCGGTGGCGACGATATCTGCGAGTGATATCGAGCGGGCGCGGGCCCTACCAAAGAACTCCTGCCCGCGTCGCTATTGTTGGTGGTGGCATACACTGGCGTTCGATTGGGAGGTTGCACCGCAGGATGGATGCACCTTTCTGAACTCAGAGAAGCCACCCGGCTGGCCGAATGAAACCTCACCCTGCAAGCGTTGCGATGCATCTTCGCAGGCCGATCACTTTGAGCCGCGCGAACCACATTTGATCGAAGACGGCATGGTGCCGGAATGGTATTGGCGTTGGGACGGGCGACTTGGGTCATAGCATTTGTATCAGGCTTTAAGAATCACCTCTCGGCTTTGAGGGCGGAGTAAATATCAGTCTCTGACGCCTACGGCGGGCCAGCAGCAAATCGCTGTTTTTTGCGCAGCCAGCCGACTTCAAGACTTTTCAGGCAGACTTTCATTGCATTTGTCGCGTTACTTCCCACGAGCGCTGGGCTGTTCAACGGTCGCACCTGCGGAACGGTGACGATCGCTGAATTGAACCTGAGCAATCACGACATGCGGGGTGCGCGATGGCGAATTACGATCTTCGGCTGGCGAAGCAGATGTTGACTGCGATTGCAGTTTTGGGGTTGCTCATGGCGGTGACCAACCCTTCTTTGGTACACGGTCAATGCGAAATTCCTGTCGGTGACGCCGTAAGTGCTTCCGATGACCAGCTCAATGCAGATTTCGGAGATGCCGTCAGCCTGAGTGAGGCGAGAATGATTGTCGGTGTACCACGATCGGATGGCGGTTGCGATCTCGATCCCGATTGTCGCGACGCCGGCGCGGCCTACATTTACCAACGCGGCGGTACAAATTGGGTGGAAGAAACCGCTATCCGGTCGGCTGATCTGGCGGAGGATGATCGCTTCGGCGCGGCGGTTGATATCGATGGTACGTTTGCCTTGGTCGGCGCGCCTGACAACGACGATGGTGGAGCCAAGTCGGGCTCTGCGTATATCTTTGAACTTAATGGATCAACCTGGGCGCAGCGCGCCAAGCTAAACGCGTTCGATGCGGAGGCCGCTGACGAGTTCGGTGCATCTGTGGCGCTGTCTGGAAACGTCGCGGTGATTGCGGCCCGGTTCGACGACGACGCGTGCCCCACGCTTGCCGATTGCGACAGCGGGGCAGTGTATGTCTATCGATACAACGGTGCGACGTGGGAATTCGAACAAAAGATTACAGCCCACGACGCGGCAGCCGAAGACGAATTCGGCTACGACGTCGATGTGGAAGATGACGTGTTGATCGTCGGGTCCCGCTTTGATGACGATATCGAAGATCGAGCAGGCTCTGCGTACGTGTATCGTTTTGACGGAACGCAATGGTCGTTCGACTCGAAACTGACGGTGGCGAATCCGCAGCCGAACCACGGTATCGGTGGTGCAGTTTCGTTGAGCGGCAATGTTACGTTGTTGGGTGCCGTGAACGACAGCGATGGCGGCATCGGGGCGGGCGCTGCCTATGTGTTTCGATATGACGGTATGACATGGCAAGAAGAAGGCAAACTTACCGCAGCCGATGCATCGCCGTTTGACAATTTTGGTTTGGTGGCAGCGGTAAACGGCACAACAGCCGTAGTCGGTGCGGAAAATGAAGACGATGGTGGACAATCCTCGGGCGCGGCTTACATCTTTCGATTCGACGGGTCGCAATGGTTGCAGCTTGCGCGCTTAAAGGCCGTAAACCCGGCGATGAGTGACGGGTTTGGTGCCGCTGTAGCGATATCGGCAGATTCAATCGTCCTTGGCACGCCCAGACGCACGAACACCGATGACAATACCGGTGCGGCATTTTATTTCGATCAGCTCGGTGATTGCAATGCCAATGGTGAACTGGATTGGTGCGACCTGAGCGCCGACTGTAACGCTAACGGCTCACCAGATGAATGCGATATCGCCGCAGGTACGAGTGTCGATTGTCAATCGAACGGGATACCTGACGACTGTGAAACCGACAGCGATCGTGACGGTGTGCCTGATGGTTGCGATAATTGCCCGGATGAACCCAATGCTGCACAAACCGATACCGATGGAGATGGTATTGGTGACGCGTGCGATCAGTGTCCCGATGATGCGAAAAAGCGCGTGCCGGGCGCCTGCGGTTGTGGCCAACCAGACCTTGATGCGAACGCAAACGGTACCTGGGATTGCCTCGAAATTGATGAGGATACGGCTGGTGATGACAACAGCCAGGAACTCGGGGATATGCCGGCGCCGCAATCGGTCGAGATGAATCAGTGTTGCGGCGGGGGTGTGCCGGCCATGGTGCCATTCATGTTACTGGCTTGGTCGCGGCGCTATCCTGGGTTGCGCGGGCGACAACCACGCGATCGTCAGCGTTAGGCAGAGATTGCTTCCGCCCTGATTTTTCCGGCGCAGTGACTGCGATCCGGCGAGGGAATAATTGATAGCATAGTAAGCGAATAGATACTCGTGCTATCGATGTGGCAGAGGTGACGAATCGTCGCTACTCGGTTAGCGTTGCAAGAGTTGGTAGGCCCGACCTCTTCTTTTATTCCGAGTATGCGATGTCCGATGCGCTAAAGTCTCTCGATCAAATCCACGACCGTATCTGGCAGATGCTTACTACGGCGGCCTCGACTCGGCATCATGGCTTTCATTTGCCGACCATGGCGACTGTCAATGAAAAGCAGGAACCCGCAGCGCGCATCGTGGTCTTGCGGGGCGCGCAGCGCGACGGGCGCTACATCACGTGCCATACCGATGCCCGCTCGCCCAAGATTGCACAGATCAACGCAAACGCTTTAGCGACGTGGGTGTTTTATGACGCAGAGGCACGCGTACAAGTGCGGGCGATGGGGCGGATCGAGGTTCTCGACCCTGCCGACAACGCGATGGCGCGCGAGGCGTGGCAGCGCACCAATCTCTCCAGCCGTCGATGTTATATGGCACCCCACGCGCCATCGTCGGTAAGTGCGGAGCCATCGCCGAACTTGCCGGAAGCGGTGCGTGAGCGACTGCCGTCGGAAGAAGAATCGCAAGCTGGGCTGGCGAATTTTCGGGTGCTGAAGACAACAGTCGACGCGTTTGATTATTTGCATCTCGCCCATGATGGGCACCTGCGCGCCAGCTTCACCTATGCGCAAGACGGTAGTCTGACCTCGCATTGGTTGGAACCGTAGTGACGCCTAGCCTCATGCTCATTCGGTGTTTCGGACACCGTCAAATCCGATCGACACAAATCATCGTGATATCGTCAGTATGTTTACCGCCGGCAAGATGGGCATTGACGCGGTCGCTCATGGTGTCGACGACGGCGCTCGCATTTAGTTGAGTATCAGAGATGATCGCCGCGATGCGTTGGTGGCCGAAGAGTTCGCCGCCGGGGGTGGCAGCTTCGGAGACGCCATCCGATGAAATGAACAGGCGATCGCCCACGCGTAACTTGATCGTCGTTTGCTCATCTTCGTCGGGCGGTAAGGGCACGCCGAGCGGCGCGCGATGCGGCCCCAACTCCTGAACTTTTCCAGCGCTGACCACCATTGCGGGACCGTGGCCGGCGTTCGCGTAAATAAAGTTGCCCGCCGCATCGAGTATCCCAAACAACATGGTAATAAAGTGACCGGTGGCTAAGTCGTCGGCGAGCACCTCATCGAGGCGCTCAATGACGGCGGCGGGCGTTGCGCCGGACGCCACCAACGCGCGCAGTGCCGATCGACATGATGCCATGATCAAGCTCGGCCCGAGCCCGTGACCGGATACGTCGGCGACGAGCAGGGCGATGCGTCGATCGGGTAGTTCAATTACGTCGTAATAATCGCCCCCAACAGCTTCGCAGGGTATGGATGAGGCGGCGATACGATAGTGCGAATGTGCAGGCAACGCGCGCGGAAAGAAGCCAGCTTGTACTTTGGAGGCGGCGTTGAGTTCGGTGGCAAGTGAATTGAGTGTTTCACCTAAATCCTGAAACTCGTCATGTGTTTTTAAGCCGACATGATGGCCGAAATCCTGGCGACTTAGCGCTTGCATGCCGTCGTGCACGGCACGCAACGGCGAAATCACGAGACGTTGCAGCACAAACCATCCGAGGATCGATGATACGGCCAAGGCGGCCAGGCCCAGCGCAATCGTCATGCGTGTGACGGCTCGATACCGTGCGAAATACTTCGGCGCATCTTCGTCGACCTCAAGTAAGCCGACGACCGAACCGGCGGAATTGCGAATGGGGGCATAGGCGGAAATCCACTCGCCATATTGATCGGTGTAAAGATCGCGGGCGAAGCTACGACCTTCTTCAAAGACGGCGCGCATGCCTTTTTGCAATTCGTAGGATTCACCGATCCGGGGGCGATAGGGGTCGTCTTCGTCGTGTAAAAAGACAGCGAAGTAAACACGGTCACCCATGCGGTGAAAGGTATAGATATGGTTGTAGGTCACTTCCGGATTGGCATTGCGGATGCGTGCCAACTGGCCGCGTAGAGTTTGAAATGCCGGGTCATCCCAGGCCGTGTCGTTGTTGATTTCTTGGTGTAGGTCGCCATCAATCTGTGCGGCACCAGTGTTCGCGATTGCAAGGAGTTTTTGCTGCACGTCGTCAATTATTTGGCCGCGCATCTGCTGTCGAATCGGTAGCAGCAGGGCGATGATGGCGAAGATCAGCACCAGCTCCGAGATAATCAGCAGCTTGAGGCTTAACTTCGTCAGAACCAACTTGGTGATTCGATGTAGCATTTGGTTAACGACTCGCGCTTTCGGCGCGCAGCTCTCTCATTCTGGATTGGACCGTTTGTATGATCGCAATCCTATCACCGACGACAACTTGCGCGTTATATGGATTCCCGACCTGCAACTACTTGTTTGACTTTAGGAACAACGCGAACAGATGAATCCGATGGGTCGCCGAGTGGCTGGCGGTACCGGTGAACTTCTGCTCGCCGTAAGAGATTCTTGCTGCTATGAGTTCGATTGCATCGTGGATGAGAATTTGGTCATCGTCCGAAATTTCGCTTCGCTCGCTTGCAGTAATTTAGGTTTCTCTGGGGAATGCAACCCTCCCCAAATTCTCTCCCTGCATGGGAAGGGGATAGCCTCTAGATGATTTCCACGAATTTCCGCACCCGCTTGAATAGGTCTTCGGCCCGAACGGGTCGCGATAGATCGAATGCCAAGAACGAGCCGTGGTTGTGGCTGCTGTCGAGGATGATCAGGCGTTCGAAGACGTGTGCACTACCCATTTCCTGCGGTTGGTGGCCGGTCATGATAACGTCGACGTCAAACTTTTCGCAGAGGCGTTGCACGTGTTCGGTCGAATGGCGGCGACCCCATACGAGCAGGAAGGCGGTGCGGCTCTGCTCGATATCGGCGCGGCCGCAATCGCGCTCGAACATATCCGCATCGAATTCATCCATATGATGCATGTCGGGCAGGGAATGCGAGAGCCATACGCGGTTTTCGGTGCGAATCGCCAGCGGGAACGACGCGATGAATTCTTCCATGGCGCGTAAGACGGCGTGACCATCGCGCTCGCCATAAGTAGCGATGACATGCTGGTTGTAGGCGTCAATCACGATGCGGCCGTTCTTGGCGATGTTGTATCCCGTTAGCTGTGCAAGCTCGTGATTGGATTGCAGAAAGTGTACCTGATCGGGAAATTCGCATTTATAAGCGGCGCATTCGACGAGCAGTAGATGGCTGTCGTCGACATCTTCCATCGTCGGCAGTTCTTTGTGCACCATTTCGTGCAAAACCACATGCCGGGCGGGCGTGCGCTCGAGGTTGGCATATTTCTTCAAGCGATCGAAGTTGCGAAAGTGGCCGTGCATATCGCCCGTCATCACCAACTGACCGTAGTTGGGCATTTGCAGCATGCAGCCGTGGCGATAGGGATCTTCCCAGTTGAGTTGAGCGGCCTTTTGCAAGCATTCGATGGCGTCGGTCGCCGTTGGTTGGCTGCGTGCGAAGAGAATCAATCAATTTCCCCCGGCTCCGGCGTATCGTCGGCAGAGCCCTTGGTTAGCTCGTCAAAAGCGGAGTAGTCGTACTCGAAGGAGTCGTCGGAAGACGGAATATCTGCCGCATCGCCGTCGTCATCATTGCCGTCTGTTGGCGCGGGCGGCGGCGCTCCTGTCGAAGCCGTGTCTTCGTAAGTGTAGTCGTCTTCGTCGTCAAACCCGCGCGCGGCAACGTGCATGCCCATCTCGAGGCGGCTGATGACTTCCACCATATCCTGCGGTCGGCGATAGGCTTCAAACTCGCAGCATTCCATAACCAAACGCGAGACGACGCCGGGAACTTCCGAGTTTAGCATGCGCGGCGAGGGAATCGTCGACTGATCGGGCATTTCCTGCCGTTTGCCGTCGCGCGAGATGACCGTGGGAAACGTCTGCTGTGTCAGGCACCAATAGAGCGTGGCACCGAGGTTGAAGACATCTGTCGATTTATTGAGTGGCTGCCGGTTGACCTGTTCCGGCGCGATATAGTCGGGCGTGCCCTGAATGCGCGGCTTCTTAAAGCCGATTTCGCAGGCTTGGCCCAGATCAATCACCTTTACGGCTTCGCCAGTGACCAGAATGTTGTTGGGCTTGATATCGGCATGCAGATAGCCGCGTTCGTGCATGTGATGCAGGGCTTCGGCAACGCGCATAAATACGTCGAGCATGCGCGTGAGCGACTTGGGGCGGGCTCGATCGAGGCCGGTGCCGTCCACATATTCCATGATCACTTGCACTTCGTTGAGCTTCAGCATCTTACGAATGCGACGCAGATCGTAGGATTCACGCAGGTACGGATGCTCGAACTTTTGGCTGATATCGAACTCGGTAATGGCCTGATCGAGAAAGCGCGTGTCTTCGTGAGACTCGCGCACCACGCGTTTGAGGGCGTACACCTCACCCGTGTCGGGTTTCACAACCTGATAGACCTGCGAGCGCGCACCATCTCCGAGCTTTTTGATGATGTTGTAACCGGAGACAAAATCGGCCACGCGTACGCTTCTTTCCTGAGGTCAGCTCCGCTCTCGCGAAAAAGTACCCTAAGTCGTTGAGGGCGAGGATATTACGTTAGTTCTTGGGTTCGTCAATCGGGCCACCGCAGACGATTCAGTCATTCTATGCAATTGCCCCGCACAAACCATAGGACGGCTCAAATTGCTTAGCGGTCGTTGTTGGTGAGTCGGACCGGCCCTTCAGGCATCGATTCGGGGCTGAAAACGCCACGTCTGAATAACAGTTTCGGCGGCATTTTTCGTCGTCGGTCTCAGTATCGCAAGTGCTCTTTTTATCCGACGTTCGAAATCCTCTACGGCTCGATGTGGCAACTCGGCAACATCGAGAGGGCCGAAAATTCTTAGCTGTTGCCTCTATGCAATCTAACCGACGACCACGGATGAGGTGTGTTGTCTGCGCGCGACGCATGCGCCGCCTCACGGCAACATCGGCAAACTGCTTGTTGTTGACGATGGCCAACCTGCCACGCGGAGGTCGTGACGGGTTTGGCATCGACGCGGCAGGCGTAACCGAGCCGCCAATCTTTTCGGTCAGAGGTTTTCTAAAGCCACGCTGCCAAGCGGCCATGTGCCAGCAGCGTACGAAGGGGCCAGATTTACGATGCTCACGAGCAAGCTACGCAATTCCACGGCATCCGGAACAAGTGAACGAAACGCCGCACGACCTTTGCTGGTGGTGGGCGTGTTACTCGGGCTGTTAGGCGCGAGTATCAGCGCGCCACAGGCCAGCGCCGCCCCGGTTTGGGGTGAGGTTGTGCCCGTGAAGCAGCCCGATGGTCAGATCCATCAGGTGCGCGTGTGGGGCGACGAGTTTTATCAGGTCGTCGAATCCCTCGACGGCTATACGCTCGTGCGCGATGAAAACACCGGTATCGTGTGCTACGCCGAAGTTGCGGTCGATGGCACGCGGCTGTTGTCGACAGGCGTGCCGTTGCAGGCCGACTATCCCGGCGGCTTGGGTTTGGTGCCGCACCTGCGCATCGATGCCGACGCCGCTTCGGCAGAGCGCGACGCACAACGCGCACGATTTGCCGACGGCATCAATACGGTGGCCGAGGGCCTGCGCTTTAGTCCCGGCGATCCGATGCATGCGCCGACGACCGGTAGCGTTTTGGGATTGACGCTGTTGGTGGATTTCTCGGACGAAGTTGGGACGGTCGCATCGTCAGAAGTCGACGACTACCTCAATATGGCGAGCTACAGCGGCAACGGAAACAACGGCTCGGTCTTCGATTACTTCTTTGATGTTTCCGATGGCATGTTGAGTTATGCCAATAACGTGACGGCGACTTACTATCGGGCCGCCAATCCGAAATCGTATTACGACGACGGCAACCCAGTGGGCGCGAAGGCGCTCGAATTGGTGCAGGAAGCGTTGCAGGCGCTCGAAACTGCCGGTCACGATTTCAGTCAATACGACGCCGATGGCGACAATGTGATCGATGCGATCAATATCTTTTATGCCGGTAACCGCACGGCGTTTGCGACCGGTCTGTGGCCGCACTCTTGGGTCTTGCAGGCTCCTTATACGTTTTCCGCCGATGGCGTCTCAGCCGTCAATTATCAGATGACCGATATCGGCGCGGGCCTGACGCTCGGCACGTTCTGTCACGAAAACGGCCACATGCTGATGGATTGGCCCGACTTGTACGACGTCGATGGCGGCTCGCTTGGCATTGGTGACTATTGTCTAATGGGCACGTTGGCGGCAAGTGCGACGGATACCAATCCGCCAGAACCCAGTGCGTATCTGAAAGAACTCGCCGGTTGGGCGACGGTCACAAATCTTACGTCGTCGCAAACAGGTTTAAGTGTTCCTGCCGGAACCAACACGTTTTATAAGTACGTCAATCCCGACGACAGCAATGAATTCTTCATCTTCGAAAACCGCCGACAATCAGCGCGGGATGCGGCCGTTCCCGATGAAGGATTGGCCATTTGGCATATCGATCTCAACGTTGCGGATAGTTGTGCGAACTGTCTTTCCAATCGCACGGCGGCGATGCATTATCAAGCGTCACTCGAACAAGCCGACGGCAGTTTTCACATGGAAAATAACGTCAACTTCGGTGACGCTACCGACCTGTATCACAGTGGTGGTGTAACGACGTTCGACGGCGCGAGCACGCCAAACTCGGATTGGTGGGACGGCAGCGACTCGAATGTTGCAGTGACGAATGTCGGTGCGCCCGGTGCTACGGTTTCCTTCAATTTCAGTAATGGTTCTGGCGAAGGTGTCGATCTCGATATCGCGACCATCGGCGGGCAGCAAGCAGGCACCGGTTTTAGCGTGACGGTGAATGCGCTGGATATGTTTGGCAACCCCGGTACGGTTTCGCAAGATACGCTGGTAACGCTATCGCTGAATACTGGCACCGGCAGCCTTGGCGGCACGTTGGCCGGCACCATGTTGATGAATACGGGCACCGTGGTGATTAGCGCGGTGACGTACGACACGGTTGAAAACGGTGTGGTGTTGGATGCCACCGCATCCGGTGGTGACACGCTGACGGCGGCGATGTCGAACGCGTTTAACGTCGGCATCGGCGCACCGTCGCAACTTAATATTCAAACGATGTCCAATCAGGCGGCGGGTGTGCCGTTTGATGTTATGGTCGATGTGGAAGACAGCTTGGGCAACGCTGCTGGCGTGGAAGACCTTACGCTGATCACACTGTCGGTGCAGAGCGGAACGGGTACGTTGTCGGGTACGGTTACCGGTGTGCTTACGACTGGCCAATCGACTGTCACGATTACGGATTTGTCGTATGACGTTGCGGAGACTGGCGTTGTCTTGCGCGCTTCCGCTTCGGGCCCCGGCGGCGGATCGATTGCGTTGGATGACTCGAATACGTTCGATGTTACGGCAGGCCCCGTTGTTGGCTATCAACTTGCCAACATCGCCACTCAAATCGCTAACGCGCCGTTCGATGTCGGTGTATCGACCATCGACAGCGAAGGTAACATCGCGACCGTCACGACCGACACGACGGTGGGTATCAGCGTGGCATCGGGTACGGGTACGCTGAGCGGCACCGTGGTGGGCGTGATTCCGAATGGTTCAAGCTCGTTTACGATTTCGAATCTGCGCTACAGCAAGATCGAGAATAATGTTCAGTTGCGCGCGAGTGGTTCTGGTTTAACGCTCGACTTGTCCAATTCATTCAATGTGGGCGTTGGCACGCCTTCAGTGATGTCGATTAATACGATCACCTCGCAGCGGTCGGGCGTGAATTTCAACCTGAGCCTAAGCACGCAAGATGCCTACGGGAATACCGCGCAGGTGAGCGGTGACACGGCGGTTACGCTGACCCGTGCAACCGGAACGGGAACGTTGGCCGGTACGTTGATGGGTACGATTGCCAATGGCAGCAGCACTGCGACGATTGTCGGTATCAATTACGACACGGCGGAATCGGGCGTGAGTATTCAGGCTGCTGCGGCTGGCTTTTCGAATAGCACATCCAATACGTTTGTCGTAAGCGCCGGGCCAGCCGATCGATTGGCCGTTGCGACTGTCGCAACGCAAGGTCTAGACGTTCCCTTCGATTTGGTCATCACTGCGACGGATGAGTTCGATCAAGCATCTGCAGTAACATCTGATACATTAGTAACCGTCACCAAGAAGAGTGGCATCAGCGCGACCGGTACCTTGGCGGGGACGCGCACCGGCACGATTTCTTCGGGCACGAGCAGCGTGACGATCTCGGGCATGACCTGGGATACGGCGGAGATGAATGTCGAGCTGACAGCAACGGCGTCGGGTGGCGATACGCTCGCGGCGGTCGACACGAACGCCTTTACGGTTGAGTTGCGTAATGCTTCTAAGTTAGGAATTGGCACGATTGCCGATCATGCCGGCGGTACCCCCTTTGATGTTACCGTCAGCGTGTTGGATACGATGGATCTCAGTGCCGCCGTTTCCCAAGACACACAAGTGGCACTGACCGTTTCGAGCGGTACCGGCATGTTGTTCGGCACCACGTCGGGAACCATCAGTGCCGGCGGTCGCGACATCGTCTTTAGTGGTCTCGATTACGATGTGGCCGAGAGCGGCATCGTACTCACGGCGACGGCCAGCGGTGGCGATTCACTCACCGCTGCAATGTCGAATTCGTTCACCGTTACGGCGGGACCGGCAGAGTTGGTCACGCCCGCCAACGATGGTGACGCGCTCACGGATACCACGTTTACGTTTGAATGGAACACCGGCGCGAACGTCACGCAATATCGTCTGTGGGTGGGTACGTCACCATTGAATGAGCCTGCGGATGCCGATATTTACCGTTCGCTCGCGCTTAGCGGCAACTCGCAAGAGGTAAGCGGCATTCCGTCGGATGGTAGCAACGTTTACGTCAACCTTTATTCGTTGATCAATGGTACGTTCCAAGTGAATTCGTACACGTTTACCGCACCGCAAGCGGGCGTGGCGACACATTTGGAGTTGTCGGTTGGAAACCAAACCGTGGGTGTGCCGATCGGTATCACCGTACGTTCAGTCGATGTGTTGGGCTCGCCCGCCACCGTCACGCAAGATACAGGCGTACAGCTTTCGATGACTTCAGGTGCCGGCAATATCACGGGTACGCTGATGGGCACCATTTCGTCCGGAACCAGCAGTACACTAGTGATTCCGGTGACCTTTGATACGGCTGAATCAGGTGTGATATTGACGGCATCGAGTACCGGCGGCGATGCTCTGTTTAGCGGTGCGTCGCCTTCGTTTACCGTGGCGGCGGGCACGCCGACAAAGCTATCGATCGACACAATCGCGGATGTCGGTACCAACGTGGCCTTTGATGTTGCCGTCACAGCGCTGGACGCCTTCGACAACCCGGCCAACGTAACCTCAACGACTACCGTCACGCTCACGAAGACCAGCGGCAACATGGCCACGGGCACCTTGGGCGGCACGCGCACCGTTGCGATCGCTGCCGGTGAAAGCAGCGGCACGGTTTCGGGCGCGCTGTGGACGGCGGATGACGCGGGTATTCAGCTAACGGCAACGCCGACGGCCGGTATGACCGGGCTTACCGTGGCGATGTCGAACACATTTACTTCGGCAACACGCACGCCGACGAAACTGCTGATCGATACGATTCCCGCGCAAGGCCGCGACATTCCGTTCGACGTCACCGTTATGGTGGTGAACGCTTCCGATGAAGTCGCTAACGTGACCATGGATACCGTGGTAACGCTCAGTCTCGATACCGGCGACGGCACGCTGGGCGGCACGCTGACGGGCACGATCACGAACGGCACCAGCATGGTGACGATTTCTGGTGTGACGTATGACGCCTACGAAAACGGCATCGTACTCGACTGTACCGCGACCAGCGGCATGACCGGCCTGACGGCGGCGACGTCCAACGCGTTTAACGTGACGACGAAGGCGGCCGAGTTGACGACGCCGGCGAATGATGGGGACACGCTAACTGGCGCTAGCTTTACGTTCGTTTGGGATACCGGCGCAGGCGCGACGCAGTATCGACTGTGGGTCGGTAGCGGCCCGCTGACGAGCGATCCGTCGAGCGCGGACATCTATCGTTCGGTAGCGCTTACGGGTACATCGCAAGTTGTCAGCGGTTTACCGACCGACGGCTCGAATGTTTACGTGCGTCTATATTCGTATATCAACAGCGCCTTCCAGTCGGTGGACTACACGTTTGTGGCCGCTTCGGCGGGCGTGGCAACGCACCTGGAAGTACAAGCCATCGGTAGCCAGACTGCAGCCAGCGGTTTTGGCGTCGGCGTGAAAGCGGTCGATGCGTTGGGTGCCGATGCGAATGTAACGCAAGACACTCGCGTGGCACTGAGCGTGCAAACCGGCACGGGAATGCTCGCAGGTACGACCTTCGGCACGATCAGCAACGGCACCAATAGCTTCACGATCCCCGGCGTTATCTATAGCGTTGCGGAAAGCGGTGTCGTGTTGCGTGCGACCGCCACGGCCGGCGATACGTTGATATCCGATGACTCGGATGCGTTTACCGTGAATGGTGGCGCGGCGGCCAAACTATCGATCGACACGATTGGCGATCAGGGCACCAACGTCGGCTTCGATGTCGTCGTAAACGTCCTCGACGCTGGCGATAACCCGGCGAACGTGACATTGCAAACGACGATCACGCTCAGCAAGACCAGCGGCAACATGGGCAGCGGTACCGTCGGCGGCGTTAATACTGGCGTGATCGACCCCGGCAACGGCACGGTCACGATTTCGGGTGTGACCTGGGATATGGCCGACACGGGTGTGCAGCTAACGGCGACGCCGACGGCGGGCATGACCGGGCTCACGGTTGCGATGTCGAACACGTTTACCGTGGCGACGCGTACGGCAACCAAGCTGGAATTCGCAACGATTGAAAACCAAGGCACCGATCTGCCTTTCGACGTAACGGTGCGGGCTGTTAATGCATCCGACGAACCGGCGAACGTAACGATGGCAACGCAGGTAACGCTGAGCTTAGACAGCGGCAGCGGTAGCGTAGGTGGCACGCTAACGGGCACCATTGCCAACGGCGAAAGCAGCGTGACGATTTCCGGCGTGACCTATGACGCGACAGAAACCAATGTCGTGCTGACGGGTACGCCGACGACGGGCATGACCGGGCTCACCATTGCTACGTCGAATGCGTTTGACGTAGGCAACAAGAAGGCAGCGCTCACGACCCCTGCCAATGATGGCGATACGCTCACCGGTGCCAATTACACGTTTGAATGGAACACCGGCTCGGGTGTTACGCAATATCGATTGTGGGTGGGTAGCGCGACGATCACGTCCGATCCGGATACGGCGGATATTTATCGTTCGACTGCGCTCACGGGTACGTCGCAGGCCGTGACCGGCTTACCGACAGATGGCTCGACGGTGTACGTGCGCTTGTACTCGTTTATCGATGGCGCGTTCCAGCACAACGACTACAGCTTTACAGCCGCCACGGCGGGCGTGGCATCGGTGGTGCAGCTTGGCGCTGTTTCAACGCAGACCGCAGGCACGCCGTTTAGCCTGAACGTGCAATCCGTGGATGCTTTGGGTGCGACGATCGCCGTCACGCAAGACACGCGGGTAGCGCTGAGCGTCGCGACGGGCACGGGCACATTGGGCGGCACAACCTACGGCACGATTCCGAACGGTAGCAGCAGCTTCACCATCAGCGGTATTACCTACGACAAGGCCGAAGCCGACGTGGTGTTACGCGGCACGGCGGTGGCTGGCGATACGTTGACAGCGGATGACTCCGATGCCTTTACGGTGAACGCGGGCACGCCGACCAAGCTGTCGATCGATACGATCGCGGATCAGGCCACCAACGTAGGCTTCGATGTGGTGGTTACCGCGCTCGACGACAATGACAATATTGCCGACGTTACGTCATCCACAACGATCACGCTCAGCAAGACCAGTGGCAACATGGCGACGGGGACGTTGACGGGTCAACAAACCGGCATCATCAATAACGGCGGAAGCAGCGTCACGATCTCGGGCGCGGTCTGGGATATGGCCGATACCGGCGTCACGCTGACGGCCACGCCCACGACTGGCATGACGGGGCTAACGATTGCGACGTCGAACTCGTTTACCGTCGCCACACGGGTGCCGACCAAGCTGGCCATCAGCACAATTGCCAATCAGGGTACCGGCCTACCGTTCGATGTAACGGTGCAAGTGCTCGATGCTTCCAACTTGTCGGCGACAGTGACGACGACGACAACGGTCACGCTTAGCCTGAACATGGGTAGCGGTACGTTGGGTGGCACGCTTTCCACCACGATCGGCACCGGCGCATCGCAGGCCACCATCTCTGGCGTTACTTACGATACCGAAGAGACTGGCGTGATTCTGACGTGTACACCGACGGCGGGCATGACCGGTCTGACGGTGGCGAATTCAAACGCGTTCAACGTCGGCTCCGCGCCAGCGCAAATCACGATGCCGGTGAATGACGGCGACACGCTCACGGGTGCGTCTTACACCTTTGAATGGAACGCGGGTGTCGATGCGACGCAATATCGACTGTGGATCGGTAGCGCGGCCGTCACGACCGACCCGTCGTCAGCGGATATCCATCGGTCGGCGGCGCTTACAACGATGAGTTCGACCGTTTCCGGTTTGCCGACGGACGGCTCGACGGTTTACGTGCGGCTTTATTCGTACGTGAACAGCGTCTGGCAGTTCCGCGACTACTCGTATGAAGCCGCGACGGCGGGTGTGGCGACGACGATCAGCGTCGACACCATCGGCAATCAAGTTGCCGGTACGCCGTTCTCAGTACGCGTGCAAACGGTGGATGCGTTGGATGTGGCGTATGGCGTAACGCAAGATACGCAAGTCACGCTTAGCGTTGCGACCGGCAACGGCACGTTGGCCGGGACGTTGGTCGGCACCATTCCGAACGGTAGCAGCAGCTTTTCGATTTCGGGCGTGACCTACGACGCGGCCGAATCGAATGTGACGATTCAAGCCTCGGCCACGGCGGGTGATTCGCTTAACGCCGGAACGTCGAACGCTTTTGAAGTCAGCGGCGGTACAGCGGCGAAGCTTAGTATTGCAAACATCGACGATCAGGGCACCAATGTCGGCTTTGACGTTGTGGTATCGGTGCTCGATGCGAATGACAATCCGTCAACTGCTTCGATGGCCACGACGGTCACGCTGTCGAAGACGTCCGGCAACATGGGCAGCGGAACCGTTGCGGGTGTTACGACCGGTGTGATCGATGGTGGCTCGGGTTCGGTGACGATTTCGGGCGTGCTGTGGAACGCGGCGGATACGGGTGTGCAACTCACGGCAACGCCGACGGCGGGCTTAACCTCGCTGACGGTCGCGAACTCGAACACGTTTACCGTGGCCAACCGCACGCCGGCTAAGTTGGCAATCGACACCATTGAAAACCAAGGCCCGGATCAACCGTTTGACGTTGCGATTCGCGTGCTCGATTCATCTGATTTGCAGGCCAACTGTACGCAGGTCACTACGGTGACGCTTAGTGTTTCATCGGGTGCGGGCTCGTTGTCGGGCACCGTCTCGGGCACCATCGGCGCGAACAGCGGCACGTTGACGATTCGCGACATTAGCTACGACGTCGAAGAAACCGGCGTTGTGTTAACGGCGACGGCGTCGGGTGGTGATGTACTGACGGCGGCGACGTCCAACACGTTCGAAGTCGGCGACATCGCAGCGGAAATGACCAACCCCGAGAACGATGGCGATACGCTGAGCAGCGATACGGTGACGTTCACCTGGACGACCGGCTCGGGCGCGACGCAGTATCGTTTGTGGGTCGGTAGTGGACCGATCACCTCGGCACCGGCTTCGGCGGATATCTATCGTTCATTGGCAATCACAGGAACGTCGCAGACGGTTGGCCTCTTGCCGATGGATGGTAGCGCTGTGTACGTTCGGTTGTACTCGTTGATCGATGGCGTGTTCCAGTTCAACGATTATGAGTATGTCGCGGCCAATTCAGGCGTAGCGACGCGATTGATCATCAACCCCGTTGGCAATCAGCAGGCGGGTGAACCGTTCTCGGTGTCGGTGCAAACGCAGGACGCATTTGGCTCTGCGGCCAATGTGCTGGCCGATACCGGCGTCACGATCAGCGTGGCAACGGGGACGGGCGTCTTGAGTGGTACGTTGACGGGCACCATCACGGCAGGGTCGAATTCTGCCACCATCTCCAGCATGTCGTACGACACCTTGGAAAGCGATGTACAACTGCGTGCGACGCGCACTGCAGGTGATACGTTGACTGCGACCGTTTCGTTGGCATTCGATGTGGCGGCGGGTACACCGGCGGCGTTGTCGATTCAAACGATCGGTGCGCAAGGCGCGGGCGATGCCTTTAGCGTGGGCGTGAATATCGAAGATCAATTCGGTAATACCGCCGCCGTAACGCAGGACACGCTCATCACATTGACCAAGTCTCCGATGAGTGCGGCCACGGGCACGCTGGCCAGCGCCGTCACGGGCACGATTACAACCGGCATGACAAGCTTCACGCTGAGCGGCGCTGCCTGGGATACGGTCGAAGGCGGCGCGCAGATTCGCGCGACGGCTTCGGGTGGAGATACACTCACGGCTGCTGACTCGAACACGTTTACCGTGACGGTCGGTGGGCCGGCGAACTTGGCGATAGACACCATCGGCAACCAAAACACGAGCAGCAGTTTTGCCGTTCGCGTCAACGTTGAAGATACGCTGGCGAACGCCGCGACAGCGACGCAGGACACGACGATTACGCTCAGCAAACAGTCGGGTTCGATGGCTACCGGTACGCTGGGCGGCACGATTACTGCAACGCTCATCGGCGGTCAAAGCGGCGTGACGATTTCGGGGCTCACCTGGAGTGCTGCGGATACCAACGTGGTGCTGACGGCCAGCGCCAGTGGCGGTGATGTGCTCACGGGCACCAGCTCGAACACGTTCGATGTGTCGGTAGGTGGTGCGACAACGTACACGCTTGGAAACGTCTCGGGCGTGACGGCGGGTGATGCGTTTGCGATCAATGTGACGGCACGGGATCAGTTTGGTAACGCCGCCAACGTTTCGCAAGACACGCGCGTGGTGATGTCGCTGAAGAACGGTACCGGTAGCATCGGTGGCGTCACGTTCGGCACCATCAGCAACGGCACCAGTTCGGTGAACATCTCTGGCATCACGTATAACAAATTGGAAAGCAATGTGCGTCTGACGGCGACCATCACTGCGGGCGACAGCCTCGGCGGGCCGGTGGATACCAACTTCTTCAACGTCGGTGCCGGTTCGGCGGCGGCGTTGAGTGTCGACGCCATCGCGCAGCAGCGCGCGGGCGTGAACTTTGGCGTCGGTGTACGTGTGCTCGACCAGTTCGGCAACCTTACAACCGTTAGTCAGGACACGGGCGTGTCATTGTCGAAGCAATCAGGCTCCGGCTTTACCGGCACACTCGGCGGAACCATCAGCGGTACGATTGCCAATGGCGCCAGCACATTCACCTTTAGCGGCGTGAACTGGAATGCGATGGACAGCGATGTCATCGTGACGGCGGCACGCACCGGCGGCGACACGCTGACATCCGACAATTCGGATACATTCGATGTGATCGAAGGTCCGGCGTCGGATATGACCATGGTGATCGCCGACCAACAGGCTGGTGAACCGTTCGACGTAACCGTGACGACCACCGACCAGTTCGGTAACGCGTCCGCCGTAACGACGGATACCACCGTTGCGCTCAGTAAGACGAGCGGGCTCGGCCTGACCGGTACGCTGGCGGGTACGCTGCAGGGCGTCATCACGTCCGGCAACAGCAGTGTATCGATCAACGATGTTTACTGGACGGCGATGGAAACCGGCGTGCAACTGACGAGTACGCGCGTGTCTGGTGATACACTCAATTCGGGTACGTCAAATACGTTCACCGTAACGGCGGGTAACCCGAGTCAGGTCGTCATTGGTACCATCGGAAACCAGGTTGCCGGCACCGGCTTTGATGTTGGCATCGAAGCGCAAGACCAATACGGCAACACGGCCAATGTACTGGTCGATACCCGCATCACGCTTTCGGTGCAATCGGGTACCGGTGCTTTGAGCGGTACTGTGGTCGGGACTGTTTCGATGGGCGCCGCGACGTTTACGATCAGTGGTGCAACTTATGATACGGCGGAAACTGGTGTGTCGTTGCGTGCTGCTGCCAGCCTCGGCTTCCCGTTGACGGCGGGCACATCGAATACGTTCACCGTTGCTGCTGGGGCAGTCTCGTCGATGACGGTCGACAGTATTGGTACGCAAGCGGCGGGTGTGCCGTTTAATGTGCGGGTAAACTCGGTCGATGCCTTCGGCAACTTGGCCAATGCTACGCAAGACACATTGATCACGTTGACGGTCAATACTGGTTCGGGGGCGATCGGTGGCGTGGTATCGGCGACGCTTTCCAATGGTTCGTCATCCGTCGCAATAAACGGTGTTACGTACGACACCGCGGAAACGGGCGTTGTCTTTGATGTTACCGCATCCGGTGGTGATGCGTTAGGCGTGGTACAGACCAATGCCTTCGAAGTCACGGGCGGGCCGGCAACGGCGATCACGATCGACACCATTGCCGATCAGGGCCTCGACGTTCCGTTTGATGTGACCGTTAACGCGGTGGATCAGTTCGGAAACAGTGCCCAGGTTTCGGGCAATACCGGTATCACGTTATCCAAGACCAGTGGCATCAGCGCGACCGGCACGCTAAGCGGCAACCTCTCGGGCACAATTGCTTCGGGTGGCAGCAGCGTGACGTTCTCGGGTGTGTCCTGGGATGCTGAGGAAACCGGCGTGCAGCTAACGGCCGCGCGAACGAGCGGCGACGCACTCGGTACCGTCGATTCCAACACGTTTACCGTTGAGTTCCGACCGGCGGCGAAGCTGAGCATTCAGTCGATCAGCGATCCGGCAGTTAACGACGGCTTCGATGTGGTAGTCGAAGTGCTCGATGCCAGCGACAACCCGACGACTGTCACGCAAAACACCGGCGTAACGCTCGCACTCAACACCGGTACGGGTACCTTGACGGGCACGCTCAGTAGGACGATCACCAACGGTAGTACGTCGGTAACGTTCAGCAATCTGAGCTACAACGTGATTGAAAGCGGCGTAGTATTGCAGGTCACGCGTACCAGCGGTGATGTATTAACGTCGGCAACGTCGAACAGCTTTGATGTTCTTGGAGGCTTCCCGGCAGAAATGACGTCGCCCACCGACGGCTCGACGCTGTCGGGGTCCAGCGAGACCTTCCAGTGGACGACCGGTGTTAACGTGACGCAGTACCGCTTGTGGGTCGGCAGCAATCCGCTGTTTACGTCTGCCGATGCAGACATTTACAGGTCCACTGCGTTGATGACGACTTCGCAACTGGTAACGGATATTCCTACTGATAGCAGCACCATCTATGTGCGGGTGTACAGCTTTATCGACGGTGTATTCGAATCCAACGACTACACCTACACCGCCGCTAGTCCCGCACCGGCACCGCCGGACGATCCGACTCCGGCACCGCCGCAGTTGATCGCGCCCGATGGCGATAACGCCGACGATCCGCAGGAAGAGCCGATCGACGACGAGCCGTTCCCGGTCACGCCGCAGGAAATCATCGTTAACCTGAGCGGTGGCGGGCTGTGCGGTATAGGATCGTCGATGACGGCCATCACGGCGAGTATGGCGCTACTGATGGGCTTTGGATGGCGGCGACGACCACGACGCAAACGGCAACGCCGCAAGCTGTAAGGTCCGCCTTCAGCGGCTGCGTCCGCGTCACTTATTGCAAGCTGATAATACCTCTCACCCCGCACGCCTTCGGGCGTCGCGGGGTTTTTTCTTGTTCTGCGTCCGCGAACGATTCGTATGCGTAGCGGCCAATTCGTATCTTTGGTCGGGCAGTCAGTGCGCCTGAACTTTTGGGAAGGGGGGCGGCAAGATGGGGTCGGAAAAAACGCTTAAAGAAGTCCCGCTGGGGGCGGTGCAGGCTTTTTCGGCGAGCGCCAACGATAAGCTCGAATTGTATTTACCCAACAAAAGCGCGACGGGTAATGCGGTGTTGTACAGCGGCAGCGAGAAGGCATCGACCGATATCGATTATCGCCGCTTACAGGACGTCGGTGTGCAGACGATGCTCATTGCGGTCGACGATCTTGCTTCGTGCGAAGAGGCGCTCGAACGCGAATTGAGTAACCTCATGCTCGACCCGACCGTCGAGCCGCAGAAGAAGGCGTTGTGCGCGCAACAAGTTGGCGTCAATGTGGCGCGCGATATGTTGGGTGGTGCCGATCCTGTCGCCGATCTCGATCGGGCCTCGAATCTGTTCGATTCATTATTGACGGGCATGATGGAAGATCCGGCGGTCGCGACATCATTGTTGTCGATGAGCGCTCACCACCGGACGACGGCCAGTCATTTGTTCGCCGTCAGCGTGTTGTCGATGATGTTGGCGCAAGAAGCGTTCGGCGGCGACGAAAAGCAGATGCACGATGTGGCGCTGGCCGGCATGCTGCACGATTTGGGCAAAACCAGCGTCGATGCCGCGATTCTAAGTAAGACCGACCCTTTGACGGCGGATGAGATCAACCTGATTCGCCAACACCCGGTCGAATCGATCCGATTGTTGGGAAGCGATGCCGATGTCGACGTCAATATTTGCCGCATGATTCTGGAACATCACGAACGCTACGACGGCTTGGGCTACCCTGTCGGTGTGGCCGGTGAAGACATCAGCGTCGGCGGGCGCATCTTGGCTATAACCGATTCGTTTCATGCCATGATTGGGCGGCGCGACTATCGCAAAGCGCTTTCACCGGTGGAAGCGATGCGCGTGATGCGAAGCCAAGTCGGTAAGCAGTTCGATCCGCGTTTGTTTGTGGCGTGGGAGCGCGTGTTGGCCGGCGGCGTGGTCGCCGAATTCAAGCCGATGCTACTCAATGATGATACGGAAGAAGTCGGTACGGGTTACCACGCGGATCATCGCAAGTCGAAGAAGAAACCGCCCGTAGCGCGGCGCTCCGATCGCAAGCTGGTCAATGGTCAATTGCAGATGGCGTGTATTGCGACCGGTACGTTGCAACGCGGCGATGTGGCGCGCGAAATGCACCATTATCCCGTGGTCGACCTGTCGCGAGCGGGTGCGTGTTTGGAGTCGATCGGCCCCATGTATCGCGGCGAAGTTGTCAGCGTGTGCCTGAAAACCGGAGACGCGGCACAGTGGCTGCGCGGCGTGGTGCGCTGGTGTCGACGCAATGCATCGTCAGGTCATGGTTACAAGATGGGTGTGCAGTTTGTACACCGCTTAGCGCCGGAGGAAGCGCACAGCCGTCATCCGGTGGTGGCGATGATGACGAATCAGGAAGCGCTGATGCCGACGGGGTGATGTGAATCAGAGTTCGTGCAATCGTTGGAAAGATGTTGGCGAGATGTCGTCCCCTGGTCTTTAGTCCGCATGTCGTGGGCTGCGCTGAAGGACCGAGTTGCGGCAACCTGGTGTGGCGCAATTGTCCCGGCTAGGGACAACGGGAAAATAGCCAAGCAGTTCACTGCTGGGGCGGTTCGATATACAAAACCTAATCCGTCCCGAATGGACGAAAGAAAACGTCAATTCTTGATGAGGCGCGTGCCAGACGCAGAGTAGTGACAACGACGCATCACAAAATCCCCTCCGCAAAGTCGCTTAACTCCTGTTGCTCTTTTATATCCGTAAGGTACTGATCGGTGTAACTTGGATCGACGGCCATACAGCAGCGCGTGGCTTTGTCGCCGATCGCTTCGTAATCCGGATCACCGGTCAACAGCGCGAACTCTTGCGAGAGCGTGACCAACCGTAGCATCAGGCGCAGAATGATGCCTTCCTGCTTCACCAAGCCGCGGTCTTTTACAAATCGATAGAAGTTGCAATCTTCGAAGATGTTCGCCGTCACGTATTTGGCTTGCACAAAGATCGGTTCGGGCGCCTCTAGGTCGGCTTCGAAGGCAATACGCAACATATCCGGCAGCGTCGGCGGGCGCTCGAAGGTTTCGCCATCCCACCACGGGTCGTCGCGCGGGTCGTCGTATTCGTCGTCGTTACCGTCGTCATCGTCGGCAGATTCGCTTTCCTGCCCGGCGAGCTTCACGCCCATTTGAATCATCAGCGGCGTCATCACATCGGTTTCGAGCGGCCCGGCGGGCAAGTCGCCCGGGCGCAGATGCAACCGACGCCAGACGCCGGCGGGTAGTTCCAGCAGCGATTCGAGTACGAGTTGTTTTTCGAGACCGTTAGCGCGATGCAGTTGTTCGGCGACATAGGCACCGTAGAGCGGATCGATACTGCGAAAGGCGAGCAGTTTCTTAATGTTGTCGTGCATCTCGACACGACTGTTGTCTTCGGACAACGTGATGTATTGCAAGCCCGCGAGGTTTTGCAACATGTGATCGAGCTGCTCTTGGTACGACTTGAGGCGATCGTCATCGTTGAAACGCGATGCAACAAACTCGCGCACCTTCTGCAATGAACCGGTGCGCGTTAACAGGTAGAGCAAGACTTGATAGGGAATCATCGAGCGGCTATAGAGCTTGGCCGAGCCTGCCTCGCGCAGTTGGGTGAATTGGCCCTCGGTCCAGTATTGTTGCGTCTTGCGGCGGCTGGGCTTCTTGCGCTCCAGATTCTTTTTCATCTGCAGCATCTTGGGCTCTTTGCTTTTCAGATCGAGTTGGTCATACTTTTCCTTCCAGCGCGCGATTTTGACGTCGTCTTCGTGGGCCACGGCATACACAAAACCGCGATCGTCGAATTGCGGCCGACCGGCACGCCCGAAGATTTGGTGCGCCGTCGCCGCCGGGATCACCTTCTTATCACCGCGCTTGCCCTTGATAAGGGTGCTTAAAACGACGGCGCGCGCGGGAAGGTTGATCCCCGCCGCCAGCGTTTCGGTGCAAATCACGAACGGCACCCATTTGCGTTGGAACAGTTCTTCAACGATCTCCTTATGTTTGGGCAATACGCCTGCATGGTGCACACCCACGCCGCGCACCAGCATCTGCCGCAGCTTGGGGCCGACGCCGTCTTGCAGGTCTTCGGATTTCTCGTTGAGATACGCCTCGATCTCCGCACGCGTATCTTTGCCGATCAGCTTGAGGCCTTTCATCTTCTCGGCTACGTCCCAACATTCATCGCGATTGAAGCAGAATACCAAAGCGGGCGAACGATTGGTTTCGTCGTTCTCCGTCACCATCGTGGCAAGCTGTTCGGTGAGCAGTTGATCTTCGACCCAGTTGAATTCCAAGGGCACGCGCCGTTCTTCGGAAAGGATCACACGAATTTTGCGACCGTGCTTGGTGGCGAGCCAAGTTGCAAATTCGTTGGGGTTGCCGACGGTCGCGGAAAGCAGCATCACGCGCACGTGTTCGGGCAACAGTACGAGTGACAACTCCCACACGATGCCGCGCTCGCGATCGTTGAAGCTGTGAAACTCATCCATCACGACGGCATGTACGCCTTCCATGCCGGAGATGCGCTCATCGGTCGATAGCAGATGGTTAAGTAAGATCTCCGCGACAACCACGCGCACCACGGCGTGCGGGTTCTCGCTGCGGTTGCCGGTAATCAGGCCCACATCGTCGCGCGAAAAGCCCCATTTTTCGGCGGTATCCTGCAACTCGCGATACTTTTGATCGGTGAGCGCAATAAGCGGCGTGGTGTAGTAAATCGCCTGTCGCGTTTTGAGCGCTTCGTAAACGGCGGCTTCGGCCAGCAGGGTTTTACCCATGCCCGTCGGTGCGCAGACCATGATGCCGCCGTCCTGCTCAAACCAGGAAAGCAGGGCCTCTTCCTGATAGGTGTAAAGGTCGAAATCGAGCGTATCGAGAAAATCACTACAAATCTGTTCGCGGTCCATGGCGGGTAGCTTACGCGAAGATGATCAGCGCCGCGCCCGAATCAGAGCAATGTCAATAAAAGCGTCGCGTCCATAAAATCAGAGCCGCGTTCGTAAGGAAGCGGTCCGCGTTGGAAGCTTCGGGGTGGTTGATACGCAGACGAGAGCTTACGAACATTCTTAGTCCATGCAATCTACCAATTTGTACGAGCCCTACGGTCAACCCGCCCAACTGCGGCTACCATCTAGCTGCTGATGATCCCAGACAGTTCCAAAAATCGCCTGCTGGCCCGCACGATCATTGCATCGCAGTTCGCGCCGCCGTTTATGTTCTCCGGCGTGGCAGTGGCGCTGCCCGCCATGGGTGAAAAACTTAACGCCGGTGGTACGTCGTTGAGTCTCGTTGAAACGCTGTTTCTGGCAGGCTCGCTCTCATTTCTGCTGCCTGCCGGTCGTTTGGCCGATGCGGGTGACAAACGCACGTTGTACAAGATCGGTATCCTCGGCTTCGCGCTGATGTCGCTGCTGATCGGCTCGCTGTCGTCGATTACCGCAATTCTGGGCTTGCGTTTTGTGCAGGGGATCTTTTCGGCGATATTTGCTGCGACTGGTGGGGCGTTATTGGTCGATTACGTGCCACCCGAACGGCGTGGCCGCGCCTTTGGGGCGTCGCTGGGATCGATCTATGCGGGGTTGACGCTGGGGCCGATCGTGGCGGGGTGGTTGGTCGAAACGTACAGCTGGCGGCACGTGTTTTTCTTCGGGGCCGTTCTGCTGCTAGTCAGTTTCGCTTTCGCCGCAGAAATGATGCCGTCTAAGCGCGACGTACCGCTGCGGGTGCTACATAAGCCGAGTATGAGTTTGCTGACGAGCGCCGCATTGCTGTTGGTGATCGGTGCCGCTCAAGTTCAGCATGGCGGGATGGGTTATGCGATGCTGGCTGGCGGCTTGGTGCTGGGCGTTGCGTTCGTACGCGTGCAGAAGCTATTGAAGCAACCTTTGGTGAACGTGAATGCCGTCATGTCGAACCGCCTGCTGCGCAACGCGCTGTTGGTGCAGATGATGGTGTATTTCCAGGCGTTGTCTTCGACCTTCTTGTTGACGTTTTATCTACAAATCTCGCGCGGCATGCGCGCCGATGAGGCGGGCCAAATGTTGGCCATCGGTTCGGTCATTATGGCGCTGTTCGCGCCGTTCTCGGGGCGCATGGCCGATTCGGTGCGACCGACGCTGCTGGCTATGTTGGGCGTGGCATCGGTTTGGATCACGGGCCTGATGGCGTTGTGGCTGAACAATACCAGTAGCCTTTGGTGGATCGGTGCGATGTTGGTCTTTCAGGGCATCGGTTTCGCGCTGTTCAGTTCACCTAACATGACGGTCATCATGAACAGCGTGCCGCCGACCAAGACCAGCATGGCCTCAGCCCTTGCCGCCAAAGCGCGTTCGCTCGGTGCGATGGGCGGCATGCTGATCGTCTCGATCCTGATCAGCATCAAGATCGGCGCGGATAAGGTGGAGGACCATCCAGAAGAGATGATCGATATTGTGACGACGGCGTTTGGCGTCTTAGTGGTGACGACGGGGCTGGCGTTGATCGTGAGTTTGCGCGGGCAATGGGGCCAGTCGGGTGCGACGACAGCAACGACCGAGCCGTCTACTGAAGCCGTGCAAGCAATGAGCCAGAGCTAAAGTCAGAAAGGTCAAAATATCGTCTCTTCCAACTATTCTGGGCTCAAGAATAGATATAGATAACCGAAACGCTTTTCAAAACCTGCGAGATTACGCCTCAGAAAGCCCGAATGTACGTGCGCAATCCGCTTCCTAAAAAAAGTCGAAAATTCTCCGTTAACGCCGTTACCAACTGCCGCACGTTAATCGCGGACGGCACGGCAATCGGTTTGCTTGCCGTACTGCCAACATACCGAACCAAGGCATGTGGTAAGCGCTAACAGCAGTCTGACAGGCCTCACGCACTGCCGGAGAACATCTCAATGTTTGAATTAAACGCCCGACGAAACTTTTTCGTGATCTCGTTTCTGGTTTTCTCGGTGGCGAGTATCGCAACCGCCCAGCAAGCCATCAACGTCTCGCAAGGAATCGACTACGCCAGTCTGCAAGACGCATTGAGCAACGCCACCAACGGCAACATCATTCAACTGTATCCCGGTGTTTATCAGGAAGACGACATATCGATTCCCGTCGGCGTCAACGTAACGGTGCGCGGGTCGGGCATGGGCGTTACGATCATCGACGGCAGTAACGGGTCGAACACGCGCGGTGTGTTTGAATTGAACGACTCGGGCCAGACCACTGCGACGGTAATTCAGGACCTGACGATTCAAAACGACGTGCGCGGGTTCAACTTTGGCGCGACGGGCGGGGCGGTCTTTCTGCGCGGTAACGTGTCGCTCACGCTGCGGCGCGTCGAGTTCGTTGGCAACACGGCACCAGCAGGTGCGGGCGGTGCCCGTGCGGTGCACGTTGTTAATGGTGCCAAGGTTCGGCTCGAATCCTGTCAGATTCTCGATAACGACGGCGCTAACGGCACGGCCATCATCGCCAACGGCAGTGGCAGCGACGCTTACATGCTCAACACGCTGGTGCAGCATGAAGCCGAACCCCTTTCGGTGGTCAGCGACGCAAACATGACGGCCATTAACAGTACGCTCGTCGGTCAGGTGCACGTCGGCAGCACGGGCCATTTCGCGGGCGTGAATTGTGTCATGACCGACAGCGCTGCAGTCGACGCGGGTGGTTCGACGGGCATTCTGCAGAGCGTGTTCCCCGGCGCGACGAGTGGCAATATCGATGGCGCACCGACGTTTGTAAACGCCGCCGCGCGGGATTATCTACTGGCGGCAGGCTCGCTCGGCATCGACATGGCGAACATGTTTAGCTACGAATCGGCGTTCGGGCCATATGTGGATGCCAACGGCGAAGATCGTTTTGTGAACGATACCAATGCAAGCGACAGCGGCTTCGGGCCATTGGCGTTTCTCGATGCGGGAGCATTTGAATATCAAGCCGAGCCCGCGCCGACAAGCGAGTTCTGCCCCGGCGATATGAATGGCGACGGCGCGATCAACGGCTTGGATACGCAGATGTTTGTGCAAGCACTGATTCTCGGGGCGACGTGTCCGTGATGGCTATTCGTGATCAGAAGGACTCGATACAGACGCATCGCGCTCGCAGCGACTAATGGAATCGTTGCGAGCGTATGTGTGTCCGCACTGAACTTTCAATCCAAGATGGCATGCAGCAACATGGACAGAGACCGAGGTGTTGCTGCGGTGACCCATTGAACTTGTCGAGCAGTTCTTACTGAGGATTTTTGGTCGTCCGCTCACCAGCTTCGCCATTCGAGACGTCTGCATCGGCGAACTTATCGGAGATCGCTGCACTGCACTGCGTAATGGTCATTATTTGGTTCATCAAAATGGTCGATTTATGGAGGGGGAATTTCTGCGGGTTGGGGGCGTTTGTACGTAAGTCGGTCGTAGGTTGTTACCGGACATCTAAGGGCAGGCCAAGCGCCATCACATGATCCGACCTGGCATGATCGAAACGAGCATGACCAAATGAGTGATGCACAAGAGCCAAAATTTGATCGCAGCGATGAATCAAGCGTTTCTGATGCCGGCTTGATTTTTGATTGCGATACTGATGTGCCTCAGCACGCGCGCTCGAAAATGTGGATCGCAGCTTCGGCTTTATTTGTCGGCCTACTGATTACATCGATCATCACATGGCAAATTCATCGCGAACATCATCGCGCGGCACAATTGCAGTTCGAGGCGGCGCTTGAATCGGTACGCGAAGCACTTGTCGAGGGCCTGAGTAGTCCACTCAATGGGCTGAACGGCGCGCGCGGAGTCTACGTTTCGAGCAAATCGGTCGAACGTCACGAGTTTGCCGCACTCGTATCGTCGTTAAATGCCAAAGTTGAATATCCACACGTCGAGATGTTCGGCGTATTGAAGCCCGTGACCGACGACGGGATTGCATCATTCGTCGCAACGGCAAGGCAGGATGGATATCCGAGTTTTGCGGCCTACCCTGCAAACAACAAAGAAGATCATTGGTTCGTATTATTTGCAGGTCCGGCGGAACATGAAGTTGCCGCTCTGGGGCGTGACCTTGCTGACCATTCGATCGTTCGGACCTCTCTAACGCGGGCGATCGACAGTGCCGCACCGCAGCTCGTGTCGGTCTCCGAACTTCCATGGCGTCAGCGGCCAAGTGCCGTGTGGCTGGTCCCGGTCTATAAAAATGGCGCGCAGATCGAATCGGTCGAACAGCGTCGAGAGCAGGTAACATTTGTCCTCTTTGCGACCGTAGATTTGGCAAGTGTGGAAGAGCAGGTTCGCAGCAAGCACGGCGCGCACGTCCGCTTCAACGTGTGTTCGGTCGATTCGTCCCCGACACCAAATAACGAGAGACCGAACGAGCAGGCGGCCTTTGCCTCTGTGCGTCACTTCAATGTCGGTAATCAGGCATGGAAACTCGTGGGGCGCGCCACCCCACAGTTCGAGGCGGCAGTTCATTCTCCCATTCCGATGACAATTGGCATCATGGGGTTGTTGTTGGTACTTGCAACAGTCGGCGTGATTTGGGCATTGGGTGGCTCGCGCGAGCGCGCGAGCAATCTTGCGCGGAAAATGACGCAAGAGCTGCGACGAAGCAACGCGTCCCTTAGAGATGCAATGGTTCGGTTGAAAGATCAAACCCGGTTGGCGCAGCAGTTGGCTCAGCAAGCTGAGGATGCCAATCAATCCAAGAGCGAATTTCTCGCGAACATGAGTCACGAAATTCGGACGCCTATGACCGCGATTCTCGGTTTCGCCGACTTACTCTGGCAGGATGGCGATATTGCTCGCGCGCCGGAGAAACGAATCAATGCGATCAGGACGATCCAACGAAACGGCGAGCACCTGCTCGGTGTGATTAACGATATCCTAGATATTTCGAAGATCGAATCCGGCAAGCTAACTGTAGAGAGCATAACTTGCTCACCGTGCGATGTCTTGGCCGAAGTGGCTTCTTTGATGCAGGTTAGAGCCGACGAGCGCAACATTAAATTTGAAATTGTCCCCGATGGGCCCTTGCCTCGATCGATCAATAGCGATGCGCTTCGGCTTCGACAAATCCTTCTTAACGTTGTCGGCAATGCGATCAAGTTCACGGAAACCGGTAGCGTCAGTCTGGTGCCGCGCCTCACTGCGGAGACGCCCCAGAAGATCCAATTTGACGTGATCGATACCGGTATCGGTATGACGGCCGAACAGGCTTCGCAGTTGTTTCAGCCGTTTCAACAAGCCGATACGAGCATGGCACGACGTTTCGGCGGCACCGGGCTGGGGCTTGCAATCAGCCGCCGGCTGGCCGTCATGTTAGGTGGCGGGATAGAGATAGCCGCCACAGCACCCGGGCGCGGCACGACCGTGCGTGTGACGATCGACCCCGGCGCGGTTGCCGCAGACGCTTTGATTGACGATGTCGGGTTGGCGATTAGGCAAAGCGTTGAGAGCGTCACTGCGGATCGGAACGAGCAGGTCGATACGATCGACAAGAGCCCTTTGACGGGCCTTCGTATTCTGCTTGCTGAAGATGGCATCGATAATCAACGTTTGATATCGATGATGCTGGAAAAAGCGGGGGCCAAGGTCGACATCGTCGACAACGGAAAAGCAGCTGTCCAACGAGTTTGGGAAATGCTAGAGCACAATGAAGCCTATGACGTAATTCTAATGGATATGCAGATGCCGATTATGGACGGATACGAAGCGGCGCGCGTGTTGCGTACCAAGGGCTACCAGAAGCCGATAGTGGCATTGACGGCCCATGCGATGGGTGGCGAAAAAGAAAAATGCATCAACGCAGGTTGTACGGGTTATCTGACAAAGCCTATCAAGAAGCGGATTCTTATCGATGGCGTGCTTGAGTATGCGATGCCGGATCGTACGAGCGCGCTTAATACATCCGATTGATCATCGGTGTCCTGAGATTATGTTGAATGCCATATACGTCGCGTAGTTCTCAGTCTAAAAAAACCTCACAAAAAAAGTCCCCGCCGTGCGACGTGTACACGGCGGGGACTCAGATTGCCCATAAATCGAGTCGGTCGCGTTAGACCATGGCGACCGGTCGATCGATGGGTGATGTCGCGAAGGTAGGAATCGATTTCTGCGCCATGCTCTTGAGCACGGCGTCGGCCGGGGCAAACTCGCGATCTTCGCGTTCGCGGGTGCTTTCGACCGAGCTGGTGATCTTCTGCAACAGACACCAGAAGCGCACCTGAATGCGGCGCGACGTGCCGAGGTCGGCGGTGCCATCGAAGGCCATGCGCAAACCGGCCAAGACGGCGGGGGCAGTCACGCTTACTTCGTTAAGCGATTCGGCCCAGCCGAAGCTGTCGTCTTCGCTGCACGATTCGTCGCCAGCCAGCAGCAAGTCTTTGACCTTGGTCGCAACCTGATACTCCGTGGCCAGGAACGGATTGACGATGTCGATCACGCGGGCACCGGCCAGCTTCTGGCAGGGGCTGAAGGCCACGACGCCGGTGACGGCCCGGCATTCGTTGATAAGCGTGCCGAACATCTGCCCGGCAACTTGCGTGATCTGATTGACATCACCGCAGAGGATTTGAATCTGATCGTTGAGTTCGCGCGCCTGATGCTCGTAATTGAGCAGGTGCAGCGTTTGCAACATGATGTGCCAGCGCAGGGCGACTGGCGGATAGGGGCCGCTGACGTCGAAGTTGGCGACGGCGGCAGGGTCGGCCGAGAGCAACTCGATCATGCCCGAAACGTAAGCCGGGCCGAGCTTCAGCGTGCCGAAGATGTCCGCAAAGATGATCTCATTCCAATTCGCCCATAGTGCCGCCGTTTGCGACGAGACGCCGCTGTTTAGCGCTTCGGTCTGCAGCTTGTTGATTATCTCCCACGACAGGTTGATATCAGCGTAAACCGAGAGACCGACTTCGTGCGCCACGGCGACGAAATTCCAGGGTTGCGACTTGAGAATGCGCGGCACGCCGATCAGGCTGAGCGGCAGGGCGCGGCCGACGTTAAGGGATGCGCGGGCATGATGTCGCCACGTGATGCGATCGCTTGCCGGGTCCATGAAATACACCAGTGGCGTTAGCGCCATGGTTTCTTTGGCGACGAGGCTGCGCTCGTGGGCCATGCGTACCGTGGGCAGATACAACTCGCGAATGATCGCATCGACGGCGGCGAGCTTTTGGTGGTGCTCGATACCGGCGTGCTGCTCGATCGCGCGGAAGACGAAGCCCAGCGTTTCTTCGTTGGGCACGATCATGCGGCGCTCGACATCGTTTAGCACGTTAAAGCATTCCTGCGTGCGGCCTTGGGCCAACAGCGAGTTGGCCGTGTTGAACTGCTCGTTGATCTGCTCGAGCACATAGTCGTACCAACGGCTCAGCGTGCGCAGTTGAACCGAGATCGGTCCGAGGCGCTCTTTTGAAATTTCCTGATCGGTATCGAAGCTGGCACGTTCGGCGGGCACGAGGCGCTTCTTCATATCGCCTTCCATGCTGGCCGGTAGATCGTCGGCATAAAGGGACCAACGGCGTAGGCCGTCTTGCAGGTCGGTGGCGCGATTTTGTAGCGTCGCGAGTTTTTGTCGGATGAAATTCATCGTTGCTTGCCTTTCTTGACATCACCCATCTTGGGCAAACATGTTTTCACGTCTTAAGATTGGTCTAACAAAACAAGTTAACGGGGGAATTAGTTGTAGCAGCAGTTCCAGTCGGTCACGCCGGCACCACCGAACGGGGTGACGCTGTTGTTGATCCAAGGCGAGATGCCGCCGACGAACGGATTGATGGTGCTGTTGACGCCGCTGAACGGAACGGTGTTGTTAAGGCCACCAAAGAACGGCGAACCACCGAAGCCGAAGTTGCCACCCAAGCCGAAGCTGTTGTTGAGGCCACCGAAGAACGGCACGTTGCCGAAGCTGGTGGTGTCAAAGCAACCGAGCTGACAGGCAAGGGCCTGTTGAGCCAGAATCTGCTGCGGAAGGATGCTGCTGATGAAGGGGTTGGTGCCGAAGCTGTTGAGCAAGCTGCTGCCGAGCCAAGGCGTGGTGATGGGGCTGGTGATGCCGCTGTTGATGAGCGAGCTGATCATCGGGTTAACAGTCGAGAGCGGCGAGGTGATGCCGGTGTTCAAAGCGCCGAAGGAAGGAACCGTCAGCGGATTGACGACCGACGAAGCGCCGAACGGAGCAATGTTGTTCCACGGCGTGATCGTGTTGTTGATGAACGGCGTGTTGAGGCCGAACTGCGAAGCGGTGTTCCAACCGGCGCTGTTCAAACCGAAAGGTACGCTGTTGTTGAGACCGAAGCTGCTGATGCCGGCGAGGTTGTTGACGATCGACTGCGGGTAGAAGCTGTTGACCGAAGGCGTGCCGACAAAGGGGCTAACCGGCGCGATGTTGTTGAAGCCGGTGGTGTTCTGCACGGGGCTGTTGAACGGAACACCCGTGGTGCCGGCGATCGACATGGGGTGTGCGATCGGTGCGAAAGGCGTGGTGCCGAAAGCGAACGGCGTGGTGCCGGCGAACGGCGTTGGCACGGCGTTGTAGGGCATCGTGTTGAGGCCGAAGGGCGTCTGCATCGGAACGTTGTTGACGAACGGCATCGTGCAGAACGCGCTGTTGCAAAGCGGCGTGCCGACCGTGTTGAACGAAGGCACGTTGTTGATCATCGGGTTCATGGCATTCATACCGAACGGCATGGTGCCGAACTGGTTGGTGTTGTAAGGGGTGGTGGCGTAGCCGGGTTGCGATACCGAAGCGCCGTTGAGGCTGTTGATGCGGCTGGATGCGCCGTTCATCGGAACCGTGGTCGGGTTCAGAACGCCAGTAGCTGAAGTGGGGGCATACGAGTACATGTGCACTGCTCCTAAGTTGAGAAACGTTGATTCTTGATGACCGGGTTGCAACGCGCAAAGCGACCGAACGGTCACGTTCCCGGTGAGTAGTGGGTCAGGGTTGAAAGAAGATGTTTCGTCGATCGGTCACGCCTCCGACCGATAATCGGTCAGTGACGAAGATCGGCAGAGCGTTCGCGTTTCATAAGGCAATCCGTGCGATTTGACGGCGATTTTTTCGGGTTATGCGGATCGTGCGGGATGTGCCGTCGTGCACTGCGCAGCAGGTGCAAAAACAGTGTTCGACCTCTCAGGCAATACTGCCGGAGCGGTTGCTCGGCAGGCGGGGGTTCGCGTTTTCAGGGCTGAAAATGCGGATTGGGGCCCGCGTTCGGCAAAGCGATGGCGGCGCATTGTTAAGAAAAATTAACCGACGGATCGGCATTGCCACGCGCGATTTGACCGTGCGACTAGTAAACGCCGTGCTGCGCGGTCGTGGGTTCGTCGCCGTTTGCCAAGTTGGCTTCGCAACGCTCGGAGGCCGTTTCCGATGATGCCTCGTCGGAACCATCGGCAGCGCTAGTAGCCGCAGTCTCGGCTTCGGCTTGGTTCAGTGCTTCGGCGCGCAACTGTACTGCCATGCGACCGTCGTTGATGAGGCGACGTTCGGTCGGCGTTTTGGGAGTAAAGGCGTGGAGCGACAACTCGATGCGCGCCAACTCGGAACGATCCGCTGTCTGCACGTGGTCGGGTAGGTGGAAAAACTCCGCGACTTTGTCGAGTTCTTTCAGCGTATGGTCGGGCACCATTTCGTCGCAGAGGGCGATGGCGGTTTCGATGTTGCCGTCCGCGATGGCTCCTTCGATGTAGGCAATCCAGGGTGATGGTTGATAGCCGTCGGGTTCGGTTGCTTCCGCAAGAACGCACCACGTCTCGGGCCGGTCTGCGATCAGGTTGCGCGCGGATGCGGTATCGCCGAAGATGAATGGATGTTGAATCGAGCGTGCGGGTGCAAAGCAAATGCCGTCGGATACTGAGCGTGCCTTGCGTGCGAACGCGGGTACCAAGCGCCAAGCGAGTTTGATCAAGTCGCTCGAATATTGCATGCGGTCTACCACCACCGTGTCAGTGCCAATAAACATCTGCACGATGTTCATCAATGCACGGGGATCGTCATGCTCGGCTTGCGTATCGTCGACGTCTGACTTAGGAGTCAGTTCCAGCTTGGGGAACTGCGGTCGCGCTTTGAGCAAAGGCTTGTCGCCGTCTGCAATTTTGATCGCGGCGGCTACCGCCCACGGGTCGAAATCGAACGCGCTGTAATCTGTCTCGTCCATAATGACAAAATGGGTATGCGCGCGTAGTCCGCCGCGCGCCGTGTGTTCGCGTCCGGCGTGTCGTGAGAAGCCGATCGCGTAGCGACCGCTGGCGAGTTGAAAGGCCAGCATACCCGTGGCGCTGTCGCCTTTGTCGCAAAGCCCACCATGCGATGGGGCGCGCTGTGGCAGTTCCGCCGCTTCTTCCGGTTGGATGCCGGGTGTCTTGGCGATGATGCGATACCCCTCACCCATCGGTGAACGTACCGAGGTAAAGACGCAATGATCGACCGTAACGGGCGTGATGTTGATGTTGCCTTCAGACATTACGCGACCATCTCCGGCTTGAGGTTGCGCAGAATCCAATCAAATGGTTCGAGAATGCCGGTGAGTGCGGTGTGCAGTGGCACCGGCGTGACGTAGTCTTCGGTTTCGTTGTAGGCGTAGCCGAGCGAGCCGACGACGCTGGCCGCAAAGTAGCTGATGCGTTCGAAGCGATTCTCGCAGAGGTTCCAAAGACGGTTGAGGTTGGCCTCTACAAACGCCTCAGGGTCGTCGAAACATTCCGGACAGTGATCGGCTTTGCACAAGACGATGGCGATGGGCACTTCCACGGCACTGTCGCGCCGCGTGCGCGAGATGCTGTCGATATAGCTCAACATCTTCATCGCAAAGAAGTCGGGCTGTGTCGAGCCTTCGGCAGCCATGGCGGCATCGACCAACATTAACAAGCCTTGCGATTTGTTGATCAGGTTATGGATGACGCGAAAGGTTTCCGGATTAGCGACTTCGGCCGCCAGTGATTCACCCGCCATATCGGGCATGACGAGATCAACCCACTGTTCGCTTTGTCGGCTCAGCACTTGATAGTAGGCCCAATACCATTGATTGGCCTCCATCGGCGTCTTGGGTGGAAACATGCGATGGGCCAAATGGCTGATGACGGTCTGTTGAAGGTCAACCGAATATGCACCTTTAGGGATTGCTTGGAAGTCGCCTGCACGCTGAGCCAGCATGTCGAGTAACACCCCGAGGAAGACGGTCTTACCAACGTTGCTTTCACCGACCACGCTGATCAATTTCGGATCGCGGTCTTGTGCGATGGCATCGCGCACAATCGCCATGGGCGCGAAGCACTCGATACATTGAATCGCATTGCTGGTGTTGCGCGTGCCGCAGATCATGCAGACGTCGGGGGTCAGCGTAGTATTTAGATTGGTTTCGACAGACATCGCGTTGGCCTCCGACCGCGCTGTGGCACCGGTTTGTTACCGGTGATCTCTTTCAATCCTTACGATACCGGCTTGCTTCGGCGGCATCGACTTGTTCATTGTTGCGGTTCTTTCCGTTTCTGACGGTGACCGCTTCCTTACGGGCGCGGCTCTGATTTTTGCCGCGCTTTGGCTCTGATTCTCTCCGCGCTGTGGCGCTGACCTGTTCTGCGCTGTGGCACCGGTTTGTTACCGGTGTCTTCGCTTGCCCTCGATAGAAGCGGCGTCGCGTCGCGTCTACCCTGCTCTTGCTAGTCCAACGTCAACGCACAGCGGAACCCCGTATTGTGCGTGCGCGCCATGCTTACCAGGCCGGTTCTAAATACACCGGTCGCTTGTACGGCGAAGTAAGTGTCGTAAGCACCGCCACGAATCGAATTCATGCGCATGTCGGCGACCACGCGATTGCCTTCTTCGTCGGCGACGACAAATTCGTTACTGGTCCATTCCCAGACGTTGCCAACGAGATTCATCACACCGTTGGGTGCGCTACCGTCGGGATAGTTTTCGACCGGGCAGGTCGTGCCGATGCCCGACGCCCAGATGTTGCAACGCAAAGTATCGAGGGCATCGCCCCACGGATAGCGGCGCATGGTGTTGGCGGCGCTGCGAATGCGCCAGGTCGATGCCATTTGCCATTCCGCTTCATTGGGCAACCGATAGCCTGCCCACGTGGCGTAGGCCGTGGCTTCATAGAAGTTGATACCAACCACAGGGTGGTTCGAGACGGTCTTGCAATGTCGACTGTTGCGCCAGAAACGCGGGCCGGGTTGATCGGTCTGATCTTTGAAGTCGATCAGGTGCGGCCAGATATCGTTAGGCCACAACTCGAGATCGTCATAGCCACCGGCGTCCACGAACTTTTGGAATTGTGCGTTGGTCACGGGTGTGCGCGAGAGCAGAAACTCCGGCGTTTCGATGGTTTCTTCCGGGCAGCCGGGAAAGTCCACCACGCTCTTGGGCAACGACGCAAATCCTTCCGGCACCAGCGCGAACAGATCGTCGATCTGGTCTGACGCTTCGCGGCAAGCACGATCGATATCGTGTTCGCGTTTCAGCGCTTCACGGTTGTGCAACAGATAACCGAACCGTCCGAGCGATAAACACTGCTCGACCAAATCGGCGGGAATGCGCGTGGGGTCGGCGGGTTGATAGCGCGCTTCTTCGCCGGGTTTAGCGACGGCCATTGGCTTGACCACGCCACGGCCGTCTTCGCGCTTTTTGACAAATAAATTAATAGGCATGGCGTTTGTCCCGGTTGCTGACGACGGAGGCACGCTTCCTGCGCGGCGCCGACGATCTTTCAATCTGCTTCTTCATCGGTTCGCGCTAGCCGCCAATGGCCTTTCGTCGCGCGTCCCGACACAATTTTTGGAACCGTTCCACTGATTCCCGGGCCTTCTTGTCCTCTGGGTTGTCCATTTGCGGTACGTCTTTAGAGGCCGAGCCGTTATCGGCCTCGGTCTTGTAAGACGGGATCAGCGTCTGCTTCGATCCTTCCAAGTGTTCGAACTCGCTACGCATAGTGCGTTGCAATTCGTTTAGGTGCGTTTGGGCCGCTTGCAATTCGGTCATGCGGCGATCCCACTCGGCACGCAACGCTCCGATTTCATTTTCGCGCTGCTCGAGATCGGCAGAACGCGTTTCCAGTTCCTGAGTAGCCATCTGCAACTTGGCCAAATTGGCCTCGCGCTCAGCCTTCTCTTTGGTGATGGCGGCGCGTTCGTTGTCGAGTTCCTCACGGGTGGCTGCCAGAATCTTTTTGTCGCGTTCGAGTGCTTCGCGCGCCTTATCGAGATCCTGTCGCGTTTCTTTGCGAGACGCGGCGTCGGCATCGAGTTTCTTGCGTTCTTCTTCGATCGCTTTAGCACGCGACTCGATTTCGCGGACTTTGCCGTCCATCTCGGTTGCTTGCTTGCCCAGTTTTTCTTCCCGGGTCTCGAGATCTCCGGCGCGGGCATCGACTTCGGCACGCAGTTTGTCGAGTTCGGCCTTCTGCGTGTTGATCTGTTCGAACTTGGCGGCCAACTCGGCTTGACGTTCGTCCAGCGATTTGGCTTCGGCACTGCGCTGTTCGGCGAGCTGCTTCACTTCGGCTTCGAGCGAGTGCACTTTGTTCTCGCGCTCGCTGATGCTCTTTTCTCGCTGTTCGTAGTCTTCGCACAATTGCGATTCGCGCTGCTCGAACTGGGTGCGCTCTTCCATCAGCCGTTGGTGATGGGCTTCGAGCGCGCCGCGACAATCCTCGAGTGCTTTAGCCCGCGCATCGAGAAGCTCTCGTAATGATTGCATCGCGCCGACGACGTCTTCGCCTAGCGATTGCAGGGCAGTGACGTCGACCGACGGGTTTTCCGCTTGTTCTTTGGTTGCCGATCCCATCTCGCTAGCTCCTCCACCAGGATTTTTTCTTTTGGCCCGCTTTGATTTGCTGTTCGTTAGACGGCTGATAAGCATCGATCAACTCTCGAATAGATTTGCGTCCGTTGAACAAGCGGTACTGCACGCGAATGGCCTGGGCGGCCTCCGGGTCCATATCCGCGAGTAACTCATCCGCGTCCTGCATCTCCGCTTTGTAGGCGGAAATGATTTCGGCCATGCTGCGCCGGGTCTCGTCCGTCGCGTGCATGATCTTCAGTCGTTCGGCGACGTCCGGCGGAAACTCCGCCAACATCGCTTCGATAACATCGCCCGTTTCTTCGCCTGCCGATTCGTCTGAAACGCCCGACTCGTCCAACTCAACGGTTTGTGTCGGCAAGGTGGACTCGTCGATCAGCGGAACGTCCTCTTCTTCCGCTTCGGCTTCAGCTACCGGTTCATCAGTTTCGTCTTCCTGTTCCAGCAGTTCCTCGGAAACTATTGCGTCGTACTCTTCCGTCTCCGCTACCGGCTCCGCTTCTTCTGCTGCAACGTATTCCTCTGCTTCGTTCTCGGCCTCAAACTCGGCAACCGAGGGTTCTTGATCCTGAAGCGCGGCGTCGACGTCAGCTGAGGCTGACTCGGGGCTCTCGTGCGCGACCGCTTCTGCCGCAGCACTTGCTAGCCGCGCTTCGGCGGCAGCCGTCTCCTCGAGCAGCTCGGTAATGCCGTCTACATCGCTGGCGATGCGATCCTGCGTCTGCGCTACGGCCGTCGTCCAAGCATCGATCTTGGCGTCAAGGTCCGTCAGCGCACGTGAGATCGCACCGTCTTCAGACGGCGGCTGCAGTTGATCTAGTTCGGCTAATGCCGCGTTCATGGCTGCTCCCGTGCATGACGTTGACGGCCCGACGTTGAATGCCATCGGACTGTCAAAATAGAAGGTATGATTCAGATATGCCGATTGCGAAAAAAAGGCGGAGGTGTGGACGTTGTGGTATCGGACGGGGCAACGAGGATCGGACAAAAAATGGCCGTTGTTTGGGCTTTCGCGATACTCACGCGGCGGGCGAACAATCAATGTCAGGCGGAAAAATATTTTATTGAGACAAAATTGGTCGTGGCTGGCGTGGATGCTATCTGCTTAAATTATTTCAAATAAGGAACTTATGGCAATTAATGGTGAATCTGCGTTTTTTTAAATTGGTCTAGATTGGCGTAACCCTATCTGATTAAAATAGCCTTTAACCAAGGAGGAGTCCGTTTCTTATTGCCCGCTCGGGCAAAATGGGTGTGACTTCAACAAGTGTTCTTAGAGTGAGTTTGATAGTTCGCAACTGTTCTTGAGATCGATATTCTCGGATTTCGCTATTCGGCGTGCATCGGTCCAGCGTAACGCACAAGGGAGGAATTTATTTATGACATCGCGGAATCGCAGCGCCTTTACGCTTATCGAGCTCTTGGTGGTTATCGCCATCATTGCCATCCTAATTTCCATCTTATTGCCGGCTTTGGGCGCGGCACGTGAAGAGGGTGGCCGGGCAAAGTGTTTGGCGAATCTCAAGGGTATTGCCAGCTTGGGCCAAATGCTCGCGAACGAAGACAAGGAAGCGCGTATGCATACGCCGCACGAATTCCAGACGAACCCAACTGAGACGGTTGGCGATCGATGGATGGGCGCGGGCGACCATGACTGGGGCGGAGCGAACGGTGCCGATCCGGATTTTGCTGAGTCGCAGATCGGTTCATTGAATAAGGGCGCAAACGGCCGTCCCTATAATCGTATGCAGTTTGGTTTTGGTTACACCTCACGCGAAAACTTCAACATGTTCCGTTGCGGTGGTGAAGAGGGCATGTTCGAACAGGCCGCCAGTACGCCTCCACCACAGCCCGTTTATGCTGAATCGATGTTCAAAGCGACGGGTAACAGCTACATGGGTGACTACTACTGGTTCAAGGTACACCGCGCCGAGTGGGAACCTCGCGTTTACATGCGGTTTGGAGCTTATCGCCGCCCGTCGAACCTATTCGGCGACACTGGTAAGGCGATGTTGTTCTGGGAATCGCGCTGGATGCAGGCGATGACCAACACCGAGGAAATTCAGGCTGCAGGCCTCAGCTCGATTAACGCCGGTACGACGCCGATGAACATCCCTGGTTCTCACGGTCGCATTGGTAAGTTCAACGTGGCGTTTGCTGACGGTCACGCCTCAACGGTGAGTTGCCGCAAGTCTGGTGACATGTACGCTCCTATGTACACCCCGAGTGCCTTGGCTGCTGAGTGGTGGCGTCTGAAGTGGCGTTCGCGAGATTGGCAGTACGATAACTTCCCGGCGGAAATGGTTCGACGCGAGTGGGTGTCGCCATGGACGGGTCCGGGTCGCCGTATCCAAGACTTCTAATCACGGTGCGAATCAGCATTTGAACCTGTTGGGTTTGCAAATAGCTTAATACGAGAGTGGGGTGGCCATCATGATGGATGGTCACCCTTTTTTTGTTGCGAGATTGTTGCCGAAGTATTAAAGAAGCCTCACAATATCGTTGGTGACGGATAGTAAGTCATTGGCGTGGTGAATTTTATCGCTGCACTTGGAAGTAGATTGGGGTGCAGCAAAGGTCGTGGCCTTAACGACCAAATGCTGTTGTTTATCTTTGCGGGGAGCGATAGGTAGCCTTGGACAACGACACAAAAAAGAAGATCATTCTGGCAGCGGTAATGTTGGTCGTTGCGATCGGCATCGGTATCTATCAGATGTCGCAAGCCGGCGTATCGCAGGCTGAAATCCGCGACTCTGTGCGTGGGCAAACCTACATAGTTTGCTGTGAAGCGTGCGGAGAACAGTTTGATATGGACGCTGTGGCGTACATGGATGCGGTGTATGAAGTTGGCAAAGGTAATTACCTCAGCTGTCAACTTTGTGGCGCGAGCAATGCCTGGAAGTGTGGCGACCGTGCGGTTGATCCCACGCCGGATGGTTTAGATCAATACAATCTAACCACGCTGGCTGGTATCGAAGATGCCAAACGAAGTTTGAATGCGGATTATGCTGATTTGCAGGATGAACTTCGTCGAGCAGAATCGGGTGGAGATGAGGGTACGATCGATAACCTTAAGCAACAGATCAAAGAACTTGATCGGCGCAGAGCATATCTAGACGACCGCTGGGATGAAGAGGCGATGAAGCAAGCTGGCTAGGCTCAACCGACTTCTTTAACGGGTGTGTGTCCGCCGTCGATCTTATTTAGAAGCTATCCTAAAAACTCCCCCATGTCTGCAGGGAGGGTTTTATTCCCTTATGGAAACCAAGTTTTTGCAAGCACGCGAAGCGTCAGCAATTGGTCTTGAGATACTATCTAACCATTTGCATGCTAGATTTAAAATTAGACTGATTCGGCACCGCTTGCAGATTGACGCGGTTAATTTAACGTGGCTGCATGGATCTCAAGGCTTACGCCAGCCAAGTCGATAGGCTGAATCGTCAATTAAGGCGATTGTCTTTTTCTGACCCCGTCGCTTTCGTTTACAACCCGCTCGAATATGCCAAGGCGATGCATCTTGCGTATTGCGAGTTAGCGGCAAGAGCTGATTCGGATCTATTTCTGCTCGGAATGAATCCCGGCCCCTGGGGAATGGCACAGACCGGCGTACCGTTTGGTGAGGTGAACGCCGTGCGCGATTGGCTCGGACTAAATGCGTCGGTCGGAAAACCGCAGCGCGAACATCCGAAGCGGCCCGTTGACGGGTTGGCGTGTTCGCGCAGCGAAGTAAGCGGCGCGCGGTTGTGGGCGTGGGCCGCCGCCCGTTATGGAACGCCAGAGCGTTTTTTTGATCGCTTCTTTATCGCGAATTACTGCCCGCTTAGCTTTATGGAACCGGGTGGAAAAAATATCACGCCGGATAAGTTGCCCATCGAGGAACGCAAAGCACTATTTCGTGCGTGCGATGAGATGCTGAAATGGTTGGTCGATGAGATTCAGCCAAGTTGGGTAATTGGCGTCGGCGGTTTCGCGGAAAAACGGCTGATGGACCTCATTGGCGAAAACTCGCAATACAAGATTGGTCGAATCCTGCACCCCAGCCCGGCCAGCCCGGCTGCCAATCGCGATTGGGCCGGAACCGTCGATCACCAGTTTGCCGAGCTCGGAATGACACTACCCGACAAAGCCAAAAAAATCACCAGGAAACGGCAAGCATCGTGAGGTCGTCGCGTTGCGCGCGGTCGCCGCTAAAGGCCGCGATATCATCGATCACATGCTGCAATACCGCCGTCGGTCGTTGATTTGGGGCTTCGGCGTAACACGCTTGCAGTCGGTCGAGGCCGTATTCTTCGTCGTCATCGTCGATGGCCTCGGTTACGCCATCGCTGCTTAACAGCAAGCCCGATTCTTTCTTTAGTTCTTTGAAAATGACTTCGTCATCCCATTCGGGCATGATGCCGACGGCAATGGCGACGCGCTCGGGATAAGCCAACACGCTTTGATCATTGCGACGCCACAACGGTGCGTGATGGCCGGCGTTGGCAATTTCGACTGTGCTGCCGTCGACCGAAAAGCGGCAAACGACCATGGTGGCGAAACAACCGCCGGGCAGGCTGTGCGATAGTGTGGCATTCAGCGAGCGCATCACGGTCTGTAAATCTTCATGATCCGCTAGCGCCTGTCGCAACGATGTTTGAAGTACCGCTGTGCCAAATGCCGCGGGTACGCCCTTGCCCGAGATATCCGCAAGACTCACGACGAGACGCCCCTGTGAATCGATGATGACGTCGTAAATATCGCCGCTCATCTGCTCGGCAGGAATGTTGATCGCCGCCACGCTGCCCCATTCGGGCTGAGGGATCGGGGTCGGCAATAGCAATTTCTGCATATCGCGACCGGCGTCGATGCGTCCTCTCAGATGGGATAGTTCGCGCGACCGTTCGCTCAATTCGTCCATACTGACGGCGGAGACGGCCAAGTCGATTGCCGCGATGGCGAAGTTCAGGTCATCTGGGTTGAACGGCACGCGCGCTTTCATGCGATCGGCATATAGAACGGCGCGCGTAGTGCCTTCGACGATCACCGGCACACAGATCACCGAGCCGCTGCGATGGTCCACCAAGCTTTGCGCCTCGGCATAACGCACATCTGTACCAACGTTTTCCACCAACATGCCCTGGCCGGCCTCAATCACGTCGTACAATACCGAACGGCTCACGCCCAGCGGTGCGTCGGCGGCGATGCGTGCGCGCGGGGCCAGTCGAAACAACCCGTCGGTCTCGTCGACGCCGACAATCACACATCGATCCGCCGTCAGACAGCGCTGTAGCGCCGCGTGCATGATCTGCCAAAATGCACCGTTATCTTTCCGCGATAAGATCAAGCGGGCCAACGCATACAAGTCGTCGAGTCGCTGACGAATGACGGTCACCGGGTCAGTGGCGTCGCGTGCGTAGGTCGTGACGGCGTTTTCATCGGCGAGGTGCAGCGAACCGTCGGCGCTCGCGTGAGTGCGTGCGGCGCGATCACGTTCGGGGCCGAGGTAGGTGATTGTGAACGGTCGCACATCGATCACGTCGCCCTCAAGTAATTCAGCTTCGGCAGCTTTGCGACCGTTGACGCGAAAGGTCACGTTGGGGCCGACGGCCCGTACACGCCAGCCACTGGGGACGGGTTCGATCACGGCATGGCGCGGGCTGATATTGGAATGATCGAGCCGAATATCCGCCGCTGCCGCGCTGCCGATCAAAACGCCGTCTGAGTCAGCATCGAGTGCGATACGATCGACGAGTCTCAGTTCGCGCCGAATGACAAGGCGATGGGTTGGAGTAGTAGCCGCCTGCAATGGGGGACTCCGAATTGGCGTAGATGCCTGTCGCGAGGACGAAAACGTCCTATCATAACCGGAAATGACTGAATCGGGCGAGGTGTGACGCGGAGGGATGCGGATCGGTCGGCGTATTACGGTGCCGTAGCGGACGTCGTGCCGGCAACTCGCATCCCGCAATCACTTGACCGATATCAGTTGGCGGAGATGACGCTCCAATCCATCGTGATTGATCGAGATAAGGGATAAGACATATGACGCTGCGATTTTTGTTTTCGGGATTACTGCTTTTGGGATTTGTAGCACGGGCGGCCGCTCAGGATGCCGGTGGCGGAAATCCGAAAGGTCCACGATTCGAGTTGCGGCAGACCGAGATAGCCGTCGGGTCGTTTTGGCTCGATAGCCCAGCAACGGGCAGCTTTATTATTCGCAATGCCGGCGATGCGCCATTAGAGATTACCGATATCAGCGCGGCGCGTGGTATCAACGCCGTGTTGCAGCCGCCCGGAGCGATTACGCCGAAGGAGTCCGCCAAGCTATCGGTCACGTTTGATGGTGCGGAACTCGGGGCGGGGCCGTTTGATAAGACGATTTTCATTGCGAGCAATGACCCCACATCGAAGCGAACGCGACTCAAGGTCTCGGGTGAATGCAAACACTATGTATTGGTGACGCCCAAGTCAGCAGGTTTTGGCAAGTTGGTGGGGGCGGGTCGTACTGAGCGGATGTTACGCATCGTTAGTAATGACGATCGACCGCTGAAGGTTGAAATCGATGCCCGCGAACAATTGAGGCGCTTCAAGGTTGAACTCATCGAAGTAGTTCCGAAAACGCAATACGCGTTGTATATCAATACAAAGCCGCCGTTTCCGATTGGAATGCACTCCGAAACGATTCGCTTGCGCACCGACCATCCGAGGCAGCCGCTGATCGAGGTGGATGCCTTTGCCATTCAGCCGGAATCGATAGAAGTGCTTCCCAAGATCATCACACTGCGACCGACGAGTTATAACGGTTTGGTCGCGGGTAAGCCGTCGGTGCAGGTCGTTTCGGTGACCAATCGCGGCGATGCGCCGGTGAAAGTCACGAAGGTCAGATGTAGCGATGAGTCGGTCGAGGCACAGGTTTCGGAAGTATATGAAGGTCGTCAGTATCGCGTCTTGGTAACGCTGCCCGCCGATTATGAGCCGCCGGGGACCGGCGCGGATGTGCTGATTGAAACAGATAGCGAGGCACAACCTTTGTTAACCGTGGGAATCGGACGGCTAAATTCGAGGCGCGCCGAGTCTACCGCGTCGGCAGCAGGGAAAGACACCAAGCCCAAGACCCGGCAAGCAACTTCAAAGAAGAAGAAGCGCAAGCGGCGACCGGTGCTGGATACAGTGGGTAAGCCGGCACCGGCGTTCAGTTTGACGACCACAGCGGGTACGCCTTTATCGAATACCGAATTGAATTATCACCCGGCGACCGTGTTAAACTTTGTCGCGCCCAATTGTGGGTTTTGTAAGCGGCAAATCCCCAAGCTTGAAAAGGTGCGCGCGGAATACGAGGCGCAAGGTGTGCGTTTCGTCAACGTGGCTCAAAAGATGCGGATTGATTACGAGCCGGAAGAAGTGGCGTCGATCCTGAGTGATTTGGGTCCGGGAATGGAAATCGCGATCGATAGCGGCAACAAGGTGGGGCGGCGTTTCAAGGCGACGGCTTATCCGTGTTTGATTATCGTGCGGCCCGATGGCGTGATTGATGAGGTGGTAAGCGGCAACAAGCGCGACATCGCCGAACGTGTTGGACGTCGGTTGGACGGTCTGCTGCAATAGAAAATAAAGTAGGCTTGGTTAGAGGACCCACGCCGCCGATGGTGAATGTGTCTACCAATTCTTGGACGCTGACTTCGACCTAAGTCATTTTGCAGAAAGCATCGTTGTGGCACCGCCGTCTCGGCGGTGAAAACAGGCGAGACGCCTGTGCCACAGTCAATGATTCTTTCTGCCTGTCCACTTAGCAATGGTTTCATGCTCTTCGGTTCGCCATACATGTGCGATGTGTGTGCGATAACGTCTTCGACCTATCAGCAAGATTTGAACGATTTTTAGAGAAGGTCTGACTCGTCAAAAAGGAGCGGTCCGAAGTGATGGTCCGTTATGCGGTGGTCCGCTTTTACAGTGCGCGCGAACTTTCATAAATCTTTGTCCCAAAACCAGTTGATTGCGACGCGTGGTCGGATTAAAGTGATAACAAGGAAAGTCGGGGGACGACTGTTCTGGTTGCTGCGTACTGGGGGAATGCGGGATTGAAGCGTTCAGAATCACTGCTTCAATTCAGGCTCCGAAACAGTTCCAATGCCTCGGGCAATGGCAGCAGTTAGATACTTGTCGCTTTTTCGATCGATCCCGTCCGCCGCTTGTCGGCGTTAAACGCTAAAGCAAAATTGAATACGCGTGTTACCGCGGTCATGCATCGCCCGGGAGGAGACTTCCCACCGATGTGTACCGTGCAAGAAGGAATCCGGTTGCGAGGAACCTTTGGTTTTTTTGAGGGACTATTGAGATGCGTCGATTCTTAGCTGTTTGTTTGTCGTTATGTATGGCGTCCGCCATCGGAGTGCGCAGCGCGCAGGCCGAGACGCGGACGTTCTCGTGTGATGATTGTCCGTTGCCGATTCCGGCAACCCAAATCCCGCCGCAAACGGAAGGGGATATGGAGCCGTCGATCATCGAACTCTTCGAGACGGGATGTTTCATCTCCGATGTCAATGTGCGGGTGATCATTGATCACACGGCGCGTGGCGATCTCGACATCTTTCTGGTTCACGATGCGCTCCCGCTCGGTCCTGGACCGGAAGACGTGCGCGTTCAGCTGTACAACGAAACGGGCAGTACTTGCAACGACATCGAAGTGACCTTCGACGACGCTGCTGATTTGAGCGTCAACGCCAACTGCGGCTCCGGTGGCGGTTGTGGCTCGTGCGACAATCGGGTGCGCCCGGAAGGTGACGGCCCCGGCGGTGATGCCGATTCGCTTGATGTTCTCAACGGTCGCGATCCTCAAGGTCGCTGGATTCTTCAGATTCAGGACGAAGAAACCGGCGATGTTGGTGCGTTGCTCTTCTGGGAACTGGAAATCTCTTACACGTCTCTCGACGGCGACACGATTGCCGATTGTTTCGACAACTGTCCCGGTATCGACAACGAAGATCAGCTCGACCTCGACAACGATGGCCAAGGCAATGCGTGCGACATGGACGCGGACGGTGATGGCGTCGATAACGGCGACGATCCGGAACCGCTCAACGCCCTCATTTGCGGTGACCAAGACGGCAACGGTTGCGATGACTGTGCTGCCAACAACAATAACGATTTTGATGGCGACGGGACCTGCAACGCCGCCGACAACGATGATGACAACGACGGTATCATCGACCGCGACGATACGCATCCGCGCAACCCCGATCTGTGTCAGGATCTCGACGCCGACGGTTGTGACGACTGCTCGGGTGGTGCCGGCCCTGATCCGGCCAACGATGGTACCGACACCGATGGTGACGGCACCTGTGACGTTGGTGACGAGGATGACGACAACGATGGCGTGCTAGACACGAGTGACCCGGCCCCGCTCGATGACACCGAGTGTGGTGTCGATGCCGATGGCGATGGTTGCGACGACTGCGCTGCCGGTGCCGGTTTCCCCGATGCCGCCAACGATGGCAACGACGCCGACGGCGACGGAATCTGTAACGCGGGTGACGCGGATAACGATAATGATGGCGTCAATGATCCCGACGATTCCAACAACAACAATCCCAACCTGTGCCGCGATGCCGATGGCGATGGTTGTGATGACTGTTCGAGCGGCACTGACGATCCGGCCAACGACGGTGCAGACCTCGATGGTGACGGGATCTGCAATCTCACTGACAACGATCGCGATGGCGACGGTGTCGATAACGCCACGGATCCGAACCCAGACAATGGCACCGATTGTGGTGACTCGGATGGTGACGGCTGTGACGATTGCTCCAGCGGCACGTTTGACCCGGCCAATGACGGTACCGACACCGATGGTGATGGTCAGTGTGACCTGAGCGATCCGGATGATGACAACGATAGCGTGTCGGACGGCACCGAAATCGCCAACGGCACCGACCCGCTCAACGGTAATGAGTGTGGCGATAGCGATGTCGATGGTTGCGATGACTGTGCGGTTACTGGAATGCCGACGCCTGCGACCGATGGTGGCGATCTCGATAACGACGGCATCTGCGATCTCGGTGATGCCGACGACGACAATGACGGCGTCAATGATGGCCTCGATACCGCCCCGATTCACCCGAATCGCTGTGGCGACTTCGATGGCGACGGTTGCGATGACTGTACCAACACCGGTGCCGATGGTTCCGGCGGTGATCCGCTCAACGACGGCACCGACACCAATGGCGACGGCATTTGTGACGATGGCGATCCCGATGCGGATAGCGATGGCGTACTCGATGTTGATGACGCATTCCCAACCGATCAAAACGCCTGTGGCGATGCCGATGGCGATGGTTGTGATGATTGTTCCGTCACCGGTGCCATGGGTGCCGGGGCCGATCCGAACAACGATGGTCTCGATACCGATGGCGACGGCATCTGCGATGCCGGCGGCATGGATAACGACCTCGATGGCGATACCGTCAGCAACGGTAGCGAAGGTGGTTTTGGAAGCGATCCGCTCGACATCACCGAATGTGGTATCGATAACGACGGCGACGGCTGCGATGACTGTGCGGCCGGCCTTGGCGGTCCAGATCAAGCAAATGACGGCACCGATACCGACGGTGACGGCATCTGCGATGACGGCGACGCTGACGACGATGGTGACGGCGTTGATGACGGCGTCGATACCGATCCGACCGATCCGTTCGAATGTGAAGACGCCGACGGCGACGGTTGTGATGACTGTGCGGTAACCGGTGGCCCAGCAGACCCGGCCAACGACGGTGAAGACCTCGATGGTGATGGCGTTTGCGATGATGGTGACAGCGACGACGACGATGATGGAGTCGTCGATGGGCAGGATCAGTTCCCGAACGATCCGAATCAGTGTCGCGATCTGGACGGCGACGGTTGTGATGACTGTTCGTCCGGCACCGAAGACGCCGCCAACGATGGTCTCGACACTGATGGCGACGGCCTATGCGATGCCGGCGACGGCGACGACGACAACGACGGCGTGGCTGACACCAATGACAGCGCTCCGCTCGATCCGACGCAGTGTGCCGATACCGACGGCGACGGTTGTGATGACTGTGCCGTGACTGGCCCGCTTGGGTTGAACGCCGATCCGGCTAACGACGGTGCGGACTTCGATGGCGACGGCATTTGTGACGGCGGCGACGCCGACATCGATGGCGACGGTGTCGATAACGGTGCTGATCCCGATGACATGAATCCTGACGTTTGTGGTGATGCCGATGGCGATACCTGCGACGATTGTTCGGCTGATGAAGCCGATGATCGCGACGGTGACGGCATTTGCGACAACGGTGATGATGACATCGATGGCGACGGTGTGTTGAACGGTGACGATGATCGACCGAACAACCCGCGCCGCTGCCGCGACACCGACGGTGACGGTTGTGACGACTGTTCGATCACCCGCGGCGATGGTTCGGGTGGTGATCCGGCCAACGACGGTACCGACACCGATGGTGACGGCACCTGTGACGATGGTGACACCGACGACGACAACGACGGCGTAGATGATGGCGACGACATCGCTCCGCTGCTGCCGAACATCTGTGGCGACAGCGACAACGATGGTTGCGACGACTGCACCAACGGCACCAACGATCCGGCCAATGACGGCACGGATACCGATGGTGACGGCGCATGTGACGTCAGCGATGAAGACAGCGATAACGACGGTGTTGATGACTTCAACGACGCCGATCCGCTGGACGCTAACGTCTGTCGCGATGTCGATGGTGACGGTTGTGACGACTGCACCAACACCGGTGCCGACAATTCGGGTGGCGACCCTGCCAACGATGGTCTCGACACCGATGGCGACGGTCTGTGCGACGGCGGTGACGATGACGACGACAATGACGGAGTCGATGACGGTACGGATACCGATCCGCTCGATCCGACACTGTGTGGTGACGCCGATGGCGACGGTTGCGAAGACTGTTCGAACTTCGACGGCACCAACGACGGCTTCGGCCCGCTGCCCGATTCGAACACCAACAATGACGGCCCCGACAACGATGGCGACGGTGAGTGCGATGACTTCGACCTCGACGACGACAACGATGGCGTTGCCGATACCGACGACGACGCGGTATTCAACCCGAATATCTGTCGCGACACCGATGGCGACGGTTGTGATGACTGTGCCGTGACCGGTGCCGACATGTCGGGTGGTGATCCGGCCAACGATGGCTTGGATACCGACGGTGATGGCGTTTGCGACCTGTCCGATGGCGACGACGACAACGACAACGTGTCGGATGCTACCGAAGAGGACCCGAATGCCGCCGGTGGTGTTAGCGATCCGAAGGACAACTTCAGCTGCGGTGACCGTGACAACGACGGTTGCGACGACTGTGCTGTGCTTGGTGAATTCATCGATGAAGCCACCAACACCGCCGACGATGGTCTCGACACGGATGGTGATGGCATCTGCGATGCGGGTGATGCTGATATCGATAATGACGGCGTCGAAAATGACGTCGAGTTGTCGAGCAATGTCGCCACTGGCGGTGCCAGCGATCCGACCGATCCGTCAAACTGTGGCGATCGCGACAGCGATGGTTGCGACGATTGTTCGAACTTCGACGGCACCAACGACGGCTTCGGCCCGAACCCTGACTTCACCATGGATGCCAACGGTAAGTTCGCTAACGACGGTCCCGATGCTGACGGTGATGGCATCTGCGACGCCAGCGACGAAGACCGCGACAACGACGGTGTTGACGATGCGCTCGATAGCGATCCCGACAACCGCTTCGAATGTCGCGACCTCGACGGTGACGGTTGCGATGACTGTGCCAGCGGCTTCGACCGCCGCGAGGCGGATGGTGCCGATACCGACGGTGACGAACTCTGTAACGATGGCGATCCGGACGACGACAACGACGGCGTCCCTGACGACGTGGACAACTGCCCGCTGCTCAACAACCGCAACCAGAACGACCTCGACGGCGACGGCCTCGGCGACCCGTGCGACCCGGACGACGACAACGACGGCGTCCCTGACGACGTGGACAACTGCCCGCTGCTCAACAACCGCAACCAGAACGACCTCGACGGCGACGGCCTCGGCGACCCGTGCGACCCGGACGACGACAACGACGGTGTTGAAGACGGTGACGATGCCGAACCGTTGAATCCGTTCGCTTGTAAGGACGACGATGCCGACGGTTGTGACGACTGTTCGAGCGGTCGCTTCGATCAGGAAAACGACGGACCCGATGCCGATGGCGACGGTGCGTGCGACACCAACGATCCCGACAACGACAACGACGGTCTGCCGGATGACGAAGATCCGCAGCCGAATAACCCGTTCGTTTGTGGTGACTCGGATGGTGACTTCTGCGACGACTGTGCAGTGACGGGTGGTCCGGCCGAGCCGGCCAACGACGGCAATGACTTCGACGGCGACGGCCAGTGCGATCTGGGCGACTTCGACGATGACAACGACGGCGTGGCCGACTTCCTCGACTTCGATCCGTTCGATCCGAATGTGCAGGAAGCACCGCCGGCCGGCCAGGGTATCCCGGGCCTCGGTGGTCTGCAGATCGACGCGGTCATTCCGTTCCCGCCGCTGTTGCCGGTGCCCGTCTGTGGCTTCGGTCTGGCGATCGGTATGCCGGCGATCGTGCTCGGTATCTTCGGCATGAAGCGCCGCGTGCGTCGCAACCGCAAGCAGGGCAAGAAGGCTGCTTAAGGTTGGCGGCTAACGTCCCCCATCCCTCGCTACGCTAAGGGATGGGGCACCCGTAAGGGTGATGCGTTGCTGGCACAGATTGACTAACAACTCAAGGGCTCGAATCTCTGGTGAGGTTCGAGCCCTTTTTCTATTTTCGAAGTGGTATGTTGTGAGGCTGCGGGTTGGTCGAGGAGTGCAACGTTTGGCTCCTTCTCGCTCGCAGGGAGAGGGTTGGAGATAGGGCTGCGGATTCGGGCTTGGTTCGATTCGTTTTTTCAGAAATGGGGCGCGTTGCATGTGTCGGCTTTCCCAAAGTCTTCGCTGTGCCAGGGCGTGGGGTACCCTGAAGGCACTGAAACCGGTCCTGGGTTGACGTGTGATACGGATCCAGTTTCCAACTGGGCTTAAGCCAGAAGGAAGTAAATGCCGCTGAAGTACAAATGACCCATGGCGTGGCTGAACACTCCACTCCGATTTGGTGCAAGATGAAAATGGAATCGGTATGAGTACCGTGTGCCCGAACAACTCGAATTTCATAACGAGTGTTGATTCGAAAGGTTCAATTACGCCGAAGGCGTTTTGCCCATTAGCCCAGGGTTGCCGCGTCAGCGGCTACCCTGGGATAGGGAATCTTGTATCGATTCAACTCTGAAAGAGTTGCGACATCGCGCGAGTCGTGCGGGCCGCAACCCTTTCAGGGTTGAAGAGCGTGTTACCGACGTTTCCCCGGGGTAGCCGCAGTCGCGGCAACCCCGGGCTAGGTGTCGTAACGCCTTCGGCGTACAGATCTGGTCTGAAGGCTTTCCGATTCAAATGTAGCGGGTTGGTGCGACATTCCGGGCGCAAGATGACCAACATTCCGAATTCTGTTGTCATTTGCGATACACGATTCGTGCGGGCAATGTGGGACTCACTACGAGGAGGTTAGCGACGAGTGGTCGTCCACCACCCCTCGCTGTGTTAGGGAGTGGGCACCCGGCGTTATCTGGCGACGGACTCTGTAAACTTCGACGACGGGTTAGTGCGTGCATTCGGGACGCATCCAACGAACTTCGGCTGCGGGTTTATGCACTTCGGCTGCTTATGTCCCCCACCCCTCGCTGCGCTAAGGGGTGGGGCACCCCGCCATCTCGCATTTTTTTGTGACGTATATTGTGGTTGCGTGGTGCGTCGAAGGACGTACCACGCGGTTTGAATTTGCACGTTCTCAACGAGAATGTTCGTCGCGTCGTCATCGATTACCATACCCACATGGCTGGATTATTCGACGGTACATCTTTGGAACGCCCCGTCACCTGTGCGGTCTGCGAGAAATCGCTAGACGAGTGCAAATGCCCGCGCGGCGCGGATGGTGATGTGTTGCTTCCGCAAGATCAACAGGTGCGCGTGCGGCGCGAGCGGCGCAAGGGCAACAAGATGGCGACGGTCGTGACGGGGTTGGACCCGGTGGCGACGGATTTAAAGGTGCTGCTGAAAGAACTGAAGAACCGCTGCGCTGCCGGTGGGGGCGTGACGGCGGACGGGCTGGAATTGCAGGGCGATCATCGGGATAAATTGGTGAAGGCTTTGAAAGAAATGGGCTACGCGGCGAAAGCAGCGGGAGGGTAGGTCGGCGTGCCTGCGAAGCATCGCGAGAGCATCTGGGATCGAGATCTGATGCCGAAGGTCACGACGGCATCATTCGGATGGATACGGATCTTGCTCAATCGATGTCCGCAAGATGTGCCGCGCGCCTTGTGGCATCACGTGCGGCGGCGCGTGGGTTGGATCGCCGCGGCGTTGATGGTGCCAATTGTCTTGATGTTTGCGGTGACGATTTACTGGGAATATTTTGCGCGAACAAATTTCATTGTCGGCTCGTTGCGTATTAGCAGCTTCATAGATTTGTTGTATGTCTCCTTTTTGCTCGGGTTGTTGTTGATCATGCCGGTCATAGCGCAGCTCACGGCCAAGTCGCTTCGACGGCGCATCCGCACTCACGACGGGAATATCTGCCTCGATTGCAGCTACGCCCTTAAAGGGCTGGGACAAAGCGGCAAGTGTCCGGAATGCGGCGCGGGATTCAATGTCAGTTCCAATCGCAAAGCCTGGGCGCGACAGTTTCCCGGGCTTTGGGGCGATGATGACCCGGATCACTCGTCAGGGGATGACCGCAGTTCTTTTTTGCGGCGGTCGATATGGACGCGCCCGCTGTTCAACTCCTCCGTTACGGTCCAGCTTGAGGTTCGACGCGTTTTATGGGGTCGGCGTCCGCCGCGCGTGGTTCCGGCCCTATGGCGCGAACTGATGGATGAATTGTGGTTGGCCCGCATGCTGTTTTGGATATTACTGATGGTCTTGGCGGCCTTGTTCGTTGGGTTCCTAATACAGCAGTTCTTTGGTGTTGCGCCGCTTCCGATCCCAACTAGTGCACAGTTTTGGTTGTGCTGGTTTCCCATTTACTGGGTCAACTATCTTGTCGCGGCGCTTCGAGTGAGAAGCGTGTCTCGCGCGATGCACGCGAAACTGGAGAAGTATCACGGACAGTTATGTACCGCGTGTGGTTACGTTCTTGCCGGGCATGAAGACAGCGGAACCTGCCCGGAGTGTGGCGAGGACTACTCTATTGCCGATGCGCAAGAACAATGGGAGCAGAGTTTTCCCGATTTTTCGTGGTCGGTGTATAGGAAGGTGATTGACAGCGCTCGTTGATGTCGTGTTTCAAAGAGTCAGAAATCGACGATGGGTTCAGGGATTGGATTGGCATCTTCTATCTGAATGTTTGCTCGAAGTGCATCAGAATTATCATGCTGGTAAATTGACGCAATGACGCAACCAGATCGCCAAACAATTCAACTCCCCGGCGTGTGGCACTTGCTACTACGTCGTAAGCCGGATGGCACGCCGATGGCCGTCTGGACGCATCTGACGGAAACGGACGGGCGTGCCGCGCGAATGATGACCGTTGGGCTAGCCATGTTTGTGGGCGGGCTGTTGCTAGCGATCGTTGCGGCGATTTTTGAGATATCTCGTGGGCTGTCGACGTGGATCGACGTGTTGCGAACGATCGGTGGTCTATCCATCTTATTCGCGGCGATCCCAATCGTGCGCGGTCAGCGACGGGCGGTGCACAGCTTTCGCGAATTTCTCCAAGAGCACCAGCGATTGGTTTGCTTTGCGTGCGGTTACATCCTCAAAGGATTTGATCAAGACCCAGTCGTTTGCCCGGAGTGCGGTCGGCACGAAACGCGGTCGGTAATCCAGCAGGGCTGGCGACGGAGGTTGGTCGGGTTTTGGTATAAGGAGCCGATCGGGCCGGGGGTGGGCGTTTGATCTTCGCGACGGTGGGTATCCCAGTGGGGCATCGATCTTAAAGCCGCTCGTATCTGCAGGATGATTTGCAACGCCGACCGCGTAATTCGCTAATGGCCCTAAAGAGGCATCGTCGCGGTAATGGATCGGTGAATAAATTGAGTGTCCGTTTTGCGAAGACGCGTTTGGGAACGGCCAAACTCGGTTGCAATGGGCGAGCGTGTCTGTGCTTGTAGGGGCTTGGAGCATGCATCGTTGTGTTCTTATTGAGCGTGATCCTATGATAGGGTGGGTTATTCGAACACGCATTGTGTCTTGAGGGCGGCTACCGATCTCGTCTGTCAGGAGAGCCCGTATATTGCCAATGGAACTATGTTGTGAAAATACCAAGTGTAATCAGCTTTGTCTTATTGATCAGGCCTAGCCTGACGCCGGTCGCGATCTGGGAAATATTGACTGAGGCAGATCGCAAGGCGTTGCTTACTGCGCGCGCATGGATCATTCTTGGCGTCGTCGGTTTCTCACTTCTAATGATTACGCCTTTGTTGGGTTCTGGCCCACTTCATGGCGTAGTCCTATCCGTATCCGTCATGTCGTTCATAGGATCGGGTGTTTGCTTGCTGTTGACGAAGGACGTTGCTGCCGTCTCCGTGCATAGGTATTTGAATGATCTTGAATCACCATTTTGCTTCGAATGCGGGCTGCAGCCCGTCATTTCTCTCAATGGCCAACATATGCATTGTGATTGTGGAAGAGAGTTGGCGACGAACACACTCCCATTTCTCCACTTCCCTTACGGTATAGAAATCCTGTTTCGATATCGATCCGGGGCGACGGCAGTAGGGGCATGGAACTATCTCATGCGGCAGAACCGTACGTCGACGGTCCTACTGAATGCGGGAACGCTCTTGTTCTGGTCGGGTGCGACGACGCTAATTCTCGGGATGAGTCCTCTTATGTATCCGTGGCAACCTCAGGTGAAAATATTCTTTTTTGTGAATACGATGCTGATTTTTCCAGGGCTTATTTGCCTATCTGTCGGACTTCAAAAAGGCCTTTTTGGTTTCCGATCTTGGATGCGGGAATGCGAATTCGAGCTTTGCCTCAAGTGCGGTTACGCATTGAAAGGTGCGGATGGTATATGTCCGGAATGTGCCTGGGCATTTGATCGGAGAGCTTTGACGCGGGCTTGGGGCCGGCTTATCGGTGACGCCGCGTTGAATTCAGGTGGCTGGCTAATGAAAGACGAGAATGATTGTTGACTAGCGTTTTTGGGTTCAGTAAAATGTTTAAACAAGTGGTGGGTGACATTCTGCTCGTGTTTCGCAGTTGTTGCTGGCCCGAAATGACAGACGTCCCTTTCCCATTATCTGGCAGGTTCAAATGAGTTATCACAAGCTATCCATCATATTCGTATTGCTGGTTCTGATTCCAGCGACGTCTACCCGCGCTCAAGAGCAAATTCACGTCGGCTTTCTCTGGCACATGCATCAGCCGATTTATTATCCCTATGAATCGGTGGTTCAAACGGCTCAGTTGCAGCGTTATTCGTTTCCGCTGCTCGACGTGTTTAACTCGCGCTTCGGCCCTTATAACCCTTGGCCGCGCGATGCGATTCAGGCCGGCTTGGGGCTCTCGCATCTCGGGGCGCAGGTCAGTTTTAGCGGTTCGTTGATCGAGAACCTAAATGACCTCGAATCAGCGGGCATCAACGGCGGCATGTGGAACAATTGGTCGGGGGCGTACAAGCAAGCCGTCGGTTGGCAAACGGCGTTAGCCAATCCGCGACTCGATATGACGGCCTTTGGTTATCACCATCCGCTCATGCCGCTGCTCGATGATGAAGATATCCGCATGCAGATTCAACTGCACAAACTCATCTTCGATCGCACCTGGGGCAACAACAACGGCAGCTTCGAAGAATACACGCGCGGTATGTTTCCGGCGGAAACGGCATTTAGTACGCGCATGATTCCGGCGCTGGTGGCCGAAGGCATCGACTGGGTGCTGGTCGATAACATTCACTTTGACCGTGCGTGCGAGGGTTATCCGCATACCAACGCCTCCAACCTCTATCCGCCGAACAAGGCCGATCAAATCAACCCCAATCCTGCGGACAACGGTGGGGCATGGGTGCAACTCAATAACCTATGGGCGCCGAGCCAAGTCAGTGCGCCGTTTGGCTATCAACCGCATAAGGTGCAGCACGTTGATCCGGTGACGGGCGCGATCTCGCAAGTTGTCGCCGTACCGGCCGCGCGCTATGAAGGCAATGAAGACGGGCGTGGTGGTTACGGTGCCTTTCTTTATGACACGGTGATGGATCAATATCTGCAATACAACACCGACGCGGCTCATCCGATGTTTGTCGTATTGCATCACGATGGTGACAACTTCGGCGGCGGCAGCGAAGGCTATTACAACGGTAACTTTCAGAACATGGTCAATTGGGTCAGCAATGATGCGGACTACGATGTTTCGACCGTACAGGATTACCTGCAGCGCTTCCCGGTTGATACCAACGATGTGATTCACGTCGAAGATGGTTCGTGGGCCGGTGCTGACAATGGCGATCCCGAGTTTAAGAAGTGGCTCGGCGATCCCGGTCCCGATGGTTGGAGCCCCGACCGTAACAGTTGGGCCGTGCTGACGGCGGCGAAAAATCGCGTGTTCACCGCCGATGCCGCCGCGCCGGTGGGCAACCTTGCCAACGTGATGGACGGCGTCGGCAGCAGCACCGAGCGGGCGTGGCAATACCTCATGGCGGCGGAAGCGAGCGACCATTGGTATTGGGATGGCACCGAGATTTGGGATAGCAACGTCACGCGCGGCAGCAATCAGGCCGTAATTCACGCCGATGTGGTTTTGGCGGGCGTGAGTGCCGAAGCAGTCGCGCCGACGGTCTTTTTGCCGCAGCGCGAACCATATAACCCCGGTGGATTCGAATGGGGTCAAACGCCGGAGCCGAGCGATTTTGAAGTGTGGACGTTTGTGTACGACGTTAGCGGCGTAAGCGATGTGACGCTCTATTGGCGCGTGGATGTTGACGGCGAAAACCCATTAGCGTCGGTTCAGAATGAAACATTTGCCGGCGGCAGCGAAGTGGGCGCTTGGACCGCCACCGCCATGACCGCGCAAAGCCAACCGCCGCGACCGGCAGGGATTTTGGCGCCGAGCTATATCGCCACGCGCTACAGCGCGATGATCACCGGTCAGCAGGATGTGTTGATCGATTACTACGTCGAAGCGATGGACGGGCAGGGTAACGTGAAGCGCTCGCCGATTCAGCATGTGTACGTTGGCCAAGCGCAGGTAGCCGGTGGTGATGCGGTGACGCTGGTACCCGAGTTGCCGATCGCAGGCCAATCTGTAACGGTACAATACGATCCGGCGGGCCGTGTGTTGTCGAATGCGACGAATGTCTACATTCACTTCGGCTTTAATGGTTGGACAGGTGTGCCCGCGACCGACCCGGTGATGACGTGGAACGCTGTAGAAGAAGTCTGGGAATACGACGTGTCGTTGCCGACGACCGCAACGCAGTTGAACGTGGTGTTTAACGACGGTGCAGGCACATGGGATAACAACAACGGGCAGGATTGGAACTTTGCGGTCGATGGCGGTACGCCGGGGCCGATGTGGATGATGGACGGCACGCTCGATGCAACGGCGGAACTGGTCGCAAGCAACGCGGGCTTGTCGCTCTATGCAGGGTTGATCGGTGACGAGTTATATGTCGCGACCGACGACGCGGGCGAGGGTAACGATCACTTCATCCTGATCGCCCAAACGCCGGGGGCAATGCAAAACGCACCGTGGGCGAAGGGCGGACAAGTGGCCGCGTGGGATGTGTTCCTTGCCGATGAAAATAGCAACGACTACGCCGGTTGGTTCGACGCGGTTGGCGCGACGGCCGTGGCAACAGGCGCGAACGGCGGCGTGTTGGAAGGCACGATCAACCTGGCCCAGCAATATGGCAGCGTGCCGAGCGCAATTTATATCGCAGTCGCGGCCTACGGCGATGCCGACGGCGGCGCGCTGATGATGCAAGTGCCGGTTAGCGTGAACGCCGATAGCAATGTCGACGCCAACGAATACGCACTGTTCAACCTCGTTGTCGACGCCTTTGGTGATTGCGACCAGAGCGGCGCGACGGATCTGAATGACGTCGATTGCTTGGTCACGGCGCTACTCAGCGGCGGCAACCCCGCGGCGGATATCGATGGCGATGGTTCGGTCGATGGTCGCGATGTGGGGGCGCTAGTGGCGGCGTTGATCGGCGGGTAAGTCGCGCTAGAGAAATCTGTTTAACGGTGGCGAAGTTGCTGTGATACCGGCAAATAAACCGGTACGCCTTCTCTTTTTGTTGAGCCTGGTTCAAGCGCTACGACGTTTAAGTCGTTCGGTAGAAAGTATCGTTGTGGCACCGCCGTCTCGGCGGTGAAAGTAGGCGAGACGCCTGTGCTACCCTCGATGATTTTTTGGATATTCCCTTAGTTCGTTCAACGACTACCAAGTGTGCTTCACATAAAGCGGCGGGCCGATGTCGAGTATCTCGACGTTGAGATACTTGATCGGTGTTCGCCTGCCTTTTTCGACTACGATCGTCTTCGTGCCGACGGTTTTCTTGTCGTAGACTGTGCACTCGATTCGCGCACCGGTGAGTTCGTCGGGCGGTCTTTTGGTGACATCTTTGGTCGTATTGGTGATGAAGATGTGAGCGATGCCGACGCCGTTCGTATCGGTAATGCCGCAATACTTCGGCGGGTTGGGGTGCTTCGGGAACGAGCCGGTCGATTTGTCTTCGACGATGAAAAGGGTGTGAATGGCTCCCTTGGGTTGTGCCTTCCCCGTCAAGTTTCTTACCAGATTTTCAGTTTTCCAATTGAGAATGACGGTCGCATTATCGACGGGTTGATCGGTGCGCTGGTTGGTCACCCTGAATTGGACGGACTGCACGGTCGTCGAAACAGGATTGCAGCCGCTGCTTGCGATGGTAATTAACGCCACGGTTGCCCAACAAGTTTTGGAATAGCTTCGATGTTTTTGCATCATACTACCGGCCTCCGTCGCATTTGAGCCCGAATTTTGCGGGTCAGTGGGCGTGTTGTCGATAAAATCGCAGCATTGGCACCTATTTATGGAACGAAACCCACGGCTGAGTCGTTCCATCAAAGTACTACCGGAGATTGAATCATGTTGGTGCGACTGTTGCGATTCTGTTTTCTTTGCATGTTGGGATTGAGCTTTAGCGGTTGTGGGGTAAAGCCATCATCTACCGTCAAGCTATCTGATCCCGATCTCGTTAGAGTGCCGGGCACCAATCAGCATATTTGGACGAATTGCCATAGGCGGTGGTTTGTCAGAGGGCGCATAACCGACAGCGCTGGCGACCCGCTTCCTGGTGTGCAGGTTTCTGCCCATTGTGGTATCGGCACGTTGATGAAAACCGGTCAGACAGTCACTGATGATGAAGGGCGATACTACTTGCGCTTCGCGACGGCGTATCAGCTCGCCAGCAGTGACACGGACATGCAGTTTGCCAATATTAGCCCATCGTTTCCCGGAATGGTTGAGCGTAATCTCGGCCGTGCGGGCGAACTATTAATGGCAAGAGATCAACCGACAGATGAGGAGCTTGCGTACTGGAATGTTGACGCCGAGCGCGTTCTGATCCGACGCGAAGGGAGGCACGTCGACTTCGTCATGGTACCCGCGGCGATCGTGCGCGGGCGCGTTACCGACAGCACCGGTGCGCCGGTTGCGAATACGTCGATCTGGCTTGATGCCGATGAATTGCCGCCGTCATCCAGCGTGTTGGCCAGCGCGACGACCGACGAGAACGGGCGCTTTGAATATACGGAAGTGCCGCCGGGTCAGGTGTGGTTGACGATGCCGGTTTCCGCGGATCCTTGTAAAGAAGTTGATTCGGCGAAAATCCAGTGCGATGCCGCGATGGCGTATGAAGTTGAGTTGACGCTGCGACGAGCACCGGCAGAGGGATTGGATGTGCGTCTTATCAAGCGTGTCGCCGTTGCACATGTGGGCCGTTCTTGAGGTAATAGGCACGCGTCTAATTTCGCTTTCGTGCTGTGCTTATTTCGGGCCTTGCATATCGGGTATGGCCTTCATTCCGCGTTATTGGTCGGGCTCAATCAGAATCGTCGTAAATTTGGGCGTGGCGATGCGTGTGGTTGGCTGTGCGCGAGCGTTATTTGGCCTATGGATGCGCGATCTTTCAATGAGCGACCGCCGCATCGGGTGGTGCACTATGTGGGGCGGATGAATTGGGTTACGGCGCTGTCGATCGTCGGCGGTATTTTGGTGCCGTTGTTGTACTTGATCGCGTTAAAGAAGACCGGCACCACGCGGATCGAATTGCTCTGGTGGGCAGGCGGTTTGACTGGCTTGGTGGGCGTGGGGATGATCGCGTGTTGGTGGCGTTTGCGTGCGGCGCGGCAGCGAATCGAAGCGCTGGCCGCGGCGATGGATGCTTCGTCATTGGATGCGAATACGCGGGCGGCGGGGGCGCTGTTCTCGGATGTCGCCGTGTTGCAGCCCGACACCGCATTTCTCAAGGGCTACGCGCAGAGCGGGCAGCCGCCGGGGGTGTTCGAGTTTTACAATCAAGCGCCGATTGATGCCGGCGCACCGTTCGATATCGAGTTTGAGCCGCGCGAGTTGGATGAAGCCAACCGATCGATGTTGTTGCTCGACGAAGACGAAGCCGAGCGCGCCGATCCGCACGACGATCACGAGCTGAGTGATTTCGGTCGCCATGTGAAGCGCAACGCGATATTTGCCGGCGGTCTGTGGGTGGTTGTGCTGTATGTGTTAATCGTTGGATATTTTTTGGTGATGTCATATCTGCGGGGCCGCGTCGATTGGGAGCTGCCGCTTTATATGCTGATTCTGGGCAGCTTTCTGTTTCCGCGACGCGGCAAGGTGTTTAACGCGTTCGATTGGTTTCTGGTGCCGGGTGGCCTGCTGGCCCGGCGCAAACGACTGAAGCAGGGCGAAGCCAATACATTGCTGTTTACCCAACGCGAGTCGTCGTTGGTACTGGTGCAAACGCGCGAACGGTTATTTTGGGTGACGGTCGGCGATGGTAAGCGCAGCGCGCGACTGACGGTAACGCCGACGGAAGCGGCATATTTGTTGCGCGCCTGGCGCAGTGCGGTACCCGCACCGACGGTGGAGCGGTGTGGGGATTTTGTCGCAGCCTAACTATGAATGACGTTAGGACGTCAATTAGCGCCCCGGCACCGGCAGCCCTAGCTTCGCCATTACCATCTTCAAATCCGCCCAGCTCTTCTTCTTTTCATCCGGGCTGCGCAGTAGATAAGCGGGATGGTAGGTCGGCATCACGGGGATGGGGTCGCCGACGAGGCGGGTGCCGCTGACGTAGAAGTCGTGCCAGTTGGAGCGCAGGCGACCGATGCCGTCGCTGGTGCCGAGAAGCGTTTGGGCGGCGGGGGCACCGAGGGCGACGATGACTTCAGGGTTGATAATTTCGATCTGACGCAGCAGGTAGTTTTTACACGCGTGCACTTCGTCGGGGGCGGGGTTGCGATTGTTGGGCGGCCAGCATTTAACGATGTTGCAGATGTACACATCTTCGCGCTTCAGCCCCATGCCTGCTTCGATCATTTTGGTCAGCAGTTGACCAGCCTTACCGACGAAGGGTTCGCCGCTGGCGTTCTCATCGCGACCGGGGCCTTCACCGACGAACATGAGCCGCGCGGCGGCATGGCCGACACCGAAGACCGTCTTATCGCGCGTTTGATGTAAGCCGCATTTGGTGCAGCTTTTGACTTCTTCGTGGTCGATAACGCGGAGGCGCTCGACGCGTTCGTTGATGGCGGCATCGTCGAGTTGTTGCAGGCGAATGACGGGTTGGTTCGATTGCGACGGGCGCGCAGGTGATCGGCCTTGTGGGGTCGCAGTCGGGATGCGAACCGGCAGGGCATCGACACCGAAGAAGCGGTCGGCTTCGAAGCGGTCCTTAAGGGCTTGGGCGAGTTGGGTGGTGTCCATGGGTTATCTGTTTTTCATTCAATGGCGGCGATGCGCGGGTGATCGTGATGCATTGCGGATAGTCATCGTGATTCTTGGCGTTCGAACATATTTGTCCGCATCATGGCCGATTTTCGGGCGCATATTCGATTAGCGTTAAATTATTTCGTCTGCCGATGCGAACGGCAAATCACAGGTGGGATTTTCGTAGGCGGTGAGCGATTCATGTAGATCTGTTTTTCGTTGTGTCGCGGGTTTGGCGCAACCCCGTTGGGGTTGAATGTTTTTGGTGTCGCAGATACCCAGGGTAGCCGCCTGCGGCGTCAACCCTGGGCTAGTGGGCGTAACGCCGTTGGCGTATTGAGATGCGTTCGTTTCACAACTCTCACCCTTTTTAGAAAATTCGCCACTGAATTCGTATTCGCCATTGAAATGAATATTAATCGGGACAGGTTATTCTCAGATACAGTGATCGCGTTTTATTGCGCGTTCTGGAACGAATCAAATCTCAAATTGACCCTTACGGTTGTGCCGTAAATCGAAGGGTCGTGGCGTGAGCAAGCGACCGTATGTTACTAGGGCTGGCTAATCTCCCGCCGCCACCACGCGGTCGCCTTCTTTGATTTCTTCTGTCATCGTCATAATGCGACAGGCCGCGGCGCCGTGGCCGCTGAAGCGACGGTTGACGACGCCGGTGGCGATCACTTGCTCGTCGCGCACCACGCTTACGCGCTGATCATAAAACACGCGGTTGTCACCGATCTCGAATAAGAATGCATGGGCGGCGAGCTTGACGGCCGTGACGCGACCGTAGGTGGTGCCTGCGGGGATGTTAACGACATTGGCGAGCGCTTTGTCGATACGCTTACGAAGTTTCTTGTCGACCCGATCGCGGGCGGTATTAAGTTCTTCCACAACCACCGGCGAGCCCAGTGACGCGATTTCGATGGCTGCATCGAGACGCGCGTCGGGGTTGGTGGCCTGCAACAAATCGAGCAGCGTCGGTTCGGCGATATCGCCATGAAAGCGGGCGGCGAGGCGAACCAGTTCTTCTTGTTCTTCACGGCCGGCGCTGTCGACGAGGTTGCGCAGTTCGCGCGGTGAGATGATGCTCTGCGGCACAAGGTAGGAGGGAACGTAACGGTAATAGATTTCGAGCGTGAGGGTGTTGATGGCCGTCGAGTAGATACGCCCGCCGGTGCGGCCCCATTTGCCCCATCCGCGCCCGAAAGCCGGCCAACTGCCGTAGGCATGGCGTTTGTTATTGCGGGGGTCGGTCGGTCGTTGTTGGTACTCGAGTAGCGCCGACCGCAACGCGATATTCCAATCGCGCCAGGCGTCGCCGCCGACGTTAAACAACGCAAGCGTGCCGTAATACCAGTAGTACTCGCTATGCAAACCGTCGCCGCCGCGTTCTTGCAGTTTGTCTATTTCGGGCAGATCGCGGAGCAAGCGATTGGTTTGCAGTTGCGCGATCTCGTCGTCGAGGCGCAGGCCCAAGACTGCACGCGTAAATAAGCCGGTGGCGACCATCGCCGGGCCGTAGCGGCGTTTGATGTGAACGCGATTCTGGCCGCGCTTCGGGTTCTTTTTGCGATCGGCATACCAAACGCGACCGTCAGGTTCGGTAGCACGATCAAAGTGGCGGATAATCTTCAGGCGAGTCGAAAGCGGTACATCGATCCCGGCTGCGTATGCGGATTTCAACGCAACCACCACCCAACCCGTGATGCTGCTATCGTTGCGATTGGTTTGGCGGGCGGTGTAGTCCCAACCACCGCGCGGTTGTTGCGCGCGCACCAGATGCGCGACGGCGCGTTCGAGCGGTTTCTTCAGTACGGGATCGTTCGTCAGCGCATAACACTCCGCAACCGCAAGCGTGGCGACGGCGTCGTTGTAGATCTGAAACCCACTGCGCGATGCGAACGAACCGCTGGAATCTTGTTGCGCGAGTATGTAACTGAAAGATTTGGAAAGCGTTTCGGCGTAGGGGCCTTCTTGATGCGTATAGCCCGCACCGAGAAATGCAAGCGAAGCCAAAGCGCTGAGGCCGACGTCGATGGCGTCGCCGGAAAAATCGAGGGCTTGCTGACCGCAGCGATCGTTGCGCGGGCATTGGCGCTCGAAACGCGTGCGACTCCAGATGCCGTCGGGTCGTTGATGGGCTGCGAGCCAGGCAAGACCGTCGGCGACGGCGCGTTCGGTTTCGCGCGTGCCGCCGAAGCGTTCTACGGCGTCGCGATGGGCGCGTTGGGGCCGATTGCCAAGGGGGTTTTGTTCGACTTGTGCGCGGACGGCAGGGGAGATTACCGGGGCAACGGCTGCAATACAGCCAAGAATGAAACAAACGCGCTGAATAGAGGACGGCATGCTTGGCTGCCTTAGGGTCGTTGTGCCGATGTTAAGACATGGCGAGGTTGGGGCGTCGGCACGTGATTGTATGGCACGGCGACGGTGAATTAATAGCTTGTGGCGGAATTATTGCAGAAGGTGGGGATTGAGTTGAGCGCGCTCACGAAGATGCGAATGAATGGACGGGTTTGCTGCGATTATTCGGATAAGTCCCTCAGCCCTGGAACGGTAGGAGCACCTAGCATATTCAAGCGACGGTCGGGTCGCGCGCAAATGTCCCCCAGCCCCGGAGGGGCAGGGGCACCCCGTCTACGGGCACGCAGTCTACGGGAACCCAGTCTTCGGGTACCGCGTCTTCAGATATTGGGTAAAGGTACGCCTAACGCCATCGCCTTCGTTGTTGTTTTTTGGGGGGCAAGCTTGGTGGGGTGCAGTAGCTCAACCTCTGAGCCGCTGCTTACCTTCGGGCCGGTGATACTTGAAAACCAACCATTGAGTTGGCCGAAGGACTTTGAGCGCCTCGAACCCGATGGGCATATCGTATTGGCAAATGGCCGTCGCTATCGTCTTGCGGGTATCTCGATGCGGTCGCTGAGCGATACCCATGAACCCGATGGCGTGCGGCAAGCGAGTCGTTTGATCGGCAGCGAAGTAGAAATCGTTGATGTCGGCGACGGGGTCGAAGCGTTTTATAAGAAGGGCAAGAACTACTATTGTAAAGATCGCTACAAGCTACCGCACCCGCTGACGATTCGGCATTATGAAAAAAAGTACGAGCGTCAGTCGGTTAACGAGATGTTGATTGAAACGGGCTTGGCGCGCTGGGACGCTACTGCGCGCTGCAAGGCGGCAACCAGCGGTCGGCTGGCGACGATGCAGCGACGCTACGATGAGCGGTTACAGGTATTGCCATCGGAAGCGCAGCGCGATCGCAATGTGTATGTGTCGCCGGTTTCATGGCGCGACAAATATAGCTGGGCGGCCTATCGAGCGGCGGGCGTGCGCATGGTGCGGCCCTGTCCGGGGGATTTGGAGCGCATTGGTCTGATTCAATTGTCGGCGAGCCGCTGAGTTGCTGCCGTACGTGGAAAATAGCGACACTAAGTTACTCCGCAGAAAGTATCGTCGTGGCACCGCCGTTTCGGCGGTCAAAACGCGCGAGAGGCCCGTGCCGCTGTCGATGACTTTTCTGCCTGGCTACTTTGATTCGATCGCCATCTTTCGTCGTCCCGCCTTAGCGACGGCCTGTCTGGTCGTGCCCACTAAGCTGCGCATGGCTCAACAGTCGCCCGCAATCCCGGCCAAAAAATAAAATTTGAGATTCGTGTTTTTTTGCTTGACCTGCTTGTCTCGAAGTGCTAACTTTTTAGCATAGTGCTGAAAAAGTAGCACATAACAAATGCCATCCAATTGGTGAATTGACTTCATCCGGCCTCTGCCAGTTGACTTCTATCACCCCTGCCCGGATTAATTGTTTATGCCTGCAAAGCCGCACAAACCCAAGCTCAGCCGCCGCGAGACAGAGATGATGGACATCATCTACCAATCGGGCCGAGCCACGGCGGCGGAAGTGCGCGACAAGATGCAACAGCCGCCCAGTTACTCGGCGGTGCGGGCCACGTTGCGAATCCTCGAAGACAAAGGCCACCTACGGCACGAGCAAGACGGCCCGCGATACGTGTATCTTCCGACGGTGTCGCGCGCTTCGGCGCGCAAATCGGCTGTGCGACACTTGATCGATACGTTTTTTGACGGATCCGCGCAGCGTGCGGTCGCGGCACTGCTCGATGCGGATGAAGCCCAACTCAGTCGCGAAGAACTCGACCGCCTATCGGCGATGATCGAGCAAGCCAAGCGGGAGGAACGCTAATGCTGTTAGCCTTCTCCGACATGTTGGGGGGGACCGCTTGGGGCGCTCAGGCATTGATGTGGCTGCTGGATGTATCGCTGAAGGCCAGCCTTTTGCTGTTGGTTGCGGCGCTCGTCTTGCGCTGCACGCGTGGTCGCAGTCCTGGGCTGGGTTTTTCGGCAGTGAGTGCTGCGTTGGTCGGGGCATTAATGTTGCCGGCGCTGGCAGTCATGATGCCGCGCTTCAATGTTCCGTTATTGCCGTTACCCGTCGCGTTGAGTCAAGCAGACATTGGCCATCAGGATTATCAACCGCAGCAGCGGGCGGATAGTTCCGTTGCTGGCGAAATGCCTCAAGGCGATCACGCTGCGGGGCTTAGCGCAAAGGTGGCAGCCCAAACATCTGAACAGCCAACCGTTTCGACTCCGCAGTTGATGGCGAATGGGAACGGCACGCTAGTACAAGCATCAGATGCGGCTGCCGTACCAACTGGTCAGCACGATTCGCTTGCCACAAACAGTAAGCTCCCTACGACTTCTCATGCGAACGAAAATGTTAACACTCTCGGGCCTGCAATTTTTCTCTTGTGGCTGGCCGGTGCCGCTACAGGATTAATCTGGTTGGCGTTGGCGCTGCTGCGCTTGCGTCGCTGGACGACTGGCGGACGCGCTCTCTCATCTGCGGAACTCGGTTACGACGCCGAATGGCTGCAGGAGCGCATCGGTGTGCGACGTTGTGTGCGATTACTCGAGTCGGATGGCGTTTCATCACCGATGACCTACGGCTGGCGGCATCCGGTCGTCTTGTTACCAACTTCGTGGCGCGGTTGGTCGCGCGATCAAATTCGAATTGTCTTGCTGCACGAATTCATGCACGTGCGCCGCGGCGATTGGGCATACCTGCTGATGGCACGCATTGCGTGTGCGTTGCACTGGTACAACCCATTGATTTGGTTGGCAGCGCGCTGGCTGGAAGATCAGCGTGAGCTTGCCTGCGATGATGATGTGGTACGCTGTGGTGCCCGGCCGACGGCTTACGCCGAAACGTTGGTGCAGATGGCGACGCGCATGGCGGAACCGCGCTGGGGAATGGCGCTGTCGGTCAACATGGCATCGCGACCGCGGCTGGAGAATCGTGTGGTATCGATCCTGCGCGCTTCCAAACGTCGCCGTGCTGTGATGACCATTCCGACGATCATTGGGCTTAGCGGTGTGGTCGGCTTTCTGTCGATCATCGAGCCGTGGTTTAAACCGGCGGTTGAATTGACACCGTCTCATCGCGAGACAGGCGTGGGCCGCATCGGTGGTCGCGGGGCGGTTGCATCTTCGCCTGCTGAGACAAGCGATGATCTCGATTTGTCGGAGCGCATTCGCAACTGGCAGATACGTGCCCATACGAGCGAGCGTGTTAGCAGGACAACCCAGACAGACATGGAAAACGCTGTTCAAACGCGCCAGGTTGATTCGCTCCGCCATTCACAAGACGCATGGCTGAGCCCGCAAGGCACTGATAAACAGGACGCGACTTCGCAAGTAACTGTGAAGTCGAACGACAACGAGCGCGTGTTGCGCTGGCAACAGGCATTGGCTGGCTTTGACGATACTGACTTGGCAGTTCGCCATGCAGTGTTGGAAGGCCGGTTTGCGGCGGCGCAACGCGACGCTCGCGCGGCTGCCGAATCTATTCGCGCAGCGCGACAATTCGCTCCGACAGTAACGGCGTATGCAGAGTATCAACGCCGCGCCGCCGGGCTTCTTCAGTTCGTCAAAGATGAAACGACCAATCGATCTGACGCTATCTTGGCGGAAATCCAGAGGCGAATTGACGATCAGAATCGCGCCCAATCGGCGCAGGATCAACAGGAAATTCGGGCTCATGGCCGCCGCCTACTGAATCACGCTGTGGAGTTGAGCCGTCTGGGACAGGTCGAAGAAGCGCTGGTTGTCTTGCAGCGGGCCTTGAAGTTACTGCCCGACTTTCAAGAGGCTCGGGACCTGCGCAAGACACTCACTGCGGTTTACGAACAACGTGCGGTGCTGCAGCGGCAGCACGCGGGTGATTCGTCGGAATTAGCCGACGGCGATCTGGTCGAGCAATCAACTGACTACGGTTCGGATCGCTACGTACGCGAGCGCTTGGCCACCAAGTCGTCGCGCGTGCGATTTGACGACGTGTCCTTCAAGTCGGCATTTGGCCAACTGCGGCAAGCCATGAACATCAACATGGTGGTCGATTGGCTCGAGCTGGAGCAGGTGGGCATCACAGCGGACACGTTCGTATCGCTGCAGCTCTCGGATGTGCCCTACGAACGTGTGTTGGCGCAGCTGCTGCAGCAAGTCGGTGACGGCGTCGAACTCGGGTATCGCATCGATCGCGGCGTGCTTGAAGTCTCCACTATAGAGGCGTTAAGTCGCGCGACGTACATGCAGGTTTACCAGATCGAAGATCTCGTCAACCCGGTTCCAAACTTTCGCGGACCGCGCATCGATTGGACCCATGCCGGGCAATCTTCGGCTGGTGCCGGTGGCTTGGCTGGCGGTCGCTACTTAGAAGGCGCTGGCTTGGGCGGTACCGACAGCGGCGGCATTATTAAGGATGATGCAAACGATGATGATCGCAACGAACAAGATGAGGTAACAGCATCGCTGATCGATTTGATTCGCGCAACCATAGAACCCGAATCGTGGCGTTCGGCCGGCGGTAACGTCGGAGGAATGTCAGTGGTAAATCATCAACTGGTGGTGACGCAGACGCGTGCAGCGCACGGCCAGTTGGAAGACCTCTAAGCGAGGATTTAGACGGCCTTCCAACGGCCGGAACGCACGGTGTGAAGCCTGTGCTTAACACAAGCCCCAACCTCTTCTCGGCGGGTTCGATCGCAATTAACCAGTAGCGAGCGTCGGCGACGGTCGGCCCGCCGAGAAATTTTTTCTCTCGAACCTATTTTAGACAATTATATAGCTATTCGGCGAGCAATCTGTCAATGAAAAACTGCAAATCAGCCGTATCGACCAATCCATTCGTGTCAAAATCGGCTTCTTGACAATCTCCTGCGGCAATTTGATCCTGTAAACATGACATCAAAAATGGGATATCGCGCGCGTTGGTTTGTCCGTCGGCGTTCAGATCCACCTCCGGCTCGGCTCGGGGTTCCGCATCAGCCAACAGCGCGGCAATAAACGGTGCGAGATCGTTATCGTCAATCATTCCGTCCCCACTCATGTCGACAAATACGCAATTCTCTGTGGCGCTGCTGTCGAGTATGCAGTCAATAAACGGTACCAAGTCGCGGCCATCTACCTGTGCGTCGCCGTTCGCATCTCCCAAGCAATTTGGGCCGCACCGTTCCACGAGCGCGATCCAATCACGTTCGTCGGCGTTGGGTGCCAGACCGATGCGCTCGAAACCGGGGCTGTCGATCAGGCGACGTTCTCCCCATTGCAACGCGCCGCCCACGCGCGGGTCGAACCAACGCACGCGAAAGCGCGCAAGATCGGGACCAAGATCGACATCGACATTGCGGCTGCCGTCACCGAGGGCTACCGCGTAAATGTTGCCGGGGTCGGCCAAGCAGCGCGTGCCGCCGGGTGCCGTGAGCGCGTTGGCGTGCGTCATGTTCCAGAAGGGCAAATAGTCGCGGAAAAACTGCAACGCGTGATCGGTTTGCGCCCACATGTTGGCTCGGCTGCGCCAATCCTCACAAGTGAGGTCATCGTTGGGAAAGTTGTATCCAAAGTAATACTCCACGCCACCGCCGCCCGCGATCAGCGTGCCCCACAATACGTCGCGGCGGATGTCGTCGTGATCGGGATCGACATCGTCGGGCACCACCCCATCAGTGGCGGGAGATTGTTCGTCATAACACACGACCCATGGCCGACCGGCATCGGCGGAGCGGTCGATCCATTCGATCACGGTGCCGTTATTGGCACGCTGTAACGAGGGGCCTTCAAATGCCTCGTTGCCTAACAGCGGCGCATAAACTTCTTCTTTTTGATTAACAAACGTGTGGATCACCAACGGGTGATGATACGGATCGCGCTGATCGAAATACTCGGCAAAGGCAACGCGCTGAGCTTCCGTATTGCTGTTTTCTTCGCCGAGGTTCCACGTTACGCCGTTATGGTGGGCGAAACGCGCGATCAGCTCGCGGTAGTAGAGCTTGCGTTCGATACCGAGTTCGCCGCCATCGAGCAGTTGGTCGTTCTCGGTTTCCTGCGTCACGATGTGTAGCATGATGCCGTTGCGATCCATATGATCGAAGACGATCTCCCACTGATCGAGCTTGCTGCAATCGAAGCGCAGGCGTTCGTTCGCAGATGTCCACGGCCAAACATCGTCACCGTCGCCGTTGACGTTCATGGTGAGAAAATAGATCGAATTCATGCCGACGTCGGCGAGATAGTTGATCGAACCGATGATGCCCTTACCGCGCTCGGCCCCCCAAGTAGGGTCGCCCGCATTCCAATCATGCATGTGTGGGCCGTAGAAGTGTGATGGCGTGGTTTGATCGAAGTCGGCAAACGCGAGGTAGTTTTCCGGGCTGTCGGCACCGCCCTTGAGGAAGTATTCACCGCTACCGGCAAAGCGCAGATAGCGTTCGTTGACGTATTGCAGTTTACCATGCGCTCGGAAGTCGCGCCCGCTCTTGTTAGAGGGCGCGATGAAGAAGCTTCCCGCTTCACCATCAAATGCAACCGGCTCACCTGCGAGTGCATCGTCGCTGACGGCGATATCGGTGCCTTGTCGAAAAGATGCTTGATACGCCCACATGCCGGTGGTCGGTGGCGAGAAATGTACACGCCACTTATTGCCAGCATCGGCTGACGTCTCGGCGGCATCGCCATCGGCGGCATAGAAACCGGGCACATCGAACTGCAGGTTACCTTGGGTAAACGTGACGATCAGGCGGAAATCCAAGAACGGATTTACTTCCGCCTCTTCATTGGTCTGGGGACCCTCAAAGGTCAGGCTCACCCGATGCCAGCGCCGCAATTCGCCGGAGATCTCGGCACCAAACGTCGGCACCGTAGAGGCGAAGGCCAGCAAAACAAGCCAAAATTTGGTTCGAGCAAACATTCGAGCAGGATAGCGAACCCACGGGGCGAATCCTAGTTTTGACGGTGTCAGTTATGGTTGGCAATGGAACGGTTGAGGGTTTACCGGCGGTTAATTGACTTGTTGGAAACGAGTTAGCACCGCGCGCGACTGAGAATTAAATTCTTATTAAACGACCGCAAATGTTGCAACACGGCTAAAGCGAGTAGTACGATAGCGATCTGAGGGGTCCGGAAATGCGGCTTCTGTGTGTTATCCGTATTTCTATTCCCATCGCGATTGCGCCTCGCGCATTCCCACATCTAGGTGCCGCGTAATCGTGCCGGTAGGTCGACTGGCATACTTCATACAACCTTAACGACGGTCCCAGTGGCCGTATCGTGTCGCGATTCGTCTTCTTGTTTAGAAGGCGTGTGACGGCTAATCAACAACGTATCGAAGCGGGGGGCGAAAACCTGACTGCTATCGGTGCGCTCGCAACTGGCACTCGCAAAACAATCTTTTGGACCGGCCCCGCACCGCACATCTGATTTCGGGGCCCAGAGGAGCAGCAACATGCGACGATCCCAACGAACATTACTAGCGACAGTATTGGCGCTTGTCGCCGTCGGAGCATGGGCCTCGCACGCCCGCGCCGGTGGTGACTGCAACGGTAACGCGATCAGCGACGCGCTCGACATTGTCGGCACGGTCGCGCTCGATACGCCGTCGAACTTCAATTCCAATTCTTCCGCCAATGCGATTGCCGCGGCGCGCTTGAACGCGGATACGCTCGAAGATTTGGCGACGGTGCATCGATCCGGGAATCGCGTGGAGGTGTTCCTCAACTCCGGCGGCGTATTGAGTTTGAGTTCGACGATTACGGTGGGTACGTCTCCCAACGATCTCGTCGCCATTGATTTAAACAATGATGATGCGCCGGACTTGGTTGTGGCCAACCAGGATTCTGATGACATCTCGGTACTCATCAACAACGGCTCGGGTGGCTTTACCGAACTGCTACCGCGCATCTCGTTAGCGACGGATGCCGAACCCGATGCGCTAGCCGCGCTCGATGTTGATTCCGATGGTGACCAAGATGTCGTCGTTGCCAACATCGCCGACAACGAAGTGCAGGTGCTACTAAACGACGGCCTCGGCAATCTAACTGCAGGGGCAACGTTCCCCGCCGGTGCGTCTCCCAGCGATCTGGTGGCGGCCGATTTTGATGGAGACGGGCTCAAAGATATCGCGGTGGCCAATGACCTTTCTCCGGGGTCGGCCACCGTTTTGCGTAATAACGGACTCGTCGGCATGGTGTGGCAAGGATTCAGCACCTTGTCGACTACGCTGACGGCGGGCGACTTCTCTGTCGCGCTCGATGCGAGTGACTTCGATGGCGACGGCGATAACGACTTGGTTGTTATCAATCATCTATCCAATAACGCCGCTGTACTTCTGAACGACGGCAACGGTGCCTCGTTTACACCCGCACTCGGCTCGCCCAATCCGACGGGTATGGGCCCGACCGACGTCGTTGCGATAAACGTCGAAGGTGACTGCGATGTGGACTTCGCGGTTTCCAACGAAGACGACAACAGCGTTACGGTGCATGCCAACTCGGGCACCGGCAGCTTTGTGCTGGCGCTGACATCAGATCTCACGTCAACCGTGCCAGCGGCCACATCGCCCTTGGCGATTACCGCCGGAAAACTCGATGCCGACTTCGATCGTGATTTGGCGACGGGTAACGTGAGCGCAGTCGCTTCGGTCTCGGTATTATTCAATACTTCGGCTGCACCGTTTAGTCTCGATTGCGATCGAAACGGTACGCCGGATGAGTGCGACAGCCTTCCCGGTTCCGTGGTCGTGTTGCCGAGCGGCAACTGCGTGTTCGACACCTCACTGCTGACGTTAACGTGTAACGGCGCACAAGTTGGTGGCATATCGACATCTGTCGATAATACGGCCGGCGGTGAAATCGCCGTCTTCGACTTTGGTGATGGTCTGGATGTGCCGGCTGCGACCTCGGTCATCGGTATTGGTACACGACCGTTGCGCATCGTGGCCGAAGATGTGGTGCGCGTGTTGGGTGATCTAACTGCCAGCCCCGGTCAGCTCGGTGGTGGTAGCGCCGGTGGCGGCGGCAATGGTGGGCTGCCATTCGCCGGACCGGTCGCTGCCAACGGTGGTGCTGGTGGCTTCCCGGGTAATAACGGCAACGGTGGTGCCGGTGGCGCTGGCGGTGACGGTGGTGATGGTGGTGCCGGTGGTGCAGGCGGTATGGGCGGCGTCGGCGGCGTTGGTGGTTTGCAGGCATTGGGTGGTGCCGGTGGTGCGCCGCAAATGCCGGGCTTCGATGGATTCGAAGCTCCCGATCTTGCTGATGATGGTGCTGATGGTGATGACGGCGACGAGGGAGATCGAGGCGACGATGGCATGAACGGAAGCCCCGGTGCCGGTCCGGGTACGCCCGGTGGTCGTGGTTTCGCCGGCGCTGGGGGCAATCCTGGTGCCAATGGCGGCCCCGGTACCGCTGGTGGTTCTGGTGGTCCCGGTTTTGGCGGCTCGCTTGGTGGTCTCGGCGGCGCACCCGGTTTGGGTGGCCCGGGCGGTCCCGGTGGTGCAGGTAATCCGTTCCGTGCGCCGGGCGGTGCAGCCGGTATGAATGTCGGTAACCCGGGCAACCTTGGTACCGGCGGAAACGGCAATCAGGATATGAACGGTGGCGATGGTGGTGACCGTGGCGCGCCGGGTAAGTTCGGCAAGGGCGGCAAGCCCTGCTTCCGCGGTAAGACCGGTCGACGCGGTAAGCGCGGTGACCGTGGTGAGCGCGGTGCGCGGGGCGCACGCGGTGACAATGGCAACGACGGCCAAGACGGTATGGCCGGTGACCCCGGTCAGCCCGGTGGTCTCGGACAGCCGGGCGGCGCAGGCGGCCCGGGTGGTGCCGGCACGGCAGGCGATCCGGGCAACGGCGGTGCCAATGCATCAAAAACAACCGGCGTTGTGTGTAACCCGACCAAATGGGATCGCATGCCCGTCGGTGGTTCCGGTGGCGGCGGTGCCGGTGGCGGTGGTGCCGGTGGTCAAGGTGGCCAAGGCGGCGGTGGCTCCGGTGGTGGCGGCGGCGGCGGTGCTGCTGGTGCCGGCGGTGGCGGCGGCGGCGGTGGTGGTGCCGGTGGCCAAGGTGGCGGCGGCGGCGGCGGCGGCGGTGGTGCCGGTGCCGGTGGCGGCGGCGGTGGTGGCGGCGGCGGAACCGTCGACCCCGGTATGGACGGCGAACCCGGTGAAGACGGTAATCCCGGCGAAGAAGGGGATGAAGGTAAGGTAGGTCGCGATGGCGAACGCGGTCAGAATGGCGAAGCCGGCCAAAATGGTTCCGGCCCGTCGTTCGGTGGCCCGGGTGGCAACGGCCTTGCGGGAACCGTCGGCATGCCCGGCCAACCCGGTGGCGATGGCGCGCCCGGTGGGGGTGTCATCGAGATTGTCGTCAACCAACTGAATGGTCGCATCTATATCGCAGGCGACATTTCTGCTCGCGGTCTGAATGTGCTGCCCGCATCCGGCGGTGGTGGTGGTGCTGGTGGTTCCATCATTCTCGATGGTGCAGCGCTTTGGTTAAACGGCGCGAACTTCGACGTACGCGGTGGAAACGGTGGCAACGCCGGCGTGGCAGGCAAGGTGGTACTCGACCACGATTGTCTGGCCGTCATCGGCACAACGTTTGTCACCACTGCAGGCACCAATAGCGGCGCAGTCGGTGGCCCCGGCGGTGCTGGTGGCCCCGGCGGTGCTGGTGGGCCGGGTGGTGCGCGCGGCAACGGCGGTACAACGGTCGGCGGCGAAGGTGGCGACGGTGGTCGCGGCGGTCGCGGTGGTCGCGGTGGTCGCGGCGGTCGCTGGGGCATCGGTGGTAAGGGCGGCAAGGGCGGCAAGCCCGGCAAGTGCTTTACCTGGTGCGATACGGTCGTCGTTAGTGGTGGTGATAGCGGCGCGGAATACAAAGTGACGCCCGGTATCTGGACGCACAATGGCAAGGAAGTCGGTCGCACATTCCGTGAAGGTCGAACGATTACCGCCGGTGCGGGTGAAACCGTGACATGTACACGTTACGTGCGCATCAAGGAATTCCCGAACGATTTCCATTATCTCGGCGATATGTACACCGACTCTTCAGGTACCACGACGATCTACTGCTGGACGTTCTGGCAATTCGGTTTCATCTTCCAGATCGAGTTGGATATCTTCAAACCGTCTTTCTCGACGGGAAATACGATTGTCGATATTCAATACAACTTCACGTTCAACCCGTTCGATCCGGACATCACGATTATCGAAAACGGCTTCATCATCTTCGATGGACCGCTGTCGACATTCGATCCGGCACTCATCGGTTACGAGTACGCCGGCTCGCATATCCTGATGGATACCGAGCAAATGGACTGTAACGGTAACGGCACGCTGGACGGTGACGAAATTCTCAACTGTCCTGACGGCGACCTGAGCTGTTCCGACTGTAACGACAACGGCGTGATCGATAGCTGCGAAGTCGAAGGCGATGAAAACGGCAATGGCATTCCGGATGAATGCGAAGGTCTCGAATGCACGACATGTCCGGGTGATATGGATGGCTCGTTAGCGCTCGACATCAATGATATTCCGGAGTTCGCGGACAACCTCGTCTTCGATGCCCAGGATGAATGCGGCGATACCAACCGAGACGGTTTGCTTAACGCACTAGATATCGACGCAATGGTTGACCTGATCGTCAATCAGGCAACTTGCGAAGGTATCGGTTTGGTTAATCCTATTCTCGAAGGCGATTGCTTCGGCCCCAATGGTACGCCGGGTTGTGTCAGCAATGATTGCACGCAAGCCGTGTGTGCATTGGATTCCTACTGCTGCGACGTCGAATGGGATAATCTCTGTGCCACGCTGGCGCAGGAAGTGTGCAACTTCGACGCCGGGCCGGTTTGCGGTCAGGACCGCATGCCACTGGATATCATTCCGGATGGTGGGACCAGCGTAAACTTCGGAGCGGTTGACATTCCGCCGATTCCGCCGGGTTTCTTCAATCCGGGTTCCGAACCGTTCGTTGGTGAAGTTCGCCTAAGCGGAATCGATAACGACGAGGGTTGCCAAGGCGGCGCCGATACCATCGTGCAACGCGGTGGACCGCTCTCGACCAATGGTGATCCGCTGCCCGCGCCGCTCGAACCGGTGCAAGTAGAGATCGTCGAGTTGAAGCTGACCAGCTCTCAGCCGATTACCGTGACGGGTGACAACGGCAGCGAACAGTGGTTGGTGGGCATGGGCCTGTCCAGTCAACCCGAACCGTTGCCCGGTGGCTTGCAAGGTGCACAGGACAATCCTATTGGCGGCGGCTTCGACGGTCTGTTGCCGGTGCGCCCGCGCTTCGTGTTCATTCGCGAAGCAGAAGCTCAAGCGCTAGCCGATGGCTTGATCACGACGTCGGATATTGAACTAAAGGTGTTCGACTTCGGTCAAACAGGTGACGGTCCCTTGCCGCTCGAATGGTTCGGTCCGTGGTCGATCAATCCGCCTGCGAACAATCCTTACTACGATGATTCGGCCAGTTCGTTGCCGTTCCATCCGGCGGTCGATCCGAACTCGGGTACACGTGTGCCGACGGTGCTGCAAAGCACTGCAGGTGGCGTTCAGTTCGAAATGACGCTGGCACAGAATCACGCGTTGTTCGTTGAGTATCAATCGATCGGGTCGATTGCGACGATCGGATGCACCGGTGCGGATGACTGTCCCAATCCGGGTGGCGGTCTTGTCCGCTTCCCGACGGCGGACTTCGCGCTCGCGCCGAACTTCTTAATCGTGCCGTTCTCGTGCAACACGGCAGGTGGCGAGTCGACTTGCGTTCGCATCTACGAGAAGGTTCAAACTCAGGGCGGCGTCGGTGCTTGCTGTTTGGCACCGGGGCAGTGCATTGAGGTCACGCAGGAAGAATGCGATCAGAATCCGTCGGGAATCTTTTTGGGCGAAGGCTCGCTTTGTCAGGATGCCTTCTGCATCTTGGAGATCGGTGCGTGCTGCTTTGGTCCGGGTGAATGCGTCGAAGCGCCGCAGCAGGATTGCCAGCTCAACGGTGGATCGTTCATTGGCCCCGGTACTAGCTGCGATAAGCAGCCATGTGGCCCACCTCTCGGCGGCGCTTGCTGCACCGAATTCGGCTGCATTGACGGGGTCGATCAGTTTCTCTGCGAGGTCGAATTCATGGGCGCGTTCGTTCCCGATGGTCAGTGCCCGTTCGCTTGCGGCGATGCATAAGGCCGCTTAACTAAGTCCGTTCAGTTCCGCAAACACGCGGAGAGAGGTTTTGCTTTGAGGGGCGCCGTTGGGCGTCCCTCTTTTTTTGTGCATGCAGTAGTTGCCGAAATGCAAATGTGGTGATTTATCGGCATCTGAGGGTGGCATTCACATATTAACGACCGTACGCATCTAGCCGATAAGCGTTGCGCTATGGTTCCGAAACAAGACATGTCGTTAGCGCGGCAGTTCGTGCGCAAAGATACCGATCTGGAGGCGCGGGTCGATCCGCATCCCGATCACTCAGCCCAGTTCCGCGTGTGTTTACCGGACGCCCTGGCCGAGTTGCCTGTGGTGGACGTAAGCGCGGGAGGTGTCGGACTGCAGTCGTCCGTCTTTATGCCGAAGCGATTAAAGCTTGTCTTGCATGTGAAAACGCAAGGGCAAAGCACCGCCGCAGCAACGCTGCGCGTCAACGCCATCGTGCGTCGCTGCGAATTGTTTGATCACAAGCCGACGTATCACGTGGGCTTGCAGTTTGTTGATGCGAAGGGTATCGACGAGCAACGCTTGATTCATTTGGCGTCGCAAGCGACCCAACAAAACGAGGAGGCGGATTAAATGGGACCGTCCCTCGGATTGCGCGAGCAGGTGGTATCGTGCGGGTTGGTCGACGCCCAGCGCGTGGCAACGCTCGAACAGGAGGCTGCCGAAAAAGGCTGCGAACTCGAGCAGTTACTCGTAAAGAAAAATGTGCTGACCGGCGGTCAGGTCGACGCCATGGCGGCGATGCGTTCGGGGTCTGCGTATTGCCAGCTAAGCGATTTCATTCCGAACGTGCAGAATTCCGAACTACTGCCGGAAGATGTCGTGCGTCGGCATGTGATGTTTCCGCTGTTTAATATCGACGACCAAATCACGCTGGTTATGGCCGATCCTAACGATTTGACCGGTGTGGATCAGGCGCGACGTCTGACACGCAAAGAAGTCGATGTTTGCCTTGCCAGTCGACGCGATATCCTCGGATTGATCGAGCGCGCCTACGGTGCCAGTAAGTATTTGCAAACCACGTCGGTGGCCGACGAACTGATGGAAGTTTCCGTCGACGGCGACGTCGATGACGAATCGCAACCGGTAATTCGGTTGGTGAACGATCTGATCGATGAGGCGATTCGACAGCAGGCATCGGACATTCACATTGAGCCGGGTGATCGCGAGTTACGCGTCCGTATTCGCGTTGACGGGGTATTGCGAGAAATCGCCGCGCCGCCGTTTGGTTTACATCGTGCGATGGTATCGCGACTCAAGGTGTTGGCTCGCTTGGATATTTCGCAAAATCGCGCACCGCAGGATGGCGCCATATCACACGACTGCGACGGCAAGGAGAACATCCTGCGCGTAGCAATCTTGCCGTCGATTTACGGCGAAGTGGTTGTCATTCGAATTCTGCGCAACGAATCGGAAGCGATTACGCTGGAAGAGTTGGGCATGCCGCGTGGTGTGTTCGAGCGCTTTAAAGGGCTCGTATCTAATGCCCACGGCATGATTTTGGTATCGGGGCCGACCGGTTCGGGTAAATCGACCACGCTTTATGCCGCGATGAAATGCATTACGTCTCCCCAGAAGAACATCATCGCGATCGAAGACCCGGTCGAGTATCGCACCAGCGCGATTCGGCAAGTGCAGGTGAATCCGGAGGCGAATCTCACGTTTGCCAGCGGCTTGCGTTCGATGTTGCGGCAAGATCCGGACGTCATCATGGTCGGTGAGATTCGTGATTGCGAAACGGCGCAGATTGCCGTGCAAGCGGCGCTAACCGGGCACTTGTTGCTTAGTACCGTGCACACCAACGATTCGGTTAGCGCGATCGCGCGTTTCAAGGATTTGGGCGTGGCGGAATATCTGATTTCGTCGTCGTTGCTTGGGGTGTTGGCGCAACGCTTGTGTCGGCGCATCTGTCCGGATTGCAAGGCAGATGATGCACCCCCGGCGGCGATGTTAAAGGCCTTGGGCCTCGACCCGGATGAGATGGATTTCAAACCACAAAAGGGTAAGGGGTGCCGCCGTTGTGTGGGAACCGGTTACGTCGGCCGCTTGGGGTTGTACGAATTGTTTGAGCTGAACGAGCGGTATTCGGAATTGATCGTGCGCGGTGAACCGACGGAAGTGATTCGGCGCGCAGCGCGTGAAGACGGAATGAAATTTCTAATAGACGACGGTGTCGACAAAGCGCGGCAGGGTGTGACCACGATCGAAGAGATCGCGCGCATCGCGGGGCATAACTAACACGGCTGGCTTAGCCTAATATGGCAACCTTTTCCGTACAATTTGCCGAATCCAACGGTCGTCGCATCAAAGATGTGATCGAAGCAGCCGACGAGCGCGCTGCGCTGTCGACGCTGGAAGCGCGCGGTGTGACGCCGATATCAATTACCGCCGCGACCGCCGGCAAAAAAGAAAAGAAAGAAACGACCCGGCGGGTCAAGGGCAGCAAGTCGGCACGACGAGCGCTATTGGATTTCACCCATCAGATGGCTGCCGTTGCGGAAAGTGGAATACCGATTATTGCGGGTCTGAAAGCGGTAGGCGAACAAACCGGTCACGCTGAGTTGCGCGCCGGGGTTCATCGCATCGCGGGCCGCGTTGAAGGTGGCCGCACGTTGGCCGATGCCATCGACATGGAGCGGGCGCTCTTTCCTGAGATTTATGCCAAAACCATCGCGGCGGGCGAAGCGGCGGGCAAATTACCGGAAGTCTTGAAATCATTGGCCGGCTACATGGAGCAGGAAAACGAAACGCGCGGGCAAGTCCGTTCGGCGTTGACGTATCCGGCCATGGTCGTGGGCACCCTCGTACTTGCGACGGGCGTGTTGCTCGTGTTTGTCATTCCACAGTTTGCCGAGTTGTTTCAGAAGTTTGAAAGCGACCTGCCGCTACCGACCAAGATTCTGCTGGGCATCAGCGGAGCGATCATCAATCACTACCTGTTGTTGTTGATCGGTGCGGTAGCGTTCTACTTCGGCGTCCGGAAACTGCTTAGTGTTCCCGCTGTGCGCAGATGGCTGGACTATCGCGTTCTTAAGTTACCGGTCTTTGGCAACCTGCTGTTGGGCATCTACATGGTGCGCTTCATTGAGCTGCTCGATCTCCTGATCGAAGCGGCGCTCCCAATTACCAATGCCTTGCGTGTGACAGCCGACAGCATGACCAATGAAGCACTACGCAAAGATGTGCGCGGTATGTTGAAGTCGGTCGAGGGCGGGCGCTCACTTACAGACGCCTTTTCCCGGACTGAATGGCTTACACCGTTGGTGAAGCGCATGCTGGCGATCGGCGAACAGTCGGGCCGTACCGATCAGATCTTCGCTTACCTCAAGAAGTATTACAGCGATCAAACGCAGCGTAGCGTGAAACTGCTGTCGACACTGATAGAACCGATAATGGTGATTAGTCTCGCGGCGGTCGTTCTTTTCTTTGCGCTGTCCATTTTTATGCCGATGTGGAAATTGTTGAAACTGGTCGGCACCGGTTAAGAGGTCCTCCCTCGTTTGGTGTTTCGACAAGCAATTGTTCCCTACAGACCAGGATGGGTCGAATTGGAGTGAACGAACGATGAAACAGAACAATCAGAATCGACGACACGGTTTCACGCTGATCGAACTCGTTACGGTCATCGTGATTTTGGGCATTCTCTCGGCAGTTGCTCTGCCGGTGTATCTCGATTATCGCGCCGATGCCCGCGCAGCTGCTTGCAAGGGTGCCTTGGGTGCCATGCGTGCTGGTATCGCAAACTATTATGCCTATTCAGCTACGCCGGCTGGTGGCGGCAATGCCGCTTATCCGTCGCTGGCGATTCTGACTACGGCTAACTCGGTCATGAACGGCAATGTGCCGGGCAATCCATACGATACGGACGGCACCGACAACAACGTCGAAGCCGGTACCACACTTGGTGTAGTCGTGGGTACCGATGGCGGTTGGGCCTACAACGCCGCGACTGGTGAAGTATGGCCGAATACAAACGTCGACGGCGAAAACGCATTCTAGATCGCGCGACGATCATCGCGCTTAACGAACATAGGTCCGAGGATGGATACTCGGAACATACCGACAATGATAGAAGGGAAGGGCCCAACTCGATCGGCTTATACGCTGGTCGAGTTGGTTGCTGTTATAGCGATCCTCGGCATCGTTGCGACGTTTGTCGGCGGTCCCACGCTGTCAAATCTGCGCGGCCTGCGTAGTAGCGCGGCAGCAGCGCGCATCGTGAGTGATGTGCGCTATGTGCAGCGGTTGGCCCTTTCCTCCGGGCAACGCACTTGGATCGTGTTCAACGCCGGTGCCGATCAATACACCATGCACATCGAAGATGCGGATAACCCCGGCAAATCCAATCGCATACCGCTACCCAATCCATTGGATCGATCGACGGCGCCGGTGCAACTGAACGAAGGCGCATTCGCATCGATCACCATCAATGCTGTCAGCATCGCGGGCGGCAGCGAGCTGGAATTTGATAATTTCGGCGCGCCGTATGCATCGACGGGTGCGGCCTTGGCATCAACGGCAACCATCGAGCTTGCGGGTGATATGCAAGTGGTGGTGTATCCGGTTAGCGGCCTCGCCGAACAGATTGCGGGGCCGTGATGTCGCATCATTTGTTTCATCGAAGAATTATGCACCGATTTCAGCGGCGCAGTACCACGATTATCGAAGTCGTCGTCGCAATAGTCATTCTTTCCGTTGCCTTGCCCTCATTGATGATGGCTTTCGCCGAAGCGTCGGTGCAGTCGATCGGCCCCTATCGTCAATCGATCGGCAGCTTTCTTGCCATCGAGCGCATGGAGGAGATTGTCGCGCGCCGCTATCAAGGCACTGACGGTTACGACGCGATTACGACCGGAAACTTCGGCAGCGAAAGTAGTCTTAGCGGCTTTCCAGGATATGTGCGCGATGTGGCAGTCGCATTTGTCGATGGCAACCTCAATAGTGTTGGAAGCGATCAGGGATTCAAACGTGTGACCGTTACCGTCAGTTGGGATAGCGGCGCAGGAAATATCGATGTCGAACACATCTTCGCAGATTTCTAAGCGTCGCCGCGGTTTCACGTTAGTGGAATTGATCGTCGCGATTACCGCCGGCGCGATTGTGAGCGGTTCGGCAGCGATGTTGTTGCTGAATGCTAGCCGCTATCGCGCGGAAACGGCTGCTCGAGCGGAAATGATCGACATGGCGTCGGTCGGGTTGGAGACGATGGTGCGTTATGTCCGTGAGATCGATCAGGATGAGTGTCCGGGCGATCCGTCACCGTGCTTGAACGGTAACGCGCAGATCGATACGGCGGCGGCGAACAATATCGTCTTCGACGCTTACGGATTTCGCCTAAGTGGTAGCAATCTAGAGATGTCCACAGATACCGCCGTCACATGGCAGCCATTGGTGCGCAATGTGTCTGCTTTCACGCTGCGATACTTCGATCGCTCCAATAACGAACTGAGTAGCCTACCGCTTAACGCCAGTGATCGAGAAGATGTGCGTCGGTTGCAGATTCGAATCACATTGCAAATAGGCGGTGAGACATTGCCGCTGCAAACGAGCGTGTATTTGCGTGCGTTTATGGGGGAGGTGCTCAGTGATCCGTAACGCGTCCGGAAATGCGCGACGTGGCGTGGCGATTTTGGCATTTGTCACGGCGCTGCTGGTGATTGGTTCACTGGCGTTGTGGCTGTTTCAACTGTCGGGTTCGACGGCATCGAGTGGGCTGTCCTTCTATTACGGGACCAGCGCAATATATGCCGCCGAAAGCGGGCTCGAAATGGCATTGGCCGAGTTCAACGCAACGCCCGCGAATGATAGCGATAGCGACGGTCAGATCGGAACGATATCAGACAATGATGACGATACGGATGACCCGGTGTTGGGCGTCGCGCGCTTTTGGGTGATCCAAAGCAGCACGACGCCGCCCGTGTATCAAGCCTACGGTCGCTGCACCCAGAGTGTCGCGCCGTTTAGCGAGATTACACGGGTTATCGAAGCACGGGTCGAATAGTGAGTAGCGGATCGTAAGCGAGTCGCGCCGAGGCAAGGATGTCGCAGGCCAAACAACAGCTCATTATCGAAGCGCAGACCGATGCGTTGCAATTGATATTGTTGCAGCGCGTCGGCACTCAGCTGCAGTGCGTCGATCATCGACAGGTGTTGGTGAAAGACGCCGACGCCGCCAAGTGCGCGCTGCACCATCAAGTCGTCCTCGACGAAGCACAGTCAATTATCGAATCCAATGGCTGGACGCGTGGGACCGATTGGGCGTTTCTCATCGGCGGCTCGGTAACCGCATGCCATTACTTCACCATGCCCGCGCTGTCGGCCAAAGAAATGGCCGATGCCGTCAAGCTGAAGCTTGCCCAGCAAATGCACTTTCCTATTGGCGACGCCATTGTCGATGTGCAATCGCTATCGAAACAACTGAAGGATAGTGGCAATGTTCTCGTGCGGGCAACGGCGCTGCGGCACGATGTTTCCGATGCGGCTGTCGGTTTTGCAACGAGTCTGGGCGTATCGAATGCGATGGTGACGACATACGCCACGGCGTTGCATGCGCTGGCGGATATCACCGCGTCTGAAGCGAGCGAACCGCACGCAACGTTGTTCATCGATCGTGCGACATCGGTGCTGATGGTGAGCGGATCGACAGGCCCATTGCTGACGACCGAGCTGCCGTTGGGCGAGCGCGAATTTGTGACGGCGCTCATGCGACCGATCATCGCCGGCGAAGACATGGTCCAACTCGATGAAGCAGCCGCCGAGCAGTTGTGGCATGCTCACGGAATTCCGTCGCCCAACGAGAGTATCGAAGCGCATGACCTGAAGGGTCGAAACCTACTACCCTTGCTGGAGCCAGTATTGCAGCGTTTTTCCCAGCAGTTGATCCAGTGGTTAACGTTTGCATCGACGACGGATGGCGGTGTTGAGCTCGACCGGGTTGCGCTGGTCGGTCCGTACGCACACGTCAATGGCATTGCGGATGCGCTGGCGGGCCGATTGAATCGCGATATTGCGGTGGTGGATTGGCTGGCCGAAGTCGGGCTAGGTCACGAGGCGGAACGCGATGCAGGCAAGTTGTCCGCCGCATGTGGTGCGATTTTGAATTCCACTGCCAATCCGAATTTGATTACGCCAACCGAGAAGCAAGCGCGGCGCATGCGACGGCTGTGTAAGTCGACAACGATCGTTGGACCGCTGGTCGCGGCGGCGGCGTTGGGGTTCGCGTTCTTAATCAACCATACATCGGGCGGGCTGCAAGCGGCGGTGGGCAACGTCGATCTCGATATGGCGCGCCTCAAAGAAGTGCAAGCACGGAACGAACAAGTGCTGGCCCAACGACAAACCGTGGAGCGCATGCAGGGCGAACTCGATACCTTCGCGGCTGCCACACCGAACTGGCTGGGGCTGTTGAAAGAGTTGTCGTTCATTCTGCCCGAGGGCGTCGCAATCGAGCGCCTGACCGGTCGCCAAGTGGACGGACAACTGCGGATAGCGATTCAGGCGTTGGCCATTGAGTCGACCGCGACGGCGGGTTGTGATCGGATGATCGAACAAACGCTGCGCGCGATGGAAGAGAGCCCGTTTAGTAAGGCGGTGCATTTGATCAACGTTTCACGCAGCGATCCGAATAGCGGGCAGAAAACGGCGCGGCTGAACGTTGAAATCGAGCTGGTATATCGCGGGTCCGAACCTCCGAACAAGGAGGTGCAGCCATGAGTTTGAACGTACCCAAACGCGAATGGACCGGTTTTGCGGTGGCGATTGTATTGGTTGTCGGCTCATTTTCGTTCGCGTTTATTTCCAGTTCGCAAGCACTGGGGCGCTTGGGTGAATATCAGGCGCATAACGACGATCTTTCCTCGACCGTGTCGGAAGCAAGTCGTTTTGTCATATCAGCCGATGAGACGGAACGGATTCAGTCGAAGCTCGGCTTACTGCGCGACTGTTTCGCCGATGCGCAGAAGCAGGGGCTGATCGTTTCGCAATTGAGTGAATTCGCGCGCGATTGTGGTCTGCACGTGTTGGAGATTCAACCGACGCGACCCACGGGAACGGCGACGTCGATGTATCCGCTTTATCGCATTAGCGCGCAGGGCGGCTTCGAACAAATTGCCGCTTACATGGATGGCTTTAAGTCACTGCGGATTCCGGCGCGCGTCGTAGGATTCGGCATGTGGCCAGCTACCGATGGTGCGTCGACAGCGCGACACGCGTTGACAGCCGACATTACAGTGGAAGCGTTTATTCATCGAGAACCTCCGCAGGAGGGCGAGAATGGATAAGCGTAAGAAACGCGTGCTGACCATTTTGGCTGTCGGCAGTTGTATTCTGGGTTGGCGGCTGTATGTGCTCTTTTTTGAGTATCTACCCGAATACCGGCAGCGCGTGCCGGGTACGGCCAACGCCGCGCCGGCAACACCAGCGACGCCGGTGTATAGCGACGTAACGGTCACACAGGCGTCAACTCAGGCGAAAGGCGACAAAGCATTTGCGGCATTACTGGAGGCTCAGCAAGAGATTGCAGAGCGACCGTGGCGCGGCAGCCCGTTTATTCAGCCGAGCATCGAGAAGAACGAACGACATACGAACGTTCTGGTTGCACAAGAAGAGGATATTCCCGAAAGCCCGGCGCTTCGTTTTGTGGGTGTTTCGCGGACCGGGCAGCAGTGGCTAGCGGCGCTGGATGGTCGCATCGTGCGGGTGGGCGATCAGGTGGCCGACGGGTTTGAAGTGAAAGAGATCGGGAAAGATTGGGTTGTGATTGAAGCTGCCGGTTGGCGGCACAAATACCACCTTGGCAGCGAAACGGCCACGGTGCAGCGAGCGACGGAGTGATCGCCATGAAAATATATCGAGAAATCGGAGTTCTCGCGTTGATCTTCGGAATGATGGGGGGGCCGGCAGCGGCGCGCGCCCAATCCGAAACGCATGTCGAGCGTTACATCAACCTAAATATCAGCGAAGGCGATATTCGAGACGCTTTAAAGCTGGTGGCCGAGCACGGCGGGCTGAATCTTGTGATTGGCCCCGAGGTGCAGGGCAAAGTTTCGCTTTATCTCACCAATGCGACGCTCGAATCGGCGCTGCGCGCCATCACGCTTAACAACGGCTTTGAATACAAGGTCGAAGAAGGCATCATAAGCGTTTCCAAGAAGCCGGAGCAGGTGCCGGATGAAGATAAGATTCCGAACCTGGAAACGCGTGTCTTTACCTTGCGTTCTGCAGATGCCGAACGTGTGCGCGACGCGTTGCAATTTGCCCTCAGCCCGCACGGCAAGATGAAGGCATTCAATGAGAACAGTCAGAACGAATATAACACGCTGGCGCTAAGCCAACTCGAAGGGGACGTCGGTGCCGGTGTAGGAATTCAAAATGGCATCAACGGCCCTGGAGTTAACGTACCAGGCGGTCAGCTCAACAACCAAGCGCAAGTACTTCAAGGACAGCCCGCTCAAAACGCGCGTAAGCTCGTCGTTACCGATATACCCGAGAACATGCCGGCCATTACCGATTTGATCATGGCGCTGGACAAAATGCCGCCGCAGGTTTTGATCGAAGTGCGACTGGTGGAGATGAGCACCGACCTGCAGCGACAACTCGGTATCGATTGGGATATCGATGTGCTGGCCAACGGGCCGGTACTGAATCACGAGTTACCGTTGCATGTAGAGGCTGGTTTTGCTTCCGGCTCACAAATTCGACGCACGGCGAATGGCTCGGCCAATTCGTCGGTCGGGTTGTCGTTGGGTACGATCGACTTCTCGAATTTCACGTCACTATTGCGCATTCATCAGTCGGATAACTCGATTCGACTGTTGGCTAACCCCCGTTTACTGGTCTACAACAATCACAACGCCAGTATTCTGGTGGGCGAACGATTCCCTTTGTTGGAAGCAAACGTCTCCGAATTCGGCGTTGTGACCGAGTCGCTGCAAACGTATATCCCGATTGGCATTCAACTCGAAGTGCGACCTACCATCATGGTCGATGGGCGGGTGACCATGGCGATTCACCCGGTGACCAGTTCGCTAGGTGATAACGTGGTCGGTACTACCGGCATCAGCGTCGCGCGCATTCAAACGCGCGAACTATCCACCCGCATCATCATGGACGACGGGCAGACCGTCGTGCTCGGTGGCCTGATCAACGATCGCAAAACGCGTAACGTGCAGAAGGTACCAGGCCTCGGCGACTTGTGGGGCCTGAGTGCCCTGTTTCGGCAGGAAAACCCGTCGGCCCAACGCACCGACCTGTTGGTGTTTGTGACGGCCAAGGTCGAAGGGGGGCATATCCTCTCGGCACGCGATCGGGAAATCTTCGATTCATACGAGCCGAACTTTAAAGAAGTGCAGCGTTTGCAAGACGTACCGTTGCATTTTGAAGTGCCGACCGAATACGAAGATCCGAAACCACAATTCGGCGATTCGCATCTGCCCGTCACGCAGAATAATTCTAACCGTCGCGAGCCGGCGTCGACCGAGATGATGAGCGAGCCGCCGCCGTCGGATGCGATCGATGTGATCCGCAAAGACCCGATGCCGGCCACCAAACCGGAATCTGCCAATGGTCGCATTGCCGCCCAGCCCATGTTTGGCGGTGAGAATCTGACGGCACCGGGCGAACCCTTGAATATCGATGAAGATGTCTTGCGGCGGGCGCGGGAGCGCCGTCAGGCCGCGCAATTGCGACGCATGCAGGCCGCAGGGAGGTCGGAACCATGAGTCAGTTATTCAATACTAACAACGTCGTGTGCAAGTCGATTGCGCTTAGCATAATGGTTGTCGTCAGCACCGTCAGTACGGGTTGCTCGCACTTTGGCGGTGATAAGGGCGTTACGGTGACGCGCGTTGAAGGCGCGGGCACCGAACCGATCAACGCTCAGGAACGACAGCGCCGCTTCAAGAGTGCTTATGAATATGGCATTAAGTACGCGCGCCAGAAGCGTTATGCCGAGGCACTAGCGGGCTTTGAAGAGGCGGTGCGCTTACAGCCCAACTCAGTACCGGCGCAGTTCAACTTGGCTGCGTGTTACGAAGGCATTGGCGACCCATTGAAAGCGATTGGCATTTACAACCGCATCTTGCGCGTGCAGCCCGATGACGCGGACTGCTATCACAACTTGGGCACCAGCTACATGAAGATGCATCACCTCGATCGCAGCCCGCAGTGGAAAAAGTTGGCCGTGCAGGCTTGGCAGCGCTCGCTTGACTTACGCCCCGATCAACCGCAGGTGCGAGAGTTTTTAGCGCGGGCCAATACCAAGCCAGTGCGGCGTAGCGGGTATTGAGTATGTCGCTGGTGTAGTCCCCCAGCCCCAGAGGGGCAAGGGCACCCGGCTGTCTATTAGACCAGTGAGCTTTTTTCAAAGATGATCACGGCTGATGCCATTCTGAATCAGGTTCGCAAGAGCCCGAAGATACCCGCACCGTCGGTGACCGTGATGCGCGTGATGGAACTCACGCGCGATCCGGACGTCGACAGCAAGCAAGTTGCCGAAGCCGTCAGTAAGGATGCGGGTTTAACGGCACAGTTGTTGCGCGAGGCGAACTCGGCATTGTATGGCTGTACCAAGACGACATCATCCGTCCGCGATGCGTGCGTGCGCTTGGGCAATCAGCGCGTCCGCGCGGCGGTCATCAATGCACACGTCGTCGATGGCTTGGGCAAGACCAAGCCGCCCGGATTCGACACCAATCGTTATTGGCAAACAGCCTTCGCGACCAGCGTGGCGGCGAACGACTTGTCAATGCAATTGGCTCCGGCGATGGCGGCGCAAGCTTCGACAGCGGGCTTGTTGTGCGACTTTGGCATCGGGTTGCTCGCTTACGGTGCGCCGATCATGTACGAAGTGGTGTTGAAGAAAGTCACGGTCGAAGGGCCGACACATATCCATCGCTACGAACAAGACGATCTTGGGATTACGCACGCACAAGTTGCGGCGGAAGTGTTGACCGACTGGAAGATCGACGCCGAAATCGTCGCGGCGGTGCGGGCCCATCACGACGAGCAAATCGAAATGGAAAACGATGCCGATACGCGCTTTGCACGCATCGTGGCATCGGCGGCGACGCTAGCTGAAATCGCGATGAGCGGTGCCGAGATGGAATCGGTCGATCGCTTGTTTACGCAGGCGATGTTGCTCTCGGACGAGCCCGATGCGCTGGTCAGCCGTTTGCTCGATAATCTGGTGGTCAATATTCAACAGACGGCCGAAACGATGAAGGTCGACTTGGGTTCGACGGAAAGCATGCGCGATAACTTTGGCGACTTAATTGATGGGTTGCCCGATGTTGCGGATCGTATGTCGTTCGAGCCGATGCGCCGGTCGGCGTTTGATGATTAGCAAAGCTGCAATTCTCTAGCAACAAAGACTTATAAACGACTCAAGAACCGATGCACGCAAGAAACGGCGAGTGATCCTTCGCCCACGGCAAAGCCGCAGCGTTTGGTGGTACCCGCACGCACATCGCCGGCGGCCATCACGCCGGGCATCGTGGTTTCCAAATCGCAGGGCGGTCGTTCGGGCGTCCAAAGTTGATCGTGTTCGAGCATGCTGCCCGTCATCACGAAGCCTTTTTCGTCGAGGCGGATCGAATCGGGTAGCCAATCGGTATGCGGGCGGGCGCCGATGAAGATAAACAGGGCAGCACAATCGAATTGAGTGGTGGTGCCGTCTTGATTGTTTGTTAATGTGACTTGCTTTAGTTGCTGGTCGCCGTCTACGCTGGTGACGGCGCTGTGATAAATCACTTCGATGTTGGGATGATTCTCGATGCGCGTGCAAAGGTATTGCGACATGCTTTTGCACAAATCGCCGCTGCGCAGAATGAGTTTCACGTTCCGCGCGTGGTCGGCGAGAAACATCGCCGCCTGACCGGCCGAATTACCACCGCCTACGACCACTGCGGTTGATTGCCGGCAGACGGCGGCTTCGATGGCGGTGGCCGAGTAATAAATGCCGCTGCCTTCAAAACGTTGGCCGTTTTTCAAATCGAGTTGGCGATAGGTTACACCGCTGGCAATTAACACGCTGCGTGTATGGGCGGTTTGACCCGTGCAGAGGTCGAGCAGAATTTCACCCTCTTTTTCCGAACGGATGCCGCGTACTGCGACCGGCGCAGTGAACTGCGCGCCGAACTTGAGCGCTTGCAGATAGCCGCGATTGGCCAACTCGGCACCGCTGATGCCGGTGGGGAAGCCCATAAAGTTTTCGATCTTCGAACTGCTGCCCGCCTGTCCACCGGGGCCGATCTTATCGATGACGAGAATGCGCAAGCCTTCGGATGCACCATAAACAGCCGCCGAAATACCTGCCGGTCCGGCACCGACGATGACAAGATCGTATATCGCGTCGTTTACCTCGCGCGATATGCCCAAGCAGGTTGCGACCTCGATGATATTGGGATTGCGCGCGACATGACCGTTGCATAAGAGCACGGGCAGTTCGTCGGCAGTTGCTTGATACTCCTGTAGTAACTGTGCGCCCTCCTCGGTGGTTGCGTTGACCAAAGAGTGAGGTACGTGGTTCTTGTAAAAGAATTCGCGCATGCGTTGGGTGGTGGCTGCGCCCGGGGTGCCGATCAGCCGCACGCCCGAAAAGCCCTTCGCTTCCAGCAGTTTGCGTCGCGCCTGGAAGGCTTCGAGCAGCATTTCGCTGAGCTCGGGTACTTCGATCAGAATGCGGCGAAACTTTGAGCGTGGGATGGTGTAAACGGCGGTCGCGCCGCGCGCGGTTGCCGTGACCAGGGCGGGGCGGTCGGTCAGCATGTCTACATCACCCACGAAAGCCCCGGGTTCGTGGGTAGTGACCAGGTTGCGTGTGCCGCTGGAAGACTCGCTGATGTCGACGGCACCCGATTTGACGACGTAAAAGGGAAAATCGCGAGTGCCTTCGCTAAACAAATGCTGACCATCGGCAAATTGCTCTTCTGCAGCCTGCGTCGCGACGCACTGCATCTGTTCATGGGATAGATGCGGGAAGGCGGTCGATGTGATGTCAATCATGGTGGAGAACCTACCTGCGACTGTGGGACCAAATCGGAATGAGGATGGATTATAATCACGAATTGGTTGACTAAGATATCATCGTTATGAATGAGGCTCGTAATCTTTAACTACCCAGACCTGCCAGCTATACCGAACGATGGATGGGAGCACCGGTCGTTTCGATAGATTGCCGTTCTAAACGTGGATTGAAAGGAAATTGCAGGCAATGAGATTGGGAACTTGTTTACGCGTTGCGCTGTTTTTTTTCGCATTCGTTTTGACCACAGGCTGTTCGCTGCCGCTACCCTGGCCCGCCAGTCCGTTGTATCCGGTGCCGGAGAATGATGTGGCTTGGGTACCGCCTGCGACAGTGGAGGAAGCTAAGCAGGAAATTGTGGGCCGGTATGCTCATTTCGATGTGGTCGCGTATGAAGGCGAAACACCGAACGGGCCGCTGTCGACATTTGTCATTTCATACGGATTTACCGATTTTGAAATGGAAAACGGCGAACTGTTTGAAATCGATCGCTTCTGCTCGGCGTCATACAACGCGAATCAACCTTTTGAGACGCGCTTTCCCGATGCAGCGACGCAAGCCATCGTTCCGCGACGGGCCTTGGTCGATGTGTTCATGGAGGACGGGCAGTGGAAAGTGTTTCGACCGGCCACGCCGACGTTGATCGGTGCGACGGGCAACGCAGATGAGTCGTTGCCTCTCGATCCGGCCATGGTGACGCCGGCGGATGACGACGGCGACGGCAAACCGGGCGTGACAGTCTTTGTGACGTTGTTCGGGTTTATCGAGGGTGAGATCTACATCGCGCGGCGCGAGATCTTTCAGAATGACATGACGCTATATAGCGATGGCTCGCTGCGCGGCAACGTGATTGATGATTCGGAGCAAGTGGTCTTGGGTGCGTCGCTCGATATCTTAAACGTGCCGAATAATCCGGATCAGTTTCGCGATCCGGGCTTGAACCCGATCATTTTGATACCGATCGGTGATGAGATTGATTCGTGTGAAGATCTGGCGGCGATGCGCGATGCTTTGTTTCCACCCGAGCCGACGTTCTGATACAGATAAGAAGTCGTCACAAAAAAAGCCGCCGTGGTAACCCACGGCGGCTTTTTTATTTAACAAGTGCTAACGCAGCTATCGCTTAGCGGCGGCGGCGGAGCAAAGCAACGGCACCGAAGCCGAGCAGCGACAACGTGGCCGGCTCAGGAATGGTGGCGACCATGAAGTTACCGAACGGAGCCGTGTCGGTGATCCAAACGTTTTCGCCAACGCTTTGGAAACCGTACTGAACCTTGCGCGGGTTCATCGGATCAGCCGGTGCCAAGGTGGCGAGGCTAAGACTAAAGGGACCCGGTACGACAGGGATGATCGTTTCGTTGAACGACGAAAAGTCAGGAGCGAAGTCGCGAATGAAGATGAAGCCTTCGTGGGCATCGGTGTAGGTGTTCGAGAGGATTTCACCTTCAAACGTTACCGTGGTGCCGGAAAGCGAGTTGTCGGCAACTTCGATGAACAGGTTCGCTTCCATGACCTTGTTGCCGCGCTGGCCAGGGCCACCGGGGTTTACGGGATCGGGAGCCGTGCCGGTCGTGTTCTGATACCAAAACTCGTTCGGATCACCGATGGTGTTCGGTGAGAAGGTCATTTTGTTGTTTGCATCATCAAACTGTACGGTGAGGTCGGGGATACCCCAACCGCTCGGAAACACGAAGCCACCGCCGTTTTCCGGCAATTCAAAAACGTTCATAAATCCGAGCCAAGGTGCATCACTTTGAGGCACGTTGACCGTTACCTGAGCCTGAGCCGACGACGCTGCCAAGAGCAAGGCAACCGTCATAGCAAGTACACGTCGCATGTTTCTTATCCTCCAAGAAAACAAAATGAAAATGGCTTGAAACTGTTCCACGAACAGTTCGTTTCTTACTAACGAAATATTAACCGAACGCAAATTTTGAATCCAGCTTTTTGGCGGCGTCGAAATAATCGTAAACTCTTGAAACTGTTTCAGTTATGAAACTGTTTCGGTCCGCATTCTGCTGATGCGTGTTGGGGGTCTGACGTGTGATTTTCATGGGCAACGGGGTCGGAGAATTCACTCGATTACCCTAAACCGCGACGTCGAGCGCGATTTATTATCAGACTGCTTGGTGTTTCGCGACAAGCATTCCGTTCAATTCGGCATTAGAGGTCAACACGCCGGGGCGGTGTCGATGACATATTTCAGCGGACATACGCCATCGTATTCGACGGTGCCGTCCCCGCGCATGCCGATTTTTTCCAGCACTCGAATCGACCCGATGTTCTCTTTTATGGTGAGTGCAATGATCTGGTCCAGCTTTAATGTTGCGAAGCCGAATGCGATCGTGGCGCGAGCGGCTTCGGTCGCCAAACCGCGACCCCAGTACTCCGGCATCAATCGATAACCAATATCGACGGCGTCAAACTCGGGCAGGAATTTCAATCCGCAAAAGCCGATCGTGGGGCCACCGGTCTTTAAGAAACACCCCCAACGGCCGTAGCCATAGCGATCGAAATCGGGATAGGACGCTATTGCGTCGCGGGCTTCTTCGACGGACTGCATGAGTGGTTCGTGCGTGAAGCGCATCACTTCGGCGTTACTATTGAGACGAAAGAATGCCTCGGCGTCGTCCTCGGTCATTGCGTGCATCGTAAGTCGTTCGGTGGTGGGGCCGGTTCGGTAGACTTCCATAAGTAGAAACTCCCATTTTAGCAAACTTCGGCAGATGCAGGATTGTGCCCCTTGTTCGCAATCCGATCATTTGGGGTAACGCTGCTTACCGGATTTGGCAGCCGTGCTGAAAATCGACGTCATTTGAGAATGAACGCGTCCCTTTGCGTTGCAAAACCTTGCAAGTGCAGGCCAGGTTGCTTTATCTTAATCTGGTTTGGATGGCAGGAATCGGGCTAAATGGCAAAATTTTTTGGAGGCGAATCAAGTATGTTGCAACGTTCTCTTTCTTTGATTGCACTGATCGTGGGTGCTGCTCAAAGTGTTACCTTTGGTCAGTTTCTCTTGATCCCCGAATCAACGAATGACCGGGTCATCGCGGTCAGTGCTTTTGATGGCTCCCTGTTAAACCCGAACTTTCTTGATATTGCGCCGCTGGCGGCCAATGCCGGTGTCTCGTCCACGCCGATCGAAGTGCTGGAGGTCGGCGACGAGCTATGGGTTAGCGATCAGGTGGCCGATCGCATTTGGCGCTTCGACAACTCCGGTGCGCCGCTTTCCCCGATTACCTCACCCGAGTTGAACAACATCCGCGGCATGGAAGTGGTCGGCAACACCGTCTATGTTGCCCAAGGATCAGCAGCTGCCACCTTCGGTGAGGGCTTGGTTACCGTCGATGTCGCGACGGCGAGTGTCACCGGAATATTCAACGGTCGTCCGGACGCCGATGTCAGTTATCAGGATGTAAAGTTCGTAGGCGGCGAATTATTGGTGACGAACAGTGATACCGGAAACGACGGCATCGATCGTTACTTACCCGATGGCACATTTCTCGGCACATTGGTATCGAGTGACGGCGTAACCGGTCTAGATTTTGGTCAGCAAATCAACGTGCGCGGCAGCAATGGTAATTTATTGGTCGGTGGTTTCTCGCCACCCAGTGGTGTGTATGAATTCCTGCCCGATGGTACGTCGCTGGGGATTGTCGCAGGCTTGGACTTCGGCCCGCGCGCGGGTTACGAGTTGGGTAACGGTAGCGTCTTGTGGACGAACGGTAACTTCGTCGCAACCGATGCTGAAAATCTCTTGACAGGTGACAGCTATCGTTACATCACGCCGTCGCGCGTTCCTGAACCGGCGAGCTTGGCCTTGTTATTCGTCGGTGGGATCGCGACGCTGCGACGGCGGCGTTGATGTTCGCTGATCGAAATTGCAAGTACATTTGTTAAGTCGATAACGATACCTCCTCGAATAGAAAAGCCGGCCTGTGGCAGATGCGTGCCAAGGTCGGCTTTGTTTCGTTATACAGAAGCGGCACTTTTGTAATGGGGTAATGATGAAGCGTGATTTATGATTGAAATAACCAAGACGCATCGACGCGAGTCTTAGGGAGAAAATTTATGCGTGCACCCCGGGTAACACAGTTGTTCTTACACGAAGAGATCATGCTATTGGCGTTGAGTGATAAGCTTGGCACGCCGGCGTTCGGGGCGATGTATGCGCAAGCCATGGGTGGGGCGATCTTGGCCGAATTGGTATTGACGGGACGTCTGGAGATCGAGGAAGGGAAACGCGGAATGGTCAATCTAATCGATGGCACGCCCTTAGGGGACGCGGTCGTTGATGAGGCATTGCGAAAGGTGCGTACCGCCAAGCGCCGGGCGGCGGCAGCGACTTGGGTCCAGCGCTTTGCGGGTTTGCATCGCATGCATCATCGCGTTGCATTGGAGTTGTGTAAAAAGGGCATCCTTAAGGCCGACGAACAAAAGGTGTTGTTGATTTTCAATCGAACCGTGTATCCCGAGCTTGATCCGAAGCCGGAACGAAAAATGAAAGCGCGGCTGGAACGCGCGATCTTTACCGACACAGACAAGATCGAACCGCGTACGGCGATTCTGATTTCGCTGGCGCACGCGGCGGATTTGTTGCGCATCTATTTCAAAAAAGCCGACTTAAAGAAGCAAAAGAAGCGCATCGAACAGATCACGCAAGGCGAGTTGATGGGGAAAGCCACCAAAGAGGCGGTGCAAGCGGCCCAGGCCGCGATGATGATGGCAGCGATCATGCCGAGCTTGATGGCGACGACGATCGTGGCCGCAACGAATTAATGCGCGTGTTGAAACGAATTTCATTCCGCAGTGGCGGTCGTTTTCATCTTTCGTCAAGCTGGATTTTTCTGATTGGCGGGCCCCATTAAATCCTGATCGGTGTTGGCCTCAGTTCGACCGCCTTTTTAGCAAGGACAAAGTATGCGCGACGTTAATTATCTATAGTGAAGCGGTTCCAATTTGACGGTTCCACGGATTGTTAGATCGCCGCACTTTATGATCAAGCAGCGAAGAATAAGTTCGATATTGCGTGCCATCCGCTATCCCTGGCTGCGTTACTTGGTTGGAGCGCTGGCACACGTATTGTTGTTTTACTCCATCCTGCAACTCACCGTTTATTTTCCCTTTAAGTTTCGCAACCCACCGTCAAGATTGGGTGATGGCATACTCGATGTATTGATTTGGAATCCCGTGCGACACTATTCAGTGGCCACGCTCATTATGTTGGGGGTTGAGGGTTTTCTGGTAGGGCGCTTTACGAAGCTTTCGGTCGGAATGGCCGCGTTGTTGCCCGCTTTTTTGTTAGGCTTGATTTCTGCTCTCGAAATGGAGCTGGTCCCCGGTACGCACAATCTCTGGGGTATTGAAGTTGTGTTGTATTTCCTTAACTTTACGGCACCAATCTTTGTGGGAGGGATGTTGGGGCGTTGGTTTCGCAAACAACGAGAGAAACCGAAGAAACCGGCGGGCTGCCGTCGATGTCGATATGATCTGAGGGGAAACGTGAGCGGTGTTTGTCCCGAGTGTGGCCTGGTGTTGTTTGAGCCCCAACGGTGATGACTGTGATTCGACATGGCTTGCTAACGGTTGCCGTTATCACCGGCATAGTTTGGGCGGGATCGAGTTTTATTAGCTTATCGTACGCGAATAACAACGTTGGGCTGAATATTCGAAGTGGTGCTGTTCAAGTTGTATGGCGTTTTGGCGATGTAAGCGAATTGGATTCCCCGTTAACGTCACACTTCTTTAATCGCGATCTAGAGATCAACAGAATTAAGAGACCTAGGCTTCAGTGGCCGCCCATGTGGTTCATAGGTCCCGATTGGGCAGTCATTTCTTTGTTATGGATCATCCCCATTCTGCTACTCCCGTGGTGGCTGATGGATAGAAAGGTGCGGCGGCGAAAGCGATGGGCGCGGGAGGGTCGTTGCCTTATATGCGGGTATAATTTGCAAGGAAGCGAATCGGGCACGTGCAGCGAATGTGGGGCTGGGTATGAACAACGCGAAGAAGAAGCGTGAAACTCGAGAAATCCTGGTGTTAGGAGCGGTCTTTGGGGTCATTTTCTTCTACCTCGTGTTATTTGTATTTATAATGTTATTTGGCTTTTTCGGTCCAAGACCATTAGGTGCTAAGATCGCGATTGGAGTGCTGTTCCCATTAAATGTTGCTATCAGTGCATTCCAAAGTTCGCAGTTTAATTTTGTGTTACACCTTATTGCCGCCGCGGCGACTTACTCGATGGTGTTCGTGTTAGTCAACAAAATCTATCACTACTATCGACCGCTACCACCCACCGAATACGTTGCCTGCCGCACATGTCATTACGACCTCACAGGCAATGAGTCCGGCACGTGTCCTGAATGCGGTAACGCCATCGAATTACAATTGGACGACTCAGTATGAAGATCATCCGACACATGCTACTCGCTGCGATAATCGCGACAGTTATCGCGTGGGCGGTGGCTCAACGCTGGACGCTAGTTTACTACGGACTGACCTGGTCCGTCGGCGTCTTCTCCAGTCATGTGGTTCTCGTTCATGGAACGCAGACGAATGTTTATGTCGCTCAGTACGGAGGGACGGCGTTCGTGTCGGATACCACCCATTGGAGCATCGTGGCATTGCCCGTTGTGGAGAGCGGTAGATTGCTGGCCCCCTTTTGGCTGATCGTTGCCATCTTGCTAATTCCGTGGTGGCTAATGAGAAGAGGGTCCCGGCATCGACAACGGAAGCGGTGGGCGAAGGAAGGCCGTTGCCTTACATGCGGGTATAATTTGCAAGGCAGCGAATCGGGCACGTGCAGCGAATGCGGGGCTGGATATGGCGACGATACAGCGTAGTCGATTGGAGACCATCGGTTGTTGCGTGCCGATCGCACTCATGCTGTTGATTCTTGCATCTTATATTCATGTGATTGACATGGGTTCTCGCCAAATAAAGGGCGGTTCGTTGCAGCGTGACGGAGAAAGTGTTTTACTTTGCTTTGACGATGCACCTTGTGTATCGCATACACCCATCCACGAGACGCCGCTTTGGCCTTTTCTCTTGGCCGCGCTCGCACTTCCGTTCATTCTGCGAAAAATCTCGCGGTGGTTGGTTCGAACGGTTTACTGTGCTACGTGTCGTTATGATCTAACCGGCAATGCTTCTGGCACTTGCCCTGAATGCGGTACGGTTATCGCGCCGCGCACTAAAACGGAGGTCACGGGCTGATGTGGAAGTGGTTGCATGTCGGGGTGGTGAGCGCCTTACTATTGCCTTCGGCGCTGCTAGTGGCCAATTTCTTCATCGGTCGCGAGTTCAAATGGGATGCCATTTACACCTACCGCGAGCGAGAACACTTTAGATTTGGTCAATACGACTTGTCTCTCAAACGCGACGGAATCGAGTTTGTTCGCGACGAGAATTTTCGCTCCCATACAGGTGAGTTGTTCATGGTCGAACGCTCGCTCTTGGGGGTCGAATTCTGGAATTACGAAGACCATATTACGTGTGGCGGTTCGGGTGCAAGCTCGCTTCGGATAATTGTTTCTTCTTGGACACTCATCTTCTTTACCGCCTGCTACCCAATCATTTTCCTCATTCTCAGTTACCGCCGCCGCGTGAATCGCGATGCGTTGCAGCCGTGCTTTCGGTGTGGCTATGACCTGCAAGGCAATGCGTCTGGCACTTGCCCCGAATGCGGCACGTCTATTGCGCCTCTCAATAAGCTGGAGATCGAAGGGTAATGCGAAAGCGCTTGCATCGCGGCATGATGGTCTTTTTCTGTTTGTCAGCATTGCTGACTCTATCAGCTTGGATTAACGGAGCGTTGGATTCAAACGCGAAAAAATCACCCTACTCCAGTGAAGCAGATGAAATCCTGGTCATCGGTGACGACAGCGAGAGTTTTAAAATTGGCATCGATAGATATTCTGTGGTTGTCATCCACACCTGGGCAATCGACAGGTCGCTCAACCAGCTGACCTTGCCGAAAGCCTCCCTGTACCCAAGAACAGGGTATGTTTACTTTGAAATGCCAACTTGGTCCGACCCGATGCCGAACTCAGCTTTTCGTGTATTGTCCGTCGAGTATTGGCTGCTCGCGCTGATGTTTGCTGTCTACCCGGTCTTCTTCTTCATTCGTAGTTATCGTCGTCGGCGCTCTCGTTATCAGGAATTCCAACCGTGCGTGCAGTGTAGCTATGACTTGCAAGGCAATGAAAGCGGCACATGCCCCGAGTGCGGCACAGTTGCCATGCATGCTGACAGTATGGAAGGCAAAATCTGATGTGGAAACTATTCCATCGGCTAGTGATCGGCGTGTTGGTCGCATCAAGTTTTGCCTTATTGAGCGTCCAGCTCATCTTGCCCGCAAACCCCAATCTTTATTTCTCAGTTATGCCAAATCAGGGTTGGGGGAAAGTGCGCGGCTACGACGTGATTCGCGACGGAAGTACGATAATCTTCGCCTCTGGAGAGGTTTTAGTCGTTCATCAACTTCCGGGTGATGGCTATATACGACCGAAAAATTGGAGAGGCATTGCCTGGGGAAGTGCTGAGAGGATGTCTCGGCGAATTTTCACAAACAAATGTTACCGCGTATCTTTCGTACAGTTCGAAGCCATCCACGCAGCCATTCTTTCCGCCATCTACCCCACCATCTTCTTCATCCGCAATTTCCGTCGCCGTCGTTTACATCGCGACGCGTTGCGACCGTGCGGTCAATGTGGCTATGACCTGCAAGGCAATGAAAGCGGAACTTGCCCGGAATGCGGAACGGCTATCCCGCTACGCACTAACACAGAGGTCGCGGGTTAATGTGGAAATGCTTGCATTACGGCATGGTCGGGCTGCTGTGCTTGCTGAGCGTTGCTTGTGGCGTTTTGTCGCTTAGCAAATTCGATGTGACGTTTCTCTATCCGCCAGAGGCGGCAAAATCACAGTTACCGGAGTTCAATGGTGGAATGTCAATATTTGCGAGGGACCAGCAGCTGATTGTGCATTGGGAAGACGAGGATTTGTCGCAACGTGCCACCGCACCAAGGCGTGAGTATAGCATCCCCGGATTGTCGTTTACGCGCGACGAGATATTTATATCACCTTATAAGCCTCCTGGGTTTATCGAAATCTACTACCAAGTATTGGTTTCGTTCTGGTTCCTTTCGTTGGTCTTTGCTGTTTACCCCGTCATCTTCTTCATTTGCAGCTACCGTCGTCGGCGCATGAGTCGCCTAGTATTGCAACCCTGTATGCGATGTGGGTACGACCTGCAAGGAAATGAAAGCGGAGCGTGTCCGGAGTGTGGTAGAGCGACGGAGTCGGTATGATGGGGCGATCGGCAAGGCTAGTTCTGCTATTAGCAATCGGAACATCAATCGCTGCCATCGCCGGTTTCTGGTGTACCATCGATTTTTCCTACCGAGGATGGTGTCTAGGCTTAAATCGTTCTGGGATAGGTTTTGCAAGATACACTTTGGACAACAACGTTGCGCTGATGGTCAACGAGGAAACCGAGAACCCCGTGTTAGCGTTTGACGCTGCATCGGAAACAACTTTCTTTTACTACCCGCCGATTGAATTCACACAAGATGACATATTTGACTTACACGTAACGGGTATGGGCGTTACACATTGGTTCGCTAATCTCATTGTCTGGTCACTATTCTTGATTCTGTTGCGCAGGTCGCGCAAACATCCCAAAGGCCACTGTCAAGACTGCGGGTATGATTTGACGGGCAATGAAAGCGGGGCGTGTCCGGAGTGCAACGCAGTAGCAGAGGTAACGGCATGAAGTGGGTGAGACGCGTCGTTGCCACCGGGGCCGTCTTATTTGCAGCGGCATGGGCGCTGGCGTTTGTTCGTACGCTCGTCGTCGTACCGTCTCTAGGGCCATCGCTTCGAATTTCGCGCGAAGGATGGGGATTGACCAGTGCGACATCGCTGAACTGGCAACCGCAACCGGGTAATCGCGCGACGGCGAAGAAGAAAAAAGATTGGCGCGTGTTGCTGCGACCGTGTGCCGGTGATGTTTTTGTTTGGCCGTCAGATAAAACGTACACGATCGGTTCCGGCGACGTCATGGAATACCAGACGTATCTTGTTCCACATTGGCTTACCAATCTTGTCGCGTGGTCATTGTTCATAGTCCTCTGGCGTAAGGCACGCACATATCCGAAAGGCCATTGCCAAAGCTGTGGATATGATTTGACGGGTAACGAAAGTGGGGCGTGCCCGGAGTGCAACGCGGCCGTCGAGGTGGCAGCGTGAGGTTTTGCATTGTGCCCTTATTGTTGGCGGCATTGCTATCTTCCTTGATCGCAGCAATCAGTATGTCATGTTGGACGATTCGCATATACGCCGGAACCACTATCGTTCGCGTCGAAAGATCTGGAATAAAGGCAGTCTGGAAGGAATACCGGATGTATCAGACGCCCGTTTTGGATGTTGATCTCGTAGATGGCGTGACCGGGGGATGGTGGGCCAGCCCCAGTCTGTCCTATCTCGATTCATCGAATTTGAGCGTGGACATCGATGGCAATCGTCAACGGGTATCCTTTCCGACGCCTAAGACGCTGTGGTTGAACTTACCGCATTGGCTCACTAACCTCGTAAGTTGGTCGCTGTTCATAATCCTTTGGCGAAAGTCGCGCAAGCATCCAGCGGGCCATTGCCAAAGTTGCGGATACGATCTGACAGGGAACGAAAGTGGGGCGTGTCCGGAGTGTAATGCCACGGTGGAGGTGACGGCGTGAAGTGGGTGCGACAAGTTGCGCTGCTGTTTGCAATCTTGTGCACAGGACTTGCTCTGCTTGGTCAATTTTCAATGGCGTTGGTTTCGATGGAGCATGCTCAAATCCAGGTTGAATGGGGTTCGATACTTGTTTATTGGCAGCCGAATAGTTTTGGGTCGTGGTCTGCTTCATTTCTCCCGCCGATGGGGAGCATCTTTGACAAGATATCGGTTGGCTATCGCGTGCAGGCGCTGAACATGTACGGCAATCCGGCAGGAAGACTCACTTATCTTGGGGCGCCGCATTGGCTCACAAACCTCATCGCATGGTCATTGGTCATTATCCTCCGGCGAAAGGCACGCACATATCCGGAAGGCCATTGCCAAAGCTGTGGCTACGATCTGACGGGTAACGATTGCGGCACATGCCCCGAATGCCACGCACCGATTAGCGACCCAAACCTAACTGCGTAAAAAAAGAAACGACCGCCTCACTGGAGACGGTCGTTTCTCATTTCTTGAAGCTGCCGTGTTGCAGCCACGTTCGCTGCGAACTACGGCAGCATAATACACTCACTGGTCATGGATCACCTCCTATTTCAAGGGCGGGTTTCCCGTATCGCTCTGGAGTGTGACCTGCGAGCGAATAGGGCCTTGCCCATGCCGGCGACCGTCGTTACCGGCTACCACAGACAGGCACCTGCCCGTCCGGCGGAAAGGTTCGCTCGATTGACTGACAGGCGCCCATGTTTTGCCTGTGGCTGATCGAGGAATTATTTCCCACATCTATAGATTAGGTTTGCGATTGCGGAAGCGTCAAGAAAAAAACGGAGAAAGCGCGAGTTTTCAGAATTATCGCGGGTTTTATATGGATGGTCGGCGTGGGGCGAGGTGTTTCAGCATGCATCGAATGAATAGCGGCACCTTTGCGCGGTGATGTCCCCCAGCCCTGGAAGGGCAGGGGCACCCGGTGCTGCGGCACGTTCTGCAACCGGTGGGTCTGTTCCGCTGCGGCACCGAATTGCAACCGGTGAGTTTGTTGCGCTGCGGCACCGGTTTGCAACCGGTGATCGGAAAAGCGCGGAGATTTAGAGGCTTTGGTACGGTGTCGGTACCACGGCCTCCCATTTGCATATCACGTGCAACCTTTCCGCGTGCGGGTAAACTGGCGTGGACTGGCGGTTTTCGATCTTCAGCGTCGCAAAAACACCGGGTACAGTCGGGTTCCACAGCGTGGATCGGTCGGCAAGAACCGAGGCGACGGCTAAGTACGAGCAATAAACCCGCAGATGCGGATTCACGAATGAAATAACCCCAAGGGAGCGGCCCGGCATGAAGCTTTACACCAAGGGCGGTGACGACGGATCGACGATGCTGTTCAACGGCGATCGGGTGGCCAAGTGCAACCTGCGCGTGGATAGTTATGGGCACGTTGACGAACTCAATTCGTGTGTGGGCGTGGCGGCGGGCGAGCTGCGTCGCGCCGGGCAGCGGCCTGAGTTCGATGCGTTGCTAGAAAAATTGGATACCGTGCAGCATCAATTGTTTGACGTAGGGGCAGATTTGGCCACGCCGCTTAATACCGACGCGCGGCAACATATCCGACCGATGTCGGAAGCGGCGGTGTTACAGCTAGAAGGCTGGATCGATGAAGCGGCGGCCGCTTCGCCCGAGTTAAAGGCGTTCGTATTGCCTGGCGGCTCGGTGATTTCGGCGCACCTGCATGTGTGCCGCACGGTCTGTCGGCGCTCGGAGCGGGCAGTGGTGTATCTCGCGGGGCAACAAGAGATCAACGAACAGGTGATCATCTATTTGAATCGCCTGAGCGATTTGTTCTTCGCATGGGCGCGCTGGGTGAACCATGTGACGGGCGATGGCGATGTGGAATGGAAGGGAAGCTAGGCCCGTTCTGCATGGTTGCTGTCGGCAAAGATTAACATGCATTGTCGAACAAGTTAGCCCCCGGCCATTGGCCGGGGGCTATGTGTGTCGCGCAAATTTATATCTTTGTGTGGCGCGTCTGCATGGATATCCGTGTCGTTCGCAATCGAGGTTGATTTAATCGCCGTGATGGCGCGTGCTGATTCATTGAATTGCGCGCGTCTTCCCATCGCGAACCCTAAAACGCCTTAATCCGCAATTCACCCTTCTTCGCGATATCGAGCACTTCGCGCACGTCGTCCAACGCCTTGGTAAGCCGTCGCGCCGCCAGAATCATTTCTTCATATAGACGATTGTCGTTTAACAGCGAACCGATGGTGCCGCGCCGATCGTTGAGGCTGGCAAACGCGTTATCCATCTTAGCCAAGACCGACGACATCTGATCCATTCGGTCGGTCATCTCCTGCAACAACTTGGTGGCATTGGATGCGACTTCCTGACTGCGGGCCGAGACAACGCGAATGTTCGCCATGGCTTCGGTGCCTTCTTCCGACATTTTGCGAATATTGGCGAGCGACGCGCGGAAGTTGGTCAAATTTTCTTCATCGGCGATGACGGAGTTGAAGTTGCGCAGCGTATCATCAAACCGCTCGATCACAGTCGCGACATTTGCGACAAGTTCCTGATTATCGACGGCGTCGATCGAGCGCGGTGCGAGCAGTTTCTCAAGATTGGCGGCGACGGGCTTGAGGGATTGGGCCAACTCGGCCATCTCATCGGCGACGCGCAGGATACTCTCCTGCATTTCGCGGGGTACGACCTGGTCTTGCATGTTGACGACGTTACCGACCAACTTGCCGCTGCCGTCTTTGGCGAGGGCTTCGGCGGCGGCACCGCTTTCGGGCAGAACGATGCGAATCGGTGGGCGACCGAACTGAATCAGGCCAGGCGCGACTTCGACTTTGGCGTTGGCGGGGATGCCGAACTTCTCTTCGATCTTGATGGTGATGCGGATACCTTTGGCAACGTTGCTCTCGTCCCAAAAGCTGATCTCCTTGGTTTCGCCCACGCGCTTACCGATGAGCGTGACCGGCTGGCCGATGCTAATGCCGTCCACGGCTTCGGCAAATTGAACGTTGACCTCATACGATTTATCGAGGATCGACGTGCCGCCGCTGAACATCAGTGTTAGCACGAAGATCAGAATCAGGCTGGTGAGGGCAAAGACACCGACGATGGTGGATTGATGTTTATGATCGGCCATGGTTGTTCCTCAGGCTACGCATTCAAGTATAACAAACGCCCACCCTTAGGAAGGGTGGGGCACCTATCTCCTAATCATTCTCCAACGCTTCCAAATCTTCCGGTCCAGCTTTGCCATCGACAAAGCGCCGCACGCGCGGGTCGTCGCATGTCTTAAACCAATCCGGCGTATGATCGGCGATGATCTTACCGCGATCGAGCATGACGACGCGATCGCCAACCTTAAACGCACTAACCATATCGTGCGTCACCACCAAACTCGTCACCGACAATTCGCGTTTTAGTTTCAGGATCAGCTCGTTAATGACATCGGCACGCACGGGGTCGAGCCCCGTCGTCGGTTCATCGTAAAAGACCACTTCCGGGTCGAGCGCGATCGCCCGGGCCAATGCCACGCGTTTCTTCTGACCGCCGGAGATTTGACCGGGGCGGCGCTCTTGTAACCCGTCGAGCCCAACCATGCGCAGTTTTTCCGACGCGATCTCATTAATTTTCGCTTGATCAAACTTGCTGTGTTCGGTCAGCGGGAAGGCGACGTTTTCTCCAACGGTCAGCGAATCAAACAACGCCGCCATCTGAAACAAGAAGCCCATGCGTTTGCGAATCGGCACTAAGTCGCGCTCGGGCAGTTGATCGATGCGCAGACCGTCGAACCAGACTTCCCCCTCGTCGGGTCGAATTAGCCCGACGATATGTTTGAGCATCACGCTTTTGCCGGTGCCCGATTCACCGATCACGACGGTCGTCTCGCCGCGATTGAGGCTGAGCGACAGATCGTCGAGCACGACCAGCTTGCCAAAGCGTTTGCTGACGTGTTTGAGCTCGATCAGTGGTGGGTCGTAGGGTGGCATGACGGCAATTACTACAACACGGGCTGGAAGCCGTAGATCGACAACTGAATGTCCTGCAGGATTTGCGCGAGAACAAAATCGAGCGCGAGGATAGCGATAAACGAAATCACGAACGACGTGGTACAAGCCTTACCGACACCTTCGGCACCGGGGCGACAATTGAAGCCGCAGTAGCACGCTATCAACCCGAGGGCGGCACCGAAGAACACGCTCTTAAAAATGCCGCTGTACAGATCAAAGTTGGTAACGCTTTGCTGCGTGAAGTCCCAATAGGGCCCAGCCGGCACGCCTTCGACGACGACGGAAACGAACCAACCACCGGCAGCACCAGTGAAGTCGGCAAAAAAGGTGAGCGTCGGCGTTAGCACGGTGCAGGCCAGCACGCGTGGGGCGACGAGATAGCGCATCGGGTTCACGCCCATGCTGCGTAAGGCGTCGATCTGCTCAGTCACGTTCATGGTGCCGAGTTCGGCCGTTAACGCTCCGCCGATGCGACCGGCGAGCATGATGCCGGCCAGCACGGGGCCGAGTTCGCGTACCACGGAGAGGTTGACCAGCGTGCCCATGCGCTCTTCGAGGCCCATGGCGCGAAACTGCTCGACGGCCTGCACGGCGATCACCATGCCGACGAAGGCGCCGGTGATCAGGATCACGGGCAGCGAGCGATATCCGACTTCGTAGAGCTGCGGAATCAGCAGCCGCCAATTACGCCGGTCAACCCCCCCACGAAACATGGCGGCAAAGGCCTGCCAGGAGAAGATGAAGAAATCGCCGAGTTGTTGGATGCTCTTCATGCGTGGGTGGCTGCCGTTTTAACGCGCGGGCGTCGTTTCTTTGCCGCTTGCAAGCGGCTTGATGATAACGCCAATCAACTTCCTTCAATAACGGCAAGGTTATACCGGATTTTCGAGGGGGATGGGGAAAGAAGGGAACAGGCCCTCCGACAAGGATTATTTGATCTGTGGTGGGGCGAAGGGACGCCGGGTAGTTCTTCTAATAGAAGTTGCTCGCCAACTTTGACGAACGCTGAGGCAGAGGTGTGTGGATATGCTGAGACGTGAAAACGAAGCGATCATTTTTCGCCGTTGGGGAAAGCAATTGTGCCGAAAGGGAAACCCACGCGCGGCAACGTCAGAGCCGCGGGCTGTGCCCGCATGTTACTGAGACGAAGCGTCGATTATCGTCTGATTCAATTCGGTAAGCGGCGTCCCACACTCGGGGCAGATGCCGCTTTGGTTGGCGCGAAGATTGAAGCCGCATCTGCGGCAGGCGACGGGGTCGAATCGCCTCCAGCGACAGTAGATCAGAATTGCCAGAATCATTCCGACGGGTAATTGAATAAACCAGAGCGGCAATGCGATATACACCATGGGTATCGAGGCGTTAAGTGATTGAGAGCAGTTGGTGAGATTGCATTGACTAATGATCAGGTTCTTTCCTGAAAAATACGTGCCGAATGATGGGGTCTTAGAGTAATGTACCAAAATATATCTCCGATTAACCACGATTCGTTGCCAACCTGATTCAAGCCAACCTTCTTCGTTTGCGTGATTTTGGCAAAATTCAATAAAGCCCGCGTCACTTCCTTTGTATCGTTCCGCCTTTATGAAAATTCCATGATCCGCAAATGCAATGTTGAATCGAAACCTTCGGAGATTATTGCGATACCAATATTCATGTTTGAATATCAGGACTTCGATAAGCCCGGTAGCGGCGAGGATGATGAAACATGTGAAGGTGAGCCTTGTGACGCAGTAGACCATTCGCTCAAGTCGAATTCGCCGTCGCAGGTTAACTGACGATTGTGTGGCCTTCAGCATATATTCTATGGGATGGCTAAGTGGCGTATAATGTTACCAGAGAACTCTAAGAAAAAGGCGTTCCCGGTCGCCGTAAATCCCTGCGGGCGATAGCCCGCGGCTCTGTTTTGTCAGCATACGGAATCATAAATCGCCAAATCACGCATTAATCGCCGAATCACGCTCTAAGGCAGCAGCCGCTCGACGACAGGCTGAATGTCCTTGCCGTTGATGAAGCCGTTACGATCAATATCGAAAAAGCAAAGGTCTTGGTAATCTTTGGAGTCAACGACGAGCGCCTGCGCGAATTCTGACAGCCGCTCGATTGGGATCGTGCCACAAAGGCCATCGTTGCCGTCACCATCACAATTTTCGAACATCTCGTAGCAGGTGCGTAATAGATTTGATGGTCCGCAGGCCGAGCAGCCGGCAGACGGAAATTGGCAACTCGCGTCATCACAAATATCGCTTATTTCGTTGCCATCGCAATCAGGGAACCCGTAACGTAGCTGCACCATGTGGACCGCGTTCGGGCCTTGGCCTCCGAAGGGGAAACCCGACGCGCCGACGGCGACGATACCACCCTGTATGAAGATATTGGTGCCGATATAGCTGTTTGAAAATTGGTGATTCGAGATTAGGTTGCCCACCCATTGCCATTGATTGTCGATTTTTCGCACGACGACGGCAGTCCCGATCCGACTATAGGGAATTCCACCTGGTACGCTGTATTCAGGGAGGCCAAGAACAATGGTGTCATCTTCAATTGCAAGATCACGGGTTGTGATGATCTCTACCGGCGGTACGGAAGTTGGTCTAAGATATCCTGTCTGATCCCAGTCACCTGAGTCTTCCTCGAAAACGTACAGCGTTGGTCTCGCGTCAATAAATGAACCCCCGTTTGGCGCTGACTTCACTGCAATCACACCGTTGTAGATATCCACACTTTTCCCGAATCGTGCACGATGGCGTGGATCGGAAGGACCGAGTGTTTCTATTTCTGACCATTTTCCTTCAATCTCGCGGAATACAGAGACTCGACCGCACTCGGTACTATCAATGAGGCTGCGTGGTGCCCCGACAACGATGGTGCTACCATCGATTGCGACACTCGCACCAAACTCGACACTGTTCTCGACATCTGATGGTACAAGCTTTGCAATTTGCATCCATTGGCCGTCGACTTTACGAAATACAAACGCGGCACCAACACCCAAGCCATACTCATCGTCAAGGGGCGCACCGACAACAACCGTGCCGTTGTCGATGTCGATACTTCGCCAGCTATTAGGATTGTTGGCAAGGTTACCATGCGTGAATTCTGAGGTGTATGTCCACGTATTGTTTATTTTTTCGAAAACAAGGTAGGCATCCATTGAATTGGTATTTGTCGCGCCGATGATGGCCGTGTCGCCCTCAATTACGATGCCATCACCAAAATGCTCATACCGAAACGCGGCGGGGGCAAGAATCGTAGAGTGGTAGGTCCATTCTTCATCTACAAGTTCGAAGGCCATGGCTGCACCAGAGCCCGCTCCATTGCCGCCGCCTCTACTCCTTAGCCGAAGGCCCACAATTAGGTGACTGCCATCAAATGCAAGCCCACCCACGAAAGACGTGCCTGCGCCGTAGTCTTGAGCGAATAGAGAAGCGAAATTGTTGGTTACCTCGCACGTGTTTGGAACACCGTCGCCATCGCAATCGGGATCACAACTATCCGGCACACCGTTGAGGTTGCAATCCTCGCAATCCGGCTGACCTGAAGGGCAATTCGCAATCTCGCATTCGTCGGGGATCCCGTCGGCGTTACAGTCAGGCTCGCAGATATTGGGTACACCATCACCATTGCAATCCATACAGGTCAAGTCGCCTTCGATACAGTCAGTGATATCGCAATCGTCGGGAATACCGTTTTGATTGCAATCGGCAAACATTGTGTCGCAATCATCGGGTAGGCCATTCTGGTTACAGTCATTGTCCGCGAGTTCACAGTCATCCGGTATGAGATTGGCGTTGCAATCTGTATCGACGTCAAGGTTGTTGAGCATGACGGTACCAATTCTCGGGCCGCTGACTGTTTGAATTTCGTTGCTCGGAAGACCGGTCGCCAGTATTGAATTTGCAATTGCGAGCTTCTGGCCTTCGCGACCCTCAAAAGACCCTTCGAGTTGTATGTTGCTTGTGACGCGCCATGTGTCATTCATTCGTCGATAAGTCGTTAGTCCGGGGCGAGCTGGATTTCGGACTGCATTGCGGGACGAAAATACGTACGCGTGATCATTATCAATCAAGACCGAAGCGCCGAAGTGCCTCCATTGATTGCTTAATGTGCTGCCAAGGTGTTCCTCTAGCTGCCATTGGCCGCTCTGGCGTTTAAAGATGAAAGCGGCACCGGTTGGAAAGAGGGCGTTTCCGAAGCGGCTATAGCTGGGCGCCCCGATGATTAAGCGATCTTCATCGATCGAAATGTGAAGTCCGAATTCGCTCGTAGGTGTTGAAAGTGGTGCGTTGAGTTTGTTAACCTGCTGCCATTCACCGTTTGTTTCACCAAAAATAAATACCGCACCGTCATAAGGATGGAAATCACTTCTGCTTGGCGAGCCGATTGCGAGTGTTGTTCCGTCAAAGCTGCAACTGAAACCGAACTGGCTTTGGTCACATGGGTCAACCGGCGTGATCTTTTGCGCCTGCTGCCATATGCCATTTTGCTCGCGAAAAACGTAGGCTGAGCCGCCGGCGCTGATGCCGGGGAAATCGTCACCTCGGGCACCGGCGACAATGGTGGATCCGTGAATAGCGACACTGCTGCCCAAAAAATCTCGCTCTTCGCCATCTGAAGCCGTAAGTCTTGCGACTCTATTCCATTCATCGCCGACTCGACGAAATACATGGACGCTGCCACTTCGGCCTGCCGTGTTAAGCTCCTCCGGCGCGCCGACGACAATCGTTTCTTCGTGGATAGCTACTGACTCGCCAAACAGTTCAAATCCTTCTGCAGGATCAGCATATAGTGTCGTAACATACTCAGCTGTGCCGGATTCTAAATTGAATACGTGAGCGGCACCGGTTAGATCACCCAAGTCGTTATTTGCGGGTTCGCCGACAACCAGGAATGGGCCATCGGCAGCGACGGCATAGCCGAAATACCAGGATTCTGAGTTTGTATCGGCGGGTGACGGGATTTGATGAAAGATATTCAGAATATCCGAGCAAGTGTCCGAGATCCCATTGTTATTACAGTCCGATTCGCAATCATCGGGAATATCATTTCCATTGCAATCGATGCTCGTGCCGAATGCCAGATCACAAACATCTGCGACTTCATTGCCATTACAATCGAGCTGACAGTCATCGGGAATGGCGTTGCTATCGCAATCGTCACTTGCGCCACTTTCGATATCACAGGCATCGGTGATGCCATTTTGATTGCAATCAGGTTCGCATTCGTCGGGAATCCCATTCGCATCGCAATCTAGGCTGACTTGATCCGTAATATCACACTGATCCGCGCTGCCGTTATCATTACAATCGGGTTCACACTGGTCCGGAAAACCATCGACATTACAGTCGGTGAAGGTAGAGAAGAGATCGATAAGGTACACGCGAGATGGATTTTCACTTGGAGCAAGGACAGCAGCAATTGAGTCCTGTAAATCGAGCGCCCTGCCAAAGGCACCGAAGTGTCCTGTATCCGGGCGCGTAATTTCGGTAGCGATTTCCCACTGATCGTTCACGTTCCAGTAGACAAAGGCGGCACCGACGTTGAAGCCGCCGAACCCTGTGTCGTCGGCCCCTACGAGGATACGAGGGAACTCAAGAGCGACGGTTTCGCCAAACAAGGTCACGGTTTCTCGATCGGATCCAACCAGTTTCGCTACTTGCGACCAAGTTCCGTCGGTAAATTGAAACACATACGCCGAGCCACTGCTTGCTAAATCGGAATGATGGTCGTATCGCGCGCCGACGACTGCGTAGTCACCCTCAATATCAACGGATCGACCAAATTGATCACCCGCTTCTCCATCGGCTGCAATCAACTCAGCTTCCTCGACCCATTCTCCCTCGCTATCGCGAGCAAAAATGTAAGCTCTACCCGTGGCTGCCGGTCCCGGTGTGGTAGATTCAAGGGCTCCGGCGATAAGGCGATTTTCGTGCGACGCCAAGCTCGTGCCAAAGAATGAACCTGGCTGCGCATTGCTGCGGTCGAGTTTACGATCGAACTCCCATGTGTCTGCTTCATTGCGTCGATAGATATAAACAGCACCGGTATCAGTGGCCCCGTCATCGGTACCGATTGCTCCTACGGCAATTGAATCGCCAACAATGGTAACTGCCGTTCCAAAGAAGCCACTCGTTACAGGATCGAATGGCACGCATTGGTAGGTCTGCTCCCAGGTTCCGTTGATTCGTTCAAAAATAAATGCGGAGCCTGCAAATGGAACTTGATCGCTGTCGTGGCTCATTCCGATGACCGCGAGATCCCCTTCAATCGCAACGCTTGCACCGAAGGATTCTCCAGCTACCGGAGCGGGTGCTCTCAATTCGCTCACGAGCGAGTATTGCCCGTTGGTTTTCTCGTAAATCAGGGCTCGACCCGCGGCGAAGGCATCACCGAAATACGAAAGTCGATCACCGAGAATCAATTGGTCGCCCGAAACAGCAATGGCTCCAGGTGAACAGCAAGTCTCCGGCGTAAAAATGGTATCGATGTCGGTAACGACGCATTGGCCGTAGCTTGCACGCGCCGACAAAGTGATAATGGCGAAGACTACCAATGGTGTCAGAAGCTTCGGAGGCATTGCCGAGCCTTTCCTTTGCATGACCATTGTTAAATGGCAATGCCATTTTGCGACTGTTTGCAGAACGCAAACTGAGCATCGATCGATATCGTTGACCTGTAATTATAGAAGAAGTGGTTGTCTAGTTGCAATTATGAAGAAATCCAAATAGATGCGGAATTGCGATCACGGCTGCGAAATTTCCGTCGGCTGTCAGAGATATCGAACGCCCAAGCGTTAGGCTGAAGACTAACGAGTTCATCAAGTGACAGTGATGGCGAAATTCGCCATATTTTGTATTCGATAGCTGCAGCCTAATGGACGCTCCTTCGCCGAAAAACGCGTCGACGCTTAAACATTGGAGACTCCCAGACCTCAATTTACAGATCGCATATCTAAAATCTCAAACTCGAAAATTCGAATCTTAAATCGACAAATCACCAAATCAAAAATTCACCCGATCGCTAATTTTCAATCAAGCTTCCTTCAACGCCTCGATCATCTCCTGAAACGCCTTCTTACCGTCGCCGAAGAACATCAGCGTGTTGTCGGCGGCGAAGAGGGGGTTGGGAATGCCAGCGTAACCGGGGCTGAGGCTGCGTTTGATCACGATCACCGTGCGAGCCTTATCGACGTCGATGATGGGCATGCCCGCGATGGGCGAGCTAGGGTCGGTGCGCGCGACGGGGTTCACCACGTCGTTGGCACCGATGACGATGGCGACGTCGACCTGATCCATCTCCGGGTTGATGTCGTCCATCTCGCGCAGCTTGTCGTAGGGAATGTTCGCTTCGGCAAGCAGCACATTCATATGGCCTGGCATGCGACCCGCGACCGGGTGAATGGCGAAGTCGACGTTGGCACCGAACTTCGATTCGAGCAGGTTAGCCAGATCGCGCACGGCGTGTTGCGCTTGCGACACGGCCATGCCGTAACCCGGAATGATGACCACGCGGCGCGAGGTCTCGAGCAACATGGCGACTTCATCGCCGGAGGTGCTTTTGATTTTGCCCTCGTACACATCGTCGGCCGAAGCCGTACTGCTGCTTGGCCCCATCGTGGCGAACATCACATTCGCGAGGCTACGGTTCATCGCCTTGCACATAATGCTGGTAAGGATGAGCCCGGAGGCACCCACGAGCGAACCGGCGATGATGAGCACGTTGTTGCTGATGACAAAGCCAGTCGCGGCGGCGGCCAAACCCGAATACGAGTTAAGCAGCGCGATGACCACGGGCATATCGGCACCGCCAATGGGCGTGACCAGCGTAACGCCGAGAATGCACGAGACCAATACGATGCCGAGGAAAAACAATCCGTTGTCGGGATTGATGACGGATTGATAGCACAAAAAGATGCCGAGCAAAACGAGAGCGGCATTGAGGAGTTTTTGCGCCGGGATGAATTCGCCTTCGGGCACCCACTTAACACCCGCCAGTTTGCCGTATGCAACGAGACTGCCGAGCAGCGTAACGCCACCAATCAGCGCCGAAGCCGTCGCGGCGATGGTGCCTTGCATCAGGGCAATTTGCGCCGCCGAGCCTTCCACACCGATCAGGTCGCGCGCCCCGCGCACGAGGCCTTCTTTGAAACCTTCATCGCCACCTGAAAGCATCCAGGCACCGGCAACAAACACCGAGGCGACGCCACCGAAGCCGTTAAAAACGGCCACCAGTTCGGGCATGCCCGTCATCTCAACGCGAATGGCGAGAAACGCACCGATACCTGCGCCGATGACCAACCCGGCGATCATGACGGGGAAGCTGACGATATGTTGATCGAGCAGTGTCACGCCGACGGCGACCAACATGCCCAGCGCCCCGAGGAGGTTGCCGCGCACGGCAGTCTTCGGATGCGTTAGCCCCTTAAGGCCAAAGATGAACAGAATCGATGCCAGCAAATAGGCACCGTTAATGAGGAGTGCGTTGGAAGCTGCCAGCACGAGCTTATCCCTTCCGCTTAAACATGCTGAGCATGCGATTGGTAACAAGGAAACCGCCAACCACGTTGATGGTGGCGAACAAGACGGCCAAGAAGCCGAGCGCTTGCGGTAAGACGGGCACGTCGCTGCCCGCGGCAACGACGGCACCGATAAGCGTGACGCCGCTGATGGCGTTGGAGCCCGACATGAGCGGCGTGTGCAACGTCGGCGGAATCTTGGTGATAATCTCGAAGCCGATGAAGATCGCCAAAACGAAGATCGTTAGTAGCGTGATGATCGCATCCATAATTTACGCGGGGCTCCCTTCGGCGGCGGCCAACGGTTCCAGGTTCATCGTCTCGCGCGTGCGCGCGTGTACGATCTCGCCGCCTTCGGTGATGACGGTGCCGGTGACGCACTCGTCGGCTTTATCGAGTTGGATTTGACCTTCCTTGGTGAGGTCTTGCAGAAACGCCATGATGTTGCGCGAATACATTTGGCTGGCGTGGTACGGTATCGTCGCCGGAATGTTTTGGGGGCCGAGGATCACGACGCCGTCATGCACGCAGCGCTCACCGAGTTTGGTCGATTCGCAGTTACCGCCGCCTTCGGCAGCAAGGTCGACCACCACCGAGCCGGGTCGCATACGACCGAGCGTTTCGTTGGTAATCAGGATCGGCGCTTTTCGTCCGGGGATAAGCGCTGTCGAAATGATGATGTCGGATTCGGCGGAATGATCGGCGATCAGTTGCGCCTGCTTCTGTTTGTATTCTTCGGACATCTCCTTGGCGTAGCCGCCGGCGTCTTCGGCGTCTTCATTGGACGCGGCGACTTCGACGAAGCGGGCACCGAGCGATTCGACTTGTTCTTTCACGGCGGGGCGAACGTCAAACGCTTCGACGACGGCACCCAAGCGCCGCGCCGTGGCGATAGCTTGCAACCCCGCGACGCCCGCACCGAGAATCAGTACCTTGGCCGGCGTAATCGTGCCCGCGGCTGTCATCATCATCGGGAACATCTTGTCGAGTTCGGAAGCGGCCAACAGCACCGCTTTATACCCCGCGACCGTACTCATCGAACTGAGCACGTCCATCTTTTGCGCGCGGCTGATGCGCGGCATCATGTCCATCGCAATGGCAATCACGCCGTGGTCGGCCAGGCGCTTGACGAGATCGTGATTCACCAACGGTTGCAACACGCAGAACAGCATCTGACCACTGCGCAGCCAGGTGAATTCGGAATCGGTGGGCGGGTGCGTCAATACGATGGCTTCGCATTGGTTGCTTAGATCCGATGCGCTATCGGCTATGGTTGCGCCGGCAGCGGTATAAGCGTCGTCGGGAAAGCCAGCAGCCATACCCGCGCCCGCTTGGATAACGCATTCGAGGCCGAGTTTTTTGAGTTTGGTAACCGTCTCGGGCACCAGAGCGACCCGGTGTTCCCCGTCGATATGAGATTTCGGCGCGCCGATTTTCATGCAGGTCTCCGTTCGGAAGCTTCGCCTTAATTCTTCGGCAATCGCGGCGCGCGGGCGCAGCTATCCCCGGTGGCGAAAACTTTTATTGCAGTGTATGCGCTCAAATTGCGTAGCCAAGGGGCGACAAAAGTTTCATTGTCGGTTCGTATGGTGGTTCACTGATTTAAATCGTGAGTTGTGATGGCTGGAGATGAAAAATCCCGACGAAGATTTTTATTTACGTCGATAACCTCGAAAGGCTGTGAAGACCTGGTCTGGGTGTGCCACTGCTTTGTCAGCAATACCTCGTTGCGACCGGACGTGCGATCCGTGTCCAAACAATCAACAATTCCACCCTGCTTTCAAAGATGCCGCTCAGCGAACCCGATTTAACTAATGGATAGGCGAGAATCCCGTCGGCGAGCCAGCAGAGTAGCGGGGTCGGCCCTGACCGGTCAGAATCAAGACACGTATGAGCGAACCGACCGTCCGTGAACTTTGTGAAGCGCTTGCCGAGGGCGATGACCGTGCGTTTGAACGGTTGTACGACCGGTATCACCAGCGGGTGCGGCTTGTGGCTTGGCGGATTTCGCATCGGGCGGACTGGGTGGATGATTTGCTCAACGAGGGCTGGACGCGGGCGTTTCATCAGCGGTCGAAATACAACCCGCAGTATGACTTTATGGTATGGGTGGTGGCGATCGTGCGGAATGTATACCGCGAATATTGCCGTCAGGGGAAGTTGACACTCCAGCACAACGAAGATGTCGACGTCGCCGCGGATGGCCCGACGGACGATTTATCGCCGGAGGCCCTTGCGCAAGAGGCAGAGGTACTTTTTTCGCTAAATGAATGCGTGGCGAAATTATCGGACGAAGACGGTCTAATTGTGCGGCGGCGCTTCTTTGAGGGGGCATCGTTAAGGCAGATCGCACAAGAACTTAGCGTTCCGGAGGCCACGCTGCGGGCCTCGCGCGTGCCGGGGGTGCTGGAGCAGCTGCGCCGGTGCTTGGCGAAAAAAAATATCGAGATTCCCGCAGAATTTTCTGCGCGCGCCCTGGGCGAGACGCAATAGCGTATGGAGTTCAACGATGACTACACGAAATGGCAATTTGGAATCACTGCTCGTCACACTCGGTGACGCCCGCCAGGCCGGTGCGTTCGACAGTGCGACGACCAGCTACCCGTGGCAGGCCACGACGGTTTCGGCTCAGAGTCCGAAGCAATCCTGGCAGGCTCGGTTCTGGAAAGTAGTTCCGCTGGCTGCGGCAGCCGCAGTCGCTGTGCTGTTCGTGGGGCCGTCTTGGGCGCCTGAAGGGGGCAACAGCCTTGTCCAGAACACGAACGACGCTGTCACGGGCCCGGAAACCCGTAACGTCATTGAGGGCGACTTCAATGGTGATGGTGTCAGGAATGGAAAGGACATTCAGGCGATGATCGAGATGGTACGAACCGGCGAGCTTAAAATGTCGCCGGACGAGTACGCTCAAGCATTGCTAAACGGCTAAGCTCGCCATCATAAAATCTCTTGCAATGTGAGGCCGGGTTGGTGTCTAGGACGCCACCTCGGCCTCGCGTTATTTTACGGGTCGGGATTTTTAATGTAGCTCCCGCTAGAGCGTTCTTCATTTGTATGTAGCGGCAACTCGCTTGATCAAGTTTGATCTGTGATGTTTTAAAGCCCGGCAGGGCTGATGGGTTGACAGCCCCGGATGGAGCGTAGACCGCGTTTGCGGTCGGAGCGCAATCCGGGGTCATCGACGGCAAACCTATCAAGCCCCGGTAGGGGCGTAGGTACCTGCACCGCTGCCGCGGTTGAATGCGAAATGCAACATGATCCATGGATTGCGCGGCTCGCGCCGCTCCATCCATGGCTTTCAACCTGCGCCCCTCCGGGGCTGAGAAAGATATTTGCTTCGCTAGACTGGAGTGAAAAATGCATTAATCACTTACCGCATGAGTTGAATACGCCCTAGGTATTCGCGTGACTCATTACTGCAATAATCAAAATTGAAACGGGAGAGTGATTGGTCACGCCCTAATCCGGCGACAAGATCCGCTCTAACTTCCGCAGCGCTTCGCCTTCCAACTGCCGCACACGTTCGCGGGTGAGGCCGATGCGTTCGCCGATTTGTTTGAGCGTGAGCGGGTCTTCGTCGGTCAGGCCGTAGCGCAGGCGCAGGATGGTGCTTTCGCGTTCGTCGAGGGCGTCGAGCAGCTTCTCGATCATCTCGGCTTCGGCCTGATTAAAGACGGCTTCTTCCGGAGATTGCGAGCGATCGTCGGGCAATATGTCGGACAGCGACATGGTGCCGTCGGGCGATTCGGTTTGGGTGGGGGCACTGAAGGCGCGCACGGCCAACTTGATGATGCGCACCTTCTTCTCGGGAAGCTCCATTTTTTTGGCAACTTCCTGAATCGAGGGCGTGCGGCCCAATTCTTCTTCCAGCTTGCGATGCACCTGTTTCCAGCGACCGATCATCTCGACCATGTAGGCGGGAATATGCACCGGCTGCACGGTGTTGATCAGTGCGCGTTTGATGGCTTGCTTGATCCACCAACTGGAGTAGGTGCTGAAGCGCGAACCCATATCGGGGTCAAAGCCTTCGACGGCGCGTAACAGGCCGAGGTTGCCTTCTTCGATCAGGTCGGAGAGCGGCATGCCGCGCTTGGAGTAAGCCTTGGCGATGCTGACGACGAGGCGCAGGTTGGAGCGAATCATCAGCTCGCGCGCTTCGTTGCCTTCGCGCTCGAGTTGTTCTTTGTCGGGCAACGTGATTTCACCGCGCGCGAAGCGATGCGACGCGGCGCTACCGCGATGAATGGCCCGGGCGAGGTCTTTTTCCTGCTGGGCGGTAAGCAAATCGCATTCGTTGATTTGCTTGAGATAGTGCTGTAATCCGGGTTCGACGGCTATGACAACACTCCTTGTTTGGGGTAGCCGACAGTTAGGGCCGGTACCCGGTTGGCACGCGAATCATCTTGTCATCGGCAAATCGCGGCGGGCGATTTGCCTCCGAATCGTAAGACGTAGCGCGGCGCAAAATTGGCCGCTGCGACTGCCTGCATTCCCGGACTTGTTACGTACCTCGGTGGTAGTCGGTTTGTCCTTCGGCCCCCCAAACAGACAACCCTCGGATTTTACCCGTACTGCAATGGCTGCTCCAGCATTTGGCGCTTGTCAGATGCGGGGTATCGGGAATGGGTATTGGGACGATGTTGAGAGGCTTGCTCGGAGTAGCGCGTGCGCAGAATTGCGCGGTGGTTGGGGCTGTTTTCGCTAGATTATGCTCGGATGTTTCAACCTAAGAATTGATACGCGCGTTTATTTTCGGCGTCTTCAGGTTTTTGTCCCCCAGCCCCAGAGGGGCAGGGGCACCCTCGCTAGTACACGTTCTCCAGCTCCAGAGTGGCTGGGGCACGCCCAAATCGAGAATAACGCGATCAACAATGAGATTGAAAACAATAGCCGAAAAAAAGCGGCATCGAGAGGCCGGTGAAGGCGTCGATGCCGCGTGAATTCGAAAGTCTTAGCGTGCTCTGGAGGGCCTAATTCCCCCAGCCCCATAGGGGCAGGGGCACCCAATCTTCAGGGGCAATCAAGTTTTGGTTAGTCACCGCCATCGGAACCGGCGGCGGCATCATCGTTGCCGGCCGATTCGTCAGCGTCACCCTTTTTCTTGTCATCATCGCCGGAGGCTTCGGCAGCGGCAGCACCTTCTGCAGGCTGAGCGCCACCTTCCTGATTGTTCAGCAGGACAGTCGCCGAAATCATGTCGGTGGTTTCTTCACCCGCCCCGTGCAAGCCACCGCGGCGTGCCTTGGGTTGACCGGCCGGCTTGGCACCGCCTTCGCCGCCTTCGTCGCCCGAGGCCCAATCGGCGCGCTTCTTGGAGAGGCCGATCTTACGATCTTGCGTATCGACGCGCAGGATTTTGACTTCGATATCCTGTCCGATTTCGACGGCGTGATGCGGATCGTCCACATGATCGTCCGAAAGCTCGGACACGTGCAGCAAGCCTTCAAGATCTTCTTCCAGTTCGACGAACACGCCAAAGTTGGTGATCTTGGTGACCTTGCCCTGCACGATCATGCCGGGGATGTAACGTTCGGGTACCGCGTGCAACCACGGGTCTTCGTTGAGTTGCTTGAGGCCGAGCGCGATGCGTGACTTCTCTTGATCCACGCTCAAGACCACGCACTTGACTTCGTCGCCCTTCTTGATGAGTTCCGACGGATGGCTGATCTTCTTGGTCCAGCTCATGTCGGAAACGTGCAAGAGGCCGTCGATACCTTGTTCGATTTCGATGAAGGCACCGTAGTTCGTCAGGTTGCGCACCGTGCCGGTGACGACGGTGTTGGGCGGATATTTCTCGGCGACCAGCGTCCACGGGTTGGTTTCGGTCTGCTTGATACCGAGGGAAATTTCCTGTTTGTCTTTATCGATTTCGAGAACGACGACTTCGATCTCGTCACCCAGGTTGAGCATTTCGGACGGGTGATTGATGCGACGCGTCCAGGACATCTCGGAGATGTGCACCAAGCCTTCGATGCCGCTTTCGAGTTTGATGAAAGCGCCGTAGGGCGTGATGTTGACGACTTCGCCCTTGATCTTGCTGTTGAGCGGGTATTTGCCTTCGACCTGCTCCCACGGGTTCTCGGTGGTTTGCTTGAGGCCCAGCGCGATCTTTTCTTTATCCATATCAAAGCTAAGCACTTTGACGTTGATCTTGTCGTCGATCTTGACCATTTCGCTCGGGTGGCCGATGCGATCCCAACTCATGTCGGTGATGTGCAAGAGGCCGTCGATGCCGCCCAGATCGATAAACGCACCGAAGTCGGCGATATTCTTGACGGTACCTTCGCGGATTTGGCCGACCTCCAGCTCTTTCATGAGCTTTTCCTTGGCGGCGGCGCGTTCGGTTTCGATGAGCTTGCGACGCGAGATCACGATGTTGCGACGCGATTCGTCAATCTTGAGGATGACGGCGTCGATGGTCTTGCCGATGAAGTGGCTGACATCGCCGGGACGACGGGTATCAACTTGCGAGGCGGGCAGGAAGACGGGCACGCCGATATCGACGAGCAAGCCGCCCTTGATCTTCCGCATCACCTTACCGGCAACGCGATCGCCTTCGGCGCATTCGTTGAGCAAGCGTTCCCAACCGCGGATGCGATCGGCTTTGCGCTTGGAGAGGGCCAAGCCGCCTGAATCGGTTTCGAGTGCTTCCAACAGCACTTCGATTTCGTCACCGGGGTCGATCTCCGACTTGTCGTCCCACTCGTCGAGGTTGACGTAGCCTTCGCTCTTTAGGCCGACGTCGACGACAACTTCGTTACCGCTAATGCCGAGGATTTTGCCCTTCAGAATCGACTCGGGCTTGAGTTCGGCGACGGAAGAATCGACGTTCTTGTCCATGGCCGCTTCAAAGTCGTCACCCAGCGCAGCGGCTAACTCGCGATCGAGCTCCTCATCGGAAACATCAATCAGCTCTAACGTTTGCTCATCCAATTTGGTCATAAAAAGAAAACTTTCAAGAAGACGCCGATCATCGCAGAAACCGTCGCAGCCGACGGCGGATCATGGCGACGATGGCAGAGGTTTCTCGCCGGACGGTTTAGACGGTTGTCTAATCCTGCGAGCGCGCCGGGCCATCGCACCCGGTGCCTGAAACACATCAATCCCGAATGCGAACCATTCGCGGTCGGGCGGTATCGACAAGTTTCTGCCGAGAAACCTGATAATCTAACTCAGTATTATCGACACGGCAAATGTTGCGGTTGCGTTAGACTCGGCAGGGAGGGCGGAATTGCTGTCATGCAGATGCGAGCGTTACTGCGATGCCGCAGTTTGCCGGGCCCATTTGATGCAGGTGGCGATTAAAGCCGCGCGCTCGACTGGTTTCGAAAGGAAATCATCGAAGCCGGCAGCCAGACATTTTTGTCGTTCGCCTTCAAGGGCATGGGCGGTCAGGGCCACGATGGGGGTTTGAATGCCGTGGTTGCGGAGGCATTTGGTGGCCTCAACGCCGTCAAGGTTGGGCATTTGGACATCCATCAAGATAAGGTCGACCGCTTTGTCACAATTCTCGTTGACCTGATCCACGGCTTGTTGGCCGTCTTCGGCGATGCAGACTTCCGCTCCGGCTTTGGTTAGCAAGAATCGGAATAGTCGTTGGTTATCCGGACCATCTTCGGCCAGCAGAATCGTGCAACCTTTGAGTGGGGCGTCGTCTGGGGCAACTGGGCTGCAGTTGTTGTCCGACGGTTTCGTTCTCGGTGCAGGCGATTTAGCGGGGCAATCATCAACGCATGCTTCAGCGCGGATGGTGAGTGCGAACGTGCTGCCGGCACCCTCCTTGGATTCCACGGTGAGGTCGCCGCCGAGTAATTCAGCGAGTTGCTTGGAGATGCGCAAGCCCAGGCCGGTGCCACCGAATTTTCGGGTGGTGGATACATCGGCTTGCTGAAACGCCTCGAACTTCCGAATCCGCTGTAACTGGTCGGTGGTCATGCCGATGCCCGTGTCTTTGACGCGGACCGTTAAGCGGCAAGTAGGCTTGTCGTAATCCGCAGATATGGTGATCGACCCTTCGTCCGTAAATTTGATCGCGTTGCTGACGAGGTTGGTCACGATCTGTTGCAAACGCGTCGGATCGGTCATAAGCGACGACGGCACGTTGTCGGATACGTCGATTGTTAAGGCTAGTTGCTTCGCGTTGGCTTTTTCGCAAAGGAGGTCTTGGATATCGCGGAGAAGCTTACGTGAGTCCGTTGCGATCTGTTCGATCGACAAGCTGCCCGACTCGATCTTGGAGATGTCGAGGATATCGTTGATCAATGTCAACAAGTGTTGGCCGTTGCGTTTGATGGTTTGCAACGCCGCTTGTGGTTCCTGTCCGTCATTGCCATTCGTTGCGGTGGTCGATTCGACCAGTACATCTGTAAAGCCGAGAATTGCCGTCATGGGGGTACGAATCTCGTGGCTCATGTTGGCCAGAAACGCGGACTTGGCTTGATTGGCTTCTTTCAGTGCCCGATTGGCGTCTTCGATTTGCCGCAGTTTGATGCGCAGTTCGAGTTGGCCGGCGGCTTGTAAGGCCAACGCTTTCAGATCTTCGATTTGTCGTACCGTGATCTGGCGTGGGGCGAGGTCGATGACGCAGAGCGTACCCAGCGCTTCACCGGTACTGAGCAGGAGTGGGATGCCGGCGTAAAAACGTATCCCGGGTTCGCTGGTGACCAGTGGGTTGTCACAAGTGCGTTCATCCTGCGCCGCATCGGTAATGATGAGCGGTTCATCCTTCAAGATGGCATAACCACAAAACGCCTGCTCGCGCGGGGTTTGGCAAGCGTCGAGACCGACGCGGCTTTTGAACCATTGGCGCGACGCATCGAGCAACGAGACCAACGCGATCGGTGTGCCACACAAACGCGCCGCCAATTTGGTGAGGTCGTCGAAAGCCGGTTCGGCCTCGGTGTCGAGCACGCCACATTGAATAAGGGCGGCCAGGCGTTGCGCTTCATTCGATGGCAGCGGTGCTGCGGGCATGGCTGTGTATCTCGGTTTGGATTCGAAATGCTCTGGCGAATATGCCGTCGACTGCTGGTTACTTCGGCCAGCGAGTACACCCGATTGAATAATGCGTCGGTTTTATCGCCCGATGCAGCACGGGACACGTGTCGATCTGTCAATCGGTGATCTTCTGATCTTCACGCAAATTCTGGTTTTTCAGCTAGGAATCAATCGTTTGCTTCCATTGCGGGTAGGGCGGGACATGCGCGAAAAATGCGCTTGGGAAACTGAGGTTTCTGACTGCTTGTGGCGGGGTGAGCCTGTCGCGATTTAGAAACCGACGCTCGGCGACCCCTGTTTGCAGTGCTGAAAACGGCGGTTTTGGCCGATATCAAGTCAGGTGGCCGTGGGGCAGCTTCTGCGGCGGATATTATCGGCTTTCTGGTACGGGTAAACGGGGTAGGTGGTCGTTGAATAACGAATAACGCACGTCCCGTTTAAGTGGCCACCGGGAGGCAGGCTGTTGCGTCCGACTGCGGAGCGGCGGCCCATGAGAAGTTACACAATCCGGCCGAAAGGCTTTGCCGTGCACCCGTGTTCGTCGGAACGCCCAACGCGCGGTTTTTGAGGGTCAAAGCAGGTGAGTGCAGCACCAAAATCGAACGCGACCGAGCCAACCCGGTATTCGGTGCAGCTCCGACCGTTGAAGGGGAACGCCGACCGTCCGCCGCGGGATTTGCCGAGGTCTCTGACGGTGTTGGGTTCAGGCGAAGGTTGCGATGTGATCTTGTCGTCGAGCCATGTGGGCGAGGCACATACGGCCATCATTCGGCAGAGCGCTGGAATTTATTTGTGTGACCTCGGTGCGCCGGGTGGCACGAAACTCAACGGTCGCTCCGTGCGGTGGGCACGGGTAGAGGCAGATGATGAAGTCGGCGTGGGGCCGTTTAAGTTTGCGGCGCTGGTCGGCGGGCCCGGTGGGGCGATGTCGGCATCTGCTCCGACGTTTAGCTTGCGCAACGATCAAGTCATCGGAACCGTTAAGAGTATCGACCCGGTATTGGTGATCGGTAGCGATCCCGGTTGCGATGTGGTGCTCGAAGCCGAGTGCATTCTCGAACGTCATTGCCTGATTGCATGGACGGTGGATGGCCCGGTGTTGCGCGATCTTTCCGGTCGCGATCTTACGAGACTGAACGGTCAGCGCGTGCATTCGGAACGGCTGCGCGATGGCGATGCGGTTGGGCTTGGACCATACGAGTTGTTGTTTGAAGTCAAAGTAAACGATGTCCCCAAAACCCCGGTGCTTATGAGTATGTCGCGCGAATCAAATGCGGAAAAGGCGATTTTGGGTGACGGATTGAAGGGCTTGGTGGCCGGACGGTTACCCAAAGGCGAGATCGATGGCTTTGAAGATCTGTGGCCATCGGCGCACGACAAGCCGCGTAAGCCGCAAGCTGACAATGAAGCGCCGGCAGTGACTAACGCCGCACCGACTTCATCGTCGGTTACGAACAAGCCTCAAGCCAACCAAGGCCATATGCCCAAGCGCGACCCCGATCAACTGATTCAACAGAAGAAGGATGAACTGCGGTCGCGTGTGGCGGCGGCGCAAAGTGCACTGGACGAACGGGCGCAGCGGTATCGTGCAGATTTCGAGAAAGAGCGCAAGGCACTGGAAGAGCGGCGGGCACAGTTGCAGTCGCAGGCGCGGGCGCTGTTGCAAGCGGCTCACGAAAAGAAGCTGAATTACGTGAATGGTAGCGACAGTGGGCACGATGGGGTGACCGATGATACCGGCCCGGTGCTCGATGCGCGGCAGAATCTGGTGGCGAGCGACGATTTACCGCCGGAAGTTATTGAGTTGCTCGAAGAAGAAAAGCGCATCGATAACTTGCTGAGCGGCCACGTCGAGTTGGCCAGCATGGCCGAATTCAACAGCAAGGAAACGCAACTCGAATCGACGGTGCCGCTCGACGAAGCGGCCGAGGCGGCACTGAACTCGTTGGAAGAGAAGGTCGCCGAATTGGTGGCCGTTGCCAAGTCGGAGCGCAAAGAGCTTGAGCGCGGCGAACAGATGATGGAAACGCTGCGTTTCGAGACAGAGCGACAACGGTCGGGTCTGACACGCCGGCAACAAAAACTCGGCGCGCGCGAGTCGGCCCTCGAAAAGCGATTTAGAAGCCTCACTGCCTCGCGCGAGAGCATTCGCAAGGAACGCGCTCCGCTGTTGGCACGGTTGCGGGAACTCGACAATGAAGAATCTGCGATTCGTTCCCGGCTGACGGAAAGCGAGCGGCTCAATCAGGAGTTAATCGCCGAGTCGGAACAACTCGACATCGCCCAGGAAACGCTCGAAACGCGCGAACGCGAACTGCTGCACAAGCTGGAAATGGAACGGCAAAGACTGCAGCGGCGCCAAACCGAATTGCGCCGCAAAGCCGCGCGACTGGTCAAGGCAGCGCGCGAGAAGCGGCTCAAGGTCGAGCAGGAAGTTGCCGCGCGACAGGCCGAACTGGAAGCGAAGGAAGCCGAGTTGCGGGCGCGCCGCATGGAATTGGAAGAATCGGCCCGCGGCGAGTTGCAAAGGACTGCCTCGGAACTGGAATCGGTATTGAACATTCGCCTCGGCGATATCGAAGCCGATTTGCAGGCCCGCTCGGCAGATTTGGAAGAGCGGCTTAACACGCTGTCGGGTCGAGGTGAGTCGATGAAATCGCTCTCGAAACGCTCGGGCGTCACGCTGGAAGACCCGCTACGCAAGATGGCTGCCGAATTGTCGACGTATCGTCTTGTCGAGGAGACCCTGGGCGAAGGCGAATCGTCACTCGATAGCATCGAAGAAGAAATCATGTCGCTCGGCGATCAGACGCGCATGGCGCAGACCGAGTCAAACCAAACCCAACACGCTGACTGTGCTGTCGATCAGGAGGATCCCGACGGCGCGGCGGTGAAAACGTCGAGCGCGGCCACGACGGACGCGATCGACGACCACGCAAGCTAAGGCTGCTCGTCCTCTCGGAATGTGCACCGATTCGCACCGCCTCGATGCGGGGAGAATGGACTCGAACCCGTGAGGATCAGGTGAATCGGAGCTGACTACATGCCTCAAGACACTCGCCGTGGAGGCTCTTCCGCCCAATCCGCAGCTGCGGACCGGAATCAACTGCACGTGCCGTCCGATCGATTGCCGCTCGACGATCCGCCGATTCCGGTGACCGACGAGCAGGCCATTTCTCGAATCGACGCCGCCGCTGACGACTTGTCAGAAGCCTGGTCGCTGCTGGATCAGGCCGGTCGGGGTACCGGCGCGGAAAATTCTGATGCGGGCGGACTTACCAGCGAATCTTCGGTAGAATCGAGTAGCGAAACGGATCGGTCGCGCGCAACTGGGGATGCGGTGCCGAGTGTGAACGCTTCGCAGCCGACCCGCCAAGATGAGCGCGCGGACCTATCGCGTCCGGGCGCTGCATACCAGAACGATGATGCCCAGCGAACGGCGGCGGAGCCCGCCGGAGAATTCGGCAATATGGATCAATCCAACTCCGCTACCAACACGCATACGGTCTCCGCAGATACCGGCGGCAATGGCGGCACGCCGCCGCAGGGTGACGGCCTAAAGCAAGAACTCGAGCAGGCGCGCGACGAACTGAAACGCATTCGCGAGCGCACGGCATATCAGAATCGGATGCAAGGTTCGATCGGGGCGCAATCGCGCTATCTCGATAAACGCGCCGCCGAATTGCGCGATCGTGTGGTGCAGGCGCAACAGGCGCTGGACGAACGGGCCGAGCGCGTGCGTGAAGAGTTGGCCGAAGAGCGCGAGCAGCTCAAAGCCTATCGCGATAAGTTGCAAGTCAAGGCCAACGAACTGATCGAGTCCACCAAGTCGCATAATGAACGCTTGGCACGGCAGCGGGCGGAACTCAAGGAAAAAGAAGCCGAACTGCTGGAAGCCAAGGAGAATCTGCGTAAGGAGATCGAGCACCAGCGGGTCTCGCTGGAAGAATCGCGGCGCAAATTCGAATACGAAAAGGATGATTATCTCGCTGAAGCGCGGCGCAAGGCCGATGCCGAAGCCCAGAAGCGGCTGCGCGAGATGGAAGTTGCCAATCTTGAGAAACTCGAAAAGCTGACTGCCGATTCGCAATCGCAAACGGAAACGCGATTGCTTGAATTGGAAGACGCCCGCCTGCGCGATAAGGAACAGTTGGAGGCAGAAACACGCGCCGTGCTCGAAGCGCGCTTGCAGGAACTCGAAGAAGCCAAAGCCGAAGATATCGAAGCGCTGCGGACGGAGATCGAGAGCGAAGCGCAAGCGAATGTGCGGCAGTTAGAAGTGGCCTCGTTGGCCCGTCAAAAAGAGCTGGATCAGCGCGAGGCTGAGTTGCGGCGGCAGCAGGCCGACCTCGATGCCGCCGCCGATCGGCGCATGCGCGAGTTGGAAGAACAGCGTCAGGAAGAACTGGATCGGCTGCAGACGGAATCCAAAGAAGCGACGGCGGCGCGGCAACGCGAAATCGAGGCGGAACTGGCGGAGCGTCGCGCGGAGATCGACAAGATCGAAGCCCGGTTGACCGAACGCGAGGCGCAGCTCGACGACGAGATTCAAACACAGGCGACGGAGCGGATTCGCGCGATCGAAGAGCAAACGGCGGCCCGCATTCGCGAGATGGAGAATCGCACGGCGGCGCGCGTGGCCGATGTGGATGAACTCAGCGAGTCGCTGCGCGAAAAGGAACTCGCCCTCGAAACGGAGTATGCCGCGCGGACCGAAGAATTGCGACGCGAGATGGAAGCGTCCGCCGAGCGTCGCCGGTTGGAACTCGACCAACGCGAAAAAGCGCTTCGCGAGCGCGAAACGCAACTCAATAAGGATATCACCGAACGCTGGGACTCGTTGCAGCAGAAGCTCGATGAACGCGAGCGGGCTGTTAAAGAAAAACAGCAGGAACTGGCGGCGCGCGAAGCCGAGTTCGACGCCGAACGCTCGCAACGGCTGGAAGCACTACAGGCGGAATTAGACAATCGTCGCGATGCGTTGGAGACGGAAGCCAAGGCGCACTTCGATGAGATCGATGCGGAGTTGGCCGAGCGTCGGGTGCGGTTGGAAGACGACGAGCGCACGCGAATCGAGAAGCTCGAAGACGAGTTGGCCACGCGGCGCGAGGAATTTGAGAACGAAATCGCTGCCCAACGCGACGAGATCGAATCGTTGCAGGCGCGGCTGGCCGAGCGCGAGACGGAAATCGAAGGCGAAGTCGAACGTCGCTTGCGTGAAATCGAGGAGCAATCCGACGCACGACAATCCGATCTGATCGCCCAATCGCTGCGGATGCGCGAGCGCGAAGCCGAACTCGAACGCAAACACGAAGAAGCGCAAGCGCGATTGGTGGCGGATTTGGAACGCCGCCGCGAAGCGCTGAAGGCTGAGGCCGACGCCGAACTCGAACGGCGCATGGGTGACGTGCGCGAGCAAGCCGCCATTCGCCTGCGCGAAGTCGAAGCGCGCGAGCAGTTGCTCGAATCGCGCGAAGATGCGGCCAAGAAGGCCACGGCGGAAAAGGTTCACAAGATCGAGGCGGCGGCACTCGAACGGCAGCAGCAACTCGACGCCGAAGAAGCCGAGATCATCAAGCAGCGCGCCGAAGTGGCCGATCGCGAAGCGGCGCTGAGCGAGCGCGAAGAAGATGTCACGCGCAAACTTGCAGCGCGCGGCGAAAGCCTCGAAGAACGCGAATCGGTGATTCAGAAGCGCGAGCAAACGCTCGACGAGCGGGCCGAATTGCTGGCGACACGCGAACGCACGGTCAGCGAGCGCGAGGAAGAGATCGGTCAACTCGACGGTGAGTCCGAGCAGATGGCCTCGGCGTTGGAAAATCGCGAGCGGCGCTTGCACGAATGGCAAACGCGGCTCGAAAAGGCGGAAGCAGCGCTGACGGAAGACAAAGAGGCGATACAGCGCGACCGCGAAGAAGCCGACGGCATCGCGCAGCAAAACAGCAAGGCCTCGCTCGATTTGGCGGCACGCGAAGAACGCTTGCAAGCAGCACGGGCTGAAGCGGAAAAACTCAAGGCCGACCTAGAAGCGCAAATCGCCTCGACCGAGCAGCGTGAGAAGGAACTGGCCGAGGCGACGCAGGAACTGGAAGACCGCAGTCGCGAGATTGAAGAGCGGCGGCAATCCGTCGAGGCACGCAGCAAAGACCTCGAAGAACGCTTGCCGATTGCGGAAGACCTGCAGGCTCGCGCGGGTGAACTCGACGAACGCGAAGCGGAGCTGGCCGGTCGCGTGGCGGAAACGGTGCGTCGCGAGCAAACGCAAAAAGATGCCGCCGCCGAACTCGAAACGCGGCGTGCTGAGATCGAGCGCAAGGCTAGCGAGGTTGAGCAGCAGGCGCAACACGCGGAAGCCAAAGAACGCGAGTTGACGACGCTGCGTGAATCGTTGGATACGCGGCAAAGCGAACTGGAGAAGGCGCAAGCCAAGCACGACGGTGCGTCGGAAGAACTCTCGACGTTACGCAGCAAGATCGAAGCGCGCGAAAACGAATTGAACCAGCGCGAATCGCGGTTGGAAGAACGCATCGAAGCGGCGGCCAAGGCCGAGCGGCAGGCGGAAGAGGGCGAAACGCATCTGGCGCAGGAATGGGAAACGCTGCATGCCGAACGCGCGACCATCGAAAAAGACAAGGCCGACTTACTCGCGCAGCGGTCCGAGTTGGATGCGTTACGTAAGGAACTCGAAGCTGAGCGCACCGCGATCGAGGCCGATCGTGCCGAATACGAATCTCATGTGGGTTTGCTCGAACGGGATACGACCGCCACGGATCAGTACCGGGCGGAACTCGATGCCGAGCGCGATGCACTCGAAGCGCGGCAGGCCGAGTTGGACGAGCAAGCTAAAGCACTGGCCGAAGAGCGAGCGTCGCTCGATAAGGAACGCGCTTCCTTCGAAGGCATGCGCGCAGCGCTCGAAAAAGACAACGACGCGTTTGGTCAGTATCGCGCCGAGCTGGATTCCGAACGCGACGAACTGGAAAAACAGCGCAAGCATTACGAAACGCAACTTGCGGGTCTCGAAGAAAAACGCGAGAAGCTGCACGAGAACATCACCGTATTTGAGCGCGAGCGCGAAGAAGCCCGTCACGAGCAACAGAGCCGGCTCGACGAACTCAATACCGCGCTGAGCGGCAATGAAAGTGAAATTGCCGATATCCGCCAGACGGTTGATGCCGAACGCGATCAACTAGAAGCCGATCGCGCTGAGCTCTCCGAACAAACCAAGCAGTTACAGGCACTACGCGACGAAGTCGAGCAACGCCAGACGCAAGTCGAAGCGGAATGGTCGAAGCTGGAGGCTGATCGACTGGCGTTTCGAGATAAGCGGCGGGCACTCAAGAAGCAGAAGAAAGAACTCGACGAAGCACGCCAGGAAACCGCCGATGCGCGGCAGCGGCTTGCCGAACGCATCGAAGAAACCCGCGAGCTGCGGCGACGGTTGGCGTCGAAGATCGAGCGTTATCAACAACGCAAATCGCGCATGGTCGCCGAAGTGCAAAAGTTGGAACGTCGGCGCAAGAGCGTGGACGAAGAGCGCGAAGCGCTGCGGCGCGATCGCGATCAGCTCGAACAGTCGCGGCTCGATCTGTCGGAAAACGCGCAGGCCGAACTCGATTTAGACGAACGTCAAAAAGAGCTGGAAGCGTTGCTGACCAAGCAGCGCGACGAGTTGGAGACGGCGCGGCGCGAGGCCGACGAATCGATTTCGTTGGAGCGCGATCAACTGCACGAGCGCGAGCGCGAACTGGAAGAGCAGTACGCCAAGCTGCGCGAAGATCTCGAAAATGAGCGCATGGAGTACGAGCAAGAGGCGCTCACGGAGATTCGCGCCCAGGTAACGGCGGAATTGGACGAGCGGATTTCCGCCGCCGATGCGCGCGAAAAGGAGATCGAAGCGATCGCCGAATCGCGCATGGCCGAGATCGAAGCCGATATCGCCAAGCGCTTGGAATCGTTGGAGGCCGATATGCGCGAGCGGCGCGCGGCGCTCGATGCCGAAGCCGCCCAACGTAGCGAAGAAATCGAAAGCGAACTGCAGCAAATGCAGGGCAAGCTCGATAGCGAGCGGCAGCAACTCAAGCAGCGCCAAACGCAGTTGGAAAAAGAAGTCGCCCAACGCGAAAAAGAAGTCGAGCGCGAACTCAAGAGTCATCGCACCAAGATCAAAGAAGAGCAGAAATCACTCGAGAAGAAAAAGAGCGCGCTCGAACAGGAAGAGCAGCAACTCGAACGCAAAAAGGAATCGCTGGAAGAGCTTATCACGTCGGTCGATGAGTTCCATCCCGACGATGTCGCCGCCCAAGCGGAAGAGTTGGCCAATGCGGCCGATGATAAGCCGATTCGCCGCACCAAACCCGTCTCGGTTAACGCGCTGCTCGAACAAATGCAGGGGCGTCGGTTCCGACCGGTAGCGACGACCATGTGGGGGCTGGTGCTGGGGGCGCTGGTGGCGGCGGCGGTGATGTTTGGGCAGTCGGATACCTACGAAGTGCGCGGTCGTATTGCGTTAGATGCGACTGGTGACGGTGCATCGTCATCGGCGACGGCACACATCAACGCGATTGAGACCGAGGCGTTGTTAAAGCGTGCCGGTGAGGCGACGTCCGTCGGTAAGGCCACGTTGAATCTGGTCGAGTTATGGAAGCGGGGCCAACTCAACGCGATCGCATCGGAAGATGGCACGGCGGTCGAATTGGTCGCACAGGTCTCGAATCCCGAATTGGTCGAGCCGGTCGAGCGCGGCTTGAACAAGCTCGCCGAGATTTACATTGATTCGCAGTTACAAACCGCCGCGGCCAAGGCCGAACGCGATCGCGAGATCAACGTGCTAGCGACCAATCTGAATCAATCTCAGGCCGAGTTGACCACGATGAGCCAGCGGCTCGATGCGTTGGTGCAGGCGTTTAACGAAGCGGCGGCGATCGGTGATGAGGCGACAGCGGCCGATGTGTTGAAGATGAAGATGGAGGCCGAGGCGATTCAACGGCTTACCGAAGCGGAAGAAGCGCTTAATGATTTCACGACTCGCGGAATGCCGCGTGGGCGCGTAGTCCCGACTCCGGAACAAATCAATGCGTCGGTTGCAGGCGACGAGGAGTTGGTTCAGGTGCGCAGCGAGCGCGAAACCAAGGCCATAGCTGCACACGAAGCACTTATTTCGGCTGCTGATGAAGTGCAAAAGCCACTCGAAATAATGCAAAAGGACGCAAAGCAGCTTAAGGCACGAGTTACCGAATTGCTGCAATCGGCAAGCAGTGATGACATACGTCGGGATATGGAGTCCATCGCGCTCAATGTTGAGGATTTCGTACAGCAGATTGCTCGATTTGACACCGAGTGGAAGCGCTTGGCTCCCCTCATTTCGTCATGGGAGCCGGGCGACGACGAGGCTTTGGTACTTGATTATCAAGCAAAGGCGGAAGCGATTGTGCGAACCCTTTACGAGGATGGCCGTCTAATGCTGCGCGACATCATCGTTGCGAAAGACGATCTCGACAATCGCGGTTCGAATATGACGCAGCGTCGCAATTTGCAGACCCAACTGGGTGCGAGCCTTAACGCATTTAACGATAGTTGGCCGGAGTTCCTTTCGGCTGCACAGATTGTGGTCGCCGCAAACAATGACGTGTTGCGGGGGCTTTGCGAAAAGGTCCGAAATTTTGGCCCACGTGTTGAGGAAGGTCTCGAACGCCATCGCCAAATTGTTGAAGCGAAATTACAAGAAGAACGCAGCCAACGCTGGTTCGCGGAAAAGAATGACCTAGAGGCCCGCTTGTTGCGCGCGAAACAAGAACGCGATGAAGTTGCCCGCCAAGTCCGCCTCGCATTGGAAAGTGACTCCGCAGCGAAGGGCGACACGATAGAAGAATTAAGGCGGTGGGGCAAAGAGATCGACGAACAACGGCGCGTGGTCGATTCGCTCGAAAAGGAAGTGCATGCCCAGGAATTGGCGCTGGCGGAAAAACGCGATCGCGAGGCCAATCGACCCACGGGTGCGAAATCTTATGCCGCTCTGGAAACCGAGGAGCCCAAGCTGCTCAATACGGCGCAGATGCCATTGGCGTTGGGCTTAGGTGGGGCGATGTCGATTCTGTTTGTCGGTCTAAATTGGTTCCTTACCAAGCCCAAGCGGCACGGACGCAAAGCGGCGTAAGGTCGGCGTTTTTGTTGGCTTTCCAATCGCCGTTGCGGGGTAGTGATGCCATGCTTGGCGACGGGCGGTTGATTTTGATTGGGCGCTGCTCAGTGGCATACACCGGCTATTAGCCGGTGCCACAGCGCAGAGAGGAATATCGGTTGCAAACCGGCGCCACAGCGCGGAGGGGAACACCCGATGAACACCGGTGCCACGGCGCAGGCCCAGAATTCAATCGGAAGTTACGAGCGGTGCTAGTGCAGACTCGCGGTTTTGTTTAGGCGTCGGGCATCAGTTTTCACTTTCGCGCGCAGCTTTGTTCTTCTTCTTAACGATTTAAACAAACTGCATGTCCAAACCCGTCCGCGTCATGATGCTCATCACCGACTTGCAACGCGGCGGCACGCCGTTGCGCACGGTGAAGCTGGCCGCCGCTTTACGCGATCAGGATGTGCAACCGATCGTCGGTTCACTTGCCCCGCGCGGCCCGTTACACGACGAACTCGATAAACTCAACATTCCGTCTTTTCATTGCGATGCAGCCGGAGCGCGCAGTTTGGGGGTATTCAAGCGCCTTGCCGCCGTGATCGAGTCGGTCGATCCCGATATCATTCATGCGGGCTTATTCCATGCTAACATCGCCGCGCGCTTGGTCGGTCGTCTCGATCGCGCGCGACCGATCATTACGAGCACCGTTACGATCGAAATCGAGCGCAAATGGCATAACTGGCTCGAAGGCTTTACAGCACATCGATCGGATATCCACGTGGCGAACTCGACGGCGGTGCGTTCGCACTTGTTGAACGTGGGATTCGATCCGCAGCGTACGGTCGTCATTCGCAATGGGCTGGATATCGATGGCATCGCGGTGACAGCGCCAGTCGATCTGGCATCGGAAGGTTTTTCGGAAGATCGACCGTTGATCGTATGGGCGGGTCGTATGGACAAGGTGAAGAATCTGCAGGTCGTAATTCAAACGGTCGCGCGTATGCGAGACTTCGGCGCACAATTTGTTTTGATCGGCGATGGGCCCGAGCGATCGCGCGTGGAAGCATGGATCTCGGCGGAACGGCTTCATCAAAGTGTGCGTTTGATTGGATGGCGCGATGATGTGTGGGCATGGCTGCGTGCGGCGTCGTGTTTGCTGTTTCCCTCGCACACCGAGGGGGCACCGAATGTCGTGTTAGAGGCGATGGCGGCAGGGTGCCCGGTCGTTGCGAGCCGCATTCCACCTCACGAGGCGCTTATCGCCGACGGTGCGACCGGCTTTTTGGTTGCTGCGGACGACGTGGAAGGGTTCGCTAGCAGGGTTGCCAAATTTCTTGGAAACCCGGTCGAAGCCCAGCGCATCGCCGAGTCGGCGGCCCGGGTGGTGCGGCAGAACCACGACCTGGCGGTCATTTCTGCGCAATGGGCGGATTTGTATCGCTCGGTGGTGGGGTAGCGGCGGATCGCTTATCGGGCGGCGTTGATCGGGTCGGCAAGAATTTTCCGGAACGCTAATAAATACCAGTCATAAGGTTAGGGCATTTTGCCGGTCAGGCCGGCGAATTTTGCGCGCGAAATCGCTTGCATGAGGTGGGGAATTGTGTAGTGTATTCCCACGAAGTAGGGAGAAATGATCGCCGATGTCGTTCGTGACCACCCATGATATTCACAGGCCACTACGAGCACACGATCGACGCCAAGAATCGCTTGGCGGTTCCCCGCAAGTATCGCAATCGCCTCGATGCCGAGACCGACGGCACGGCGCTGGTGCTGGCACCCGGGCGTCCGATGGATCGGCTCTGGCTCTACACCGAACGCGAGTTCGAGCGGTTGGCCTCCCGAACAAAATCGACGCTGATCCCGAGCGAGGACCAGTTGTTTTTCGACCAGATATTTTTCCCGCTGGCCGAGTATCTCGATCTGGACAGCCAAGGTCGGGTGCTCATTCCCGACAAGATGCTCGATATGACCAAGCTGCCGCGCGAGGTCATGGTCTGCGGGGTGCGCGATCACATCGAGGTGCGTTCGCGCGAGGCGTTCAATGCCGAGATGCAGTCGGCGATGGACAAGTTCAGTGAGTATCAACTGCGCGCTCAAGCCTCTTACGGCGATGACGCGACTTAAGTTTCGTTTGGCGGCTAACCGGTCATGTTGACCGGTTTAGGTACCTGACCGATGGTCGATGCGTGATCGACCGGCGGGCAGGGAATTCGAGTGTGGCGATGGGAGGGAGGACCGGCTGAGATTCCTTCCCATCCGCCATCTTTATGCCACGAGTTTCGTTCCCAAGGAGGGGAAAGTAACGGCGAGTATCACGCGGGCGCAAGGCACGGATGCCGATGCGTGCGCGGGATCGGATTTTCGACCATCTCCTTTTGGTTCGATACCAGGTATCGGATCGGATGAATCACGACTCGTTTTCGCCGTCGAGTCGTGACGCGGTGAGAAGGGCCCGAGCCCAGTGCTCGCTCATCTCAGTCAGACACGGATGTCAAAGCGCGAGAACGCCGCCGACCTTCACGGATGAGGGTGGCGGCGTTTTTTTTTGATTTTTGATGGAAGGCTAAGCAATCTAGTGTTACACGATGGCAGAATGCAATGTGACGAACTACACCGGCTATTGGCCGGTGCCGCAGCGCAAAAGGTGCTCTCAATCGTTAACAGCTCTTGCTGGTTTCATGGGTCGTATGCAAGCGCGAATGGGGTCAGGCCGACCGGTCTTCGGCGTCGAAGGTGTTTTTCTTTTCCGATTTGATATACGACTGGCGGGCAGCGGCGTAGTCGGTGGCGGTCTCTGGCAGGCCGTCTAATGGCGTGTCGCCTTCGAGTTGCCAACCCTCGCCCACGCGCTGATGCAATTTACAAAGGATGGGTATGCACCAGCCGCAGCCGGTGCCGGCACCGAGGCAATCGGACATTTGCGAAGGGCGCTGCAAGCGTTCGCGCCGCGCGAAGTGATATAGCTTGCGCAGCGAGACGTGGTAGCAATAGCAGATTTTATCGTCGGGTCCCATATTTCTTCCGTCTTCTCATTCTAACGCGGATCGCGCATGCCGACGGGGACTGCGGTGACTTTCCGATAAGCGATTTTCGCGTCATTCGGACCTTCACCTGCTGATTCGGCAGGTCGATATCGAGCATAGGTATCGATCCGGTCGGACAATGGCTCGATACCAGGACATACGCCTCGCCAGCGAACCCTTGGAGGTACGGAACCGATGCGAAGCAAGCTCAATATTGTCACCGGCATGTTTGCCGCAGTGATCTTTGTCACGACGTCGGCTGCCAACGCGCAGGATATCGGCGTGGGTAGTTTCTTTCAGGGACTATTCCGTGGCGCGGAATTTTCCGGAAATCCGTTGTTTCTGTCGAACCCACAAAACGGGCCCTTGTTTAACTTCAATCAGTTTAGACAGCGGGTAGAGTTCAACCAGGCGGGTGACGGTTACACGTACGAGTTCTTCCGCTTCTTCGGCCCCGACTCATTTAACAACAACACGTTCCTCGATTTAGGACCGTTGGATATCGCCTTATTCCCAGACCCAGCGCTCGGTCAGGGGCAGGAGGTCGGTATCCACGGTCGCGTGGGCTACACGACCCGTTTTATCCCCGAGATCTTCATTGAAACCGAGACCGGTCAGCGGGCATTTACGAACCAGTTTCAGACGGGTGCGAACGTCTTCAACATCGAACCCATTGGATATGCCGTTGACTTGAGTACCGGGATTCAGGATTTCTCATACACCGGCAACATCCTGATCGATCAATCGACCAAGATTAATATCTTCGGATTCTACGACACCGAGTTTCGCTTGGTGAACAACGGCGAGATGACGACGGACGGTGTGTTTGTTTCAGATGAGGTCGTGACCGACTTCGACACCGGCCCTATCGACGTGTCCGGTCATATCGTCCTCGATCTCATCGCGGGTATATTCAACACCAATGGCAACGCCTCGACGGCGGCACCGTTTGCGATCGGCAGCGGAGCGGCCCAGCGCGCACAGACGCCGGACGACATGCTCGCGCGGTTGGAAGCGGGCGAAACGCTGACGGATGAAGAACTGCAGGCGTTGGTGCAAGATATGTTCGTTAGCGCTATTGCGGCCGACCCGCTCGGCTTTATTTTCAACGGCTTGCCTAGCACCATTCCGGGATTTGAAGGGCTGAATCTCGAACTCACCGGCACAACTGCCAGCGACGAGATTGTGATCGATAGCGACACCGAGACGGTGCCGGAACCGGGTATGGTCATGATGTTCGGTGTTCTGGGCGTGGTGGGCTGTCTGATGAACCCGCGCAAGCGTCGACGCTATACGGCAGTGCCGTAATTGAGTATTAACCTACCGAAGTGCCGGTTGGAAATCGCGAGCATTGCCGAATAGACTTTGATAGGCGGCGAAGCGCGTGCGTGGTCCCCCAGACCATGTGCGCCGTCGGCATTGCCGCTCGCGAACAAGGACCGGACTCGTATGAACATTGATGATATTCGCCGCGCGATGCCCATCACGCGGCATTATAACTTTATGAATCACGCCGCCGTTGCGCCGGTTTGCGGGCGCGGTGCCGATGCGCTGCGAAGCTATCTCGATGAAGCGTCGGAGCATGCTTACGCGCGCGGCGGGTTGTATCCCGAATCGAAACGCGTGCGGCAGGTTTCCGCCAAGTTGCTCAATTGTCATCCGGAAGAAGTGACCTTCGTGAAGAACACGAGCGAAGGGCTGTCGTACGTCGCCAACGGCTTGCAATGGTCGCGCGGCGATAATGTGGTGACGGCGGGCGTTGAGTTTCCGGCGAACATCTATCCGTGGATGCATCTGAAACCGCAAGGCGTACAGCTCAAGATGGTGCCGGAGGACAACGGTCGCATTCCCATCGAACGGATTGCCGAACTGATCGACGATCGTACGCGCGTGGTCACGATTTCGGCGGTGCAGTTTGGTAGCGGTTTTCGCGCCGATCTGGCAGCGTTAGGCACAATCTGTCAGGAGCGCGGCGTGCTGTTTTGCGTCGATGGCATTCAAGCCGTCGGTTGTGTGCCGATCGATGTGCGCGCAATGAAGATCGATTTTCTGAGCGCCGATGGCCACAAGTGGTTACTCAGTCCGGAAGGAATTGGGTTGTTCTACTGTCGGCACGAGCTCTTGGGCTTGTTGCGACCGTCGAGCGTGGGTTGGTTGGGCGTGAAGAATCCGATGGATTTTGGCACGTACAATCTCGATTTTCGCGATGACGCGCGGCGCTTCGATGGCGGCAGTTACAACCTCGCCGGTATTTGGGCGCTGGGGGCGGCAATTGATTGGATGTTGGAGATCGGCATCGACCAGATTTGGAAACGGATTTCGATGTTGACCGATCGGCTGGTGGAGGGCGTGAAGCAGAAGGGGTATCGCATCGTCAGTCCGCGCGACGCCCACGAGACGAGCGGCATCGTGACGTTCGTGTCATCGCAGCACGATCATGAGAAGATCGTCAATCACCTGCTCAAAGAGTACAAGACGGTAATCGCGGCGCGACTGGGACGCTTGCGCGTTAGCCCACACTTTTACAATACCGAAGACGAGATCGATCAGGTAATCGATCACTTGCCTGCCAATTGATACTGCACCGAAAGCGTTCGGGTGGGTTTTTGGCAGCTCACGGTTTGTAGAGAACCCTTACGCCGGCCTTCTCCCTGCTAGGGAGAGGGAGTCTTCGCGATCCATATCGTCGAGTTCAAATTGAAAAAGGCCGATCCTAGCGACGGGGACAGTCAAAAAGAATTATCGACTGTGGCACAGGTGTCTCGCCTGTTTTCACCGCCGAGACGGCGATGCCACAAAGATGCTCTCTGCCGAATGACTTAGCGTTTTCGCGATCGGTGTAACGCTGCGGGTTCCTGTCGGCCTGCACGTACGAGCCGACTGCGGGTATCCTTCCCGTTTATGGTTCCGACCTGGCTCGTCACAACGCTTTCTATTACCAACTACATCGCGGTCGCGATTGCGATCGTACATATCTTGCGCTACCGGCGCGACCCGCGCGGCATGTTTGCGTGGATACTGATTCTCTTCTTTCTGCCCTTTTTGGGGCTGATTCTTTTCTTAACGGTGGGCAACATGCCGGTGCAGCGGCGTGTGAAGCGTTTCGAAAAGCGTACGGGCAAGATTGCGACGGCGCTGTCGCGTCAAACGGCTGTTGTGCGCGAAGCATTCGACGAACGCAATAAAGACAATCTCGATTCCGAGATGCAGGAGTTGATCAACTTTGCCCACAAGATCACTGGGAACGTGGTGTCGAGCGGTAATCATGTGATTCTGAGCCATGACGCCAAGAAGACGTTCCTAGAAAAGCAAATGATCATCAACTCGGCGCAGTCCAATCTGCATCTTCAATATTACATCTACGCCGATGATGATACGGGCCGCGCGCTCAGCCAATTGCTAATCGACCGCGCAAAGGCGGGAGTCGAGGTGCGCTTGTTGTTGGATGCGGTGGGTTGTTGGCGCTTGCCGCGGCGTCACGTGAATTGGCTGAAGGACAATGGCGTGCAGCTCGCGTTCTTCATGCCCTGGAAGCCGACCCGTCGTCGATTTCAATTGAATTGTCGCAATCATCGCAAGTTGATCGTCGCCGATGGTAAGCGGGCAGTGACAGGCAGCAGCAATATCGCGAATGAATATCTCGGCAGTCATCCGCAATTGGGGCCGTGGGAAGATACCAATCTGTTTATCAAGGGGCCGGCCGTCACGAATTTGCAGGAAGTGTTCGTGGAGGATTGGGTGGCCTCCACCAAAGAAGAGTTGACGTCCGACGCCTACTTTCCCGATCCGCAGGCGGTCGGTAATCAGGCGGTACAGATCGTGGCCAGCGGCCCGACCGATGTGGTGCCGGTGATGCATCAGTTGTTGTATGCGGCGCTGTCCAATGCGCGGCATGCGGTTTCGTTTATCACGCCGTATTTCGTACCGGATCAGGCGATGATGCTGGCGTTAACATCGGCGGCGATTCGCGGTGTGCGCGTGCGGCTGTTGGTACCCTCGCGCACCGATCATCCGGTGGTGCTATGGGCCGGGCGTAGCAACTATCAAGAATTGCTCGATGCCGGGGTGGAGATTTTGGAATATCCAAACGGCATGTTGCACTCTAAGACGGTCGCGATTGACGGTCGTTGGGGCATGGTGGGCTCGGCCAATATGGATGTACGCAGTTTTCGAATCAACTTTGAGTTGACGACGCTGTTATACGATGACGTGGCAGCCGGAACATTAAAGCGCGACTTCGAGCGCTTGGCACAAGAGTCGATTCGGATCACAAGCGAATCGATACAGTCTTGGTCGCTGAAAGAGCAGATCTATGCGGGGCTGGCACGGATGACGAGCCCGATGATGTAAGGCTAGCTTGACACTGATGGGGCGATTGTAAAGAGACAACTAAGGATTTTCCGAGGCTGGCGATGAGCTACTCGAATTCAATTGTGACGACTGTGTTTTCGCGCAATGTGCCGCAACGGAAAGTGGCCGACTATGAGAAATGGTTGACCGGGATTTCTGAGGCAATGCAGGCGTTCGATGGAAGTCTGGGCACAACGATCATTCGACCGGCAACGGCTGGTGGACGGTACCATGCGATCACGGTTTTTCGACGGGTTGAAGACCTCGATGTGTGGTTGGAATCTGCAGAGCGGAAGGAATGGCTGGTGCGGCTCGATCGATTGGGGGTTAAAACAGATACCGTGACGCATGCGATGGGCTTGCAGCGCTGGTTCACCGATCCGCAAGCGGCTGCACCGCCGGCGAAGTATAAGATTGCGGTGCTGTTAGTGGCGGGGTTGTTCCCGGTGGTCTCGGCCGTTCAGTGGGCACTGGCGGGCATGATGTCGGGTTGGCCGCAGGCGTTAAAGACGTTTGTTGGGATTGTGCCGTCGGTTGTCATTATGGTATGGGGTGTGATGCCGATGTTGACGAACATCACGCATCGGTGGCTGCATCCTGTGCATCCGGAAAATTTGAAGGTGTAGTCGCGAAGGCGGAGAGTTGGTTGGCGATTGGAATCAAGCGAACCAACAAAGGCAGGGCGGTGGGTTGAGTACAACCCACCCTACGGAAGGCCTGATACTTCTTTGCATCAAGTACTCGGCTTAAAACGCGCCCCATTGCGTTGGCAGGGGTTTCTTCACGCGGATGTTCCAGAGCATGTTGACCTGTTGCCGCCAATTCTTGAATTGGGCGATGGCATCGCAGGCGTCGCACGCATCGTCGCTGGCGGCGAGTTTCACCAACAGATCGGTCGTCGACGTGGACATAAAGGTGTCGACGGTCGTGATGTCGACCTGATAGAGCGCGCGCAGCAGGTCTTTATCCACGTTTTTTAGGTCTTGAAATGAGATTAGCTGCCGCGAGGCGGCCTCCAACGGTGCCAATCTGCGGGTGTGCCAATCGGTACGTTCGGGGGCGTCGATTTGGGTGCTCATACAAGTATGTTAATCGGCATTTTGAATTTGTGCACGAGATAAAGGTTTTATAACCGACCTCTTTGTCGGTGATATTGGTGCAAACGTCGTCGGATAAGCGGCATTTTGAAGTGATTTTGCAATATTGGTTGGGCGCAAAAAAATTCCCACGGCCGCCGAGGCGAGCGACGACCGTGGGAGTCATTAAAGTAAATGTGAGATGTGATCGGGTGGATGGCACCGCTTAGATGACCGTGCCGAGTTGGCTAAGTTGCAGGCTTGCGCCGCTTAGGCCGTGCGGCGGCGTCGTCGCACGAGCAGGCCGAGGCCGCCCAACATGCTGAGTGCGGCGGTGGTAGGCTCGGGGATAAACTCGATGGAGGTGTCGAACACCAGCGTCGAGAGCACCTTGCGGCGTTCGGCGAAGAACAGGTCGAAGTCGTACGTTGCGCCCGGCGTGAGGCCGAGGGTGTCGAGATCGAGGCTGGCCGTTTGCGGCGGATGCACACCGCCGAGGTCGATCACCTTTTGACCATCGATGAAGATGATCAGGTCGTCATCGGCTTCGACGTTGAAGGTGAGGCCGGGCTGATAGGTGAACGCGGTGTTGAGTTCGAGCGTGAAGTAGTAGTTGTGGGCCGCGTTCTCGTTGCCGAATAGTTGATCGTCGATGGGGAAGAAACTGGGGGCGTTGAAGGTGTACACGCCGCCGGGGCCGGGTTGGTTGTTGTCGAGCGTGAGTTCGACCGTCGTGGTTAGATTGACGCCGGGCGTGTCGTTGTACCACTGGTTGTAGTTGGCAGCGCCGCTGGTGGTGGCGGTGCCGGCACCGCCGATGTACACGGGTTTGCCGTCAAGGCCGAGCGTGTTGGAAACGTAGTCACGATCGTCACCAAGATCGACCTGAAAATCAGGATGCGCTTCCATAAAGTCGCGCACGGTCGCGCTGAGTTTAATGGTATCGGCGTTGACGGTGGTTGCGGCACTGGCGGCGGCAACGAGGGTCAAGATGCTGAGGCATAGATAGCGATTCATCGGAACGGACTCCTTGCGTGTTGGTTTGAGACTTCACCACAACACCACTCGTCGACGGTCATGTTGACGCGATGCGACGATGGGGGGGTGCGGAACGCAAGGGTGCAAGTCGCTTGCCAAGAGAAGCTTGATGGCGAGCGACTGGGTCAGGGGCAAATAACATAACGTGTCGGCGATGCTGAGGGGCGATGGGGTGTTTGATCAGGTCCGTATTGGTGCTTCGGATTGGAGAAAGAATGTAGCGGATCGTCAACATCGGTGCTTTTTCGTTGACTTTTGGCAACATCGAAGTTGAATGGCGAGCACATGCAGTTGGGCAATGCGGCCCTGCCGCCTAATCAAATTGAAGGAATGCCGATGTCTGCAAAGTCACCAGCGAACCGTCAGGTTGCAACCGTCTCATCGTTATGTCGAAACACGTTTCGCCGCTTCGGCTTTGGGTTCCTATATGTTGTAGCGCTAGCCGCGCTGACCGGTATGGCGTGCCCGTTCGACGCGACACCCACGCAAACGCCTGCCGATGTGGCCGGAGAGAATGCGTTCCGCGACATCACGGCCGATATGGGAGCGTTGGCCGAAATGGGCGGTTGGGGTGGCATGGCCATCCTCGATTGCGATAACGACGGCGATTTGGATATCCTCGCGCTCGATGGGCCGGGGGCGGGCAATAAGTTGTTGATGAATGATGGCTCGGGGAACTTCAGCAACAGCGCGGCGGCGACAGGCATCGAGATGACGGCGGATAACTGTACGACTGCGGGTGTAGGAGATTTCAACAACGACGGTTGGATGGACGTCATCATCGGTCGTCAGCGCATCGATGTTCCCGAAGGCGCGGCAGTCGGGCCGGTGCTGATGCTCAATCAGGGCACGGATGGTGATGGGAATGTGTCGTTTGCGGCAGTTGATGGCGGCGCGAGTGGATTCACGGTCGACGATCCGACAATGGCGTTCGGCATCGGCGATTTGGATAACGATGGCCTCCTCGATATCGTGGTTGGCAAGTACGACATGGCGGCGGCGAGTCTGCTATTGGTACCTATCTACGAATCGCAGCCGAATGAGTTATGGCGATGTACCGGCATCAACAGCGACGGTGTGCCGCAATACGAATTGGTGGCCAATGCCGGTATCGATGGCACCGCCCAACGCGGTTGGTCGCCGGATACCGAAGGCGACATGTTTATCCCCGGTACGCTGGTGCTGCATCTGAGCGATGTCGACGGTGACGGCTTGTTGGATATTTTCGATTGCCACGACATTCCCGGTGGCATTGATTACTTTCATAACAACGGCGATATGACGTTCACCCGCTTGCAGAGCGATATCCTCAATAAGCATGGCGGCTGGATGGGTATGACGAGCGGTGATATCGACGAAGACGGCGATGTTGATTACTTCATCACCAACGTCGGCAGCGATTTTTCCAATACGTTTGTACCCAACACGCTGGGGAATGCACACAACGCGCCGGACGGTGCCTTCTTTCACAAACTGCTGCGCAACGACGGTGGCGTTCTGGTTGATATCACGGCTACGACGGCGGTCGAAGCCAACGGGCCTTTGATGCCGGGCAATCCGCGCGGCGGGGTGAATCTGGAAGCGTTCGAGTTTGGGTTTGGAACGACGTTTATCGATGCGGACAATCGCGGCCTACTCGATTTGTATTGGATCGGCGATCTGATGTCGGTGGTCAGCGACAGTTTGATCTTGCATTCCGGCGGTGTCGGTCGCTTTATGCACAACGATGGTGACGGCGGTTTTGCGGAGCAGACCGCCACTCGAGGTTTGTTTGATATTCCGGCCGATCGTCCGTTGGTGTCGGGCCAGCACGAGGCCGGGCGCGCGCTCGCCGCTTGCGATCTCAATGGCGATGGCTGTCAGGACGTCGTGATGACCAACGGTATGATGCTGGGCGGTCGGACACCGGGATTGCGTGTGCTGCTCAATCCGGCGACCGACAGTCATTGGCTCACGGTGCGGTTACGGGGTGACGCGAGTAACCGGTCGGGCATCGGGGCCAAGGTAACGGTGACGGTGGGCGAGCGGACGTTGGTGCGCGAGGTGTTGTCTTCAAACAGCGCGTTCATGGGGCAGCAGCCCGAGGCTCATTTCGGGCTGGGCGCTGCTGATTCGATTGATCGGTTACGGATCGATTGGCCGTCAGGGGCGGTCACGGAGCAGACTGATGTAGCGGTGGACCAGCTGTTGGTGGTCGAGGAATAGACGCGCTGGATGATAGGCCTGCATTTCTGGAAGGTGCCTCGGCGAGACCAGACATCGCTTTGGTTCCACCAATCTCTGTTTTTTCCTCGAAGGTTGGTCGCGGCGGGCACGGCGGGTATCATCCGCGCCGATGCAAGGTCACCGGCAGCCAGCCGGAAACGAGAATCTCAGGATAAGGAGTTAGATTGATGCGGAAGTGTTTACTTACCACGTGTGCATTGTTGATGAGTTGCCAGTTTGCGTTTGCGGAAACGGCCGAAGATGTATTGAAGAAGATTGCCGAGCAGACGAAAAAGCATAAGACGATTCAATACAAAATGAAGCAGACCGCGAACCTGGAACAGATGGGTCAGGGTGCCAAGACCGAAACCAACGGCAACTACACCTACTTGCGCAAGGACGAGAAGACCTACGTACATGCCGACATGACGACGAACATGGATGCCGGCATGATGAAGACGACGTCGAAGTCGAAAATGGTGGTCGACGGCGAGTTCATGTGGGTGCATACCGACTCGGTAACTGAAGTTAACGGTCAGAAAATGCCGCAGGAAACGGTGATGAAAAACAAGATCGACAACAAGCTGCTCGATCCTGCTTCGATGGAGAACATGAAGAATTATGAGTTAAAGCTGCTACCGGAAGAAAAAATCTCTGGTAATGAGGCTTGGGTGATCGAGGGCACGCCCAAAGACGCTGCCATGAAGGCTCAGCAAGGACGCGTCGTTTCCTGGTACGACAAGAAGACGGGCCTGCCGCTCAAGATGGCCGTTTACACGCCCGACGGCAAAGCACTCAGCACGACGACTTTCAGCGATATCAAAGTTGATGAAAAGGTGAGCCCGGGGATGTTTAAGTTCGAACCACCTGCCGGCGTGCAGGTGATGGATATGACCAAGCAGGGCGGTTAAGGCCTTTCAACCTTACTGAACCCGACTCGGTCACGCTTGTGTCCGTTGATTGAAAGTGCCTATCTGCATAGGCCATTAGCCTCTGCGGAAGTGGTGCCAAGGAAGCCGTGACGGCCGGTAGCTTGCCTGTCTTGAACATATGCGCTGGTCTTAAGGCCAGCGTTTTTTTATCTCAGCGCTGCGACAACGATTGCCGGGCGTTATGGATGCCATGAACAACCCTTATAGGAGTCTTGTGATGCGAGCGAGCATAGTGAGTTTGGCTGTCTTGACGATGTCTTGCCAGTTTGTTTTCGCGGAAACGGCGGAAGACGTAATCAAAAAGGTGACCGAGCTGAGGTCGAAGCACAAGACCGTGCAGTACACCATGAACATGGTCGTAGAGATCAAGCAGGCCGGATTTGAGATGAAGGCGACTACGACGTCAAAAATTCATTACATGCGAATCGGCGATGGCTATCTCATGCGTAATGAGTCGACCGGTGTGCGGGAGACCGAACGCGAAGGGATGAGCAACAAATCCCAAACGAAAACAACCCAAGTCATCGACGGTAAATACTATTGGCAGTTGGCGGAAGGAGAGATGGCGGGGGCCAAACGTAAACGGGTTGTGAAAGACCCTATCCCACCGTTCGGAGATCCTCTGACGACGGATTCCTATAAGCGACACGACCTAAAGTTACTGCCGGAAGAAACGGTCAAAGGCAAAAAGGCTTGGGTCTTAGAAATTGTCCCAAAGCAATCGGGTTCGAATGCAGCACGCCGTAAAACGAAGGAATGGATCGATCAAGAAACGGGCCTCACCTTGAAAGCCATCACCCACAACGCGCTGGGGGAGATACAGAACCGGGTGAATTTCAGCGATCACAAAATCAATGAAAAGATCGACAAGTCGGTGTTCGAGTTTGAGCCACCTGCGGACGCGCAGGTGACCGACAACACAAAGAGATAGGCATCGTCAGGTGGCGCGAGACAAACACTTGGACTCGGTTTCCTCAAATATTCGTATTTAGATAACTATGGTTGTGATTCGCGAATGGCTGCCCAAATCAAGAGCGTTTGCATACCGAGTTTGACCAACTTGGGGTCCCACGAACCACCCATCTTGCCTGCGGCGGTCGCGTGATCTCCTCGAAATCGGAGCAACGGGGCTGGTTTACAATTTCCGTAGATTGGGATACTCTACCCCCAGTTTCCCCCGGGGCTGACTGATGGCGAACCTTGGTTCGGTGGCGGTCGGAGGGCGTTCCGCACGCGGCAGAGCGTCCTAGCCCAGCGGAAATACTGCGCAGCCGCGTCTTTTCAGCAGCAGGCGACTTGGCCTCAATCCAGAAGGCCGATTTCGTGCTGTGAATGCAGCTGCACCAGACACGAAAGATAAGTCGCTGTCCATAACCCGGTAGTGTAATGGCAGCACAGCAGTTTTTGGTACTGCTTGTCGAGGTTCGAATCCTCGCCGGGTTGTGTCTGTCGACACGTTTTGCCATTTACAGGAGATCGATGCCTTATGGCGTCCAGCGCAACAAGTTCCGACTCGGCAGGTGGGCAACGCGAATTGGCGGCAATTATTCTTGCCGCCGGTAAGTCCACCCGCATGAAGACCGAAAAGCCCAAGGTGCTGCACGAGTTGTGCGGTCGCCCGATGTTGGGCCATGTGATGGGGGCCTGCCGCGCCGCCGGCATCCATAAGTTCTTCATAATTGTCGGCTTTGCCAAAGAGCAAATCATTCGCGCCTACGAGGGCGAGCCCGGCGTGCATTTCGTCGAACAGGCCGAGCAAAAAGGCACCGGCCATGCAGTGGCGATGTGTGCCGATGCGTTCAAGGGCTTTGATGGCGATGCCATCGTGATCGCCGGTGATATGCCGATGATTCGCCCGGAAACGCTGCGGTCGTTGGTGCAAAGCCATCGCGCTGCCGCCGCGCAGGCGTCGTTGGCGACAACGGTGTTGGAAGACCCGACCAGTTACGGTCGTATCGTGCGCAATGCCGCCGGCGACTTTGAAAAAATCGTCGAGCATCGCGACTGTACCGAAGATCAGCTCGGTATATGCGAAGTCAATCCGAGTTACTACTGCTTCGATGCGGTTTCGCTCTTTGAAACACTTCCCAAAATTCAACCCAACAACGCCAAGGGTGAGTATTACATCACCGACGTGTTGGAGATTTTGTTGAAGGAAGGCAAACAGGTGCGTGCCGCGACGACGGTGCCCGCCGAAGATGCCGTCGGTATCAACTCGCGCGCCGACTTGGCCGATGTCGCGGCGATCATGCAGAACCGCATCCATCAGTATTGGATGAGCGAAGGCGTAACGATCGAAGCGCCGCAAAGTACGCGTATCGATGCGGATGTGTCGATCGGTGTCGAAACCGTGATTCGTCCCTTCAGCTTTCTGGAAGGGGATGCCTCGATCGGCGCCAATTGCACGATCGGCCCGTTTGCGTTTGTGCGTCATGGCTCGACTGTGGATGACGGTGCGGTGGTTGGCCCGACGGTTCTGAACGCTTTTGACGCGGCCAGTCAGGCTCCGCGTAGCGAAAGCCCGATCCGACGGCGCGAAACCGCCGAGGTGGTGCGGCAACCGCCGGTGCAAGGATAGGCGAGGTCGATTTCGCGCGGTGGCGTGTGAAGTCGGTGACAGATTTTCGGGTGCGACTGCGGAGTGTGGTTGCACGGGACGGTAACCAGGCCAGGGGCACGCACGATGTGGGCCCGGCGCTATACAGGCGGATAACTCGATGAGCGCTTTCAACGGCGAGTTAAAGGTATTCAGCGGTCGGGCCAACCCGGCGTTGACCGAGGAGATCTGCAACTATCTCGATATCCGTCCGGGGCGCGTGCATGCCGAGACGTTTCCCGATGGCGAGCTATTCGTCAAGCTGCACGAAGATGTGCGCGGTCGCGATGTGTTTGTGGTGCAGTCCACCTGCCGACCGGTGAATGACAACTTGTTGGAGCTGTTGATCTTCATCGATTGTCTGCGGCGCGCCTCGGCCAAGCGCATCACGGCGGTGCTACCGTACTTTGGTTATGCCCGCCAAGATCGTAAAGACGAAGGCCGCGTGCCGATTACCGCCAAACTGGTGAGTAACATCATCACCAAGGCGGGTGCCGATCGTGTGTTGACGATGGATTTGCACGCCGCCCAGATTCAGGGCTTTTTCGATATTCCGGTCGATCACCTCGAAGGCGGCCCGGTGTTTACCAAGCACTTCGAGAAGCTCGATCCGAAAGAGACGGTATTGGTTAGCCCCGATGTCGGTAACGTCAAGCGGGCACGCGGTTTTGCCGAAGGCATCGGCTGCGATCTGGCCATTATCGACAAACGTCGAATTACCGGCAGCACGGCGGTGTCGAATACCATCATCGGAAACGTCGAAGGTCGCGATGTGCTGATGATCGACGACATGATTGCGACGGCGGGCACGCTGTGCGAAGCCGCCAAATTGGTAAAGGAACGCGGCGCACGCACGGTGCGTGGGGCCGCTACTCACGCCGTGTTTGCCGGCCCGGCGTTCGATCGGCTGGAAAAAACGCCGTTCACCGAATTGGTGGTGGCCAACACGATTCCGATCAGCAACGAGGCGCGCGAGCGCTTGCCCCATCTGAAGGTACTGAGCGTGGCGGAGATTCTGGGCGAAGCGATTGCCCGCATCCACACGCATAAATCGATAAGCAGTTTGTTTGTGAAAGCAGAGTAGTAAAGAGGATTCACTGCGATGGAAATTCCGAATGTAACGATTGAGGCGCGCAAAGGTAAGGGATCGCGCGCCGCCGCCCGCTTGCGTCGCGACGGTAAAATCCCCGGTGTGCTATACGGTCACGGTCTCGATCCCTTCTCGTTGACGATGTCCACGCGTGAGGTCGAAGACCTGATTGAAGACGGTATTCGCGTGGTGAATCTTACGCTCGATGGTAAGACTCAGGCGTGCCAGCTCAAAGATGCCCAGTGGGATCACCTGGGCCGCGACTTGTTGCACATCGACTTGTTGCGCGTCGATCTGAACGAACGCGTCAATGTGACTGTCCCGCTCGAGTATCATGGTACGGCCGCTGGCGAAGCCGAAGGCGGTCAGGTCTTCCACGAAATGACCGAGATCGAAATCGACTGCGTCGTGTCGGGTATTCCGGAGTTCATTCGGGTCGATGTCGACGCGTTGAAGTTGGATGAGTCGTTGCATGTCAGCGATCTGAAGATGCCCGGCGATAGCAAGGCGGTCGCCGATGATGATGCCGTAGTCGCCACCTGCAAGGTGCCGACGGTCAGCGAAGAAGAAGAGCCGACCGAAGGCGAAGAGGGCGAAGTCACCGAACCCGAAGTCATCGGCAAAGGCAAAGCCGAGGAAGAAGATTCGGACGACTAGCCGTGTGGTTGTCACGCTGGTTGACTGGCAAACGGGATGTGCAAGAGAGTCCGCAAGCGATGAAGTTGATCGTCGGTCTTGGCAATCCCGGTCCGGAGTATGTCGAAACGCGGCATAACGTCGGCTTTAAAGCGGCGGATGTGTTGAACGAGCGTTGGCAACTCGGCAGTTGGCGCAACAAGTTTTCCGGCCTCTATGAAAAGGGGCTGATGTGCGATCAGCAGGTCGTCGTCTTGAAGCCGATGACCTACATGAACCTGAGCGGCAAGAGCGTGTTGGCCGCCGTACAGTTCTTCAACATTGCGTTGGAGAACTTGCTGGTGCTCTCCGACGATGTCGATTTGCCGCTGGGGCGCTTGCGGTTGCGAGGCTCCGGCTCGGCCGGTGGCCAGAAAGGCTTGGGCGATATCCTCAAGCGACTTGGCGCGCAAGAGGTGCCCCGCGTGCGAATCGGCATTGGCCGACCGGCGCGCGGCAGCGTTTCCGACTTTGTGTTGGGGCGTTTCGCCAAGGACGAAGTGGATGACGCCGACCGTGCGGTGCAGCGTGCCGCCGATGCCGTAGAGGTTTGGCTGCGACATGGCCTCGATAAAGCCATGGGTGAATTCAACCGCGCGGATGCCGTAAACGGTACCGACGCGTAACGAGATAAGTGGCAAGGATAAGTGACGAACGCCAAAGGAATGATGGTAGTGATTCGCCGCATGGCTCAAGGGAGCGTAGCGGCCAATTGGAGTAACCGATTGTGATTCTATACGAAGGCATGTTTTTGTTGGATCCGGCGCTGGCGTCGGACATGGAAGCCGCGGAAGCGGAATTGAATCGTCTGTTCGAGCGCGCCGGTGCCGAGTTGGTCGGCAAGCGCAGTTGGGACGAGCGCAAGCTGGCGTATCCGATCAAGAAGTTCCGCCGCGGTCTGTACATTTTGACGTACTTCAAGGCCGACCCCGACAAGATCGTTGGTCTCGAACGCGACGTGCAACTGAGTGATCGTGTCTTGCGCGTATTGATCCTGAATCGCGAAACGATGACGGATGAGGCCGTGCAAAAATCGCTGGCGGCCGATCCGCCCAAGTTGGCGCCGCGACGTGAAGAACGCGACGAGCGCGGTGGCCGAGGCGGACGCGGTGACCGTCGCGAGCGCGCTGAGGGTAGCGACGAGGGCGGCAAACAGGCCGATGGCGAAGCGAAGAGCGACAGCGGCGCGCCGGTAGCGGCAGCAGCTGGCTCGGATGCAGCAAGCGGCGATAGCGGCGAAACAAACGAGTAGTTAGCGGCGGCGTCTTGGCGGGCGTTGTGCAGCGGAACTGAAAGGACGACAGCATGGCCAGCTTCAATAAAGTCATTCTCGCAGGCAACCTGACACGCGATCCGCAGCTTTCGACGCTACCGTCGGGCACGCCGGTGGTGGAATTGGGCATCGCCTGCAATCGCAGGTGGAAGGGCAAGGACGGCTCTTCCAATGAAGAAGTCACCTACGTCGATGTCCGCAGTTACGGTCGTCAGGCTGAAGTCCTCAATCAATACTTCAACAAAGGTAAGCCGATTTTGATTGAAGGCCGCTTGAAATTCGATCAGTGGGAAGGCAAAGATGGCGGCAAGCGCAGTAAGCTTTACGTGGTGATGGAGAGCTTCAGCTTCGTCGGCAGCGCGGGCGGCGGTGGTGGCGGTGGCAATGCCGGTCGCGATGAACCCGGCCACAGCGATGAAATGCCGCCCGTCAGCGCCGGTGCCGATGGCGGTATGGATGATATTCCTTTCTAGCGCGTTTCGATTTGCGGTACGCGCTGGAAGAAACAATATTTCGGAATCATTGATGCTCGGTTTGAAAGAGATCAGCTCGCCGAGCGGACCAGAAAGGTAGAACAGCAAAGATGGCAGCAAAACGACGCGGTGGCAGAGTCAACAAATGCCGATTCACTCGGGACAATACGATCGACGAAATCGATTACAAGGACCTGCCGATGTTGCAAAAGATGGTGACGTCGCAAGGTAAGCTTTTTGCGCGCAAACGCAGCGGCAACTGCGCCAAGGCGCAACGCAGAGTTCGGCAAGCCCTTAAGCGGGCTCGTTTCATCGGCTTGATGCCGTTTACCGGCTAGACCAGTCGCATTGAGGAGCTTCGAGAAAAATGAAACTGCTACTTCGAAAAGATATCGATAGCCTGGGCCTCTGTGGAGATGTGGTCGAAGTGTCGACCGGTTATGCCCGCAACTACTTGTTGCCGCAGCATCTCGCGTTGGAGCCCACCAAGGCCAACCTCAAGGCGATCGAAGAAGACAAAAAGATCGCCGCCGCCGAGCGCGAGCGCAAGCGCAAAGTGTTGGCAGATACCTGCAAGCGGCTCGAAGGTGTTGAGGTCAACATCAGCGCCGCCTGTACGCCGGAAGGCCACCTTTACGGTTCGGTCGGTCCGCGCGAAATCTCCAGCGCTCTGATGGCCGAAGGTCACTCGGTGCATGCCGATCAGATCAAGATGACGGCCAACATCAAGGAAGTCGGCACCTTCCAGGTTCCCATTGTCTTCGCCGAAGACATTCGCACCGAAGCAAAGGTGTGGGTCGTCCGCGAGAAGACGCTGGCGGACGAAGAGGAAGAAGAAGCAATGGCAGGTGAGACGGAGGTCACCGATGACGCAGATCAAGCCACCGCAGGGACCGCGGAAAACCAACCAGCCTCAGACGCCGACGAGCCCGCCGGCGCTAACTGAGGCATCGCTCGCCGGTCGCATTCCGCCCCAAGATCTGGAGGCGGAGATGAGCCTGCTCGGCGCGCTGCTGATCGACCGTGAGGCGATCGGGCTGACCGTGCAGATCATTGGGCGCGAGCGCTCCGATATGTTCTACCGACAAGACCACCGTCTCATCTACGAGACGGTGGTCGATCTTTACGACGCTGCCAAGCCGATCGACTTGGTCGTTGTGGAAGATGAATTGCGCCGACGCAATATCCTCGATGAGGTGGGTGGGCGCGATTATCTCATCGACTTGCACGAATCTGTGCCGTCGGCTGCCAACGCCGAATATTATGCCAACATCGTGCGTGATAAGGCGATGTTGCGCGATCTGATTCTGGCAACGGGCCAGATCATGAGCGAAGCCTACGACGATTCCGACGTGGCTTCTGAGATCATGGATCGCGCCGAACAAAAGCTGTTCGAGGTTACCGAACAGCGCGTGAGCCAACACGCCGTACCGATTAAAGACTTCCTGCAAGAAGCCTGGGCCTACATCGAAGACCCCGATCTTAACAGCGGTATTCCGACGGGCTTTACCGAGTTTGATCATATGACGGGCGGATTGCAGTTTGGCGACTTGGTGATCATCGCCGCCCGACCGAGTATGGGTAAGACCGCCTTCGCGCTGTCGATGTTTGAAAGCATCGGCATCGATGAAAACCAGCGCAATGGTTTTGCCAGCGTGTTCTTTTCGTTGGAAATGGGTAAGTTGCAAATCGCCCAACGTTTATTGTGCGCCCGCGCTCGCGTTGACATGAGCCGCATGCGGCGCGGAACGCTTAGCGAAGAAGAAATGCTCAAGCTACGCGCCGCCCACGAGCAAATACGTGAGAAGCCCATCTTCATCGACGATACGCCCGGCATGTCGGTGATGGAAATTCGCGCCAAGGCACGGCGTTTGAAACTGCAGCACGATATTCAGGTGATTTTCATCGACTATTTGCAGTTGATGCAGGACCCATCCAATCGCGAAAGCCGCCAGCAGGAAATCGCCGCCATCAGTCGAGGCTTGAAGGCGTTGGGGCGCGAGTTGAACGTTCCCATTGTCGCGTTGGCGCAGTTGAACCGGCAAGTCGAAGGGCGCGGTGGTAACAAACCGCGCATGAGCGATCTGCGCGAGAGTGGTGCCATCGAGCAGGATGCCGATGTGGTGGCGCTATTGCATCGCGAAGAGTACTACGCGGATAAGGGTTCGCCCGATGCGATGAACGACCTGCGCGGCAAGGCCGAGCTGATTTTAGACAAACAGCGAAATGGTCCGACGGGAATCATCGAGTTGCACTTCACCAAAGAGTGTGCCCGCTTCGATAATGCCTCGGCGGGCTTTATCGACGAGCCACCGGCAGGATATCGCGATGTGCCGCCGCCATTGCCGCCGAGCGACCTGCCGCCGCCGCCGAGTGGAAACGGCAACGGCCATTCGGGCCCGTCATTCCCGGTCGATGATGACGAAGCACCGTTCTAGTTTTTCTAATGGCCTTCAGAGTCAACAAAGCCGGGAAAGCCAACAACCCGCGCGTGATTGCATCAGTCAGAGCCGCGCCCGTAAGGAAGCGGTCAGCTTAAGGCGTCGCGGGATGATTTAGCATCACAAAAGGTGAATACTCCGCGCGAGCTACACCGGTTGCAAACCGGTGCCACAGCGCAGATTTGCCACAGCGCTGGTGCGCCACAGTGCAGGTCCGCCACTGCATAGATGTACCCGAGCGCACAAAAAAACCGTCGGACTCCGTCCGACGGCCGGTTGATGTTGGATGGCGATAGGTTGAGGAGAGGCTCGCGATCAGGCGCCGATGCCGAGCAGGCTGTTGAGGATGGCGCTAACGCTGGGGGCCGAGAAACCGAAGAGCGACAGAATCGTGAACGACGCATCCACGAAGTTCTGAGCGATATCGACAATCGGCATCAACAGTGCGGTGAACAAATCATTGCTCATACGCAAACTCCTTTCTGGGCGTTCGGGATCGCCCGGGTGTGGGCCGCTCCCGTGGCGACCGCATAGGAAAGATTCTTTCCAGTTCGCTTGATCGGCGCTCGCCCACGAGAAAGTTGAGCCCGTGGCCGATAATCAAAAACGTCTCAATATTGAAAAGATCGACCGCTCAGGGGCGACGTCCGGCTGCCGATCCGATGGCCGGTAATGTCATCGTGCATCGACTGCGATTCGCTTTTCGGGTACGACTTTGACCATGACTGCGAAAGCGTCCAACTGGGGCAAACAGCCGCATCGATTGCTCGAACTCGATGAGGCATGGACGGCAATTTCCGCCGAACTCACGCCAGGTGAAATCGAGACGGTTCCGCTGGGGCAGGCGGTAGGTCGCACGCTTGCGCGGGCGGTTTACGCGACCAGCGATTTTCCGCCGTTCGACAAAGCGATGATGGACGGCTTCGCCGTGCGTGCCACCGATTGTAGCGCGGCAGGTACGACGCTAAAAACCGTGGGGTTGCGGCAGGCCGGTGAGAATAAAGACATAAAGCTAAATACGGGCGAGGCGCTGCGCATCAACACGGGCGCGATGCTACCGATTGGCGCAGATGCCGTCGCGCGTATCGAAGACTGCACCGTGTCCGCTGATGGTGCCGACGTTGTGATCGATGTCGCGCAAACTGTCGGCAAACATATCGCGCCGCGCGGTTCGGATTATGCGAGTGGGGCGTTGCTGCTGCCCAAACCGTTGGAGATCAATGCCGCGCGCCTAGCGGCCCTGGCGACTGCGGGCGTGTCGCAGGTTGATGTGTATCTTCAAGCCGAGGTTGCGATCATTACCACGGGCAACGAGACGGTGCCGATCGGTGTGCCACGCGCGGCGGGGCAGATCGTCGATAGCAATGGTCCCATGCTGGCAGCGCTGGTCGAGCGCTTTGGAGCAACAGCGCGACCGCTCGGTATCGTGCCGGATGACGAAGGAAAGCTCAAAGCAACGTTGCAAGATGCGCTAGCGAGCGCTGTGGTGTTGGTTGCCGGTGGTATGTCGATGGGCACGCACGATTTGGTTCCAAGCGTCGCGGAAGACTTGGGTGTGCGCTGGGTGTTCCACGGCGTGCGGATGCGCCCCGGTAAGCCGGTCGCCTACGGTCGCGGCCCCGATGGTCAACACGTTTTCGGGTTACCGGGAAACCCCGTGAGCGCGTTCGTTTGCGCGACGGTATTTGGGCAGATGGCGATTCGGGCGCTGCACGGTCATCCGATTCGACCGCCAAAGATGCTGCGGGCGCACAACGCGCGACGACTGGAACCCAAAGGCGATGATCGACCTGCGTTTTTACCGGCGTTGATCTGGCAGGATGCGAAAGGTAAGCATTGGGTCGATGCCTGTGCCTGGCGCGGTTCGGGGGATCCGTTCGGGTTGGTGATGGCAAACGGGTTGATGTTGCGGCGCGATCCATCGGGTGTGTTAGCGGCGGGGGATCAAGTTGACATAGTGCCCCTTTAATCAGCCTGTATCGTAAGTCGGTATACGACCTTTCCACGCTGATCTGAGCGAAAAAAATGCGGCTGGAGCATAGTTATTTGAGCGTTCCCGCTTCTGTTTTTTGATTCGAACTGATACTCAACGCCATTTCGCTCAACACGAGCGATCTGATTTGGTTATGCCAAATACCAATGTTGCTATACAGGTGCCGCGTCGCGTGACATTTGATAAACGCCGTCCGAATCACCCACCACGAAGACGATATCGCCGGCGGCAAAGGCCTCGTCCGCTTTCGGTCGAATACGCGTTTGACCGTCGGCCTGCTTAATGGCGAGAAACGCGATAGAAGAATGCGAACGACCATAGTCTTTGAGCGTTTTGCCTACGAGCGTCGATGCGGGGGCAACCTTGACTTCGCCGAGTTTGTAACCGCTCGCTTCATCGCGCGATTGATCGATAAATTCCGTCAGGTGCGGTCGTGTCAGCCGATTGGCAATATCGTCGCCGCCACGCAAAAGTGGTGAGACGACATGCGATGCCCCGGCGCGATGAATCTTGTGGACGGCGTCTTCGGCATCGGCGCGCGAGACGATCAGAATATCGGGATTGAGTTCGCGCGCTCCCAGAGTAATGACAATGTTAAGCGAATCGGAATCGACGGCGCAAACACAACCTCGGGCGCGCTGAATACCCGCCTCCAGCAGGGTGGCGTCGGCGCTGGCTTCGCCTCGTACGCAAAGATAATCTCGCGCGAGGCACGCTTTGATTGCGTCGTCATCGTTTTCGATTACGACAAACGGCACCGATTGCTCGGTCAACCGTTCGCAGACCGTCTTTCCGACACGACCGAAACCGCAGATGACAAAATGGTCGTTAATGCGATCGACTTTGCGTTGCATTCTGAAACTCCAGGCGGATTGATAGGCGATGGCAGATTTTACGACCTCACCAAAGGCATACGTGGCAGTACCGATTCCGAAAATCAGCAGGATGGCCGTGAAGCGTTCGCCCGCTTCGCAAAGACCGTAGTCGCCGTAACCGACGGTCGTGATGGTGATGACGGTAAAGTAAAGCGAACGCCAAAAGCCCCAGTCTTCCTGAATAATCATGAAGCCGCAGGTGCCGAAGGTGAGAACGGCGACGAGGGCCAGCAATGCGCGCAGAAGGCGGACTTGCTCGGGTTGGTTCTTGTTGACGAGGATCAAAGCTCTGCTGGATGCTCCGAACAGATTGACAGCAAGGACATTGAGGCAGTTCTTACATTCTTTTCGGGCGATCTGTCGCGGTGGTCTAGCAACGAAACGTCGACAGCTGCTACTTTGGTGGGTGTGTGTAGGAGAGTTTTGTTATCGGTCAGATAGGCATTTAATCAGCGAAGTGTGCGCGTTGAATTTGTATAAATCTGCTTTGTGACGATTCCCGCGACGCTGCCATGCTGAGGAGCCCGCCGTATTGCAGTTTTTGTATTTTAAAGTGTTTTTTTCGCAGGCCACCGGATCGCAATGGTCCGCAGGTCGGCTCCTAATGATCCGCAACTGCCCCGGTACAACTCGACCCACTACCCGCCGTGCAACCGTAGCAATGATTGCCAATGCAAATCTCGCGTCGCGCGAGGGCTGCCGCATCGAAGTCGCGCACGTGGGTCGGTAAGCCGTTGCCGACGGTGATCTCCAGCATCTGATTGAAATCGCAATCGTATAACTGGCCATCCCAGCCGATGCTGATGGTGGTGCGGCACATGACTTGTTTGGCCGCCTCGGGGTTGTAAGCGTTAGAGAGCTTCTGCATGTACGGGCCATAGTTGCCGCTCTCGATGAGGAAATCGAGAAAGCGGCTGATGGGAATGTTGGTGATCGTGTACAGGCTGTTGAACTCGATACCGTGGCGGCGGCGGAGTTCGCGTTTGTAATCGGCTTCGATACCGGCCTGCTTGGGCGGCAGAAACGCGCCGGTCGGGTTGTAAACGAGGTTGAGCGTCAGGCCGCTATCCGGCATGCCGTAGCCAACGGCGTTGAGGTTTTTCAAAGCGCGAATCGATCGCTCGAACACGTGGTCACCGCGTTGGGCGTCGGTCTGACTTTCCAGGTAGTACGGCAAACTGGCAGTGACTTCGACGTTCCGGTCGGCCAGAAATTGACACATGTCTTCATAGCCTTGGGCGACCAAGATCGTCAGATTGCTGCGGTCGATCACACGGCGACCGCGCGCGACGATTTGGTCGACGAGCCAGCGGAAATCGGGGTTCATCTCGGGCGCGCCGCCGGTGAGGTCGACGACTTGGGCATCGGTCTGATCGAGCGCGGCAAGGCAAAGCTCCATCGTCTCACGCGTCATGATCTCGGTGCGATCGGGGCCGGCGTCGACATGGCAGTGCTTGCACACCTGGTTACACATCTTGCCAACGTTGATCTGAAACGTCTCGATGCCGGTGGCCGTGAGCGGGTGCAGATTGGCAGCAGCCAAGCGCTCACCAAAGGCGGGCACGGCGGCATCGCTCTCGAGCACGCGCCGCTGTGCGTCGATAACGGCAAGGGGGTGGTTGCGTTTGAGGAGAGATTGGTTCATCTTAATTTCGTTACTGACCATTAGGGATGTTCAGCACTCAGATCGGTGAAATTTAGAATTGAGAATGGTGAATTGAGAAATGGTTCGTCTTCCGCGCAGGAAACGTCGATGCCTGCATGCAGTTTCTAAATTCTGAATTCAACATTCTCAATTCTCCCCTACATGCTCAACCCTTCCGCCTTCTTCCGCATCTGCACGCCGTGCACCAATGCCGCACCGCCCTTGATGGCGGCGGCTACGTGCACCGCCTCGGTCATTTGCTCGAGGTTGGATCCCTTTTCGAGGCACCCCTGAGTATATGCGTCAATACAGTACGGACATTGCACCGCGTGCGAAACGGCCAACGCGATCAGGGCCTTTTCGCGTTCGGAAAGGGCACCATCCTCGAAAACAGCCCCGTAATAGGCGCTAAATTTCTGCCACAATTCGGGGGCGTCCTTGCCAATCTCGCCAAAACGCGGCAAGTCGGCGTCGTCGTAATATTGCGTCATGCGGGGGCCTCTGTGGGTTGGTTGGTTTACCGCTGGGAATTATATCAGAGCTGCCGGTGACGTTCAGCCAGCCGGAATGGATATTCGCATTGCTGATGGTTTAAGTGCTAGCTGGCGTCAAATTCAATCGTCATCAACGCGATATACCTTTATAGGTTTGATAATATCCTCGCCATCCGTAAGGCCAACGCTGAACTCTGCTTTGAGCATTTCTGGGGAAACCACGAGAATTGGAAGCCCCCCGTACAGGCTATCCTCGGCGGGCTGCGTGCTAGCCACGCTACCATCGACAACGACGCGAAATTCGCGGTGTCGGTAGAGTAGAGATTCAAACTCTTCCGTTCGCGCTTGCTGTGGCAGAGGGTTGTCGGAGGTAGATTTCCAATCAAATCGTTCTGATCTGGCTACGTCTTGCGTGCCTTGAAACACGATACACTGTCGAGGCTGAAATCCCTCCTCAAGCCAGCCGACCCGCAGTACAAATTCCCCCGAATCAGAGGACGCCACTGAGAACAGCAGGGCCATAACCATCTGCGGCTTATCCAATTCAGAAATGTTGGCGTTCTTCAAATAGTCAAGTGCGCGCTCGTGTCGATCGATCAGGTAATCGCGCGTTTTCGAGGCATCCCTTGCCATTAACTCGGAAAGATTAACTTTCAACTCGAAGATGGTATTCGATTGTTGGCGGGTTTGATGTAGATGGGTTATTGCAACAGGCGGTGAACGCTCTCCTGTGCGTCCCAATAGACCGGCGTTTAAGTCCATTCCATGAATGGGTTCTTCTAAAAAAACAATCAGGCTGAATGATGCAAGGCGGTCACCATGCAAATCGGCCATCGCTTCCCGATCGACGGTTGAAAATAAGACGGTCTTCCAGCGCACTAGCAAAAAACCACTACCCTCGATACAGTCGTCTACCCGATCAAATACCCCCGTCTGCTCAATAGTATAATCGCTACCATCGACATAGAAGCCGTGCGTCTCACATGGCTCTTCCAGATAGGTGATGTTGAGCTTGCATACGCGTTTACCCGAGTCAAGCGGGGTCAGAATGGCTTCGATGACCTTCGGGTCTTCAAAGTAATCTGCAGGTTTTTCTTGTAGGAGCGTCACCATTTTTCGTTCGCAGCGCAGTCGCTCGGATCGGCGCGAAGCTTCGACGAGCGTCATGCTTTTTGTTAAGCGAATTTGCTCCTCTAGATGTTGAATGGTAGCGTCGCGCCTTTCTCTATAGGTCGGAGGTGGATCGCCTTTTTCCTTCCGACATGCTAGGAATACACAAAGATGTAGAATAACAATGATGAGGGTCGGAACAACAGCTTTGCGTGTATGAAGCACCCAATCTCTCCGAAGTTTTCTTGTCCGAGATGATGCTGGGGGAGCGATAGTATATTGAAAGTTTATGATTCCGAACTACGTTGCACAACCGTGCGGCTTCGTACTTCACATTAGATTCAAACTCAATCGCATGGCAAATACTTAACAGATGCGTCGGCTGCTGGGGCGGGTGCACTGTTGGTCGAGTTGGGTGATTAGAAGCTCTCCCGAGACCTATTTATGACTCGTCGCGTGCTTGAAAAATTATGGATTGCTCGAGGAAATGCAACCCTCCGTGCAGGGGAAAGGAAGTTCTGGGATCGCTTCAAGACGGTGATGTCTATACGGTTGGTAGAGGTGCCCGAAAAACAAACGCGTTTTGCAGAAAGGTCGAAGCTATGCAGACTGCGACGCGACAAGTCAGCTAAGCCGCCAATCGGCATGAGCGTCCATGCATCGCAGCAGTTGCGTCTAATCGAAACTTGATTTACCGCGACGACAATACCGTGTACCAATCTTCGTAGCGACCGCCATTGCGGATGCGCAGCTTAAGGCGGATACCTTTCTTCAGGTTGTCGGTCGTCAACAGAGTTTCGAACTCGGCTATGTTTTGAATCACTCGATCGTTGGCGGAGACGATGACATGGCCGGGTCGCAAGTCGGCAAGGTAGGCATCGCCCGTGGGGTAAGCGCGCGTCACGACCACACCGTTGATGATTTCTTTGGGCAGATCGTAGCGCTTCGATAAATCGGGCGTGACGGTAGAGGCTTCCATCCCGATATTGCGGAACACGCGCGTTGGGCCGTTGGCCTTATTGGGTTGCAGACTGCGGCTTTGACGGCGCGCATCGCTGAGGTCTTTCATTTCTTCCATGCGGCTCTCGGAGCGATCGGGCGTTTTGCGCGAGAGCGGTTCGGGAGCAGGAGCGAAGTCGCGCAGGCGACCCTTCGGTCGGAAGTTGCGCGGTTGTGCGCCGATGCGGGTCGGTAACACCATTTCAATACCCCGACGCCATACAGTGATGTCGACCGTGTTGCCCGGTTCGATGGCGGCGATCATGTGCTGCAATTTTTCGCGGGTGCGCACGATGCGTTCGCCCACGCGCACCACGATATCTTCGGGCTGCATACCGGCTTTCATCGCGGGCGAGTTGTTGCCGACACCTTTGATCAAGACGCCGTACGCGCGATCGTAGTTGTATGCCCGCGCTTCCTGCGGCGTAATCTGTTCGATGTGTACACCCAGATAACCGCGCACAATCTCGCGACCGGTCTTGAGTTTCTCGACGATGCGTTTGATCGTGTTGGAGGGTATGGCGAACGCGACGCCCTGATTGGCACCCGACTCGGTGGCGATGGCCGTGTTAATGCCGATGACTTCGCCCTTGGTGTTGATCAGCGGTCCGCCCGAGTTACCGGGGTTGATGGCGGCGTCGGTCTGGAGCCAATCCTGATAGTCGATGTTCACCTCGACATCGCTGCGTCCGATGGCGCTGATGATGCCGTGCGTCACGCTATGACCGAGACGAAACGGGCTGCCAATCGCGAGCACCAAGTGACCGACCTTAACGTCGTCTGAGTTACCAAATCGCGCCGGCTGCAGATTATTGGCATTGATGCGCACCACCGCGAGGTCGGTCTTCGGATCGGTGCCGACGACCTCGGCGCGCAGTTTGCGACCATCGGCAAGCGTCACGCGTACCACATCGCTGTCCGCCACCACGTGGTTGTTGGTGACGATAAAGCCGGCAGCGTCGAAGATGACACCGCTACCTGTGCCGCGCGACGGCGGTAGTTGCACGTCGTTTTCTTCGAGCAGCTCGCGCACGCGATCGTCGATGGTGGCAGTGGAAAGGGCATCGATATAAACGACGGCCGCCTTATTGGCTTCGGAGATCAGCGCGAAGCCACGCGAGATTTGGGCGAGCGGTTCCAAATCCATCGACATCGTGTCGGAGATGTGGTCGAACTCGGCGTCGAGTTTGGCGCTCTCGATGGCGTAGGCAGTCTTGCCGATCAGATTTAGCCGATCGACGCCGGCTGCCAGCAAAATGGCGACGACGGACAGCAAGGCAACGTTTAGTAACGCTTTGCGAACGGGCATGCGGCGTCCTCCGATTGAGGTAGCAATTCTTGCCGGTGTACACGGTCGGAATGGGTATTCGGTCGGAATGGCCGTCCGGATTCCCCTCATCGCACATCGGTTGTTACCGGCAGCGGCTCAATCTTGAGCTCGTTGGGTCTGCGAAAACCCTCGGATAATGATAGTGGCTGGCAGTCTCGAAGTTTCAAAGGGGCGTTTTTTGTCTTCGTGTAGGGGATTTGGGGCCGCCCGATGGCGGCGCAAAAAAAGGGCGAAAGCATCGGCGGCGGCTCCATCACACCGACCGACACAATCGCCATCATTTCGAAAATTTGGGCTCGGACAGGCCGACCCGCAGCAAGCTAGGCCACCGAAGGCACCTTGGGGACCGGCTCGGTAGGCGCCGCAACGGCGTTTTCGGTTGATTCAGAGGCGTCAGCAGAAAGGGCGGCATCCTTGCCGCCGACGCGTAAATGCTCCTCCTGGCATTCGATGATGGCATGTAGGGAGCGAGTTTGCGGCCCGGCACCGGTTTGCCAGGTAACATCCGCATTCTCCTCTAGATAATTCTTGATGCGGCGGCAGGCCAGCAGCACGGTCGTGTGATTTTTATTGCCCATGAGCCGAGCAATCTCGGGAAAGCTCAGGCTGGTGTGCTTGCGCGCCAAAAACATGGCGACGTTGCGAGCCAAGGCGATCGTGCGGCTCTTTTTAGAGGTATGCAGGTCAGCCGGGGTAATACCAAAATACGTGGCCACGCTTTGCTCGATGTCACTGACCGTCAGAATTTTGTCGGTTTGCGTCAGATGTTCGTCTAGCGCCTGACGGGCCAAATCTGTAGTGATCGGTGACTTGGTAAGCGAACCGTAGGCCAGCAGCTTGAGCAGGCAGCCTTCGAGTTCGCGAACGTTGGCGTTGATGCGCGAGGCGATGTATTCGAGTACGGCGTCGGGCACCTGATGCGAGGTCTTGGCCACGCGTTGCCGCAGGATTTCGACACGCGTTTCTTGATCGGGTCGTTCGATGCGTACCACCATACCGGCAACGATACGGCTAACGAGCGAGTCGGTGAGGTCGCCGATCAGCTTCGGGTGCGAATCGGAAGCGAGCACGATTTGCTTGGAGGCACCGCTAATGGCCTCAAAGGTATGGAAAAACTCTTCTTGAGTCGCCTTCTTGTTGGCGATGAATTGCATGTCGTCGAGCAGCAGCACATCGACGTCGCGATAGCGATGCCGAAACGCATCGAGCTTGCGTTCGCGTAGTGCATAGAGAAATTCGTTGGTGAATTCCTCGCCGCTCGCGTACTTCCAGCGCACGTCGGGCTTCGACTTAGAGAGGGCATTAGCGATGCCTTGCAACAGGTGCGTTTTGCCGAGGCCGCAGGAGCTATAGAAAAACACCGGGCTCGTGTCGAGCATGGTGCCTTCAACGAGGTTGCGGGCGATCGAATAGGCGAGGCGGTTGTTGCTACCGACGACGAAGTCATCGAGACGACCGCGGAGCGTGCGCGACTGTGGCTGGTAGGTCGTACCGTTGCCACCGTCATCTTTGAGAGCCCGCTCCGATTGCTTGCCGATGAAATCGGCCTGTGAATTGAGTTGGCTCTTGCGCAGGTTGCGGAATAGCACCGGGTCGATGGAAAACGCCACCTGCATCGGCTGACCGAATACGTGCTGGGCAGCCTGATGCACGGCATCCACGAAATGGTCTTCGATGTAGCCGCTGATGAATAGATTGGGGACGCCCACCTTGACGACCCCGTCGGCGTACTCGATGCGAGACGAATTACGGAACCAGACCTTGTATTGCTGGCTGCCAATGATGCTCTCAATGGCGGCATGCATACGGTCGTGAATTTGCACTTGGTTGAATTGAACGTTTGCAGGCACAGCGCGCTCCTTCTGCGCAACGCGAGCAGTCGCGATGATCGATTACGAAGTTATGATGGATTTCACGCCCAAACAGGACTTCGGTCGGGAAGGCTGGTTAATTGTTTCACCGCTTGATACCGCCGTATTCATGACTCGGCAGGGGTGAAATCCCAACGCCTCGCTTGCTTGACCGAAGAGGGAATATAAAAAACAGCGGTGAACTGGTCAATTAATAAATCATTCACATTTCACCCCGATTAAACGTTTGTTTAGGCAGTATATGAACTTAGGGTTAACAAATTTATTTTTGTCCACACGTCGCTGACATCGTTCGTGGTGACAGGCGGGATAGCGTTGTTGCTATATTTTTGTTCCTAAAGTTTTGTTAAACATAAGTTAAGGGCTGTTGTTAAAGCGGATCAGCGCGTGGCGGCGTTCGCGCGCGGTGAAACCGACGGATGCATAAAGTCGCAGCGCTGGAGCATTTTCGCTGTCGACCGCCAATGTTAGGGTGTCGCACCGACTGTTGCGGGCCGCTGCCAGCCCTTTTTGCAGCAGCGCTTGCCCGATGCCACGACCGCGGTGTGTGGGCAGCACGCCCAGATACACAAGTTCCATCGTGGCCCGCTGCGGCAATCTCGCAAGCAAGATGCAACCGAGCAGATTTTGCGCGTCGCTTAGGAGTAACCAATGGCGTCGATCGAATTCACCAGCGGCCTTGTGGCCTGCAATGACATCTTCGATATCGCGGCGACCGGCCAGCGCGCTACAGTCACGACTGCCCTGGTAGCTGGCGGCGATCACATCGCGAAAGGCGGGATGGCGGTCACGGTGATAGTGTTCCCAGCGCCACGTTGATGGCGGGGCGTCGATGGGGCTCATCGCTGCGGCGCTGTTCAGATCACACTTCATGTATTGCAGCATTGCGATGGATTCGAATTCGGCATCTTTCGCGGCTGTGGCGGTCGTTCGATCATTTTCCATTAGCAATAGCTGCACCAAATGCACGTCCTCACAGAAGAGCGATTCGGAAATTTGTGATAACGCATCTGCAATGATGGCCGAATCCGGACGCGGCGGATGGGGCACCAACAACATCGCCGTGCGACCCGGAGAGGGGATGGCCAACGCGCTCCAGTGCAACCGCTGGCCAGTGGCAATCACCCACAACCGATCGAGCGACCAGTTGAGCCGCTCGGCATAGCGCAGGAATGCCGCGACTTGGCGATCGCGCTCCAGTGCCGGCATGGTCGCCGGTGTCACGGCGAGGCGCAGAGCGGCGATGCGCTCGTCAGGCTGGGCGCGGCGAACCGTGGGTTTTGCTAACACAGCATGATCATCCTTAGGTCGAACGAGACTGACAAGTGCCTGTCATGGCTTGCCAAGCTGAAAAGACCGCATCGACGGTCGGCGGCGTTTCGTCGGTTGCAGCGCCAACAACATGCGCTGCAGGCGGTGCCCAGATGTTCGGGTCGGTTGCTTGAAAAATCACAAGCGTTTGACAGCCCAAAGCGGCGGCGAGATGGGCAGGGCCGCTGTCATTTCCGACGAAGAACTGAACGGATTGTACGAGATCGACGAATTGATCGAGTCGATCGCAACGGTGTAGGGTGCCAAGGGAGTCAAGTTTGCGATGGTGATCGGCAGGCCACGACTCTAATTCCGCAGGCCCAAGTGCAGTGGAGACACTCCAACCACCCTCCGTAAGCCGAATGCAGAATTCCACGACACGCTCTAACGGCCAGCATTTGCCGCTTCCGCCGCTGCCGGGGTGAACAAGGACGCGACCGGATTTATCTTTCGCTGAGTGGCTTTGCAGCAGCCAATTTGGGGCTGCGAGTGCGATTGAAAGCCCTTGGGCCGCGAGCTGGTCAGTCCATTGCCGCAGGATGTGATTTTTCGTTCCGTTTTGGCGGGGATCGAGACGAAACAATTGACTTTCAGCACCGTGTATTGGGCTGAGCTTCGTTCCAAGGCAATCAATCACCACGGGAGACGTGGGTAGGCCTAATGCGACGTCGCGTAATGCCGTGTCGGCTTGGTCACCGAATAGGCGGCTGACGCCGGGGCTGTCCAGGTCGAGCGCTTCCGTCTCTGGCGCATTCTCAAGCAAGCAGTGATAGCTGCGACGAAAGAGGACTCGCGCGGGGCACGAAAGTTTGTCGAGTAAGCCTTCCAAAAGATGCAGCGTAAGGACGAAGTCGCCGAGCGCGCCACCGTGAATCAGAATCAGGCTGCCCGGATTCATGAACGGCCGCGTTTGGTAAGTTGATGGCGGCGAAAGATCAGGATGTTGCTGACCAAACGCTCGGTTGAGGAAACATCGAGCCCGACGCGCTGCCAGATATGGTGACGATCCAACGCTGCTGACAGATCGAACGGACAGGCCAGCACGCGCAACTCGCCTTCGACAGTGCGCGCCAACAGCGGGGGTACCTTGCTTCCGGTCAATAATGTTGCACCAGCCGCCGACGTCTTCAAATTGTCGAGTGCGGAACCACCCGGAAACGCGCCAGTCATAAGCGGATGTGCGGCATCAATCACCGACTGTTTGCCGATGTCGATGCGCCTCATCAATTGCAACACCGCAGCGTTACCACGCTGTTGGCCGTCGGTGGATTCGATCAAGACAAACCCGCCGGCGTCGGCATACGCGCGCAGTTGTTCGATTTGTTCGTTTGTGAATTCGGGCTGTCCGCGCAGTGCGACGAACAACATGTCGGCCTTCTTGATCGCTTCAATATCGTCGCCGCGTTGGGTGGGTATATGCTCGATGCGGACACCGCTGAGTGTTTCGATGCGGGCGGCTTGTCTTTCCCAAAGGCGAAAGTGACCACGCCAATCACCGCGGTATGCAAAACGCCGCACGGTTAGGTTGCCGAGGTAGGCTTTACGCGGTGTTGCGGGTTGAGGTTGGGGAAGGACGCGCGGTAACGCCTGATAGGGTGGTGCCGCGTAAGTCCGCAGGTTGGCCATCAGTTGAAATAGCCTTTCGTATTGCTGTTGACGTTGATGCCAAGCACCGGCGATGTCTTTTTCAAACAAGACGGCGAGCAAACGCGGTCCGTCGGCAGCGGCTGCCACCGGAATACGTAAGCCAGGTTGGTTGAAATTAAACTGGCAGGAAAAGAGCGGATGATCTTCTGCAAGATCGCGCAGCGGCCAGGGCGTGGCTTCCAGAATCTTTTCGATCTCGGATCGCGCGGCGGAGGCAAACGCGCGCGAGCTTAAATCGGCATGAAAGATCAGCGTGCCGCCGTCGGCGATGTATTGTGTAAGGCGATCGCGTACATCGGGTTCTAGCGTGAACGCTTCAGTGCCGCTAATCAGCAAGAAGGGGGCGTGTTTGAGTACCGGTAGCGTGGCGTCAGCAGGGACGTATTGCCAGCGATGCAAACGCTCAAATGTGCCGTTGATATAGCTGGTTAGGCCGTGTAGATCGCGAAAGTAAAAGTTCCAATCGTCGGCTTTGCTGCCATGGGCGAGTTTTTGAAACAAAATCGGTGCTTGCCCGTGTACAAGAAAGATCAGCGCAAACGAATCGGCGATGACATCCTCGCCCCAATCGCGCCCGCTCACACTGCCGACGCTGTCGCGATACCAGTTGCGATTACCGGTCGACGCTTCGCCGCTGGCCAAGCCCAGTCGCTCGATGCCGAAGAGTTCGTAACCCTTGTTGGCTTCAGGGTCGTATGGGTGAAGATCCAGATATTCGTTACCGGCGCGAATGGCGGCGAATATCTTCTCGATCTGCTTACGCGCGACCTTGTTCGGTTGGCAACCGCGCAAAGGGCGATACACGCGATCAGCGCGCGCATAGAGCCGGTCGAGCACGATGTAGAGGCTGTTACAACCCGCGACGGTCATGGATGATGAAGGACCGGATGCGCCCGGCACATAAGACCAACCGCCGCCGGGGCTTTGGGTCTTAAGCCAGAAGCGCTCGATGCGTTCCCAGCGGCTGCGACTGACTTCGGCACCGGCCAGATTGCCGCGCCACAGGCCGAGATGGGCAAATTGCGTGTTAGACGAATCCCCCGAACCGAGGTCGAAGCCATAGTCGTAGGCACCGCTCGGTTGCATTTCGCGTTCGAGCCATTTCATGTCGTTGTCGAGCAAGCGTTTATAGGCGCGTTGACTAGCAGCACCCAAGCGGCGTTGTAAGAGCAAGTGCGACCAGATGCTGGCGCGTAATGCGCGCACGTAGGTACCGGATTCGGGAAGCGGGTGCATCGCAAGCGCATCGACGCAGCGCTTCAAGCGCGGCTCGCTCAATTCGAGATCGCTATTGAGCAGTGCCAGGCAGGCTAAAGCCGTTCGCCCGCCGTAATGAATGTACTGTTCTTCTTTGTTGACGAAACCGCCGCGCTGCCAGTCTTTGATGTAGCGCTCGGCGATGCGCTCGGTGTTGCCGTCGGCGGTTTCAATAATGACCACACCGCCGCGGCGGCGCGTGACGGTACCGCTGATCGTCTGCCGCTGGCCACCGGGTTTCTGATAGGCGATCACGTCGATCATGCGAATTTGCTGCAGCAGGGCTTCGCGCCCTTTTTGAATGGCGGCGTCGACGTCGGCGGCGGTGACATCGGCAGACAGTGGCGCGGCGCAGGCGAAGAGTGCTACGGCGATGAGAATATGTGTGCAAGATTTCTTGCGTAAGTCGCAACGGATCGACGAATGCGAGCGCCATGGTCGATCGCTATTGAGCAATGGTTGCGCAGTCGATTCGAGATTTGAGATGAACTTAAAGGGCACGACGACTTCCAAGTAAACGGCATCGGTAGGCGTAGCAGGTCGGCTTCTAGGGATTATAGGAGTTCGTGTGCCGCCGACGAAGTATTTCGCGCATGGGCTCGCATGCCGGCGCTGTTAGCCGCCAACCTTGGCACCGGCCAGCTCGGCGAGGGCCTGCGTGCAGTGCACGATATCGTCGAGTGTATTGAAGACGCCAAAACTGAGTCGAACCGTGCCGCCGGAGCTGGTGGTGCCTAGGGTTTCGTGCACGAAGGGGGCGCAGTGGATACCGGGCCGCGTGAGAATGCCGAATTCTGTTTCGAGCAGGGCGGCCAATTCGGCGGGCTCGAGACCATCGATGGCGACGCTAAATACGCTTACGCGCGCCGCTGGGTCGTTGGGGCCGAAGACGCGTACGCCTTCTATACCTTGGGTTCGATCGATAAAGGCGTGGGAAAGTTCAAGGTCGTGGGCGCGAACGGCGTCGATGGTTTTGTCTTCGAGCCACTTGAGTGCGGCGACCCAACCGGAAATGCCTAAGGCGTTGTGGCTGCCGGGCTCAAACTTGTCTGGTAAGAAGTCGGGCTGCACAGGTTCGTCACTGACCGAGCCGGTGCCGCCCTGAATGTGCGGCGCGAGTTGCCCTTCGAGGCCGGGACGAATGTACAGCGCGCCGGTACCCAATGGCGCGAGCATCGCCTTGTGACCGGGAAAAGCGAGCAGGTCCACATTCATGGCCTGCACATCGATTGGCACGTGACCGACCGTCTGCGCCGCGTCGACGAGTAAAGGGATGTTTCTCTTGCGACAGGCCGCGCCGACGCGCGCGATATCCTGCAACGTGCCGGTGACGTTGCTGGCGTGTATCAGGCATGCGAGTGCGGTGTTCTCGGTCAACGCGTTGTTAAAGGCGTCGACGTCGACGACACCCGTCGTTGCGTCAGCGTCGATCCATGTAACTTGAATGTCATGTGACTGCATCAATGCATGCAGTGGGCGCAATACGGAGTTATGCTCCATCCGCGATGCGACAACATGCGCACCGGGTCGCAGCAAACCGTGGATAGCCATGTTGAGCGCGCCGCTACAGTTGAAGGCGTAGACAATCGTGTCGCTCGATTCGGCGTTGATGAGGCGCGCGATGCGGCGGCGGCCTTCGGCGAGCAACTCGCCGGTTTCCATTGCTTCGCGATAGGCGCCGCGACCGGCGGAAGCGCCGAGATTGGTGGCGTAAGTGTTGACAGCCTCCAATACGCAAGGTGGCTTGGGGAAACTGGTGGCGGCGTTGTCGGCGTAGATTCGTTGGGTATGCATGCGTTAAGGTCTATGTGGTTCGCTCGTATTTGCTAATATTGTATCTCAGGCGGCCAACAATCGCAGCCCGCGTGGCGGTTTCAAAAGAAGGAAAACAAGATGGCGAAGCGGATGGTGAACCCAGAAGACGGCAGGCCGCGCTGCGAGTGGGCGGCGACCGACCCGCTGTTGGCGACGTATCACGATCGCCAGTGGGGCAAGGCGATTCGCACCGATGCTGGGCATTTGGAACGGTTGACGCAGGAAGTATTTCAGTGCGGGCTGTCGTGGAAAATCGTGTTGGTGAAGAGCCCCGCGCTGCACGAGGCGTTTGCCGGGTTCGAGCCGGAACGGGTGGCAAGATTCGGAAAGCGGGAGCTGAATCGGCTGGTCAACGACGAACGCATCATTCGCAATCGCCGCAAGATCGAAGCAACGATTCACAATGCGGGCGTGATGATCGCGCTGGCCGAGGAGCATGGCAGCTATCGCAATTGGTTGAAGAAACAGCCTGCGACATCAGAGGCGGAAATCGCGTCTTTGTATCCGTTGTTCAAGCAGACCTTCAAGTTTATGGGGCCTGAAACGACCAAGTGTTACTTGATGGGGTGCGGCAAAATACCACCGTTTCACGAGCCGCATTGCTATATGGCAACTGATTGAACCCGTATTTGGCTAGGCATCTCACGTTGTCGAATCAAGCGCGGATATCAAAATTTACAGGAAATAGACAAAAGTCACAGGCTGTGGGGCGGCGAAAAAAGTCGCAGATTTTGCCGATTTTTGTGCAGATTGCTCATGCTGCGGACTTGCACGATCCGATGTTACTTACGATACTTATCCGTAAGGGATCTCAACCGACAACAACACATCTGTGTGTTACGGGCTAGCAGGAAGCTGCGGCACCCGCAGCTTTTAGCGTTTGTCGATTAGTACCGAAACGAAGGAGCGTTTCTTACCTGAGTTCGGACCAGGATGGTCTTTGCCACCGGCATTCGTGTGGAATGCCTACATGCTATACGCACATCGTCTAGATTTAACCGTCTTGCGATCCGAGCTTATTCGGAGCCAATTGCCATGGAAGAGAAATCACGACAAGAAATCATCATGCGCGCGAAAATCACATACGCCGAGCAGAGTACCAATCTGTCGCTGCGCGCCTGGGTCAATCGCGAACTGGCCGAATTGGGCATGAGCCCGATCACGGCGAGTGAATCGGAGATGCACAATTTGACCGATCTGCCGAGAATGTTTCAGGATGTGTAAATAAAAAAGGCGCGAACGTTTGTCGCGCCTTTGGGGTGATTATTCATCTCGCTTATCAGCGGAACCTACCAACGTTCCGCGATGCTCTTACCCTGCATAAACAACAGTAGATAATCGCGACCGCCCGCTTTGCTGTCGGTGCCGCTCATGTTGAAGCCGCCGAACGGTTGTACGTCGACCAGTGCGCCCGTGCATTTGCGGTTGAGGTAGAGATTGCCCACGTGGAACTCGTGGCGAGCGCGCTCCAGTTCGTGGCGATCGTTGCTGTATAGCGCGCCGGTGAGGCCGTATTCGGTGCCGTTGGCGATATCGAGCAATTCGTCGATGCCCTTGCCTTTGATCACGGCGAGCACGGGGCCGAAGATTTCTTCCTGCGCGATGCGGTCGTTGGGCTTGATGCCGTCGAAGATCGTCGGCGGAATGAAGTAACCGCCCGTCGGCACGTTGGTCGCGCCCAGCACCATCTTGCCTTCTTTATTGCCGATTTCGATGTAGCTGTTGATCTTTTCGTACGCGTTCTTGTCAATAACGGCACCCATGTTGGGATTCGATTCGCCGGTAGGATTGTCGACGACGAGTTTCTTCGTGCGTTCGACGACCATGTCGAGCAGCGGTTGATGCACTTTTTCATCAACAATTAGACGGCTGCAGGCTGAGCATTTTTGTCCTTGAAAACCGAAGGCGGCGGCAACGACGCCATCAGCAGCGTCTTCGAGGTTGGCGTTTTCGGTGACGACGATGCAGTCCTTTCCGCCCATTTCCAAGATGGTGCGTTTGAGCCATATCTGGCCCTTCTGAATCTTGGCGGCTTTTTCGAAGATGCTGACGCCGACGTCGCGCGAACCGGTGAACGCGATAAAGCGCGTGCGCGGATGTTCGACGATGGTGTCACCAATCTCGCCGCCGCTGCCGGGTACAAAGTTGAGCACGCCCGGCGGCAACATGCATTCTTCCATCACTTCGACGAACTTGGCGGCGATGACCGGCGCGGTGCTGGCCGGCTTAAGCACGACGGTGTTGCCACTGACGATCGCGGCGGTCGTCATGCCGAGCATAATGGCAAGCGGGAAGTTCCAAGGCGGGATGATCGCGCCGACGCCGAGCGGGATGTAGCGCAGTTCGTTCTCTTCACCTTCAAAGGGCGTGACGGGTTGGGCACCGCCTAGTCGCATCATTTCGCGACCGTAGAACTCGAGGAAGTCGATGGCTTCGCAGGTATCGGCGTATGCTTCGAGCCAGGGCTTGGATTCCTCGAAGACCATCCAGGCGGAGAATTCGTAGATGCGGCGGCGAATGATGGCGGCGGCGCGGAACAGGTAGCGGGCGCGGACGTCGGGATCGACATGCGACCAGCTTTTGAAGGCTTCATCGGCGGCGGCGATGGCTTGTTGCGCCTGATCGCTGTTGGCCTTGGCGACGTGGCCGATGATCTGGTCGGTCTTGGCGGGATTGATCGAGTCGATCTTCTGATCGGTGTCGATTTGCTTACCGCCAATGCGAAGGGGGTAGGTGCGGCCGAGCTCGCTTTCGACCTGCTTGAGGGCGGCGAGCATCTTCTGACGCGGGATATCCTGGCTGAAATCGACGTATCGTTCGGGCGAATAGGGAATCTGCATGGCGGTCCTCCGTTTGCGATGCGGACGTTGGGGTGCTGTTTCACGAGTGGCAGGTAATCGGTTACCGGGCCACAAAGTTTGCTGGCCGCAGTCTATCGCAAATCGGGGGGGGCTGGCCAATGCGAATGGCACTCGAAACGGGTCTTTGGCGACCGCGCTTTTTGGGGAGCGCAAGGTGGCCCAGCATCGAATCGACGTCCCGAAATATTCAGACCGGTAGCACACTTCCTGACCGAATTGACCCGATTTAACCCTGTAACGGGTGCCTGCCTCAAGCGAGGGAATTCTCCGCTTATGCCGCTGACCGAAGAACATCGCCGTTCGATGCAAGACCACAAACCTAGACGTGGTCTGCGCCGGCAGTATATGGTTTTCGCGGTCTTATTGGCGGTGGTGCCGATGTTTGCGTTTAGCTCGTTTGTGTTGACGCGCGTCTCGGCGACGATGAAAGAACACGCCGTCAAAGAAGCGGACAATACGATCGAAGCGCTGCGGTTATCCATCGAACACAATCTTGATGTATTCAAGACCGACGTACTCACAATTGCGCAGTACCCGCCGCTGGCGGGTTTGTATCGCGCGGAGCGTAATGGCGGTATCGACCCGGTCGACGAATCCACCAGCGCACAATGGATCGCGCGACTGACGAAGCTGTTCTCCGATTATGAGGTCTTGCATCGCGGTGTATTGCAAGTGCGCTGGCTCGATGCCGACGGCATGGAGCGGTTGCGGGTGGATCGGGGAGAGACGGGCCCGTATGCATTGGCGAAGGATCAACTTCAGGATAAATCGGAGCGCGAGTATTTCACGCGTGTAAAGGATCTGGCACCGGGGCGCGTGTATGTATCGTCGATCGACTTGAATGTCGAGCGCGGCCAGTTGCAGGTCGACGTGCCGGTGGTGAGATTTGCATCGCCGGTGTATTTCGATGGTGCGTTCTTCGGTGCGATCGTCGTCAATGTCGAGCCATTGGAGCTGGTCGAGCAATTGACGGCGGCGCAGCCCGATAGTGAACTGTTTCTGGCCAATCTCGATGGCGACTATATGTATCACGACGATCCGTCCAAGCGCTGGGGTCAGCAGCTTGAGACGGGGGAAAGCCTGTTTGCCGATTGGGACATGCTGCGCGATAAGAAGGTCTTAAATCGATTGGTGGCCGGGAGTGGTGCCGTTACGCGGTATGAAGAAGTCAAGGATGATCGCGACTTATCGTTAGCTGCGATTCACTTGGGCAACGGCGAATATTGGATGTTGGGGATCGATACGGATCGCAATTTGCTGTTTACCGAGAGCAAGTCGTTTCAAAGCATGTTGCTGGTCGGTACGGTGCTCATAGGTGCCCTGGCGGCGCTGGTGGCGGCGTTTGTTTCGCGACAGTGGGCGCGACCGATTCAGGAATTGGCGGAAATGGCCAAGCGCGTGCACGAGGGTGACTACACCGCGCGGGTCAAAGTTACGCGGCTCGATGAAATCGGGGCGCTGGAATTCGCCTTTAATGAGATGGTGCAAGGGATCGAGGCCGGTGCGCAGGCCGAGCAAGAGCGGCGCGCGGCGGAAGCGGCTAACGAAGCCAAGAGCAATTTCCTCGCGAATATGAGCCACGAAATCCGCACGCCCATGACGGCGATCATCGGGTATTCGGAATTGCTCGAAGACCCCGATCTGTCGGACGAAGATCGATACAAACACGTCCACGCGATTCGACGCAGCGGTAATCACTTGGTCGACATCATCAACGATATTCTCGACCTTTCGAAGATCGAAGCGGGGAAGATCGAGTTGGAATCGATCGAGTGCGATCCGGTCGAATTGATCGACGACGTGATCACGGTGCTACGACCCAAGGCGCGCATGCAAGATACGAGCTTAAGTTGTTACTGCGACACTGCGGTGCCGCAGGCGCTAATGGCCGATCCGACGCGATTGCGACAGATTGTGTTCAATCTGTTGGGCAACGCGGTGAAGTTTACCAAAGGTGGTGCCGTGAAGGCGCGGATCGCGTTGGCGGGCAGCGGCCCGAAGAGTGGTTCGCTGATCATCGATATCGAGGACACGGGCATCGGTATGAAACCGGAAGCGGCGGCGAAATTGTTCGCGCCGTTTTCGCAGGCGGATTCATCGACGACGCGGCAATACGGTGGAACCGGTCTGGGACTATCGATATCGCGGCGACTGGCAGAGGCGATGGGGGGTAGCGTTACGCTGTTGAACACGGCGGAGGGCAAAGGCTCAACGTTTCGGTTGGTAATACCGGTGCAAAAATCGTCGCAGGTGACGGATTATCCTGTCGGCGAGGTGAATCGCTCACCACAAGCAGTCATGGCAAAGGAGGCGGTTGCCAAAGCGACCGATAGCGTCAACGAGCCATTGGATTGCGATGTGTTGTTGATCGAAGACGGTCTCGATAATCAACGATTGTTCAAGCATATTTTGACGAAGGCCGGCGCGCGGGTCACTCTCGCGGAGAATGGCAAAGAAGGCTTAGCGGTGGCGTTAGAGCGACGCGACGAGGGCGGGCAGTTCAATGTTATTCTCACGGACATGCAAATGCCGGTGATGGATGGTTTTGAAGCCACGCGCCGCATGCGCGATGGCGGCATTTCAGCGCCGATTGTGGCGCTAACGGCCAATGCGATGAAGGAAGATCGCGAGAAATGCCTGGCTGCGGGCTGTACCGATTTCCTAACCAAGCCAATCGAGCGCAGTAAGCTTATCGAGGTTGTCGCGAAATACTCGACGATGACGGCTTCGTACGCGATTTAAGACTTGCGTCGCTTTCTGCAGTCGCAACAAACCCGATTATGAATCTTTGGCAGTCTTCGGCGCGCAGGGGGCGCATCGGTATAGCCAGACGGAAAGGCAGGTTGCAACTAACAGGCTGACGTTGCGCGCGATCGTCGTCCAACCAGCCGAGCCGCTGTCTTTGCCGGTGCAGCCGCAACTGATGGATAGTCCCAGATGAATGGCGGCGTAATAGACGGCGCAGATGAAGAATAGCAACATGCCGGCGATGAGAATGGCACCGGCCTTGCGCGTTTTCGGGAACAGCAAGGCGATTGCAGCGTAGACTTCGATGAATGGTAGAATGATGGCAGGAATATTGGAATATGCCGCATCCATGATTTTGTAGTTGCTGATCTGTACGGCGAATTGGCGCGCATTTACCGGGCCGATTTTGCCATATGCGGCGTAGATGAAGAAACCGGCAACACCCAACGCGAAAAGGTGGGATAGCACGTTGCGAACGGAGAACGCACTCGCGTGGTTGGGATCGCTGGTCGCGTAGTCGAGCGTGGTGGTAGAAGGGTTGGTGCTCACGGATCTTGTCCTTTTTAACTTATTGATCGATTGAGATCGATAATGCTCTGTTGTACCGAGAGACTAAGCTCTCGTATGGTCGCGTGTGCTCGTCCCCCAGCCCCAGAGGGGCAGGGGCACCCGGTCTTGTGTACTCCGGTGTGTCTTAGTCCTCCAGCTCTGGAAGGACAGGGGTACCCATTTTCGGTCATTTGCGTCGTCTCGCGACCGTTGGAGGGCTCGGGGCACCGGGACTTGCTTCAAACTTACTCCGTTAAGCCGGCGAAGCGTTCGGTTTCGGACATCACTTCTTCCCAGCCGTTGACGTAGATCCAGATGTTCTGATAGTCGAACTCGGTCATTACTTTGGCGACGTTGTGACTGGCTTCGCATGATCCGCCGCCGCAGTAAACGATGATCGGCTTACCGGCGGCACCGGGCAGCAGGCCGACGGCCATCAGGTTTTCGATGTTTTCGTAGATCGCGCTGGAAGGGAGCAAGTGAGCGCCTTTCAGGTGACCTTCGTCAAATTCGTATTCCTCGCGCGCATCGACGAAGAACGCGGTGCCGTTGGTCAGATGGTCGACGACCATATCGAGCTTGGCGACGGGGTAGCCGCCGGAATACTCGGGTTCGTCGTTGGCCGGAGTAGCGTTTGTGTTTGTCGATTGAACGGAAGCGTCTTGCGCGCCGGCGTTGTCATCTTGCTTATTCGATGATGCGCTGCTGTCGGCGTCGTTTGACTTTGCGGGTTGAAGGTCGCTAGTTGCCCTGGCGGTTGAATCGGCTGCGCTCTGTTTGACCCACGCCATCTTCTGCGCCGGGGCGGTCTTGGTCGGCGACCATTGGTCGTACCACACGGCCTTGGCCGCGACGCCGGTGATGACGCTGACGATGAGAATGACGATAACGCAGAGGATGTGTTTCATGACGGTCTCACTTTACCCATTGCCGGGAACAGCTTGTGCTGAATGCACGCATTACTCTTCTCGATATATCGTACCCAGAAAACGCTCGGGAGGCGTGTAACGGCTGTAACTTGGCAGTAACGCCGCTGCGCTGATAAGTTTTGAGGGGATTTTAGGGGTCGTCCACTTACGACAGCAACGGTAGCAAACTTCGGCGGGTGTGCTTTATGAGACTGTTCGGATTGATCTTGTCGCTGGTGGTCGTGTTTGCGCTGCCATTCTTGCTGTTTGGCGAACTCTTCACGGTGACGCCGGGCGGTAACGAGGCGGTCGAACGGCTGGAAGCCTACGGACATTGGTCGTGGGCGATGGGCGTGGGGCTGATTGTCGGCGATTTGGTTTTGCCCATCCCGGCGACAGCGGTGATGGCAGCGATGGGTATTTTGTACGGCCCGGTCGGTGGCGGAGTGTTGTCTGGGGCGGCGTCATTCTTGGCGGGGGCGATTGCGTTTGTGGCGACGCGAAGATTTGGTCGGGGCTTGGCGTTGAAACTTGCCGGTGCCGAAGAACTGGCCCGCTCGGAACGCTTTTTCGCACGCGCGGGCGGCTATGCGGTGGCGCTGTCGCGTGGCTTGCCGGTTTTGCCCGAGGTCACTTCATGTTTGGCCGGGTTGTCGCGCATGCGGCGGCGCGTGTTTTATCCGGCGTTGGCATTGGGCAGTTTTGCCACCGGCTTTGCGTATGCATGGCTGGGGTACGCCGGGCGCGAGCAACCAATTCTGTCGATGGTGTTGGGGGCGGTGATTCCCGTGGCGCTGTGGCCATTGGTGAAACGATTGGTGCGCGACGATTCGGAAACGGGTGCGGTTGAGGAGGCCAATGCCACGGACACTTCGAAATCATAAATAACGGCACCTGAGTTTAGTGGTGGTTCAATGAGACGATTGGATGGAAGACGTTATTTGCAAGGGGTTATTGATTGCCGTCGCCTGCGCACTTAGCGATGGCGGTCGGAACATTGCGATAGACGGCCCATTTCTTATTCGACCAAACCTGCGGTAATTGGCTGAGGTTGCCCGTGTGTTGCCCGGCGTTAACGACGATGTAATCTGTTTGGTAATCGTCGGACAGCCGGGCCGCACGCTGCGAATCGAGTGTGCGATAGTTAGCGAAGCATTGTTCCATACTGGTAAACTCGATACCGACGACATCAACGAGCCGCTGATACCAACGCAACGTGTCGGCGGGCAGAATCGGCATGCATTTCCAATCGATCACGACGGCGCGACCGGTCTGCACGCGAAACGCATTCAGATCGGGGGGGATCACAAAGCGCGTACCGGCTGGAGTGGATCGGCACCAATCAAAAAGCGCGCGATTTGCGGCGGTCGGCGGCGGCCCGAGATGATCTTTTCGCTGTAGGCCGGTACGCAAGCTGAATGCGACGATGAAGACGAGCGCCGTGGCCGGTAAGGCGCGACGTACCAAGCGCGGATATGCGAAATCATGAGCCGCGTTCGATCGGAGATACATAAACACGGTGTATGCCGAGGCAGCGCAGGCAACCATACATAGCACCAGTTGCATGTTGCCGATTCCGTTGCCAACCAAGACGGCGACGACCAGCGATACGAGTAGTCCGTTGGCCAGCCTTGCACCTTTATTTGCCGTTAACCATCGATAGCACAGCCCTGGCACGACGATGGTGCCCCAACTTAAGAGGCCATATGAACCCACGCCCGCATGGTGCAAACCGAAGGATACACCGGCAAGTAACAGTGCGACGGTCGTGATCCTCATGGTGGTTTGGTGGAACGCGCGCACGACGGCTCCGGCGGTCAGCAACAGCCCGATAGTGACGAGAAACGGTGCCATGCGCCACGGGAACAGCAAGGCGATCAGATCGATGGGATACAACGCGTTGAGCGTGATACCGCCTATGACGATTGTCGAAACAATCAGTGCAATCAGTCGGGCGCGCTTGCTGAGGTTTGCTGGCGGTGCGAGCGAATATGCCAACACGGTCGTTGCCAAGACGGCGATAAATCGCAGCACGCGCTCACCTGCCCATGTATGGGGGCGGGAATGATACGGCATGTAAAGGTCGTGCAAAATCCATTGCGCGGCGGCGACGGCTTGCTGTTGTTCTGTCGTTCGCGATTCGAGCACAAAGGGCAGATGAAAGATGACGGCCAGACCGAGCGGGGCGATCAGCCACAACGCCCAGCGAAGATCTAGTCGGCGGCCTTGCATGAGGACCAGTGCGCCGATGATCGCGATGGCCCAAACCATGTAGTTGATATGAAACAGCGCGGCAATGCCGAGGGTGATAGCTGCCGGGCGGTGTCGGTCGATTGCGATCAGCGTGAGGCCTGCGAATAGCCCGACTGCACCGATGGTGGCCGGTTGAAAAATCATACTGATCAGATGGGTCAGTCCCATGTAAGGACGCGGCACCAGCACCAATAAAAAGACGGTCAGTGCCGTTGTGACGAGTGGGTAATCGAACCAGCGGCGCGCGAGGCTGAACAAGCAGGCAACCACAGTGATCGCGGCACAGATGTTGGCGAGTGCGAACATGAGGGGCAGCGGACCGAGCTTGGCCATGCACATTATGAGCGGCGTGAAGGTAATGTGATGGGCACGCGTTTGGCTCGTGAACCAGTCGTTGGCGAGGAAGGATGGGTCGAGCGCATGCAAGCCGTGCACGAGGTACTGGTAGTGGTTGCTTACGCCATAAGCGATGCCGACACATAGGCCGAAGGCAACGCCCAAAGTGATAATCGTGAGCCATGCGGCGAGATTAGACAGTCGATGTATGTGGCGCTGGCGCGAGCAGTTTCCAAACCCCGTAGAGGTAGGTGTACCCGCGTTTTGCGCATCGGCCTGTTGTTTGGTGGCCGGGCATCTATTGCCGAGTTTAGCTTCTTTCATTTCCGCGCGATCGGTATGCATGCTCGTTAACACGATTTGTGCTGGGGCGATGCGATACTAGGAGCAATGTCGCCCGTTTTAGGCGTTTGTCTAATTCTTAATAGCCATAATGCCTTGATTGACGCACCAGCGACCTAAGGCTTGGCCGTGGCGATCGAGTCGGCGCAAAAGCGGCTGCAACGCACGAATTTGAAACGGAAAGAGATGAATGCCGCGGCGATCGATGATGCGAACCGGCTCGCGTTCGAACCAACCGTGAAACTCGGACCAACCCGGCCAATTCTCGATACCTTTGTAGGGACGCCAGTCGAAGCGATTGGCCAACGCGCAGAGCCAATACCACGTGCGATTATTGGAAGTGATGGCCACCAGGCCGCCGGGGCGGCAAACGCGAATGAGCTCGTGAACCGCGCGCCCCGGGTCGTGCGTGTGTTCGATACACTCGGAACTAATGACGACATCGAAGCTGCCGTCGGGGAAATCCAGATCGAGTACGTCGCCGACGACCGTTTTGGCGTTGCATTTCGCGCTGACCTGGACCAGCAAACGCGGACCGATATCCAGCGCGGTGACGTCGGCGCCGCGCTGGCAAGCGGCACGGCTGAACCAACCGGTCCCGCAGCCGGCGTCGAGCAATTTTCGCCCGCGCAGGTCCACGTCTTTGAAGAACACATCGAAAATGACATGCAAGCGCCGCTCGAGGTCGTACATATTCATGACGGCATCGAAGTCTGCGGCAATTCGATCGTAGAACAACTCACGCGGCGCCTCTTCGGTCCGTTCTGGAAACGGTGGAATCGGGCGTTCCGCCGGAATCACCGGCGGAGGTAGCGCAGGTGCGTTGAGCGGTAGGGTGACTTCCGACTCGGTGGCGAGGATATCAACTGGCAAAGCGGCGGCCTCCGTGCTGCTGATGGATTCGTCGAAGCGAACCGCCGCGCGGAACGACGCGGCTCAACTGCATCGGAGGTATCGGAGCGATTTGAATTGAAATTGAGAAAGGAATACCGGGCCTGCTAACCCGTACGACACGCGTAGGCAGGCAAGAATTGCGCTGAGCGAGTTCTGGAGATCAGACATTAAATAGCAGGAAGGAACTCTGTTTACTGATGTGCTTCCAGCCATTGTGCGTCTTCGGCGTTAAGCGCGCGGCGGTCTTTCATTTGCTTAAAATTGTCGACCGCTTCTTTCTTCCATGCCGCCACGTTCTTCTTTTGATCTGCCGAGAACTGCTCGGCACCGTCAACGAGAGCGGCCAACACGGACGCGGTAATTGACTTTAGGTTGATGTTGTCGGGGTTTTTTTCTTCCAAGCTGCGGCATAGCTTGAGTGCTGTGTCGAGTTGTTCGAAAGCTTGCGCGCCCTTATCCATGCGCAGCAGGCACTTCGCGTATTCGATGCGCGTGCGAATCAGGCCGGGTGGGTCGGGTGGTGGTTCTTGGTCGAAGGTTGCCAGCGATGATTTGAAGTTGAATTCGGCCAACGTTGTCGAACCTGCGGCGGTATGGCCGCGCGCCAGCAACATCAGGGCGTACGCTGTTAGGATCGATTCAGGGCCGCTCTTGACCTCGGTAATTTGCAACGCCATATCGCAATGCGGCAAGGCTTCGTCGGCCTTGCCTTGGGCGAGCAGTGCGCGGGCCATTGACGCGTGTGCGTTGATCAGTTGTTCGTCACCGGCCCCCTTTATGCGCTTGATCTCGTTAATCGCATCCTGCAAGACGCGTATCGCTTCTTCAAATTTACCGGCATCGACCAGCACCGATCCGTATTGGGCGGCTTGTATCGCCGGGTCGGCATTCTTCGTGTCTTTATTTTCCGCACGCATCCAATCGACCAGCACCTTCATATACTTGGCGGCGGGTTGTAAGAGACTCGCCTGACGGGCTGAGTTGGCGAGGTCGCGAACGGACACAATCGCTTGTTGTTTGAAGCCTGCTTCGAATGCTCGTTGGGCGTCGGCAAGTGTTTTATCCATCTGGGCAATGCCTTTATCGATTTCACCGTTCGCGACATAGGCGGAGCCCAGCAAGGCGGATCGCTGCACGATATCGAAGCGATTGCTATTGGAATCTGACGGCTTGCGCGCGAGAATTTTTTCGTACAGCGCAATAGCCTTATCTAATTGGCGCGTGCGATAGTAGTCGTACGCCAAATTGGATTCTTCCAGCAGCAACCACGGATGGTCGGGGCTCAGATTCTTGGCGAAAATGTCCAAGGCGGCTTGCCGCATCGGGATGGCTTCGTCGAGGGTTTCCGGAATGCGACCATAAAGCCAGCCGAGGTTGCTGTAGGAGACCCCCAGATTGAGATCGTCGGGTGGTAGGGTTTTCTTGCGGATGGCTAAGGCCCTGAGCTTGGCATTGACGGCTTGCGGCACTTTTCGCATCTGAAACAGGATCGTGCCGAGGTTATCGATGCTTTCTGCCGCTGCCGGCGAGTCGCCCGTCGTTGCTTGCAAAATACTGACGGCGCTGTTGACGGCGTCGGCGGCGTCTTCGAGTTTCTTGCGATCCGCAGCGCCGCGATTGGCTTCGTGCATCATCGACCAGCCGAGTTTATCACGCGTCTTGGCGTACTCGGGATGGTTGGTGCCGTACACACGGGCGGCAAGGGCGACGGCGCGTTCGATGGTTGCCGTCGATGTTTCGTAATCGGCCAGGTTGAGTTGCGCATCGCCTTTTTCAAACGTGACGGTGACGGCGAGCGGCAGGTAAGCCGTTGTTAACGTTGCGATCTTTTTGAGTACCTGATCGGCCAGCTCGATGGCGTCGGCGTATTTTCCGTCGTCGACGAGCTTGACGCATTGCGCGGTATCCATTGCGAGCTGGCGCGCAACATCGGGCTTCGACTGCGCGGCGTCGAGAAAGTTCTTCCAAAGGTTGGCGGTCGTTATGAGGTAGTTGTTATCGTTGACCAGACCGATGAGCGCGGTGCGGGCAGGATCGAGTTTGGTCCGTGCGTCGTCGAGGTTACCGGCGTCGATGTCTTTCTTTGCGGCCTCGATCTGCTTGCGCACTTTGTCAAATTCTGCTCGCTTTTCGTCGTCGAGCGGTTTGCCTTCTTTATCGACGAGCGGTGCTACTTTAAGAGGCAGTTTCTCTACGGGCTCAAACAACTCGGCATGGGTGCGCTTGCCGGAAGCATCGGCCTGTGCGAAGGCGATAGACGATGCGAGGACGACACCCAGACTCATGCACAAATACGAACGAATACTAGGCGAATAGAACACAAGAAAACCTCTGGGGTTGGTGGTGATCGAATCGTCGGATGTCGTACGCATCCTAAAAAGGATTACGAGACAAGCTACTTATCCTAACGGTCGGCAACACAACAGCCAACTAAGGCCCGCCGTAGCAAGCAGCGGGCCGGTCTTGTTAACGCGTTAATGATTAGGCATCGGCGAGCATTGCTTCTAGTTGGGCAATGATGCGACCGGCGATGCGCCGCTTGCTACCGGAGGGCCAGATTTGCCAATCCGCGCCGCTGCGCAGGAATTCGACACGCGCATCACCGGCATGCAGGTTGTCGGGTCCGTTCAGTACGATGGCGTCGGCGCGTTTGTTCTGTAACTTGGCTTCGGCCTTGCGACGACCATCGTGATCTTCGAGGGCAAACGCAATGTTGATGCGGTGTTTTTTGATCCGCCCAAGCGTAGCAGCGATATCGGGCGTTGGGCGCAATTCGATAACGGAGCGACCCTGCTGCTTGGGCAGTTTCCTGGTGGCCTTCTTCTGCGGACGATAATCGCAAACGGCGGCGGCGAAGATGGCCGCATCGGCGTTGGCATACGCGGCTTTGGCGGCGGCGAGCATCTCGGCGCCGGTGGTCACGCGGACGACTGTCGCTCCCGGCGGGTCTTTCAGACAAACGGGGCCGCGCACGAGCGTGACTTGGTGGCCGCGCGCGACGGCGGCGCGGGCAAGTGCGTCGCCCATCTTGCCGGAGGAGGGGTTGCTGATGAAGCGAACCGAGTCGAGAAATTCGCGCGTAGGGCCCGAGGTGATCACGATGTGATAACGCGGTTGGCGACGGCGGGGCGGCATGGCGGTGAGTTGCTAAGCGTCTTGGCTCTTGGGCGGATGAGCCGACATGAGTTTTGTCGCGCGGGCGACGATGTCCGCCGGTTCGGGCATGCGGCCTTTGCCGATCGTGCGGCAAGCTAACCATCCTTCGCCGGGTTGCATGGTTTCGTAACCGTGTTCGCTTAAGGCGGCGAGATTGCGCTGCACGATGGGGTTTTCCCACATGCGCGTGTTCATGGCGGGCACCAGCAAGACGGGCGAGTTCTTCGCGAGCAGCAGCGTCGATAACACATCGTCGCCCAGACCGGCATTGAGTTTGCCGATGGTGTTGGCCGTAGCGGGCGCGACGATCACCAAATCGGCGTCTTCGGTAAGTCGCAGATGTTGGGGATCGTGTTCTTCGGAATCCTGCCACACGCTGGTCATCACGGCGCGACCGCTCAATGCTTCAAACGTGAGCGGCGTGATAAAGCGCTGCGCCGCTTCCGTCATCGCAACGGTGGTATGGGCACCGCGCTGTACCAGCGCCGAGACGACGCTCGCGACCTTATAAGACGCGATGCCGCCGCAAACGCAGACCAACACGCGATAACCATTGAGGGACGGGTTGTTACCGTCGTTACTCATCGGCGCTGCCGGCCAGCTCCCCATCCTTGTAGCCGATCTTGCCCTCGTGGATTTCCTGCACGACGACTTCCAACGGCGTCATGTCGCCGGGTTCGATCATCGGGCGCGCACCGAGCAGCAATTCGCGCCAGCGCTTCTGGATCAGGGCGGTAAGGCGGAATCGACCGCCAACTTTGTTAATCAGGTCTTCGTCTTTCAACAGTTCGATCATCGAGTCTTATCTCCGAGGTTAAAAATACCGGTGTCTATTTAATTTTAGGGGGCCGCGACGCCGCGGGCGAGTTGCTGGCGTACCAGCGTTTCGACACGGGCGATAGATTCGTCGAGGACATCGTTCTTCACAAAGGCATCGAACGCTCCGGATTGGCGGGCCAATTCCACTTCGCTCGCCGCCTTGCTCAGACGCTCTTCGATGGACTGGGCCGAATCGGTGCCGCGCTCGGTCAGCCGCTTCTTCTGAGTATCCGGCGCAAGCATGATGAACACGGCCAACGAGTCCGTCAGTTTCTCGCGCACTTGAATGCAGCCATTCACGTCGATGTCGAGAATGATGATGCGTCCTTCACCCAAAGCATCTTCGACCGACTGTAGGCGCGTGCCGTAAAAGTGACCGTACACTTCGGCCCATTCGAGCAATTCGTCATTCTCACGCATCCGCAAAAACTCGTCGCGATCGACAAAGTGGTAATCGCGCTCGGGCACTTCCTTCGGACGCGGCGCGCGGGTGGTGACCGACACGCTGAACTCGGCGGGCAATCGGTCGCACAGGCGATGGCAAATCGTTGACTTGCCGGCACCGCTGGGGCCGCTGACGACCAATACCAGGCCGCGTTGAGTTGTCGAATCCGATTCGGGCATGCGCTACGCGTCTTTCCCTTACTGTTACTCTACGTTTTGCACCTGTTCTTTGATGCGGTCAATGGCCGCTTTGATCGCGACGGTCGCTTGACCGATTTCGACGTTGTTGGCTTTGCTGCCAATGGTGTTGGCTTCGCGCAGAAGTTCCTGCGTGAGGAAATCCAGCTTGCGACCCGTTTCTTCGGGGGCGGCACACAACGCGTCGAACTGCTCCAGATGGCTATGAATACGCGAAATTTCTTCGCTGATATCGCAGCGTTCGGCATAGAGCGCGACTTCGCGGGCGATGGCATCTTCGTGTGGTGCCAATGAACCACCTTCAACGCCGCCCATCAGTTGTCCCAAACGCGATGTCAGCCGTTTACGATAATCGTCGGCCACGGTGGGGGCCAATTTCGCGATGTCGGCGACCTTGCCGCGAATCTCCTCGCAGTGTGCTTGCAGATCGCGCAGGATCGACTCGCCTTCTTTGGCACGCATCGTCAGTAGCTGCTCAACGGCCGCGTTCATCACGCCTTTAACGATCTCAAACTGAGCGGCCAATCGCCCTTCATCGATATTGGGCGGCAATAACACGCCGGGAACGTTTAGTAGCGTCACCATATCAACGGTAATGCCCGTGCCATAATCGGCAGAGATGTCTTTCAAGCGTCGCACGTATTCTTTGACCAACGGTTCGTTGATTTCATAGGCCGATGCCGGGTTTTCGTCGCGCACGCGGAGCGAAAACATAACGCTGCCACGGCCCATGCGTTCGCGTAGCAAACGATCGATCTCGGCCTCGAAGCGTTGAAACGATTCGGGCACTTTGATCGACGCTTTGAAGTAGCGATTGTTGACGCTGCGAATTTCAACGCGATACGTCACACCACCGTCGGTGGTGCGTCCTTCGCCGAAACCGGTCATGCTGTGAATCAAGCGAAGCACTCCGATGCTGGTCGCCGGGCGACCGAATCAACAAGTAGCAGTTGCCGAGTGACCTGTTGCAATGCGAATCACATTCGCCTTGCAATCGGTTGGTTCAAATCTGCGATCTGGATATACGACGAAAGGCGTTCCGACTCAACTGGTCGAACGCCCTCGTTTGAATAATCGGGATTGAGACGCGCTTAGCTGCCGGTCGTGTCCGAGGCCGCTTCGTCGTCATCTGCAGACGCGTCGTCGGTGGCGACATCTTCATCCGTCGCGGTGGTATCGTCTTCTGCCGAGGTGATGGTGCCGCGATTGGGCGTGGCGACCGCTTCTTCGGGCGTGAAGACAAAGTTGCCCACGATACACAAGACCAAGAACAAGGAAACCAAGCCGACGGTCAACCAGGTAAGGAAGTCGCCCGTCTTAGTACCGAAGGCCGAGTGCCCGCCCACGCCGCCGAACGCGCCGGAAAGGCCCGAACCGCGATTCTTCTGCAGCAGAATCAGACAAATCAGAATAAACGCCGTGCCGGTGATGCTTAGACCGACCAGAATGCCAAAGAAACCTAGCGCCAACATGGGTTGTGTCGTCCTCGTGGTGAAATGTTGCGTGCCTATGCCGCTGAGGCGGCTGCCGCTTCGATAATCTTCAGGAAATCGTCCGCCTTCAGGCTCGCCCCGCCGACCAGCGCCCCATCCACATCGGGGCAGGCCATGAGTTCGGCGGCGTTGCCGGGCTTTACGCTACCGCCGTATTGTATCCGAATTTCGTCAGCCCGCGCGGGGTCGAATTGGGCCGCCAAACGGCTGCGAATATGCGCGTGGGCGGCCTGGGCCTGCTCGGGTGTGGCCACGCGGCCGGTGCCGATGGCCCAAACGGGCTCGTAGGCGATGACCAGCCGGTCGCAATCGGCGGCGGACAGCGTCGCAAGGCTTCCGGAGAGCTGCTCGCTCAGGACTGCCTCGGTCTGGTTGGCGTCGCGCTGCTCGAGCAATTCGCCGACGCAGACAATCGCTGTGAGGCCGCGATCGATGACGGCGCGGACCTTGGCGGCGATCATCTCGTTGGATTCGCCCCAGATGCGACCGGAATCGTCAGTCGGGCCGATGGTGTTGCGACGCTCGCTGTGGCCCAAAATCACGTAGGTGCAGCCGGTTTCTTTGACCATGTCGGGCGAAAGTTCGCCCGTGAACGCGCCCGAGGCTTCGTGCCAGCAGTTTTGAGCACCGAGGCGGACGGGCGAGCCGTCCACAGCCTTGGCCATCGGGAAGAGATAAATCGACGGGGGGCAGATGGCCACATCGGCGGCGCAATCGCTCGGCACGCCTGCCACGAGCCCGGCAGCCAGATCGCGGGCGGCGGGTAAGTCGAGATTCATCTTCCAGTTGCCGGCGACAAAGGGCCTGCGCATCGGTCTGCTCCGGTTAGGGCTGTTCGGTGGTCAATTCTGCCGAAAATCGAAAGCCCCGTATTGTCGCAGGAATTGGGGTTTGGGCAAGGGTGGGGAGTGAAGAATCACCGGTTGCAAACCGGTGCCACAGCGCGCGCTAAGCGTATGCTCGCTCTGCCTTTGGGTACGACCCCAAAATATGCACCGTCGGGCAGTGGCGGCGGATGTCTTCGAGCGTGGCTTTGACGGGGGCGTCGTCGGCGTGGCCTTCGAGGTCGACGAAGAAGTTGTATTCGTCGTTGCCCGCCGCGCTGGGGCGTGAGGTGATCATGCTCATGTTGACGCCGTTGCTCTTGAAAGCGAGCAGCACTTCGACGAGGGCACCAGCCTTGTCTGCCGTGACAAACATGATGCTAGTTTGATCTTTGCCCGTGGGTTTGCACGAATCTTTGGCGAGCACGAAGAAGCGCGTGGCGTTGCGCGGGTTGTCTTCGATGTTTTCGGCGAGGATTTGCAGGCCGTAGAGCTGAGCGGCGAGGCGGCTACCGATGGCGGCGGCGCGCGGGCTCTTGGAAGCGATTTCGGCGGCGCGGCTGGTGGAATCGGCGGCGACGACCTTTTCACCGAGGCCGGTTTCGGCGAGCCAACGCTGCACCTGTTTGAAGGCTTCGGGCTTGCTGTGCACCGTCTCGATTTCTTCCATGCGACATTGCGCCATCAGGTTGAGATGAATCGGGATTTGCAACTCATTGCAAATTGCCACGCGGCTTTCGACGAAGGCATCGAGCGTATCGAGCACGACGCCGCCGGTGGTGTTGTTTTCGACGGGCACCACGCCGTAGTCGACATGACCGCGGGCCATGGCATCGAAGACGCCGTGAATGTTAACGAAGGGTTCGTATTCGACGCTGCTACCGAACTTGCTGGTGGCGGCTTCATGAGAATATGAACCGCGCGGGCCGAGGTAACCCACGCGCGGTGGTCGTTCCAACGCAAACGAGGCCGACATCAACTCGCGATAAATCGCGAGTAATGATTCGTCGGAGATAGGCCCTTTTGAGAGCGTGCGAATTTTATCGAGAATGACCTTCTCGCGATCGGGCGCGAAGACGGCGGCTCCGCAGGCGTTTTTCAGTTTGCCGATTTCGACAGCGGCTTGGGCGCGCTGGTTGAGAAGGTCGACGATTTGCTCGTCGAGTTGATCGATGGTTTGGCGCCAGTCGTCGAGGGTTTTCATGGTAATGAGTTTAGCGGGTGGTGGTGGCGTCGGCCAATCGGGTAGCGGCAAATGTCAGGCGTGGCAAGAGCGGCTCGGTGAGACCGAGTGATATTTGTCACGTAGGGCTCGATTGGAATTAGCCGCACGCCGAGTATCGATCTGTCGTCGCCAATTCATCGGTTATTAACGCATCGGTGCCGCTATTTTGTTGACCCTTCGTTGGGCGAGCAATTACACTTGGCGGTATTACGAAAGAGGGCTGGGTATCTTGTAGATCGACACGATAATCGGCCGGAGATTTTTCAAAGTGAGAATGATGTCAAACATTCCGATGCGCGAAGTCGTTTGGGCCGGAGCGATTTGCTTGGTTGGCTGCATGTTGCCCAAGTTTGCACTTGGGCAAGACTGTAACAACAACGGTGTTCCCGATGTCCAAGATGTTGACCCGACCGATCCGGATGGTGATGGTGAGGTGTTGCCGGATTGTGATGGGAATGGCGTGCCGGATCCGTGTGAGGCGACCCGCTTGTTGGATACGTTATTGCCACCGAATCCTTCGACACGCCTTTTCTTTGGTAGCAGGCTAGATTCGTCCGGTGATACGGCAGTTGTTACACAGAGTTATCAATCGGGTGTATCGGGGTCGTTTCCGCTCTATCGAAGTGAAGTCGTTGTGTATGACTGGGATGGTACGACATGGCAGCAATCCGCAGTCTTGGTTCCGCCGGGAATCGTCTATGATGACGACTATGCGACGAGTATTGCAATCGATGGAGATGTGATTGCCGTGGGGGCACCAGGGCTCGACGGAAGTTCTCCCTATTCAGGCGGCGTCTTCATTTTTGAGCGCATAGCCGGTCAGTGGACGCAAACTCAAATCGTCAATCTCAATGGCACCGAGTTTTCGTCGTCGACGCGCGATCTTGGTGACGTGGTTGCCTTATCTGGCGACATCTTGGTGGCTTCAACGATTTACGATCGCGCGGCCTACGTCTTCGAGCGTGAAAATGGCGTTTGGGGTTTTGTTGCTGAATTAACGGCTTCGATTGGCGTATCTGAAGATTCTTTTGGTAAAGCCGTAACCATTAGCAACGGGCTGATCGCCATCGGTTCGCCCGAAGATAATGGTGAGCAGATAGAAGGTCTTTACAGTGTCGGCTCTGTTTTCCTCTACGAGAAAGTAAATGGCGAATGGATCGAGGTTCAAAAGTTAACCGCCCCGGACGCCAGACCCTCTGATTGTTTGGGTAGCGCTGTTGCTATCGACGGCGATACGTTAGCAGCGAGCGCGCTTGATTTTCCGGGACCATTTGTCGGCACTGGGTCGATTGTCATATTCGAAAAGGTCAATGGTGTTTGGCAATTTTCGGAACGGATCGTTCCTGAGGGCCGCCGGTCTGGCGATAGATTTGGCAGAACCTTTGCTGTCGCAGATGGTCTGCTGGTTGCGTCAGCACCGGGTAGCGATCTGGCGTGCTCAAATTGTGGCATGAACTATATCTTTTCGTTGACGGCAGACGGCTGGAAAGAGCAACGTCGTTTTGTTCCATCGGGCTTCGTGCAGCAATACGGTTCTACGCCATCGTGGAGCTTAGAAGGCGAACGCCTGATTGCCGGTTTTCCTGCGGTTCAGGAAGACACCGGTATGGTGCAGACGTACCAGCTCAAACGAACCGACTGCGATCTGAACGGCATCTTAGACGAATGTGAGTTGGCAACGCTCGATTGTAATAACGATGGACGTCTCGATTCCTGTGAACCCAGCCAAGACGACTGTGATGAAAATGGCGTTTTGGATGAATGCGATATTGCCAACTGCCCAAATGGCGATCCGGTATGCAGTGATTGCAATCAAAATGGCGTCCCGGATGGATGCGAAGTAGAAACCCTCGATTGCAATGCGAATGGCGTGCCGGACGATTGCGATATCGCAAATTGTGCGGATGGCGATGCAAGTTGCGGTGATTGTAATTTCGACGGCGTTCCGGATGGCTGCGAGATGGTCGAGGCCGATTGCAATGGCAATTTGATTTCCGATGAATGTGAATTGCCAATCATCTACCAAAGATTACCGCTAGCGCCTGAATATTGGAACCCAGCAGCCATCGCAATGGACGATGACTTGTTGGTTCTCGGCAATCCCTCGGACAGTGTGGGCGCGTACGAAAGTGGCGCGCTGCATGTGTTTGAGCGCGTTGGCAATACATGGGGGGCGATCGCGAAGATAAAGGCCCCAATCATCCACCCATTTATGCACTTTGGCGGAAGCGAGCTTGCCACACAAGACGATGTCATTATTGCGGGGGCCAGCTCGTTTAATGGTGATGAGGAGGGTGGTGGTATTGTCTTTGTGTTTGATCGCGTTGGAAATGAGTGGAACCATGTTCAGACAATCGAACGTCCAACGCAGGTGCCAACAGGCGGGGGGTTTGGGCGTACGCTGGCGGTCGCAGGTGATCGACTGTTAATTTCTGATCGGGGATCCGTCGGCACTCACTATTTTGCCGGACGCGTGCACGCCTATCAGCGGGTTAACGGGGTTTGGCTGTATGAAACAACGATACAGGCGGAAGAGCCGCGCTATAACGGGGATTTTGGACAACGAATTTGGTTTACCGGCGATACCGCCGTCATCCGTCAAAATGACGGTGCTCCTTTTAGTGGAGACCGTGCCATCAGTTTGTATCGCGTTAGTGACAACGGCTGGCAGCAAATTGCTTCGAATGATGATTTCCAAGTGAATGGCGTCAGCCCGGAACCGTATGACGTCGAATTCGATGGGCAGCGTTTGATAATTGGGAATCGCGAGGTCGGATACCCACCAAATAGTCCATATGTCGGTGCCGTCGATATCTTTGAACAGCAGGACGGAAATTGGCACCATCGTGTTAGACTGAAGCCACCGGTGATAACCCCGTATCTAGGATTTGGGGGAGCCATTGGATACAGCGGCAATGACTTACTCATTGGTCGAGCGGGATGGTCGATGTATCACTATCGATATGCCAATGGGAATTGGGGGCTCGTTAACACATTCGCGGCCGAATTTGGCGATTCGCAATCACGATACCGGTACACGATCATTTGCGAGGACGGACGAGCCGTCGCCAATGCAATTTCTGTCGGTTTGAATTCTGGATACACACTTATTGATGTCGATGTGGTGTCGCTGGTTCCGACTGCGCTTCATGACTGCGATGGCAACGAAATCGTCGACGAGTGCGATCCGGATGCTAGCGATTGCGATGGCAATGGCGTCGTTGATGAATGCGAACTAACGTATCGCGATTGCGATGGCAACTTCGAACACGACCAATGCCAAGCTGCGTTATACCCGGTAGAATCGTACGTCTATGTCTTATTGAATGATTTGGATGCTTCCCCAGGTTCGTTTCACTGCATCTTTGATATGGATCGAGATGGTCGAATCGACGGACGCGATATACCGGGCTTTGTTGAGCTGTTGCTCAACAATTAGGGCTTACACGCACCGCTGTATTTAATGGCTATCACGCCTATTGAAGGATCGGCAGCTTCACGGCGCTATCGTCTTCGGTATCGAACTCGGGCACATCACCGGCGACTACATTGAGCGGTATCGACGCGGGCAAGGCGTGTGCGGCGGATTCGCCCTGGACCGAGCGCAGCGGGATTTTGTTCATCGGCGGCAGGCTGCTGCGGTGTACCGGTCGTGTCTGCACAGCAAATGACTCACCGGTGTAAATCTGATTCGCCCTGCTGAGTCGGCCAACTCCTCACATTCTGTCAGCTTGATTTTCTTGACCCCTCGTTGGGCGAGCAATTACACTTGGGGCTATTACGAAACAGGGCTGGGTATCTTGTAGATCGACATGATAATCGGTCGGAGATTTGTCAAAGTGAGAATGATGTCAAACTATCCGATGCGCGAAATCGTTTGGGCCGGCGTTTTGTGTTGGGTGGGCTTTCTACTGCCGAGTAATGCGTTAGGGCAAGACTGTAACAACAACGGTGTTCCCGATGTCCAAGATGTTGATCCGACCGATCCGGATGGTGATGGCGAGGTATTGCCGGATTGTGATGGGAATGGCGTGCCGGATGCGTGTGATCTTGCGACTTGCAGTCCAGGCAATTTGTATTGTGCGGACTGCAACAACAACGGCGTTCCCGATGGATGCGAGTTTTCTCCGACCGATTGCGATTTAAGTATGGTGAGCGATTTTTGTGAGTTACCCATTTTAGTCGAAACGTTCCCGACAGATAACGAGATGATTGATCCATCAGATGACGCGTATGCTGTCAGCTTTGCCGTCGAAGGAAATGTGTTAGTCGTCGGTGCGCCCAACGATAGTCAGGAAGCTCTTGGTAGCGGTGCGATCTATGTATATGAGCGGCAGGCGATGACATGGGAACCTGTTGCGACGTTACGAGCGCCGAACCCGGTTACGGGCATGGCATTAGGCGGTTACAACTCACTGGCATTGCAAGATGGTATTATCTATGCGGGCTGTAGGTTGAATGAGCCCGTAACGCGCGGGGCGGTTTTTCGTTTTAGCAAGTCCGGAGATATTTGGGGTTATCTCGATCATTTCGAGTTGCCAGAGATCGAAACCGACGACGTTTCATATACCCATATCACCGTGAGCGGTGCCACGATGCTTGCCGCAGACGGCAGTGATGTAAATTCTGTTGTGAATGCCGGTCGGGTCCATGTCTATCGTTTTCTGGAAGGATCATGGAATTATGACGCGACCATAACGGATCAGAATCTGTCACCTTATTCCAATTTTGGTTTCTTTACTTGGCTCCATGGTGACACGGCGGTGATCGACACATTTGGGAATAATAATCAATCTCGTTATCAAGTATTTCGGGATGGACCAACTGGCTGGGCACGAGTCGGCAACCTTGGCCTGATCATAAATGATAACGCTAACGCCACGTCCGGAATCGCGGATGTCGACTTCGACGGGGAGTTCATGGTTGTCGGTGAAGTCGGCAATGGTCCATTCTATCCAAATCCTCCTTTAATAAATGCCGGCATCGTTCATATACTAAGAAATGTCGGCGGCGAGTGGATGCCGGTGACGCGGGTCCTCGCTCCGGATTTTGGACGAGATCGGTATTTCGGCCGGAATGTTTCAATCAACGGCGACGACTTATTTGCGACGGCCGTGGGGTGGTCAATTTATCACTTTAAAAATTTTGACGGCCAGTGGCGCGTAGTCGATAAGTTGCTTCCTGAAGAGCCGTTCTCAAGTAGTGCTTCTCGCCTTGAAATTACGGCAGGAGGCGGGTACGTGTTCGGCGACACCAGGTATATGAGCTTTAATCCCGGGCCGCCGCCGAGTCTGCAGGCCATCAAATATGGCGATGCCAACCTTCACGATTGCGATGGCAACGGGATTGTCGACTCGTGCGATCCGGATGCAGCGGATTGCGATGGGAACGGCGTAATCGATATTTGTGAGTCGTTTGAAGACGACTGTAATTTCAATGGAACAGCCGATTCATGTGAGATAACTTTGCAGACTATTCCCAATTTTGTCTTTTCTATTTTGAATAATCCGAATCTCAATAACTATGTTTCGTGTCGTTACGATACAGATCACAATGGAATCGTCGATGGTTCCGACATCGAGTTGTTCGTTCAGTATTTGCTTGACTAGAAGGCGCGCGACTGAAATCCGCGGCGTCGCATCAGTGTTACGCCGATTGCAAAATCGGCAATTTCACAGCGCTGTCGTCTTCGGTATCGAACTCGGGCACATCGCCTGCCATCACGTTGAGCGGTATCGACGCGGGTAGGGCGTGGGCAGCGGATTCGCCTTGGACCGAGCGCAGCGGGATTTTGTTCATCGGCGGTAGGCTGCGGCGACGAATTTTGGCGAGCCGTAGGCGCACAGCCCAAAGGGCGGTGTGGCGGGCGGTTTGAATGAGCCCGCCCATACCGAGTAACTGCCACACGCCATCGGCCAGATAAAGTTTGGTCTTGGGTCGCACCAGCGCCCAGAGGAAGCGACCGGGATTATAGAAATATAAGTAACCTAAGAGGATATTGATCTGCTTGATCCACGGTTTGTTATGGTTGGAGGCAATCACGTAGTTGCCGCCGAGCATGTGCTCTTCGATGCGCACCTTACCGACCGACTCATAGGCCATGCCCGATGTATACGTTCCGCTAAATAGCTTGGAGCCAGTGGCGGGCACGAGCATAAGGATCTGCATGCTGGGCGCGCCGGCTTTGCGCAGAATCTTGACCTGGTTGAGCAGGCCGTACGGCTTGGGGCCGCGACTGATGAGCGGCTGCTCGTCGTGGTGCATCATCATCGGCATGGGGTGAATGCCGTGCTCTTTCAAGAGGCCAAACGCTTCGGTGGTTTTGTTAACGCTTTGGCCCTTCTTCACCAGCGTGGCCGTCATGTCTTCGACGCCCATCCAAAGGGCGCGGGCACCCGCCTTGCGCACGGTGCCGAGGTGATCTTTGAGCTTGAGCGTGTCGTGGACGGTCACTTCTGTGGCCCAGCGGAAGCGGCGCTTCTTGTCGAGATCGCGGCGGGCCTTGGCGAGCGTTTCGACGATTTCGAGCGTGCGTTTCTCGGTGTTGAAGAAGTTGTCGTCGGCACCGAAGAAGTAACGAATGCCGAACTCGCGATCGATGCCGCGCATTTCTTCGAGAATGCGGGCACCACTTTTCACGCGGTGTTGTCGCTGGTTGTATGCCGGAATGGGGCAGTATTCGCAGGCGAATTTGCAACCGAAGGTGAGCACGAGTGAGCTTAGCGGGCTGTACTTGCGCACCATGTCGGCAGGCAGCGGCTTGCTGGCGAGCGTTTCGCTTTTACTGGGGGCTTCGAGCAATCGATAGCCGTGGATGGGGCTGGGCAGTTCGTCGAGATCGCCGACAAGGCGCTGAATACCGGTGTCGACGAGCTCTTCCGCGACATCGGGTTGTGAGCCTTTGGCGTACACCAAGCCGGGGATGTGGTCGAGGGCACCGGCATCGCGCGTACGTTGGAAGGTGGCGCGAATCGATTCACCCGAGGCGCGCTCTTCGAGAAGGGCGTCGAGCAGTTCGAGCAAGACGTATTCTTCACCCGTGACGGCCACATCGGCAGCCCAGGGCGTGTTGGGGTCGATGCCGAAGGCGTCCCAGGGTTCGTAAATTACTTTGGGGCCGCCCACCATCACGAGCGGTCGCTGCGACGGCTCGATGCGACAGACGTCTTTGATCAGTTCGACGCAAGCGGCGTTATGCAGTTGCATGCTGGAGATCATGAAGATATCCGGCAGGCGACCGTCAAGTTTCATTTTGGAAGGACGGAACTTGCGATTCCACTGTTGCAGCACGATGCGGGTTTTATCAAAACCGGCATCGACCAGAGCCGATCCGACGGCGCGTACGCCGGCCGGGGCCATTTTCATATCCGCATAAATGAACGGCAGCATGCGCGTGCGATGGTCGAAGGCGCACGCGATGACGGTGGTTAGATCGTGCTGAGCCGCACGGTCGCGCAGGCGCTGACGCAGGGCCAGCATCTGGCCGGGGCGGAGTAGTTCGTCACCTTTGGAGCGATAGGGGAGTTCCAAGGGTTGGGCCTTCCTTCAGGAATCGATTTGCCGGGGCGGTCGGCCGAGTGAGAGCCACCAAAAAAGGAGGGCGACCGGTGTTGCAAGGCCGTCCGTGGCGCAAATAGGCTTCACCGCGTGGGCAAATGGGATAATTCTCGTACGATTTCCACGCTTGGGGATTGTAACCCATGTTGCCACGGTAGGCTACGGGAAAATGGGGGATTGACGGTTCGACTTATCCGGCGAAATTTTGGTGACGCTGACAGGAGTTAAGTTTGTGAAATTCGTGCGGTCGAGGTCCGCTGGTTGACGGGTTGCTGAACGTTGTTGGCGGGGCCGCTAGCATCTGGAAATCGATCTTGGTTTAAAAGGCGACATTCGAGGGAGAATCCTGATGAGCGAGTTAGCTGCGAAGAAGTGTGTACCGTGTGAGGGCGGTGTGCCGCCGTTGGAAGCCGACAAGGTGAACGAATTGTTGGCCCAACTCGACGGCTGGCAGATAGAGCAGGAGTACCACCTGACGCGGGCGTTTGCCTTTCCCGATTTTGTAACGGCGCTGGAATTCACCAACAAGGTGGGGCAGTTGGCCGAAGAGGAGGCGCATCATCCGGACATTCACTTGTCTTACGGGCGCGTGAGGATCGAGTTGTGGACGCACAAGATTAAGGGGCTGACGGAGAGTGATTTTATTCTGGCGGCGAAGATTGATCGGCTGCGGGGGTAGGTCGGGGAGCCCCCTCTTTTTTGTGGCGACGGGCAGGTAGAGGCAATGGTCCGTGATTGACTGCAGAAGCTGGCGGCATCGACATACACAGGCTATTAGCCTGTGCCACAGCGCGGTCATCGATCCCCACCAGTTATTTGCAAGAGACAATGCGCGCTCTGTAACGGGCTGGCGGGTAAAAACCAGTGTCAAGCCGAAGTCAGGGTTTGTATGTGATGGCTCTAATTTGACCAAAACGGTGCCCGCACGTTGCGCCATTCTTTCCATTGTTTGGTCAATATCTCGTAATCGTATTCGGTGCCGCATTCGGGGCATTTATATTTGTCAGGCAGAGTACGCAAGTCGAAACCACATTCAGTGCAGATGCGAAACTCGGCCTTTTGTAATCGAGTACAGAGCTTGCGAACTCTCAAAAAAGATGGGGCCGCGAAGATGAGAATGATGACGATATACACCGTCATCGAGAGTAAGACCTTGATGATGCTGTTGTCTGCATAGAAAGCAAGCCACGCAATCCAAACAGCCGTCACCAGCAGTATCGGCAACAAATTGGTCCGATGAATTCGATTGGCGTGCGGCGGTGTGGGGTGATTGGTGAACTGTAAGATTGACATCGCGAAATCCGGGTGCGTCGCCAACATCCATTTACTGTTGAAGAAACAGCGGGCCGTAGTGACATAAGCGCCATAATTTCAGTTAAGAAATTTTGGCCACCAGCAGCGTGCGATCATCGTCCGCCGGATGGTTGGCCGTGAAGTCGTTGACGCCGCCGATGACGGTTTCAATCAAACCATCGGCGGTCAACATGCAATTCGCCAAGCCCATATCGAGCCGCTCGGTGCCGAACATATGGCCCTGCGGGTCCATCGCTTCGGTAATGCCATCGGTATAAAGAACGACCTGATCGCCCGGCACTAACGTGTGTTCGGCATTGATGTAATCGACACCGTCAGCGATGCCCAACGGCAGTGCCTGCGCCTCGTCCAAGCTGATAATCGAGCCGTCGGTGCAGCGTTTGATGCGCGGCGGGTTGTGGCCGGCGCTGGAGTACTCGAGCGAATGCGTTGCGGGGTCGTAAATGCCGTAGAACGCCGTAACAAAGCCGCCGATGTTGGTGGTGTAACGCTGATAGAGTTTATCGTTGAGATACGTTAGCAACTGGCTGGGCTTGTCCGTCGGACCGTTGTAGGTATGTACCATGCCGTGCGTGATCGACATGACGACGGCGGCGGGCGTGCCGTGACCGCTGACATCGGCGATGAGAATGCCCCAGCGTCCGTCGGGCAGCTCGAGAAAATCGTAATAGTCACCACCGGCACGGGTGGAGGTTTGGTAGTAGGCGGCAATTTGCATCGTTGGAATCGACGGGATTTTCTCGGGCAATAGGGCCTGCTGGATTTTGGCGACGCGATCGAGTTCGCGGTCGATCTCGGCATACATCTCCTGCATTTCGCGCTTTATCACGAGCGTTTGCGTCGCGCGACCAAACAGGTTGCTCAACCAAACCCATTCGGGCAGTTCGCTTTCCTTAAAGGCATTGGGTTCGCTGCGGCCCAACAAGACCATATTAAGCGCTTCGCCTTTATCGAAGAGTGGAATGGCCAGAACTGAGCGCATGCCGTCTATGAATTTCCGCGCGGGGTCTTTTTCTTCGAGCGCGAGATCGTGAATGATCTGCGGCTGGTTGGCGTAGATGAGTTGGGCAAATAGGCCGTCGTACAGAACGGGCAGCTTGCCCGGTTCGCGCCAAGGGTCGATCTCTTCCTCCCAACCGGAATAGCGCGTAACACGTACCATGGGGCTCTTGAGATCGCGGCGGCTCATGGCGACCATACGGTCCGCCGGCATCAGGGTGTGCATGCGTTGGCCGTAGGCACGTACCATCTCTTGCGGATCGGTCTGGCTGCTGAGTTCTTGCATGGTCGACACGATATGTTCGAGCCGGGGTTTCCAATCGGTCGGTGAACCAGGCGTAGTACCGGTGCTGTGGGGCGATGCGGTCATGGAGCGAACCTTGTTACAATCGGGTCGGATCTTCGTCGTGGCTACAGTATAGCGAACGCTGGTGGTCTAATCGCCCGCGGGCAGCCGAATTCGCGCTGCGATTGTGTTATCCGGAATTGGCCGGTTCTAATGAACGGGAAATCGTCACAATCAGATTCTCAGGACGCTGACGAAGCAGTGGCGCGTTCGGGGGTCAAAGCTGGTGCGTCGCGGCGACATCATCTGGTGGTGGTTCATCAACACTATCTCACGGCGATGCTGGCGGGCAAAAAGCGTATTGAATGTCGATTGTCGCGGCTGCGGAAGCCACCGTTCGAAGCGGTCGCGACCGGTGATGTGCTCTGGTTGAAACCGCCCTCGCGACCTATTTGTGCGATGGCGTTGGTGGGGGATTGTCGATTTCGAGAGCTTAAACCGGGAGAGGTGTTGGCGGACGTGGTTGCGCCGTACGTCACTGCGATCGCCGCCGATGCGCGTTTTTTTGATGATGCTGAGCCGTCGGCGCGGTTCTTGAGTTTGATCTCATTGACGAAGGTCGTGTCGTTTGCGCCGATCCCTGTAATGAAACGCGATCAACGTGCGTGGGTGGTCTTAGATGGCCCGGTGCGACCGGGCATGCGGGTTGATTCGACGAACAGCCGCTACTGAGACTGCGTGTTGAAATGCGTGGAATAGGCAATGAAAAAGGCCGACCGAAGATCGGTCGGCGTTTGTTGCTATTTTGGGTTGCCTTTACTTGCGCTTCGCCGATTACTCTGCGAGCAATTCCCAGAACGTTAGTCGCCGAAGATGCTTTCCGCGATCGACGTTTGTTCCGGTACTTCCGCTTCGATCTCGGCGACCTTGGCCGGATCGAGTTTGATCAGCGTGTATAGGTCATCTGAGATTTCCGCGTTGGTGGCGTGTTGGCAGAAGCCGATCTCGGCGCGGCTGGCGAGGATATCGGCAACATTGATGATCGCCGGAAGTTCGCGGTTTACTTCGGCAAGCGCCGTCGGGCTGTGGTGATAACCGATCGTTGTACATAGCGTTTGCGGGAAGCGCCACTTTTTAGCCAGCGCCATCCCGAATGCCTGATGGTCGGCACCGATGACTTCTTGTTCGAGTTCGCAGAAGTCGCGGCCTTCGTTGCGATAACGACCGACCACTTCGCCCAGTTCCTGCGAGAAGACTTGTCGTTCGACCAATAGGCCGAGGTCGGAAATCAACCCAGCGAGGAAGCTCTCTTCGACTTGCGGTCGACCCTGCGCTGCCGAAAGCAAGCGCGAGCCGACGGCGATGGCGATCGAGTGTTTCCACACATCGGCACCGCTAAAGCCTTCGATGTTATTGCCGCCCGTGAATAGGTGCGTCATCGATGCGGCAATGGCAATGTTCTTCACGGCCGATAGACCGAGCAACACGATGGCGCGATCGATCGATGAGATTTGACCGGGCAATCCGTAGAAGGCCGAGTTAACGACTTTCAGGATGCGCGCTGAAAGGGCGGGGTCGTTCTTGATGACGTCATGCAGATCGCGGGCCGTCGATTTAGGATTTTCGACGATCTCGATGATCTTGACGGTCACTTCCGGCAGCGTTGCGATTTCGCCCACATCTGCAATGGCGTTATCAACGATTGCCTTGGCTTCGGGCGTAATTTCAGTTTGCAGCATGGCGGTCCTCGCAATCTTGTTTCAATATGCAATCCGGATGGATTTCGTGCGGTGCTTGCCCGGACTTATCGATCCGAAATGCGTATCGGTTTATCTCAAATGCATGTGAATCCGCTTCTTCGATGCTTCGAGATAACTGCAGTTATCAGACGGTCACCGCAGTGGATTGCAGATGTTCCCATGCAAGCGGCGCGTCTTGCGGTATGGCAGTGGCGAGGGTTTGTCCGATCACATCATCCCAATGGCTGGGGCAGATACCATTTGCAGGGCGCTGCACGCGCAAGTGTTGCGGCTGTAGGCGCGTGCCAGCGGGGAGATCGTGAACGGCGATCAGGCGACCGCGCGCGTGTTTGCGGACCTCGGTCTCTATTGCGGCGGGCGTGCGCGGTCCGCCCGTCATGGCGGCGGCGGCGGCGCGGGCTGCTGTTACGTAGCGACTGAAATCGTCCGGTTCGGTCGACATCGCGTGGTCAGGGCCGATGGCTTTGCAGTCATAGGTAAGATGGCGTTCGAGCATGACGGCACCGGCACACACGGCGTAGGCACCGGTGTTGAGATCAGTGGTGTGATCGCTGAATCCAATGGGTAGATTGGTCTGTTTAGCGAGGAAGCGAATCGTACCGAGTTGGGCGGCGGCCAATGCCGTTGGGTAGGCGGATATGCAATGCAGTAGAGCAGTGCGTTCGGATGCGTCGGCGTTGAAGATGCGTGCGGCGCAGGCATCGATTTCGGCTTGCGCGCTGGCACCGGTCGAGATGATGAGCGGTAAGTTGGTATCGATGGCCGCGTCGATCAGCGGAATGTTGACGAGGTCGGGTGAGGCAATTTTTATCGCAGCGGGATCGAGCGAGTTATTAAGTATTTGTAGTTCGTTAATGCCGAAAGGCGTGGCGATGAAGTCGATTTTTGCGTCGGCGGTATAACGGCGGATGGTGGTGAGTTGCGCCGGAGACAATTCAAGCTGGGCGAGCATCTCGCGCTGTGAGGTGTCTTTCGAAAGCGCGCTGGATTGATACGCGCATAGCTGCGCGTCGTCACCTGCGAGTGCTGCGGCATCGAAGACTTGGAACTTCACGGCATCTGCACCGGCCTGTTTCGCGGCATCGATCAGTTGCTTGGCTTGGTCGACGTTGCCATCATGGTTAACGCCGATTTCGGCGATGATGTAAACCGACGGTGTTGACGCGACCGGTTTGTCGGTGCTCGAAGATTGGTGATTGGAATGCCAGGGAACCCGAGAACTCATCGGTGTGCTCCAGACGCTTCGACTGTGACAGCTTGTTCTGCGTTGGCATTTAAGATGGCTTCGGCAAGCTTTAAATCTAAATCAGTATCGATGTCGACGACATGGCCATTGGATAAGATGCCGCGTCGGTCTTCCCCGAAGAATGCATGCGGATCATCCGCGGCGGCGTGAAACAGCGCCGCGCGTGTGACGGCGACGACGGCACCATCGTGATAGGCCAGCGGCTCCAAGTCCTGGCGACGGTGAATCGAGTTTTGTCGCAGCGGTGTTAGGCGATCCCCCTCCAGGCGATGCATCCAATCGGGATGAAACTTTCCCACAGGCGACATGCTACGGACCGAATCGGCACCAGTGCGTAATAAACACTCGACAGCGCGATCGATGACATGCGGGGGGCGGACGGGCACGTTGCCGTAAAGAATCGCGATATGCGTGGGCGTGGGATGTGCGCGTTGATACGCCTCCACGGCATGGCGCACGGTGGCGTCGACGGCGGCTTGGTGAGTTGCGAGGTTGGCGGGGCGGTCGATGGTTGTGATTTTGTGGGCGCGGGCGGATTGCAGCGCGGCGGGCATATCGCTGGTGAGGCAGATATCGTCTAGCAATCGCGCGGCTTGGGCGGCGCGGATGGTCCACTCGATCACCGGTCGGCCGGCGAGCGGTAGGGCATTTTTGCCGGGCAGCCCCTGACTGCCGCCGCGCGCGAGAATGACACCAAGTACGTGCTGAGCCATACCATCAAGATCGAAGGATTGGGCGGCGATGCTTGAGGCGCAGCGGGTGGGCCATTCGTGGTATGATCGGCGGAGACAGCCATGATCCAAAAGGATGCACCATGATTTATCTCGATTACCACGCCACCACGCCGGTCGATCCCGCCGTGCGCGACGCGATGTTGCCGTTTCTGGGGGATCAGTTCGCGAATCCGTCGAGTGGGCATGCACTTGGTCGTAAGGTGCGGGCGGCTTTGGAAGACGCACGCGCGAGCGTGGCGCAACTGATCCATGCCCAACCGAACGAGGTCATTTTCACCAGCGGCGGTACCGAAGCGAGCAATATGGCGATCAAGGGCGCGGTGTTTGCCAAGCAAGAGCAGGGCAAGCACATCGTCGCCACCACGGTCGAACATTGGGCCACGACTGAACCGCTCAAGTGGCTGACGCAGTTCGGCTTCGAACACACCTTGGTGCCGGTGGATGAATTCGGTCGCGTATCAGCGGCGGATATCGAGGCGGCGGTGCGGCCGGACACGATTTTGATCAGTGTGATGCACGCGCAGAATGAGGTCGGCACGTTGCAGCCGATTGAAGAGATCGGTCGCATCGCACGGCAGCGCGGCATTTGGTTTCATGTCGACGCGGCGCAATCGGTCGGCAAGATTCCCGTGGATGTGCAAGCGATGGGGGCCGACTTCTTATCTGTCGCGGGGCATAAGTTTTATGGCCCCAAGGGCATCGGGGCGTTGTACGTGCGCGAAGGCGTCACCATCGAGCCGTATCTTCATGGCTCGACGCAAGAGCACGGTCGGCGCGGCGGTACGGAGAACGTGGCGATGGCAGTCGGTTTGGGGAAAGCGGCGGAGTTAGCACGCGATTACTTGGCAGGCGGCGTGCACAGCGCGATGCGCGATTTGTTTTGGCACGAACTGCAGGCGGCGCTAGGGGATCGCGTGATATTGAACGGTCATCCGGATTTGCGCTTGCCCACGGTCGTGAACGCGAGCTTTGCCAGGGTGGTAGGTGGAAACCTGTTGGCTGAGTTGGACGATGTATATGCCTCGACGGGCGCGGCCTGTCATGCAGGGGATGCCAAGCCGAGCGCGGTGCTGACGGCGATGGGGATCGATCGGGAGCGAGCCATCGGGGCGGTGCGGTTTAGTTTTGGCAGGCCGACGACGGAGGCGGAGGTGCGGGATGTGGTGAAGCGGTTGGCGGCTGCCTATGAGCGTATGTCAACGGCGACGTCGATATAGTCGAATTTAGTATTTGGCAGATCATCCGATGAGCGACATGACGCCTTCGAAGATCCCCTCATCACCGGTATCGATAGAGGTGAACGTTAGCTCGATCTCAACTGTGCCGTTTTCGAGAATCACGCCTTCGCCTACAACGTTGAACTCCGCTGGCTCGTTATTGTTGAAGCCCATGAATGCTTGGGTGGCTTGCATCGAGAACCGAAGGATACCATTGGATTGCGTGACGGCGGGCGTCTCTTCGATGTCCTGAAACGTGCCATCGCCCTGATCGTATTCCGTGATCTCCCCATTTACGATCACCAATTGCAGGTCGGCGTCGACATTGTCGAGATCGATACGCCAGCGACCATCGACAGTCGGAAGATCGAACATGGCGGTGGGCATCATGTCGCACATACCGCCGGTGGCGACAAAAACACAGCATCCGAGAAATAGTGTGACAGCAGTCTTGTTCATGATGACAATAGGTTGCGGTTGAGCGAGACTTGGTTCATTCCGGTTACAAAACAGTATATCCAAACCTGATGCGATTTGTCAGGTCGAATGTATCGTAGGGGAACGCATGGTGGCGGAGAAGATGTCGGCAAATTTTGCGGCGAACGTAACGGGGTGGACCATATTCGCCCTGACGGCCTTGTGTTTATGGCTTTGCGTCGGTTGTGAATCCAAGTCTTCTGATGGCCGTGACGCTACGTCGGGCGCATCGACTGACGAGGCGTCCGAAAAGGGCGCAACCGTTTCAGCGACTGCTAAGGGCGGCTTCGATTATCTCAAAGCGCGGCGCGAATTTGCGGAAGCGGATTTTTTCAAACCCGCAGCGGATAGCGCGGATGAAGACACGATTCGCATGGCACCATTGATTGTGCGGGAAGTAGCCGGGGCGGATGTGGGGCAATGGCGTTTGGGCGTCGATTTTTCAGAACTGCAAGAACCCGATCCAGCGACCGCAGACGCTTCGCAAGAGCGGATTGTGTATTACAGTCGCGACGAAGTCGTTATCGGGGGCTGGGCGCATCAGCGGCTGAGTTACGTCTGGTTATTGCGACATCGTGAACGCGGCGAACTGCAATGGTGCGGTGTACGCATGGTGCGGGGGCTCGACGGTCGGCCGATTATCTCCGAGGTTTTCGCAAGCGATGCGACTGCGCGGGAATTTTTTATTGCGCAAGCGGTAGAGGATCAGGCCTGGATCGAATTCGGTAAGCCGTTGCCGCAACGTCGCTATGCAGTGGAAGTAGCCTTGGAAGACGCGCCGACAACGTTTGTGACACGCGTGATTTCGGACGGTCGCGAACCGATGGGGCCGTTTGTTTATATGGAAGCCAATGGTAGAAGTGTGACGACGCTGCTGTGTCGGTGCATGTCGTCGCAGTATAAGGCCGTTCGCAAAAACGAGTATTACCAGTTGCAATCGTTGGATGATGACGGGGTTGATTTGATGCGTTCGGCGGCACCCGAGCTGGCGGCGCTGCTCAATGGTGCTAGTGATGCGTTGCCATTGGTAGCGGTCTTGCGGATACCGAAGCTGCAATAGGAATGAGCCCGACGGTAGCTCGTGAGTATACTGCTACGCGTTTTTACATTCGATGCGATAGATATTTCGATCAATTGGCTGATCAGCGATCCAATATTTTAGGACCGACCCGTAAGTCGCGAGCCTAAACCCCCTCTAAATATTGTTTCGGACGTCTCATGTCGAAGCGGGCGATTTGAATGTAGAGCCTATCCTGTTGCGCGCCGAAGTTCCCTTTGTAATTCGAAACCTTTCTGCTTGTATCAGCGCGGACGGAGCAATCATGGACGTCAAATTCGTAAATGCTTTTGTCGGATCGATCATCAATGTCTTCAAAACGATGCTCGACGAGGATGTAAAGGTCGATAAGCCGGTTCTTAAGAAAGACGAACTGGTCACGGCCGAAGTATCGGGCATCATCGGGCTTTCCGGAGAGGTGCAAGGAAGCGTCGTTTTGAGCTTCGAGGCCGAAGTTGCGTGCAAAATTGCTTCGCAGTTTGCCGGTGCCGATATGACGCTCGATTCCGCCGATTTCTCGGATGCGATCGGCGAGTTGGCCAATATGGTGGCCGGCAATGCCAAGAAAGACTTCACCGGTTACGACGCGAGCATTTCGCTTCCCAGCGTCATCATCGGCAAGGGCCACAAGGTTTCGCAATCGAAGGCGTGGCCGTATTTGGTTATTCCGTGTTCGACCGACATGGGGACTTTCAACGTCGAAGTCGCCATCAATACGGTGAAAGCCCCGGCGATGGCGGGTGCGTAAGGAGCTTAGAACGATGAAGATCTTACTCGTCGACGATTCGCGAACCATTCGCAACATTCAGAAGAATACGCTTAAAACGTTGGGTCACACGGACGTTACCGAAGCCGCCGACGGCTTGGAAGCGCTAACGTGTCTGGCCAAGGAAACGCCCGACTTGATGTTGGTCGACTGGAACATGCCCAATATGGACGGCATCACGTTGATCAAAAAGGTACGCGAAACGGACAAGGCGTTGCCCATCATTATGGTAACGACCGAAGCCGAAAAATCGCGCGTGTTGGAAGCCGTTAAGGCCGGTGTGAACAACTATGTTGTTAAACCGTTCACGGCTGAAACGCTCTCAGAGAAGATTGAACAGACCATGGCCAAACTGGCCCCCAGCGGCGCCAGCGCCGGATAACACTTGTCCGATGGCACCTCTGTCGGGTCAGTGCGACCGTTCGGTACCGCTGATGACCACGACTGCTGAAAAAATTATCGAAATTTGCATCGACCGCGACGCCTTGCGCGCCGCGGTTTGTCTTATGCGCGGTGCTGACGTGCAACAACTGACGCCGGCGTTGGTTAAGGCGTCCCTCGGTGAGCGGTCGGTGGTGATTGATGCGGATGTGACTGCCCGCGTGGAAGAATTTTGCCGCTTGGTTGGCGAAAAGGAAATCAAGCCGGAGCAGCCGTTTGATTTGGCCATCGGCACCCATCCGACCAATGCCACCAATGGGGCGTTTCTTTCGGCTTTTGCAAAAAAAGAAGCCCCGAATGCCTACGAGCGGTGGTTGGATAACGGTACACATCGCGTTAAGGCGGGCGATGTACTCGGCACGCTCCAACCGCCGACGGATGCAGTGGCAGGCCGCGACGTGTGCGGGAATTCGATCGAACCGACGGTGCAACAGGGTAAGCCGATTGAGGTCGGTGCTGGCGTTGAATGTGACGACAGGGGGGCCTTGAAGTCCACTGTGGATGGGCGGTTGGTGGTTGACGGCATGCGCGTTTGTGTGGTACCGCATGAGACGATCGAAGGCGACGTGACCATTGGCCAAGATGTTGGCGAGTTGGGGAACGATACGTGCATAACGGGCAACATCGGTGATGGCGTACATTTGGTTGCCAAGCAATCCTTAGTGATCGATGGCTCGATTGAAGGCGCGCGTATCGATGTCGGTCACGACCTGCTCGTGACGCGCGGAATGGTCGGCACCATCGGCGGCGGCTTAACGGTTGGTCGCGATGTGGCGATTAAGTTTGCGGAAGAAGCCGAGATTGAAGCGAAGCGGCACTTGGTGGCGGAAACCAATCTCGTCAACTGTAAGCTGCGGGCCGGTGCATGTGTGATCGCGCCGACAGCGACGATCGTCGGCGGTGAAATGACGGCGCGTTATCGCGTGTTGGCACGCGTGGTGGGTGGTGAGGCGTGTACGCCGACGCAAATCACGGTGGGGCCGGGCATCGAAGTGGCCCGCCGCGCGGCCGAGTTGGAAGACAAACTCAAAAGCGTGCGTCAACTGTTTGAAAAAGTCGACGTGCGTTTGAAGCCGTTGCAGAACAACGTTCGACGATTGACGGCGGCGCAAAAAGAAGAGATGACCGAGTTGTCTTTCGAGGCGTCGCAGTTTCAGGAAACGATCCAAGAGATCGAGAACGAGCGCAAGGGGCTGTTGGCCAGCTTGAGCGATGGCTCGTTCATTCAGGTGTCTGAGTTAATTCAGGAAGGCGTCGAATTCGTGATTGCGGATCGACGCACCAAGATCAAGCGCGCCATGCACGGACCGGTGAAGATTCAACGATGTAAACACAAGGGCTCGACCGAATTGATCGCCCACGATCAAAAGACCGGCCGGGCGATCGTGCTGGCGTCGCGGCGGATCGATTAGCGGCGCATGGCAACCTCGCGGAAATCGGTGGTGCAACAGTGCTCATCGACGTCGGCCCGCTTTCTTCACCCGTCTGTGGTCTCTTCGGATTCGCTTTCACGGGTTATTGAGTACAGCGTTGCGCGAAGCCGCCTCACAGCCTGAACTACCGATCTTCGGATCGATCCCCGTTCCCAAATAGTCGTTATGTCCACGCTTGAGACGCTCTAGCTGTGATTTGCTTTGCCCGCCCGCCTCAGAATCGCGGGTGTATTTCTAATTCGAATCCGACGATACCAGCTTAATTTAGGGGCCCGATCGTGCCGTGCGCGGTCTCTTCGGTGCCTCGAAACAGTTTCTTGACGCGGGCGCGGCAAAAATCTGGAAAAACGATTATCCTACGCCGCTCCGGCGGTTTTTCGTTCGGGAAGACCATACCTACATACACAGACGGCAGGTATTCGCCGACCTGACGCGTTCGTTGAGGACAGCAGCACATGGAACTCGTGGGCACGTTAGCAACTGGATTTTTGGGCGCAGCTGGGCAGACGCTGGTAGGCACGTTGGACATCGTGGTGTTCTTGGTGCTGGCCGTGGCGATCATCGGTTTCGGCTTTTTCTCGAGCCGCGGGGAAGAGACGGATAGCGAACACGGTGCACAAGATTACTTTCTGGCCGGTCGCAAACTCACCTGGTGGTTGGTCGGCTTTTCGCTGATTGCGGCGAACATCTCGACCGAACAATTCGTCGGCATGAGTGGTGAGGCGGCGGCGCAGTTGGGAATGGCGATCGCCAGCTACGAATGGATGGCAGCCATCACGCTCGTGGTGGTGGCGTTTGTCTTTCTGCCCACGTTTCTCAAGAGCGGCATCTACACCATTCCCGAGTTTCTCGAATATCGCTACAACCCGTTCGCGCGCTCGGTGATGGCCGTGGCTAACCTGGTGATTCTCGTGGGTGTACCGACGGCGTCCGTCATCTTCTCGGGTGCAAAGGTTATTACCGGCAACTTTCAAGGGGCCGAGATGTTCGGCCTCGACTTCGGCAATATCACACTGGCCTGTTGGATCATCGGGACGGTCGCCGCGGCTTACGTATTTGCCGGTGGCTTGAAGGCATGTGCGTGGACCGACCTTGCATGGGGCTCCGGTCTGATCATTGGCGGTGGCATCATCGCGTATTACGCATTCTCGTTGTTGGGCAATACGGACGCTGCGGAACTTGCCACGACAGCCGCCAGCAGTGGTGTGACGCCCGCCGATTTGGACAAGGCAGGTGCGGTCGATCGCTTTATGCAACTTAACCAAGGCGCGCTGCCCGAGGGCAAGCTGCACATGGTCCGCGGTATCGACGATCCCAAGATACCGTGGACGGCGTTGGTTGTCGGCTTGTGGATTCCGAACTTCTTTTATTGGGGTTTGAATCAGTACATCACGCAGCGCACGTTGGGTTCGAAGAGTTTGGCCGAAGGTCAGAAGGGCGTGGTCTTCGCGGCATTTCTAAAGCTGATCATTCCGTTTATCGTGGTTATTCCCGGCATGTTGGCGTTCAACCTGTTCAGTGCCGACCTTAAGGACGACGCCGTCGGCATCAACGCGAAGTTGATTTCGAAAAAGACGCCGGCGCTCTACCAAACGCTTTCCGGTTCGGTGAAACCCTCAGACGACCCGCGCAATGCAGCCATTATCGAAGCGGTGCAGGAGAATCTGAAAGCGAATGCGGCGGTAGAGAACCTGCTCTACAAATTCCCATTGGATTTTGCCGAGTTGCATACCGACGATGCGGCCAAGATTGTTGCATACAACCGTTCGGTCGCGGCGCTACTGCAGGGCGAAGATGTGCCTCAGGCCGATGCCGCCGGACTCACCGAGTTCAACGACAAATTCCTCAAGGCCGCCAACGATGCTGAAGCGCAGTACCCGGTGGAAACGCTGTCGGCATACGATACGGACAACGCGTTTCCGACGTTGATTCGAAAGTTGCTGCCCGTCGGTACCGGGCTTAAGGGTTTTGTGCTCGTGGCGATCTTTGGTGCGGTCGTTAGTTCGCTGGCATCGATGCTGAACTCTGCTTCGACCATCGCGACGATGGATATCTACGGCAAGATGCGCAAAGGCGCGAGCCAGTACGAGTTGGTCACCGCAGGTCGCGTATTCGTCGTGATTTTCGTTTTGATAGCGATGCTGATTGCGCCCAAACTGGGCGACCCGGCGTTCGGCGGCATCTTCACGTTTATTCAGGAATTCCAAGGCTTCATTTCGCCTGGCATTCTGGCCATCTTCCTGTTCGGTCTGCTGGTGCATCGCGCACCGCGCTATGTCGGCACGGTGGGCCTCTTGCTCAATCCGGTGTTGTACGGTTTGTTTAAGTTCAGCCCGAAGATTTTCGGCGGTGCGAACCCCGGTATTTTGGAGTCGATTGCGGGCCTGTCGTTCCTCGATCGCATGGCGATTTGTTTCGGTATTTTGCTGGTCGTGTTGACCACGTTAACGGTCGTATCGCCTTTGAAGAAGCCGGTCGACCTGCCGGTGAACGAGAAGATGGACGTTACCCCCTCGAAAGGCGCGATGGCGTTCGGCGGCTTGATCGTGGTGATGACGATCGCGTTGTACGTCGTGTTCTGGTAAGCCGAAGGTTTGATGCGGTGGCCTAACGCGCGTTGAGCTGTCGCCTGCTTCGTCGTTGGGCAGTTACCGCACAAATTTGAGAATCAAACTAAGCCGCCGACTTCTTTGCGAGGTCGGTGGCTTTTTTCATGGCGGCGATAAGGTTGTCGGTGTTAAAAGCGACGGGCCAGTTTGCCTTCGGATGTTTCAAGACGACCGCGTGCAGTTGTCGCTGGCTGGGTGAAAGGTAATCGTCGGGATCTAGATTCGCATCGCGCAGCGCCGCATTAACGCGGCAGGCCTGTGCGGGCGTCATCGGCACAAAGCGATAGGTTGACTTACCGAGGTAATACTTGGGTTCCTTGTCGGGTTTTGCCGCTTGATCGGTCATGCGGATGGCATCACCCACGACGGGCATCGCCTGTTTTTTCTGTTGTTGGCTGCGGGCGAAGACACGCCGGGCACAGCGAACTTTCTTGGCTTGATCGAGCACGGTTTTGAAGTTGATACGGCGCGTATCGAACCAAACGTCGACGACTTCTTCACCTGCAAGCCAACCCGCCTGCGTCGCGATCACGCCATCGAGCTTACCAAACTGAATTTCGCCTTCCCAAAAACAATGCATGGCGAAGGTGGCTTGTTCGACGACACCGCTCTTGTGAGCCGAAAGCTCGTTATGCAATAAGGCAAGGTAGGGCGGCACATTCTTCTTGGCGGCCTTGAGCGCCGTCACCATCGCGTCGACCAAGCCGGCGGCGGAGTAGTCTCCGTTGACGCGTTCGGCGAGTGCTTTGCGGTTACTATCGACGATACGCACGACCGGGTTGTTCCAAGTGGGTTCGTTGAAGCTGTTGAGCACCTTGCGGTCTTTGCCTTCGATGTTGTTGAAAACGGCGACTGGGACGAATAGGTTTTCGGCGGCGTCGCGAATGAGTGGGTGGCTAAGCACATCGTTGCCGTAGTTGCGGCAGGTGGCGCAGCCGGGTACTTCTTGAAACAGGATGAGTATCGGCTTGTTCTCGGATTTACCCGTCGCAAGGGCCTGATCGAAGTCGCGCGACCAGTTGATAGCGCCCAATTCGACGGGGGGATCGGCGTGCAGTACAGATGAAATAAGGCAAATGATCACGATGACAAGAACGGTGTTTCTGGGAGAGTGACTGGATTGATGCATGTGAGTGATCCTGTTCGTTGCTTAAGTTTACCAAGGACGCTCTGATTCGAATTCCGTCGATGGTTGGAAGTATTGCACGGTTGTCCGTCCCATAGTGCAAGTTGGTCGGGAACGACGAAGACCTGAGAAGCTGCTCCGAAACCCAATTCTGAATCTTCGCGGTCTCGCAGAAATTCGGATTTTTCAGCGAATCGCGCCCCTTGCCTAACCGCTCCCTTCAGTGGAGGGGAAGTTCTTGGCGTGGCTCTGATTCAAAAAACGGTAATGATTTAGTAAGCGTAAATGCGTTTCGACAAACGAGATAAGTGCTCAACGCGTTATTCGTTACTTCCTGATACGCGCTGCTTAACCAATGCCAGCGTACCATGTGTCAGCCCGATCCCACGCCAATACGCGCGGATCATCCCCATCATGGCGTAGGCCAAGTAAGACGGTTGCTTTAAGCGCGTCAACAATCGCATCGTCATCGGGACTTGAGCGAGGGCCAGTAGCGCAACGACGCCTACCGTCGCCCAACGCCAGCCTTGAAATGCCAGCAACGGCAGCAAGGCCAGTGACAGCATTGCCAACGGCGGTTGCACATGATCGACGAAGCCGCTGTAGGAATCACCCATCGAGTGCCCTTGATGGCTTGTATGCAGAAACAGTCGCCAAAAACCTTGTTGCCGTTGGGTTCGTAGGTAAGACCGCCAGCGTGTCGGGTGGTAATGCCGCACGCGCGAGCGGATATCGAAGCCTAGGGTGTAACCGGCGGCTTGCACGCGAAATGAGAGTTCGGCGTCTTGCCCTTTTAAGAAGCGTTCGTCAAAGCCGCCGACTTCATCCAAGGCGGCATGCCGGTAAAGCACGTTAAATGTCGCGAGAAAGTTCACGCGCCGCCCCATGCGTAGATGGCGTTCGACAATTTCCTCGTGAATGAGGCGCGAGAGCAGTGAATGATCGGTCATGGTGCCGTAGCTACCGCTGACGCCGCCGAATTCGGGGTCATCCATGAATGGGAGTAACGCGTCGAGCGCATCGGGTTCGGCCACGCAATCCGAATCGACGAACCAAATCAGCGGATGCTGTGCCGCGCGCCAGCCGAGATTGCGGGCAGCCCCCGGGCCGCGGCCTTCACCTTTGATGAGCGTAATGTCGAATGACTGCGCGATCTCCGGCGTGCGATCGCGCGAACCATCGTCAACAAAGATGATTTCGGCCAAGCGTGAGTTGGGTAGCGCCTTGATCGCGCAAACGGCTTGCAGGCAGTTTGCCAGGGTGCGCTCGCAATCGCGACCGGGAATGACCAGCGAGACGAGCGGTTGTTCGATGGGCGACGCGGCGGCCATGGTGTCGTTTAGGGACGGCCCTGCGCGTTGTTCTTAATCATTTGATTGGTCAAGTCGAGTTGATTCCTGGCGAAGGCGCTGTCGGGTTGTTCCTCTAGGAAGGCCTCCAATTCACGGCGCGCTGCGGTCAGCTCTCCGAGGGAGCGCAGGCACATACCGATGCGCACGCGGGCAAGCGGCACCGAGTTTGCCGGAGGGCTGTTTGCCAGACCCTTACGGTAGGCTTCGAGTGCTTCTTTATACTTACCTTTGCCGAACTGACAATTGGCGATTTGTAGCCACGCCAATGGATGGCGCGGGTTAACTTCGAGCGCTTTTTCGTACCATTTGACTGCTTCGTCAAAGGTGCTGCGTTTGAGGCGGGCCAGCCGAAAGTGTGAGTTACCGAGGTTAAAGCGAATGCGTGAGCGCAGGACCGCAGAGGTCTTCTTATAGATTTTTTGTTCGCCCTTGAGGAATGTATCGGCGGCTTTTTGATACAGTGCGATCGTTGCGGGAATGTTGCCCTGTGCACGGTGGGCTTCACCGGCGTCGGTATAGGCATTCCCGAGCATGACCCATGGCGAAGCTTTGCCTTCGCGATATTTAATCGACTTCTCATAGGCAGCGGCGGCAGCCTCAAAGCCCTGCAAGACGCTTTGCATGGCTTCTTTGGACAACTTGGCATTGGGCCCGGCGGATGCCAGCTTCGCGCGTTCGATAGATTCAATCAGTTTGGCGCGCTTGCTTAATCCGTTGCCAAGGTTGAACCATGCGTTGACAAATGTCGGGCGAATCTCGGTGGCCCTTTGTAACGCTTCGATGGCAAGATCGAGATTGGTCAGTTTCGCCTCGGGCGTAAGCTTTTCTAAGCCAAGCTTTTCCTGAAGTTCGTCTTCGATGGTGTCGAGCAGGCACTTACCGTAGTTGTTTAGCCCGCGGTCGTTGAGCGGACGCGTGGCGACATTGTCGGCCCACAGTTCAACCGGGTTGGCGTAAAGCGCATTGCGCTGAAAACTGAGCATGCCCAAAACGATGGCCAGCGGTAGGCACAATATCGCCACAGCCGGGCCGTGCTGGATCGCGGTGGGTAGCTTGTCGCCTAACCGACCGAGCAACCACCAAAGCAATGCGACGACGCCGATCGTCAGCGCCGCCAGCGAGAGATACATGCGATGTTCGTAAAGCGGATCGCGAATAGGGATAAAGCTGCTGGTTGGTGCCAAGATGATGAAAAACCAAGCCCCCAAAAAACCGAGCCACGGTTTACGAAAAAGCGCGACCACTACTGCAACGCCCAGTAGCGCAATAAACAGCCCCGGCAGAGCCGCATTGGCAAACGTGGCAGGTTGCTTAAACCAGTTTTGCTCGCCTTCGAGATTTAGAATCGGCCAACGATAATCGAGCGCCTGATCGGTGGGCGCAACCGCAAGCTTGAGGTAATGCGTGATCACACCAAACTGCGTTATGAGATACTCTTCCGACGTGATTCGGTCGGGTCGGTCGCGGGTAAGCGAAAAGCCGACGGTGCCTTGTTGATTTTCCTTCGGTGCAAGTACGCCTTGGAAAACGCCGACGTGATACACCATATACAGCGTACAAAATAACATGATATGCACCACGCCGCGCTTTTGGGCGATGTGCAAGATACGATGGCCGAGGGTAGCGATGAATGTTGGCGGCTGTTCGGAGGGTGAATCACTCGAATCATCGCTCATATATTGACAGCCGAAAATCAGATCGTAGAGCAAGACGACGAAGGGAGCCGTCACCATCACTGCTTTGCTGCCCATACCGAGCGTGCTAAAGAGAATCGCACAGATGGCGGCGATCACATGGACTGCAGAGTTGCGGCTGCTGATTACATAGGTGAAGCTGTACAGCGTGAGCAAGTAGAACATGCCCATGAGCGACTCGGCCCGCTGAATAAGGTAGGTAACGGCCTGCGTGTTAAGTGGGTGGAGCAACCATAACAACGCGCCGGCGAATGCAATGAAATGTGCTTGCGCTTGGGCGGCTTTCGGAAACGGCCCCAGCAGCAGCGTACGCCGGATCAGGCCGAACAGCGCTAGGCCGGCGATCATGTGGATGATCAGATTGGTCCAGTGATAGGGTTCGGGCTGCGCAAATTCATCCACGATCATCGCGCGGGTGGCTTTAACCTTGTCGGCGCGTTTGAAATCCCAATAGAGGGTCGCTTCCACAGTGGGGCGGCGACTTTTGTCCATGACCTCAAAGACACTGCGGTTCTTATCGCGACCTTCCGACATGGCCAGAATCCACTTGCTATCGTCAAAGACGAACTGGCCACGAAACGAGTTGGAATAGGTGATATAGGTTCCGATTAATAGCAGGGCGCAGAGGCCGGCGGCTATCAGGTGATCGCGCATACTTGGGCCGGCTGCCACTGTTGATGCTGGCGGCGTCTGCGGCTTGGCGCGCGTCTCGCGTTGGGCTTTTCGTTTTCCTTTTTGCAGTCGGGCCATAACGAATATTCGGTGCAGTGGGCCGGCGGTGACTTACCGTCTTCGCAGGCATGGGTTTGTTCGGAATTTCAGTCAAATCGATGATACACCAATCATCGCGGGGCGTCTTGATCGAATGGACCTGCCGGTAATATGGAGCAGAATAGCGTGGATGGTATCGGCCGCAGTCCGCTGTCCGAAAACGCGCTCGCGGTAAGCGACGCGGGGCATTGCGGTTCGACGGCGGGCGGCATAACGTCGAATGAGGGAAGTTCGCCGTTGCAAAATGTGCAGGTATCGGTCGTCGTCGTTTTCAGAGAGTGAATCATTGGACGCGAATGAAGACATCTCGCTCGCCACACTGCCGGACCACGTGAAGGCGCGCACCTTTGTGGTCATTCCGGCGTACAACGAAGGGCCGGCGCTGGCCGATGTGGTGGCGGAGGTGCGACCCTATTTCGATGAAGTGATCGTGGTTGACGACGGCTCGCGCGATAACACACATGCTGTCGCCAAAGATTGCGCCCGCTACGTTTTGAAGCACTTGATCAATCGCGGCCAGGGGGCGGCGATTCAAACGGGCATCGAGTTTGCCCTGATTCGCGGTGCGGATTATGTGGTGACATTTGATGCCGATGGACAACATCGTGTAGAGGATATCCCGACATTGCTCGCACCGATCCTTAAAGGAGACGCCGAGATCGCGTTAGGGTCGCGCTTTCTCGGTAGCGCGACCGACTTGCCCGCGACGCGGCGGCTCGTGCTGAAGGCGGGCGTTTGGTTTACGCGAATTTTTAATGGCGTGCGGCTGACGGATGCCCATAATGGCTTACGCGCGTTTTCGCGCAAGGCGGCCCAGCGGATTCACATCAGGCAAGATCGCATGGCGCATGCCAGCGAGATTATTGATTTGATTCGCGAAACAGAATTGCCCTTCGTCGAAGTGCCAGTCACGATTCGTTACACCGAATATTCACTGGCGAAGGGGCAATCGGCACGCGGGGCACTGCGCATTGCCTTTCATTACTTAGTCGGAAAGATGGTGGATTGATGCTGAACGGACTCAACACATTCCAAATCGTGGTCGGCGGCATCTTGGCGGCGTTTGTGCTGCTGCTCGTGCTCGGGTCGATCCGCAATCTGATATCCAAACGCGACGGCGTCATCTGGTCGCTCGTCGGCTTGGCCGCACTGATCGCCATCTTGCAACCCGGCATCACCACCAAAATCGCGGCCGCTTTCGGCATCGGTCGCGGTGCCGACCTTGTCTTTTACGTGGCGATTTTGCTGATGTTTCTCGGCTTTTGGATGACGTACATGCGTTTGCGGCATTTACGCAAGGAGATGACGTCATTGGTGCGGCATATTGCGATTTTGCAGGCGGAAGATGGTGTTGGGAAAGGGAAAAACGTCGAAACGTCGAAACGACAAAATGTCGAAAGTTAGTATCGGTGAGGCGGCATTTTTATTTCGTCGCCGCCATATCCGCGTCCACCATCGTCTTAACCAACCTTTCAAGATCCAGCGTCGGCTCCCATCCTAGAACCCGCTTCGCTTTTGATGGATCGCCTAACAACTGTGCGACTTCCGTGGGTCGTTCATAGCGGGGGTCGTGTTTGACGTGTTGTTTCCAATCCAAACCCGCGTAATCGAAGGCGCATTCGAGGAATTCGCGCACCGAGTAGCTCTTGCCGGTGGCGATCACGAAATCGTCGGGTTCGTCGTGTTGTAGCATGCGCCACATGGCTTCGACGTATTCGGGGGCGTAACCCCAATCGCGACGGGCGTCTAAATTTCCGAGAAACAATTCCTGCTGGCGCCCTGCCTTGATTTCGGCAACGGCGCGGGTGATTTTGCGCGTGACGAAGGTCTCGCCACGGCGTGGTGATTCGTGATTAAAGAGGATGCCGTTGCTGGCGAAGATGCCGTAGCTCTCGCGATAGTTGACGGTCATCCAGTAGGCGTAGACTTTGGCGGCGGCGTAGGGGCTGCAAGGCGCAAAGGGGGTGGTTTCGGTCTGAGGCGTTGCCGTTACGTTGCCGTACATCTCGGAAGAACCAGCCTGATAGAAGCGCGCCGGCAGGCCGGTATCGCGCAGGGCTTCGAGCAGGCGCGTGGTGCCCAACGCCGTCACGTCGCCGGTGTATTCGGGAATGTCGAAACTCACGCGCACGTGGCTTTGGGCGGCGAGGTGATAGATCTCATCGGGCTGCACGGTCGTGAGTATCTTGCGCAGGTTGGAAGCGTCACAGATATCGCCGTAATGCAAGAACAGCCGTACGTTGTTCAGATGGGGATCTTGGTAGAGATGATCGATACGCGATGTGTTGAAGGTCGACGCGCGGCGGATGATGCCGTGCACCTCGTAGCCCTTGTCGAGCAGCAGTTCTGCCAGATATGAACCGTCCTGCCCCGTAATGCCGGTGATCAGCGCTTTCTTCATGATGGCCTTAGTGTAGCGGCTAATCTTCGATGGCGTAATCGTCAGTCAGGTCGTCGAGCGTCTGAGCGGTTTCGATAGCCATGGCAACTTTGTCGCGCTTGAGATTGCAGTACACGGTTCCCGCATCTTTCAGCGCGATCGGCGGTGAGTAGAGCTTGTGCAGAATAATGCAAACCATGCCGTTGCGATTAGGCTTGGCGAGATACTGCTCGATTTCCCATTTAATCCAGGAACTGAGGAACGTGGTTTGGCCGACGAGGCAGACCAGCACATCAGCGGCGGCGATCTCACCGGCGATGCGTTGACGCGCTGCGGCAGCGGCGTCATGGTCGGGGGCGTGTTGCACGCGGGCGTCGTAGTCGTCGAGATTTTTCTGAGCAGGTCCGAATTCACAGAGTGGCTCGGCAGTGGTGCGTTGCTCGGGTTCGTAGCAAATAAAAACGGACATGATGGGGAAACATCAAGGCTTGATGGATGTCGGCAACAACTGGGTAACGATATTGACGCGAATCATTGGATTCATCGCGTCGATGGTACAATAATAAGGAGATCAACGACAGGATGACGGATTCGAAATGATCATGCGTATTCACATGGCGGTTTTATTGACCATCGCGGTGCTAACGCCCGTTGAGTTGCTGGCTCAGGGCGCGCGGGCTGGGCGTTCCAAGCAACAGCAGCATTTGGCACAGCTCGATCATAAGGATTGGGAGGTTCGCGAAACAGCCACTGCAGAGTTGATGTCGGCCGACCCCAGCCTGCTGCCGGATTTGGTCAACTATGCCGCCGGTGATGTCAGCTTCGATACTCGCATGCGGCTACGAAAGGTCTGTCAGGAGTTATATCGCACCCAGCGCATGGGGCCGTCGCGCGCCTTCCTGGGAATCCAAAATCAGCAGATGAGTTGGACCACGGCGGTGGCAGCGCCCAATATCAATCAACCGATCCCGGTCGGGCATCATGTATTGGTGGTGAGTAACGTCATCGACGGCACGGCCGCGGAAGAAGCGGGGCTAAAGCCGAATGATATGCTGGTGGCCATCGACGGTGAGCGTGCATTGATCGATTCGGCCGATCAGTCGCGGCTGACGGATTTGATTGGCAAGAAGCGCCCCGAAGCACTTTGCAACTTCAGCGTGATCCGCGGTGCAGAACAACAATTTATCGATATCGGAAGACGTGGGAGCCTTTCACCTCAGTATTTTGCGGGCATGAAGGTCAAGCCTATAACGGCGGCAGACTACCCGGTATTGGCGCCGGAAACGTGCGGCCTGCGCGTGATCGATTTAGGGGACGTCGATCCGAGCATCGGTATTCAAATCGGTGATGTGATTGCCATGGTCAATCGTGTGCCATTTGAGGCGCGGACGGCGCAAGCGCAATGGGATAGCTGGGTTAGCGGTTTGTTCGATGCGGACGCGGCGGCGACTGCTTGGAGTCAATCGGTGCCACCGTTGCCGCCCATGGGCATTGTGCAAAAGAAGACCAACAGCATGACGCTGTTGCGCGGTGGGCAGTTATTGGAAGTGCGGGCGCGGCTGGGACGTTGGCCGCGTCATCTGCTGCGTGATGATCAGAACCGTCTCAATCGCGCCGCCATCGAGCGCGATAAGGAAATCCGGGCGGCGTTTGATGTGTGGTGGCAGGAACGTGTGCCATCGATTGGCGGTGGAGTCGATGACTCGGTGCGAGCGTCTTTATATTGGCGGATGGAGTTAGACGAGAAGTAAGCGGCCCGCGGTGAGTAGGCTTATGCTAGGAGCAATCTAAGAATCGACACGCAAGGCATCTTACTCAGTATCAGCAATCCCCTTTATATTGATATGCGTCGGGTTTGATGAAACGTCCTATTTCTAATTGATTCAAGCACCCATGTGTCATTGTCCCGGTCCGTCTGTTAGGGGCACATTATCGACACGCGGCTTTACGCCCAAGTGAAGCAATCCATCAGTCTTTTACGGGGCCTTATCGCGGTCCAGCGATCAATTGCTGAATGGTAAAGAAAGCTCAGTCGGCTGTTCAGGTGCGACGTTATAAGTATGTTGTCGTTGGCACCTGCCTTTCGCGGATATTATCCACCCATCAATTTCAAAATAGGCAATTTTGCATTTGCCCGCGCCCAAGCCGAATCTTATGTTTCTACTGTCGCTCGACGATTTCCCTGATGGGAAAGAAACGGGTGACGGCGAGTCTCGCGCTTGATTCGCGGGTTTGCTCGTCGGGGGAATGAGAGATCGAATGTCAAACTGAGATTCGAATCCTTCACTCACTCACTCACGCGGCCCCGTTCGAAATGGCCGCCCACTGTTGCCCTTCGAGTTTGCAACAGTGTGAATTTCCCAACAGTACTGAAACGGTTCGACCGGAGCCTTTTGGCATCGGACTGTTCGAATCGCATTAGGGACCTGGCGAAGGGGATGTCGCCAGGACAGTGCTCTGCCTGCCACGTTGGTGGGGGAGATTAACAGAATGGTTTGCCGCATAGCACGAGGCGATGTTTGGCAGGCCGGATCAACGAGGCCGACGGGGGTCGGCCACCGTGGGATAAGGAGCTTTCCGATGACCAAGATCACCAATCTCTGCAAGTCGTTTCTGAAGGATGAAGATGGCGCCACCGCAACCGAATACGCGGTTATGTTGGCCCTGATTATCGTGATATCGCTCGCCGCCATTAGCGCGTTGGGTACGAAGGTTTCGGACATCTTTGTTGATGTCGAAACTGCACTGCCTGCCTAATCGCTGGCGCGTACGGCGGCGCACGAGGCGTCGGCGTGATGGGCCACGGCGGGCCGCATTTGGTTTGAGATTTACCGTGGCGGGTGGAAGTCGTATGGCTTTCACCCGCCCGAATTTCGGCCCAGCGAATCGCCCGACCGAGGCGAACAAGCCGGACCGGACGTTGGCTTCGCAACATGACAATTGAGTTTGGACATCTTGTTGTGAGTGTTTTGATCCCCGGCATGGCGTACGCCTGCTGGCGCGATCTGCGTTCGAACCGTATCCCCAACTGGTTGAACGCTGCCCTCGTCCTGTCCGGCCTGTTTGTCCACGGCTGGTTAAGTGGATGGACCGGTATCCAGCAAAGTTTCTTAGGTTTGCTTACCGGCTTCTCACTTTTAATCGTACTTTGGTTAATGCGGGCTATGGGTGCCGGCGACGTCAAATACATGGCGGCGCTGGGTGCCTGGCTCGGACCAGAGATGACGTTGTACGCCGCCATCGCCGGGATTCTGGTCGGTGGCGCAATCTCGCTCGGCATGGTGGCCTACCGTCGTGCCTGGGGCAGATTTGCCAACAACATGGGGCTACTCGTCATCAAGATGGGATCGGCGCGAAACGCCTTCGGCGAGTTCGCTTCGATGAAGGACTTAACCGGGCCCGGCAAGACGGCTGTACCGTATGCCGTGCCGCTGACGATCGGCGCATTGGGCGTGCTGTTCATGGCGCAGACAGGACTGAAAGGGTTGTAAGCATGATCATCAGACGACGACGAAACATGCGACGGGGTGCGGCCGTGGTCGAAACGGCCGTGGTAGCACCAATTCTTGTGCTGGGCATGCTCGGCATGATGGAAGTCGGCTGGGCATTCATGCTGCGGCAGACCGTTACGCTGGCGGCGCGCGAGGGCGCACGTGCTGGTGCATTACCGGGCGCCGAGTATCACGATATTCAATCGCGGGTCGATGATGCGATGGGAGCGGCGAATCTCGAGGGTTACGAGATGACCTCCAACATCAATGATCTGGGACCGACCGATCTAGAGGTCTCCGTGACCGTCAGCATCCCGTTGGATCGCGCGACGTTTACTGGCGCGATGCTTGGCGGTGGTTCGTTTGATATTTCATCGACCGCGACCATGCGGCGCGAGGGTATCGACGAAAACAACAGTTCCAGCGGCGTCGAAGGCTGACGCAACCTGCCAAGGGAGCGGCGCCTGCCGCTCCCTTTTTTTTGCATTATCGGCGGCATCCCCGAAAGCCGCCTTCTTTCCGGTCGCGATCGATTCGAGATTAGCGGTCCCTGCAATCTTGCTAATAGTAACGACGCGTTCGACCGAGAAATCTCTCAGGTCACCACCAATCGCTTGCCCGTAGGTGGGCGGCATGGTCGCTGGTATGCGACTGTGGGCAATCGAAAGGACTAATCAGATGAAACCAAAGACCATCATTCCGCTGGTGATAGGGCTCGGTGTGGGCTTCTTCGCCATCAAAATGGGCGTCGACATGGTCAAGAAGGCCAAGGGCTCCCAGGAACAGACGTATGCCGTGATTTTTAGCGGCAAGTCTATCGAAGCCGCTCAACGCATCACCGAACAGATGGTGCGGGCCAAGGATGTTCCCAAGAGCTTTATCCCGAGCGACGGTTTTCTCGATGCCGAATCCGTCGTCGGGCGTGTTACGAAAGTGCCGGTGCCGGCCGGCGTGCCGATCACCAAGGCGATGTTGGCACCAAAGGGTGCCGAGCCGGGTTTGGCTGCGACGATTCCGCCGGGATTTCGCGCTGTCAGCGTGAAGGTTACCGAAGATTCGGCAGTTGCCGGGTTTGTACTTCCGGGCAGTCGCGTTGACGTATCGACCGTCGAAAAAGATGGCAGCGGTAAGAGCCAGTTAATTCTGCAAAACGTGGAAGTGGGTGCCGTCGGTCAATCGATGTCGCAAGTGGGCCCCGATGGTAAGTCGGCCAAGATCACCAAGTCGGTCACGCTGTTTTTGCGGCCCGAACAAGTCAGCTCACTTAATGGCGCGTTGGCCAAGAGCCGTGGCAACATCCGTTTGGCAATGCGCGGTCATTCCAACGACCCAAGTGAATCCAAGATGAGCAATTGGCTTAGCAGTCTGTTCAAGAAGAACGAGATTGAAGCGGAAGATGAAGCTGAAACACCGGAACCAACCATTGTGGAGTCGGAACCGGTCAAGGTGGCGGTGAAAAAACCGACCTTCCATGTGGTGGAAGTGCGTCGGGGCGACGACGTGAAGCGCCTCGTTTTCGACAGTCATGGTGGCGTACGGGAGTTTCCCGGCGATCAGCCCTTGCCTCCGGAATTCGGCGGCCCCGCATGGGCCGGTGCCGAACAAGCTTCATCCGGTCGTGAAGAATTTAACCCGTACGAGAAGGAGTCTCTTGAGTAATGAACATGTGTAGGGACGGTCGAACACCTTCGGACCCGTCCCGCGACAACAACACTCGCGGGTACGCAATTCCGAAGCGAATTCGTCGCGGAACAGTCGCTATGGCGGTAGCACTGTTCGCAAGTGCGGCGATCAACTTGCCAACACTACTGGCTGCAGGCGGTTACGGACAACCGACCACTGGCGCAGCCTTACAAACCCTTTCGCAACTTTTTGCACAACAACCGATGCAGCCTGCCATGGGCAATAGCAGCGGAACCACCAACTTTTCGGTGGTTTCCAACGGCGGCGGCATTATTCAATCGGTCTCGATTGATAATCCTGGTTCGTCGCGACGTATTCGGGTGAATCGCAATGCAACCGCAGTGATTCAGCTCAATCAGGCGATAGACGCAGTTAGTGTCGCTGACAACTCGATTGCCGATGTGGTGCTTACGTCACCGACGCAAGTGATCGTTGCCGGTCGCGCCTTTGGTACGACGCAAATTTTGCTGCAAAAGGGTCAGGAGCAGACGGCGGTCAGCGTCGACGTCGAACTCGACCTCAGCATCTTGAAAGCCTTCGTGCAACGGGTCGCGCCGACGGCGCAGGTCGATGCGCAAAGCGTCAACGGTACCATCTTCTTAAATGGTATGGTGCCCGATACGGAAGCCGCAGCGCAAATCGTCGATATGGCATCGCTGGTGCAAGGCGGCGAAGTGCGCAGCAATCTCACGATTGCCGGCGTGCAGCAAACCATGCTGCGCGTGGTGGTTGCCGAGATCAACAAGTCCGCCATCCGACGCCTCGGTGTTAACTGGGCCGTGGGTGGCAACAACTTCTCGCGCGACTTCTTCTTTGCGAACAACCTGGGCCAGCTCAATCCGACGACGTTCGGTACCGGCGGCTTGCCCGATGTGCGCATGGGGCAAAACACCACGTTCTTATTGCCAACCCAAAACGGTCCGGGCACCAACATCACGTTTGGTTTTCCGCAGGCCGAGTTTCAGGTGTTCGTAAACGCACTTCGTGAAAACAGCCTTGCCCGCGTGTTGGCCGAACCGAATTTGGTGGCGATCAGCGGTCAGACGGCCAGTTTTCTCGCGGGTGGCGAAGTTCCGATCCCTGTAACGCAGGGCGGTGCCACTGCCGGTGCCGTGACGATTGAGTATCGCGAGTTCGGTGTAAGGCTGGCGTTTACGCCGACCGTACTGGGCGGACAGATCGTGCGCCTGCACATCATGACCGAAGTCAGCGATGCGGTGCCGACCGGCGGCGTGGCGGGTGCCTTCCCGTTGTTTACGTTTAGCACGCGTCGGGTTGAGTCGACGATCGAATGCGGCAACGGCCAGACGTTTGCGATTGCCGGCTTGTTGCGCGATGACGTACGCGGTTTGGCGTCAAAGATTCCGGGCTTGGGTGATATCCCGATTCTCGGAACCTTGTTTAGCTCGACCGACTACGAGCGCGAGTTGACCGAATTGGTGATTCTCGTGACGCCGCAGTTGGTGGAACCGCTCGATCCGCACCAGGTGCCGCCGCCGCCGGGCAGTCTGATGACCGAACCGACGGATGCGGAACTGTTCTTCGAGCAGAAACTGGAAGGCGAACCGCTGGCGCGACCGGGCTTTGCCGGTGGTGTGCCGCGCGAAACCTATCCGGTCAAGACGCTGCCGCGCAACAATGCGGCGATGAATAACGCCAATATGAACTTGCAAGGCCCTTGGGGCATGGCGGAGTTCGGCGAGCAATAAACAATAACGAATCTGCGCTTCGCAATTGCGGACGAAGCAATGCAGTGAGTCACAGGTTATCAGGGGGCAACGATGGAACCGTGAGGTTACCAGTCGTTGCCCTCTTTTCTTGAAATGGCAAATAACGGACAAATTCTCCAAATTAAGTCCATAACCATTTGCCTGAATGCAAACCAGATGCCAGATTTTAAATTGAATCTGGCAGTCTCTTAATGATCGAATGCAAGTCAACTTTGTTTCGCCGGGCGAAGCAAGGGATGTCGGATGGATCCGCATCAAATCTCTTTTGTGTCGACGACGTCGTTCATGAAGAACCCGCCGTCCCGTCCGCAGTGCGCGGTGGAGGGAGAACGATGATGAGAAGTCAGTGGCAAATTTTCAATCGAAAGCGCCGACGCGGTTCTGTGATTGTGCAGACCGTCGCATTCGGCAGCACCGTCGCAGTGGGGGTGGCGGCCCTCGCGATCGACTCGGGTCTGATGTTTAGTGCCAAGCAAGAGCTACAAACGGCAGCAGATGCAGCGGCGCTGGCGGCGGCATCCAAATTGGGTACCAGCAATGGCGACCCGTTTGCAGCAGCAAAACTTGAAGCGCAGATGTACGCCAATCAGAATCGCGTGATGGGCGATCATGCCGATCTGGTCGATTCGGATGTGGTATTTGGGCACGCCCAGAAAAGTGGCGATAAATTCGTGTTTCAGCCCGGCGTCGAGCCGCTCGACGCCGTAAAGGTAACGTTGCGGCGCGATCAGACCGTCGCGGACGGGCCGGTCTCGCTATTTTTCGGCAAGGTGCTCGGTGTGAACAGCGCCGACATTCAGGCGAGCGCGACAGCGATGATCGTGCCGCGCGATATTTCCGTGGTGGTGGACCTGTCGGGTTCGATGAATGACGACAGTGAGTTTTTCCACTCGAAGCAGTTCCAATCGGAGCGCAGTGGCACCATCGATGGCGTACAGATCAACATCGAGAAGATCTGGGGCGCGCTACCGGTCGCGACGAGTCAAGCGGGCATTCTCAACGGTAACGATCCGAATTCCCCCAGTTCACCCCAAGCCGGCGATCAGCAGCCTGGTAACGGCAGCGGTTCGCCAACACAAGCCGGTGCATCGACGTCCGGACAGACCGGCCCGCGTTGGGGTTGGATGACCGAATGGGGTAACCCGGTCACACTCGGGTCTTATGATGCTACCACCGATAGCGGTCTTTACTACATCAAGAAGGGTAGCTCGACGACCGACGCCGATGTAATCGCAAATCTGACCGAAGCAGGCTATAGCTCGGACGAACGATCGGCAATCCTCAGTAGCAACCACGACAGTAACTCAGGCCTGTATCGCAATCGCGTTAAGGTAATGCTCGGCCTCGCCGGTTGGCGTAGCGGTCGAGATAATCCGAAGTACACCAACAATCAGGGTGACGGCGATTCGAAAGTCGAGAGCTCTGAGCTGACTCAGGAAATTTCATACCCGTATAACAACAGCAGCTGGAATTCGTGGATTGACTACGTTCGTTCCTCCAACGCACGAATGGTCAAGACCGATCCGGACCTGCGCTATCGCTACGGGATAAAGACGTTTACCAACTACCTGCTCGAAAAGAAACCGGGTAAGAACGCCACGCCCGAATTGCAGGCCGCTCCGGAAGAACCGCTCTTCTCGGTGAAGAATGCCGTTGATGCCATGATCGATGAAATCATCCGTATGGGTACCGACGATCACGTGTCGTTGGAGACCTTTGCCCAATACGGCAATCACCGAATGGACTTGACGGTACCTGCCACCCGCAGCGAACTGCCGGTGTTGCTGGCTGAAATCAGCGAGAACCTGATGGGTTATCAGGCCGCCTACGAAACCAGCGTAACCAACATCGGTGGCGGTATGGACAAGGCAATTAACGAATTGAACAGCGATCGCGCCCGAGGCAAGGCCTCACGCTACATCGTGATTCTGACCGACGGCAAGCCCAATGTGAATTCGTCAAACTCCTACGTGGGTAACAACAATTCGCAGGCGATTGGCTGGGCGCTGGATCGGGCGGAAGCCGCGCGAGACCAGAACATCACGGTATTTACGATCGGTGTCGGCGGCGATGTGAACGAACAGATGCTGATCGACATGGCCACCTCTCCGGATAAGTATTACTACGCTGATAACAATCCGGATCCGAACAACGACGGTGCGCCGCTCTACGTCAATCAGCTTCAGGATATCTTCCGCTCGATTGCCGGACGTACGCCCGTGCAGTTGATCCAATAATCAACGATAACCACCAACGCGTTTCCCATAAGTCGCGGCGAGTCTTTTGGCTCGCCGCGATTTGTATTTTACGGTTCATCCGGAGCAGTTTCGTCTGGATTGGCGAGGCGGTTTCGATCGACGATGGTCTTGGCGGCTGTCGACTAGGGGCGATCGAAAGCGAATGCTCACGGCTCGATCGGGCAGGAGTTCACCCGATCGAATTTGGATGGATCCGCCGTACGACCGGGAAATCGGACGATCGCGCCAGAGAGGTGTCGATCGTCGTCAGCGACATTGCGTCGGAGGGATAGAGATGCGGAACAGGTATGGAATCGGACGTTTCAAACGGCGTGCTTCGGTGATGGTGCAAACCGTCGCCTTCGGTAGCACGGTTGCAGTCGGGGTGGCGGCGTTGGCCGTCGATACCGGCCTCATGTTTAGCGCCAAGCAGGAATTGCAGACCGCAGCCGATGCCGCGGCATTGGCGGCGGCATCGCAGTTGGGTAAGACCGACGGCGATCCGTTCGATGCGGCGCGCGCCGAAGCGCAGCAGTATGCCAACGCCAATAACATCATGGGCGAAGGGGCGGACGTCGTCGATTCGGACGTTATCTTCGGCCATGCGGTGAAGAATGGCGAGAAGTTTGACTTCTTCCCCGGCATGGAACCGTATGACGCGGTGCAGGTGACGCTCAAACGCGATGCCACCGTCGCTGACGGACCGGTCTCGCTTTTCTTTGGGCAAACGTTGGGAATGAATAGTGCGGACATGAGCGCGACGGCGACCGCGATGGTCGTGCCGCGAGATATTGCGTTGGTTGTGGACCTGTCGGGTTCGATGAACGACGACAGCGAGTTTTTCCACTACAAGCAGTTTCAATCCGAAAAGAGCGGCACCATCGATGGTGTGCAGATTAATCTTGACGATATTTGGTCTGCCCTTCCGGTAAACAAAGGGCGTGCCGGTATTCGCAATGGTGAAGATCCGGACAGCCCGGGAACGCTCGCATCTAACAACAGCCAACCGGGCACCGGCACTGGTTCACCGACGATGGAAGCTGGTGAGAACCACAATGGCACTGCGGGCGGCCCGCGTTATGGCTGGATGACCGAGTGGGGCCATCAGATTGTTCTTGGAAGCTACAATCCTGTTTCCGATCCGGGTTTACATCGAATCAAAAAGGGAAGCACTACGACCGATTCGGATATTATCCAGAATCTAGTCGAGTCCGGTTATTCTTCGTCGGAGCGTAGTGCGCTGCTAAGCAAGAGTTACGACGGTAGCTCGTCGTTATATCGCAATCGGGTGAAGGTGCTTCTGGGGCTCGCCGGATGGAAAAGCGGCAAAAGTGATAGCAAGTACAGCAGTGGTGGGGACGGTGACAGCCGAGTCGAATCCTCCGAACTTACTCAGCAAGTAAGCTATCCCTTCAACAGTGGTAGCTGGGATGACTGGATCAACTATGTGCGCTCGGGCAGTACGCGTATGGAGCAGACCGATCCAGATCTCCGTTATCGCTACGGTCTCAAGACGTTTACGAATTACTTGCTCGAGAAGCGCGCCGGTAATAACAAAACGCCGGAATTGAAACACGCGCCAGAAATGCCGTTGTACTCTGTGAAAGATGCTGTTGATGTGATGATCGAACAGTTGATCACGCTTAAGACGGATGATCATGTGTCACTCGAGACATTTGCCCAGTATGGTAACCACCGCATGGACCTTACGGTTCCGAGCAGCAACGACCAACTCGCGGATATGTTGCGGGATATTTCGGAAGGCCTGTATCTCTATCAAGCAGCGCACGATACGGCAGTGACGAACATTGGTGCGGGCGTGGACAAGGCCATTGACGAATTGAGCAGCGAGCGTGCTCGCACGGCGGCGACCAAGTACATCGTGCTGTTGACCGACGGCAAGCCCAACGTGAATTCCAGCAATAAGCACGTGGGTAACAATAACGCTCAAGCGATCGGTTGGGCGTTGGATCGGGCTGAGACCGCTCAGGAGATGGGCATGACGGTTTTCACGATCGGCGTGGGCGGCGACGTCAACGAACAAATGTTGATCGATATGGCGTCGGGCGAAGACAAATACTACTACGCCGACAATAACCCCGATCCCGATAATGGTGGGGTTCCGTTGTATGTGAACGAACTTAAGGAGATTTTCCGGACCATCGCGGGCCGTACGCCGGTCCAGTTGATCCAATAACTCACCACCTTGCCGGAGAGACGGGGGTCGTTGCGAACTGAAGCGGTTCGCTGCGACCCCCGATATCGTTTAGGACGATACAGTTGTTTGCCGTAACCGCGGAGGATTCGGAAAGCAGTTCCCCAATTATGGCCGCCACGATCCGAACCATCATATTCACCGCCAATGAGAAAGCGGCTCCCGAGCTGCGCCGAGCTATTACGTCGCTGCCTCAGGTGCGTATCGTCGCCGAACTCGATGAACCCAGCCTGCTTACGCAGGCGGTCATGCAGTTTCCGTGCGATCTTTTGATTGCCGATCTCGACCCGAGCGGGCCGGTGGTGATCGAGTGCATTCGTCAATTGCACGAAGCGCGACCCGATGTTTCGATCTTTACGCTGAGTAAGCAAGCCGAAGGCGATCTCGTTCTGAAGGCGATGAAAGCCGGCGTGAAGGAATTCCTCGTGAAGCCGCTCAACATGGGCGAGCTCGAGGAAAGCATCGGCAAAATCAGCGCGTCCGGACCACAAGTGAGTGAAACCGGTAAGTTGATCTCGGTGGTCGGCAGCGCCGGTGGGGTGGGTTCGACGATGCTGGCAACCAATTTGGCTGTGGAACTGGCGGATATCGTCGGCGAACAACGCAAGGTCGTGGTCGTCGATTTGGATTTCCGCTTCGGACACGTTGCCACACTACTGGACGTACAGGGGCAATACACAGTTGCGGACTTGTGTTCCACGCAGGAAGAACTCGATCCGGGTATCGTGGAGAAGGCGCTGATCAAACACGAGACGGGCGCGTACGTGTTACGCCGTCCGCATTCATTTGCGCAGGCAGAGATGATCACGGCGGCCCATTGCGCCAACGTACTCACTACACTACAAGAGATGTGTGCGTATGTGGTCGTGGATGGTCCGACGCGGCACGACCCCGGCGGTCAGGCAGTGCTCGACGCCGCGGACTACAACCTGATGATCTTGCAATTGCTTGTGACCAGCGTGCGCAATACGGATCGCATGGTGCAGGAACTGGCCGTTCAGGGTTTCAATACCGAACGATTCTCATTCATCTGCAACCGCATGGGGCGCGATTCGGCGCATCTGGAGATCGAACAGGTCGAAGCGATTCTGAATCGCAAGATGTTCGCAGCCATTTCGGACGATTGGCGCAGCGTGAGCGCAAGCGTCAATATCGGTCAGCCGCTTAAGATACACAATGAACGCTCCAAGGTGCGGCAAGAGATTCACGAGCTGGCTCAGCGGCTGCACAATCCGGAAGCGTTCGAAGCTCAGAACGCGGCACGCAACACGCTGATCGGACGGCTGTTCGGCAAGGGTGCGGAAGCGTCTTCATAACCGTCTCATGCTGCACTGCCGTGATTCCCCACCCTTTTGCTGCGCAAAGGATGGGGCACCCAATCTGGTGCCACAGCACAACCGTCGCTTTCAATCCTAAAGAGTTTTAATGCACCGAATGGTCCGCCTAAGCGCACGCCTGATAACGCTTTCTCCTACCGTCCGTAATTTATAACCAGATACCAAGGCGAACCGAACGTGTGCCGATATTGCGCCGGAAGGATTGATGCCGCGCACAGCGCCGCGCGATCGGTTGGCAATATGTAGGGGTTGTATCGTAGGTTGAATCCGGAACCCTTCGGGTCGGCAGCCCCGCCCCCGTCTTGTCAATCAGTGCGTAGCGTTCGGCGTGACCGTGACCGGTCCGACGGAGGACGACAAACGTGTTTGGAAAGTCAAAAATCCCCACGCTCAAAATGCCTAAGCAGCCGGCAGGTGCACCCGCCGCGCCGGGCAAACCTGCAAAACCCGGTGGGCCACCAGCAGCACCTCAAAAAGAGGGCGGCGGCAGCCAGCTCGGTAGCAGTAAGCAAAAGAAAGATCGATCCGACGAGTTTTACGGGCTGAAAACGCGCGTACATAAAAAGCTCGTCGAAACGCTCGACCTAACCGAGATCGGCAAGCGCAATAGCGACGATGTCAAAGAAGAAGTTCGGCAGGTCATTGCCAAGCTCTGTGATGAAGAAGAAGTGCTGCTGAATTTTAACGAGAAGCAGCAGATCATCACCGAGATTCTCAACGAAACATTCGGGCTTGGCCCCTTGGAAGCAATTCTCGCCGACGAGCACGTCAGCGATATTCTCATCAACGGTGCGAAACAGGTTTATGTCGAACGCAAAGGACGGCTGGAGTTATCCAACTGTACTTTCAAAGATGACAACCATCTGATGCACGTGATCGACAAGATCGTGTCAAGCATCGGTCGTCGGTGTGACGAAGTCTCGCCGATGGTGGATGCCCGTTTGAAAGACGGCTCTCGTGTAAACGCAGTGATTCCGCCGTTGGCGATCGATGGACCGTCGATGTCGATTCGTCGTTTTGGTACCGATCCGATCACATGGGCCGACTACGTGCGGTTTAACTCGGTCGCGCAGGAGATGGTGGACTTCCTCCAGGGCTGCGTACTGAGTCACATGAACATCTTGATTGTCGGTGGTACGGGTTCGGGTAAGACGACGCTGCTGAACAACCTGTCGTCGTTTATTCCGGATACCGAACGCATCGTTACGATTGAAGATGCGGCCGAATTGCAGTTGCGTCAGCCGCATATCGTGCGTTTGGAAACGCGCCCACCCAACATCGAAGGTAAGGGAAAGGTCACGATTCGCGACCTGCTGATTAACTCGCTGCGTATGCGACCCGACCGCATTGTGGTCGGTGAGTGTCGTGGCCCCGAAACACTGGACATGTTGCAGGCGATGAACACCGGTCACGACGGTTCGTTGACCACGATTCACGCCAACAGCGTGCGCGATGCTGTGCAACGTGTTGAAACAATGGTGATGATGGCGGGTTTCGACCTGCCCGTACGCGCGATTCGCAATCAGTTCGCCAGCGCCGTGCACTTGTTGATCAACGCCAACCGTCTGACCGGCGGGCCACGTAAGATCATGTCGATTGCGGAAGTGCAAGGCATGGAAGGCGAAGCGGTCACGATTCAGGAAATTTTCAAGTTCGAGCAACTCGGCATCGACTCGCAGGGCAAAGCCTACGGCCAGTTTATCGCGACGGGTTTGCGACCGAGCTTTCTCGATCGACTTAAGTATTCGGGCGTCAACGTGGACCCCGCGATGTTCGAGCGCCGGGTATTGGTCAAGGATCAACCGGGTTAACGCGACTTGTAATCGAACTTACTGAATAGGCGGCATAGCCATGATGATACAGATGTTAGGCCAAGCGAGCTTCATGGAGGAGTGGGGCATCTACATTCTACCACTGGTGGGATCGGTGATGCTCAGCTACGCCATTTTCAGCCTGGTACGCGATCTGCGCAAGCCGGAGTCGCGCAAAGTAACGGATCGTCTGCGCGATGATGCCGGCGGTTCGTCAGATAAGTCGGTTGAAAAAGCCGCGAAGGCATCGGTTTTGCGCCAACAGCGCGAAATGGAAAACTCCATCGCGGCGACATTGGCCAAGGTGAGCATCATCGCGGCACTGCAGCGCATGCTCGATCAGGCCAACCTGCAATGGTCGGCCGCACGCACATTGATCCATCTCGTTGGGGCTGCGGCTCTCGGTGCAGGCGTTTGCCACTTTCTAAAGCTCGATCTCTGGATTTCGCTGAGCGTGGCGGCGGGCATCATGCTGCTGCCGATTCTCGTGATCTTCATCATGCGCAAGCTGCGCTTGAATAAGCTGTTGAATCAGTTACCCGATGTGTTTGAGTTGATGAGCCAGGCGCTGCGCGCCGGTCACTCGTTGCCGAACGCAATTTTGGTAGTGAGCCAGCAATTGCCCGACCCGGTGCGGTCGGAATTTGCCCGCGTGTTTCATGAGCAGAATCTCGGAATCAAGGTCGAAGACGCCCTGAAGAATATGGCCAAACGCGTCGGCATGATGGACGTCAACTTCTTCGTGACGGCCGTGTGCATCCAACGCCAAACGGGTGGTGACTTGGCCGAAGTGCTCGACAACATCAGTGCGGTCATTCGCGATCGTATCAAACTATTCGGCATGGTGAAGGCACTGACGGCGGAAGGTCGGCTTTCGGGTTGGGTGCTGTTGGCCTTACCCATCGTCGTGTTCGTACTCGAGTTGGTCGTGAACCCGCAGTATGCCGAAAAGCTGACCGACACGGAGATGGGCCAGTACATGCTGATCGCCGGAGCCGTCATGCAGATGATGGGGCTCGCGATGATTCAGAAGATTGTGAACATCAAGGTGTAGCAACAGAGCCGCGCCCGTGAGGAAGCGGTTAGCGCGGAAAGAGAAGAGCACGTGGGCCATGCCACGTTGTTCGGATGGATCGAAGCAGCCCGTGGGGGTTTGTCCCCCAGCCCCGGAGGGGCAGGGGCACCCGGCGGGTTCGTCCCCCAGCCCCAGAGGGGCAGGGGCATCCGGACAGAGCCGCGCCCGTAAGGAAGCGGTCACGGTAAGCAAGACACGCGAACGATTTGATTCGCGCGAGACAGACAACAAGGCAAGACGCATCACGCACAGGAGTGCAGTGCCATGAATGATATCTACATGCTCGGCGGATTGGTCGTTGTTGCGGTCAGCAGCATCGCCTATGCCCTGATGGGTGGCAAACAGGATACCGACGACATCGTCAAGCGACGCTCGGCCGGTCTGAGCAAAGACGAAGACCCGAAGGTCATTGCCGAGCGCGCGCGTAAGAACGCCAAGGCCGGCTTGTTCGAAAAGGCCGCACCGCTATTGTCCAAGCCGGTGATGCCTAAGAACGCCGAAGAAGAATCGACGTTGCGTGCCAAGCTGGCGTGTGCCGGCTTTCGTAAAGACGGAGCGCCGACGTTGTTCCTGGCGAGCAAGACCGTCGTCGCCGTGATCGGTGCGATCATCGCCACGATGTATGCGCTGGGTGACGAGCGCGAGATGATCGAAGTGGCCGGCTTTGGTATCGGTGGCTTTGGCGCCGGATTTATGGCACCCAACTTGTGGTTGAAGATGGCGATCGGCAAGCGCTCGGAACAGATCCGCAACGGTCTGCCCGACTCGCTGGACTTGATGGTCGTCGGTGTGGAAGCGGGGCTAGGTCTCGATGCCGCCTTGCTGAAAGTTTCCGACGAGATGAATAACGTCTATCCCGCATTGGCGGAAGAGTTTCAGATCGCGACGGTCGAAACGCAGATGGGCGTGCAACGCGCCGAAGCGCTGATGCGCATGGCGAAGCGCACGGCGGTCGAAGAAATGGCGGCGCTGGTGGCGACGATCACGCAGGCCGAAAAACTGGGTACGTCGGTGGCCAAGGCATTGCGCACGCAGGCCGAATCGCTTCGCGTGAAGCGTCGTCAAAAAGCCGAAGAACGCGCCCAAAAGACGGCGGTGAAGCTGCTGATTCCGTTGGTGCTGTTCATCTTCCCGACGATTTTCATCGTGCTGGCCGGACCGGCGGCGCTGCATTTGATGGATACGTTCGAGAGCGGGGCGATTACGCAGTAACGGCAGACTTACGGGGAACGATGATGCAAAAAAAGCCCGAGGCATGCCTGCCTCGGGCTTTTGTCATTTTCAGATGTATCCGCCAGGCGTCAGCTTTGAAGTTCCCTTCCCTCTGCATCCGTCATCCCGCCCGTCAGACAGATGATGCCTTCGACCACGCCCCAAATGCCCGAAACACCGCAGGAGCCGATGCCGAGAATCAACTGGATAACGCCCCAACCATGGTAGCCAAGGTAAAAGCGATGGATGCCCAACCAGCCGAGGAAGATGCCCAACAGGCCCGCCACCACGCGATTGCGATGGCTGAGATATTCCTCACCGGGGGCGGTGCCGAACTTGGTATGACCCTTAGCGCGCCGATCTTGTGCATACTGCATTTGATGCGGCATGGTCGGCGGCGGCGGGGCGCCGTTGGCTTGACCGGCGTCGTAAGAACGCCCCGGTTGTGTCATCGTGGGCGATTCGTAGGCGCGTTCGATTTTGATCGATGAAACGTGCGATTGCGGCGGGTTGCCGCCGGTGACGGCGCGCAGCGCTGGCAATTCGCAGGCACGCACCGTGCGTTCGGTGCCGCGTTCGATGAGTTGGGTATCGCCGACGAGGCGACCCTCGCGGGCCCAACTTACCAGCGTGTCAACATCTGCCGGGCCATACCGGCTGCCGTCTTGTGCGATAACGAAGTAATACACCGCCTTTACACCCTTCGTCTGAGGTTTCGCGGGGCTGCCGGCGGCGCGGCCGATTCTCCTAATCGACCGGCGTCATGGTGCCGACCACCGCTTCACCGTAATCATAACCGCGATTCGGTGCGGTCGTAGAGGAATTGGGGGGTTGGACGGAAGTATTTGGCCCATTCCAAACATTGTTGGAATTTGGAATCGGCTCTGCGAGCACGCCGGTGGCGATTTCGGCAATGGCGGAGGCGTCGGCAATGGGCACACGGGCCTCAGCGCTGAAGCGCTGGCCGGAGATCCGCACGCCCACACGCTTGCCCAATAGTGGACGAGCATCGGCCATTACTTCCGAAGGAATGTCGAGATAGATGATCGTGGTATCGGTCTGCGGATCGACGATGCGATAGCGAATGCGCTCGGGTTCGAAGGCCCAACTCTTCTTGAGGATGCCGACATAGTCGAAACGCGTGCCGCCGGCCATGTAACCATTGCCGGACGATTGCAGCGTGCTGATACGCGACTGACTCATCTGCGATTGGAAGGTATTGATCGAACTGCTGTCTTCCTCGTAACGCATCGTCAAGCGACGGATATTCTCGAAGCGCTGAATCTGATCGACGCGGATGGCGGCGTATTGCGCCGGGATCGGTTCTTCGGCTTGCACGGCGATGTTGCGATACTTTTGGATGAGTTGTTCGTACGGTCGCTGAGCGATCGGCATACGAAAGGCGTCGTGCATTTCTAGCTCGACAGCTACCAGTTGTGCGGCCCACGGTCCGTCTTCGGCGCTGATCGGAATCGGCGGTGGGTTGAACTCAGGCGGTGGGCGGTTGGCGATGGTGTTGACGCTGGCGCTGTTGTTGACCGGGAACGGATCAGAGACGGTCGTCGTGGTATTGGTCGTGGAGGTATAGCTGCTGCTGTTGGTGACGTACGCGGTGTTGTTGCTGGGCGTGCTCGTCGACTCGTAGGTCGTAGTGGTGGACTCGTACGTCGTGCCGTTGTTGTAGTTATTGGTGTCGGCGACCGTCTTGGTGGATGACGAGGCGTTTGCCACCGGGCGTGTTGCGCCGTTGCCGTAGTATTCACGCACGAGGCGCGAGCCATCGGTGGGGGCGCTTTGGGTTATGTATTCGTTGTTGACGACGGTGGTGTTGTTGTTGGTCGTGGTTGGCTCGGTACGCGTGATCGTTTCGGTCGTTGACGAATAAGCATCGACTCGCGCGGTTTCGTTGCTTACCGGTGTGCTGTTGGCGGCGACGACAGGTGCTTCGACCAGCTTCATCGGTTGCGCATCGATGTAGAGCGTCTCGCCTTGCGTGCGGACGCGACCACCGGTGGCGTTGTTGGATGTCGAAGAACGCGTGCTGGTGGTATTGGTCGCGACCGGCGTTGTCGTCGTGTCGGCGGCGGGGCTTTGATAACTCGACTCGGTGGTCGTGGTGGTTACGCGGGTCGTGCTGGTGGTGCTCGACGAGGTGCTGCCGTTGTCATTGGCCCAATCCGGCAATTCTGCCGGGGGGCGGCGCTCGGCGGGGGCGAGGTCGTAACTGGAATTGCGATTGACGACCGGGGGATTTGGATCGTTCAGCGTGCGCGCATTCGACGCGTTTAACACCAATGGCTCGTCAGCATTGTTGCTTGCGATGGTCGATTGAATCGGCTGCTTGGGCTGCTTGATTGCCACCACGGGCGGGTTGGGGTCGCTTTCGACGATGCTCGAATTCGCATTGGACGAGTTGATCACGAGCGTGTTGGTCGAACTGCCCTTGGTCGTTTTCGGTTGTGGTGTCACGGTCGGCGGCGTCGTGCGAATTGGGTCGTCGACAGTCGGCGGCGCGACCTTAATGGGCTCGTTGTTGATCGGCGTGCTGCGGACCGGTTGACGATTGTTGGCCGTGACGGGCGTGTCGACCACGATCGGTTTTTTGACTTCGATGGGTTGATTGTTGCGTACCGGCGTGGGTGTGGTGACCGGCGCGCCGCCGATGCGTTGCACGTATGGCTTGCTGACGTAAACAACGACGCCTTCGGGCGGTCGGATTTTATAGAACCCGTCGGCCTCACCCAAGATGACGACGGGGTCGCCGGTGGTAAGCGTGATCTGCGTTTGCGATTTGCGGCGCGAGATGGTGGAACCGGCACGCACGTACGACTTGGCCCGTGTAACGTTGCCGAGGTCACTGGTGTGGCGTTCGACGGCGGCGCGATCGATGTAGCTGAAGCTGCCGGGCGGCGGCACGATTTCGTACCAACCCTTGAGTTCCCCGACGACCCGCACCTTGGCACCGTCGTTGAGCTTCTGCGTGGGGTAATACGCGGTGCCGGCTCCGCTGCGGACATTGACGTTGTTGCCTGTGATTTGTCCATCCCAGGGGTAGCCATCGGCAGCCTGCGCTGGCGCGGCGGCGAGGCTGAGGATGGTTGTTAGGCTGTAAAAAAACGCGAAAGAGGGCAAGCGGGCGGGAATGTTCATATGGTCGCCTCCATGCTGCATGTGACCGACGCGTTGTGGGCGTCGGGAAAGTCCGTTCCAACAGACCGATTTCAGTAATGGTAAAGGGTATTTCGGGGGTGGGGCGGTGTCAATGAAAAGACGCACGATTTGCGCGGGGCTGATCCGTGGCTACAGCCTTTTGGATAGAACGGAGCGGAGAATGCGCGAGTTAGCGGCTCCATACTATTCGTTGACGAACAGTCGACGAGCGGCGAACGTGTATTCACGATGCTTCTCTACGCCATCCGCCATGCCGAATCCGAAGCCAACACCGGTGCCACCTCGCGCCTGAATTCTGAACTGACCGATCTGGGGCGGCGGCAGGCTGAGCGGTTGGCGGGGCGGTTTGCGGGGCTGGAGATTAAGGCGATCTATTGCAGTCCGTTCACACGTTGCTTGCAGACGGCGCTGCCGTTGGCAACGGAGTTGGGCTTGCCGATTCGCGTGCGGCCCGATTTGTGCGAGCATCATCACCTTAAACCCGGCACCATCGACGCCGATCACGAATTGAAATCGCTCGACGATATCCGTGAAGAATTTACCGCTGCCGGTCCGTGCGATGATTGGGCCGCGCTTTATGAATGGGTGCCGGTCGATGAAGAACGTGCTGCGTTGGTGGCGCGGATGCGCGGGTTTGCGTCGTACCTCAAGCAGCGTTGGGATGACGGCGATGCGGTGATTGCGATCAGCCATGGTAGCCCGGTGGCGCGCCTGATTGATGGTTGGTTGACGAATGCGGCGAGCCCGTCGTTTCGGTTCATTATCGATAACGCGGCGGTCTCGGCGTTGCGGTATTACCGCGAGGTGAGTTCGCTGATTTGTTTAAATGAAGGGCGACACCTGCATGAACTCGATGCGCCGGCGGCGGCGAACTATGAGCGCGGTGGGGCGATTAAGGCGATTCCGCCGAGCGGGTATTGGTAGGGTTTGGTTACCGCGCTTGTTTGACGGGTTTGAAGCGTGGCTTGTTTTGGTGATCGCGCGAATAAGCGGGCATGTTATCGTGGCAGCAGCAGAGCCCCAGGCCAATGGCCATGGGGCTAAGTGCAAATTGCGGGTGTAAATCTCAGAATGCGCGCGTTAGTTTCGAATTGCACGGGCTACACCCAGCGCGGGCGATGCGTCAATGGGAACGTGGTACGACCGCGTTAAATCTGGCGTTCGTTTTCACCTTCCATTTTCATCACACCTTGCGGGCCGCGCTCGATAAAGTTCCAGGTTGCTTTGTTCGCTTCGGAAAATGTGAGCGACCCGGTCCATTGCTTGGTCGTGCCATCGGGTTCGAATCCTTGCGCTTTGATATCGAACGTGCGGCCATCGGCACTGGCTGTCATCCAGCCGGTGGCGTACATGCCGTTGCTGCTGAACCACCAGATGCGAAACTTCTTGGCTTGGCGGTCCCACATTTTGTATTCGACGAACGTCATGCGGGTGCCGTCGGGATTGTCGCTCCAGCCGTCGGTGCACAGATACATACCGTCGAGCGTGAAATCGGCAACGTTGCCGCCGGTGTAAGACATGGGCGGCATCTCTTCGCCCTCTTTAAGGCCGGCGCGAATTTGTTCTTCGGTGGGTTCGATGATGCGACCATTCTCGGCCCAAGTGCCGACGAATTTTTCGAGCATGCGCATTTCGGGCGCGGGTTCATATGTTTTTAGGGTGACGTCGGTATTCGTCGGTTGCTGGCAGCCAACGAGCGTGGCTAGGGCGAAGCCGATGATGGTGAGGTGTCGCATGATGAGATACTCCGTGTGCAGTTGGTCAAAGCCAGACAAAAAGTGATGCGTTGTCGCTAGCGGTGGAATGTAAAACCGCAAGCGCAGATTGACAAATTCCGGCGGGCGGTGGTGTGTCTTCCTGTCGATTGGGTTGGTTGTCGTAAATTGTATATCTATGCGGCCACAGGCCGCGGCTCTGTCGGTTCCGTTTTTCGGAACCGCAAATCTCGTGAATCGCCACATGCGTAAGAAATCACGAACAATTGAACCGCAAGCGAACCAAGCACAACTGCGAACCATCAAAAAGGCAATATAGACCATTGCAATATGCGACCGCCCTCTTGGGCGGATGGCACAAACCAAGTGTTGCTTTCCTGAAATCGCTTCTCTCGTAACCAAGGCCATCCGCGATTCAAACGCCTACAATTTCGACTGTGGCGGACCTTATCGAACAACGTGAAAAGGGGCTCTACTGCGCTGCCGGGGATTTCTGGATAGACCCTTGGGAGCCGGTCGATCGGGCCGTGATTACGCACGCGCACAGCGACCATGCGAAGGCCGGGCATCGGCAATACCTAACGATGGCCGATGGAGTTGAGTTATTGCGCCTGCGGTTGGGCGATGACATTACGGTGCGCGGTGTTGCGTATGGCGAGTGCGTCGACATCAACGGTGTGCAGGTGTCATTGCATCCGGCGGGTCATATGCTGGGATCGGCGCAGGTGCGCGTCGAACACAAGGGGCAAGTTGCCGTCGTTAGTGGCGATTATAAAGTGCGGCCCGATCCAACCTGCCCGACGTTTGAGCCCGTTCGGTGCGACCTGTTTATCAGTGAAGCCACGTTTGCGCTACCGATCTATTGTTGGCCCGACGAAGCGGAGGTATTCGCGGACATCAACGCGTGGTGGCGCAGCAATCAAGCGGTGGGAAAAACGAGCGTGCTGTTTAGCTATGCGCTGGGCAAAGCGCAACGCTTATTGGCCGAGATCGATGCGAATATTGGGCCGATTTACGCGCATGGCGCGTTGATGCGCTACGAAGCGGCTTACGCGGCAGCCGATGTGGACCAACCGACGGTAACGTATTGCGAAGCGAAAGCGGTAAAGGCAGAGAACGGTGCAGCATTGGTGGTTGCACCACCGTCGGCATTTGGCACGCCGTGGATGCGCAAGCTCGGCAAGGTCAGCACGGCGTTTGCGTCGGGTTGGATGACCGTGCGCGGGCGACGGCGACAGCGCGGTGTGGATCGTGGCTTTATCTTGTCGGATCATGCCGACTGGAATGGACTGATCGAAGCCATCACGGCGACGGGGGCGGATAAGGTCTTGCTGACGCATGGTTATTCGGCGGCGTTGGCGCGCTGGCTGCGCGAAATGAATGGCCTGGACGCGGCGACGTTGATGACGCAGTACGGCGAGGAAGATGATGATGCGGAAATCTCATCGGAGGGGGCCGCATCATGAGGGCGTTTACCGACCTATACATGCGGCTCGATGCAACGACAAAACGCACCGAGAAGTTGGCGGCGTTGGAAGACTACTTTCGCAGCGAACCGCTGGCGGATGCGGCGTGGGCGTTGTATCTGTTTAGCGGACGACGACTCATTCGGGCGGTATCCGCGCGCAAGTTGCGAACTTGGGCAGCGGAGGCGGCGAACTTACCCGCGTGGTTAATAGATGAATGTTATGACAACGTGGGTGATTTGTCGGAGACGCTCTCGCTTATTGTTCCTTCCGATAGCGACGGTTGTGATGCATCACTCGAACGGGTCATCGACGAGCGCATCAAGCCTTTACAGCAGCTAGACGAAAACGAGCAACGCAATTTGGTGATGCAAACGTGGCGCGATTTCGACGCGCCGCAGCGGTTCTTGTTTCATAAGTTGATATCGGGCGCGTTTCGTGTGGGGGCGGCGGAGAAGACGGTCTGTCAGGCGTTGGCGAATGTGGCGGGGATCGACGCAGCGGTGATGGCACATCGATTGATGGGTAAATGGGAACCGACGGCGGCGGACTTTGGGCGTTTGTGCGATGCGGCATCAGCGGCCAACGATCCGTCGCAACCGTATCCGTTTTATTTGGCATCGCCGCTGGATCAGGAACTCGAAGCGCTTGGTGAGGTGAAGGATTGGCAGATTGAATGGAAATGGGACGGCATTCGGGCACAGATGATCAAGCGCGACGGCGCGGTATTTCTTTGGTCCCGCGGCGAGGAGATGATCAACGAACAGTTTCCCGAGCTGGTGGCGGCGGCGCGGCGGCTTTCTGATGGCACGGTGCTGGATGGCGAGGTGTTGGCGTGGGAAGATGGCGGGCCGTTGCCGTTTCATCTATTGCAGCGACGACTGAACCGTAAACGCGTGGAGATGATGTTGTTTCAGGATGTGCCCGTGGTATTCATGGCGTATGACATGTTGGAGAGAGACGGTAGCGATCTGCGTGACGCCTCATTGGCTGAACGCCGTACGAATTTGGCGGAGTTGGCCGATGAATTTGATGCGGATTGCATGATGATGTCCGATGTTATCGAATGTGGTTCGTGGGACGATGTTGCGGAATGTAAGCAACGCGCCGCGGAGAACGGCACTGAAGGCGTGATGATCAAAAGGCGTGATTCAGCTTATGAAGTGGGCCGTAAGAAGGGAAACTGGTGGAAGTTCAAGCGCGACCCTTACACGATTGATGCGGTAATGACGGCGGCGCAACGCGGGCACGGAAAACGCGCGACGCTGTACACCGATTATACCTTTGGCGTTTGGCAAGGTGATGAGTTGGTGACGATTGCCAAGGCCTATTCGGGGCTTACCGACGAAGAAATTTGTGAGGTGGATCGATTCGTGCGCCGCCATTCGACCGAGCGCAAAGGGCCGGTGCGTTTGGTCAAGCCCGAGTTAGTATTTGAGTTGGCGTTTGAAGGCATTCAACCATCCAAACGACATAAGGCGGGTGTGGCGTTGCGCTTTCCGCGCATGGCGCGCTGGCGCAAGGATAAACCTGCGGCGGAAGCGGATACGTTGCAATCGGTGCGGGAACTTTTGGCACAGGTCGAAGCGCGGCGATGAAGGCGATTCTGCAATATTGCAAGGACCGCGGCATCAAGCCGTTTCGCTATCAGCGCGAAGCGTGGAAGGCGTTTATTGAAGGCGAGAGCGGTTTGATTCATGCGCCGACGGGGTTTGGCAAAACGCTGGCAGCATGGTTAGGGCCGGTGCAAGGATGGATCGATCAGAATCCTAACTATCTCGATTTAATTGATGCGAGCCTTACCAAAACAACCAAAAAGAAAACATCGAAGAAGAAGGTTTCGACGCGCGCCATGCGCGACGCTTCGGCTCCTTTACAGGTATTGTGGATTACACCTTTGCGGGCATTGGCGAACGACACGGTCAAAGCGCTGCAAACCCCAGTCGAGCACCTGCGTCTGCCGTGGTCGGTGGAGTTGCGCACCGGCGATGTGTCGCAGTCGCGCAAGCAAGCGCAACGCCGGCGCTTACCGACGGCGCTGGTGACGACGCCGGAATCGCTCACGTTGTTGTTGTCCTATCCGGAAGCACAAGAAAAGTTCGCCACGTTGGAAGCGGTGATCGTGGATGAATGGCACGAGTTGATCGGCACCAAGCGCGGCGTGCAGACTGAGTTAGCGTTGGCGCGCTTGCGGGCATGGCATCCGGGTTTATCAGTTTGGGGATTGTCGGCGACGCTGGGCAATTTAGAAGAGGCGCGCGATGTGTTGTTGGGAACGCAGAGCAGCGCCGGTCGACTGATTGCAGGACCGAAGCAAAAGAAGATTGAAATCGTCACGCTGTATCCGGAGGATATCACGCGTTTTCCGTGGTCGGGGCATCTGGGGGATAAACTCGTTAAGCAATTGGCCGCGCAAATCGATACGGCACAGTCGACGTTGCTCTTTACCAACACGCGCTCGCAGGCGGAGATTTGGCATCAGGCATTGATACGCGAACGGCCCGACTGGCTCGACAAAATCGGTCTGCATCACGGTTCGCTCGAACGAGAAATACGGCAGAAGGTCGAAGCGTTGCTCGATGCCGGCGCGCTGAAGTGCGTGGTATGTACGTCGTCGATGGACCTGGGCGTCGACTTTGCCCCGGTCGAGCAGGTGGTGCAACTGGGCAGCCCCAAGGGCGTCGCGCGGTTGATGCAACGTGCTGGGCGCAGCGGCCATCGGCCGGGCGCGACGAGCCGGATTATTTGCGTACCGACGCATAGTTTTGAGTTGGCCGAGTTCGCTGCCGCGCGCGATGCGTTGAAACGCAAGCTGATAGAAGCCAAGGTGCCGTTGCAGAAACCGCTCGATGTATTGGTCCAGCATTTGGTGACGATCGGAACTGGCGGCGGGTTCGATGAAGCGGCTTTGAAGGAGGAAGTGCGCACGGCGTGGGCGTATCGAGATTTGAGCGACGAGGAATGGCGCTGGGCATTGGCGTTTGTATTGCACGGCGGCGAGAGTCTGCGGGCGTATCCGCAGTTTCAGCGGCTGTCGCGCAACGACGAAGCGCGTTTGGCGGTCTCCAACAAGCAGATCGAACGCATTCATCGCATGAACATCGGAACGATCAGCGCCGATACTGCCATGCGCGTGCGGATGCAAAATGGGAAGAATTTAGGAACGATAGAGGAATCGTTTATTTCGCGGCTCTCTCCGGGCGATGTGTTTACGTTTGCGGGGCGCGTGCTGGAGTTGAAGCGCGTGCGCGAGATGACGGCCTATGTCGCGCCGGCGAAGCGCAAGCGTGGCATCGTGCCGCGTTGGCAGGGTGGGCGTTTTCCGTTGTCGACGCATTTGGGCAATGCGGTGCGACGACAGATGGCCGACGTCGGGCAAGGTCGTTATGCGCTTAAAGAATTACGCGAACTGAAACCACTGTTTGAGTTGCAAGGACGTTGGTCGCGTATACCGGCGGCGGATGAGTTGTTGATCGAGCAGACCGTCACGCGCGAGGGCATGCATTGGTTTATCTTTCCATTTGAGGGGCGCTTGGTGCATGAAGGTTTAGCGTCGTTGTTTGCGTATCGCCTGACGCGGGCCATTCCAGCGACCGTACAGATCGCCGCCAATGATTACGGAATGGAGCTATTGTCGTCGTCGCGGCAACCGATCGAGGCGGCCGATTGGGAGCGGATGTTTTCTGAAGACAATCTGACCGACGAGTTACTCGCTTGTGTGAACGAAACGCAGATGGCGCGGCGGCAGTTTCGCGATATCGCGCGGGTGGCGGGGCTGATTTTTCAGGGTTACCCGGGGCAGCAAAAGGCGGCGCGACAGTTGCAGGCATCGAGCGAGTTGTTCTTCGATGTGTTTCGCGAATACGATCCGGATAATTTGCTGTTGCGGCAGTCACACCGAGAAGTGTTGGAGCAGCAATTGGAATTCAAGCGACTCGCTGCTGCACTAAATCGCATGCGCGACAGTCGACGGGTAATGGTATCTTCGCAGCGACTGTCGCCGTTGGCGTTTCCGCTGTGGGCTGAGCGTTTGCGAGCGCAGCACGTTTCGTCGGAAACGTGGGCCGAGCGCGTGAAGCGGATGGCCGACCAACTGGAGCGCGCCGCGAGCCAGCGGCCTTCACCGGCAAAGGCGCGGCGGATGCAACGGTCGGCGACGGGGCGGTAGAATAACTCGGGCATGAAGCAAACGGAGAAGAAACAATCCGACATGGACGTCCCCTTCGCGAATCAGCTTGTCACGCTCTACCCCGAGCGCGGTGCCTATCTGCCCGAGTCGCAAACGCTACTCGTCGCCGATACCCACTTTGGTAAGGCCTCAGTCTTCGGTCGCGCGGGCATACCCGTTCCGCAGACGACCACGGATGGCACGTTGCAACGTATCGATGCAATGTTAGAGCGTAGTAAGGCAAGGCGACTTTTGATATTGGGCGACCTGTGGCACGGTCGCGTGTTCGACGACGACCCGGTGATCGCGCGGTTGAGGGTTTGGCGCGAACAATGGCGTGATCTGAGCGTAGAGTTGGTGACTGGCAATCACGATCGACACATGCCGCGCGCCGCGGACGCGTTACAGGCGATTGATCATGGTTGGGTATTGGTTGAGGGCGACGTCGAGTTTCGGCATGACCCGGCAGCTTTCGACGGCAGTAGCGGCTTTGCCGGTCATCTGCACCCCGTGATTCGCATGAAAGATGTGGGGCATACGACGTTGCGTTTGCCATGTTTCCACGTGACGGATGGCGTGATGATCTTGCCCGCTGTCGGCGCGTTTACCGGCGGCCATCCGGTGCGCGGCACCAATGGTGATCGGGTGTTTGCGTGTGCCGATGATGAAGTCGTGGACGTGAGTTGTGTTTGTCGGTGAGGGCCGATTTGTTGAGTTCAATGCGGCACTCTCGATCGGTTCCAATTATTTGGATGGCTTGTTTCTAATCATGTGGGAAATTCAATTCGAATGAAGGTCGGCATTCTGACACACGCGCGATCACGCCCCCGTTCGATTGTTATAGTCGTGATGCTATGCACAATAGCGGCGCGCGCGCAGGCGGCTGATACCAATGAAATTCAAATTGGCGAGACGGTGCTGACTTGTACGACCCATGCAGTCGGGTCGGACATCGCTGCGCGCATGTTTCATCGCGCCGAGTTGCTCGCCGATGGGCGCGTGTTAGTGACGGGCGGCATCGGCGTTAATCCATTACCGCCGGCGCTGTTTTCGATTGACGCGCTCTCGGTGTACGACGCAAGCCGACGCACGTTCTCCGTACTCAACGGGCCGAACGGCCAGCCGCTAAAGTTGCTACAGGGGCGTGCCCATCACACGCAAACGCAACTGAATGACGGTCGCATTCTCATCACTGGCGGGCGCACAGGGGCATGGGAACGTTACGACGGGCGCGATTCCGATACGGTCGAACTCATCAACATCGGCTCGGGCTTGGTTAGCGCCGGCTCACCGATGAACGAGAAACGTATCTATCACAGTGCGACGAAACTGGCCGATGGGCGCGTCTTGGTGGCGGGCGGTCAAACTTGGCAGGTATTCGATCCGATCTCAGATAGTTGGAGTGCGCCGATCAAGCTAAAGCGTCGACGATGGCGACATGTTGCTTTGTTGGTTGACGCCTCGCATGTGCTTTTAGTCGGCGGCTTGGGCAGTGGTGGCAACACACTGGAGATGATCGACATCGACGCAGGTACATCTTCGTTATTCAAGTCTCGCTTCCGCGAGCATATCAATGACCATGGTGCGGCGTTGCTTCCTGATGGCCGGGTCTTAATCATTGGCGGTCAGAAGAACTTTCAATTGGAAACGCTTAACGATTGCTACTTGTTTGATATCGAGCGCGACGACATTTTGCGAATTGACGGACCTGCGACCACGCCGGGCGGGATTTCGGATTTCCAGTTGATTCAGACCAACGAACACGTGGTCATCCTCGGCGGAGAAGCGGAAAAAGGCCGGCACGATACCGAACTCGATCTGGTCGCAACGTTTAGCTACGAGCATCTCGAATGGTCGTCGTGCGCGAAGCTAAGCCGACCGCGCGATGACGCGGCGGCGGTGAAGCTGCCGGATGGATCAATCTTAATCGTGGGTGGTGCGGCTTCCGCTTTTAAGAAGCCAATACCGACGGCTTCGGCGGAGGTCATTCGAACCAAGTCGAAGCTGTTGGGAGACATCAACCAAGACGGACATGTCGATGATGCAGACGTTAAGGCCTTGAATGCGCTAATTGATGCGCCGGGGCGATCGACTGATGCATTAGATACGCTGGCCGACGTGACTCGCGACGGTAAGGTTGACGGACGCGATCAAAGGATGCTTGCAAACGCGGTCAAAGCCAAGCAAGCCAACGCGGGTATCAACGAACAATAACCTTGGTAAGCATAACGCCGCCGCGCGGGCGCTTTACATCCGCTCGCGGTTGCCCTCTTTGGCTTTGGTCTTTGGTGCCGGGCGGTCGGTATTGATAGGCTTACCGGCATCATCCCAATATTCCCAGGTCGCCTCTTTCTTCTCACCGGCCTCATACTGACCTTCACCGGCCACCGCACCGTTGCGATGGTATTCGCGCCATAATCCACTGCGCTTGTAGTCGAAGAAGCCGTAGCGTTTAACGGTGCCCACAGCCTTGCGGCGACCATCGGGGTAAGTTTCTTCGGAAGGCAAAACACCGCTCACGAAGAACAGATAGCCGAACCACAATGCCAACACAATGATCGGCACCAGAACAAGCCAAGGACTGCGCTTTTCGGTGGCGGGGCCATGCACCGAAAGGAATTGGGTATCGTCGGTGGTTGTGGCTTGGTGTTGCGATTCGTTCATGGAGGCTACTGCAAAAAGAAACGGCCAAACTATCAAGCGTTTGGCCGTCTAAGAATTTCATATGAGCGAACGCAATTGTTACTTCGTCAACCAGCGTTTGATCGAATGAATCGACGTATCGCGACCAGCCTTGGCGATCGAGCGCGTAAGCGGAATCTCCTTCGGGCATACCTTGACGCAGTTTTGCGCGTTGCCGCATTCGGTGATGCCGCCGGGGCCCATGAGCGCTTCCAAGCGGTCGTATTTGCTCATCTTGCCTATGGGGTTTTGGTTAAACAACACGGCCTGCGAAATAACGGCGGGGCCGAGGAAGTTCTTATCGAACTCGGCTTCCTGCCGTGCTTCGAGTTGCTCTTCGTTCTCGCCGCTCTTCTTTTTGACTTCGATCTTCACGTACTGCGGACAAACTTCCATGCAGCAGCCGCAGGTCATGCATTCTGAAAGCGGGTAGCTCTCTTCCTGCTGACGCGGGCTTTGGGCCGGGCCGGCACCCATGTCGTGATAACCATCGACGGGAATCCACGCTTTTACCCGTTGCAAACCGCGGAACATGCGGCTGCGATCGACCATCAGGTCGCGCACGACCGGGAACTTCGTCATCGGTTCGATCACGATTTCGCCGGCGCTGTTGCGATCCATCGAATCGATCAACGCGGTGCAGGCCTGCCGCACCTTGCCGTTGATGACCATCGTGCAGGAGCCGCACACTTCTTCGAGGCAGTTGGCATCCCAGATGACCGGTGCGACCGGCTTGGATTCGCCGACCGGAATGGGATCTTTGGCGATGGTCTGCAAGGCCGAGATCACGTTCATACCGGGTTCGTGCGGGATGGCGAACGTTTGATAGTAGCGGCCCTGACCCGGGCCGTCTTGGCGGGCGATGCGGAACAGGACTTTTTCCTGATGACCGAGTGACGCGTCTGAGTGGGCGATCATGTTAGCTCCCTGAGAAGCAAAAAGCGGTTAAAACCGTTGGCTAGCGATTGTTACGTCAGCGGTAGTATAGCGATTTGGGCGGCGGGCGCAAGAGTAACAAAAGGCTTGAAAGCCGGGCAGTCGTAGGGTCAATGATTAGTGGTCGCGAGTTAAACGCGAGGGTGATCGAGGATTGAAAGTAGGGTCGTCGGAGGCTGTTGTTTTGCGGGTTTTTCGGTCTCTCAAGACGCGCGGCGCGGCCGAAAACGCCGATTTGCGCCTTGCCGGGCCGGAAATTTCGGGTAGTATCGCGAGACTCATCGGGGCGTAGCTCAGCCTGGTCAGAGCGCTGCGTTCGGGACGCAGAGGTCGGAAGTTCGAATCTTCTCGCCCCGATTTTCTAAATCACGCCGAACGCTAGATTTAGCGTACCTGTTTGCGTCGAACCGAGCGGTCCATGGTCACAGTTAATCCGGTAATTACCGGATTTGATCAAGGAGCCCGCTAATAACTCGCTCCCGACGTACTCGCATCCCTTCCTAACGACTTCATAAACCGTCAGGTCGCGCTGTTGTAACAATTAATGGAAACGACTTCTATCTCGGTGCACGGAACATTTCACACGGCACAGGGATCGCAGAATGATCGCTTAAGGGGATCGAGGATGTCCATAACGCAGGTCGCGAACAGTCCACTGAGTTCTTTGCCACAACGTTCTCGATTAATGAAATCTAAGACGGTGGCGTGATCCTTTCCTGGCCCAGGATAGGCATGTAGAATGCTATGCACCAGGGTGATCAGAACTGCAGAAGCAGGTTCATGACTGGGGAGTCGGTAGCGAGGATGATACATCAGCCGTCCTTTGTCACCGAGTCGTCTGGACATTTTTCAAGTGGTAAGAAGTCAAAATAATCACCGCCAGCCTTTTCTTGAGCAATATGGCTAACTGCGATGTTTAACCCAGGAATGTTGGGCGGTTGTAAAGGCAAGAGCGTCTGTTGGATCTCCGCGATCTTATCAAATTCCACTTTTTTTCGCGTTAATCTCCTGCTGCTTTTCTTCAATCGCATTTTCTTTGGCTTCTAGCTCCGTCCTCTGCTTTGATAGCTTCTCTCCGAGTTTTCTTACTTCATTATCCATTGAATCAGTTCTCTCGCATTTACCCAAAATAATCTCAACTTTTTATGAGCTTTCGCTTATTCGTGATTGCTGCAGCCCAGAAATCTTCGGTGCATTAAACGTCCTTCTGATCTATTAGAACTCGTGATAATATTCGATTAAGTGTAGACAGGGGGCTCGGCACCTCAAGATTCGATGGTTAGCAACTTTGACAAAATCCGTTTTGATGAACGCCGCGGGCCTGGTGGTTGACGGCTTGGATACCCATCTCTTTCATTGTGAGGGTGGGAATGAGCATGAGGTTGGCAGGCTGGTATCGGGCCACGCACCGTACGTAAGTCACATTGCTAGCCCATTTTCGGACCTTTAGCCCGATTTCGACCGTATTAGGGAAGAAGAAGTCGTTTGTATTAATCACATCAGTTATCATCGCAACGTCTCAGTCCGGACGTTGAGTAACGATATTGAGGGTGGCGTGCAGTTTTGCGGCAAGAAGAGTTCGAGAGACAATTCGTACAACTGACACCAAGATTGGCGGGCTTGATCCACCGGTACTTGCCCGATGTGTTGCGCACTCAACTTGATGCAGCCGATATCCTACAAGAGGTCTGGATTGCTGCCCATCGACATTGCGGCTCGTTTAATTCTCGCGGTGACGACTCACTTTTTGCATGGCTCGCAACGATCACGCGTTCCAAGATCATTGAAGCAGTGCGGCGAAAGAACCGTGATAAACGCAGTGGCGACCATTTGATGGAGCCTCTATCGGGTAAAGACGCGATGCGCAATCTACTCCGGGCGGCGTCATCCGATCTTCGTTCGCCCAGTGGCGCTGCCCGCTTAACTGAGACGCACATGATGTTACAGATGGCGTTGGAGGAACTTGCACCCAATCGGCGACATGCATTGATGCTACGCTACGTGGACGAGTACGAAACCGCCGAAATAGCACGCTTAATGGACACGACCGAATCGGCGGTGCGCAGCCTGATTGCCAACGGTATAAAGGATTTGCGGCGCATACTCGGCCCCAAAAGTAACTATCTCGGCGACGACCTTTAGACACATACGATCCGCAATCAGGGAAGAAATCATGCAAGGTGAAGAAGGATCGAAGCAGCAGCGGATTGACAAACTTCTCGAAAATGTACGAGAACGACTCGCGAGTGGCGACGAGATTGACGAACAAGGGATTCTCACCCAACACCCCGACCTCCTTCCGGAACTGACCATCCAATTGCGGATGACTATTCGCATATACCAGGTTAAGGCTACCGAGGGCTTTGGTAAGGAATCGCCAGGCGAAGCACGCTACGACCATCTTCGCAAAGCATTGGCCGACGAACGCCCCGAGTACAATATCGGAGAGCTACTGGGGGCCGGTGGTCAGGGGGCAGTGTTTCGGGCATCACACATGACATTGAAGCGTGATGTGGCCATCAAGGTCTTAATCCACGGTCAATTTGCCACGAAGCGCCAGCGCGAGCGCTTTCTGCGTGAGGTGGAAATCTCGGCGCGTATGCAACACGAAAATATCGCGATCGTCTACGACTGTGGACTGGTTGAACAATGTCCCTACGCGGTGATGGAGTACGTGCAGGGAACCAACCTGAGTGACTACCTAGCCCTTGAAAAACCTGATATCACCAGTCGCCTACGGCTGATGCAGAAGATCGCCACGGGCGTAAATTACGCCCACCAGCGCGGTGTAATTCACCGCGACCTCAAGCCGCCGAACATTCTTGTAACCGACGATGGCCAACCGAAGATTGTCGATTTCGGGTTGGCGAAGAGTCTAAGTGAAGATGGCGCCAATTCGGTCTTTTCGCGGGCGGATGAAGTTGTGGGAACGCTGCAGTATTTCAGCCCCGAGCAGGCTGCTGGCGAAAGCGGTCTAGTGGATGTTCGTACCGACGTATATGGGCTTGGGCTGGTCTTCTATGAGATGGTGACTGGCCGGCTGCCCTACCCAATCGCTGCAGGTACGCAAGCACTCAAAGACGGGATAATCTCCACGCCGCCATCACCATTGGCCCCTACTCTTTTGGACGGTTCAGATCAGCGGATATCAAAGTCGAAAGCGAAAGATATTGAGGCCATTGTTCTTCAGTCACTCGAAAAGCGGCAGGAAGATCGATATCAGACTGCGCAGGAACTGCTCGATGATTTGAACCGCTACTTTCGTGGAGAGCCGGTTGAGGCGCGGTCGCAGACGTTCTTATATCTTGCTGCCAAATTAGCGCGGCGACATCGCAGAGCTGTGATTGTGGCGGCTGCATTTGCTATATTGCTGGTATTATCCACAGCTATCTCTACAACCCTCTATTATCGAGCTACTTTTCAGCGCGATCGTGCGGTTGGTGCGGTAAAATTCTCAGATCGGATTTTCGATTACTTACTTACCGAGATAGATTACGGCCTGTCGCGGGTGCCGGGAGGTACCTTACTTCAAAAGCAGCTCGGTCAGCAATTGATTGAGGAATTGGCGCGTCTACAGAGGCTGCAGGTTGATCTTGATGTGCCAGCCGCATCAAAAGCGAGGCTGGCGTACAATATCGCCGTCATATACGGCCAACTTGGCCAAGCCGATGAAGCTTCGGACTCATTTGAACAGGCAAGAGACTTCGCTGAAGCAGCGGGTGATAATGCCGCCGCGACAGCGATTGCTGTTCAGATCGAGATGGCCCCAGACAATGAGTTGGGCATCACTGAACTTGATAGTGCTGCACGAGGGGCACGCGATTTTGGCCTTAAGTACCCTGAAAATCTTGAGTACCAAATTCTGGAGGCGCGGGCACTCATGGTCGCGACGCGACTGGCCACTCGGATACATCACTTTAATCGCGCAATCGAACTTGGCGAACGTGTCTTGGCGATCAGACCTCACATCAAAAATCGCAACCGCATCGATCGAATTCAATCGGAGACGTATAGGTGGCTCGGAACGACTTACGAAGCGGTTGGCAGGTGCGATACGGCAGAGGCGTATTTTGAGAAAGCCTTGGCTCAGGTAGAAGAAATTCTTGAGCGCCAGCCGGCCGATATTCGGGCACGTCAAAACCGCCTCCGCTTTCGCATTGGTTTTATTGACGCAAGTAGTCGCAACGATAATTTTAAAAGGTCGAAATCACTATTATCCGAAGCCAAAGAAGATGCTGAATTGTTGGAGGAAATCTGTCCGGATGATGCGCTCGTGATGTTTGACGTTCTCTCTTTTTGGAATCAGGTTGCGCTTAATGATATTAGGATGTTTCTAAGAGAAAAATCTGGCACGTCGAGTGGGTCGCCTTCCAAATTGAGGCAGCTCTTCGGAGAGGCCGAAAGGACATTAGATGATAACGCTGAACGAATTGTCCGAGCAGTAGCAGCATTTCCATCCGAGGAAGCCATTCTACACCAGGCTGCTGTGCATGAATATCTTCTGTTTTTTCTACTAAGGGCGGATGATTCAATGAAGGCTCTGGCAGAAGATGCGCTAGATCGGGCAATCGGAAAATCGCGTCATATCATTAAAGAATGGCCGAATTATGAACCGGTTCAGTCAACTCTTGCCGATGCACTTACCGCACTAGCAAATATCTATCTAGCAACTGATCGAATCGATCAAGCGATTGATCTTGCGACGGAGGCTCGATCAATCCGGCACCGTCAATTGAAGCGAAGCCCATCCTCTCTTAACGCCAATATTTCATGGATTTGGGCGCGATATTTGTTTTGTGACATTGACGTCGTTATGGGGGATACGAACTCCACACTGAAGACCCTCAATCAACTCAAGATTGAAGCGATTGATCTAGAGGCAACGTTTGGAAAATCATGTCAGTCGCAGCGCCTCAAGAAGCTGAAGGACCGGATAAATCGGGCGATTACAAAATTAAAAGCGAAGTGACGATCTAGAAAAAAAGAGAGCCGCTTCGTAGCTGATACGAAGCGACTCTATCGAAATAGGTTTTGTCGCGTTTGATCGCGGTTTTCTAGAACATCATACCCAAGGCGACAACTTCGAGACCGAGTTCGCGACATTTCTTGACATAGGCTTCATAGTGCTCGGTCGCCGACATTGAAGAATTTGAGCCCAAGGCCTGATGGTTGAGCCAGGCAATTAAATCCGCGATTGCCGCATCGCGATCAAATTCATTGAATGACGATTCCGCCATCGCAGCAGTTGACATCATCGATGATCCTCCACCGCCGGCACCCATCTGCTGTTGGCTTTCACACTCATCAGGAATTTGGTTGCTGTTGGAGTCTTGGCTAACCCCACTGTTAATATCGCAGGAATCGGGAAATCCGTTCGAATTACAGTCCTGACACCATAAATCCGTGCCACACGACGCAATGTCGCATTCATCGGGTACGCCATTGGAATTGCAGTCAAAGCTCGTAAAGGGAGCCAGCAACGTTAGATTGCAAGCATCCGGCAGGCCGTCCGCATTACAATCGGGTGCGACGATGCCATCGCCGTCAGGATCGGAGGCGTCAATATCGCAGATGTCCGCAATACCGTTTGAATTGCAGTCGTATCCACATTCATCAGGAATCGAATCGCCATTACAGTCGTAGCTGGCCGCCGTAGATATATCCAAATCGTCGGGCGTACCATTGCTGTTGCAGTCGGGATCGCATTCATCCGGTATCGAATTACTATTGCTATCGGTGCTGGTGCTGTCCGCTATGTCCTTGTCATCGGGGAAGCCATTATTGTTGCAGTCGGGTTCACATTCGTCCGGTATCGAATTATTGTTGCTATCGGCACTAGTAGAAGATGAAATGTCGCATTCATCTGGAATGCCATTGCGATTGCAGTCTTTGCTGACACCCAGCAAAATGTCCGCACCATCGGGACGACTGTTGCTATTGCAGTCAGGTGCCGTAGAGCTACATGACTCACCGAGTAACATCTTAACAAAACACGGTCCATCTTCTTCGATATCGTAATCGCAACCTGCCAGCGCCCGTTGAATAAAAGGGTCTATATCAAGTCCATCTGTTACCCCGTCTTGGTTGAGATCATACGGAGCAATGTTCATCGGAATCTCAGGATAATCAGGCTCAGGGGGTGGCAACGGACCCTCACTTTCATCGTCTTCTTCTTCCTCTTCCGGATCAGGCGCGCCGACAATATGAAACGTGTAATTCAAGATTACATGGCCAGCGGCAGGTGTACCCGCTATCCCTTCAATATCGAAATCCAAATTGTTGTATAGACTCGGTTCGGTCGACGTCGCCGTTCCCTCGATCAACGGTGGAACATCGAATTCGCTTTCGTCGGGGTTTGCTGAATCCGCGTGGGTGATCCACCAAAGATTATCCGAGGTTTTGACAACTGCCGATGTCGTCGACCAGGTGCGCGGGCAATCGGCGGGATCCTGTGGCTGCCTTAGCGCGATGTCGTCCAGTTGCCATCCGATATCATTCCCCGAGACGGTATGTGCGCTGAGTTTCATTGCAACTGCAAATCGGACTTCACGGTGACCCGGTGCAATCTCGGTGATCATGTGATAGTGAACTTGCACCGGTGCCGGCGTGGACGCGATGAGAGGATTTGACAAAGCAGCGACCAGAACGAGACAGAACGACCAAGGCCGTAGTTTCGCATTCATTTTTATTGACTCCCGTGCGCGCAAATTTAGGCGCGCACCTTCTGCACAAAAATCTGCCCAATGGCGTGTGCTAGGTAGCTGCGATTACTCGGGAGTCGGCACCGAACGACCGCATACATGGCGGCCCCTGAAAAAGAAATCGCTACCTAGATAAATGCGCTTTAACGATTGACCGTTCAGAATACTTGGCATCGAAGCCGTGGGGATATTTTTCCTATGAAATTTTGAGCGCGCCGGTCGGTTAGCGCATTTTGCTTAGAGGGGAGATTGCGAATTATGTGTAAATACGGTTTCTGTGATCCCGGAAGGCTGGAGTGTATCAATGGTCGCACGCGAGTTACAATCGGAAAGTTCGGGATCGGGAAACTTCAATTCTGAATGCCACGGACTGCTCCACCTGGTAGAGGATTTAGAAGTGCTGGATCGCGTAATGGATATTTTAAGAATAGCCCCAGATCACCCACATCGTGTGTCTGCTAATTGGGAAGCTACATTAGCTCACATGCCAATCGATGAGTTAATAGGTTTACTTCAGCTTGTTGTCCTGCATTACCTGGCGAGCCGAACGCGACCAGAATAAAAATTTGATCTTTTTGAGCGCATACAGGATTTTCGGCATTTATCTCTATGGAAGGGGAAGGTCTCGCGTTGGGAAATGAGGTTTTGAACTACTCCAAGACCATCTATATGTCGGAAAACCGCGATGTCCAACTCCCCGAGCGAATTATTAGCGGACCATAACACTAGCACGCCATGGGCGTTGATGGTGCTCCATTTGAGCGAAAGGCACTGCCTCACTAAGGAATCCGGGGCAGATTCTCAAGGCAATATTTCTATTCCATTGACGTCCTGTCGAATGCGAGTCCAACAGCAGGGTGTAATGATTGATATTGAGTTACTCAGCGTCACACTAGCCAGCATCATATTTACTGCCATCGTTAAGTTCGATCACCGATCGCAGTTTAGGATGTGCCACTTGTTTCTTCCTACCTTCCGTCAATGGTGGCAATTCAGTGTCAAGGAGTGTGCTTTAATCGGCGGAAACCCTCGGGAATACCGTTACGAAGCAACACTCGACGACCCCGCCGGAGTCAGCGAGATCTTAGTTCCAACCGACGACAGACGCATCCGGATGGAACGGCGCGATCGGACTTGTCGGCGATTGAAATCAACTTAGCTGATATTGCAAAACACAGGTAGGGCGATGATATCTCGAACACTAGGAATTCCCCATAAATTAAAAAAACGCTTGTTTCAGAGTGTCGAATAACGCCATCTCAGTAAACCTCTAACGTCCGATTCTGGCTGTAAAGGTGTTGTTTCGTGATATCTAGGTTATGCATGTCGTAGGCGAGCAGAGGGAAGATCTCGGTGTCACGTGAACTCAACAGTGCGAGTTTGCGTCTCATATATACTCTTTTCGCAATCCGATGACGTTCTTCTACACGCCAAGTAGGGTACGGTTATACCTGGCGACTCGGATTTGATCAGACACACTCTCGTCAGTTCAGTGAAAGGCACAGCCCATGATAAGATAGCGGCTTCCGATTCGGTGGTGTGCTTTATGTAGATGATGGTATTCCCTGATACGCGGTTACCTGAATCCTGTTCTCATAGGTGAGTGAGGAAATTGATTAGTGTGAGGTTTCTGTTCAGCTGCTGAGAAGGTAGAAAAGGATGATTTACGGAAACGCAGGAGACTTGTGCGTTAAGCAGGCGGAGATTGGAACGGCGATTGCAAAGTTTTAGCACAAGGTTTAGGTCAGCGTGCAAGCGTTCTAAAGCTGTGAGAAGAATATACTGGTCGAGAGCCAGCCGAAGTCCGCAGGCTGAAACAACTCGAGGATGAACCGCGCCGGATCATGAAACTGGTCGCGGAGCTGAGTCTCGACAAGCTCAAGCTACAATATGTGCTGGGAAAGAGGTATTAAGGCCTGAACAACGAGAGTCCCTGAAAGCACAAATGCAGATTTGCACCTAATGCGTGTAAAGGGCCCTGGTGGCGGAAGATCTAGATCGTACGCTAGACGATCTGATACTGTAGTGGCGCTGATTAACAGATGTCGCTTCAAACACGATTAGCGAACTGACGAGGGGCTACATCAGTAGCGTATGTTTTTATCGAACACGTCCGATGGGAAGGCCTAAAGGATACCGAACTCGCCGAAGTTCGTGTTGATACGATTCGGTTGAAGCTGTTGAAGGTCGCGGCCAGCGTCGTCGTCAGCGTCCGCCGCGTCATGCTGCATCTGAGGAGCAGCTATCTTTATTAGTCACTTCTGCAACGGCTTGTCGACCGACTCGTGCCGAGCTAATTCCCTCGACAGCCTGATTCGCCGCATGGGGGAAAGGGGCCGTGCGCGCACTTTCAGACCAACACCACGACTTCGACCATTCCACGCCTCCACCAACCAATACCAAACATGCAGGCCGTGACCTACCCCCAAATTATGTACCAGCCGCTATGAGAGTCGAAACCAAATCTCGATCCTCCAGAGCGGCCACGGTGGCGCTCGGCGGAGGGGAAAGAAGTCGGGGGTTTGGGGGCGGAGCCCCCATAACCGGGTTGCCGATTTCATTCGATGCCAGCCCGGCCGCAAAAGCCGCCGGCGTTTGATAGCCCAACGAACTGTGCGGGCGGCGCTGATTATATTCCAGTCGATGATCCTCCACGACCACCCGCGCCTCGCGCAGATCGTAAAACATCTCACGGTCCAACACCTCATCGCGAAAGCGGCTGTTGAACGACTCGCTGTACGCGTTCTCCCAAGGTGCCCCCGGCTCGATGTACGCGGTTTCAACAGCCGACGCTTGCAGCCATGCGCGCACGGCTTTCGCGATAAACTCGGGTCCGTTGTCACTGCGAATAAACCTCGGCGCGCCGCGCACGGCGAACAACTGTCGAAGCGTTTCGACCACATCGCGCGCCTTGATGCTGCGCGCGACATCGATGCTCAAACACTCGCGCGTGTATTCGTCGACGACCGGCAATAGCTTCAACGGTCGGCTGTCGATCGTTTGATCCATCACGAAATCGTAACTCCACACGTGGTTCATATATTCCGCCCGCCGCCGGACGCAACTGTTGGCACTCGTGCCCAAACGCCTGTGTTTACGCTGGTTTTGCGGCACTTTCAGTCCCTCGGCACGCCACAGTCGATAGATGCGTTTGCGATTCACGTGCCAGCCGTCGCGTCGCAACAGCGCCCAGATGCGACGATAACCGTAACGCGGATGTTGACGCACCAACGCCAACATGCGATCGATGAGCGCCTGGTCTTGGTCGCGCCGCACCGCGCGATAGCGCTGCGTCGAGCGCGGTTGCCTCAATGTTTTGCACACCCGGCGTTCGGATGCATGGGCGCAAACCGACCGCACATGCTGCACGGCTGCGCGCCGCCGCGCCGGGCTCAATATTTTCCCTTGAGGGCCTCTTCGAGAATTTGCTTGTCGAGCGTCAGCTCGGCGACGGCTTTCTTGAGGCGACGGTTTTCCTCGTCGAGTTGCTTCAACCGTTTGGCGTCGTCGGCTTTCATGCCGCCGTACTGGTTGCGCCAACGATGAAAGGTCTGCTCGCTAACTTCGAGCTTCTGGCAGATCTGCGCGATGGTCATGCCAGTCGAAAGATAGCCTTCGGCCTCGCGCAACTTGCGAATGATCTGCTCAGGCGTATGTCGCTTGTTCTTCATCTCGAGTCTCCTGGCCCACCAACGGGCCGGTAGGGACTCTCATAATAACTGGATCAGATTTTGGGGAGCAGGCCAGCCGGACTTGGTGAAATAAGCGGGCTAATGAGGTTAATACCTTGTGCAATTTTAAGCCCAGTCCCCGTCGTGGCCTTAAACTATAAACTTGGTCAGTGCTTAAGGTGAAGATTTGTAGCCAGCGAACCGCTTGAGCTGGCTATTCAAAGAGCCAAGTAATACGTTCACCTCGTTGAGCTACGCCCTCAGGCTTTGATGGCGCAATTGATGGAGAGAAAACCCGTCGTTATGCAGAACAGTCTAAGAGTTTTGATTCCCGGTAATCACCGTTTTTGTTTTTTAATACCGCATACACTACATAAAAATAACCTTGTTTATAGACATTTGCAATTGAGAGTGAATCGATGAAAATCATTGGCGATTATTGAATAATGGCCTTTTCGGAAGGGGGTTTTGATCCATTCGGGACGCAGAGGTCGGAAGTTCGAATCTTCTCGCTTCGATTCTTCCTTGCATCTGGTCATTCGACGGTCAGTTCGGAGATTGTTTTTTCTATCTTAAGATCCGGACCGTGCTGTCAAGCTCGCGGTTCAACTGAGTGATTTAAAGCATTCCAGCTTTGACGCTGCGGTCGCTTCGCGCCTATCCACAGTATTTGGATCACGGAACCACGGTGTAAGGCTGGGCCTCAACCGGTATATGCTCACCATCGCGTTGGATCGTTAGCACGACTGGGGTTGCGCGCTCGATCGCCCGACGCATCCCTTCGCACGAAAACTGCTCTACTGCAACTCCGTTGATCGCTACCACCTGATCTCCCTGCCGTAGTCCGTTCGCATAGGTGACGCTGTCTTGTGCGACATGCACAACTTGGATGGCATTCAGCTTTCTGGAGCCTACAAAACCAAGATTGGTCACAGGGTGGGGCGCGATGCGCTTTGGGCCACCGTCGATCCGAATCAATTTCGTTCGCGTATCGAAGGTCCAGCGAAACTTCGACATCACCTGCGTGCCGAGTTTTGAAGAAGACGGTTCGGAACCGATTGCGGGAGCGTCGAACACGATCGGGCCGATTCGCAACTCCCCGTTGAGTCGCGCCGCGCGGGAAACCACGAGTCGATCCAAAGCTAAGGACGCATGTGACGGACGATCTTTGTCCGATCGCGGCAACTCATCGAACATTCTGAAATCGAAGCCGCCACCCGACCCCGAATCTACCAGCACCCGGACTGGACGTCCGGCCACAATCACCACGATGTGCGGGCGAGCGGAGCCGGTTTCAAACCATGCTTCGTTCTCCTGGCGCGGAGCGTCAGGATCAAGCGCCTCGTTTGTTACCGTTACGGTGCGTGAGGGATAATCAATAGTGAATGTCGAACCATTGAAAGCAGAATGGCCCAGCACCCCGTCGAGCGTACCGAAGAACGGCTCGAACCGCGCCAGGTCGTGGATTGCCATATCAAAATCCAACAGCGTTACAGCGCCCGAAACCAGTCGCCCGATACGAACCTGTCCTGCCGCCGCGACTGACGCGCCGCCCCCGCCCGTCATGTTGAGCGCAGAACCGGAAACCCGAGAGCCTAACTGCGTTGCTGCGTCGTCATCCAGTAGCGAGATTGCCGCACCGGTATCGAGCAGCAGGCGAAACGGCCCTTGGCCGTCTATCGTCGCTAGCACGATGAAGTAGTTACGGCACCACTCGCCGTCCACCGCCGCACCAGATGTCTGCAAACGGATCGCAGAAGGGTGCCATTTGAAGCCCTGTTGGGAACAGGAACACAGCGTAACGTTGCCAACGCACAATAGGATGAGAAGTGAGCGGGTCATTGTCTGACAATCTTATTAAAGAAGTCCCGATTTCACCAATTACGTGGCTGTGATATTGCGACTATCCGTATTCGAAAATATGCATTGGCGTTATAGAACCCATTAGGTCAAGGTGCGCTGAAAAGTGATCGCGTGGCCACTTATCAATCTGTTTAAGGCTTGCAATTTCGACAGTCTCGGTCGAGCCCCGTCGTCGCGGGGACAGATTTATCTATGTCATCGTGGCATGGTAGCATCTTAAGGCTACGTCATTCGATCCTGATTATTTCGAATACGTCATGGATATACTCGCGCGCGGGTCTGTTCCTAAACTTTAAGAAAACGCCCTGTGTATCGACGGTTTCCCAGACTGCGGCAGCGGTTTATTCGCGTTGACAGCCGTTCGATAATCGTTGCTTGGTAGCGACAATGGTGTACGTTGGTAAAAGACTTCTGATCCTCGCCATGTTTCGACTTGTTAAAGCAATAAAATAAATGACGTGGCGTTAGTAGCACTTCCAAAATCGAACCAGCAGTCCTTTTCTTGTCGGTCGGAGCAGATATAGTGTGACGTCACACGGAGAATCCTCTTTAGTTGTCGTCCCGGCCTAGAGCACTTTTCAATCCAGCATAGCGTCGCGATGTCTTTTAGCCCCGGAGGGGCGCAGGCCGAGAGCCACGGATGAAGCGGCGCAAACCGCGTAATCCGTGGTGGCGTTGTTCTAAACCATTAAAACCGCGGCAGCGGTGCAGGTACCTACGCCCCTTGCCGGGGCTTACTGTTATCGCAATTGGTTTCCCCGGATTGCGCTACGACCGCTAGCGCGGTCTGTGCTCCATCCGGGGCTGTCAACCTACAGCCCTCCGGGCTTTCAGATGCAAGAAACGGAACATTGGACGTTTGAATTCCGTTACGTCCAAATGAAAACGGCTCTATTCGTATTCGAACTGCAAATCGAGATCACTCGGTCCGCCAGATACCCACCGTCGCATCGCCGGATGCGGATAGCAGTGTTGCGCCATCGGGGCTGAACGCGACATCATGCACATAATGACTGTGGCCGCGCAATTCGAGAAGTTCAGCGTGCGACTCGGCGTCCCAGATGCGAATGGTGTTGTCGTTTGAGCAACTTGCGATTCGCTTCATATCCGGTGAATACTCGGCGTCGTAAACGCGTTCCGTATGGCCTTCGAGTATGCCCAATAGGTTCCCGTCGACAGCATCGTGAATCGATATCGTGCCATTCTGTTTGGCAAGCAAAAATTTTGATCCGTCGGTCGAAAACGTCAGATTAAAGACGCGAGATTCGACTCCGGCGAAATCGCAAATTGTGCGCTCGGTTTTGGCGTCGAACAGGCGCGAGCCAGTCGGTGAAAACGCGCCGATGATCGTCTGGTTTCGCATCACAGTCGTGCGATACCATGCCGCATCGTCGTATTGGGATATGAGTGCTCCGGATTCGAAATCCCATACCAACGCGACGCCTTTGCTGTCTTTGCCAAACCCCTTGGTTAGAGCGGCGGCAATGATCGTTTCTTCTGGGGCAATCGTAACGGAATTAACGTTACCGCTTGGTCGCTTGTATTTGCGTTGAACTTGGCTCGTCTTTGCATCGATTAGTGCAATGAACAGCTCACCATTTCCGACGGCAAACCAATTGCCACTGACACTGATATCGATGCACCGCAGCGGGAAGAACGCGTAATGGTCGCTACTCAAAGTAGTTAGCGTGTTAACATCCCATCGCAAAATGTCACCCGTCCATCCGAGTGAAATGGCCTCGCTTTTGGATTGAGCGGTTGGGTCAAACATGACGCGATAAGCATGCTTCTGGTGGCCACGATATGTCGGCACGACATCATTGCGGGCAAGATTAGCCGACATCGAAAATTCGCCGTCGACCGATGGAACTTTCCAAAGTCGAATCGTGTGGTCCGCGCTGCCGGTCGCAATCCACTTGTTGTCTGGGGAGATTGCGATCGTCTGGATGTTGGCAGTATGGCCGGCGAGCACGCCCGTCATGTGGCCTGTGTTCGTGTTCCAGGTGCGGAGCGTTTGATCATCGGCACACGATGCAAGAAAAGAACCGTCGTGCGAAAACGCCACGTCGCGCACGCCAGCCGTATGACCCGTGAGTTTCTGATTAATGCCGAGTGAGGTTGCATCCCATAGTAGGATCGACTTGTCCGCACATCCGGTTGCAACGACATTGGAAGAGCGATGCGACGCAATCGAAGACGGCACGCGATCGTTACCGCCTTGAAACAGTGCAATGTTCGCGGGTTGATCGTCATTCTGTGTGAGCGAGAGCGGGATTTTCAGCAGGCCGTTGAACCAACCGACCAATAGGGCTTGGTCATGTCCATTCCTCGTGAATGCGATTGCATGGCCGCAATCCTGATTCTCCAAAGGAACCGTCACAGTGTTTTGTCCGGTATTCAGATCCCAAACACGCACCGTCGCGTCGTTAACGGTTGCCGCCAAGAATCGGTCATTGTCGGAAATTGCCATCGATAGAACCGCGCAATCATCATTCAAACAGCGGTCCCCCGAAACAATCGGTATCGTTTTGATAACTTGTTCTGAGTCCAAGGCCCAGATTCGAATTTTGTTTGCCGAACCGATCGTCACAACATGTTGATCGCCATTGACATAGGCCGCGTGCCGAATCGAGCGCTCGCCGGTGTCAATTGTTTTTAGCCGCTGGCCAGATTCGATATCCCAAATTCCAAGCGTGCCATCCGCAGACGCAGACAGGAGGGATTTGCCGTTACGCGAGAATTGGACCTCGTGAACTGCAGCACGATGTCCGCTGAATACCGAAGCGCTGTTGTCCAGCCGCTGGGTTAAATGCCGCCACTCCCAATTCGATTGGTTGGCGACCGGCATTTCATTCAATATTCGCCGGGCGTTAATAAAATCGTGTGTTCGAATCGAAGCCTGGGCCGCCAGTAATCCCGAACGGTACGCTTCCCGATTTGAGCGTTGGCTCTCCTCATCGGCGATGCGCCGCATGCGGGCTTCGCTAAGTGCAAAATTCGTCGTTGTTATAGTGGCGATGAGTAGCCCAAGAAACGCCAATAGTACGACTGTGACCAAGCCGCGGTTACGCCTTGCGAACTTGCTTAATTGATAAGTTGTCGTCGCGGGACGGGCATGAATCGGCTCGTTGCGGAGGTGTCGTTTAATATCATTGGCGAATGCTGCAGCGGTCGGATAGCGACGTTGTGGGTCCTTCTCAATGGCTTTCAAAACGATGGTATCGATGTCGCCGCGAAAGCGGGCATCTAGAGACGAGAGGTGGGTCGGCTCGCGATCGCGAATCAGCGCCACGGCTTCCGGTATCGATGTTCCGTGCAAATCGATCGGTAATCGATCGGAGAGCAATTCAAACAGCAGCACGCCGAGGGCGTAAACGTCGCTGGTGGCTTGTATGTTGGTCGAGTCGCCGCCAACCTGCTCAGGGCTCATGTAAGAAACGGTACCCAGCAGTTGTCCCAACTCGGTTTGCAGTGTAGCGGATTGAGTGCCTTGGTCGGTGACACGTGCGATACCGAAATCCAAAATCTTAGGTTTCCCGTTCTTGGTGATTAGGATGTTTCCAGGTTTGATATCGCGATGCACGATGCCGCATTGATTGGCATGGTGAATGCCCTCGGCGATGTCCGCTACGATCTGCAGCCGTTTTTCAATTGAGGGATTCGCCTCCCGTGCCCATGTTTTGATGGGAACGCCATCGATATATTCCATAGCGATAAACGGCGTTTGTCCGAGTGTGGTATCAGCCACGCCGGCGTCGTAGATATGTGTAATGGCCGCGTGTTGCAACTGCCCAAGTAGTTGGGCTTCGCGCTCAAAACGCCGCAACGCAGTCGTATGGTGCAGGCCGATGCGCAATAGCTTCAGTGCGACGCGCCGGCGCGGATGGTCTTGTTCGGCTTCGTAAACCACGCCCATACCGCCCTGACCAATCTTACGAATGATGCGATAGCGACCGAACGTGGCGGGCTCGCTGCCGTTCGGGCTGTCGAATGATATTCCCGCAAACAGCTCAGCAGGTGTGGACGCATCTGCGCGAGGCGCACCTTCCAGAAACTTCGTTGACGCACGCTCACCGTGCGCTAACAAACTCATGAGATCTTCGAAGAGGGAAGTGTCATCAGCGCATGCTTGGCGTAGGAACTCCTCCCGTCGAGTCGGCGGTAATTCGTACGCTTCGTCAAAGAGTGCTTCGAGTTTTGCTTGCCGACCATTGTTCATACGACGTCAGTGGTATGGTCGGCGAGTCTTTGATGGAGCCATGCCTTGGTAAAGCGCCAGTCGCGCTCGGCGGTACGGGTTGAGATGCCCAATGCATCCGCAGCCTCTTCGGTGGATAGCCCAGCGAAAAATCGCAACATGACCAGCTCGTGCTTTCGCGGATCGTGTTGTTCCAATGCCGACATGGCGGCATCGAGTGCGAGCATCTCATCCGGCGGGGCGTCGAAGGCCACGACCAATTTATCGGCGTCCACGCGTTGTCGGTCTCCGCCGCGCTTTTTGGTGGCTTTCTGACGAGCCTGTTCCACCAGAATGTCGCGCATGGCGCGGGCGGCGGCGAAGAAGAAATGTCCGCGACCTTCCCAGTCGGGTTGATTCTTGCCAAGCAATCGCACATAGGCCTCATGCACCAGTGCCGTCGGCTGCAGCGTTTGGCCAACGGGTGTGCGGTCCATATAGCTCGCCGCCAACGAACGCAGTTCTGCATAAACGACCGGCAGCAGATCGGCTGCCGCCTGATGATCGCCTGCCGCTGCTGCGCGCAGCATGATGGTGAGGTCGCTGTTGGTCATTAATCCGTTCATGCAACAGAAGTTGCGCAATTCCCGGCGGCGTTGGTCGGAGAAAAAAAGAGATTTTTTGTCGGGCCGAGCTTACGAATCTCGGCTTGGTAGACAGACGCGGAAGACCCCATTTTACCGCTTTCAATCGTTCAGGAAAAAGTCGGTCGCGTTGTTTGATGCGGACGTCCGGCAGGTTCAGGTGTTTTCTCGGTCCTATTGGCGATGACGTCAACGAGAAAAACCGAGAGGAGAGATCGTAAATGTCTGCCGATTATTTGATTCGACCGGTATTTGTGTTGTTGCTGGCCCTTGTGGCGCGACCGGTCTGGGCTGCTGTCCCGATCACCACCAGCTTTACCTATCAGGGCGTACTCTCGGATGGTGGAGCGATTGCCGATGGCGATTACGACTTGCGCTTCGTGCTTTACGACGACGAATCGGGTACCAAAATCATCGGGGCGGCCATCACGATGCTGGATTATGCAGTCGTAGATGGCCTCTTCACGGTCGAGTTGGATTTTGGTGCTGAGGCCTTTGCGACCCAGTCGGCGTGGCTGGAAGTGCGGGTGCGCGATGCCGCAGATGACGGCAACTTCACGGTGCTAAATCCACGTCAAGCCGTGACGGCCGTGCCCTATGCGATGCACACGCGCGGGATCGGCGTGGACGATGGTGGTGATGTGGAGATATGTCGGGGTGAAGCGACAGGGGGCCTTACCCGGTCTTTAACGATTGGCGGGGCACGTGACAGTGCCGGTTCGTCGTTCGGCCAACTCATCTTCCAAAACTATGACGGCAGTAACCAGACGCCCGAAGACTACGCGGCGGCGATCATTCAAAGCCATAACACTGGTGGAGGCGAACGAGGCGATTTGCGGTTTTATACGCGCGGATCTGGCGACGATCAGGGAAATCTTGGGGCTCTCGGGTTAAGTATGGAAGTCAAAGCCAGTGGCGCTGTCGATATCGCGGGGAGCGTTGAGATCGGTGGCGTATTCAACAATCCGGCCAATCTCGATCGCGTACTGTCGATCGCCGGCGAAGAATCTGCGGGTATCACGCTTAATCGGATAACAAATGATACGACCTGGTCGATCGGTTCGACCAGTGGCGATCTGCTCACGTGGAGCCGCGATACGAATAACGGCAGCCTAGACGTGATGACGCTCACACGTGGTGGTCGGCTGAACCTTGGCGCGGTCGACACCGGAAACGTGTTTTCATTGCTGGGCAACGGCGGAACCAGTGCCGTGGGTATTACCCAAAACGAATACGCCAGCACCAAAGCCATGGAGTTCACCACGTCAGATAGTGCGGATGAGCAAGCCACGCGCATGGTACTGCGCGGCGGTCAAGACGATGAGGAGATTGAGTTTCTGACCGGCGCACGCGGTAGCGAAACGCAGGTGATGGCGATCGACGGCGCAACAGGCAACGTCAGCATCGGTGGCGGCACCAACAACCCGGCCAATTTCAGCCGGGTTCTCTCATTGCAGGCATCCGGTTCAGCCGCGGCGACGTTTACGCGCTTGGATGGTGGGACCACCTGGTCGGCAGGCGTTACGAGCGGCAATGGATTCACCTTCTTTCGCGACAACGATACCGATACGGTCAACGTCCTCACTATGACCGAAGACGGCAAAGTTGGTATTAGTAGGAACAGCCCCGATGCCCAGTTGGAGGTGGCTGGCGGCAACACGGCGATTCGCGGCGAAGCGGATACGTCGTTAGCGGCGAATTTCTTCGCCGGTGTACGCGGCGTCGCAGACGGAGGCAGCGGCACGAACTATGGCGTCTATGGCAATGCCAGTGGTGGCAGCACCAACTATGCCGGCTTCTTCGATGGTCGCGTGCACGCCAATGGCACGCTGTCGAAATCGGCGGGCTCCTTTAAGATCGATCATCCCCTCGACCCGGCGAACAAGTATCTATCGCATTCGTTCGTCGAAAGCCCGGATATGCTGAACATCTATAACGGCAACATTGTCACCGACGGCGAAGGTTTCGCCGTCGTCGAGATGCCCGATTGGTTCGAGGCGCTCAATAGCGAATTTCGCTATCAGCTTACCGTGATCGGTTCGTTCGCGCGCGCGATGGTGGCCGAAGAGCTGCGCGATGGTGTATTCGTCATTCAAACTGATGAACCGGGTATCAAAGTTTCTTGGCAGGTCACTGGAATTCGCCACGATCCATACGCACAAGCTCATCGCATTCCCACTGAAGAAATTAAGCCCGCCCATGAACGCGGTTTGTATCTGCATCCCGAGTTATACGGCAAAGACAAGTCCTACTTCGTTGCCGATCCGGTCGGACGGAAAGCTTCGGATGCGAATATGGCCGAAGCAGCGGCACGTTAAGACATCGATCAGGAATTAGGATCAAAAAATGTATAAAACAAGACTCAAATTTGAACACGCGCAAGCGCATCTTGGTTTACTGATTGCATTAGCCGCTGCCTTGATCTCGTTGCCAATGGCATGCGATTCGGGCATCCCGTCGGCATTACCGAGCGATCAGGGAAATCCGCCCCATATTGAAGGCAGCGACGCAACGCCGAGTGAAACTGGTGTCGAAATGTTCCCGACCACCGGTCCGACGCATGGCGGCACGCGCGTGCGACTGCTCGGCTCTGGCTTCTCGCCAAGCATGAAGGTTATGTTCGGCGATGTGGAGGGCATCGACCTTAACGTTCCTAATGAAGGCGAGGCATACGTCACGTCGCCACCGAGCTTTCCCGGTGAAGTTCAGATGCGCATCGTGCTGTCTGATACACCGCCGGTCGCTATTCCACCGTCGTTTCTATTCTCGAACATCGACAGCGACGACGATGGCCTGACTGACGCTCAGGAGAATGAGGGTTGGTTGATATGGATCGACTATTTCGGTTTGGGCTTTGGTACCGATCGATTCGGGAATCTGTCGGGCCTTTCGACGACGCCGAAAACGAGTAATCCGCAAAGCGCCGACACCGATGGCGATGGATTAACCGATCTGGAAGAGTTTCAAAATAAGTCCAACCCACAGGAAGCGGATACCGACGGCGACGGGTTATCCGATGGCGAAGAAGTGCATCGTTGGCTAACGAGCCCCGTCTCGGTGGACACTGACGGCGACGCGCGCGGGCCGGACGGCACGTTGGCACCCAATGCCGCGTTGTTCGACGGGGCGGAATTAAAGATTAATCCCGACGATGCGACACGATCGGCGGGCGTCGGTGCAACATCCCCCACGTTAGCCGATACCGATGGCGATGCGCGGACCGATTATGAAGAGTTCGACCATCCGATTTTCAGCCCCGTGGTTGCGGAATTGCCTGAACTTCGCGTTGACTTGGTGGATGAACTCGATGTGCGTCTCGATGTTGAGTATGCCGAAGAGGAAGGTCAAACCTCTGAGTACAGCACGTCATATTCGGAAACCGAGACGGAAAGTGACACCACCAGTTTTACCCGCACACGTAGCATTACGGCAGGCCTCGAACTTGAACAACAGTTTGCCGGACCGACGAATTCTCATACGCGCGTGCAGGCATCGTTTAGTTACAACTGGGAACGCACCTTCGGCGAAGAGAATACCTTCGAGACCTCTACCACGACCGAATCGCAGCGTTTGGAATCCGACACGCGTACCAAAACCGAAGTCACCGCCAGCGGTTCTGTGGTTGGCGGTGTGCGCATCGTGAATACTGGGGAAGTCAGCTTCGCGCTTTCCGCACTGGGATTAACCCTGCGCCGGTGGGAGCCGGGCTTCGACGATTCAGACCCGACATTTTCCGGTTCATTCCAAACGGTTGCTACGCTTTTGCCGCAGATCGATGGCGATACCACGTTGGCACCGGGTGAATCAACGCCGGTATTGGAGGTGGCCTCCTTCGACGTCAATGTTGATCGCGTTAGGGACTTGCTTGCTAATCCGGCTTCGGTACTGATCGAGCCAGCAGCGTTTGAACTGACGGACGCGGTCGGTCGTAACTTCGCTTTTCTGCGCGAAGAGGCATACGCCCGCACGGCGAATTTGGTCATCGACTATGCCAATGGAACTTCCGAGCGCTACAACATCGCCACCGATGTCGGCCGTAATCAAGCTGGTGCACGTACCGGTATCCGTCTTGGTGATGCGTTGACAATGCTTGATATTGATTACACGACGGAAGTGTTCACCGGAAATGACTTTGAATCCTTGGCGTCAGTAAGGGGGTTACCGACGGCGGCTGCCAGTACAAACAATCTCTGGTTGGTAACGGCCGATTTTGCGTCGGCCCAAGCACCCGATACGGACATCGACGATCTCATCATTCGAGAAGGTGAGACCATCGTGCTGTCGCTATCGCGCGACAGCGATGGTGATGGCGTGTTGGATGCCGAAGAAGATTTCTACGGTACCAGCAACGCGACCGACGATACCGATGGCGACGGCATCAACGACAATGTTGAAACCCATGGCACGATTTCCGACGATGATCCGCCCGTAATCACGCCGGCCGGATGGGATGTCTCGGTGACGGGCGAAGTCACCTATCGCGCCGTTTCGCCGGCTAACCGTGCCGATATCGATGGCGACGGTTTGAACGACTTCGAAGAACGCGCAATGGGCACCGATCCACTCAAGGCCGATACGGATCGCGATGGATTAAACGATGCAATCGACACGTATCCGTTGACGCGCGCCAAACGCCTATTCGTAAAGCCCAATGGCACCGGTGGCAATGGAGAGGGCGATTCATGGGCGACAGCCTTCGACCAGATTTACGAAGCTTTGTATGAAGCACGCAATCGCGCATTGACGTCTGACCCAACCGATGATGTCAGCGAGATATGGGTCGCGGCTGGCACGTATTATCCGTCCGTGTCAATCGATGATGGACCGATGGCGTTGGTCTCCAATATCGCGCTCTACGGTGGCTTCACAGGTGTGGAGACGACGCTCACCCAACGCAACCCGTTTGCACTTACCAACGGCACGATTATCAGTGGCGACCGCAACGGTAATGATCTGTGGACCAATAGCGATGATGATGAACGGCTGTTATACGCGCAACGTACGGGGCCAAGTACGATTCTCGATGGCTTTACCATCACCGGCGCGAACGCCGTCAATCTATCACCGACCTTTATCGAGTCTGGTGCGGGACTGCTGATCGAAGGCGGTGAACTCACGATTCGCAACTGTTTTTTCCGACGCAACCGGGCTGATTTCCGTGGCGGGGCTATCCGTGCGAAAAAAATCGATTCGGATCGTGCCACGCTCATCATCGAAGATTGTATTTTCGATACCAATCAAGTGCGGCAAAGTGACGGGGGTGAAAATGATGTTACCGGCGGCGCGATTAGTGCGAACAATGCTGACATTATCGTTCGTGATTGCACGTTTCAAATCAACACGGCGGTGCGCGGTGGTGCCATTTACGTAGGTGCCGAAGGTAAGGCCACGATCGAAGATTGCCGCTTCACCGATAATCAAGCATTTTCATTGATTGCCGATCCGCCGATTTATCCCGCGGGCGGCGCCATTGTGAACGAAGGGGAGATGACGATTTCGGGCAGCATCTTCAGGCGCAATGGGGCGGCGCAGCGACTGATCATTATTCTCAATCCGTTCTACGATATCTCGACATTTGAAGATTTTGGTCATGGAGGCGCGATCGACAACACGGCAGCGTTGGGCCTGTATCAGTGCGTTTTCGAGCGCAATGTTTCTGGAAGGCAAGGTGGCGCGGTCATGATTCGCAACGGTGCAACGCCCACCTTCGTGACCAACTGCACGTTTGTTCGTAATGAATCGGGCGATCAGGATAACGAGGGCACAATTTCTCTGACCGAAGAAGATCAACGAGGCCTTACCGTTCAAAACTGCATTTTCTTTCGGGATAGCAATAAAGAGATTGGGCGACGGGGCGGTTCATTCACTGGCACTGCGTTGCCGATCGTACGCTATTGCACGACAGATACGAGCGCAGGCTTTTTCGTAAATGGCATTGCCAACATCGTAAATGCCGAACCGGATTTCGTATCCAACAGCGACTTTCGCTTACGCGCGGGTTCACCTTGTATCGACCGCGGTAATTCGCTGGCGGATATCGATCCGCTGACGGAAGGATTTCAGTTATTGCCGTTTGCCGATCTATTGGGCGCTCCGCGTTTTGTGGATGGCGACCTCGATGGCGAACCGACGGTCGATATTGGTGCTTACGAATATGTTGCTGAATAGAAGCAGGCCGCGACCTGATGAGGAAATCTCAATGAATATTCGCTTATTGACAAACTGGTCCGCTGTCTTGTGTTGCTGCTATGCAAGCATTGCACTGGGTGGATCGTCATTCGGGATTAACGGCGCGCGCATCTCATCCGGTGGCGGACAAAGTGTCGGCGGCCAATTTGTGTTGACAGGAACCATCGCACAACCCGTTGTGAGTGCAGGTGCTACGGGTGGAACTTTCGCCGTCACGAGTGGGTTCTGGACGGAGCAGCGCGAGGGACTAGTTATCACCTCTGGCGATCTGAACTGCGACAGTGATGTTGACGCCGGTGACGTGGTGCCCTTTGTTCTCGCACTCTTGGATAGCGCCGGATACGCCATTAACTACCCAAGCTGCGACCGAAATAATGCCGATACCAATGATGACGGTCGCGTCGATGGGGCGGATATTGACGGGTTCCTTCAAGCACTCATCACCGCGCGATAAGAGTTTTTAGAGCCACGTCGCATCGGTGAAACGACAATAGCAAAGAGAGCACGTTGCTGTACCCACGGTGGATGCATGCCAATTCTCGTCGATCATCACTTAATGAATCTCGACGAAATACATGATCTCGAAAAGATGCTAGCTTCAGGGATAGATGTGAAACGCCATTGAAATAGGGTTGCAGTAAAATCGTCACGAAGTCCGCAAGATGGTCGCCATTAGTTTTAACCTTGGTTAGTGCCACGATTTCCGAGTTTAGAGTTTGGCTTGGATACGGGATTTTTGTGTAGAGCGAGAATTCAGTACCTGCCCGCTATCATCTCATTGCTTCGCGAGAAATAACCTGAGTAAATCCAAGATTTAGACCACTTCACGAGTGACTGTGGCGGTAGATGATTTGTCAGCATACACCGGCTATTAGCCGGTGCCACAGCGCAACCGTCGCTCTCAATCGTGAACAGATCTAGAAGCTATTCCAAGACCCACTTGTGCTTATTTGCGTCCTCATGACAGTTCGGATTTTCGTGGGAAGTGCGACCTTCTTTCAGCCCTTCGCATTAAATGAGGGGCTGGGTGAGGGGGATAGCTTCTCGGTCTAGTCACCAAAGTTTTTATCGCGGGAGCGACCTTGCGACGGTACTATTTCCCATAACGACCTCGCTGTCGTACAGGCAAAAAATGAAAACCGTCACGACAAAAACCAGAAATGGGCGGCGCTTTGCGATAGGGCCGCTCTTGATGTTGTTTACCTTCGCCGCCGTGCCACTTGGTGTGGGTGGGGCGTTGTTGTACATGCGGCATCATGCGATCGTGACGATGGATGCGGCAACGGGGTGGCAGGAAACACCGTGCGTTATCGAGGTGTGTGAGATCAAATCGTCTGACGAAGACGACTATCTCGACTTTGTGTTCCAATATGAAGTAGACGGTTTATCGTATCGCAGCGATCGGCTCGACGCGGTCATCGGCCGTTTCGGCGACGACGATCTGTTTGAAGAGTGGATTCACGAATCGTATCCGCCGGGGGCGACGGCAGTCTGTTTTGTAAACCCTGACGACCCGAACGAAGTGATTTTTAATCGAGAGCACAGATCAGATGCGCCGCGCCGACTGTTTTTGTTGGCGTTTCCATTTGTAGTTGTGGGGCTCCTGTTTTTCCTGCTGTTTCTCGCCGCATTGCTGCTTCCCGATCGTAAAGCAGACGTCGCGTCGCATCACGAACGTGTGCATGGCCTACTTCGTGACAAACACCCTCCCCGTTCATTTTCGATTGCCACGCGCATGGCTGTCTTGGCTGGTCCGGCATCGTCGCAGTTGGCATGGTTATTTTTGGTGGGATTTATCTTTGTGTTTGTCATCATGGATGGACCGGCGCAATGGATGCAGCTCTTGGACATCGACCGAGATCAACTAACTGTTACCGGTGTCGTTGATGACGTGCGTACCGTCGATGCAAGTGAACTCGGTATGCAGGTGTATCAGTATCTCATCGTTTACGAGATCGATGGCGAGGAGTTTGAAGTTCCAAACTTTATGCGGGGTCGTCGTTATGCGGAGGGAGACGCGATTCCGATACGGGTTGATCCTAACGCGCCCGAGAAAGGCGTGTTACTCGGCGCGCGTAGCGGAGAGTTGAGTTGGTGGCACAGCGCAATTCCGTTGGGCGTGATTTTGTTGTTAGTCTTTGGTTTGACATCAATGTTTCTACTCAGCCGGCGCGTGCTTCGTTTGTTGCGGATCGGCATGCTTGCCGAAGCGCAGCCCCTTAGGGGGCATTTGAATGCGCAGGGCGGCGATGCTCAGCATGCCACGATGCGGTCGAATTTCAGTTTCGAAATCGACGGCAACCATTACCCGGCGTTGCGGTTCTCCTCATCGGAAAAGCTCAAGCAGAACCAGTCTGCCGTAGTGTTGTTTGATCCGAAAAATCCGGCGCGCAACGTTGTCTTGGGAAACGAACTTTGTAATACGATCGCATCCGCAGAAACATGGTCCGGCTGGATGCAGCAATGCGCAGTCGGACCGTTGGCGTTGGTGGCATTGGGGATTTTGTACTGGGGTGCGTTTTAGTCGACGAATAACTGTCCAGACACGGTCCGAATTACACAGTGATGGATCGATATCGCTGGTGGCAGAGTCAGGCTCTCGCCTGACCTACCAGCCTCGCGCCAGACCTACAGGTCGCGCAGTATCTTTAACGTGCCTCGACCAATTATCAGTCTTATTCTCGTTATCACCCGTTGGGCCGTATCAAACCTTCACTTTGCCATGCGTCGTCGGAATGATTGATCGGAACGGTTCTGTCAATCATGTCCAAGATCAACCCTATCGGTGTGCATCCGGCACCGCCCGCCTACGATCATGCGGCTGCGGTTTATTCGCGTTATGCGCTGGCCGATGTGCTGGCGTTTCGTTGGCGCACGTGCGGTAAGCTGGGCTTCTTGGATTATTGCGATGACGATCGTTACGAGCCCAGTCGCGGTTTGGTCTCATTTGCGGATTATGTAGAGCTGCGCGCGCTGCGTATCGCCGCTATGCGCATCGAATTGGAAGCGGGTTACGCGGTGCGGTTTGAGACGCCGATGCAGCGGCGCTACTGGCCATTTATGATGCCACCGGGAAGTGCTGCGCTGGGTGACGAGTTGGCGGGGCACATGGATGACGGAGCGGTGCCGCCGGGGTCTTATTTGGATGTGGTAATGTAATGTAGATAGTGAGTCTTGATTTTAGTTTGTGTAAGCGATCTCACACGCGCAAAAAAAATCGCCCCTTTTCATCGCTGGTAGCAGAGTCGGGTTATCACCCGACCTACGGAGACATCGTTCCTAATTGCCCCCGTACCACTCCCATATTTAAATACCCCACATGAACAAAGACATCAAACGCATTGGCGTACTCACCGGCGGTGGCGATTGCCCAGGCATTAACGCCGTCATTCGGGCCGTGACCAAGACCGCCATGAACGACTACGGTTGGGAATGCTACGGCATTCGCGATGGGTTTCTGGGGTTAATCGAGAATCGCATCGAGCCGCTAGCGTGGGATCAGTGCAGCAACATTCTCACGATGGGCGGTACGATCCTGGGCACCAGCAACAAGGCCAACCCGTCGCGCTTCGCCGTCGGTAAAGACAAGAATGGCGAGCCGATTTGGAAAGACGTGCGCGAACAGGCGATGCAGCATTATCGCGAACACGATCTCGATGCCGTCGTCGTGATCGGCGGTGACGGCACCATGTCGTGCGCCGCGACGATGATCGAAATGGGGGGCCGGTTTGTCGGTGTGCCCAAGACGATCGATAACGACATCATGTCGACCGATTTGACCTTCGGTTTCCAGACGGCCGTCGAGATTGCGACCGATGCGTTGGATCGTGTGCATACCACGGCGGCGAGCCATCATCGCATTATTCTGGTCGAACTGATGGGGCGCAACGCGGGCTGGCTTACGTTGCATGCCGGCATTGCCAGCGGTAGTGATGTGATTTTGATCCCGGAGATTCCTTACAGCGTCGATAAGATTTGCGAGAAGTGTTACGACCGTAAGCTCCACGGTAAGCACTTTACGATTATCGCGATTTCGGAAGGTGCCAAGCCCGAGGGTGGCGTGCAAACAATCAAGCGGCGCATCTCCGACAGCCCCGATGCGATTCGTTTGGGCGGCGTGGCTCATGTGTTGCGCGACGAGTTGGAAGAATTGACGCACATTGAATCGCGTGCTGTTGTGTTGGGCCATGTGCAGCGCGGTGGCAGCCCCTGCGCCGACGACCGTGTGCTCGCCACGCGCTTGGGCCACGCGGCTATCGAGTTACTTGCCAACAAGCAATACAACGAACTTGTCGTAATGCAGAACGCGCAGCTGAGCCATGTGCCGATCGACTCGGTCGCCAATCAACAGCGTTTGGTAAAGCCGGATGACGAACTCGTCACCGTCGCGCGCTCGGTGGGAACGTGCATGGGGGATTAGCGGAGATTAATCCTAGATATCACAGACGAAGACGGACCATCTCGACAGCCAATGGATCGTCGAAATTGACATTCCCGCGCAATTACGGCTTGCCGTTTCGCGAAGATAACCGGCAAATCTCATTCGCAACAAGGCACCTCATGCCGCCTTACCAAACCCCCTCTGCACGGCTATATTTCTATCTATGAAAAACGCCGAGCTATCCGCCATTTTCGATGAAATCGCCGACCTGCTGGAGATCACCGGCGAGTCGGCGTTTCGCGTGAACTCCTATCGCAAGGTCAGCCGCACCCTCAAAGATCTAACGCGCGACGTGGAACAACTTGCCGCCGACGGCAAGCTCGGCGAACTCGACGGCGTCGGTAAGAGCAGCGTGGAGAAGATTGAGGCATATCTGGCCGATGGCAAGATTCCGGCCCATCAGGAATTGCTCGAAAAGATTCCGAAGGGGCTGCCCGCGCTATTGAGCATTCCCGGCATGGGGCCGAAGAAAGTCGCGCTGGTTTGGAAAGAGCTGAAGGTCGAGAGCCTCGATGATTTGAAGCGCGTGATCGAATCGGGCGAACTGGCCGAGCTGAAGGGCATGGGCAAGAAGAGCGTCGAGCAAATCGCCGACGGGATTGCCTTTGCGGAAAAGAGCGGCGACCGCACGCCGATGGGCCTGGCACGACCGTTGGCGGATGAGTTGGTACGGCAACTGCGCGAGGTGACCGGCTTGAAGCAGATTGAGGTGGCCGGATCGCTGCGGCGCGGCTGCGAGACGATCGGCGATATCGATATTTTGTGTGAGTCCGACGACGGAAAGAAAATCGTCGACGCGTTTTGCAATCTTCCCCGCGTGGAGAAGATTCTGGCGCAGGGTGATACCAAAGGATCTGTCCTGGTACAGCGGCGCGACGGTGTGGATATTCAGGTCGATTGCCGCGTGGTGCCGGCCAAATCGTTCGGTGCAGCGCTGCAATACTTCACCGGCAGCAAAGAGCATAACGTACGTGTGCGCGAGATGGCGGTGAAAAAGGGCTGGAAGCTGAACGAATGGGGCCTGTTCGACGGCGACGATAAACAGCTTGCCGGGAAAGACGAAGCGGGTATCTATAAGAAGCTGAAGCTACCGCATTATCCGCCGGAGCTTCGTGAAGATCGTGGCGAGTTTGATTTAGACAAGTTGCCGTCTTTGATCACCGTGGAGGATATTCGCGGCGATTTGCATTCGCATACGACGGCTAGCGACGGCAAGGAAGACGCAGCGACGATGGCCGCCGCCGCTGCCGAGCGCGGTTACGAATACTTGTGTATCACTGACCATAGCAAGTCGAGCGCCGTTGCGAATGGGCTAAGCATCGATCGTATGTGGCGGCAGATTGAGAAGGTAAAAAAGCTCAACGAGAGTTTGGATACGTTAACGCTGCTGGTGGGCTGCGAGTGCGATATTTTGGCCGACGGCAAGCTCGACTATCCGGACAACTTATTAGCCGCTTGCGACTTTGTAGTAGCGAGCGTGCATTCGGGTATGCGACAGGCTCGCGAGAAGGCAACAAAACGTATATGCGCCGCGATGGAGAACCCCAATATCAACTTGATTGGCCATCCCACGACGCGGCTCCTCGGTCGTCGCGACGCGATGGATCTCGATATGGAAGCCATCGTCGCCAAAGCCGCCGAGACGGGTACGGCATTGGAATGCAATTCATCCTGGCAACGCCTCGATTTGCGCGACATCTATATTCGCATGGCATTGGAAGCGGGCGTGAAGATCGGCATCAACACCGACGCCCATGCACCGCCGCAGTTCGAGCAAATTCACTACGGCGTCGCCACGGCGCGACGCGGTCGCGCGACGGCAGATGACGTAATCAACGCGTGGCCGCTGGTGAAGTTGCGGGGGTGGATTAAGAAGAAGCGCGAGGGCGGGGCGGGTTAAATTTCAAAGCACTACTCATCCCGATTGCCCGTCAAAAAAAGCGAAGAAATGGGTTTGCAATTTACAATAAGCATGAGTCGACTTTAAAGGAAGCAAAAAGTCGCGTCAGTAATGTGACTGACGCGACTCGCTTCGGGACTCGTTATTTGATCATTAATCCGCTAGTTGTTTAAGGGCAACTGGCTGCCAGGGAGCATGAGCCGTCAGTACCGCTGCTGCCAGCGGAGCCTGCAGCGATATCAGCGTTGGGGCAAACTGTATTGGCAAAGCTGACGCCAACGCCGACGACCGAGCCGCCGGTTCCTCCAGGCCCCCCGTTTGACGCGGCCGTACCGATTCTCGACGGGGCTCCACCGGGACAGGAAACTGGTATGCACTCCTGACCATTGCCCCCTGCACCTCCGTCTCCCCCCAAGGTCTGGCAATTATCACAGGACGCGGTTTCACCGGGGTCGAGTACACCCGAAAATTGAATTCGGCCCGAGTTTCCGCCGGCACCGCCTGCTCCGCCGTTGAGGTTGCTCGTACACGCATTGCAACAGGCACCTATTCCGCCAGCCCCTCCGACACCACCTCTTCCACCATTCGCTTCGTTAACGATGTCAGTTCCGTCAATATCTAATTTGAAATCGCCGAATGAACTAGCGATATTAATGAGTCCGCCTACGCCGCCAGCACCGCCAGCGCCCGGAAGACCGGCGTCCGTGGAGTCAATGTTGCAATTGGAGAAACCTCCAGCAGCCCCACCATCACCACCTTGGCCGCCAACACCTCCGTTGACACGCATGTTTCCGATCCCGTCAATTGATCGGTATTGCGTGGCTTGAATCGTTCCCCCCGAGCCGCCTTTGCCGCCTGCACCTCCGTTGCCGCCGTCTTCGTCGGTTATACCGTGGCCGCCGCGCCCAGCAGCGCCACCAATGCCACCCACGCAGGTCATCTCACCATTCCCGGATGCCGTGGGCGTATTGATGTGTCGAGGTGAGATATTTATTATCCCGCCCTTGCCGCCATTTCCGCCATTTCCGCCGGCGGTTTGAGATGCACCAACGGAGCCATTGCCGGCACCGCCACCGTCGCAGTTAATCGTCGCGTTAGCAAGATTGGCGAACCAGGTAGTGGCAGGTGGAATCGTTGCTTGAGTACTGGCGCCTGAAATATTTAACGTTCCAGCGTTGCCACCGTCGCCACCATTGCCACCGTTTGCACCGGAAATACCAAAATCTGTTACTGTACCACCTGCACCACCGCTAAGATTCACGGATGATGTGATCTCCACAAAAGAGGATCGAATGGTCACATTGCCGCCGTTTCCTCCCGCACCACCATTGCCAATTGAGGTTTCAGCCGTACCCACTACTGCACCGCCATTTCCACCGCCAAGGCTAATTCCCATACCAATGATGCTTACCGTTGGAGCGTCTAATGTTACCGACGGTGCATTTGCTCCATCTTCACCATTCTGATTGGATGCAGTGGTGGGATCGCCGTTCAAATCATCTTCCGGTTTTATCAACTTGATAGTCAATACACCGGTACACTGAATGGCCGTGTTTCCCGATAAAGTCAATTCATCGATTGTCGTGTCGCCGGTGTACGAATAGGTGCCGCTAGCACCGGTGATTGTGATTCCCGCCTGAAGCTGCATTGCGGCAATCAAGGAAAGGCCGATGGCAAGAGCGGTCGTTCTTCGATTAACTGGAGAATTTGAGTTCATTGGTGTTCCTTTCTCTGGGAAGGAGCTCGTTCTGAGCCCTACAAAAAAACTGCTGTCAATGGTCTGTCTGGTTGTTTCTGTCTTTTTCTTGGGTGTTTACATTTTTTGAAGGTCTTTTCTTCGCACACACCTCCTTCTGCGGTCGGGAAGCATTGGGGCGTATCCCAATCCCCTGTTTAATAACTGGATTCAAGAACAACTATCTACTTGTCCGGACTCGCGAAAATTGAACATGGCGATCGATTGTCCTAACGCAAAGCAGAGTTCATCCAATTTTCGGGAATACAATATCATGTTATAGAAATATGGAAAATTTTTTCCGTAAAAAAATATTAGGTTTTGATGAAGATTTTATTTTTGCGTGCACCTAGTCTGTGATTTAGGAGATTACTAATTCTGTGAGTGTGTGTAAGGCAAGCCAGAGTATTGTTCTAGCGATCCTCGGTGCCGAACAGTTTTTGCGAACTCCCGAACGAAATGTATCTAACCTGTATCTGTCAGAATGATGGTGTGTGAAATACTATTGACGGTGGACCATATAGTTTCACGAATCGAAAATGAGAAAATAGGTGTTTATTATGCAATTCATCACTTCACGGATAAGCAATCAAAACATCTGCCCTGTGCAAATCTCCGATAAGCAAAGACCAGTCATTGCGTTTGCCGAGTGAAACTTGACCGTTGCGTTTCGAAAAATCAAACAAAGAGAGAAGTCGCCTTGGCAGATGGGATACAATCAAAATCGACTTACGCTAGCTGCCCGGGCTATCACCCAACCTTGCCGCTAACCACGCTTTCGCGACGCGCCAATCATCCGTGATTGTCGAACGCGCGCTGCCGAGTTGTTCGGCGACTTCTTCGATGCTCAGGCCACCAAAGAAACGCATCTCAACCACTTGCGCCTTGCGCGGGTCCAGTCGGGCTAGTTCGGTTAACGCCTCTTCCAACGCGATCAGATCGACGGCGTCGAGGCGCGCGGCCGCTTCGGCAATTGCGGCGCCGGTAAGCGTCACGCGCTGCGGGTTGGCACCGCGTTTGGCAGCGCCTTGGGCACGGGCGTAGTCAATCAACACTTGACGCATCGAGCGCGCGGCGATGGCTTTAAAGTGGGTCGAATCACGGGCACCGATGCGCGTCTGATCGACCAACTTGAGAAACGCTTCGTGTACCAAGGCCGTGGGTTGCAAGACGTGATCGCGCCGTTCGGCGGCGAGTAGGTGCTGCGCCAAGCCCCGCAATTCGCGGTACAGCAAATCGAGCAATTGGCCCTTGGCCTGCGGTTCCCCTCGGTCGATTCGCTGCAACAAAAGCTGGGTATTGGGCGTTTCAGAAGGCATCGATTCGGGCCGCGTCTAAGCGAAAATTCAACTGGGCCGGGCTGGTAACTCCCGTCAATTCCTGCACTTACCGCACATTGTAACAAATTTCGGGCGCGCCGGGCGGTTTATTCGCATTGCGTAATGAAGGTCGCGTTCGCCTGCCCCAGAGGCTGCTGAGATTTTGTGCGACCCGGTTCGGTGCCACGCACCACGTTTTTTGGAGACAGCATTATGTCCACCAGCAGTAATCAAGCCAGTTCCCATCGCAAAGGTTTGGGCCGATGCAAGCGTATCGTTATGCCGTCGCTGCTAACGCTTGTGGCGTTACCCTTCTGCGCCGCCATGGTCTGTAATCCGGCGGTGCCGTTTGAGGTGCCATCTATTGCGCCCGCATCCGGACCGATCGAAGGCGGGAACGAGGTCACGATCATTGGTACCGACTTCGATTCGACGTCAGCGGTGCTGTTTGGTGATCGGGCGGCGTCGAGTCTGACCTTCCTCAACGAAAACGTCATCAGCGTCATCGCGCCGGCGCATGACGCCGGCATCGTCGATGTGGTGATCATGGACGGCGACGATCGCATCATGGTCTTCGAACAGGCGTACACGTTCGAAGCGCCAGTCGAACCGGAGCCCGAGCCCGCCCCGGTACCGACACCGTTAACGATTACTTCGATTGAGTTAGCCAATGGCCCCGTCGACGGCGGCTCGTTGGTCACGATTGAAGGCAGCGCGTTCAGCGCGTCGACGAGCGTATTCTTCGCCGACCAACCGGCAACCGATGTGCAGTTCTTTAGCACGCAGCTTCTGGGGGCGCGGGTGCCGGCCGGTAGCGCGGGCGTGGTGGATGTAAAGGTCGTTAATCCCAATGGTGATGAGTCGATTTTGGCTGGCGGGTTTACTTACTTCGTACCGCCCAGCGATAGTCTATTGGATAGCGATAACGATGGCCTGACCGACGAGATGGAAGCACGCGGTTATGAAATTGCGATCGATCTGTTCGGCTTCGGCATCGGCAACAACGGTGGCAATCTCGTGCGGCGTACCGTGTTCACTGACCCCTTCGACCCTGATAGTGACGATGACAATCTGGATGACCTGACAGAGTATCTCGTGTCAACAGATGGGCGCAAGCGCGATACCGACCAGGACGGTTTGGATGATGACGAAGAATTGAATCGCCAGTTAACCAGCCCGGTAAGCGTGGACACCGACGGCGATGCACGCGGCCCGAATGGCGACTTGCCGCCCAACGCCGCGCTCTTTGACGGCGCCGAGTTGGTCGAGTTCTACGACGCGTCGACGAATCTGTTTTACGGCGGCACGTCGCCGATTTATGACGATACCGATGGCGACGGCGTCACCGATTATGACGAGTTTGCCCATCCGTCGCGTAGCCCGCTGGTGGCGGATGTGCCGCAACTCAAGGTGGATTTCGTCGGCGAAATGACGCTCACGCTCGATATCGAATTGTCGCAGGGCACCTCGATCACCGACGGTCAACAATACGGCTTGGTCGAGTCCGAGGCATCCACGACCAGCAACACGAATGAGTCGACGTGGGAAAATTCGCTCGAGTTTACCGAGTCGATCAGCGCTTCCGGCGGTGTCGCCGGCACGCCGCCCGGCCCGCAATTTGAAGTCGAAGTTGGTTTTTCCGCCACGCAAGGTTTTACCGAGGGCGGCTCGACGTCCTGGACGGAGGAATCGACGGAAGAAGTGCAAAACTCATACCTGATGATTCAGGAAGAGATGCAAACGCAAGGCTCGACGATCAACGGCGGCACTGTGACGGCGGGTATCAAAGTGGTAAATGAAGGGAACGTAGCGTTCACGCTGCAGAATCTGGTGGTCTCGGGATTGTTGATCGATCAGCAGGCGCGCGATGGCTTCCGACCGATCACCACGCTGCGTCCGCCGGTAAGCCAGCTCACGTTGGCGGCGTTCGATGAAACCGGTGTGCTGACGTTTACGACAGATGTCGGCAGCATCGGCGGTCAACAGATTCTCGATTTGATGGCCGACCCGAGTGCCTTGTTGCTCGATATCGCCGCGTTTGATCTGTTGGATGCCGACGGACGTAACTTTGCGTTTCTGAATGACATCACCAATGCGCGCACGGCGACGATCATTCTCGATTTCGGCGTCGATCAGCCCATCGAAACGTATCGCGTGGCGACGGAAGTGGGGCGCAACCCCGATGGTACGCCGACCGGTATCACGATTGACGAGGTTTTGACCAAGATTTTGCAAGTATCGTACGAAACGACGCCGCGCGCTAACTCGATGGATCAGATGTTGTTCCCGGATGGCGTGCAAGTGTTAACCAAGGTGCGCAATATCGAAACCGATCCCGGAATCGACCCTGACGGATTCTGGGTGGTGTTTGGCAGTGCTCCGCAGGCGGGTGACGGGACGATCGACTTTCAGGATATCACGCTGCGGGCGGGTGACTCGATTTCGTTGGTTTATACCGAAGATCGCGATGACGATGGCTTATACAAGCGCGAAGAATTTATGTATTCGAGTTCGGATATGAGTCCAGACACTGACGGTGATAGTCTGAATGATTTCTTTGAAGTACGCGAAGGTTGGGACGTTTTGGTGCTAGGCCAAAGCTTGATTCATGTGTATCCCGATCCGACGCGGGCCAATCTCGATCAGGATTTGCTCGATGATGAAGACGAGTTTTCCGCCGGCACGCATCCGAAAGATCCAGATACGGACAATGATGGTTTGCTCGATGGCATCGACCGATGTCCGCTCGATCCGACCAATTTGCCGCCGATTATTAGCTTAACGAGTTCGACCGATGTCTCCGGTAGCGAATACCGCCTGATGGGAGAGGTGTACGAACGGTTGAGCGATCCCCGTTGCGATGTGGATGCGATCGACACCATAGTGGTCGATTGGGGAGATAACTCCGCCAACACCATCATCAATGGTATGGGCTCATCGGATGTGATGGTCGACGTTTCGCACATCTATCAAACGCAGAATGTGAGCATGATCACCGTCACGGCAACGGACGTGCGTGGTGAACAATCGATGCAGACATTCCCCGTAACAATTACGTTCCCGACGGCTGGGCTCCTTGCCTTCTATCCGATGAACGATGATGGCATGGTGGATGACGTGGTCAATGACGCAAGCCCCAACAACCGCGATGGCACCCGCGAAAGCAACAGCGTGTTTAATCATAACAACCGTTACAACTCCACGCCGGCAGCTTTCTGTGTGTCGCAGGAACAGGTCATTAACGGTAGTAATTATGGTGGCGTTGCATTGCCCGCGATTCCCGCGCCAGGACCGGACAACGGCTTCACGATGGCAATGTGGATCATCCCTGAGGGAACCAATAACCAGGGCATGCTCTTCGGGCAGGAGAGCTTCACGGCATTGTACGTGGATGGCGGCAACTACGGATTTACCATCCGTGGAAACGGTAGCACCTACTATTCGGTTGTCGATACTGGATCGAATATTCCCGAACAGCAAGCAGGTGTGATGGAATGCGGCACTGCCGCCGCACCGGGTGATTGGACTTTCTACGCCGCCACGGTGCGCCGCGAGGGAGCCGATTCGCGCATTCGGTTGTATCGTGGTGACGGTGCCAATCTCGGTGTAAACGGGTCGAGTTTCGTGCAGCAAATCGACGAGATGGTGATACCCGGCGTGGTGTTTAGCAATCCGTCACCGAGCACGGCGTGGCAGATTATTGGCGAAAACACTGGCTTTGGCCCGGTGCCCGCGGCAATGGACACAAACGGACAACCTTTTGAAGGGCGTATCGACGATGCGCGTGTCTTCGATCGACCGTTGGTTGAAGTGGAGCTAAACGCGTTGTTCAATGAAGCGAACAACGCGTCGCTGCCGGGGAATTAAGCATGCGTTGCTAACAGAAGAAAGCTAGAAAATCGAATCAGCCCCGCGCACGACAACGTGTTGCGGGGCTTTCTTTATTTTCTCTTATCGATCGGTCGCGTTTTGTGCAGGAGCTGCGCTTCTGTGAGTTGATAGCGATATCTGCCGTAGTCACTGCGAACACTTCGATGGCCGATATTTTGCAACCGCGCTCGTATGCGAACTTCATCGCCTACCGTCAGATCGCCTGGGTTTTCATTGAGTTCAAAGATCGAGATACCAATCCCTGGCTTGCCAGCCGGAGCAATTTGAATGGTAACGGTGTCGCGCCGATCTTCGCGCGTTAGTACAACACCCTCCCAGATTTGCGGCTGTGTAAGTAATCGACGGAGCAGTCCATTGGCAGTATCCATGTTTTGCAGCGTTGTTACCTGCTGTTCAAGTTCTTCGATCTTCTGCTTGCAGTTTTCAAGCTCATCGGGATTATCCGAAGCCATCGTGGTAGTTTCGGGCTCTGTTGATATGGCTGCATTGCCAGTTAACAGAATGGTCAGAATCGGGATGGCGATTGCCAAAAGGCCCAGATGAGATTGACGCATGAACTGATCCTTTCTGAATGTTAATCTTGTCAAACGTGGCTTTCGAAAAGTCAATGCGCTACGCTCAACTGCGAACTGTCCCTTGGCAATGGTCGCGGAGGAGCCTGCCTATCCTCTGAAGGTTCTCGTACGCTCGGGTAGCTAGGGCAAGCTTGTTTGAGGGCTTCCTAATGTGATGCCCCAGCGATTTTGGGGATGGACACCAATTTCGGAACTGGGTGAGAGTTTTTTTACAAAAAAATACGGATTGTGGCTTAGTATTGGGATGGTGCCGACACTGGTATCGGATAAGCAGTGATTATTTCTTTGAGGAGCAAGAGGTGTTCCGCCAATTCTGGACATTCGAATTTCCCGTATTCTAAGAAAATCAGATCATTGGAGTCGGCATCGCGCGGGTGGATTGCGTAACAGGAGGCCTGTCTCAGCAATGTCAAACGCCTACAGTGCTGGTATTAATCGAATTCACGTTTGAGAGCGGCGGTTGCGCTGGGGCACCGGCAAATTTCCGGCGGATGCTGAGATGCGAAGTAATTCTTCAAGAGGTTCTATGAATACAGATAAATCGAAGTCAGTTATTTACTTCGCGAAGATGCTAGCACTACGGAATAACGCTATTCATGAATCTGAACAGGCGACCTCAATAATAGATACGAACTGAGATCCATCGACCTTGAGTTCCCGTGGCACGAATCGCTCAATCGACCACTGGAATCAAATCAAACTTCAAACCCGAATAATAGTGTAGTCCCATGATGTTATTGGGGATCACATTCACCTGCCCGTTGGCAAGGGCGGTGCCGCCGATGCCGAAGCTGGTCTTGGTTAGTTCGACATGACCATCGGCAAATCCGATGTTGGTCGAGCCTTGCAGAAAGCGGGAAATTGTCGCCGTGCCGGGCTGTCTTCCTTCGCGTACGGTAAAAGGAGCGTGCCGGGAGATCAGGATATCACCCTCTTCCAAGCCGGGCATGGTATCTGGTCCGCGGAAGGAACCGAAGTTGCCTTCACGATTACCGTTGTTAATGCCATCCGGATGTTCTTCAACGAAAAGCGGTACGCGCGACGGCGTGATTTCACCACCGACGAAATGATCGGCTGCCGGAATCTTTTCCGGCGTGCGCAAACCCAACGTAGACATCATCGTGTAACTGAATTTACCGTTGCCGTCTGGCGTGATTTGGTTGGCTTTATAAGGGCCTCCAACATCGGAGGGGCACAGCACCAAGTCGGGGTTTTGGTAATAGGGATAGGTAAGGCCGAATTTCGGTGCGGCTGCGTATCCTTGCGGCGTACCCGTCGCCGGATTGAAAGGGCTGCCCGGATTGAACGGGCCACCTTGATTGCCGATGCCGAGCCAGTCGAGCCCGTAAGGGTTGGAGTTCACAAGGCCCTCGGCGTAATTGTCCAAACACGGTGGAAAGTAGGCGTTCTCATTGGTGTAAAGGGTTGCGCAAGTTGCTAACTCTCGCACCTGCGTGCCACAGAGAACGGACCGGGCATTTTCGCGCGCGCCGCTCAGCGCTGGGAGGAGAATCGAAATCAGCAAAGCGATGATTGCAATGACAACCAGCAGTTCCAGCAAAGTAAATCCGCGTCGGGTTTGCCTCATCATGGGCCTCGAATCAATTGGTGCAATCACAACTTTTCGCCTCTCGGGCGGCCTTTGAAAATCTAGCTATAAGTTTAATTTCAACCCACGCGCGATCGGTACGAGAGAATCGGGGTAACTGTTGTAAAATTGTAACATCTGGGGCGGCGAGAGAGAATTGACGTTTGTCGATTTCCAATCACGTGGGCTGAAAGCGTGGCGATAATCACATGGCCGTGTAAATGTCTATGCGCGTTTTGGTAGATGAAAGTATAATCAGTCTCGGCTTAGTAGTGCATTGTGGTAATTTGTTTTTATCGCACCGATCGTTATGGTTGGCAGGGGTATTGACTGAGTGGCGTCGCCATCCCGCCGTTGCATATTCGCTTTTTCCAACGGCGAGACGCCGACGCGCACTGTGGCAGAAATCATAGTACACCAGTACCGTATGGTTCGGGTAGGTTGCAAGCGATCACTTATCAAATTTCGAGAAGTGGGTTACTTCTGACGCAGCCTTGCCCAATCGGAAGCGTTACAGTCCGGATGCCCATAACCGCTATTTTTCGTTGAATCATCAAATGGCAATTGACTTCAAAGCAAGTGCAGCGCGGCATAAACAGTATTTACTCACCGGCGTGTCGTACGCGGTGCCGTTTATTGCCTGCGGCGGCATTTTGATCGCATTGTCGTTGGCCTTTGCAAAGCCGGGGCCGAACGGCGCGCCCGATCCCTCCAGTTCCGAAATCTTATCGCTGATTGAAAAGATCGGAGCGTCGGCGTTTTCGTTGATGTTTCCGATTTTGGGCGGTTATATCGCCTACGCAATGGCGAGCCGCCCCGGGTTGGTGCCCGGGTTTATCGGTGGCGCGATCGCGTCGATGCCGCAGGCATTACCCGATGGCAAGACGGCCAACGCCGGCTTTCTCGGGGCCATTTTCGCGGGATTGCTCGCCGGTCATGTCGTTAACTTAATCAAAAAGTTACCGATTCCGGGCATATTCAAGCCCATTATGCCGATTCTCATCATCCCTATTTTGGGCGCACTGATCGTTGGCGGCGCGATGTTCTTTATCAACATGCCGATCGCCAAATTAATGGTCGGCCTCGGCGACATGTTGAAACAAATGGAAGGTCAAAGCCAGTATCTGCTGGCCGCCATTTTGGGTGCGATGATCGCATTCGACATGGGCGGGCCGGTGAACAAAGCGGCCTTCTTTTTTGGTGCGTCGATGATCGAGCAAGGTAACTTTCACATTATGGGCGCGATCGCAGTCGCGATTTGCACACCACCGCTCGGGATGGGCTTAGCGACGATTTTGCGAAAAAAACTCTGGAATGAGGATCAGCGCAACGCCGGTAAAGCGGCGTTGGGCATGGGTATGATCGGCATTACGGAAGGCGCGATCCCCTTTGCCGCCGCCGATCCGATTCGTGTCTTGCCGTGTATCATGGCGGGGTCGATTACCGGGGCGGTCATCGGCATGGCGGCCCAAGTCGGCGATCACGCGCCACACGGTGGGCCGATTGTCTTACCGGTAGTGGACAATCGCCTCTGGTATGTTTTTGCGATTGTCGTCGGTACATTGGTGACGGCGATATCGATCAACGCATTGAAAGCCTCTGCACAGGCGAAAGAAATCGAAGCGCCCTCTAACGAGTCCGCGACCGCGTAGCGTGTTCGTTACAAACGCTGTCGTACAAAATTGGAGTTTTTGAAATGAAATTCGTTGCTGTGACCGGTTGTCCAACGGGAATCGCGCATACGTATATGGCCGCCGAACAGTTGGAAAAAACCGCCCGCGCGTTGGGCCACGAGATTCAGGTGGAAACCCAAGGGGCGATGGGCATCGAGAACGAGCTCTCGGCCGCGGCGATAGCCGCTGCCGATGCTGTCATTCTCGCGGCCGACATTGCGATCGAAGGCGCCGAAAGGTTCGACGGCAAGACAAAAATCGAAGTACCGGTGCAAACCGCAATCAAAGACGCGGGCAGCATTTTTTCTCAGGTAGCTGCCACAGAATAAGTATCCAGTACAACGTCTCGGTGGAAGAACTCCATGGCGATGCAATAATGGAAAGAAGACCGTCCGACTGTTGGCCCAACCCAACGTTGCATTTTGATCCTGTAATTGGAGTCGGGCCGTGGTTTCCAGACGGATGGATTCAAATCATTAATTGGTCGAGACCATCTTGCGGGTGATGCCTACGGAGCGCCGCACTCGACCAGTCATTGTTTCGTGTAGGACGTGCGCATGTCGCTTGAGTATCAATTCAATTGTCCATTAAAGCACGGTATGCACGCGCGACCAGCGACCGAGTTGTCGCGCCGCGCGCGGGCGTTTCGATCAGACGTGCGGATGATGAATGGTCGCACGGGGCAATCGAGTAATGCGAAAAGTCTGTTGTCAATCATTGGCGCGGATTTTCGATACGAGGACCCATGTATTCTTGACATTGCGGGTGACGACCAAGCCGAAGCGTTGCGCGAACTGACAGATTTTATCGAGCGCGATTTCCGCAGTTTTGATATTGCCGTGGCAGATGGTGATGAGAAAGAAGCTGACCGTCGCTTGCCGCCGTCATTGCGGATGTGTGACCCGACGTATATACGTGGCCGGGCTGTCGTACCGGGCATTGCGACCGGTACGATTGTCCATCTTGCGATGGAACGGATTAATCCGGGATTGATCGCTACTTCCGCAGGTTCGGTTGAGCTAGAGATGCACCGGCTCACCGACGGCCTTAACGCGCTGGTCAGTGATTTAAAGGTACGTCAATCGCGGGCGGATTCCCGTGCGGGCAAGGAGATACTCTCGGCCCATGTCGGCATCGCCACCGATCCCGAGTTTAGCAACCGAGTAGAAGCTCACGTGCGAGGCGGGCAATCGGCGGCAGCGGCGATACAGGCGACTAGACAGCACTATGATAGCGTATTGTCGAATTCCGGCAGTCGCTTGATCGAAGAGCGACAACTCGACTTGCGTGATGTTTGCCATCAACTGTTACGCGCGATTTATGGCGATGCGGCATTCGTCCGCCAAAACGGGATGCACCTCCCCGAAAGCGCCATTGCCGTCGCCGACGAGCTAACCCCGCAACAGTTTCTTGAGCTGGATAAGTCCCGTATCAGCGGCCTAGTCGTGAACCAGATCGGGGCAACATCGCATACCGCCGTGTTGGCCCGCGCCGCCGGGATTCCGATGTTATGCAATCTCGAGATGTCGCCGATTTCGCAGATTGACCGGCAAGAAGCCATTCTCGATGGTGATCTTGCCATCTTGGTGGTTGACCCGACGGATTCGACTCGACGGTACTATCAGTTGGAGCAATCAAAACGCGCGCAGCTGCGAAAGCGGCAACGAGAGCAAGCGCAACAGCAGGCCGCCACCGCTGACGGTACGCCGGTGTCGGTCTACGCAAACGCCATGTCGCCAGAGGAAGTTGCGATGGCGATCGATTCGGGGGCGGATGGTATCGGTCTCTATCGTACCGAGTGGATGTTTCTCGATCGAACAGAGCCACCGACTGAGGCAGAGCAGTTTGAGATATTGGTGCAGGCGGTCAGCGCAGCCCAAGGTAAGCCCATCGTCATTCGCCTTCTCGATGTCGGCGGCGACAAACCGGTGCCGTATCTCAATTTGCCGGTCGAGGAAAATCCGTTTCTCGGATATCGCGGTGTGCGAATCTATCCCGAAATCGAGACCATTGTGCGCGGGCAAGTTCGCGCCATATTGCGCGCCTCGGCCTTGGGGCCGGTGCGCATGTTAGTGCCGATGGTTGCGACAGTTGCCGAGATGCATTGGGTGCGGGCATTGGTCACCGATGTTAAGACGGAACTAACCCAAGCCGACGTTAAATTCGATAACAATTTGCCGGTTGGTGCCATGATCGAGACACCGGCGGCGGGCGTTACGGTCACGCAACTCGCCGACGCTGCGGACTTCTTTAGCATCGGTAGCAATGACTTGATTCAATATCTGCAAGCTGCCGATCGCGGCAACGAACGGGTCGGCGATCTCCAATCACCGAATCACCCTGCGGTGATTGCCTTTTTGAAATCCATCGTTGACCAAGCACATGCTGCAAAGCGCGAGATCAGCATTTGCGGAGAGATCGCGGGTCAGGCGAAGTATCTGCCTTTGCTACTTGGCATCGGCCTACGCAATCTCAGTGCGGAACCAACAGCGGTTTCGGTTATTAAGGCCCGCGTTGGTGATTTTGATGTGAACGCTTGTGACGCCATGGTTCAAAACGCGGTGTTGGCAAGCGACGTCGCCGAAGTCGGTGCAATGTGCGAACAAGTGCAGATTCATGGTAGATCATTCGCGTTGATTGACGCCGACGTCATTCTCATTGACTCAGATGCAACCACGCAGGCAGAAGCGATCAAGCATTTGGTCGACAATCTCGCGATTCAGGGTCGCATCCATGAGTCGATCGATGTGGAAGAAGCCGTTTGGCAGCGAGAAAAGCAATCTTCGACGGCGGTCGGATATGGCATCGCGATTCCGCATTGCCGCACCGGCGCGGTGTTAGCCAACACCATTTCCTTCATGCGGCTCGCGCAACCTATCGCTTGGGGTGACGAAATGGTTCACCATGTTTTCATGCTGACGATTGGTGCCGCAGAGGGGGATCAAACGCACATGGCGATTTTGTCGCAGCTAGCTCGCCGTATCATGCAGGACGCGTTTCGCGATGGCTTAGCCGATTGCAAAACAGCAATGGCCGTTGTCGACTACATTTGCGAGCATATCGATTTGAACGGCCCGGCATCAAGGGCAATTGGCTAAGCGTTACCACGCGCGCGGCGACGTGAGAGTTCGCGGTATTCGCTAGGCGTATTTTTGGTGAAGCGCTTGAACACGCGACAAAAATAGGCCAAGTCGGCAAAGCCGCATTGCTGGCCGACTTCGCCGATGGTGAGCCGATAGCGACGCAACAACAGCTTGGCACGGTCGATGCGTACCGCAGTAAGATAGTCGCTAAAGCCCACGGCCCCTTCGCCTTTGAAGACACGCGAGATATGGTTGGGCGTGATACGAAAGTGGGCCGCGACCGAGTCGCGCGTCACGTCGTGTTGATAGTTGTGCTGCAAGTACACGCACAAGTCGTGATAAAGCTGGCGCGAACGCCGCGTGCGCGGTGATTCGGTTTGATTCAGCTCGCGCGCAATGGCGCAGAGAAGGGCGTCCACAAGGTACGGCAGCGCGGGCGAGCAAGCGTCGGTACGGGCGGTTTCGGCGATGGCTTCCAGAGTTCGGTGCGCCGGACCGCCAAAACTGCGCGGCACGGCCAACTTTTCCGCAGCTACATCACCGGGGTTTGCACGGCAGGTCGTAACCAAGCTGGCACCAACGTGTTCCTTACCGAACATCAGATGAATGGCCTTCGTCGGTTTTTGCCAAGTCGGTCGCGTCCAGCAATCGGGCGGCGAATAAACGACCTGGCTCGGCTTGGCCCGGATGGTGGTGTAGTCGTCGCGCGTTTCCATTTCGAGTTCGTACTGGCCGGTGATGGGCACGATCAGGATCGGGAAGTGCACGACAAACGCCAGCGGCGGCGGTTGAAGATGATCACCGGCAACGAACACGTGGTCGGTTGGCTTGCGCCGTACGACGTCGGTAAGCAAGTTCGAGATTTCCTGCGTCGACATACTCATATACCTACCCTAATAATCGCCAATCATCGAGCGAATTGCAATTGCAGAAAATCCCAATTGAGAAACTTCGCGACACTTAAGTGCAATCCGACCGTTCTCAGCACCGAAGCGTAAGTTAACGACAGCAGCAGTTTTGAACAGTAATATGAGAAGTCATGCAGCGCTCCGCACGAAACCCGATCCTGACCCGTGCCGATATCCCCGCTATCGATCCGCGGGTCCGCGATGTGAGCAGCGTCTTTAACCCCGGAGCTGTGCGCTGGCGCGGCAAGGACTACTTGCTTTTGCGTGTCCAAACGCGCGGTCGAAAGACGGTGTTGATCGTAGCTGAGTCGGACGACGGCGAACGCTTCATCGTGCGGCCGCGCGTGGTTGAGATCGAAGGCCTCGATGCCGTCAAGGAAACCATTTACCACGTGTACGATCCACGTTTAACAGCGATAGGTGACGACGTGTGGGTGGTGTTTGCGGCGGATGTTGAGGGCGCGTGCCGTTTGGGAATCGCGCGGACGCAAGATTTCAATCACTTCGAGCTCGTTTCGTTCGACGAACAAGGTGATACGCGCAACGGCGTCTTGTTTCCCGAAAAAATCGATGGCCGCTACGCGCGGTTGGAGCGACCCAATCGAATCGCGCTCGATAGTGGCGTGACGACAGGTTCCGAGATCGTGCTGTCCATGTCCGACGATTTGGATACTTGGAAGCCCGCTGCACCGGTGATGGCGGGTCGCTGGCATTACTGGGATGAGTTGATCGGCTCGGGGCCGCCGCCGGTTAAGACGCGCGCCGGCTGGTTGCATATCTATCACGGCGTGGCAACGCATTTGGCGGGGGCGAACATCTATCAGGCAGGTGCGGTCTTGCTGGACTTGAATGATCCTACCAAGGTTATTGCGCGAACAGAAAACAACATTCTCGAACCGCGCGAACTGTACGAGCATGTGGGCCAAGTGCCCAACGTGGTGTTCCCGACGGGATTAATTATTGACGCATTTGACGACGAGGGCTTTGCGGAACCCGATGCAACGGTACGGTTGTATTATGGTGCCGCCGATACCGTCGTCGCGCTGGCGACGATGACCGTGGATGCACTGATTCAAGCGTGCCGTGAGGACTAGCCACGATGCAACTGAGGAGATTCGAAAGTTGAATGACGATTTGAACAGAAACCGCCAGGATCTCGCTATTCCATGGTTCGATCGTATTGGATACACCAGCCTGGTTGTGATGGTTTCTATATTGGTCTCAACCGGTTGCGGTGATCCGAACGGTGACGTGTCATCATCCATCCCGCGGCGTTACGAATGCGAAAGGGTGGTGGGGCCGATCACGATCGATGGAAAGATAACCGAGCGGGCATGGGATGCCGCGCTACCCTCGATGGCGTTCGTGGATATCGAAGGTACGCACAAAGAGCAGCCGGAGTTCAACACCCATTTCAAAATGCTCTGGGATGACGAGTACCTCTATCTGGCCGCCATGCTCGAAGACCCACATGTTCACGCCAAGCTCACCCAACGCGACGCGATTGTGTTTCACGATAACGACTTCGAAATCTTCATCGATCCCAATGGCGATGAGCGCGAGTATTACGAGCTTGAGTTTAACGCGCTGAATACCGTGTTCGATTTGTTCCTGGTGCGTACGTATCTGCGCGGCGGCCCGGCGCTGCACGATTGGGATATGCGCGGGCTCAAATCTGCCGTACACATCGATGGAACGATTAACGATCCGTCGGATACCGATGTCGGGTGGTCGTTAGAGATTGCCATGCCCTGGCGCTCGCTGAAAGAAGCCGCCGGCTGTGCGGCACCACCGAAAGCCGGGCATGTCTGGCGGATGAACTTCTCGCGCGTGCAATGGCACGATGACACTGTTGACGGTCGCTATCGCCGTATTCCGAATAAAGATGAACGCAACTGGGTCTGGTCGCCGCAAGGCGTAATCAACATGCACCGACCGCACACGTGGGGATACGTGACGTTTCACGATTAGCCGAACCGGCCCACGCGAAAACCTTCTCTAGCAAATGCAAGCACTCGATTGGACTATCGTCGGCGGTCTGTTGGTGCTGTTAGCACTGGGCGCCGCATCAACGCGGCGCCATGCGCGCACGGTCGATGGCTTCCTCGCTGCCGAGCGCTGCGCCGGGCGGTATCTGATCGCAGTGTCGGACAACATCGCGCGGCTGGGCGTGGTAACGCTGGTTTGGTATTTCGAACAACACTATGAAGTCGGCTTCACCGCCATTTGGTGGACGCTGCTAGAAGAGCCCGTGATGATCGTCATGGCGCTCAGCGGCTGGGTGATCTACCGCTTTCGGCAAACGCGCGCGCTGACGCTTGCCGAGTTTTTTGAACGTCGCTACAGCCGCCGCTTTCGCATCTTCACCGGCATCGTGGCGTTTACCGCGGGCGTGATTAACTTTGGGATATTCCCTTCCGTCGGTTCGCGTTTCTTTATTCAACTTTGGTCATTACCGGCGCAGTATGAGCTGGCGGGTGAAACCTTACCAACCTTTGAATCGTTGATGTCGTTATTGTTGATCGTGCCGCTGGCGTTACTGCTGCTGGGCGGGCAGATTGCTGTCATCGTGACCGATTTTCTGCAGGGCGTGATTGCCAATATCGCGTTCATTTCCATCAATCTCTTCTTACTGTTGAGTTTCTCCTGGGATCAGATCGGCGACACGCTGTTGGCGGCACCGGCGGGGATTTCGATGGTCGATCCGTTCGACCTTAGTAAACAGCAAGACTTCGATGTTTTCTATTACGTGATCACAGTCATCACGTTGTTCTATGCGGCGCGCGGCTGGCAAGGGACGCAGGGGTATAACTGTTCGGCAATTAACGCGCACGAAGCAAAGATGTCGTTCATTTTGGGGCAGTGGCGCTTTCGGGTGTTGATGTTAATCACCATCGTGTTGCCGATTTGCATGAAGACGTTTCTGACACATCCTGACTACGCGGAAGCAGCGGTGGCGTCTAACGAACGAATGGTGGCGATTGATGGCGAAGCATTGCAGAATCAGTTGCGCGCGCCGATTGTGATGCACGCGATTTTACCGGCGGGTCTGCTCGGGTTGGCCTCGGCGGCGATGTTGGGTGCGTTTATCAGCACGCACGATACCTATCTGCATTCGTGGGCGGCGATTCTGGTGCAGGATGTCATTCTGCCGTTTCGAAAGCAACGGCTAAGCGAACGGGGGCATCTGCTGTTGTTGCGCATTGCCGTTTTTCTCATCGCAATCTTTGTCTTCCTATTCAGCTATTACTTCCGGCACGTTCAATATATAGCAATGTACTGTGCCTCATCAGCAGCGATCTTCGTCGGCGGCGTCGGCGCGGCCATTATCGGTGGGCTTTATTGGAGTCGCGGCACGACGGCAGCCGCATGGGCGGCGATGATCACGGGAATGTGGGTGGCGGGAATCGGTACGGTTATCAATCAATTGTCCGAACAATATGTCGTAAACTTGCACGCATTGGAGCACATAATCGTATCGTGTAAAGCCGAGTCGACCGTGACGCTTTCGAGTACCACGCAAGTGATATTGTCGGCTGTATATGTTGGAGTAGAGGCGATTCTATATGTGCGGACAGAGCTTAACGGTCAGGTGATCAACTTCTGGGCAATTTGTTCGTCAAGCCTAATGTACATCATTGTGTCGCTTTGTCAGCGCGGCGAGAAGTTCAACCTCGACAGGCTGTTACATCGCGGCGCATACGCGATGGATGGCGAGTCATCGCTGTCGATTCGCGATGCACGCGGTTTTTGGGAGAAGCTCGGCTTTTCGCGCGAATTCACCGGCACCGATCGGCTCGTGACCCATATCACGCTGGGCTGGCCGCTCTTCTGGACGGGTGTGTTTGTGGTCGTAACCAGTATCGCATTGATGTACGACATCACGGCTGAGACATGGCTCAGTTATTGGCATATATGGACGTGGCTCATCCTCGGTGTCGGCGCTGTCGTAACCGTCTGGCTCACGGTTGGCGGCTTTCGTGATTTGATTCGGATGTATGGCATGCTGCGGCGGCGTGCAGAATCAGCGACACATGAAGAAGAGAAACATCAGATTCATTGAAAGATCTGTGCGAGGCGTCGACTTGAATTCGAATCGCATTACCCAAGCCGAATAGCGGTAACGGAAGCTCAATGCAGGAGTAGCGTTAACTAGCCATGCTCAAGGCAGCAGATTGCATCCTACGCCTGCGATTAAACTGTCGAATCGTTTGGTTTGCAACGCGTACACGGTTGAACTCGTCGATCCGCCGACCGCGTTATGTCACCGAGCCCGGGGTTGTCGTATTTGCGGCTACCCCGGGATTCGTTTGGAGAATTTGTTTCAACCCTGACCGGGTTGCGACATGCACCGCGCTGAGTCGGCGTTACATCGACTTCGCACGTCCAAGCTTTTCATTTATCGTATCGTCTGAATCATCCTTGATATGACACACCGGCTACCGGAAATAATGTGAGGGCCAACATGGCTCAATTTGATAAACCACTCGCCGAGTTGCAGACCTATCACCCCGAGATTGACGAACCGGCCGATTTTGATGCATTCTGGCAACAGACGCTGAATGAAGCAGCGGCCTTTGATATCGACGCGACGTTTGAGCCCTACACCGATCTGCGCTTGCCGGCCACGCATGTCTTTGATGTGTCCTTCAACGGCTTTGGCGGTCAATCAGTGAAGGGTTGGTTGTTACTCCCGAACAATGCAGATTCACCGTTGCCCTGCGTCGTAAGCTACGTCGGATACGGCGGGGGGCGTTCGTTGCCGATCGCGCACACGTGGATGTCGGCGGCGGGGATGGCGCACTTTGTGATGGATTCGCGCGGTCAGGGTTCGCATTGGTCGCCGGGAGATACACCCGATGATTATCCGGCCGGGGCACCGCAGGCGGCGGGCTTTCTTACGCGCGGCATCGATGCGCCGCAATCGTATTACTATCGTCGCCTGATTACCGATGCTGTGCGCGCACTGCAGGCTGCCGCCGCGCATCCACAAATAGACGCCAATCGCCTCGCCGTTGCCGGTGGCAGTCAGGGTGGCACATTGGCGCTGGCGGCGGCGGCGCTCAGCCCGCAGAAGCCGGTCGTCGCCATGGTCGATGTGCCTTTCTTATGTCACGTGCAACGCGCCGTCACGATTACCGATCAGCCGCCGTACGCGGAGTTACAGCGGTATCTTTCTTGTCAGCATGAGCGCGCGGCGCAAGCCATGAATACGCTCGCTTACTTTGACGGTTGCCATTTTGCCAAACGCTTTACAGTGGACTGTTTCTTTTCGGCAGCCCTGATGGATCAAATTTGCCCCCCCAGTTGCGTGTTCGCTGCGTATAACCGTATTGAGGACGCGAAGAAGCACATCGATGTGTTTCCGTATAACGGCCATGAAGGTGGTGATGTTCTGCAATTGACGCGACGCGTGCAGCGTTTGCAGGCGAGTTTTGGGATTGCTTAGAGCACGCATTGCACATTGGTCGAAGCCATTGCTCATTCGGCGAGTTTGGGGCATGTCGATCGCCGAAATTACTTCGCAGCGTACGCGACGCAGATTCTGGCGCGTGCCTCAACCATTTCTGCGCGTTATGATCTTGCCTCACTCGTAATGAATTGAGAGATACTTAGCTCATGAAATTCCATAGATATCGATTTCAATTGATCGTGTGTGCCTGTGCCATCTGGTGGGCGCTGCCAGCATGGGCCGACAAGCCGGCCCCGACTGTCCCTGCAACCGAGAAGGCAACGCAGGCCGTCGCAGATGCGCTGCAATGGGTCAGGCAGCCCGTGTCGCGGCGTCTCGTTGCGACTGCGGGGAACTCAATAAAGGTCGAGCACCTAACGTATAACCAAACGCGACCGGTACGCTTGTGGTTGGTTGAAGTTGATGCGGCCTTTCCCAACGTGTCCTTCGTCGTAACAGAACCAAACCCACGTACTGGCAAGGACGGTCGCAAATTCGAAACGCTCTGCGAAACCACGCTGGCATTTGCAGAGCGCACTGGCGCGCAACTTGCGATCAATACTTCGGCGTTCGGCCCCGGCCGCGGTTCACCGTTACAACCGATGGATGTTGCCGGCCTCGCCGCCCATGAAGGGAACGTCTATTCGCCGCCCGTCAAAAACTACGGCGCGATGTTCATCGACAAGGATGGTCGCATTCGACTCAAAGCGCCGCCGCTGGAGCAAGAAGGCGTATGGCATGCAGTCGCGGGTTTTCGCATGTTGATCGATGACGGTGCGCCGGTTGTTGCGGATCAGGTGTATCAAACTGCGTTCGGCAATATCAATCCGCGTACGGCGGTGGGTGTCGATCGAACCCGGCGCAAGCTTTGGATCGTGGTCGCCGATGGTCGACAACGCGAGCGCACGCTGGGTCTAACGTTGCCCGAATTGGCGGCGGTTTTCCAATGGCTGGGCGCTTGGGACGCGCTCAATCTCGATGGCGGCGGATCGTCGACGTTGGTGATGCAGGATGAAGCAGGTAAACCTCAACTGGTGAATGAGGCGATTAACGGCGGCAAAGTCGGTGTCTTGCGACAGGTGGCGCATAACCTGGGTGTGCGAATAACAAATACGCCGATCAAATGGCACCGCAAGACGGGAGCTGAGGACGAGTCGGTCGCCATCCCGATGTTTGACTTATCGCCAGCGGCGCAGCAACTGCGGTTACCACACGATGTGGCTCTCAACCCGGAATTGCAGGCGTTGGTTGAACGACTCGACGATTCGATCGCTAAAGACTTGCACATTCCCAAGGACAAGCGCGCTTTCGGAGTGGTCGACTTGCGCTCGGCGCGCGTGGCCATGGTCAATGGCGATGCGATGTTTTATGGCGCCAGCGTTCCAAAGATCGCAATCATACTGGAGTATCTGCGACGGCATCCCGAGTTCGTTAAAGCGCCGAATATCGCGGTGCTGCGGGAATTGCAACGCGTGATCAAACGATCGAATAATGAACTCGCCGCCAAATACGGTCGCCTGGCCGATATCGACAAAATTCAGCAGATGCTACAGTCGAGCGCATTTCAGCTTTACGATGTGAAACATGGCGGCGGCATTTGGTGCGGCAAGTATTACGGTTCGCCCGCGCCGCGCACCGGCGATCCTTTGAAAGACCTGTCGCATGCCGCCACAGTGCGTCAGTGCCTGCGCTATTACCTCATGATGGAGCAGGATCGGCTGGGAAGCCCCGAGATTTGTGCGCAGTTGCGCGAAATATTCGCGGCACCTTGGCTGGAGTTACACGATGATAACTTCGCGAAGGGTCTAAAGGGCATGGACCTCTCGTTGATTCGCAAGAACGGTTTATGGGAAGATTGGCATCTCGATACAGCGCGGGTGGCCCTGCCCGATGGCCCGGTCTTGCTCGCAGGGATCGTGCATCATCCTCAGGGACAAGCCTATATGGAACGGATGGCACGCGATCTCATTACGGCGATAAATGAATCACCCGGGAGCGATGTCGGCCAACCGTGGCGCGACTACCGACATCTAACGTTTGAATGGCAAGGGCCGAACGCCGACGCGTGGCAAGCAATAACGCACGGCAGCAAAGGCAAACGGCAAGAGCGCGCAGCTGACAAGTCGATCACGCTCGATGACAACGGCAGGGCGACGATTGAATTCGCGACCCTGCGCGCTCCACTCAAATTCAATGAAGCGTTGGTGTCGTGGAATCTCGATGTTCCGTCGAACGTATCGTATGCCGTCGATCTTTCCGTTGGCACGCGCTTTGACGATAACTGGTCACCCTGGATGCTGATTGATCAGGCCGGACCGCAGCCCGTTGACGAGCAACCGAATAAGAACTTCGATGGCGGTAAGGTCAACGTCGATTACTTTGTGTCGCAGCGCCGCTTCGATATGGCGCGCGTGCGGGTTCGTTTCCTGGCGAAAGCGAATCAGGCAATCACTCTGCCTACCCCACGTGTGACCGTCACGCTTTCAGACACCACCCGGCGCGCGGATTCCTGGCAACCGCACATGCCCAATGCGGAAGGTCCGCCGAAAGCTGAATACACCAAACGCTTGCCGGTTCCGTTTCGCAGTCAATACACAGGTCGCCCGGAATTGCAGGGCCGTATATGCAGCCCAACATCGCTGAGCATGGTGCTGGCCTACCACGGTATCGATTTGCCGACGGCGACAGTCGTCGATGCTTGTCTCGATCAGGTGCACGATATCTACGGCAACTGGCCGCGCAACATCGCCGCCGCCTTTCAACTGGGCGCACCGGGTTACCTCACCCGCATCAATGATTGGGCAGTGGTGCAGCAACATATCGCGGCGGGGCGACCAGTGATCGCGTCGATTCGATTTGACCGTCCCGAGTTGATCAAGGCCGCACCGTACAAGATGACGAACGGTCATCTAATCGTGATTTGTGGCTTTGATGAAGCCGGCAACGTGCTCGTCAACGATTCGGCCGTAAGGAATCCGGAAGAGGGTCGACGGGCATACGATCGCGATCAACTCGAGGCCGCCTGGTTTGGCGGCTCTGGTGGGGTGGCGTACCTCTTAGAATCGGGCACATAACCTGAAGCGACTGCGCGGGATTATTGTCCCAAGTTCGTTATACGTGTTTTGATGCCTGACGGCTTAATCCGTCACCGGTCCGCGATTGCAAGCCTTTGTCGGCGTGTATCGAACGCTCGTAGCCAGTATTGATATCTTTAGGATTTACCTCTCGGAAAAAAAGTTCGTTTCATCCGCATGCGTGAAATAGGGATTACTCAATCTGTTAGGTTAGAAAAACATCAAGAAAGGATTGGGGGTGGCGGGACTCGAACCCGCACGTCCTCTCGGACAAAGGATTTTAAATCCTCAGCGTCTGCCATTCCGCCACACCCCCGCAGCGGGGCATCGCTCCGCCGCAAGTGAATCGGTGAATATAGCCGCCGTTGCTTGACTTGAAAATATCCAGTACGAGCGGCCCCCGTCTCAGTCGTGCCTGCGATTAGAGAGAAATCCAATATTTTGAATTGATTCTCGTCCGCACTTTGTGCAGGATTTCCAACGGCTAGATTTGGCTTTGGGTTTGGTCGATATCAAATCGTGGCAAACAGGCTTCGATCGCGATCGGTGCGCGGTCGGTCATTCACGCAAGGTTCTGGAGAGCAAGCACCATCATGATTATCGTGAACACTGAAATAATTCCCGGTTTCCCCATTAGAGAGGTCTGCGGCTTGGTGCAGGGCAATACCATTCGTGCCAAGCACTTCGGGCGCGACTTTATGGCGGGGCTGAAAAATCTCGTCGGCGGCGAATTGAAGGGATACACCGAACTGATGACCGAGGCGCGGCGCGAAGCGATGGAGCGCATGATCCGCCAGGCCGAGCAGCTCGGTGCCAATGCCATCGTTAACGCACGCTTCACGACGAGCGCGGTCGCACAAGGGGCCGCCGAGTTATACGCGTATGGCACCGCAGTCGTGGTCGATGTCCCCCAAGTTAGATCCGAACCCACCCATCCGGCCGAAGCGCCCATGCGCAATATGGATAAGGAGGGCTTCTAACGATGGAACTGTTGATCGCCCTCGGTTCGACGGTGCTCTTTGTCGGCCTCGGATTCGGCATCGGTGGCTATCGCGAGCGCGCCCATTTCAAATCGCTGACTGAGCGCGAAGCGGCTAATACTGATATCGTGGTGAACAATTTAAAGACGATTCCCAACGGCGAAGGCGTGCGCTCGGCCCTAATGGTTTCCGGTAACACCGTCGTTGCGACGGATTACTTCAAGACCTTCGCGATGAGCTTGCGCTCGTTTGTCGGTGGCGAGATGCGCTCGGCCCAAACGCTGATGATTCGGGCACGCCGCGAAGCGTTATTGCGAATGATTGACGAAGCACGGGCCATGGGTGCGACCGAGGTGTACAACGTGCGCTTCGCGTTTTGCAACATCGGGCAGATGTCGCGCAATCGCAATCAGAATTTCGCGATCTCGGTGGAGATGTACGCCTACGGCACTGCGGTGATTCGAAAGTAATCGCTGGTTCCCGATCCGCTTTTACGACCGACTCAAAAATGCCGCGCACAATGACCGAAGAGCATTGGATTGGCTTGCCGTTTGGCGGGCGGCAATTTTTCACGTGATTCCATTTAGAACGCTCCAGCAAGCCCACTGGTACACGCGATCCATTATCCGGCTCCCGTTCTGCTAAGATAGGCCTCGCCATGTTCGGTCGCCGAAAACCCAACCCGCCGGATCATTACTTCGATCCGCAACCTGCGCGCCCACGTTCCGGCAATACCAACAACGCCGAACCCCTGCCGCCGCGCCCGCCAAGTGATGAAGAAGTCGCGCGTCACTCGGTGTACAACGAGCTCGACATCTTTCCGCGGCGCGAACCGATTCCGATCGATCGCGACTGGACGTGCAACCAATGCGGCTACAACTTGCGCGGACTGATGACGGGCGCGAAATGCCCCGAATGCGGGCAAGTCAATCTGTACGCGCCGCCACCCACCGGACAAATCAGCTACGCCCAGTGGTTTCAAGAAAAGAAAGCGCAGACCCGCCCCACGCGCCGACGCCTCGCGCTGTTGGCCGTGATTCTGATGGCCGGTCCTTTCGCGGTGATCGGTACCTTCGTCACCGGTTTTGGCCGCTACGTGGGGCCGATCGTCATCGGCCCAGTCGTCGAAGAAATCATGAAAATCACGATCCTACTGTTGATCGTGGAGCGCCGACCTTGGCTGATTCAATCGGCAGCCGACATCCGCATCGCCGCGATTTGTAGCGCGCTGGGCTTCGCCGTCATCGAGAACATTCTCTACCTCTCGGTGTACATCACGGCTCCGAGTTTTGAATTAACGCTATGGCGCTGGATTGTATGTACGGCGCTGCATGTAACGTGTACGGCTATCGCCGCCGCCGGTGTGGTGCGTATCTGGCAGCGCGTCGACGAAGAAGGCCGCGAACCGGACACACGACCGATGTACCAGCCATTGGTGACCGCCATCGTGCTACACGGCAGCTACAACGCTATTGTTACGTTTGCTCAATATGCAGACTTTGGGTTCTGAGGGAAATAGAGGAGCGGCGAAGCCATCGGCCTGATCAAAGTGTGTTCGGGCCGGAGAGAGGAAGAGGAGGACCAGACCTTAGTGATGCCTCCGCCGCTCGCAATTTGTTCAAGGTTTTCCCCGCGCCGGGCGAGGCCCCTTGGGTTGACTAAAGGTGAATGCCTCTAAGCCAAGGGATTATTGCGACGATCCGTCAAAAAATCGCGAAATTTGGAAAAAATCTACCGGACCAAGGTTTTGGAACAGAAAAAACGTTTCGGCGACCCAAATATCATTCTCCAGACCCTGCGGGTCGGTAACCCACGCCCCGTTTCCAAGACGCCTTGACCCCCGCGCAACGGTCTCTATGCTGGGGACATGCACAAGTCCATCAGTACCGATATCGATCCGGTTGAAACGAGAGAATGGTCCGACTCGCTGGATGCCGTCGTGCATCATGCCGGGTCGCAACGGGCTCATTACCTGCTCGAGCAGTTGCGTCGCCACGCGCACGAGCATGGTATCCCGTTCCCGATCAACGCGAACACGCCCTACGTCAATACCATTTCGCGCGACCGGCAGCATCCGTACCCCGGTGATCGCCAAGTGGAGCGCCGCATAAAAAGCATCATCCGCTGGAACGCGATGTGCTTGGTCGTGCGTGCGAATCGACGGTCGGCTGGTATCGGCGGTCACATTTCAACGTTTGCAAGTTCGGCGACGTTGTTTCAGGTCGGGCTGAATCACTTCTTCCGCGCCAATACCAAAGAGCGCAGCGGCGACCAGATTTACTTCCAGGGGCACGCCTCACCGGGGATTTATTCGCGCGCCTTTATGGAAGGCCGCATCTCGATGGAACAGATGTATAACTTCCGCCGCGAACTGGCACAGGGCGGTGGGCTTTCCAGCTATCCACACCCTTGGCTGATGCCGAATTTCTGGGAATTCCCGACGGTCTCGATGGGGCTAGGGCCGCTGTCAGCGATTTATCAAGCGCGGTTCAATCGCTATCTGTTAAATCGCGGCTTGGCCGATACCGACCATTGTCGCGTTTGGGCATTTCTAGGCGACGGGGAAATGGACGAGCCCGAGAGCCTCGGTGCTATCACGCTTGCCTCGCGCGAAAAGCTCGACAACCTTACGTTTATCGTGAACTGCAACTTGCAGCGCTTGGACGGCCCGGTACGCGGTAATGGTAACATCATTCAGGAACTCGAAGCCGCCTTTACCGGTGCGGGTTGGAACGTGATCAAGGTCATTTGGGGCGACGACTGGGACCCGATCTTTGCCGCCGATCAAGAAAATCTCCTGCCCGGTCGCATGGCCAATGTTGTGGACGGTCAGTGGCAGCGCTACAGCGCCGAGTCGGGCGAGTACATTCGCGATCACTTCTTCGGTACCGACCCGCGCTTGTTGCGCCTGGTCGAACACCTCTCCGATCATCAGTTGGAACATCTGCGCCTGGGCGGCCACGATCCCGAGAAGGTCTATTCCGCTTACAAAACGGCTGTCGAAATCCAAAACGAGAAGCCCACGGTCATTTTGGCGCGCACGGTCAAGGGCTACGGTTTGGGCGAAGCCGGCGAAGGCAAAAACATCACCCACCAGCAGAAGAAGCTCAACGAAGAGGAAATGCGCGAGTTCCGCGACCGGTTCGATATTCCGATCACCGACAAAGAGCTGCGCGACGCACCGTTCTATCGCCCAGACGAAAACAGCGAAGAATACGCGTATTTGATGGACTGTCAGTCACGTCTGGGCGGGCCCGTCCCGGCCCGATGGGTGCATTCCAGCCCGATCGACAAGCCGCCGTCCAAGTTATTCGAAGAGTTCCACAAGGGCTCGAACGGTCGCGAAGTTTCGACCACGATGGCATACGTGCGACTGCTTTCGCGTTTGTTGGGCGACAAGCAGATGGGCCCTTTCATCGTGCCGATCATTCCCGATGAAGCCCGTACCTTCGGGATGGAATCGCTCTTCCAGAAGCACGGGATTTACGCGCACGGCGGCCAGAAATACGATCCGGTCGATTCGCATACGCTGCTTTACTACCGTGAAGAAAAGCACGGGCAAATCCTCGAAGAGGGCATTACCGAAGCGGGCTCGATGGCATCCTTTACGGCGGCGGGTTCGGCATACGCCACGCACGGCGTCAACATGATTCCGTTCTACACCTATTACTCGATGTTCGGCTTCCAGCGCGTGGGTGACAGCATCTGGGCCGCTGCCGATCAGCGCACGCGTGGCTTCCTGATGGGCGCGACGTCGGGCCGCACGACGCTTGCCGGTGAAGGCTTGCAGCACCAGGACGGCAATAGCCACCTGATGGCCACGCTAGTGCCCAATATTTACGCTTACGACCCGGCGTTTGCCTACGAACTTTCGATTCTGATTGAAGACGGTATCGAGCGCATGTTCGTGAATTACGAAGATGTGTTCTATTACATCACGATCGGAAACGAACCCTACGTGATGCCGGCCATGCCAGAACACCTGTCCGCAGCCGATCTGCGCGACGGCATTGTGCGTGGCATGTATCTTTATCAAGCCGGTCCGCGCAAAAAAGATCAGCCGCGTGTGCATCTATTTGGTAGCGGTGCGATTCTCAATGAGGCCATTCGTGCCGCCGAAGCGTTGGAAGCCAGCTATAACGTCTCCGCCGATGTGTGGAGCGTGACGAGCTATCAGCAGCTCTATCGCGATGCCAAATCCTGCGAGCGCTGGAACCGCTTGCACCCCGATCAAAAGCCGCGCGTATCACACTTCCGCAAGGCAATCGGCAACGACGCGTATCCGATTGTCTCCGCCAGCGACTATGTTCGCGGATTGGCAGAGCCGCTGTCGCGCTTTGCGCCGGGGCCCTTCGTGGCGCTTGGCACGGACGGGTTCGGTCGCAGCGAAGCGCGCGAAGATCTGCGGCGCTTCTTCGAAGTCGATGCCGAGTCGATCATCGTCGCCGCGCTGCACAGCCTCGTCGAGCGTGGTGAGGCCGACACCAGCTTGGTGCAGGATGCGATCAAGTCTTTCGGTATTGAGACTGACACCGCCGATCCGTGGCTGCGCTAATAACGGCGTATCGTGTCGTCGCGCACCCATTCGTCAAAATGAAAATCGGATGCCCGCAACGACCGTAATCTCGTTGCGGGCACGATGGTCGATGTCCTGCACGAGCGGCAACTGTACTGCGATCTCCGCGGTCCATTTGGCTGCCTCGTACATGATACCGGGCGCGATGAGCAGTTCGTGATCGCCATTCGTTTCGTAATACCCGTTTAGTTCCAGCACGCCGTAAAACGCCCCATACGTATCGACGGTGTATTTCTCTGGCGACAATCGATACAGATAAGCGGCGTCGTAGCGGAACAAATCCGCATCACCTTGACCGGCCAGGACCGCGTCTTCAACACCGTTGGTTGTGAACAGATAGGACACGGCCCCGTTTAGCCCGTGGCGGCCCGCGATCTGCGTGTACGTCAGCCCGACGATTGGGTTGTAACCGTCCGAGGTAAACGGCCTGTCGCCGCTACGAAACTGCATCCCGCCGATGGCACTCAGCCGTCGCGTGTTTAGCCCCGTGCTGTCATCCTGATAAAAGCGATATTTCGCCAAGACGGTCACATCACCGATGCCTTGCTCGGTGTCGCGATTATCGAGACTCAACGGCGTCGCGCGATCGCGCGCGATCAAGTCGAAGCGGGCGCTCATCGATAGATCGCGCGTTATGCCGCGGCTGAGCGTGGTGCGGAATTGATAATCTTCGATATCGCCGCGCCCGTCGCGCGGGTCATTTTCGAGACTCAAACTGCTCCAACGAAATTGGTGCTTGAGAATGTAATGTCCGGGCGACGGCGAGGTTGCCGAATCGAGGGCAAAGATCGGCTCTTGGGCACGGACTCGTTGCGGCGCGACAGTACCCAATACTGCCGCGGCAACAAGAAGTAAGCGATTCGTTTTCATCTCAGAGCTTCCACCTAACATCAGCTACCGCGTTTTGTCGTTTCGACATCGAGAGCAGTGAATCCGGCATCTCCGATGGCCTGCTTCATCGCCCACTGCGTGCCATCGGTCGGATTCTCGACATCTGCGAAGACCTTTCCCTCGCCAAGGTCGATGCGCACATTGGAAACGCCATCGATCTTTGTTAGCTGCTGCTCGATGTTATGAGCGCAGAGTGGGCAGCTCATACCACGCACGGTAATGGTGGCTACGTGTGGCTCTTTGCTACTTGCTGGGGCGGAGATTGGCGCTGCCGGCTTGAGAGGCGCTGCAGTGGTCTGTTTCATTACAGGCTCGCTGCGGTTGGCCGATGGTGGTTTCGTTGCGTGCGATGCTTCTACAACCGGTTCTGATTCTGAAACCGATGCAGTTTGCGTCGCGCAGGCACTGAGCCACAGTATCGGGATTAGACAAATCGAAAATGAAAGTTGTTTGGACATGATGGATGCTCCATGCGATGCGAAGCACTGGCGTCCTTCGCGAAATAGCGATTGAAATCAGCCAGCGCGAATTGACGGCGCCGTACGAGAGAATGAGAAATGAACGAGAGCGACAGACCTCTGATTGCGATAATCGGGCTGCGGTAGCACCATCGGAACGATGCGCCTCAGCAGATTACCTACATTCGAAGCCGATCTTTACGTGAAAGGAATTTGAACAGATGAGTTGGCGCGCAGAATCAGCGCTGGCGGCTCTATACGATTATGACAATTGTAGATATTATCGTGCTGGTCGGCGGCGGCGCACGCTCGCATCGAATGATGCGGTGGCGCAATTCACGGTTTACCGCCTCGTCATTAACGATGACCGAACGGCAAGCAGCCTGCTTGAGAGGGCTTGAAGCCGGGGGCGCGGCGGGCAGTGACTGATCGGTGGGTTGTCCGCACACGCAAAGTACGTCGGTGGTGTCGTCTGCGGCTTCGTCGGGCTTCGGGTCGCAACCGCAGCGACATTCATTAACCGGGCAACAGCAGCAGGCGGCTGCCGAGGTCATAGAACTCGATAAATTGACCAGCGGGCTGGCTGCGCTTCCCAGCGTTAGCATGCAGATAAGCAAATTGGATATGAGCTTTTGCATCGGCGAAGCAGAGCATACCATTTTTCGAAGACCCGCCGCAACTCCTGCATCGTCACGGTCGTGTAATGGGGCATTTGGCGATATTGATCAGCGTCGCCGTACCAGCTCCAGCACGAAGTCCTGTGCCAACAGCCGCGGTCGAGGTCCCGCCAGCGGCCAGCCGGTGGCGCGCCGCAGGGTCTGATTCAATCGCCGCATCCACTCGTTCGGCACGATCCACCGATCGCACACGCGAAAGACGATCGGCGCGACGAGATTGCAGGAATATATGGTACGCACATCGAATCCGGCGTTAGCAGCCAGTTTCATCCAGGCGCTCGGCCCCAGGCGATTGTTAAAACCCCAATCCCGATTGCTACTGAGCCGAATCGCGACGGCCTGAGCCAACGCGTAAGGGCTGCGCGTGCGTGAGGTGCTTAGTAACACCCGTCCACCCGAACGCAAGACCCGACGGAATTCCGCCAGTGCCGTCGCCGGTTGTGCAAAAAGATAGGCCGTCTTGTGGCAAAAGATGGTGTCGAAAGATTGGTCGGCAACCGGTAATTGTTCGCCGCTGGCTTGCAGTAACGGTAAACCTGTCGCGGCTGCGCGTAATAAGAGTTCGCCGGATAAATCCAGCCCTGTCACGTTGAGTTTCTTCTCGGCAAGCTTCCGCGAGTACGCCCCGGCACCACAACCAATATCTAGCACGCGCTCGCCCGGCACCCACGCGACGGTATCCAACATCGCATGGTCGAGTTCTTCCTGCAGAAACGATGCACGCGAAGGCGTGCGCCATTCGCGATATTCCCATTGCAGGCGACTGGCAACACGTGCGGGAAGGGCGGTGAGTTTGGAAATGGAAGCCGATGCCATATAGAGACTATCGGCGGGCGACCCTAATCAGGGTGGAACAATTCGTCACCTCATCGCCCACGTCGAACAAAGGTGTCAATTCGCCCTATTCCGCAAACAACGCCTCTACAAACAACTGCGGATCGAATGGCTCGATATCGTCGATCTGTTCGCCCAGCCCCACAAACTTCACCGGCACGTTGAGTTGATCGCGAATGCCCACGACGATGCCACCCTTGGCCGAGCCGTCGAGCTTGGCCAGGATGATGCCCGAGACATTCACGTGTTCGCTGAAGTGCCGCGCCTGATGCACGGCGTTCTGCCCGATCGTCGCATCGAGTACCAACAGCACTTCGTGCGGCGCGCCGGGGATTTTCTTTTCGATCACGCGCTGGATTTTGCCCAATTCGCGCATCAGATGGTCTTGCGTATGTAGGCGGCCTGCCGTGTCGATTAGCAAGATATCAGCTTGGCGCGCAACGGCGGCCTCGGCGGCGTCATAGGCGACAGCACCGGGGTCGGCGCCTTGGTCGTGCTTGACGATATCCACGCCGCAACGATTGGCCCATTCGGTGAGCTGCGCGACGGCGGCGGCGCGGTAAGTATCGCACGCGCCCAAGACAATCTTATGACCTTCTTGCTTGAGATGATTCGCCAGTTTCGCCACGCTCGTCGTCTTACCCGAGCCATTGATGCCTGCGACCAATATCACCGTCGGCCCCGATTCAGCCTTGGCCAACGCGCGCGCATCATCGGGCCAACGATTGACGATGTTGGTTTTCAAGAATTCGATGATGTGCTGCGACTCGCTGATTTCCTTTTTTTTCCAAGCCTCGCGTACTGCCGCGATCAGATTGTCGGCAGTCTTCGGCCCGAAGTCGTCGGTAATCATCGTGTCGTAAACGTCGTCGAGTAGTTGGTCATCGATGGCGCGCCCAACGGGCAGCACCGAGCGCAAACCGCTGACAACTTTCTCGCGCGTCTTCGTGAGCGCCTTCTTGAATTTATCGAATAAACCCATCGTGCTTGATCTCAGGGTGTTGCCGGTGGGGCGGTATCGGCCACCGCGTTCAGGTTGTTCTGCTTGATGACGGCATCGAGTACGCCGTTGACGAACGCGGCCGACTCGCGCGTGCCGAATTCCTTGGCGATTTCAACTGCCTCGTCGATGGCGACTTTGGTAGGTACGTCGGGGCGATGCAACAACTCGCACGCGGCAACGCGCAGTATGTTGCGATCGACGGTGGCCATGCGTTGCACTTTCCAATTGTCCGATGCGCGATTGATGCAATCGTCGATGGCCTCGCGCCCGTCGACGATGTCGTTGAACAACGCGCGTGCGTATTGTTGCACGTTGGCGGGGGCGTCTTCTTCCGCCAAAAACTCATCGAGCTGAACAGTGAAGTCGCCTGCCAGTGCCTCGTGTTGACTGAGGCATTGCATGGCCAAAATTCGTGCGCGTCGTCGATCTTGCATATGCGTGGTGTTTTAGTCGATTGAAAGGGGTGTGACAATTCCGGAGGCAGCAATGCCTGTTTCGAATCTCGTAATATTCGTCGCAAAGGCTACTTCAGAGCCGCGTGCTGTGCACGCATTCCGCCGTATCGGAGGCTGCGTGCTAGGCACGCGTCATTCCCATCAAACGCGTATCAGCCGGCCTTCAGCGCGTTGATTAGATTGACTGTCTCCAGCGCCCCCAGCGCCGCTTCCGCACCCTTATTGCCAGCTTTGGTGCCGGCGCGTTCGATCGCCTGCTCCAGTGTATCCACGGTTAGCACGCCAAAGCCTACGGGAACGTCGCTGTCCAGCGCGACCTGCGCCAGGCCCTTGGCGGCTTCTCCACCCACATGGATATGATGGGTCGTTTGCCCGCGAATGACGCAACCCAAGGCCACCAGTGCGTCAAATCGTCCGGAGGCAGCGGCGGCTTTGGCGACCAGCGGCAATTCCCATGCACCCGGCACATGAATGATTGTAAGCTGATCGCGGGCCGCACCATGTCGCAGCAGGGTATCCTGAGCGCCAGCCAACAGTCGGCTGGTGATGAAGTCATTGAATCGGCTGACAAGGATTGCGAAGCGCAGGCCAGCGGCGTTCAAATTGGCATCAATTTCGTTAACGTGGGTGTCCATAATGCCGGATTTTAGCGAGAAATCGAGATTTGACCCAGCCGGCTCTTCTGGGGCGTTTTCGGCCGGGCCGCCTGACTGTGTTCAATGGCCATTCGTTATTCAAACGGCTCAAGGCAAGTGATCATCACCCGCTTTAGAACTATTCACGATTGGGAATGACGGCTGCGCTGTGGCACTGGAAAATTGCCGGTGTAAGCGGCTGCGCTGTGGCACCGGCTAATAGCCGGTGTAAGTTACCAAATCATCTACCGTCGTATCCATCGAAGCGGTCTAATCGTCGTCTTCCTCGGGCATTTCGGCCGGTCGATCGACGTGTTCGCCAACTTCGGCAACTTTGCGGTATCCCAAATATTTGATGACTTCCAGAACTTCGGTCCAACTGGGGAAGGGGCGTTTGTTGGCCCGCTTGTATTCGTCGATCGCCATCACAAATTCGAATTGCTCGGCGTCGAGTTCACCTTCTTCGGCCGTGCGGCGCGATTCGCTACGCCGTCGTCCCGGGCCGCGCCGCCGTTCGAGGCCGCTGCGGCGATCGGTGATCATGTTGCGCCGATCTTCGCCTTGGAATTCGCCATTAGATTGCTGGCGCCGGTCCGTGCTTGATTGTTGCCGACGATCGGTGTCGGAACGTTGGCGTTCATCTGTGCCGACGGTTTCGTCAGTTGCGTCGACGTTATCCTGATCTGTGTTGTGCGTGAGTTGGTCAGCCATGGCCGATAAATCCTCCTGCAACCGGTGGGGCGACACCGGCGGAGGTCTCATCGGTCAAAAATCGTCTTCTTCTTCGTAATCTTCGTCGTCGTAATCTTCTTCGTCGTCGTAGTCCCCAAAATCGTCGTCATTATCGAATTCATCGTCTTCTTCTTCGTACTCTTCGTCGTCTTCAAACGGGGCGTCGTCGTCCTGATGGGCATGCAGATAATCGACCATACTCTCGGACGCAGCGATAAAATCACCCTTGGCAACCAGTATCGCGCTGCCGTCCACGTAGCGTGCAACGGCAACATCTTCGATGCGCGCATCGATGTTTGCCGCATCGAGATGACCCACCATTTGCGATGCTTCCCTGCGATTGCGGCTGTACGCGACTGCCACGTTGTTGATGTTCGCTTGTTGCTCGTCCTCTTCGATGGTCATTGGGTTGAGAATAACCATGCCCGCGCCTCACTCCGAAGTTAATGCGTCATACGTACACTATTCTGACGGCCAAATGGCAACGCTCGGGTATCGACACCATACGGTATCCCCTCGCGTCTAGGCCGCATTTTGCAAAACCCGAAATATGGCTGTCAAGCGTCCGGATTCAAACGGGCTCACAAAAAAAGACCCGACCGTTGCCGGTCGGGCCTTGGATTGCATTACGATGGCTGCCGATGGTGCCGAATGGCATTGCCAACAGCCGACAAAACAGGCGTCCGTTTAGCGCTGCGGCAGAACCGTCAGCGTATCGTCTTCCTCAGCTTCCGTCGGGCGGAAAAAGAAGAAACCGCCGCCGCCACCGCCACTGCTGATGGTGACTTCGGCCTTGAGCGCCTTGTCGATGCGGGTTTTCACGTCCATCAGGTGGGCCTTGGAGTTCAGATCCAGCGTGGCACTATCTAACGCCTTGCCGAGTTTGTTCGACAGCTCATTGAGTGCCAACCGCGCGACGGCGTTGGCGTCGGCAGGCATGGTCGTGCCCGGTTCAGACAGCACCAGGTTCGTCAGTTCGTCCACGTGGCTACGCTGCAGATTGCGGCGATAGCTATTGATGAACGGCTTCGTCTTGGTGCCCTTGCGGCCATCATCGTCGAGTTCCGACCAGATCGCGTCGGTCAGGCCCATGATGTGTTCGCCCAACGTGTAGATATCGTCGCCGGTGAACTTCACTTGATTGTCGTGAATGCGACCGATGGTGAACGGATCCATCATTTGCATCAAACAACGATTCTGCGATGACGCGACAAAGTCATGAATGTTGAAGTCCACGAAGAAATCGAACTCGTCGGAATTCCAGTGCCAGTAGCGACCGGCCGCCAAGTGATTTAGCAGCTTCGGATCGATCTCGTAGGCATCTTCGGCAAAGACGTTATCGCAAACGAACTCGAGCGCGGCGCGCTGTTTGTCAGCGGGCACCGGCACCATCGGGCTCTTGGCGTCTTTGTCACCCTTGTGACTGCGCGAGACATCGAGGCCACCCGGCATTCGAGCAACATAGCTTGTCGCTGCGGCGCGTTGCCCCATGACGCGCTGGAAGACCTTGCGCAGTTTGCTGTACGACTCACCGTCTTCCACGGCCCAATCGGCCATGTCACTGATCAGGCTCTCGGCCAACTTAATCTGCGACTCGGCGAAGGCCATAATGTCCTTGCCCATATCGAAGCGGTTGGCATACGGGTCGGGCGAGATCGAACCAAACACGTCTTCGTCGGTGGCGTATTGCAAGCCCGGCTCACCGCTGCGTCCGGCGATCTTACCAAGCATGTCGTCTTCGTTCTTATAAGGTTCTTCAACGGGGCGATAGCCGTACTCGATCGCCCAGTAGTCATACGGCCCGATCGTGCGCGGCGCGAAGGAGCCCTGATCTTTACCACGCGGGGCGATCAGCGGCGGGTTGTAATCCATCACCGAACCGCAAGTGGCTTCGTTTTCGTTAGTCGAAGCGAGGATTTCTTCCATCGGTAGCCAGGTGCTGGCTTTGAAGTTGTGGCGCAAGCCCAAGCAGTGGCCAACTTCGTGCATGACGACTTCCTTGACCAACTGGCCGATGAACTCATCCATGTTGCGACCGACGCCCTTGGCTTCCAGTGCGGCGGCGGCGAATTGCAGTTGGCTGGCCATGCCCGACGCACATTCGCACATGGGCTTGCCTTGCTTGTACATGCGCTTCATCAGGTTGTTATAGAAAACTTCCTCGGGTGATTCCTTCAGCTTCACGTTCGGAAGCAGCAGCTGCCGCGGCGACGTATGTTGGTAGCGCGGGAAGGCCTTATGAAACGCCTGCGTGAACGGATCGTAGGCCTGCCAGGCTTTCTCATCGCCGGTGAGCATGTCGTAGCGATTCAGGTACACGCGCACCATCGCGTCGTCCATCACGATATCCGCATCGAAGATCTGGCCGGTTAGCGGGTGTGCCCGCGACGGTCCCATGGCGAAGCCGCGACCCGTGACGATCCAACGGAAGAAGTTGTAGCGTACATCTTCCGGATCGAGATCCTTGGTACGCGGGTCGTAGTCTTCCTGCTGCACGACTTCGATCGCATCGAGGTAACCGCATTTCTCGAAGGCCTTATTCCATTCGAGAATCCCTTCCTTGACCCAGCGTCGATACTGCACCGGCACGGTCTTTTCGATATACCAGACGATTGGGTTCTTAGGAGCGCTAAGCTTGAGCGACGGATCGCGCTTTTCCAGATGCCATCGGTTGATGTAACGATCGAAGAGCGTGTCTTGGTCGTAACCTTTTTGCCAATCGAGCCGCGTAGTCATGAAGTAACCGATGCGGTCGTCAGCTTTGCGCGGCTTGTAGTTTTTAGCCGAATCGGGAATGGTCGACACGCTGTATGACATCAGCATGCGCTTACCGGCACCGCGACCCATGAAGGCCTGATCGACGGTGAACTCGGCGTTTTCTTTGAAGACCTTGTACTTGGTCCACTTGCTCAGGTCGGCGTTGACGCCGCCCATGCCCATGCCGGACAAACCGGAAAAGTCAGCCTTGAACAGTTGGTCGAGGCTGATGACGGGATTACCACCATCCATCGTGATGATGCGAATCTTGCCCAAGATGTCATCACTGCCATAGCTGCGTTTGACGACATCGGCGATCGGCTTGGAACCACCGTTCTTGTAGCGCGGGTCAACGCGCATCAGCACGAGGTCTTTATCCATCTTTTCGAAGTAAGCGAGGAAGTGGTCGAGTTGGAAGCCGGTGGCCGCCGGACCACCCGACATGCTCGCGGCAACGATGAATTTGTTGCCGATCATTGAGCCGGGAATCGCGGCGCGCAGCGAATCGGTCTTCTTGTTGTACCAAAGCTTGAGCAGCGGCGTTTCCTGGCCGGCGTAGTTGGGTACGGCTGCGTAGTCTTCCATCGCCTTCTTAAAGGGCGGGAAGTCTGGCTTCTTCTCCGGCTTTTTGGCTTCTTTTTTCTTGTCGCCGGCGAAAGCGGGTACCGCCAGTGCAAAAACCAGCAGCGGCGTGACCGCCAGCGACCAATAACGCGAGAATCTCATCCCATCACTCCTTCAGTAAGTAAATCGTGGTCAACGGCGATCGTGGGTCGTACCTTCGATCCCGATGGGCGCAATGCCGCTGTATCGATATCGCCGTTTGTGAGGCTAGACCTTGGCTTAACCCTGTATACCGTTGCGGACGCGCCGGGTTTTCGCGGACTCTGTCGGCAATTCATCATTCCGCGACTTCAAGCAGATGTGAGGCAGATTCGAGATGTTTCCAGCTGCTAACGACCCCATTTGCCGTCTCTCAGGACTTTGGAAAGGCCGTTGGGCGTTTCGTGCGAGACCGCAGGTTTGACAAAAATTTTTTCGGCGGTTTACGAGCGAATTCAGCTGCTGACATAAGTTGCTGTCATTACTGTCTTTATGATTATGAATGATTGTGATCATTTCACAGGGCCGCTGCTCTTGATTTGTCAGGGCCGGTTTGACACCCATTTTGCAGGCGGCTAACGTTCCCCGCGCTTCGAGTTCGCAGCGGCGGTCTTGGAGTGCCACCGGGCAGCGACCGATATATTGCCCGAACCCGGGCGCGAAACCGAGGCCCGAGGGTGAAAATGCCTAAGGCCCTATTTGACAAGTGGTTGTGAACGTATGGCAAAGAAAAAGAAGAAAACGACATCGAGCAGCGGCAAATCGAACGGCAGCGCCAAAGGCAAGTTGCTCGTCATCGTCGAGTCGCCGGCCAAGGCCAAGACCATCAACAAGTATCTTGGTAAGGATTACGTCGTCCGCGCCAGTAAGGGCCACATACGCGACCTGCCGCCGCACGCCTACGGCATCGACCCCGCCCGCAATTTTGAGCCGACTTACGAAATCATGTCGGACTCAATCAAGACCATTAAGGAACTAAAAAAACTCGCCGACGACGCCGAAGCCGTCTATCTCGCGACCGACCTTGACCGTGAAGGGGAGGCCATTGCTTGGCACCTCAAGCACGCCCTCGAATTGCCGGACGAAAAATCGCAACGCGTGGTCTTTAACGAAATCACCAAGACCGCCATCGCCGAGGCATTCAATAAACCGCACCAGATCAACCAATCTAAGGTAGACGCGCAGCAAGCGCGGCGCATTCTCGACCGCATCGTGGGGTATGAGCTGTCGCCGCTTCTTTGGAAGAAGATTTCCAAAGGCCTCAGCGCCGGTCGCGTGCAATCCGTGGCCGTGCGGTTGATAGTGATTCGCGAAAACGAAATTCGCGTGTTTGAGCCACAAGAATATTGGGTGGTCGACGGCGCGTTTTCGGTGGATCAGGGCAAGGCCAAGAGCAATGTCGACGCCTGGGCCGAGTTCCGTGTTAGCGGTGGTAAAGAAGGTGGCGCGCCGACGCAAAAAGAACGCTACGCTTGGTTGTCTGACCGTGACAGTTTTGAAGCGAACCTCAGCGAATTCAAAGGCGGCAGCTTCAAGCCCGAAGGCAAACTCGATGCGAGCAAAGCCAAGGGCAAGATGTTCACCAGTGCCGTCAAAGATGTGCAGCCGATCGCGCAAGCGCTGGGGTTGAACGTCGAAGATGTGACCGAAGCGGACTGGGACGACTACGACAAGTTCGGTCTCAAGAAAATTGAGATCGTCGGTAAGACGAATCCCGACGCCGCGCCCGAATATCGCGTCAAGTCGATCGAGACCAAGCGCACCAAGAGCAAACCGCACGCACCGTTTACCACGGCCACGCTGCAACAATCCGCCGCCAACGTATTGCGCTTTCAAACCTCGCGCACCATGCGGGTGGCGCAACAGCTTTACGAAGGTATCGACATCAAGACCGGCGAAGGCAACGTCGGTTTGATCACGTACATGCGAACCGACTCGCGGCATTTGTCGAAAGATTCGGTCGCGTCGGCCCGCGCTTGGGTCGGTGAAACCCTCGGAGAGAAGTATCTGCCCGCCAAGCCCAACGTGTTTGGCAGCAGCAAGTCGGCGCAGGAAGCTCACGAAGCCATCCGTCCGACCAACGTGCATCGCACGCCCGACGAACTCAAGGGCCATCTCACGGCCGAGCAACACAAGCTGTATACATTGATATGGGAACGCTTCGTTTCCTGTCAGATGCCGCCGGCCGAGTGGGATTCCACGACGGTCAGCATCGCCGCCCAAAGCGATGCGGGCGAAGCGGTTTTCAAACTTTCGGGTCGCGTGCTTGTTTTCGACGGTTTCTATCGCATTGCCGGTGTGCCCAAGGCCAGCGACGACCAGACGCTGCCGGAACTGAAGGAAGGCCAACAAGTCTATCCGCTCGGCATCGTGCCGGCGCAGAAGTACACGTCACCCCCGGCGCGCTACACCGAAGCCGCGCTGGTGAAGACGCTGGAAGCCGAAGGCATCGGTCGGCCCAGTACCTACGCCGCGATTATTCAAACCATTCAGGATCGCGGTTACGTCGATCAGGAAGATCGCAAGTTCCGCCCGACTGCGCGCGGCGAAGTGGTCACCGAAAAACTGGTGAACCATTTCCCCAAGATCATGGATATCAACTTCACCAGCCACGTCGAAGAAGAACTCGACAAGGTGGAGGACAACCACGTCGACTGGCACGACGTGTTGCACGAGTTTTACGACCCGTTCAAGGAAAGCCTGGCCAAAGCCAACGACGAAATGGAAAAGGTCAAGGCCGAAGCCAGTCCCTACACATGCGAAGAATGCGGCGAGCCGATGGTCTATCGCCTCGGCAAGAACGGTCGCTTCTTATCGTGTTCGGCCTATCCGAAATGCAAGAACGCCAAAAACGTCGACAACGACGGCGTACCGATCGAGCCGACCACGGGTAGCGAACCCTGCGAAGTCTGCGGCAAGGATATGGTGGTGCGCAAAAGTCGGATGGGCCACTTCCTCGGTTGCTCGGGTTATCCCGATTGCACCAACACGCTGCCCTGCATGGAAGACGGCACGCCGCTGCGCAAGGTCGAGGCTGCTTCGCTCAAGAAGAATTGCGCCGAGTGCAATAGCGAGATGGAAGTGAAATGGTCGCGCGGCAAGGCGTTTCTCGGTTGCACCAACTACCCCAAATGCAAAGCGACCGAGCAGTTGCCGCCCGATGTGTACGTCGAAAAACCCAAGCCGGAAGCGGCGGGGGCGCGCTGCGATAAGTGCGGACGCGACATGGTGATTCGCAAAGCGCGACGCGGACCGTTTCTGAGTTGTTCGGGCTTCCCGAAGTGTCGCAACGCGATGCCGACCGACAAGTTGGAAGAACTCAAGCAGATGGAGGCCGACGGCAAGATTCCCGATCCGCCGCCCGAACCCAAACCGGGCGAAAAGAAACCCGCCGCCGGTCGGCGCAAGAACCTGACCAAAGAAGAGATCGCTGCGCTGGGCCCGCCGCCCAAGGGCTTCGCCTGGACGCGCACCGGTCGACCGACTGTCGAAGTGATGCCCAAAGACGGCGTGCTCACCTGCTTCGAGTGCGGTAACGAAATGCGCATGCGCACCGGTCGCTTCGGTCCGTTCTTTGCGTGCACCGATCGCAAGTGCAAAGCCGCCGCCAACCTGCGCGGCGAAGCGAAAAAGCAAGCCGAAGCCGAAAGCCCGGAGAACAGCGCCGAACCGATCAAGACGGATGAAACCTGCCCCGAATGCGGCAAGCCGATGATGCTGCGCATGGGCCAGCGCGGTCGCTTCTTAGCGTGCTCGGGCTATCCGGAATGCAAGACGACCAAAGAACCGCCGCCGGGGATGTTGAAGGAACTGGCGGGGGCAGGGGCGTAGGGATTTGGCCTAAAATCGTAAATTCGATTCAGATTATTTACGTAGGGTCCGCATTGAGCATGGGAATTTATTCCCGCGGGCGGACGTTTATCCGAAGTTTCGATGTCAATTTTGCCATGCGGTTGTCATTTCCGCCATCGATTCGACCGTGGCGGTTGGTGATCGATGCGATTCGGGTCGTTGTGACTCATAATAAGTGTCCGAAGTGCATCAGGTTGTATGTCAATGCGAACAACATCGCGACGCACAACGTCTTGGGCTTGCCGCGAACCGTGAACTGCCTCATCCCGCGATGCGATTTGGCATCGGCATTGATCGTTTCGCTCAGCGCCGCGCGCGATCGATAGATCGTCTTGGCCTCATCGGTGTCCATGCGCGCACGCCATGCGATCACACCCGGACCATCGCCGGGTTTCGGTGCGTGCGCCGCAGCACCTTGCTTCTTTGATTTCGGTAACGGCGCATAAATCTTGACACCGGCGCATTCGGCACGCTCGATCGCTCTTAGATTCGCATAACCACCATCGATCAGATGTTCCGTTACTTTCTTACCAGTACGACACTCGACTTGGGCGCGCATCGATTCGCTCTCGTTGGCATCGCTGCCGTTGTTCGTCACGTCTACACCCACAATGGCGCGGCTGGCATGATCCGTCGCGAACTGCACGTTGTACGCCGGACGATAACCACCGCCCGGCATCCGCATGATGCGCGCCTCCGGATCGGTCGTCGACGCGCGCGGCGCGCGGTGTTTCGAGGGTTTGTCTTTCTGCTGCGCCTTCGCATTCGTCAATGTTTGCAGGGTTTCCATGGCCTCATCGACCCGCGCCAAACGCTGCTGCGCTTCGCGCAACGCGCGCTTAGGACCGGTCGGATCTGCGTCGAGTTCTTTCTTCAATGACGCCACATGTCGCCGCATCTCGGCACGCAACGCCGCCAATCGATCACGACCGCGAAAGCTCGACGATCCCGCCGACGCGCGCACACGTGTACCGTCTTGGCTGACGCGTTCGACCGTCACCACGCCGTGATGCACGAGCACCACCAACAGTTGCGTCAACAGGTCATCCAAAAGTTCGTCGTGCGCGACGCGAAAGTCGTTGAGCGTGTGATAGTTGATCTTGACGCCGCCGCAAAGCCAGCGATATGCATCGTGTTGTTGACATAGCCGCGCCAAGGCGCGACCACTGCCGACACCATCTTTGTAAGCATACAACCACAACGCCAACAACAATCGCGGGTCGATCGCAGCGCGACCGGCCGTCGCATCGCGCGCCTGAATCGACGCGTAAAACCCCGACAGATCGAGCCGGCGGGTCGCCTGCCAAATCATCCGCGCCTCATGGTCCGGCGGCAGCAAACCATCGAGATGCATAGGCTGCAGTAAATGCTGATCCCGATCCGGTCGAACCAATCGCGCGCCATCCATGAAAAAACTCCTGTTTTGATTTCGAGCGATCCTATATCATTCATCGACAGCAGGGAATTTTTTCCCAGGCTCATTGCGGACCATTTTTTTGCGCGGGTTGCAAGACGATTTTCGGTGTGATACCGGCGTGATACGTTTCGGCATTCCGCGCTCAATGCAATTGAATTTAAGGATGGGCCGCGTGCGTGCTAAGAGCATGTCGATCCCATGGATCGACATGGCACCCGGCGCCTGAATCGAGGCTACGGGCAGCCAATCCCTGACGAGCAGTCAACAAACAACTGTAAATCGAGGCCGTCTGCGGAATAGTCCCCGTTCATATCAGCGAGGCAGCGTTCTTCAGCTGACGCATTACAAGGGTTTAGTAACACTGCAACAAACCCTGGAATATCGGCAAGATTAATCGAGCCGTCGTTTGTAAAATCACCCTTCGGACCGCATGGGGCGGGGATCCTCGCGGCGACGCGAAAACCGACGCGGTCGCCTTCATCCGAAGGTAAATCGCGGCCGCGGATCGATCGCAGATTTACTGGAAGATCGAACCACGAACCACCCCGATTAACACGCATGTCCTGGTCGATTACTGCTTCGTTCCACTCCCAGACATTTCCTCCCATATCGAATGTGCCGTAATAGTTTGGCGGATACGAACCAACTCTAACCGTGTCACCAATCGTGTTTCTGTAGTTTGCCTCCATTTCCGCAATCGGCGCGAGATTGCTTGACGTTGGATACAACCAATAATCATCTATGTCTCCACCTTGATTTTGAGGCTGGTGGTAGGCTGCCTTACACCATTCGTCTTCGTTTGGCAGAAAGTAGTAAGCATTGCTGGATCGTACTTCACTGATTCCATCCGAGATATTGTACACACCAGTTTCGGTGTCGCCTGATCCTTGGCCGTTCGCGAGCCAGTTGATAAACCGCATGGCATCGAAAAAAGAAACGTAGTTGACAGGGTTCCTTGCTCTACCGGCTACAACTGAATACGTATAGTTGCCCGGCAACCCATTGCGCAAAATTCCACCACGAGGTCCCGCCATATTCACGTTGTACAGACTGTTGGGATCGTTAGCGGCGACGTTATTCAGAAACTCTGCGTACTGAGCATTGGTGACCTCGTGCCGCGCCAATAAGAACTCATCCTGAACAGCCCCGAAACCGGTCGCATCATCATCGGTATTCCCGGGATTTCCAATTTCAGTCCAACTGAATACAACTGCGTTTGCTTGACTTAGTTGAAGGTGAGAGATGACGAGTACAAGCAAGAAAGTGACATTAACGTCGTTTCTTATTGCATTCATTGCAGCGCTCCTTTGTCTTTATTTTAGATGGCGATAATACCTGAATAAAATAAATAGATTGCCGTAGTTTGTCTAATTATTGTGGTCGAATTCTGATTGACTTATTGACGGGTGAGAAATGATGGTTAGGTATCCAATTAGAGTGGGTAGTAATCTACCCACCGAAATACAACCGACACTCAAATGGTGGGCCGAGGACAACCCACAAACAATCTCTATTTCCACGGCCTAACCAAATCAAGTTGCGAGTATATTGTTAAAATCTCTCGCCACCGTGGCGGTAGTATCGAAGGGGTACTCGCCACATCTGGCTTAGATCAACTATCCGCCAAAGGAACCCTAATGCGCAATAAGATCTCATTGATGGCGATCTCGGTCGCCGCTATATCGTTTGGCTGCAATCAACCCCACACTCAATCGCATCACTCTTCATCTGACTCGACGGCGTCAACAACCGTCGAGATACGGCACGTAGATGACCTCACGTGGGAACCCCTCAACCCCGCTCGTGGTGACCAAAGCCCTAAAGCGGCAACTCTTTGGGGTGATCGTAAGGGTAAGGGGCCGACGGGCTTTCTGGTTCAGTTTAGGAACGGTTTTTCGTCACCACCGCATATTCACAATGTTTCATACCGAGCCGTCGTGATCAGCGGTCTTATCTTCAACGACGACGAGCATGCTGCGAAAATGTGGATGCCGAGCGGTTCGTTTTGGACGCAACCCAAGGGGGCGGCGCATATTACTGCGGCGCAGGGCGATGTGAATGTTGCATACGTCGAAATAGAAGAAGGCCCGTATCTCGTGCAGCCAATCGAAGATGCCTTCGATAACGGTGAGCGACCGATCAACGTAGATGCATCGAATCTCGTTTGGCTGGACCGCTCTTGCACGCGGTGGATTTCGTCAAGCACGAAACCAGGCCCGCAGATCGCGTATCTCTGGGGTACTCCCGGTGGCGGAAAACTCTACGGCTGTTTTGTACGGTTGCCGGCCGGCTCACGATGCAAAATCGATCATCAAAGCAAATCTTTTCGCGCCGTGGTCGTGAAAGGCACCGCAAAACTTCAAGCTGTAAGTCCAGTTACGCTCACACCCGGCAGTGGCTTCTCAGCTAACGTTGCGGCCAGCCATCAGATTGCCTGCGGACCACGCGAAGATTGCATTCTCTATATCCGGGCAAGAGGTGAGCTGGATATTGGCGAAATTCGTTAGCTCTCGCGTTGATTGGTCGCACCGGATTCTCGAAGGCGCTTAAGGTCACGGCCTTTCTCACTTTTTGTTAAGGTCAATTGGGGAGCGTCTGTAATCGACCCACTGGAACGTTCGAAACATTCAGATGGTAAGTAGCGTGCGACTCAACCCGCGCTCAACACTCATTTCGAACTTAATCCGATCAACAACTGGATAAGCCCCCAAATTCCCATTCCGATTCCGAAGACGAAAAAAATCAACATCTGCGCGTTGCCAAGCTGCGGCACGCGCCAATTACCACGGAACGGTCGCCCGCACGCGCTGCAGAATTTGGCGTCTTTTTCGTTCCGGTGGCTACAGGTGTAATCGCGACACGTTTTCATAACATCAATCGTTCCCTATGCTCGGGCATGCGGAATTTATAATCGCAGTGTCTTTTTCGAAGCCGAACTTTACCTCGACGAAAGGCGCGGTTGAAAGAAACAAGCTCGCGTGCCACGGGCCTGCTTGCAGCCCGTGCAGTGGGGCGGAAAGAAACCGTCAATGTGTTGAGGGTACATGATCGTCATCGCGCTGTATTTTGGAGATCAGTGCGTCACCAGCAACGAATTAGCCGTGTTCTCGTTATTAGTCTCTGCGCGCCTGATGGTCCGCGGTGAGCCTGGGAAAAAATTCCCTGCTGTCGATGAATGATATAGGATCGCTCGAAATCAAAACAGGAGTTTTTTCATGGATGGCGCGCGATTGGTTCGACCGGATCGGGATCAGCATTTACTGCAGCCTATGCATCTCGATGGTTTGCTGCCGCCGGACCATGAGGCGCGGATGATTTGGCAGGCGACCCGCCGGCTCG